>JAESFN010000037.1_pt1:0-612500 | contig 618919 bp, 569 predicted proteins | sample 9269411 | NCBI WGS metagenome assembly JAESFN01 (sample SAMN14505399, study PRJNA617100) | algae metagenome | isolation source: Iphinoe sp. HA4291-MV1 and co-occurring heterotrophs from trail next to... | place: USA: Maunawili Falls, Hawaii | collected 2009-07-25
GCACAGCAACCAGCTCTTGCCTGCGCCCTGGGTCGTCCGGATCGGGACCACCGCAGTATTTCTCATGCGAAAAGGGGCGGGGATTATTTCCCCGCCCCTTTTCGCAATCATGGTGAAGATCAGGCCACGCTTACGGCAGCGGCAGCGTCTCGTGCTCGCGCAGCTTAGCGCCGGAGACCGAGTCGACCTCCACGAGACGGACGCGGAAACCCCACAGGCGCGCGACGTGCATCAGCGTGCGGTCGCACTCCTCCTTGTCGAGCAGCACGCCGTCGCGCACGAAGTGCGTCAGCACCAGGCGGCGGCTTCCCGACAGATCCGCGTCGGTCACCTGGATGTCGGGGTCCTGCTGCGAGACGTCGTAGAGCCGGCCCAGCGTGCGGCGCAGCTGCCGGTAGCCGTGCTCGTCGTGAATGGCCTCGACCCGCGTCGCCGGACTCTCGGACTGATCGCGCAGATGGAACAGGCGGAAGTCGCGCATCACCTTCGGGCTCAGGTACTGCAGCACGAAGCTCTCGTCGCGGAAATCGGCCCAGGCCTGGCGCAACACGCCCATGTAGTCCTGGTTGCCGGCGATATCGGGGAACCACGCCTCGTCCTCCGACGTCGGCTCGGTGCAGATGCGCTTGATGTCGCGCATCATGGCAAAGCCCAGCGCGTAAGGGTTGAGCCCGGAATAGCCGCGCTCGGAGAACGCCGGCTGGTACACGACGGCCGAGTGCATGTGCATGAACTCGAGCATCGAGCCTTCCGTGAGCATCCCGCGCTCGTACATGCGGTTGATGATCTCGTAGTGCACGAACGTGGCGCAGCCCTCGTTCATCACCTTGGTCTGGCGCTGCGGATAGAAGTACTGCGAGAGCACGCGCACGATGCGCAGCAGCTCGCGCTTCCAGCCGTCGAGCTTGGGCGCGTTCTTCTCGAGGAAGTAGAGCAGGTTCTCCTCGGGCAGCTGCAGCGCCTGCTGCTCGGCCTTGTTCTCCTCGGTCTTCTCGGGCTCCTTGGCCTTCGCCTGGGGCAGCGTGCGCCACAGCTCGTTGTAGATCTCGATGGCGTACTCGCGGCGGCGGATCTCGCGCTCCCGCTCGCGTGCGGGATCGTGCCGCCGGCGCGGGCGCGCATTGCGGCTGACACCCTGGTTCATCAGCGCGTGCGCGGCATCGAGCACCGCCTCGACCTGGGACAGCCCGAAGCGCTCCTCGCACTCGGCCACGAAGCGCTTGGCGAACGCCAGGTACTCGAGGATAGCGTCGGCCTGGGTCCACTGCTTGAACAGGTAGTTGTTCTTGAAGAAGTGGTTGTGGCCCATGGCCGCGTGCGCCATCACCAGCGCCTGCATCGTCATGGAGTTCTCCTCCATGATATAGTTGATGCACGGATCGGAGTTGATGACGATCTCGAACGCCAGCGACCGGTAGCCCTTGCGATACATGACGTCGTCGCGCGCGAAGCGCTTGCCGAACGACCAGTGCCGGTACATGACCGGCATGCCGATCGAGGAATAGGCGTCGAGCATCTGCTCGGCCGTGATCACCTCGATCTGGTTGCGATAGATGTCGAGACCAAGCTCTTTCTGGCCGATCTCCGCGATTGCATCATAAGTGTCGCGCAGCAGGTCGAAGGTCCATTCCGGACCCGTGAACAACGGCTTTTCCGCGCGTGGCGTCGTCAGCATCGAAGCCTCCTCAGGCGGCCGCCGACGAGCTGGAGAAGAGCTCGTGGAACACTGGGAAGATCTCGCCCGGGCTCGACACGCGCCGCATGGCGAAATGTTTGTGTCGGTCCGCCACCTCCTTGTAGCCGTGCCAGACGATGGTCTCGCCGGGCCCCGGCCGCTCGCTGACCTCGATGTAGGCGAAGTACTGGCTCACCGGAAGCAGGTGCTTCTCGACCAGCTCGATGCAGCGGCCCATGTCGTCGGGGATGTTGTCGCCGTCCGACGCCTGTGCCGCATAGATGTTCCAGTCCTCGGGCGAGTAGCGCTCGCGCACGATGCGATCCATCTCGTCGAGTGCCGTCGAGATCACGGTGCCGCCGGTCTCCACGCCACGGAAGAATGTGTCCTCGTCCACCTCGCTGGCCGTGCTCGTGTGCCGGACAAAGACCACGTCCACGTCGCGGTAGTGCTTGGACAGGAACACGTGCAGCAGCATGAAGAACCGCTTGGCCAGGTCCTTCAGCGGCTCCGTCATCGACGCCGACGCGTCCATCAGGCAGAACATGACGGCCTGCGTCGCGGGCTTGGGCACGCGCTCGAAACGGTTGTATTGCAGGTCGAGCGGATCGACGTAGGCGATGGTCCGCCGCAGCGTGACGAGGCGCTGCAGCTGCGCCTGCAGCTCCAGGATGCGCAGCTCGTCCGGCGGCGTCTCCGCCTGGGCCAGCTCCAGCTCCTTCTCCAGCCGCTCGATCTCCTCGCTCTTGGGCCGGCGCAAGGCGATGCGCCGCGCCAGGCTGCGCCGCATCGTGCGCACGCGATTGAGCTTGGCCGGCGGGCCGTCCGTCGTGTAGCCCGCGCGCTGCGGCATGGGCGAGCGCAGGTCCTTGAGCTGCGTCTTGACGAGGTTGGGCAGCTTCAGGTCCTCGAAGAAGAGATCGAGGAACTCTTCCTTCGACAGCGTGAAGATGAAGTCATCCTCGCCCGAGCCGTCGGGGCTCGCCTGTCCGCCGCGGCCACCGCCGCCTCCGCCCTGGGGCTTGGGGATCAGGTCGCCGACCTTGTAGTCCTTGTTGCCGGGCAGGACGAAGTCGCGGTTGCCGGAATCGCGGCCGTGCGCGAACTGGGGCTCGCGCACGCTCTTGGAACGGATCGAGATCTGCTCCGATCCTTCCACCTCGGTCACCTTGCGCTTCTTCAGCGCGTCCCTGACCGCCTCGCGAATGTCGGCCTTGGCCCGGCGAACGAAACGCTGCCGGTTGCCAAGGCTCTTTGACTTCGGATTGAGGCGCCGGTCGATGATGTTCATCTTGAGGGACCGATCCTACCCGTCGCGTCAGCCCGACTTCTTCACGCGCATGTACCATTCCACGAGGCGGCGTACCTGACGCTTGGTGTAGCCGCGCGAGACCATGCGGTCCACGAACTCGTGGTGCTTCTTCTCAGCCTCGCCGTCCTTCTTGGCGCCGAAGCTGATGACCGGCAGCAGGTCCTCGACCTGGCTGAACATGCGCCGCTCGATGACGTCCCGGATCTTCTCGTAGCTCGTCCAATCCGGATTCTTGCCGCCGTTGCGCGCCCGTGCCCTGAGCGAGAACTTCACCACCTCGTAGCGGAAGTCCTTCGGGTTGGCGATGCCGGCCGGCTTCTCGATCTTCGACAGCTCCTGGTCGAGCAACTCGCGGCTCATGAGCTGGCCGGTGTCCGGATCCTTGAAGTCGTGGTCCTCGATCCAGGCATCGGCGTAGGCCACGTACCGGTCGAACAGGTTCTGGCCGTAGTCGTTGTAGGATTCGAGATAAGCCTTCTGGATCTCGTTGCCGATGAACTCGGCGTAGCGCGGCGCCAGCTCCTCCTTGATGAACTCGAGGTAGCGCGACTCCGTCTCCTCCGGCATCTGCTCGCGCTTGATCGACTGCTCGAGCACGTACATGAGGTGCACCGGATCGGCACCGATCTCGTGGCTGTCGTAGTTGAAGGTCTCCGACAGGATCTTGTAGGCGAAGCGCGTCGACGCACCGTCCATGCCTTCCGTGACGCCGGCGGCATCCCGGTACTCCTGCATGGTGCGCGCCTGCGGATCGGTGTCCTTCAGGCTTTCGCCGTCGTAGACCCGCATCTTGGAGTGCAGCGCGGAATTCTCGTGCTCCTTGAGGCGGCTCAGGACGGAGAACTGAGCCAGCATCTCCAGCGTGCCCGGCGCGCACGCCGCCGTGGCCAGCTCGCTGGCCTTCAGCAGCTTGTCGTAGATCTTCTTCTCTTCCGACACGCGCAGGCAGTAGGGGACCTTGATCACGCAGATGCGGTCGAGGAACGCCTCGTTGGTCCGGTTGGCCCGGAAGCTCTGCCATTCGCTTTCGTTGGAGTGGGCGATGATGACGCCCTGGTACGGCATGGCGCCGACGTTTTCCGTACCGACATAGGTGCGGTCCTGCGTCGCCGTCAGCAGCGGATGCAGCATCTTCAGCGGCGCCTTGAACATTTCCACGAACTCGAGCAGGCCCTGCGTCGTGCGGTTCAGGCCGCCCGAATAGGAGTAGGCATCGGCATCGTTCTGGCCGTAATGCTCCAGCTTGCGGATGTCGATCTTGCCGACCAGGGCCGAGATGTCCTGGTTGTTCTCGTCGCCGGGCTCCGTCTTGGCGACGCAGATCTGGCGCAGCTTCGACGGGTACAGTTTCACGACCGAGAACTTGGAGATGTCGCCGCCAAACTCGTCGAGGCGCTTCACCGCCCACGGCGAGACGTAGCCGAACAGCACGCGGCTCGGAATGCCGTACTTTTCTTCCAGATGCGCGCCCATGGTCTCCGGATTGAAGAGGCCGAGCGGGCTCTCGAAGATCGGGCTCGTCTCCTGTCCTGCGCGCAGCACGTAGATCGGGCACTGCTCCATCAGGTCCTTGAGGCGATCCGCGAGCGAGGACTTGCCGCCGCCGACCGGACCAAGCAGATAGAGAATCTGCTTTCTCTCCTCCAAGCCCTGCGCGGCATGGCGGAAGAAGCCGACGATCCGCTCGATCGTCTCTTCCAAGCCGTAGAAATCGGCGAAGGCTGGATAGACCTTGATGGTCCGGTTCATGAAGATGCGGCCGAGACGTGAGTCGTCCGCCGTGTTCATCATCTTCGGTTCGCCGATGGCGGTGAGCATGCGCTCGGCCGCCGTGGCGTACATGGAGGGATCCTTGCGGCAACCCTCAAGATAGTCCTTCAGCGGCATCACGACCTGCTTATGCCGGTCGTAGGCCTGGCTGTAGATATCGAAGATCTCGCTGCGCGTTGCCATGGTATTGCCCTGCGGTAGTTAGAACCTCATCCGTCACCCAAGCTGCCGCCCGCTTCGTTTGGGAAACGGGGCGGCGTAGCCCCCATCGAGCATCCCTGTTGCGGTGCATATCTTACGCCAGGAACCAGCCCGGCGCCGGACCCGCGACGATATGGATTGATAGGTGGTTTGCATCGGCCACACCTGTGCTGCGTCGCCGGAGCGGGGGCGCACTACGCCGTGCTCGCTTTCGGTGTCGAAAGCTGGAAAACCCGCACCCTTTGCACATTGTTGCATCAAACCGTAGCCTCTCGGCCATTACGCTCAATGAACACTGGTATCTAAGCAAACGAATGCGCGATTACGATTCCTTCGACGCCCCGCACAAAATTAAAATTTATCCACATCATGGTGACCGATTCTTCCGTCCGCATACGAAGTTACACACACCCTGCTCCCCAATTGCCACTACCGTGGCGAACAAGTGACAGCCGCCCTTTTTCAAGGCAGTACGACGCTGGAGAAAGCAGTGACAGACGCAATCGAGCTTCGGCCGCTGGGCCGTACAGGCCTGAAGGTCAGCCGGCTCGGCTTCGGCACCACGGGCCTCGGCAACATCATGCGCGAGACGAGCGCCTCAACGGCGGTGGCCGCCGTCGATGCCGCGTGGGATGCCAGCCTCAGGTACTTCGATTCCGCACCGCAGTACGGACAGGGCCTGGCCGAGCAACGCCTTGGCGAAGCTCTGCGAAATCGCTCTCGGTCCGACTATGTTCTGTCGACGAAGGTCGGCAAGCTCCTGCAGCCCACGGCGGACGGCAGCGTGCCCGGTGGGCTGTTCGTGGGCGCGCGCCCGTTCGATATCGTCTTCGACTACAGCTACGATGGTACCCTGAGATCGCTGGAGGCAAGTCTGGAGCGCCTCGGGGTCGATCGCATCGATGTTGTGCTCATCCACGACGTAAACCGCCGCTATCACGGCGACCGTGTGCATGAGCGGCTCGCCGAGGCGATGAACGGTGCCGTCCCGGCCCTGCGAAAGCTGCGCGAGGACGGCGTCATCAAGGCTTTCGGCCCTGCCTTCAATGACATCGATATTCTTATGCACTTCGTAACCGAGGCCGACATCGACTGCCTGATGCTGCCGCGCGGCTACTCCCTGCTGAACCGGCAAGCCGCATCCGAGCTGCTACCGGAATGCGTGCGCCGCAACGTCTCCGTGCTGGTGGCATCGCCGTTCGAGTCCGGCATCCTGGCCACCGGCGCCGTGCCGGGCGCCACGTATCTCTATGCACCAGCCGAGGAAGAGATCCTGGCGCAAGTGCGCCGGATCGAGGCGATCTGCCGCGAGCATGAGGTTCCGCTTGGCGCTGCGGCGCTGCAATTTCCGGCGCGGCACCCGGCCGTCGCCAGCGTCGTGACCGGCATGCGCTCGGCCGGTGAGGTCGCCGACAACATCCGCCTGATGAACACGCCGATCCCGCCGGCCTTCTGGACAGCGCTCTCCGAAGAATTCCAGTCCGGATCGATCAAATAATCATCGATGTGTCTTTTGACATATCGGAGATAAGGCGCGTCGTGTAGCGTGATCGGGTGAACGCAACTCCGGGCCCGTCCTCGCTCGACCAGCCCGGCCTTTCGTAAAGCCGACCGGCGAATCTGTTGCGTAACCTGAGGGCCGGTTGACGGCTTGGGACCTGCGGCCGCGAAGAGCCGTTGCCTCCGGCACGACGCGCTTTGCCGCGCACGAGGTCCCATATGGCACGCTCAACACTCGCGGGCCGTTTCATCCTCATTGTCGAGGATGAGATGCTGGTTGCCCTGGATATCGCCTGCGAATTTGAAAAACTCGGGGCGCAGGTGGTGCAGTGCTGCTCGCTCAGGGACGCGATTTTGCGCGTGGAAGATGACAGCTTGTCGGCCGCCATCCTCGATCACGGTCTGCGGGACGGTGACAGCACGAGTCTGTGTCAAAGGTTGATCGAGCGGGGCATACCGTTCGTGACCTACACCGGATATGCCGATCTGACGGGGGCATGCACGCAGGGCGCGTTCGTCATGAAGCCGTGCCTGCCTTCGGTGCTTACGTCAGCCGTGGAAGGGTTGCTGACCGTCCACTGACGCGCGTCAGGGCACATTCACCGCCAGCGGCTTGTCCTTCTCCACGACCCACACGGAGATGAACTTCGCCGGCACGGTGCCGATGCTCTTGGGCTTGTGCACCTTGCCGGCTTCCACGTGCATGGCCTCGCCGGCCTTCACCCGGATCGGCGCCGCCGCCCCTTCGAGCTCGACCTCGATCTCGCCTTCGAGCAGCACCACCAGCTCGTCGCCGTGGTGGAAATGCGCGGGGCCCGCCACACCCGCCGGCACCTCGCCGCGGCCGACGACGCCGTTGTAGCCCTGCGCGGCCAAGGATTTGGTCAGCAGGATCGTGCGCTTGATCTCGCCGGGCGCCTGCGCCCAGCTCACCGCAATGCCCGCGAGAAATCCCGCGCCGACCAGCACGGCCGCCGCACCTGCCGTCATTCGCATCGCGCCCTCCCCCGCCTCCTCAACCCATCTCGGTCAATGCCGCCCAAAGCTGGTCGGCGCCGCGCGCCGCGACCGTACGGCCCAACTCCGCCTGCCAATAGGCTTCGCCGCCGAACTCGTCGCGCCACGACCACAGCCGCCGCGTCGCATACTGCAACTGGTGCTCGCGCGTGAACCCCATGGCCCCGAACGCCTGGTGCGCGATGGCCGCGCCCTTGCCCGCCGCCTCTCCGGCGCGCGCCTTGGCGACGGCAATGCTGAACCGGTCCGGCCCGGAGATGGAGGCCTCGATCGCCGCATCGGCAGCCGCACCCGCCGCCGCCGTCTCCGCCGCCAGCTGCGCCATGAGGTGCTGGATGGCCTGGAACTTGGCGATGGGCTTGCCGAACTGAATGCGGTCGCTGGCCCAGGTGATGCTGTGATCCAGCACCCGCGACAGCGCCCCCGCAAGCTGCACCGCGCGCAGCAAGGCGCCTTCGGCTTCCACGATCCGCGTGGCATTCTGCAGCGGCGCGGACGCCACCACGCGCGCCTTGGCCAGGTCGACCGTATCGCGCGGCTCGTCCGCCATGTTGACGGCACGCGCCACGGTCGCGCCGGAGATGTCGGCCAGCACCAGCGCATCGCCGGCCGCCAAAACCGCATGCGTCATCGATCGGCCCCACGGCACGCCGGCCGCATGGCCCGCAAGCTTCCCTCCGTTCACCGACACGCCCTTGGCGATGCCCGGTGCCACGATCGTCAGCGGCCCGTCCGGAATGGCGATGCCGGCGCGGCCCAGCAGACGGCGCGCCAGGATCGTTTCGCCCAGCGGCACCGGCGCCGCATGAAATGCCATCCGCTGCACCAGCGCCGCGGCATCGGCGAAACCCAGATCACCCTCGGCCACCTCGCCGATGGCCGTCATGCCTTGCTCGTCGAGCGCCGCCCACAGCGTCTCGGGCCAGGCTCCGCTGCCGTCTGCCGCCACGCGGGCGTTGATGTCGAGGGTATCGTCCACGATCCGGTCGAGGGACCGCAGCATCAAGTCGCGCGTCTCGCTCATCTCAGGCCCAGCCCCCGTGCAATGATGCCGCGCAGGATCTCGCGCGTGCCGCCTCTGAGCGAATAGCTCACCGCCTGCTGCTGCGAGAGCTGCTGCAGGTGGGCGTACAGATTGTTCTCTTGCGTGAAGCGCGGCTCCAGCGGCAGCACGCGGCGCACCACCTCCGGAACCTCCTGCTCGAACGTCGTGCCGAGGTCCTTCACCAGGGCTGCCTGCGTCGCCGGCGACTCGCCCTTCTGCAGCAGTCCGGCGATGGACGTCGACATGCGGCGCAGCGTGGCGAGGTGTGCGACGAGCCGCCCGAAATCAGCCGCGGCGGCCGGATGCGGATCGGACCCGAGCTCCCGAAATGCCTCGACCAGGAGCGGGAACGTCGACAGGAAACGATCCGGACCCGAGCGCTCGAACGCCAGCTCCGAGGTCACCATGGCCCAGCCCTGGCCCTCGCCGCCGACAGTCATGTCCTCGGGTACGAAGGCATCGTCGAACGTCACCTCGTTGAATTCGTGCCCGCCGTAGACATTCAGGATCGGCCGGATCGTGATGCCCGGCGACTTCAGGTCGATGACGAGCTGCGTCAGGCCGATATGGCGCTCCTCGGGCCGTCCCCCCGTGCGGAACAGGCCGATCAGGTAGTGCGAGCGGTGGGCGAAGCTCGTCCACACCTTGCGGCCGTTCACGACGTAGCCGCCCTCGGTCTTGGATGCGCGCGACTTCACGCCGGCGAGATCCGACCCCGTGTCCGGCTCGCTCATGCCGATGGCGAAAAAGCAGCGCCCCGCCGCGATCTCCGGCAGGATCATCCTCTTCACGCGCTCGCTGCCGTTGCGCAGGATCTGCGGGCCGCTCTGCCGGTCGGCGATCCAGTGCGCCATGACCGGTGCGCCCACGGCCAGCATCTCCTCGATGACGACATAGCGCTCCAGCGCCGAGCGCTCGTGCCCGCCGTATTCCTTGGGCCAAGTCATGCCGAGATAGCCGCGCTCGCCGCACTTGCGGCTGAATGCCTCGTCGGATGCCACCATGGCGCCAACATTGGGCGTGAAATGCCCCGCATCCATCTCTTGCTTGAGGAAAGTGCGCACCTCGGTGCGCAAGGCCGCCGCTTCCGGCGGCATGGTTACAGGTTCGAACCTGAACTCGTTCATAATACTTGGCTTTCGCTTTTCGTTTCACCCCGGGTCCAGGTCAGTATCCCGTTGTCGCGGCTGCCGACAAGCGTCAAATTAACAGCTCACCTTCATGATCGGAGTACCAATGCCGGGCCCGCTCGACGGAATCCGAGTTATCGACCTCACGGCCATCGTTCTCGGTCCGCTCGCCACCATGCATCTCGGCGACATGGGCGCCGACATCATCAAGATCGAGCCGCCCGAGGGCGACGTCATCCGCAATCCCGGCAACTCCAAGACGCCGAAGATGGGGCCGATCTTTCTCGCCGCCAACCGCAACAAGCGCTCGCTCTGTCTCGACCTGAAGCGCCCCGAAGCCGTCGAGGTTGTGAAACGCCTGGTCGCCGATGCCGACGTCTTCGTGCACAACAACCGGCCCGAGGCCATCGAGCGTCTCGGCCTCGGCTACGACGTCTTGAAGAAGATCAACCCGCGTCTCGTGTACGCCTTCGGCCTCGGCTACAAGCGGTCAGGCCCCTACGGCCACAAGGCCGCCTACGATGACCTCGTGCAGGGCGCCAGCAGCGCCGCCATGCTGCAATCGCACGTCGACGGCGGGCCGCCGCGCTTCCTGCCGAGCCTGATGATCGACAAGACCACGGGCCTGCATCTCGCCATGGGCATCCTCGCCGCGCTCGTACACCGCGAGCGCACGGGGGAAGGCCAGCTCGTCGAGGTGCCGATGCTGGAATCGTTCGCCGGCTTCCTGCTCGTCGAGCATCTGTTCGGCGCCACCTGGAAGCCGCCGCGCGGCAAAAGCGGCTATGACCGCGTGCTGTCGGAGTATCGCCGCCCCTACCGCACCAAGGACGGCTACGTCTGCGCGCTGCCTTACAACGAGAAGCAGTGGGCCGCCTTCACCACGGAGCTCGGCCGCCCGGAGCTCACCACCGACCCGCGCTTCGCCACGCTCAATGCGCGCTCCAACAATCAGCCCGCCGTGCAGCAGATCATCGCCGAGCTCATCGCGACCCGCACCACCGAGGAATGGCTCGAATTCTTCGAACGCATGGACATCCCGCACATGCGCGTCAATGACATCGACGACCTGTTCGAGGATCCGCACCTCAAGGCGACGGGTTTCTTCACCGAGCGCGAGCATCCGCAGGAAGGCACGATCCGCACCACAGCCAGCCCGTTCGCGTTCGAGAAGACGCCGGCGGACTATCGCCACCACGCCCCGGCTCTCGGCAGCGACGGTCCCGCCATCCTGCATGCCGCCGGTTACTCGGATCGAGACATCGACGCCCTCAAGATTTCAGGCGCGCTGCGCACGCCCGCCAAGACGTAACGGCACGCAAATCCGGAAAGCCCCGCGGGCTTTCCGGATGTCCTGCTCAGTCCTTACGCCGCATCCTCGAGCTCGACGGAGACGCCGATCGGTTCCGGCCTATGCGGAGCAAGGCTGGTGAAGTTGGAATCCTGCCAGCTCGCGATCTTCAGCACTTCGCCTCTCCGGCTTCCCGCGTCGACGTCATCCGTCGGCTCCACGACGTGCAATCCGCTGTTGTCGAGGAAGAAGGTGTGATCGCCGAACAGCCTCACGAGTTCCGGCCTCACCGGATGATCCTCTGGAAGGGGGCGGGCCTCGAACTGGCCCAACGTCTGCTCGACCATGGTGTCTGTGAGCTTCATTGCGTGTCTCCCTTGCAGTTGTGGACCGCAAACAAAAAAGCCCCGCGCGAGCGATCGCTCACGTGCGGGGCCTCCCACCTTCACGGTGGTCGATATGCGGTCCTGACCTTTTGCAGCTAATGCGTCGCCCGGGTCATTCAAGGGCAAGTTAGAAGTTCCATTCCGCCGACGACGAAGCTCAGGCCTTCGCACGCTTGCGGCGGCGCGCGAAATGCGCCCGCGCCTTGGCCTGGTTGCCGCAGGTCGCCATGTTGCACCAGCGGCGCGCGCTGTTGCGCGACTCGTCGATGAAGAACCAGCCGCAGCGATCGTTCTTGCAGGAGCGGATGCGATCGAAGGTTCCGGCCGTGAACGCGCCGATGATTTCATGCGCGATGCGATGCAGCGGCAGCGCCAGTCCGCTGTCGGCTGCGATCGTCATGCGCTGCAAACGGCCCTTCTCGACACGGGCAATGCGCTGCTCGAAACGCACGCCGCTGATGCGATCGTTGAGACGGTCGAGGGCCGCTGCATCCGCGCGCGGCGCCTGCAGCAGCGCCACCGCCGCATCGCGCAATTCGATGGCCTGCCGGACGATACGCATTGCCGCTTGCGGATGCTGCTCCGCCTCCGCCATCAGCGCGCGCGCCTCGGCATCGCTCAGCAGGTGTGCGCTCTGGCACCAGAGCACCAGCTCCCGGTAGCTGGTCAGGCGCTCCCCCGTGTGCACGGGATCGCCGCGCCACTCCACCGTGTTGAGAAAGTCGACGCCCGGCGCGCCGGCAATCAGCTTGGGCGGAGCTTCCGCATAAGACGGAACCTGCATTGTCTCGCTCTCCACGGCTCCTCTTGCACGTCTAGCACATTCCGGTCTATAACCATCAAAACTGCATTATGATGGTTATAGAGAAAGAGTGCCCGGATGGCAATGTCCTGCACCCGAGCCCAGCGGCCGCCCTTCACCAGCCGCGGCTTCCAGGCCGGTGCCCTGGCCGTGTGGCCGATGCTTCCGGGGCTCCTCATGTACGGCGTGACCTTCGGCATCATGGCCGGCACGGTCGGCCTCAGCGCGCTCGAAGCCACGCTGTTCAGCGGCTGGATCTATGCCGGCGGCGCGCAGATGGCGTCGCTGCAGGCCTGGGCCGATCCGGTGCCGTTGTTCTCCGTCTGCCTCGTCACGCTCGCCATGAACGCGCGCTATCTCCTGCTCGGCGCGACGCTCCGGCCCTGGCTCGATCCGCTCCCCGGCTATCAGGTTTATCCGTCGCTGTTCGTGCTCGGCGACGGCAACTGGGCGCTCGCCCTGCGCGAGCACGACGAAGGCCGCCGCGACGCCGCCTTCCTGCTCGGCAGCGGGCTCGCCATGTGGCTCACGTGGATGTCTTCCAGCCTTGCCGGTCACGCGTTCGGCCAGATCCTCGGCGAGCCGCGCGCGCTCGGCTTCGACTTCATGCTGGCCGCTTACTTCGCCACCATGATCATCGGCTTCATGGCGCGATCCAACGACGTCTCGCCGCTCATCGCCGGCGTCCTCACCGCCATCATCGTGCAACGGACCGTTCCCGGCCCCTGGTACATCCTTGCCGGGGCCCTGGCCGGCAGCCTCATCGGAGCCTGGCGCCATGACCCTGCGCGCTGACGTCCTCACCGCCATCCTGCTGATGGGCGTGGCATCCTACGCCTGCCGCGCCGGCGGCTACTTCCTCATGCGCTATGTCGCCATCACGCCGCGCGTCGAGACGTGGCTGAAGTCCATCCCCGTTGCCCTCATCGGCGCCATTCTCGGACCCATCGCCGCCAACGGCGGACCGGCCGAGTGGCTCGGGCTCATCGCCGCCATCGGCGTGATGTATGCGACCGGCAACGACTTCCTCAGCACCGTCGCCGCCGTCGGCGCCGTGGCCGGAATGCGCGCGCTGATGGTTTGAGTGCGAACGGCCTATCGCATCTGCAGCGTGGCGATGACCGGCAGATGGTCCGATCCGAGCTTCGGCCCCGTCGCCATCGCAATCGTGCGAATGCCGGGCGAGGAGAACACGTGGTCGATGGGAAACACGGGCACCGGCAGGCGCCCTTCGCTCGGCCAGCTGCGCAGGAACGTCGAGTGCCGCACCAGTCCCGTGCCGTGCGCGAACAGCGCCAGCTTGTAGGACCACGGCGTTAGATTGAAATCGCCGGCCAGGATCACCGGATCCGCCTGCTCCTGCGAGAACGTCTCGGTCAGCCACGCATAGTGCTCCGCCTGGTCGCCGGGCCGAAGCGGATAGGCGGCATGCAATCCGACGACGCGATAGGTCCCGCCCCTCGGATCGGCGAAGCGCGCCCACACCAATCCCGGCGCACTGGCGCTGGCCGGATTGCTGCCCGTCTCGATCCACGGCCGTCGCGACAGCAGCACCTGGTTGCGGCAGTCGCAGGTAAGGACGTGCGGATACGCCTCCTGCAGGCGCGGCAGCAGCGCTGCGCGATGGCCGGCCGTGACCTCCTGCAGAAGCACCACGTCAACCGCCTCGGCGGCGAGAAAATCGGCGACCTGGTCGAGATGCTGGTTGTGAACCCAGACATTGAACGTCACGACCTTGATCGTTCCGGCATCCGTGCTTGCCACGGCGCGGGCCGTGCTGGCCACGGGCAGCGACATGAGCGCCGCGTTCATCGCCGCAAGCAACAGTGCGGCGCGCGGCAGCACGCCCATCTTGAGAGCGAACGGCAGCAGCATGAGGCTCAGCACCAGGGCAAAGGGCCGGAAGTGGTTCGCGATCTCCAGTGCCGGATAGAGCGGCGCCAGAAATCCGGCCGTCGAGAGGGCCAGCGCGGCCGCGAAGCAGATACCCAGGAAGCCGGAGCGGATCATGCGGTGAAGCCCAAGACGGAGCGCGGCCACGGAGTTCCCAGAACTCCGGGCCGGAAATAAGGCGGAGAAACAAACAACGGGCGGCCGCATCTTGCGCACCGCCCGTGTCTCAATCTTCCGTCACGTATGACGGCTGCAAATTCTCAATACGTCTTCGGCGCGGCCACCGGCGCTCCGCCCCTGACCTCCTTGATCGCCTGCGCGGCGGCTGTCGCCATCAACCGCGCATCGTTGAGGATGGTTGCGAGCTGATAGCCTTGCTCGAAACGGCGCAGCGCCGTCTTGGAGCCATCGCAATGCACGCCCGCGATCAGGCCCTTGGCCCGCGTCTTCTTGGCGATCAGCTCGATGAAGGACAGCACCTCCGGGTCCGACGGATCGAGCGTCGGCGGCTTGCCGAGGCTCATCGACAGGTCGGACGGGCCCACGTACACGCCGTCGATGCCCTTCACGGACAGGATCTCGTCCAGGTTCTCGACGCCCTTGCGCGTCTCGATCATGGCCAGCAGGATGATCTCCTCATTCGCGCCTTGCCAGTAGTCGGCGCCGCCGTACTGCACGGCACGATTGGGGCCCATCGACCGCGTGCCGAGCGGCGGATAGCGGCAGAAGTTCACGAACTGCTCGGCCTCCTGCTTCGTATTGATCATCGGGCAGATCAGGCCGTAGGCGCCGGCATCGAGCAGCTTCATCATGATCGCCGCCTCGTTCCACGGCACGCGCGCCATCGGCACGGCGCTGGTGGTCGAGATGGCCTGCAGCATCGTCACCGCCGTCTGGAAATCGACGGGGCCGTGCTGGAGATCGATGGTCACGGAATCCCAGCCCTGGTGGGCCATCACCTCGGCCGAGTAGGAGTTCGGAATGGCGAGCCAGCCGTTCACAATCGTCCCGCCCTCGGCCACGATCTTGCGCAGTGCGTTTTTCCTCATTGGCGTTCACCCACCCTGGCGATGTTTTTTGAGGCTTTTAGAATTAGGCCGTCTGCCGGCGGCTGGCCAACGCTTTTCGCGCCGGAGCCTGAAAATCAGGCTCCGCCAAGCGGCCATCACGGCGCGCCGGCCCTCAGGCCATGCGCTCGCGGCTACCGAAGAACGAGAAGATGATGGCTTGGAGAATGGCCAGCACGATCCGCATCATGATCGTGAAGAACATGAAGACCAGCTGCTTCTCTTCCAGCAGCAGGCGCACCCACACGTTGTACTTCGGCGGCAGGTTGGTGTGGACGATGTAGCCCTTCACGCTGGTCGCCACGTTGATGATCTGGTCCAGCGTCTCGGGATAGTGGATGCCGACGAAGGCCAGCGCCATGGCGCCGAGCACGAGCGAGACGATGATATTGCCGGTCGAGAGAAGAATCCGATGCATGGTCGCCTACCCTCACACATTCCCCAAGCCCGGCATTATGCCCGAAACATGGCGCGTGTGAGACAGGGGGCCCTATGAGGGGCCGGGTCACGTGCATAAGCACCCCTCAAAAGCACATGACCATCAACGTGCATCCCCGGACAATACGCATCGCGGATGCGCGCTGATCCGGGGCCTTTACACGCTGAGATGAGACGCCTGCGCGCATTCACGGGCGGGAAAGATCCCGGTTAGCGATGCTGCGCATCGCTTCCGGGAACACAGGAGGGAAAGGCTGTCGATGGGCTCAGGCGACGCGCGGCGCCGCCTCAACCTCAAACGTCCAAATTCGCCACGTTCAACGCGTTGTCCTGGATGAACTCGCGGCGCGGCTCCACCACGTCGCCCATCAGCTTGGAGAAGATCTCGTCGGCCTCGCCGAGGTCGCCGAGCTTCACCTGCAGCAGCGTGCGCACGTCGCGATTGAGCGTCGTCTCCCACAGCTGCTCCGGGTTCATCTCGCCCAGCCCCTTGTAGCGCTGCAGCGACAGGCCCTTGCGCCCGGCCGCATACACGGCATCGAGCAGCGTCCGCGGCCCCAGGATCCGCGTATCGCCTTCCTTGCGCCTGAGGGCGCCGGGCGTACCGTAGATCTCGCGCAGATGCGCGTTGCGCTCATTGAAGCGGCGCGCCTCCTGGGACACCAGCAGGGCCCGATCCAGCACCTGCACCTCGGTGACGCCGCGCACCTCGCGCTTGAACATGAAGCCGTCGTTGCCGAAGCGGCCCTGCCACCCGCGCTCTGTTTCCTCCGCGATGGTATCCAGGCGGGCCGAGATCTCGGCCGCGACGCGATTGGCGCTTTCCGCCGACAGCATGAGCTTGGGCTCGAAAGCGCCGCCGATGGCCGCCTGCTCGACCACGAAGCGGGCATAGCGCGAGTGCAGGTCGTCCATGACTTTGGCGATGCCGCGCGCCTGCTCGACGATATCGCGCAGATCCTTGCCGGCACGCACTTCGCCGCTGCCGAGCGTCAGCGTGCAGCCTTCCAGGCCTGAGTCGATCAGATAGTCCTCGAGCGCGCGCTGGTCCTTCAGATAGGTCTCGGCCTTGCCCTTCGTCACCTTGTAGAGCGGCGGCTGGGCGATATAGAGGTGCCCCTTCTCCACCAGGTCCGGCATCTGCCGGTAGAAGAACGTCAGCAGCAGCGTGCGGATGTGGGCGCCGTCCACGTCGGCGTCCGTCATGATGATGATCTTGTGGTAGCGCAGCTTCGACAGATTGAAGTCGTCGCGGCCGATGCCGGTGCCGAGCGCCGTGATCAGCGTGCCGATCTCCTGGCTCGACAGCATCTTGTCGAAACGCGCGCGCTCCACGTTCAGGATCTTGCCGCGCAGCGGCAGCACGGCCTGGAACTCGCGGTTGCGGCCCTGCTTGGCCGAGCCGCCGGCCGAGTCGCCCTCGACGATGAACATCTCGGTGTTGGCGGGATCGCGATCCTGGCATTCGGCGAGCTTGCCGGGCAGCGAGTTGATGTCCAGCGCCCCCTTGCGCCGCGTCAGCTCGCGCGCTTTGCGCGCCGCCTCGCGCGCCAGCGCCGCCTCCACGATCTTGCCGACGATGATGCGGCTTTCCTTCGGGTGCTCCTCGAACCAGGCCGTGAGCTGATCGCCGACGATGCTCTCGACCACCGGCTTCACCTCGGAGGAGACGAGCTTGTCCTTCGTCTGGCTGGAAAATTTCGGGTCTGGCACTTTCACCGAGAGCACGCAGCTCAACCCTTCGCGCGCGTCATCGCCCGAGAGCGCCACCTTCTCCTTCTTGGCGATGCCGGATTCTTCCGCGTACTTGTTGATGACGCGCGTCAGCGCGCTGCGGAAGCCCGCCAGATGCGTGCCGCCGTCGCGCTGCGGAATGTTGTTGGTGAAGCACAGCACGTGCTCGTGGTAGCTGTCGTTCCACCACAGCGAGGCCTCGACGCCGACGCCGTCGCGCTCGCCGCGCAGCATGATGGGCTCGGCGAACAATCCGGTCTTCGAGCGGTCCAGATAGCGCACGAACGCGGCCACGCCGCCGTCGTAGCGCATCTCCTCGACCTTGACGTCCGCATGCCGCTCGTCGCGCAGCACGATGCGTGCGCCCGAGTTCAGGAACGCGAGCTCGCGCAGCCGGTGCTCCAGCGTCGCGTAGTCGAAGTCCGTCATCGTGAAGGTGTTGGGGCTTGGCAGGAACGACACTTCCGTGCCGGTGCGCTCGCCGGCATCGCCGACGACCTCCAGCGGCGCGACCGGCACGCCGTCGCGAAACTCGATGAGGTGCTCCTTGCCCTGGCGCCAGATGCGCGCCTTCAGCCACGTCGACAGCGCGTTGACGACCGACACGCCGACGCCGTGCAGGCCGCCGGACACCTTGTAGGAATTCTGGTCGAACTTGCCGCCCGCGTGCAGCTCGGTGAAGACGATCTCGGCCGCCGAGCGCTTCGGCTCCATGTCGTCATCGTCCTTGATGCCGGTCGGGATGCCGCGGCCGTTGTCGGTCACCACGACCGAGCCGTCGGCCAGCAGCGTGACGACACACTCGGACGCGTAGCCCGCGAGAATCTCGTCGATGGCGTTGTCGACGACCTCATACACCATGTGGTGCAGGCCCGAGCCGTCGTCGGTGTCGCCGATGTACATGCCCGGACGCTTGCGCACCGCGTCGAGGCCCTTCAGCATCTTGATGGAGTCGGCGCCATAATCTTCTGCGCCGCCGTTCTTCCTGACCGGCAACCCGCTCATATCGACCGTGTCCTGAAACTGCTTACCGCGTGGAGAATCTTATAGCACAGGGCGCCCGCGAAAGCCCTGAAAATCGTCAATCTCATCGCCCTTTCAGATATGAATTTTAGAACGATTATTCAATACTTTAGCGCTGGATTTCCTGGGGATGCGGCAGGGCTCTCGCGCCCGCCTCGGCCGGCTCTCCCACAGCAATGAACTGAGCGTCGTTCATAATGCCTGAAAAGGCCGATTGATCCGTACCCGTCATCCAGGCCTGGCAGCCCAGCCCGACGATCTCGGCGTACAGCGCATCGCGGCGGCGCTCGTCCAGGTGCGCGGCGATCTCGTCGAGCAGCAGGATCGGCGGCGTGGCATCGCGGCGCTGCTTCTCCAGCTCCGCATGCGCGAGCACGAGACCGACCAGCAACGCCTTCTGCTCGCCCGTCGAGCACAGATGGGCCGGCATCGCCTTCGGCCCATGGCCGACGACGAGATCGCTGCGGTGTGGACCTTCCAGCGCCCGCCCTGCGGCCCGATCGCGCTCACGGCCCATCCGCAGCGCCTCGTGATAGGCATCCTCGACATCGACGGCCGGACGGCGTGCGAGATCGGTCTCCAGCCTGCCGTCCAGCGCCAGTTGCGCCCAGGGAAAGAGCGAATCGGGCGAGCGCGCACGGCGCGCCGTGATCATCGCCTCCAGGCCGCTGACGGCCTGCACGCGCGCCGCCGCGATGGCAACGCCGGACTCGGCCATGATCATCTCCAGGCCGTCGAACTGGGCGCTGTCGCGCGCGCCGTCCTCCAGCAGGCGGTTGCGCTGGCGCATGGCGCGCTCGAACTGACCCGGCCACGTGCGATAGCTGCGATCGAACGACAGCACCAGGCGGTCGAGAAAGAGGCGGCGCTCGGCGGCCGGGCCCCGGAACAGCCCATCCATGGCCGGTGTCAGCCACAGCATCTCGACGCGGTCGGCCAGCGCGCCCGAGCCTGTCTGATCCTCGCCGTCAATGCGCACGATGCGTCCGGGGCGCTCCGCGATCGCGCCCGCCGTCTGCCCGGTGCCGATGTCGACGGACCCGAGCTCCGTCTGCACGGTCGCAGCCACGGCCCAGGAGCCGTCGCCGCCGACGCGCGCAAGGTCGGCATATTGCGACCGCCGCAAGCCCTGGCCCGGCGCCAGCAGCGACACTGCTTCGAGAATGTTGGTCTTGCCCGCACCGTTGGCGCCCGTCAGCACCACGGGCCGCCGGTCGAGGCTCAGGCCCAAGCGAGCGTGATTGCGGTAGTTGGTGAGCGAGAGACGTTCAATCCACATGCGGCCGCACGCGCTGCCGCGCGCCTCGACGTGACTGGGAATGGGCCGGCTTGCCAGATGTGCCTCGCGCCGTCACACGCGCATCGGCATCAGCACGTAGAGCGCACTGTCGTCGCCGCCGTCCTTGACCATGGTCGGCGAGCCCGGGTCGGCCAGCAGGAACTGCAGCTGGTCGCCCTCGATTTGCCCGGAGATATCCAGCAGATAGCGCGCATTGAAGCCGATTTCGAGCGGCGCCGAGCCGTAGTCGACCGGCAGCTCCTCGGTGGCGCTCCCGCCTTCGGGGTTGTTCACCGACAGCACCAGCTTGTCGGAGCCGATGTTCAGCTTCACGGCCCGGCCGCGCTCGCTGGCGATGGTCGACACGCGGTCGACCGCGCCCATGAACTGCGCGTTGGACACGGCCATGGCCTTGTCGTTGGCCTGCGGGATGACCCGCCCGTAGTCGGGGAACGTGCCGTCGATCAGCTTCGAGGTCAGCGTGATGGGCCCGAGCGTGAAGCGCACCTTGGCTGTCGTCACGCCCACCGTGACCGGGGCCGTGCTGCCTTCCACCAGCCGGTGCAGCTCATGTACGGTCTTGCGCGGGATGATGATGCCCGCCATGCCTTCCGCACCCTTCGGCCGTTCCAGATCCACCTGCGCCAGGCGATGGCCGTCGGTGGCGACCGCGCGCAGCGTCGCCTGCTTGCCCCGCGTCGCGGTGTGCAGATAGACGCCGTTGAGGTAGTAGCGCGTCTCCTCGGTCGAGATGGCGAAGCGGGTCTTCTCGATCAGCTTCTTGAGATCGGCCGCCCCCACGTCGAAGGTGTGGCTCATCTCACCGGCGGCGAGATCGGGGAAGTCGTCCGCGGCGAGCGTCTGCAGCGAGAAGCGGGAGTGGCCCGCCGTCAGCGTCAGGCGCTCGCGTTCGACGTCGCGTACGATCTCGATCTCGGTTCCATCCTGCAACTTGCGCACGATGTCGTGCAGCACGTGCGCCGGCACCGTCACCGCGCCCGGCGTCGCCACATCGGCCGGCACCTGCTCGATGACCTCGCGTTCGAGGTCCGTCGCCTTCAGCTCCAGGGCGCCGCTCTTGGCCTTCAACAAGACGTTGGAAAGGATGGGGATGGTTGTGCGGCGCTCGACGACGCTCGTGACGTGACCCAGCGCACGCAATAGCTCGCTTCGTTCAATCACCAGCTTCATAATCAACGCCTCGGTATGTAGCGGCTGCCGAGACTTGCGGGCGGTTCGGATCCCGATCCCACGTCACAAAACCGATGAGGTCAACGCGGGAACCGCCGGAATATCTCGGAGAATCGTTGCTGCTCGAACTTGGCCTGAGACAGCCGAATTTGCAAGGGGCACGGGACCGCCCGCTGTCCGGTCCCGGCCGCTGGTGCCGGGGAGCATCAGGCCTTGCCTGGGTCCCCGGCATCACAGCGCCGCTCCGACGCCCCCGCGTGGTCCTTACGTGTTCAGTTGCTTCTTCAGGTCCTCGATCTCGTCCTTTAGCCGCGTGTTGCCGTTGAGCTCACCCTCGATTTTGCGAATGGCGTGCAAAACCGTGGTGTGGTCGCGATTTCCGAACCGGCGTCCGATTTCCGGCAGCGACCGCGATGTCAGCTGCTTGGCCAGATACATGCCGATCTGGCGTGGCCAGACCACCGAGCGGTGCCGGCGCTGCGAGAGGATATCGCCCTTCGACACGCCGTAGTGGCGCGAGATGATGCGCAGGATGTCCTCGATCTTGATGCGCCGCGGCTCGATGCCATGCACGAGGTCGCGGATCGCCGTCTCGACGATGTCGAGCGTGATCGGCGTGCGCATGTACTGCCAGATGGCATAGAGGCGGGTGACCACGCCCTCCAGCTCCCGGCCGCTTTCCGTCAGGCGGTCGGCGAGCAGCGCCATGGCCTCGTGCGGAATTTCGAACGAGGAGTCGACGGCACGCTTCTCCTGCACCCGGCGCTCCAGGATCTTCAACCGCAGCTCATAGTCGAGCGTGCCCATCTCCGTAACGAGGCCGCGCTGCAGCCGCGAGCGCATGCGATCGTTGAGGCGGGCGAGTTGCCCGGGTGCGCGCGCCGAGGCCACGACGAGCTGGCGTCCGCCATCCAGCAGCGTGTTGATGATGTGGTCGAATTCGAGCTCCGTCTTCTCGCCTTGCATGAACTCGAGGTCATCGATCAGCAGCATGTCGATGGAGCGGAAGCGGTCCTTGAACGCCATCGCGTCCTGCGCCTTCAGCGCCTCGACGAACTGGAAGCGGAAGCGTTCGGCCGTCAGATACAGCACCTTGGCGTGCGGCGTGCGGCGGCTCACCTCCCAGGCGATGGCATGCAGAAGATGTGTCTTCCCGTGTCCGACCGCCGAATGGATGTACAGCGGATTGAAGCCGCGCTCGTCGGCGAACACCGTTTCAGCCACCTGCGTGGCGCCCGCATGCGCCATGCGGTTGGCCGAGCCAACCATGAAGCTCTCGAACGTGTAGCGCGGATCGAGGGGCGAGCCTTCGAGGCCGTTGACCTGGATGCGCCCGCCATACGGCTGCGGCTGCATGGGCAGGCGCGCCGTTGTCTGGCGGCGCACGTCGGCCGTGCCGCGCTGTGCCTGCGCCGAGGCCTCGCCGGACTGAGCCGATGTATTGACGGCGACACCGGACCGGGCCGCGGCGTTGCCGCCGGGCTGGCGCTGCACGATCTCGACGCGCTCGATATCGGCAAATTCTATGCGGCAGCAGGTCAGCAGCGCATCGGCATAGTGTGTCTGGATCCAGTTCTTCAGGAACTTCACCGGCACCGACACGGTCAGCGTCGCGCCGTCGAGCGACTGGAATTCCAGCGAGTTGAACCAGCTCGAATAGACGTCCTCGCCGAGCTGCGCCTTCAGCGCCGCGCGCACGCGGCCTCCCCGCGCATTGAAATCGGCAGCCCCCTTCTCGACATCCCGGCCGCGCTCCGGCATGTCCTCCATGGCCTCGGCATCGAGTCCATCGACGTCAGTCCTGTCCACCATTGTACTAACCCCCGCTTGAAATTCAGAAAAACTTCGCTGGCTCTGCCGTCCCGTCCCTCTCGAAGACCGGCCGCACGTCATCACCAGCAAGTCGTTACGCTTTCCGCGGCTAGCCCTGCGACCAGGGCAAGCCTTTCGCCTTCCAGCCAGCGCTCTTGCCGCGCTGGCGGCTCGCCGGGTCGATAGGGCCCTCGAACCCATCGGCCACGTTGTGACAGTTGCGGAAACCTGCCTGTATTGCGGCACCGGCTGCCGACCTGCTGCGCACGCCCGAGCGGCAGAGGAAGAACAGCTCCGTGTCACGATCAGCGCCCAGCGCGTCGAGCTCGGCCGTCAGCTCATCCAGGAAAGCCGCGTTGACGCGACCATCCGGATACGACTGCCACTCGACGAGGACCGGCTTGCGGCCAAGTCCAGACAGCTCCGGCAGCCCGACGTAGTTCCATTCCGCTCGAGTCCGCACATCGATCAGAACGGCTTTCGGATCTGCCTGGAGACGTGCCCAAGTCTCTTCGACCGGCACGTCGTCCACTGTCTCCCCACCAGACGCCACTTTCACCCTCTCTTAAACAACCACGCACCTTAGCAAGTCGTCAGACGGCCGCCGCGGCCGTCGCCCACAGAAGTGCCGCAATAAAAGCTGCGACCTCCGGTGGGAAGACCGGAACACTCTTCTTACGCAATACTATCCAGATGTACCCCTTGAGCTGGCACAGCCAGCAAATGACGCGGGTCTACACTCGACCATCCTCGACAGATGCACGGCTCGGGTCGCCGTTGCCCTGTTAACCGTATCTTAACCGACCGCGCTGGCGTCGCAAGTCCGACATTTGCGCCGACTTGCTGCGATGCGGTCTCGATCACATTCCGTTACAGAGTCCGACTCGTTCAAAACGCGGGTGACGGCTGTGGACAAACACGTTGAGTCATCAACAGGAATCCACAGTCGCCGATGTAGTCGAACCGTCATGTGACGGACGGCGTCATGAATCCAGTTTATGGTTGTGTTGATTGTCGGCAGCCGATCAGTGCGGCAGCCGGGGCAGGGGCAGAAATAAGAATATGAAGGAAATCTAGTATCTTACGGAGACTCGCCGGCCCCTGGGGCTGATGGCGCTGTGTCTCCGTAGCAACATGGCGGGCCCCGTCGCTTTTTGCGAAAACCGAGGGGCCGGCTCGCCCCTCAGGCTGTCATACCCTTGACACGTGCGGCAAGGCGCGAAACCTTCCGCGACGCTGCGCGCTTGTGGATGATGCCCTTCTGGGCTGTGCGCATCAGCACCGGCTCCGCAGCCTTGAGCGCCGCTTCCGCCTCCGTCCTGTTGCCGGACGCGATGGCTTCCTCGACCCCGCGAACCGTTGTTTTCAGCCGCGAATGGCGGGCCTTGTTGATCTCCGTGCGTCGCACGGCCTGGCGCGCCGCCTTCTTGGCCGATGCCGTATTGGCCATCGCTTCTATCCCTTCCTGATACGATACTTGCTCATGGCCGGACGGCGGAATCGCAGCCTCGGGCCCTCAAACGCATACGCCGCCCGGGGAATGCACCCAAGGCGGCTTTGTCACATGCGACGCCGGTATATCGGCCGCCATCACCCAGGTCAACGGGGCCTAGAGCGCGATCGTCTCGCATGGAAGCACTTGAGTTTCCATGCGTCCGCGCGGAGAGCGGCTCCGCCGCGACCAGTGAATCGCGCTCTAAATTGATGAAATAGAGCAGGATTCACGTTTCGGCCGATGCACTTCGTATAAGGCGAACGACCCCATCCGAAACGATCCCGCTCTAGGGCAACGCGCTGACTCTGCCGCAGGAATGACCGCTAAGCGCCGATTGCCCGGCGCACCGGCGCCAAACTACACTTTTGGCGGAATCGGCGGCGATTGCCGAGCCGCGCCAAGCAGGGGGAATGTGACGATGGGTTCGATGACGGCCTGGGTGCTCGGGCTGGGGGTCAGCATTGCGGCGCTGGCGTGGACAGCCGCCCTGAAACTTCAGACCACGGAGATGGCCTACGTCCACGCCGCCATCGCCGCCGTCGCCAGCGCCGCGATCGCCCTGGCCTCCGTCCGCGCCCTGCCTGAAGATGCCAAAGGCCTCGTCGGCCGCATACTCAAGGCCGGCACCGGCTTGAGGTACGCCGGTCTCGTCTGGGCCTGGGGCATGGCCGGGCTGTTCATCACCTATGCCTTCGTCTTGCAATGGAAGGAGTGGTGGCATTTCACGCTGATCTTCGCGGTGCTGGCCGCCGTCTGCCTGTACCTGTCGTCGCTGCTGCAGAAGGATGCGCAATCGGGCTCGGAGGATGAGACGCTCTTCAAGCTCGCGCGCATTCTCCTCCGTGTACACCTGGGCGCGGCCGTCATCACCGTCATCGGCCTGCTGATCGACGGCAAGATGGTCCGCTTCCTGGTGCCGCGGCATCACGACTGGGCGGCGCAGAACATCTTCTTCTTCGGCGCACTGGCGCTGGCCGCCATCAGCTGGTTCGCCCTGGTGGCCATGAAGCCCAACCGCAACTGAGCCATCACATAGGGCGTGCACGCCATGTCATTGCAACGGGTCATGCCCTGGCTGATCGCCCTCTTGCTCACCACCGTATCCGGCATGGTGCTCGCAGCACGGGACGGGCTGACCGTCGCGGCCGTCGCCTTTGCGGCGGCGTTCACGTTCGTCATTGCCGTCGTCTCGGTGCGGACCAATCTCGCCTATTGGCGGCCGCAGGCCGAGCCTGCATTCACTTTCCTCGATGCCGCACGCCGCAACGCGCGCCTCAACGTCCTGGTCTTTGCCTGGGGGGCGCTCGCCATGCAAGCGCTCTACTTTACGCCGCTGACGGGGTTGCGCTGGCAGCACGGCTGGCAATATGCGCTGGCCTTCGCGCTGCTGGCCGTCAGTGCTTTTCTCTACGTACACCTCGGCGGCAGCAACAGTGCAGCCACGCGCGAGCGCCTCGTCCGCCTCGCAACGCCTTTGGCCGCCGTGCAAGCCCTCGTCGCCGCCGGCGGCCTCGTCTTCCTGCTTGGTTCGGACAAACTGCAGACCCAGAAAGCCGACTGGGCAGCAAACATCGTGTTCCTGTTTTCTGCCCTGGCCATTCTGATCGTGAGCACGGTGGCGTTGCGCACGCAGACGGTGCTGCCGCGCACGCCCCGCTGACGCTTCCGCGCGTCAGGCGTTCTTGAACTTCGCCGGACGCTTCTCGACGAAGGCCGTCATGCCTTCCTTCTGGTCGTCGGTGGCGAACATGGCATGGAACACGCGGCGCTCGAAGCGGATGCCTTCGCCCAGCGTTGTCTCGTAGGAGCGATTGACCGACTCCTTCGTCATCATCGTCGCCGTCAGCGACATGCCGGCGATCGTATCGGCCGCCTTCAGCGCCTCGTCCAGCAGCACGTCGGCCGCAACCACGCGCGAGACGAGCCCGCAGCGCTCGGCCTCCGCCGCATCCATCATGCGGCCCGTGAGGCACATATCCATGGCCTTGGACTTGCCGACGAAGCGCGTCAGCCGCTGCGTGCCGCCGGCACCCGGCATCACGCCGAGCTTGATCTCGGGCTGGCCGAACTTGGCCGTATCGGCGGCGATGATGAAGTCGCACATCATGGCGAGCTCGCAGCCGCCGCCGAGCGCGAAGCCGGCCACCGCCGCGATCACCGGCTTGCGGCAGCGCGCGACCCGGTCCCACGAGCCGATGAAGTCCTCCTTGTAGGCCTGCATGTAGGACTTCGACTGCATCTCCTTGATGTCGGCACCCGCCGCGAACGCCTTGGCGCTGCCGGTGACGAGGATGCAGCCGATGGCCTCGTCCGCCTCGAAGGCATCGATCGCCTGCGACATCTCGGCGATGAGCGCGCTGTTCAGCGCGTTGAGGGCGTTTGGCCGGTTGAGCGTGATGACGCCCACCTTGCCCTTGGTTTCGACGATGATGTTGCTGTAGGCCATTGGCGCATCCTTTTTCTGCATGCGGTCAGCGCTGACACACGGGGCAATAGAATGTCGACCGGCCGCCCTGTGTTTTGCGGCGCACCTTGCCCCGGCACCCCCGCGTCACGCAAGCCTCCCCTTCGCGTCCGTAGACGGCGAAGCGATGCTGGAAATAGCCGAGTGAGCCGTCCGCCTGCTTGTAGTCGCGCAAGGTGGAGCCGCCCGCCTCGATGGCTTCGCCGAGCACCGCCCGGATGGTGGCGATCAGCCGCTCGGCCTCCGGTTTCGGCTTTCCGGTCTTGGTGGCCAGGCGATGCGCCAGCTTGTACGGGCTCAAATGCGCGCGATAGAGCGCCTCGCACACATAGATATTGCCGAGCCCTGCGACGATGCGCTGGTCCATCAGGAAGGCCTTGAGGTCGGTTTTCTTGCCGAACGCCTTCGCCGCCAGATACTCCGGTGTCAGATCATCGCCGAGCGGCTCCACGCCGAGTCCCTTGAAATGCGGATGCTTGGCCAGCTCCGCCTCCGGCATCAGCGTCATGTAGCCGAAGCGGCGCGCATCGTTGTAGGTGATGATCGCGCCATTCGACATCGTGAACACGACATGATCGTGCGTGGGATCGGCGCCGTGCTCGTAGGTGTACTCGCCGAGCTGCTGGCCGTTGGCGCCGCCCGGCACGGAGATCGTGAAGCGCCCGGTCATGCCGAGATGCATGGTGAGCACCTCGCCGCTGTCGAGATGCGCAAGGATGTACTTGGCGCGGCGCTCCAGGCGTTCGACCCCGGCGCCCTCGAGCCGTGCGCTGAACCGCTCCGGCAGCGGAAAGCGCAGGTCCGGCCGCCGCTGCACGACCTTCTTGAAGCGCTTGCCCGACAGCACCGGCTCCAGGCCTCGCCGCACCGTCTCGACTTCGGGAAGCTCAGGCATGGGACCTCCCGCGTTGCCGCCTCAGCCGCCCGTATCGGCCTTGAAGCCGGCGGCCGTGATGCCGGCGACGGCGGCAGCCTCGTCGTTGTCCGAGTTATCGCCGGAGATGCCGACCGCACCGACGATCGCGCCGCGCGCGTCGCGGATCAGCACGCCGCCCGGCACCGGCACGAGCAGCCCGCCGACCGCATGCGTCACGGCCGCGATGAACGCCGGCTGCTGCTTGGAGCGCTCGAACAGCGCGCGCGAGCCGAGCCCCATGGCCAGCGCGCCGTGCGCCTTGCCGGTCGCGACCTCGGCCCGCTTCAGGCTGGTGCCGTCCTCGGCCGCCGCCGCCTTCAGCGCCCCGCGCGCATCGAGCAGCACCACGGCGAGCGGCTGCATCCTGCCCGCTCGCGCCTGCGCCAGCGCTCCCGCGACAATCTCCTGCGCCTGTTCGAGGGTCATGAATCCTTCCCAACCTTAGTCACCACGCCGCCGCCACGTCCCAGGCCGGCGCCGATGATGCAATACCGCCAATACGCTGATCCGCACATCGTCCACGAGAAAATACACGGAATAGGGAAATCGGCGAACGGCGGCACGCCGTATGTTGTTGCGCAGCCTCTGATAGAGCAATGGCCCATCCGCCACGCGAACAAGGGCTTGCTCCACTTCATCGAGAAATTGATCGCCGAGCCCAGCCTTCTGTCTCTCGTACCACGCGAATGCTGCGGAGATGTCGCCCTCGGCTCCAGGCGAAATGACAAGCCGTCTGCTCACGGCCGCTTGGCAATGCGCTTCTTTACGTCATCCCAAGCCTCTCCCGCTTCCGGATTGCGCTTCAGGTCGTTCAGGCGCTCATCCAAGACGTCCTGATGCCAATCAGGAATCGGCGCGCCTTCGCCACCATCCAGCGTGTCCCAGATACGCTCGATCAAATCGAGGCGTTCCGCTACGGAGAGCTCATTAATGTCATCAATCTTTATCTGGCTCATAGGACGACCCATACCTGCCGTCCAGAAATATAGCACCTCAGGGGACGATTTTCTATCGACCCCTCACTCCTCCACAAACCGCCGCAAGCGGCCCAATGCGTCGTCCCACTGCTTCGAGACCTCGTCGAGATAGTCGCGCAGATCCTCGATCGGCTTGGGCTGCAGCTCGAACAGGCTCTCGCGGCCGGCGCGCACGCTGCGCACCACGCCCGCGTCTTCGAGCACGCGCAGGTGTTTCGTCACCGCCTGCCGCGTCAGTTTCGTGCCGGCCGTCAGGCGGGCGATGGACTGCGGCTCGCCGGCACTGAGCTTGGCGAGCACCGACAGCCGCGTCTCGTCGCCGAGTGCCGCGAATACCGATGCCCGCACCTTCAGGGCCGCAAGCTTGCTAAGCCGCTTGTCCGACATGACTCTCGATATTCTTCATCTGGATGGCCCAGCCTTCGCTGTTCATGCGGAAGGCTTCGAGCCGACGCTTGTCCGGAACCTTATCGAAGCCTGACTCGACGACGCGAAGCAACGTCCCGGCCTTGGTTTTCTCCAGCGTGAACTCGACCAGCGTCGGCGTTTCTCCGGAGTAGTCCTCGTTCGGATCGATGGCGTAGGGGTGCCACGTGAACGAGAACAGCCGCTCGGGCTCCATCTTCTGGATCGTCGCCTTCCATTCGATGTGCTCGTAGCCCGGATGGAGAATATTGCCACGCGACACCTGGCCTGGCACGAACGGCCTGTCGAGCCGCACGCGGAACCACGTGCCGAACTCCTTGTGATCCGTCAGCGCCCGCCACACGCGCGCCACCGGCACCTTCAACTCGATGGACTTCTCGATGCGATCTGACATGCGCAACCTCCTAGTTGCCCATTAGATAGAGCATGACCAGGCTAAATGCAACCTTTTAGTTGCTTATTTTTTTGTCCCAATCTCTGCCTTCAATTCCCGTTCCGTGCGAACACCATCCTGCGCGGGCCGCTCGCAGAGCCACTCTGAGGGCCTCCCCCCTGCCCGAGGCCTTTCCAGCGTTCGTGTGCCACAGCGCGCGCCTCAACCGCTGTTGTCATCCTCGCGCTCGTCGCGAGGACCCATCGCTCCGCGATTTCGGCGGTGATGGAAAGGTGAGGCGAGGCCACGTTTCCCCATCGCGCCTCTGGACTCGCTGCGCCGTGGGTTCTCGGGACAAGCCCGAGAATGACACTTTGAAGCGTTGCGCCGCGCACAACTGCGATCGGCGTCAACCCGCCCCATGACTGCGCGAATAGCCATTGGGCTTTGCCGGCTGCCATCCCGCCAGATCCTCAGGACGCGACCGGTACACCTCGATCTTCAACGGATGGCACGGCGCGGTGTCGCTGGAGTGGCTCGCGCCGCAATCGCCGCCGGGACAGGCCGAAAGCCCCGCCAGCAGATCCATCTCGGCGAAGAACTCGATGAAATCGCCCGGCCGCACGGGGCTCGCCTTCATGAAGTACTGGTGCGAGTCGCGCGTGAAGCCCGTGCACATGAACACGTTCATCACGTCATGGATGTGCGGCTCGGCTTCCGCCAGCGGCATCTGCCGGTGCGCCGCCAGCGCCCGCGTCAGGTTGGAGTGGCAGCAGTGGTGGTACTCCACGCCCTTCAGCAGCACGTTCGTGTAGGGATCGCAGCGCGTGCCGATGACGTCGTGCACGCCCGCACCGTCCTCATCCCAGCCGTACCAGCCGAGCGTATCGTGCGTAATCGTCGCCATCGGCCTGAGGCCCGGCAGCGTGCTCCAGAGACGGTCGCCCGTGCTCACGTGCGTGGCGTGAAACGCGCGCGTCTTGCCGCTGAAGAACCGCTCGCCGAGATCGTGTGCATTCCACAGGTTGAGATCGCCGACCTGCGGCCCCTCGATGCTGACGATGCGAAACACGTGCCCCGCCGGCACCTCCACCACCCGCGCCTCCCGTGGCGGCACGACCGCCTCGCCGACCTTCGCCATGTTCGCGCGCGCCCGCTCGTAGAACCCCGCGTCATATGCCGGCAGCGTCCCGACGCCGTACACGACCACGGGCGGCGCGACACGCCGTTGAGCGGCGTCGTGCGGGGCCGGAGTTTGGTGTGATCTACTCATGTTGCATTCCCTCCGCATGAGGTCGCGCATCTCTCCCTCTCCCCGCTTGCGGGGAGAGGGTCGGGGTGAGGGGCAGCGGCAAACTCCGAGCCAACCCCTGCCCCTCATCCTAACCTTCTCCCCGCGCGCGGGGAGAAGGAATCGGCCGAGCACGTCACCCGACCCGTGATCGTCTCAACATCAAAATTCGCACCTCATCTGGGCCCGGCTTTGGAGGCGCACCCATCCCGGCGACGACCCGGTTGGCAAACGCGGGCGATCGGGCGAGCATGATCCCTTGAAAAGTGAACCCACGCGGGAAGCGGCGCGATGTCGTCAACGGGTCTGCGAGAGTTCTGCGAGGCCGATGCCGGCGAGATCAATCGTCTCGCGGTCAAGGCATTTCAGGAGTACAGCAGCAGCTACTCGGACTGGCCCGCGATGGTCGCGGCTTATGAAAGAATGTCCGATCTCGCCAAGACCGGCGAGATTATCGTGGCCGAAACCGCCGGACGCATCGTAGGCGCGGTCGCCTACATCCCGCCGCACGGCAGGAAGGCGCGCTACTTCGATGCGGCATGGCCCGTCATCAGATCCCTGGTTGTCAACCCCGACAGCAGAGGTGCCGGGGTTGGCCGCGCCTTGACGCTGGAATGCATCACCAGAGCCAAGCGGGACAAGGCACCAGTCATCGCCCTTCACACCAGTGCGATCATGACCGTCGCGCTGCCGATGTATCTCCGCATGGGCTTCGAATGGCATCGCGACGCTCCTGCGGTCTTCGGCGTGCCCTATGGCGTGTACCTTAAGAGGCTCGTCCCGTGAACGCGTGTAGGCGACGCGATGTCCCCGCATCCCGGTCGCGCTAGGCAACGCGCACTCGCCCTAACCACTATGTCATTCTCGGGCTCGCCTGCGTTCGGACTCGTTCCGAGGGTCCCGAGAACCCATCGCGCAACGAGTCCGGAAACGAGACGAAAAGCGTGGCCTCGCCTCACACTTCGACCCCGCCGAGCTGGTTGAACACTGGATCCTCGCGACGAGCGCGAGGATGACATTGGGGCGGCGCGCCCAAAGAATTCGCGGCACCGCATCTGGATACCGGCCTTCATGCGAAACATGCAAAGCATGATGCTGGTATGACGCTCCTTGGATGGGCACGCGCCACCAGCACCCAACCCTCCACTTGCGTCCCCGGAGGCGCTGCGCTCGCGCCTGCGCGCGACGCGGGGCCATCCGGGATCTTTCGCGCCCAAGGTTACACGTCAAACCCCTCACAGCGCACAACGTCATCGAACAAGTCACGCCATGTCGGATTGTGCCTCTCGACAAGCTCGATCTTCCAATCGCGCCGCCACCGCTTCATGGCTCGCTCTCGCTTGGCAGCGACGCTGGCGTCCTCATGCCGCTCGAAATAAACCAACCGCCCGGCCCAATACCGCTTTGTGAACCCGTCAAGCACGCGCTCGCGGTGCTCCCACGCGCGACCGGTGAGATCGCTCGTCATGCCGACATACAAGACTCCGCGCGGGCCACTGGCCACAATGTAGACGAAGAAATCCTTCGTCGACCGCTCGTGCATAAACCGCGCCCACGAAAGACCCCGGCTCGGCGCGCTACCGCGCACCGTCCGGGGACGCAAGATTTGAGAGTGAAGAGTATTGGAACCGCTGGAGAAGCCAAGAGGTATGCCCGCCCACCGGTTCATTCCGGCATATTCGGGCATCCCTAACTCCGGATACGGCCGGCAGGTAACCCTCTGCCAGCACCTCCCTCTCCTTCTGCGTTCCCGGAGGCGCCGCGATCGCGGCTCCGGCGCGACGCGGGGCCATCCGGGATCTTTCCCGGTCATGTTACGCAATGCCCACCACCGACTAGCGTCATCCCAGCGCTTGAGGACATCGGCCGGGATACAGAGGGCCGTAAGCTTTTCTGCGCCGGAGTATAAACGCGCTACAAGTGTTGTTCTGATCCAAACACCGCTTCGCGATAGCCATCTACGCGTGAAGGCCAACATGGTGCTGGGCGGAAAGAGCCGGGCCTTCCCAAAAAAGGCGATGGCCAACAACGATAGAGCCTGCCACTCCACCACGCCCATACGGATCGAAATTGGTGAGCAGCTGGGCGTGTGCACTGAATGAGCTCTAGTTCATGCTCTTCGCGGTCAAGGCAATAAATTCCGAGATTCACGCAAACAAGAAGACTTATGGTCTCGTCGTATTTTCCGGACCTCTTCTTTTCCACTTTTTTTCAATACGACGCGCCTGATTGCGGAACGAAACTCTGCCCTTCTTCTTGTTACATCTTCATCAAGATCAACTTGACGAACAAAGCCGCTCTTTGCCCACTCCTTGTACTCGTCTCCCCTACGCCGCCCTTCGACATCGGCTTCGACGTGTTGAAAGTTGATGAAAGCGCCGTCACGCAGTTGGACTTCGGAGTCTGCACCACCGTCAATATCGCGAGCTAGTCTTACACGTTTGGCACGAGCGGCATAGGCTACCGAGCTAGCTAGGTTGGCCTCTCTCAGCCATTTCTGACGTGCACCCCATATTTGGACTGAATCACATTTGGCGTTTTCCGCTGCAACGATCCGCGCGAAATCGCCCCTCGCCTGCCATTGCTCAAGGGCATCTTTCGCGTTCTCCTCCACCCCTAATGCGCCTCCTCCCAATTCCCCGCCGCCTTGGCGTCCACCTTCAGCGGCACCTTGAGCTTCATCGCGGGCTCGGGCGCCAGCTCCATCACTTCGGCGACGACCTTGATGGTCTTGGCGACGTCTTTTTCCTTCGCCTCGAACACCAGTTCGTCGTGCACCTGCAGCAGCATCCGCGTCGATGACAGACCCGCCGCCTCAAGCGCGGCCGGCATGCGCACCATGGCGCGGCGCACGATGTCGGCGGCGCTGCCCTGGATCGGCGCGTTGATGGACGCCCGCTCCAGGAACGCGCGCATCGACGGATTGCGCGTGTTGATCTCGGGATAGTGCACGCGCCGACCGAAGATCGTCTCAACGAAGCCGTTCTCGTGCGCGAACTTCTTGGTGCCGTCCATGTAGTCGCGGATGCCGGGGAAGCGCTGGAAATAGGTCTGGATGTACTGCGCCGCCTCCTCGCGCGCGATGCCGAGCTGGTTGGCGAGCCCGAACGCGGAGATGCCGTAGATGATGCCGAAGTTGATGGCCTTGGCCCGGCGGCGCACCTCGGGCGGCATGTCCTTCACCGGCACGTTGAACATTTCCGACGCCGTCATGGCGTGGATGTCGAGGCCGTCGTCGAAGGCCTGCTTGAGCTGCGGAATGTCGGCGATGTGCGCCAGCACGCGCAGCTCGATCTGCGAGTAGTCGGCCGAGATCAGCTTGGCGCCCTTGTCGGCGATGAACGCCGTGCGAATGGCGCGGCCTTCCTTCGTGCGCACTGGAATGTTCTGCAGGTTGGGCTCGCTCGACGCCAGGCGCCCGGTCGGCGTCGCGGCCAGCGCGTAGCTCGTGTGGATGCGTCCCGTCTCGGCATTGATGTAGGCTGGCAGCGACTCCGTGTAGGTGGAGCGCAGCTTGGTGAGCTGGCGCCATTCCAGCATCGTGTTGATGAGCCGGCGCGCGTCCTCGGGCAGCTCCTCGTTGCTGGCGAGATCATCGAGCAGGCCCGCGCGCGTCTCCCACTGCCCCGTCTTCGTCTTCTTGCCGCCGGGCAGCTTCAGGCGGTCGAACAGCAATTCGCCGAGCTGGCGAGGGCTACCCAGATTGAACTTGTGCCCGACGAGGCCGTTGATCTCCTCCTCGAGCCGCGCCACGCCCTGCGCGAACTGGCTGGAAAGGCGCGACAGCACGGACGGATCGACCTTGATGCCGGTGCGCTCCATGCGGGAGATCACGTCCAGCAGTGGCCGTTCCAGCGTCTCGTACACCGTGGTCATGCGCTCGGCGACGAGGCGCGGCTTCAGCATCAGCCACAGCCTGAGCGTGACGTCGGCATCCTCCGCCGCATATTCCGTCGCCTTGTCGAACGGCACCTGGCCGAACGTTTTGCCGGATTTCTTCGCGCCGGGCGCAAACGCCACCACCTGCTCGAACGTCATGCAGGTGTGCCGCAGATGCTTCTCGGCCAGCGAGTCCATGCCGTGCTGCCCGCGCCCGCCGTCGAGCGAATAGGAGATCAGCATGGTGTCGTCGATGTTCTCGGTCTCGATGCCGTAGCGCGAGAACATCGTCAGGTCGAACTTGATGTTGTGCCCGATCTTGAGGATGGACGGGTCCTGCATGATGTCCTTCAGCGCCGCGATCGCCTCGCGCACCGGGATCTGCACGAGGCCCGCGTGCTCGCCGAAGTCGAGCGCGTCCGACGCCGTGCGATGGCCCAGCGGCACGTAGCAGGCTTCGCCCGGCGCCACCGCGAGCGAGAAGCCCACCAGCTCCGCCACCATCGGATCGATGCTGGTCGTCTCCGTGTCGATGGCGAAACGGCCGATCTCTCGCGCCTTGGCGACCCACTTCTCCAGCTGCACGACCGTATTGACGGTCTCGTATTTGCTGCGGTCGATGGGCGCCGTCGCCTCGCGCGCAAAGAACGCCACGACGGCAGAGGGCGTATCGCCGCCGCCGTCCTTGGCCGCCTCGCCGTCTTTCGCCGGCTTTGCGGGAGCGGACGCGGGCTCCGGCCGCGGCAGATCGGGAACGGGCGCGTCCAACGCTTCGGCGATGCGCTTGGTCAGCGTGCTGAACTCCATCTTGCGCAGGAAGCCGAGCAGCTCCGGGGCCTGCGGCTCATGCACGCCGAGCTTGTCGAGGTCGTACTCGACCGGCACGTCGAGCTTCAGGCGCACCAGCTCGCGCGAGATGCGCGCCTGCTCCTCGAACTCGATCAGCTTCTCGCGCCGCTTGGGCTGCTTGATCTCGCCCGCCCGCGTCAGCAGCGCGTCGAGGTCGCCGTATTCCTTGATCAGCTCGGCTGCCGTCTTCACGCCGATGCCCGGCACGCCCGGCACGTTGTCGACCGAGTCGCCGGCCAGGGCCTGCACGTCGATGACGCGGTCCGGCGGCACGCCGAACTTCTCCACCACCTCGTCGGCACCGATCTTCTTGTTCTTCATGGTGTCGAGCATGGTGATGCCCGGCTGCACGAGCTGCATCAGATCCTTGTCCGACGAGACGATGGTCACCGTCGCTCCGGCCTTTGCCGCCTCTATCGCATACGTGGCGATGAGATCGTCGGCCTCGTAGCCGAACTGCTCGATGCAGGCGACGTTGAAGGCGCGCACAGCCTCGCGGATCAGCGGGAACTGCGGCACCAGCTCCTCGGGCGCGGGCGGGCGGTGCGCCTTGTACTCCTTGTAGATGTCGTTGCGGAAGCTCTTCTCCGACGCATCGAAGATGACGGCGATATGCGTCGGCCGATCCGCGAGCTTGGAATCGCCGAGCAGCTTCCACAGCATGGCGCTGAAGCCGTGCACGGCGCCGACCGGCAGGCCATCTGATGGCCGTGTCAGCGGCGGCAGCGCGTGGAAGGCGCGGAAAATATAGCCCGAGCCGTCAATCAGATAGAGATGGCTCCCCTTGATGACGGGGACGGGCTCGCCATCGGGCACGGAGCAGACGGCGGCTCTTTTGGAGGACTTCGCGGATGTGGCTGTCATGGCGCCGGACTATACCGGGTTGCGCCGGGGCGGTCAGCCCTTGGGGCCGCGGTTGCTGACAGTTCCTGGCGGGCCGCCATAGACATGTGCCTCTGCGGCTTCAGTCGGGCCACCCTCCATGATCGGCCGCGGCGCGAACCGCCCGAGCGTGCGCACGCGGTCGTACATGACGATGGCACCCGCCATCGCCACGTTGACGCAGAAACTCGTTGGGATCTTCACGACGTAGTCACAGCGCGCGAGCAGTTGGTCGGACAGAACGCCGCGCTCGGGCCCCAGCACATACGCCGCGCGCAACGGGTGCCGGAAGCTCGGCAGGTCGATGGCCTCCTCGATCAACTCGATGCCGACGAGCTTGCAGCCGTGCGGCAGCGCCATGTCGTCGAGCGCGCTCCAGTTGTAGTGCGGCAGGTGCGTCGTGCCCTTCGACGTATCGGCGTGCGCCTCGCTGGCGCGATAGGTCGCGCCGATGGTGAACGTGAAGCTCGCGCCGAAGCCGTGCGCGGACCGCATCAGGTTGCCCAAATTGAGGCTCTTGGAGATGCGCTCCGCGCCAATCGCAAAATATCCGCGCGTCGCAGGCTGGGGTGTGCGGGCAGTCATGGTGTTCGAGTCCCGATAGGCATACGCATTTCCTTCTCCCTCTCCCCGTCCTACGGGGAGAGGGTTGGGGTGAGGGGCAGCCAAACACTCCGAGCCAGCCCCTGCCCCTCATCCTAACCTTCTCCCCGCTCGCGGGGAGAAGGGACTGGCCGAGCGCACGGCGCTGCTTGCGAACATCTCAACGCAGACCTGCCGGGACTCGCGACAAGAGCAAGGGCGATGATGCACGCTTGCCCCGCACGGCCGTTTCCGTAAGGTGCGCCTACCCTTAGGAGGTGTCACATGAAGGCTGCTCTTTGCAAGACGCTCGATGGTCCCGATGCCATCGTCATCGAGGATCTGCCCGATCCCGTGGCCGGCCCCGGCGAGGTCGTCGTGCGCGTCAAGGCGGCGGCGCTCAACTTCTTCGACACCCTGATCACGCGGGGCAAATACCAGCACAAGCCGCCGCTGCCGTTTTCGCCGGTGGCGGAAATCGCCGGCATCGTCGAGAGCGTCGGGCCGGGCGTGACGACGATCAAGCCCGGCATGCGCGTGTGCGGGCACGTGGGCTCGGGCGGCGCGCGCGAGAAGGTCGCGGTCAAAGCGGAGATGCTGGTGCCTGTCCCCGACGGCGTCAGCGATGAGGCCGCAGCCTCCGTCACCACCACGTACGGCACCGGCATCCACGGGCTCAGGGACCGGGGCCAGGTGAAGAGCGGCGAGACCGTCGCCGTGCTCGGAGCGTCCGGCGGCGCCGGCCTCGCAGCCGTCGAGCTCGCCAAGATCATGGGCGCGCACGTCATCGCTGCGGCGTCATCGGATGAAAAGCTCGCGATGTGCAAGGCGCATGGCGCTGATGGCCTGCTGAACTACGCGTCGACCGACCTCAAGCAGGGCCTGCGCGACCTGACCGGCGGGCGCGGCGTCGACGTCATCTACGACTGCGTCGGCGGCGACTATGCCGAGCCGGCGCTGCGCTCCATCGCCTGGGGCGGCCGCTTCCTGGTGATCGGTTTTGCCGCCGGCTCCATCCCGAAAATCCCGCTCAACCTGGCCCTGCTGAAGAACTGTGCCATCGTCGGCGTATTCTGGGGCGAGGCCGCGCGCCGTGACCCCGAAGGCCACCGCGTCAACATGGAGCAGGTGCTCCGCTGGGTTGCAGATGGCCGCCTTAAGCCGCACATCCACGCCCGCTACCCGCTCGAAAAGACGGCCGAGGCGATCATGTCGCTGGAGACGCGGCAGGTCGCCGGCAAGGTTATCCTGGCGATATAAGACTTTATGGTCAGATCACGCCTCAACCACAGGCAACGCTAACGCTTCCCGCCCGTGGTTGTTTCGGCTAATAGCTCACATTCTGCGCCACTCCGGTGCCGGGAACGAGGCCGCGAGGCCCGCTATAGGGAGAACGACCAGACATGAAACGAACGGCTCTGACCGCGCTTGCCCTGACGGCCGCGCTCGGTCTCATGCCCGCCCAAGCTCAACAGACGAAGCAGCTCTCCATCGCAACAGGTGGTACCGGCGGCATCTACTATCCGCTGGCCGGCGGCTTCGGCACCATTCTGGCCAAGGAATATCCGGGCCTCACCGCAACCGCGGAGGTGACCGGCGGCTCCGTTGACAACATGAAGCTGATCGGCACCGGCAAGGCCGACGTCGCCTTCACGCAGGTCGACGCCGCCGTGGACGCCATCAACGGCCGCGACAAGTTCACCTCCAAGCTGCCGATCCGCGGCCTGGTCGTGATGTATCCCAACGTCATGCAGGTCATCACGCTCGAGGGCAAAGGCATCGAGAAGTTCGAGGACCTGAAGGGCAAGCGCGTGTCGACCGGCTCGCCCGGCAGCGGCACGGAGGTCTATGCCTTCCGCGTCATCGAGGCGGCCGGCCTCGACAAGGACAAGGACATGAAGCGTGAGCGTCTCGGCGCGGCCGAGTCGGCGAACGCCTTGAAGGACGGCAAGATCGATGCCTTCTTCTTCGTCGCCGGTGTGCCGACGGCTGCCATCACGGACGTCGCCGCCACGCCCAACGTGAAGATGAAGATCATCGAGCACGCCCATCTGATTCCGAAGATCGTCGAGAAGAACGGTCCGATCTACGGCGAGTCGATCATCAAGAAGGGCTCTTATCCGGGCCAGGAGAAGGACGCCGCCATGACCGCCGTGTGGACCATCATGGCCGTCAACGAGAACTTCCCCGAGGACCTCGCCTACAACCTCACCAAGACCATGATCGAGAAGCGTGAGGACCTGGGCCGGGTGCACAAGGAAGGCCTGAGCGTCGTCGCTGAAAACCAGAAGACGTCGCTCATCGGCGTGCCGTGGCACGCGGGCGCGCTCAAGTACTTCAAGGAAAAAGGCATCAAGATCGACTGAACCACGGCCGATCTGTGTATGAGACTGCCGGGTTCCGTCCCCGGCAGTTTCTTTTATGTCCGGCAACGACATGGCCAGCCAACAATCTTGGCCATGACGAACGGGAGGAAACGGTATGAGCGGCAAGAACGCCACCACCGAGTCATCGATCGTCTCTCCGGGCGCGGAGCTTGACGAGGACGCCCGCAAACGCCTCGAGGAGCTGATCGAGGAAGAGGAGGGCGCCACCAACCGCGTCGGCGGCTGGCTCGGCAAGGCGATCATGGCTGCAGCCGCAGCCGTTTCCGTTTTCCACCTCTACGCGGCCGTCGGCGGCTCGTGGCCCTTCACCGGGACGCCGATCGTCCCGACCTATCTCCTGCGCCCCCTGCACGTCGGCATGATGCTGGCGCTCATCTACCTACTCTTCCCGATGTTCAAGGGCTGGCGCAACCGCATCACCCCCCTCGACTGGCTCTGCTCCGCCGCCAGCCTGTTCGTCGTCGCCTACATCGCCTACCAGGGCCCCGAGTTCGGCGACCGTGCTATCGACCCCGACCCCATGGACTTCGCCGTCGGGCTTGTCCTGATCGTGCTGCTGCTGGAGGCGACGCGCCGCTCCACGGGCTGGATCATGCCCGTGGTCTCGCTGGTCTTCATCGCCTACGCCATGTTCGGCCGCTACCTGCCGGCACCCTGGACGCATCGCGGCTATGACCTGGAACGGCTGACCGGCCATCTCTACATGACGCTGGAAGGGATCTTCGGCACCACCGTCGAGGTGTCGTCCAGCCTCATCATTCTGTTCACGATCTTCGGCGCCGTTTTGCAATATTCAGGCGCCGGCAAGTTCTTCATCGATTTCTCGTTCGCGGCCATGGGCGGCAAGCGCAACGCGGCCGGCCGCGCCGTCGTGCTGTCGTCCTTCCTGATGGGCGGCCCGTCGGGCTCGGGCGTCGCCACCACCGTCACCATCGGCACCGTCGCCTATCCGCTGCTGGCCAAGGCCGGCTACGACAAGAACGCGGCTGGCGGACTCCTGGCGGCGGGCGGCCTCGGCGCCATCATCTCGCCGCCCGTGCTCGGCGCCGCCGCTTTCCTCATCGCGGAATTCCTCAAGATCTCCTACCTGGAGGTCATCGCGATGGCGTGCATTCCGACGCTGCTCTACTACTTCGCCATCCTCGTCATGGTGGAGCTCGATGCGGCCAAATACGGCGGCAGTCAGGACGCGCTCGTCGAGAAAGTGTCCCTGTGGCAGCTCACCAAGAGCTACTGGTTCCACTTCGGCTCGCTGGTCTCCATCATCGCCTTCATGCTGCTCGGCTTCTCGCCGGTGCTGGCGGTGTTCTGGGCCACCATGCTCGCCATCGCCTTGAGCTATCTCAGGCGGGATACCGCACTCGTCCCGTCCAAGCTGTTCCGCGCGCTCGCGGAAGGCACGACCGGCGTTCTCAACATCGCCGCCACCTGCGCCACGGCCGGCATCATCGTCGGCGTCGTCACGCTGACGGGCCTCGCCCAGCGCTTCGCCGACATCATCATCGGCTACGCCCAGGGCAGCCTTGTCCTCACCGCCATCTTCACGGCGGCGATCGTGTGGGTCGTCGGCCTCGCCGTGCCCGTCACCGCGTCCTACATCATGTGCGCGGTGATCGCGGCGCCGGCGCTCATCAAGCTCGGCGTGCCGGACTTCGCGGCGCACATGTTCATCTTCTACTACGCCGTGCTGTCGGAAGTTTCTCCGCCCACGGCCCTGTCGCCGTTCGCGGCCGCCGCCATCACCGGCGGCAGTCCCTACAAGACCACGCTGCAATCATGGAAGTACACGATGCCGGCTTTCCTCGTGCCGTTCGTCTTCGTGTGCGATCCGCTCGGCGTCGGCCTGCTCTTGAAAACTCCGAAGGACGGCAACTGGCTCGACATCATCGAGATCACGCTGGAGACGGCTGCCGGCATCGCGCTGCTCGCCTTCGCCTTCCAGGGCCGCTTCAAGAAGGCGAGCACGCACCTGGAGACGGCCCTGTTCGCCATCGCCGGAACGCTGCTGATCTTCCCGGCGCTGATCAACGCCGTCGTCAGGCCGCTGACCGGCTTCGATATCGACAGCTACCTGCCGTTCCTGCCGGGCCTCGGCCTGCACATCGGCGTCAACGTGGTCCTTGGCGCGCTTGTCGCCGCTGCCGGCGTGATGCTGCAGCGGGCCCGTCCCGCTACCGTCGAAACGCAGGCGTAACGCGCGATGACCGCGCAGACGTTTGTGTGGCGGCAGTTGCCTCGCGAGGGAAGTGCTCAGGCCTTAGCCGCGGCCTGAGCGCCCGCACCCTTGCGCAGCGATGCGACGGCTTCCTTCAGCGCGGAGCCGGCCGCATCGATATCGGCGCCGGACACATCGAGGTGCGTGACGGCGCGGATCATGCCGCCATAGGACACGCCCATGCGAATGCCCTGCTTCAGGAGCTGGTCGTAGACCTGCCGTGAGGTCAGGCCCGCACCGGCCACATCGAAGAACACGATGTTGGTCTCGATCGCCGGCGTCAGGAGCTTCAGGCCCGGGATCGAGGTGATGTGCTCGCCGAGCCGGCGCGCATTGGCGTGGTCCTCGCTCAAGCGCTGCACATTGTTTTCGAGCGCGTAGAGCCCCGCCGCCGCAAGCACGCCCGACTGGCGCAGCGCGCCACCTAGCCGGTGCTTCCAGCGCCAGGCTTCGTCGATGAAGTCCTTCGGACCTGCGAGCAGCCCGCCGACCGGGCAGCCGAGCCCCTTGGAGAGATCGATCCACACCGTATCGCACGGGGCCGCCATCGCCTTCGCCGGCACCCCGGCCGCAGCTTCCGCATTGAGCAGGCGCGCGCCGTCCATATGCACGGTGAGGCCGTGCTTGTGCGCCACCTTCGCGACCTCCTCGATCTCCGAGACCTTCCACACCGCGCCGCCGCCGCGATTGACGCTCTGCTCAACAACGAGAACGCGGGAGCGCGGGTTGTGGCGGCCGCCGGGATCGCGAATGGCGTTCTCCACATCCTTGCCCGTGAAGATGCCGCGCTCGCACCGGATCGGCCAGGTCTGCGCCCCCGACAGGGCGGACACGCCGCCGGCCTCGGACGTGAACACGTGCGTCACATCCGCGCCGATGACCTCGTCACCCGGGCGGCAATGCACCAGCATGGCGATCTGGTTGCACATCGTTCCGGAGGGGAGGAAAACCGCGGCCTCCTTGCCCAGCCGTTCCGCAATGCGCTCCTGCAGGGCGTTGGTCGAGGGGTCTTCGCCGCGCTGCTCGTCGCCGACCTCGGCCTCGGCCATGGCCTTGCGCATTCCGGCTGACGGTTTCGTCTGGGTGTCGCTGTAGAGGTCGATGAGCTTATTCCGGGACAAAGGGTGCCTCCTTGCCGTGGTGCATCGCAACCGCATGCGCGATCGGGGATTTGTGCCGCCATAGAACCGCGTCGGCCGTCCGAGCACAAGGGCCCCGCGCTTTACGGCCCCGCCTCCCGACCTTATGAGTGTGGTCATGGGGCTTGCCATCCCCGCACATGTCGCGATTTTTTTTGAAAGGATAGTCCATGCAGCTTGGCGCAGGCGTTTCCGCGGTTGTTACGGGCGGTGCTTCCGGACTTGGTGCGGCGACGGCGCGAGCGCTCGGCGCCAAGGGCGTGAAGGTCGCCATTCTCGATCTCAACGCCGAGGCCGGCGAGAAGACCGCCAGGGAGATCGGCGGGCTCTACGCCAAGTGCGATGTGACCAACGAAGCCTCCGTCGACGAGGCGCTTGCCAAGGCACGCGCCGCCCACGGGCAGGAACGCATCCTCGTCAACTGCGCGGGCATCGCCATCGGCAAGCGCATCGTGCGCCGCGCCAAGGAAACCAACGCCGCCGAGCCGCACGATCTCGCCAGCTTCGCCAAGGTGATCCAGATCAATCTCATCGGCACGTTCCTGATGATGTCCAAGTGCTCGGCCGGCATGCTCGACCTGAAACCGGTGAACGACGACGGCGAGCGCGGCGTCATGATCAATACGTCCTCGGTCGCCGCTCAGGACGGCCAGATGGGCCAGGTCGCCTATGCCGCGTCGAAAGGCGGCGTCGCCTCCATGGTGCTCCCCGTGGCGCGCGACCTTGCCCGCGACGGCATCCGCGTCTGCGCCATCCTGCCGGGCCTCTTCCACACGCCGATGTTCGACGGCCTGCCTGACGACGCGCGCCGGGCGCTGGCGGCGTCGGTGCCGTTTCCCTCGCGGCTCGGAAAGGCCGAGGAATACGCGGCCCTTGCCTGTCACATTTGCGAAAACGTCATGCTTAACGGCGAGTGCATCCGCCTCGATGGTGCCATTCGCCTTGCTCCGCGCTAATTCCGGGGCTAAGGAACGATCCTGTAACTTCGGGGGTTTAACAGCGACGGGTCATTTCAGCTGTTAAGTGCCGCAAACCTACGAAGGCGGGTAAGTATGGTATCGCGTTTGGCGCTGTTTTGGCGAGCCATGGCACGTTGCCGGGCGCTCGCCATCGGTCTCTATTTAACGCTCGTCCTGGCTCTGTTCACTCTCGTCGCGCAAGCGGCGGGGCATCTCGCCACGACCGCATTGCGCCTGGTCTCCGCGCCCGCCGCCCCGCAACCGCAAACCAATGGGCCGCAAAGCATCGCTCCCAAGGTGCAGCGCACGGCCATGAACGTTCCGCAAACGCGGACCGAAAGCTCCGTCACGCTGACGCAAGGCTGGTTCGACTGGTCCGGCCGCGACCGCTCGCGCGATCGCTGGCGCAACCGGGATCGCGACGACGAGGACCGCCGCCGTCCCTGGTGGGACGATGAGGACGACGAGGATCGGGATCGCGACGGCCGCCCGTGGGGCGGCGATGGCAACACCTATCGCACCGTCTGCGTGCGCCTGTGCGACGGCTACTACTGGCCCATCAGCTTCGCCACGACGCCGGAGCACTTCGCACGCGACCGCGCCAAGTGCGAGTCGAGCTGCGGCTCTCCCGCCAAGCTCTATCGCTACCGCAACCCCGGCGGCGAGCCCGAGGACATGGAGGACATCAACGGCCAGCCCTACACCAAGCTGCGCACGGCGTTCCTCTATCGCACGCGCTACGAGCCGAGCTGCAAGTGCAAGGCCGACCCATGGGATCGCGAGGCCCTCGACCGTCATCGCATCTATGCGCTGGAAGCCTCCAAGCGTAAGGGCGACAAGGTCGCGGCCAAGGAGCTCGACGACCTGAAAGCGCGCCGCGACGAAGCAAGCCGCGAGCGGGTGGCGGAATCGGCCAAGGCCAGCGCCACGCCTGCCGCCAACAACACTGCCGAGGCAAAACCGGCGGACGAAGCCGGCGCGGAGGCCAACCCCGCCGACGCACCGAGCGAGAAACGCACGCGCCGCGCCGGTTTTTCCGACGAGGATCGCGAGCGCATGTCGCTCGGAGCGAGGTCCGCGCCGAGCCGCTCGTCCGAGCGGCCGATGCGCACCTGGCGCGACCGCTCCGACGCCCAGCCCTGAGAATTTCAGATTGAGCTAACCTTCCTGTGCGTTCCCGGCCTTGGCTCGTCCGGGCGGAGCCGCGCTCCGCCGCGACCCTCGCGCCATCGCCGGGGACGCAGATCTGGAGGGCAGGCGCTCCCAGTCTCCGCCCTGGCGCCGAACTGGCCTATCCGATTTTCAGCAGCACGCCGCCGTCGACAGGCAGCAGCACGCCGGTGATGTAGCGCGCCTCGTCTGAGGCCAGGAACACGGCCGCATTGGCCACGTCCCAGGCGTTGCCGTCCTCGGCCACCAGCAACGGCACTTGCGACGAGCGCTCCTTGCGCACCTGCTCGCGCGGGACACCGCGCTCGTTCACCCGCCGCTCGATCGCCATCGGCGTATCCATGAGTCCGGGCAGGATCGCATTCACGCGGATGCCCCACTCCGCATTCTCCTGCGCCATGTGCTGGGTCATGGTGTTCACGGCGCCCTTGCTGGTCTTGTAGGTCAGCATCTGCCAGCCCGCGATCGAGGAGATCGACGAGATGTTGATGATCGAGCCCGACTTCTGCCGCCGCATCACCGGCAGCACGTGCTTGCACGTCATGAACATGCCCTTGAGGTTCATGGCCATGATCTCGTCCCACATCTCGGCTTCGAGATCAGGCGTGTTCTTGTCGCCGCGAGAGCGGCCGACGTTGTTGTGCAGCACGTCGATGCGCCCGTAGCGCTCGACGCACGTGTCGGCGATCTTGCGGCAGTCGGCTTCCCTAGTGATATCGGCCTGCAGCACCGACGCCTTGCCGCCTTTCTTTTGAATGACCTCGAGCGTCGCTTCCGCCGCCGCCAGGCTGTTGTCGACGATGAGCACGGTTGCGCCCTCCTCGGCGAACCGCTCGCACGTTGCGCGGCCGTTCCCCGCGGTTTGTCCCGATTGCTGACCACCGCCGGCGACGATGGCTATTTTTTTCGCAAGTCGCATGTCTCTGCTCTATGCTGGTGACGTGATGGCGGGCACCGCCCGCTGCCCCCATGGTGCGCCCTCGCAGGGCGAATGTCGAACCCAACAGGATCAGTCATGACCAGCGAAGCCAAGGACCTCTTTCCCGACGGCTGGAAGCAGGCGACACGCTATCCCGATCCGGCCATCACCGCGCTCGATCCGCGCTTCGAGAAGTACTGGGTGAAACTCGCCGCCGTCGAACGCCTCGCCACGGGTTGCCGCTGGGCTGAGGGGCCCGTTTGGTTCGGCGACGGCCGCTATCTCTTGTGGAGCGACATTCCCAACAACCGCATCCTGAAGTGGGAGGAGGAGACGGGCGCCGTCAGCGTCTATCGCAAGCCTTCCGACTTCGCCAACGGCAACACCCGCGACCGCCAGGGCCGCCTCGTCACCTGCGAGCACGGCGGCCGCCGCGTCACGCGTACGGAGCACGACGGCAGCATCACCGTGCTCATGGACCGTTACGAGGGCAAGCGCCTCAACTCACCCAACGACATCGTCGTCAAATCGGACGGCAGCATCTGGTTCACCGATCCCCCGTTCGGCCTCGGCGGCTACTACGAGGGCTACGTCGCCGAGCAGGAGCTCGGCCAGAACGTCTATCGCCTCGATCCCGACACCGGCCGTGCCGAGATCGTCGCCGACGACGTGCTCGGCCCCAACGGCCTGTGCTTCTCGCCCGACGAGACCAAGCTCTACATCGTGGAATCGCGCGCGGTACCCACACGCAAGCTCAAGGTCTACGACGTGACCAAGGGCGGCACCGCACTCGCCAACGGCCGCATGTTCATCGACTGCGGCCCGGGCGCCGCTGATGGCATGCGCTGCGACACGGACGGCAACCTGTGGTGCGGCTGGGGCATGGGCAAGCCGGAGCTCGATGGCGTCATGGTGTTCGCACCCGACGCCACGCCGATCGGCCGCATCGCGCTCCCCGAGCGCTGCGCCAACCTGTGCTTCGGCGGCCGGCAACGCAACCGCTTGTTCATGGCCGCGAGCCAGTCCCTCTATGCCGTCTACGTGCACGCGCGCGGCGTCCCGGGGTCTTGATCACAGCTAGGGAAGTGAGAGGCCAATGCAGAACTTCACACCGCTTGCCGGCCTCGTCGGCGGTCTGATGATCGGGCTGTCGGCGGCCCTGTTCCTGCTGCTCTCGGGGCGCATCACCGGCATCTCGGGGATTCTCGAAGGTGCGCTCAGGCCGGAGCCCGGCACCTTGTCCTGGCGCCTCGCCTTCCTGATCGGCCTGCCGCTCGGCACTCTACTCCTGCTGATCCTCGCGCCGCAGGCCGTGATCCGGCCGGTGCTCGCGACACCCTGGATTGTGCTCGCCATCTCCGGCCTGCTCGTCGGCTTCGGGGCGCGGCTCGGCGGCGGCTGTACATCCGGCCACGGCGTCTGCGGCATCCCGCGCCTGTCGCCGCGCTCGATCCTGGCCACGGGCGTGTTCATGGCCGTGGCCGTCGTCGTGGTGTTCCTCACACGTCACGTCTTCGGATGGGGGATCGCATGACCGTCCTCATCGCCCTCGTTACCGGCATCATCTTCGGCGCCGGCCTCGCCATTTCCGGCATGATGAACCCGCAGAAGATCCTGAGCTTCCTCGACGTCGGCGGCATTCCCTCCGGCACCTGGGACCCGACGCTCGCTGTCGTCTTCGCTGCCGCGCTGGCACCGATGTTCGTCGCCTACGCCATCCAAAAGCGCATGGCGCGCCCTGTGTTCAATGTCGATTTCCAGATCCCGGCCCGGCGCTATATCGACGGCCGCCTCATCGCCGGCGCCGCCATCTTTGGCGCCGGCTGGGGCCTCGCCGGCCTCTGTCCCGGCCCCGCACTCGCGGCACTGCCGGCTGCCGGCGCCTTCCTGCCAGGCCTGCTGGTTTTCATTGCCGCCATGCTCGCGGGCATCTGGCTCTCGACCCGCTTTCCGGGCGAACCTGCCCGCCATGTGAGTCCCGCCGTTGCTTCACCACAGGCGCCGTAAGCCTGAGCGCCTGACCACTCGAGGAGACGTCCAATGTCCGATCTGCCGAAATCGATCCGCATCAACGAGGAAGGCCCGCGCGAAGGCTTCCAGATCGAGAAGGGCCCCATCTCCACCGCGCGCAAGATCGAGCTGATCGACAGCCTCTCGCTGACCGGCCTGAAGCACATCCAGTGCGTGTCCTTCGTCAACCCGAAAAACGTGCCCGGCTGGGCCGACGCCGACGAGGTCAGCCAGGGCTTCAAGAAGCATCCCGGCGTCAGCTACACCTGCCTGTGGCTCAATGACAAAGGCCTGCTGCGCGCCATCGCCGCCAAGCGCTACGATATCCGCGGCTCGATCTCGCTCACGGCGTCGGAGAAATTCCTCAAGCGCAACCAGAACCGCACGTTGAAGGAGAACTATGTGGCGCAGGGCGGCATGATCCGCCTGTTCAAGGAGAACGGCGTCACTGTCGACCGCGCCTCGATGATGGCGGCCTTCGGCTGCAACTTCGAAGGTGACATGCCCACCGACCGCATCCTTGGCATGGTCGGCCAGGTCTTCCAGCTCGCCACCGAGAACGATGTCACGATCAAGGTACTGTCGCTGGCCGACACCATGGCCTGGGCCACGCCCGCCACCATCAAGCGCATCGTCGGCGCCGTACGCAACAAGTACCCGGACGTCGATCTCGCCCTGCACCTGCACGACACGCGCGGCATGGGCATCGCCAACGCCTACGCAGGCCTCGAGATGGGCGTCGCCATCTACGATGCTGCCGTCGCGGGCCTAGGCGGCTGTCCCTTCGCGGCGCACAAGAGTGCCGCCGGCAACGTCTGCACCGAGGACCTCGTGTTCATGTGCGAGGAGATGGGCATTGATACGGGCGTAGATCTGCGCAAGCTCATCGAGACCGCGATCCTCGCCGAGGACATCGTCGGCCATCCGCTGCCCGGCTCCGTCAAGGGCGGCGGCAATCTCGCCGTCCTGCGCGAGCAGATCCGCGCGGCGCAGGCGGCGTAGCGTGTCGTACCCGGGCAATCGCGCTCGTCATCAGGGTGCGATACTGCCGGTGCAAAAAATAAAGGCCGCAAGAGCGGCCTTTATTCACCCCCGTAACGCTTGGGGTTAGCCCTTCTTCTTCTTTGCCTTGGCCTTCTTGACCTTGGCCTTCTTCACTTTGGCCTTGGTCGCCTTGCCGCGCACGCAAACGTCGCGCTTGGCGTCGTACGTGGCGCCTTCCAGGCACATCGGGAATCCCATCGGCGCCTGAGCTTTCGCGGGCGTGGACGCGACTGCAGCGATGATGCAGAGCCCGGCAGCGATGGGCAGAAGAAACTTCATTGGCAATCCCTCCTGAATTTCTCACGGTGACCCCGTCCTTTTATCGTTTGGGCCATCCGAAGAGTCGGGCGATCTGCTGGTATGCGTAAAAATAATCACCGCCTGTAGCGGCGCTGCACCAGAATGTTGGCGGCGGCGGTGAGAATGAGCGTCGCCGTCATCAAAATGAAGGATACCGCAGCGCCGAAAGGCCAGTTGTTGAGCTGGAATTGGCCGAAGACCAGGGGCGCCATCATCTTGAACTTCGGTCCGCCCAGCAGCACCGGCGTCGCGTAGGCGTTCATGCCGAGGATGAAGGTCAGGATTGTCCCGGCGATGATCCCCGGCAGCGCCAGCGGCCAGAGCACCCGCCGGAACATGGCGAAAGGCCCGGCACCGAGGCTGAACGCCGCCTCCTCGACGTTGCGCTCGATACCCTCAATGACGCTCTGCAGCGTCAGCACCATGTACGGCAGGTTGACGGCGATGATGCCGACGATGACGGCACCCTCCGTGAACATGATTTGGATCGGCTCCGACGTGATGCCGAGGTTCATCAACGTCACGTTGAGGAAGCCCTTGGAGCCGAACAGCGTCATCCATCCGGCCGCGCGCACCGCATTGCCGACGAACAGCGGCAGCACCACCAGCATGATGAGGATGTTCTTGAAGCGCGTCTGCGTGCGCGCCAGCACGTAGGCCAACGGAAAGCCCAGGATCAGGCAGATCACCGTGCAGATGAACGCGACCTTCAGCGTCGTGAAGAAGATCGCCGTGTAGAACGGGTCGGTGAAGAATTTGATGTAGTTCTCCGCCGTGAAGGCTTCCACCATCATCACGCGCGGCTTGAACTGATTGAGGCTGTAGCGAAACAGAATGCAGATTGGCAGCAGCAGGCCGGCGACGACAATCACCGTCGCCGGTCCGATCAGAACACCGGCCGAAAGGAACGAGGCGCTGCGCTCATCGTCGACGCGGGCAGGCAACGCGGTCGGTGCTGTGGTGGTCTGTGCCATGCGAGATCGGACCGTGACAGGACGCAAGCGAGGGCGCGACGCACGTCAACGCCTTCGCCTGCGCGTTGCCTCAGCCCTTGAGCTCCTTGTCCCACCACTCCTTCAGCGCGACGTCATTGTCCGTCATGTAGCCGTAGTCGAGATCGACCAGGCCTTTGATCTCATCCGGTGTGAAGCCGATGCGCTTGTTCAGCTCCGGATCGACCTTCGCATTCATGACCGTCGGGTTGTATCCCATGTCGATGGCAAACGCTTCCTGCGCCGATGGCTCCAGCATCGCCTCGATGTAGGCGTAGGAGCCTTCCTTGTTCGGCGCGTTCTTCGGGATCACGAGACCGGAAACGTAGGACAGCGTGCCCTCCGTCGGCGCGATGGAGTCGACGGGAATGCCGGCGTTCTGCCACTGCACGACGCGCGCCTTCCACATCACGCCGATACCGAACTCCTCGGCCTTCAGGCCCTGCGCGAACGCCTCGTTGGTCGGATAGATGCGGGCGCCGGCCTTCTTGCATTCGAGCAGCAGCTTCTGCCCGGGCTCCAGGTTCTTCGTGGTGCCGCCCGCCGCCAATGCCGCCGCCACCAGCGTGTACTGGTACTGGATGTCGATGATGCCGAGCTTGTTGCCGTGCTTGGGGTCGAACACCTCCTTGTAGCTCTTGGGCTTGCCGCCCATGAGCTTCTCGTTGAAGACGGCGACCTTGCCCGAATAGATGTGGCCCACGCCGTACTTGTACTTCATCGACGGCAGCAGGTTCTTGGCGTTGGGGATCTTGCTGTAGTCGATCTCGTCCGACACGCCGGCATCGAACATCTGGTACATGTTGAGACCGGAGAGGCCCTGCAGATCCGTGGTGCCGCGCGGCAGGCGCTTCTCCGCTAGCATCTTGCTGCGGCGCTGCGGATCGCCGGCCTGGTCCTGGACCACCTCCCAGCCCTTGGAGATCAGCAGCGGCTGCTCGATGTTCTTGTTGAGCAGGCGGGCATAGTCGCCGCCCCAGGTGCCGATGGCGATCTTGCCTTTGGCTTGCGCACGCACAATGGCGGGGAAGCCCATGACGGCGGCACCCGTTGCCGCTGCCGCACCCTTGAGAATCTGTCGTCTCGATGTCTTGGTCATCTTCGTGAAGTCGGTCATTGCGTAACTCCCTTTCCGCAATACGTCACTGCCACTATGGCGAATTCTCCGCGCTTCGTGCTTCTCCGGCGAACAACGTCCCGGTCGATGCGGCCCAGCCCACGTGCACTGCGTCGCCGGTCTTGAGCGAAAGGCCGTCCTCGCGATTGGGGATCTGTACGATCACGCGCTCCTTCGACGGCAGGCGCACGTGCACATCGATGTTGGCGCCGAGATAGGACACAAAATCAACGACGCCCTGCAGTTGATTGTCCATGCTGGACAGCGGCACAGCGCCGAGCGAGATGCGCTCCGGCCGCAGCGCCAGCGACGCCGGGCCCGCCGATCCGTCCTTGCATCTGATCTCGAGGCCGCCATCGGTCCGGAATTTGCCCGGCGCCTCCACGGCACCTTCCAGGAAGGTCGAACGGCCCACGAAACCCGCAACAAAACGGTCTGCGGGGCGCTCGTAGAGATCCTGCTGCGTCCCGAGCTGGCGCACCGACCCGTCGCTCATGACCACCAGGCGGTCCGCCATGGTCAGCGCTTCCTCCTGGTCGTGCGTGACCATGATGGTCGTCAGACCGAGCTGCCGCGTGAGCTGGCGAATCTCGATGCGCACTTCCTGACGCAACTTGGCATCCAGGTTCGACAACGGCTCGTCGAGCAGCAGCACGTCGGGCTTGAAGACCAGTGCACGCGCCAGCGCCACGCGCTGCTGCTGGCCGCCGGAAAGCTGCCGCGGCAGCCGCTCACCCAGATGCCCAAGTCGGACTAGGCGCAAGGCTTCCGCCACACGCGGTGCGATGTCCGCCTTGTCCACCTTGCGCATCTCCAGGCCGAACGCGACGTTCTCGGCCACGGTCAGGTGCGGAAACAGCGCGTAGTTCTGGAACACCAGGCCGGCATTGCGCTTCCACGGCGGCAGCGTCGTCACATCGCGCCCGCCCAGCAGCACATCGCCGGATGTCGCCTCCACGAAGCCGGCGATGATGCGCAGCGTCGTCGTCTTGCCGCAGCCCGATGGGCCGAGCAGCACGAGGAACTCGCCGTCCGGCACGTCCAGCGTCACGTCCCGCACGGCATGGAAATCGCCGTAGCGCTTGGTCACTCGGTTCAGTTGCAGGCGCGCCATGCTGTCCTCAAACCACCCGGCTGATCTTGACGAACCGGTCCGTGATCAACATCGCCGCACCGATCAGCAGGATCTGCAGCACCGACACGGCGGCAATGGTCGGATCGATCTTCCATTCCAGGTATTGCAGGATCGCGATCGGCAGCGTCGTGCGTCCCGGCCCGACGAGAAACAGGCTCATTTCCAGGTTGCCGAACGAGCTGACGAACCCGAACAGCGACGCCGCCACGATGCCCGGCAGAATGGACGGCAGCGTCACCCGTCGGAAGGTCGTCCAGCGATCCGCACCCAGACTTTGCGCGGCCTCCTCGATCGTCCGGTCAAAACCGGCGAGGCTGGCCGTCACGAGCCGCACGACCCATGGAATGACGACGAGCACGTGGCCTGCGATCAAGCCGCCGAGCGACCCAAGCACCGGAATGCCGGTATGGATCTCGGTCTCGACGTGGAACACGTAGATGGCCGTGCCGAGCACCACGCCCGGCACCACCAGCGGCACCAGCAGCAGGCTGTTGAGCCATTCGCGGCCCTTGAATTTCATGCGCGTCAGGCACAGTGCGGCCGGCACGCCGACGGCCAGCCCGATCAGCGTCGCCGTCACGCCAACCTGCATGCTCAGCAGGAAGCCGTTGATGAAACGGTCGTTGCCCGGGATGGCCGCGAACCACTTGAGCGAGTAGCCCTCGGGCGGGAACGACGGGATCTCCTGGCGGAAGAAGGCGAGCCACGTGACGAAGATCAGCGGCGTCAGGATGTAGAGCATGGCCAGGCCGGCCGCGCCGTTCAACGCATAGCGGCCCAGCCGGCGCGACAGTCCCAGGGACCTCGTCCGGATTGCGGCACCACGCGCCACCTCAGCGGCTGACGTCGCCTGCACCATCGATCGCGGCCCTCCACCGCTCGAGTTCAGTTCAAGCGGCTCTTATGGAATTTGCCGCCCTTCATGATGGCTGAAAGGTGTTGCCCCTGTCCCTCGAAGAGGGTGAGGTTCTTTAACGGATTGCCATCGATGACGATGATATCGGCGAAGGCGCCGGGCGCAAGCGTGCCGAGTTTGCCCTCTTGCCGCAGCACGCGTGCACTGATGGTCGTCGCCGAGCGGATGATCTCGATCGGCGAGACCACCTCGCTGCGCAGGATGAACTCGCGCGACTGGTCGACATGCAGATCGCCCAGCAGGTCGCTGCCATAGGCGACCGGCACCCCGGCGCGCTTGCAGATTTCCAGCGACTTCAAGCCGCCGTCGATGACCATATCGTTCTTTTCGAGGCTTTCCGCCGTCATGCCGAACTTCGCCGCGCGGTCCTTCATGGCGTAGTAGGCGACGAGGTTGGCCACCAGGAACATGTCCTTCTCGGCCATCAGCTTGGCGGCCTCATCGTTGATGAGGTTGCCGTGCTCGATGGTCCGCACGCCGTTATGGGCGGCCCGGATGATCGCCTCGGGCGAATAGGCATGGGCACAGACATAGCGCCCGAAGGCATGCGCCTCTTCGACCGCGGCCTGCACCTCGGGAATGGAGAACTGCAGGCTGTCGAGCGGATCGTAGGGCGACGCCACGCCACCCGACATCATGATCTTCACGTGATCGGCGCCCTGGCGCATCTGCTCGCGCGCCGCCTTGCGCACCTCGTCGGCACCGTCGGCGATCGCCGATTTGAACTGCAGGCCGTCGCAGCAGATGCACGATCCGCCCATGTCGGTGCGACGGCGGCTATCTGCGTGCCCGCCGGTCGGACCGATCGACTTGCCGGCGATGAACACGCGCGGCCCCACGAAATGTCCGGTTTCGACCGCCGTCTTGACGCCCCAGTCGCAACCGCCCGTATCGCGCACCGTCGTGAAGCCGCGGTCGATCATGGCCCGCAGCCGCGTGCCCGCGCGTGCGGTCAGCAGTGTCAGCGGCATCGCCTCCAGGAAGCGCACGTTGACCTCGCTGTGCATCACGTGCACGTGCGCGTCGATGAGGCCCGGCATCAAGGTGCGCCCGCCGCAGTCGACGATGGTGGCGTTGTCACCCTTGATGGGCTTGTCGGAAAGCTCCTTGACCTTGTCGCCTTCGACGAGCAGCTCGTAGCCGCCGCGCAACTCGCCGTGCTCCGGCTCGAGCAATTGGAAATCCCGGAAAAGAATCTGGCCCACGATCGTCAGCTCCCGCCTAGTTCAGCGTGTTCTTGTGGAATTTGCCGCCCTTCATGATGAGCGGAATGTGCTTGCCCTGGCCCTGGAACAGGTCGAGCTGCTTGAGCGGGTTGCCGTCCACGACGATCAGGTCCGCGAAGGCGCCGGGCTTCAGGCACCCGAGCTTGCCCTCCTGGCGCACGACCTGGGCGCCGATGGTCGTCGCCGACCGGACGATGTCGATCGGCTTCACCACCTCGGACCGCAGCAGGAACTCGCGCGACTGGTCCACCTGGAGCTGGCCCAACAGGTCGCTACCGTAAGCCACCGGCACACCGGCACGCTTGCAGATCTCCAGCGACTTCAGCCCGCCGTCGATGACGAGGTCGTTCTTCTCCAGCATCTCGGCCGTCATGCCGAACTCTTTCGCCAGCTCGCGCATGGCGTAGTAGGCCACCAGGTTGGCGATCAGGAACATGCCGCTCTTGGCCATCAGCTTGGCCGATGCGTCGTCGATGAGGTTGCCGTGCTCGATGGTCCGGACACCGCCTGCCGCCGCTCGAGATATGGCTTCCGGCGTATAGGCATGCGCACAGACGTAGCGGCCGAAAGCGTGGGCTTCCTCCACCGCCGCCGCCACTTCGCCCGGCGAGAACTGCAGGCTGTCGAGCGGGTCGTACGGCGACGCCACGCCGCCCGACATCATGATCTTGATCTGGTCGCAGCCCTGGCGCATCTGCTCGCGCGCGGCCTTGCGCACCTGGTCCGCACCGTCGGAGATCTGCATCGTGAAGTTCAACGCGTTGCAGCAATAGCAGCCGCCGCCGTTGTCCGTGCGCCGGCGCCCATCGCTGTGGCCGCCTGTCGGCCCGATGGCGCGCCCGGCAATGTACAGCCGCGGCCCTGGCACCAGGCCCTGCTCCACCGCCGCCTTGATGCCCCAGTCCGCCCCGCCCGTATCGCGCACCGTTGTGAAGCCGCGATCGAGCATCCTGTGCATGAGGTCGGCGGCGCGCGCCGTCATCAGCGTCAGCGGGATGTTCTCGAGCTGCCGGATGTAGACTTCCGACAGGGTCACATGCACATGGGAATCGATCAGGCCCGGCATCAGCGTACGGCGGCCGCAGTCCACGACGGTCGCGTTATCAGCCCGGATCGGCTTCGACGAAACCTCCTTGATGAGGCCGTCCTCGACGAGCAGCTCATGCCCCCCGCGCACGTCATCCTGCTCGGGATCGAGCAATTCGCAATTGCGGAACAGAATCTGCGCCATGCCACTCCCCATGATCACGCGACAGGTTTGCTCTTGCTATTATTCCGCAACCGTCCGACAGAGTTTGGCTCACGTCAACAGCCGGCTATACGGGCCCGTCCGCGGCTATTTTACATGACATCACGCCCGCCGGGGCAGGATTGCTTGGGGGAAAGCCGGTTTGCCCGATAACCACCCAGTCTTTGCCAAGATCCTCATCGCCATCACCGAGGACTGGTTTCTGCTGTCACACTTCAAGCCGCTGGTGGCCGAGCTCAAGACGCTCGCCGCGGAGGTGGTGGTGGTCACCCGACCTTCGGATCGCATCGGCGAAGTCGAGGCTCTGGGCGCGCGTGTCATCGCCTTCGACTACAACCGCTCGTCGATGAACCCCGTGCGCGAAGCCGTCACCGTCCGCGGCCTCGCGCGCATCTTGCAGTGCGAAAAGCCGGACGTTCTCCACCTCATCGCCATGAAGCCGATCGTGCTCGGCGGCCTTGCCGGTGCCATTGCGCGCGCACCGCATACGGTCGTGCATATGACCGGACTTGGTTTCCTCGCCATCTCTCAGACCACCAAGGCCCGTGTTGCACGCGCCGTTGCGCTCGCGATTCTGCGCCGCGTCATCGCCCGGCCCTCGAGCTGGCTGGTGGTCGAGAATCCGGAGGATCTCGCGTTCCTGAAGGAGGGGGGCGTCGAGCCCGGCGAGAGGGTCACCACACTCGGCGGCGCCGGCATCGACCCCGAGGCCTTCCCCGCGCTGCCCGAGCCCGCGGCAGCCATGCCGACAGCCGCCTTCGTCGGCCGCATGATCCTGCCTAAAGGCGTCGATGTCCTCATGCAGGCGTCCGGACTGCTGAGGGCGCGCGGCGTCCCGCTCGCCATCGAGTTGTACGGACGCACCGACGACGACAATCTCGAAGCCATCCCCGCCGGCACCCTCACATCCTGGAGCGATGGCGAGCGCAGGCGATGGCTCGGCTTCACCTCCGATGTCGCCGGCATCTGGCGCCGGGCGGCGATTTTCGTGCTGCCCGCGCGCAGCCGCGAAGGCATGCCCCGCGCACTGCTGGAGGCGGCCGCCTCCGCCCGCCCGCTGGTCGTGACGGACGTGCCGGGCTGCCGCCACTTCGTCCGCGATGGCGTGGAGGGCCTGATCGTGCCGCCTGCCGACGCCACGGCGCTCGCCGATGCCTTGGAGACGCTGGCCCGCGATCCCGATCTGCGGCGCCGGCTCGGCCTCGCCGCCCGCGCCCGGCTGCTTCAAGGCTATACCGAGGCCGATGTCCGCGCCGGCCTGCGGCGCACGTATCTGGCCCTCACGCCGTCAACAGTCGCCTGACAATACGCTGTTCATGCCTGCCGTTGGGCGCTAGAGCAGGATCGTTTCGGATTGAATGATCCCACCACCTACGAGGCGCCTCGGCCGAAACGTGAATCCTGCTCTACTTTATGAGTGTAGAGTGCGATTCACGTGTCGCGGCGAAGCCGCGCTACGCGCAGACACATGGAAGCAGGGTAGTGCTTCCATGTGAAGCGATCGCGCTCTATGAGTGGAACGGCCGTGTGAATCAGGGAGTTTTCGCACGTGAAGATCTTGGTCACCGGAGCTGCCGGTTTCATCGGCTACCACACGGCGCGGGCGCTCCTCGAGCGGGGTGACACAGTCGTCGGGCTCGACGTCGTCAACGACTACTACGATGTCTCGCTGAAGCACGCGCGGCTCGATCAGCTGAAGCCGTATCCGCAGTTCAGCTTCGTCAAAGCCAACCTCGCCGACCGCACAGCCATCGCCGACTTTTTTGTCCGCGAGCGTCCGCAGCGGGTCGTACACTTGGCGGCGCAGCCGGGCGTGCGCTACGCCTTCGACCATCCGCACACCTATGCCGATGCCAATCTCACCGGCTTCCTCAACATTCTCGAAGGCTGCCGCCACACGAACGTGGAGCACCTGCTCTACGCCTCATCGAGCTCTGTCTATGGCGCCAACACGGCCATGCCCTATGCCGTGGAGCAGAACGTCGATCACCCCTTGAGTCTCTACGGCGCGACGAAGAAGGCCAACGAGCTGATGGCGCACAGCTACGCGCATCTGTTCAACCTGCCCACCACGGGCTTGCGCTTCTTCACCGTCTACGGACCGTGGGGACGGCCGGACATGGCGGTGTTCACGTTCACGCGCAAAATCATTGCCGGCGAGGCCATCGACGTCTTCAACAACGGTCACCACACGCGCGACTTCACCTACGTCGACGACATCGTCGAAGCCGTCGTGCGCACGCTCGATCATACGGCCGCGCCGGATCCGAAGTGGGACAGCACCAACCCCAATCCCGCCACGTCATCGGCGCCCTACCGCATCTACAATATTGGCAACCACAGCCCCGTCGCGCTCATGGACCTGATCGCGTGCATCGAGCGCGCCGTCGGCCGGCCTGCGATCAAGAATTTCCTCCCGGCGCAGCCGGGCGACATGGAAGCGACCTATGCCGATGTCCGCGATCTCGTCGCCGATGTCGGCTTCCACCCAGCCACGCCCATCCAAACCGGCATCGACAACTTCGTCGCCTGGTACAAGAATTTCTACGGTAAGAACTAGCCGGCCGCATCGCGCCGGCCCCGCCATCTGGAGTCGGGGGAGATTGATGTCCGTCGCATTCGAGATCAGTGACCTTCACAAGCAAGGACACTCCACGCGCGCGCCGCTACTGCACGTCAACAACGCAAGTGCCACGGAGACCTCGCCTCTCTCACGAGAGCGGTTCGATCAACTGATCGCCACGGCACGGATCGCGTTATCCGTCACGCCAGCAGCCGCATTTCTGTTGGCATTTGAGCAGTCCGATGACTACGACGGTGGCCACTTTCTCTGGTTCCGAAGCCGGTTCGACAAGTTCCTGTACATCGATCGCGTCGTCGTCTCCGAGAAATACAGGCGACATGGACTTGGTCGCATGCTCTACGCCGATGTCTTCAAGCGGGCGATCGTGTTGGGTCACACCCGTGTCGTCTGCGAGGTAAACTATCGGCCCCCCAACGCCGTGTCGGACAAGTTCCACGCCGCCCATGGCTTCAAGGAAGTTGGGAGAGCGACAATCGACAACGGTGCCAAGGTCGTCCGTTACCTCGCTGCCGATTTGTGAATTTCGGCGCCGCACACGCTTATCCACACCTCGCCGCCGGCACTAGATTCTTCGGCCAGGCCCAGACCAGGCCGTGATTGGGAGCATTCCATGCAGTTGATTGACTCGGGAGACACCTTCGCTCGCTATAGGCTCGGCGACCTCACGGTTATTGCTCTTCGCGACGGCCATGTGGATATGCCGGCCAGCACGCTGCGCCGGCAGGACGGCCTGCCGTTCGGTGCGGACCTGCCCGGGCAGGTCCAACTGGTCGACGGGCAGCTGCGGCTGTCCGTCAATGCCTACCTCGTCATCGACAAGGGCAATCACATCCTGATCGACACGGGCTCGGGCAATGCGTGGGAGTCCACCATGGGCTTTCTTCCCGGCGCGCTTGCGGACGCCGGGATCGCACCGCAAGACATCCCGATCGTAGCGCTCACCCACACGCACATGGATCATGTGTACGGGCTGGTGTCGCCGGACGGGGCCGAAACGTTCCCGCGCCTGGCGCGCCTGCTCGTTCCGCACCAGGAGATAGCGCCGTTCGACACGAGGCGTGAGCTGACGCGGTTTCGCGCGCGTTGCGTGACCTTTGGTGATGGTTTTGCCTTGAGCGACAGGATCACTGTTGTTCAAGCGCTCGGGCACTCAGAGGGGCACTCGGCATTCGAGGTCTCGAGCGGAGGCAAGACACTGCTGATCTGGGGGGACATCGTGCACGTCCCCTCCATTCAGTTCTCCCGGCCGGAACTCGTGTGGGAGCACGACGACGACCAGGGACAGGCACGTGCCAGCCGCCACCGCCTCCTCGATCGCGCAGCGCAGTCAGAGGTCTGGATCGCCGGCGCCCATCTCGACTTCCCCGGCGTGGGCAGCGTCGCAAGAGCGGACAGCGCCTACAGCTTTTCACCGGTCTAGAGCTGGCTCATTCGGTCAAATTGCAACCGTCCCAATGCGGCGCGCTAGCGATGCACGGACACCGTCTTCGACCGCCGATGGCGTGCGCGCGCATGCTCGATCAACACATCCATCAATTTCGATTGGGATAAGCCGCTTGCTTCCCAGAGCTTCGGATACATGCTGATGTTCGTGAACCCCGGCAGGGTGTTGGCTTCATTCACGAAGATCGTTTGACCGCTCAGGAAGAAATCGATCCGTGCCATTCCTTCACAGCACAACACCTTGAACGTCCTGATCGCCAGCCCTCTGATCTCCTGGCTGATCTCGGGTGGCAGCCGGGCAGGCACGACGAGAGCAGCCCCATCCGCATCGATGTACTTGGCGTCGTAGGAATAAAAACCGTGCTTGTCGTCAGGCACGATTTCGCCGAGCTCGGATGCTCTCACGTCGCCGTTCGCGTCCTCCAGGACCGAGCACTCGATCTCGCGGACCGATGGCACGCACTGCTCGATCAGGATCTTCCTGTCGAACTGGAAGGCGTGTTTGCAGCATTCCGCGAACTCCTCGGCGGTTCGCGCCTTTGAGACGCCCACAGATGAGCCCATGTTTGCGGGCTTGACGAACAGATCCGTTGTGCCGACGGCCCGGACGGCGCCCTCATAATCAATGGCAGAGTGCGTCGTAGCCACGATGAAACGGGCAATCGGCAATCCCGCGTCCTGCAGCAGGCGCTTGGCAACATCCTTGTCCATCGCGACCGCAGATCCGACGACGCCCGATCCGACATAGGGAACATCGGCCAGCTCGAGTGCGCCCTGCACCGTACCGTCCTCACCGTGCGGACCATGCAGAATCGGAAAAACGGCATCGAAGGCAGGGACCTGACGGGCTCCCGATCCGGTGGTGTCAGTCAGGAGGGCTCGGCCGCCGCCGCCGGGAAGGAAAGAGACTTGCGGTCCTTCCTGCGGAACGACCAAAGCCGCGGCACCGGTCCCGGCGCCATTGCCCGCGTCCGCGGCAATCCACCGGCCATCCCTCGTTATTCCGATCAGGACTGTCTCGTACCGATCCTGATCGAGGGAGCGCAGCACGTTCGCCGCCGACGCACACGACACGTCATGCTCGGCGGATCGTCCACCGAAAAGGATTGCGACCCTGAGCTTTCGACCTTGCATCTCATTCCCGTATGTTCACGCGCGCCAAACAGTGTCGATCAATCGATGTCTTCTATTGTGCAATAACCAATCGCGCCTATGGCAACACGATGTCTCCTATTCCTGATACAGGAAACTTCAATGGCAAGAACGCGTGTTTTCTGCCCCGAGACCCGCTTACAAGGCATCAGCCACAACGGTGCCCGGCCGGGCTCTCGCCTGCAGGCGGGACACGGCCTCGGCCAGCGCAACGTCGGCCTGTGAGCCATCACGCTCGCGCAGGGTCACCCGGCCCTCCCGCATCTCGCGCGCGCCCACGATGGCCATCACCGGCACTGCCATATCACGCGCGGCCACGATGCGCCGCGACAGGGTGTCGGCGTTGTCATAGGCAGCAGCCCGGATCCCGGCATCCTCGAGCGCCGCCAGAACTGCAACGCCGTATCCGGCCTGCTCCTTCGAGATCGGCGCGACCGCGACCTGTTCGGGAGACAGCCAGAACGGAAGCACCCCGCCATGGTGCTCGAGCAGGATCGCGATCATGCGGCCGAGCGATCCGAAGATGGCGTGGTGGATCATCAGAGGCCGTGCACGGCTGCCATCAGGTGCCACATAGGACGCATCGAGCCGCTCCGGCAGCACGCCGTCGAGCTGCACTGTGCCGCACTGCCAGGATCGCCCCAGCCGGTCGCGCAGCGCGAATTCAAGCTTCGGTCCGTAAAACGCACCCTCGCCGGGATTGATTTGAGGCACCAGGCCACACTGCCGTGCCGCATCGCCGAGCTTCACCTCCAACCTGTCCCATGTCGCCTCGTCGCCGGCGCGCAGCAAAGGACGCGTCGACAATACCACTTCGAAATCGGGAAAACCGAGTTCCCGGTAGACCTCGCCCAACAGGGCGATGAAGCCCGCGACCTCGCGCTCCACGTCCTCCTCGCGGCAGAACACATGCGCGTCGTCCTGCTCGAAAGCGCGCGTGCGCATGATGCCGTGCAGCGAGCCCGAGGGCTCATTGCGATGGCAGGCGCCGAATTCGGCATAGCGGATCGGCAGCTCCCGCCACGAGCGCAGCCCCTTGTTGAAGATCTGCACATGGCACGGACACGACATCGGCTTCAGTGCCATCGCCTGGTCGCCATCGTCGAGCCGGAACATGTGCTCGCTGAATTTCTCCCAATGGCCGCTGCGCTCCCAAAATACCTTTGGCAGCAGCTGTGGTGTCCGCACTTCGGCATAGCCGGCACGGCGCATCTTGCTCCGGAGATAGTCCTCCAGCACCCGGTAGAGCGCGTGACCGCGCGGGTGCCAGAACACCATCCCCGGCGCATCCTCCTGGATATGCCAGAGTTTGAGCTTTACGCCGAGAGTGCGGTGGTCGAGATCGTCCATGGCTGTGTTCCTTGTGGTGGGAAGCAGCGCGGACGGGATCGTCTAAAACCGGAAAGGCCCCATCCGTCGCCGGCGGGGCCTTTTCTGGGTGAAGTACGCTTGTTTCTAGCGCGCGCAACCAGCAGGCGATCCGCCGTAAGCGGTCGCCGTGGTCGTCGATGCTGCTGATCGAAGCTTGTTCATGCGCCGTATATGGCGGTAAAGCGCCCCCGCGTCAACGCCCGGCCGCTTGGCCACAATAACCGACCATTCGAAACTTCACTTTGAATTGTAGGAAGCGGTCTTATCTGCCTGCGGTCGGAAGTGCTACGGATAGGCACTCGCAAACGGTGGAGCGCTGGCGATGCGTCGCGTTATCGTTTGGCTCGTGGTCGGAGCATCGTTGACCTTGGTCGCCGTTGCCGCAGGGACCGCGACCGCTGTGCCGACGATACGCCACATGGTCTCGGGCCTGTGGAACATCCCCGATCGCTTGCCGGCTCTGCCCGATAATCCCCTGGTACACTTTCAACCGGGGGCCGAGCGGTATGCCCGCGATGTCGCGGCGCTGCTCCCGAACGCCACGACACAGGTTGAAACCGCACACGGCCGGCGCTTCGCGCATCCCGTTGTCGTTGGCGTCTACGCGACACCGGAGGCCTACGCGGCTGCAAACGGCGTTGGTTCTGCTGTTCCCGTCGGTGTCACGTTCTTGGGCCGGGTGAACCTGTCGCCCAAGCTGTTCTCGACGCAACATCAGCGCCTCCGCGCCATCCTCACGCACGAGCTCTCGCACGCCCACATTCAGGCGTGGATCGGCGCAAGCGCGTTCCTGCGTTTGCCGAATTGGTTCAAGGAAGGCCTGGCGGTCATGGTATCGGGAGGCGGGGGCGCTGAGTTGGTGAGCGAAGCGGACGCGCGCGCCGCAATTCAACGCGGGGAGCACATCGCAATCGATGAAGCCGGCAGCCTGCAAAACCTGCTTGGCATCAGGTTTGAAAACGCACCTGTAGAGGTATCAGCTCCCTGGTATCCAACCGTGCTGGCCTACCGGCAGGCCGGGATGTTTGTGACCTACCTGCGCGACTCCGATGGGCCAGCTTTTGCTCGCATGATGAATGCCATCCTGGACGGCCACCCGTTCGTCGAAGCGGTGGCCGCCGGCTACCATGAAGACATTCAGTCCCTTTGGAAGAAGTTCGCACAGACCGACGGGAGATGACCTAACGCCTAGACAGCGCGGCGGTAATCATCGCTCCGGCGGCAGCTCCACGCCCACCTGCCCCGTGATGCGCGCGTAGTGCTCGACGCGGCGATGCCGCTTGAAGTCGAAGATCGTCTCCTTGCCGAAACGCGTGGCATCGAGATCGCAGTCCTGCACGATCAGCTCATCGGCCTCGGTCGCGCTCTCCGCCACCACACGCCCGTCCGGATCGACGATGCAGCTCGCGCCGAACAGCGGATGCCCGTCCTCGACCCCGGCTTTCGCCACCGCAACCACCCACGTCGAATTCTGATATGCACCCGCCTGCAGCGACAACTTGTGATGGAAGATGCGCGTCTCCGGCCCCTCGCCGCTCTTCTGCGAGTTGACGGACGGCGTATTGAACCCGAGCACCACCATCTCCACGCCCTGCAGACCCAGCACGCGCCACGTCTCGGGCCAGCGCCGGTCATTGCAGATGCACATGCCGTAGATGCCGCCATGCATGCGGAACACCGGAAAGCCCAGATCACCCGGCTCGAAGTAACGCTTCTCCAGGTGCTGGAACGCGCGCTTGTGGTCGAGCTCGGCGTGCCCAGGCAGGTGCACCTTGCGGTACTTGCCGACGATGCTGCCGCCCTTGTCCACGAGGATCGACGTATTGAAACGGTGCCCGTCCGGCGTCAGCTCGGCATAGCCGAAGCTCATGGCCATGCCGTGCTGTTTGGCGCGCGCGAACAGCGGCGCGGTCGCCGCGTTCGGCATCTCGCGCTCGAACCAGATGTCGGCATCACGGACATCCTCGTGATACCAGCGCGGAAAGAACGTCGTCAGCGCCAGCTCCGGATAGACGATAAGGTCAACCTTCTGCGCCGCCGCCTGATCCATGAGGTCGATCATGCGCGCCACGACAGCCTGCCGGCTGTCGGCCTTCTGGATCGGCCCGAGCTGGGCCGCGGCCACGCGTGTGTTGCGCATAGGGATTTCTTCCTGTCTCAGCTTATCCTTGCCGGCAAGAACAGCATCTTGAGCCTTGCTGGGCAAGGGTCTCCGCGCCAGCCCTTACACCATCATGCGCACGTGGTGTAACGTGGGGAACGTCCGCCCCCTGGCGTCACGCCTTACTCACATCCTGGGGCATATCACTGAGCTGCCTCGAGCATCCCGCTCGCAGGCCGAGCCCCATTGCAAACAAGCGGAAGGAGACCTGTATGGCTGTTACCGTGAAGCAAATGCTGGATGCTGCCAACGCCGCCGTGCCGCGCGTATCGACCGCCGAGGCCAAGGACATCATGGCGAAAGGCAACGTCCTCGTGGTGGATGTCCGCGATCCCGCCGAAGTCGCCAAGGCCGGCAAGGTGCCGGGCGCCGTCAACGTGCCTCGCGGGCTTCTCGAATTCCGCGCCGATCCTGCCGCCCCCACGCACGACAAGAATTTCGATCCGGGCAAGACCGTGATCATCTATTGCGCCTCAGGCGGCCGCTCTGCGCTCGGCGGCAAGACGCTCAAGGACATGGGCTACGAGAAGGTCTTCAACCTCGGCGGCTTCAAGGACTGGGTCGACGGCGGCGGCGAAGTCCAGAGCTGATCGCAACAATCCGCACCGTTTCGGAAGCCGCGACAAGGCGCGCGGCTTCCGCCCCTATGTCAGGACTGCGTGAGCAGGAGAGAGCCACTAGGGCTCGTCATCGTGGCCGAGGCCGCGCCGGCCCCCTCCGCCTCGGGCTTGCCTGCCCTCGCACTTGTTGCGAGGGTCCCAAGGACCCATCGGGCAACGAGTCCGGAAGCCGAGATGTGCTGTGCTGGACGGCATTACATACTCTTGCGCCTGGCGCTGGCAGCGTGATGGGTCCCGAGGACGAGCCCCGGGATGACACTTGAGTGTGTGGATAGGTCCTCGGAAACCCGGGCAACTCGGAGCAGGAGTGCAGGCAAGCCACAGAATGGAACCTGCCTAGCGGCAACGCAGCACGCCTCACTTCCCCAGCAGCTGCGTCACGCACGCACGCACGCCGTCGCGCCAGTCGGGCAGCGCCACCCCGAACGTCCGCTCCGCCTTGGCGCAATCGAGCCGCGAGTTCTTCGGCCGCGCCGCCACTGTCGGATAGTCCGCCGTGGTGATCGCCGTCACGTTCGCCGATGGGCCGCCGAGCTCAGCCGACACGCGGAACACCTCGCGCGCAAAGCCGCACCAGCTCACATCGCCGCGCCCCGCGAGATGATAAGTGCCCCACTGGTCGTCGCGTGCTGCATGCCGCACCTTGCGCGCGATGTCGAGCAGCGCCTGGGCCAGATGCGGCGCGTAGGTAGGGCTGCCTGTTTGATCGTCGACTACGCGCACCGTGTCGCCCTCGCCGGCGAGCCGCAGCATGGTCTTGACGAAATTCGATCCCGTCGCACTGTAGACCCACGCCGTGCGTGCAATGATGTGCTTGTCGTTCACCTGGCGCACCGCCTGCTCGCCCTGCAGCTTGGAGTGGCCGTACACGCTTTGCGGCGCGACGCTGTCGGTCTCCACGTAAGGCACAGGCTTCTGCCCATCGAACACGTAGTCGGTCGAGATGTGGATGATGGCGGCATCACGCCTGGCGGCTTCCTCGGCCAGCAGGCCCGCGCCGGTGCGGTTCAACGCGAAGGCCGCGTCCTGCTCTGTCTCGGCCTTGTCCACCGCCGTATAGGCCGCCGAGTTGATGATCACGTCGGGCCGGAAATCCGTCATCGCCCGCCGGATCGTCGCGGCGTTGCAGAGGTCGAGCCCGGGCCGGCCGACAGCAAAAGCCTCGACATCAGGAGCCGAGGGCGCCAGCTCCACCAGCGCCCGCGCCACTTGGCCGTGCCAGCCTGCAATCAGGAGGCGCATCTCAGGCTTTGTCCCCGTTCGAGATCGAACAGGTGGATTTTGTCTGCGGAGGCCGACAAGTGCAAGCTGCCGAGCGCGGGCGCCTCGTCGGACGATGGAACCGACACGACGAACGGCGCGCCGCCGACGCTGCCATGCAGCAGGCGATTGGGCCCGAGCTCTTCTGCAAACTCCGAGTGCAACGCGACACCGGCACCGTTGGCACCTTGCGCGAGCACCACGTCCTCCGGCCGCACGCCGACCTCGACCTCGCGTCCGGCTGCCGCCTCGAAAGCCTTGGTGTCATACTCGAACGCACCGCCGTCGGCGATCTCGACCCGTCCAGGCGCCGTAACCCGTCCCTTGATGAGGTTCATCGCCGGCGAGCCGATGAACGTCGCCACGAAACGCGTCGCGGGACGGCGGTACACCTCCGTCGGAGCACCGACCTGCTCGATGGTGCCCTTGTTCATCACCACCACCTGATCGGCGAGCGTCATCGCCTCCACCTGGTCGTGCGTGACGAAGATCGACGTCGCCTTCAGCCGGTTGTGTAGGCGCCGGATCTCCAGCCGCATCTGCACGCGCAGTTTCGCGTCGAGGTTCGAGAGGGGCTCATCGAACAGGAACGCCTGCGGCTCGCGCACGATGGCACGGCCCATGGCGACGCGCTGCCGCTGTCCGCCGGACAAGGCGCGCGGCTTGCGGTCGAGGAAATCCTCGATGGCCAGCATCTGCGCCGCCTGCCGCACACGCTTGTCGATCTCGTCCTTGGCCGTGCCGCGGTTGCGCAGGCCGTAGGCCATGTTGTTGTAGACGCTCATGTGCGGATAGAGCGCGTAGTTCTGGAACACCATGGCGATGTCGCGGTCGGCGGGCTCCACCTGGTTCACGGCCTTGCCGCCGATGGAGATGGTGCCGTCGCTGATCGTCTCGAGCCCTGCGATCATGCGCAGCAAGGTCGACTTCCCGCAGCCTGACGGCCCGAGCAGCACCGTGAACGCGCCGTCCGGGATGGCCAGCGACACGCCCTTCACCGCCTCCACCCCACCCGGATAGACCTTCTTCACATTCTCGAGCGTCACCGACGCCATGCGAAATCCCTTCCTTCGCGCACTACTAATACCCTCTCCCCATTCTTCATGGGGAGAGGGTTAGGGTGAGGGGCAGGAGCTTGCTCTGTGCCATGTAGCTGCCCCTCACCCCAGCCCTCTCCCCGCAAGCGGGGAGAGGGAGAGTTCTCACTTCTCCGTCTCCACCAGGCCCTTCACGAACCAGCGCTGCATCAGGATCACCACGGCCACCGGCGGCAGCATGGCGAGCATCGCCGTCGCCATGACGACGTTCCACTCGGTCAGCGCGTCGGCCGTGACGATCATCTTTTTGATGCCGATGACGATGGTCTGCATGTCGTCGCGCGTCGTGATCAGCAGCGGCCACAAGTACTGGTTCCAGCCGTAGATGAAGAGGATCACGAACAGCGCCGCGATATTGGTGCGCGACAGCGGCAGCACCGTATCCCAGAAGAATTTCAGCGGCCCCGCGCCGTCGAGCTTCGACGCCTCCACCAATTCGTCCGGAATGGTGAGGAAGAACTGGCGGAAAAACAGCGTCGCCGTCGCTGATGCGATCAGCGGAATGGTCAATCCGGCGTAGCTGTCGAGAAGGCTCAGGTCGGAGGCGATCTTGTAGGTGGGATAGATGCGCACCTCCACGGGGAGCATCAGCGTCATGAAGATCGCCCAGAACGCCGCCATGCGGAACGGAAACTTGAAGTACACCACGGCAAATGCCGAGAGGATCGAGATGGCGATCTTGCCGATGGCGATCACCGACGCCATGACGAAACTGTTCAGCAGCATGGTGCCGACCGGCTCGCGCGTCGTCTTGCTCGAGCCGACGAAGATCGTCTTCCAATAGGTCTCGAAGAACAACGGGCCCGGCGTGATGGGCATCTGCCCGTTGGCGATGAGGTCCTGCGGATGCGTCGAGCCGACGAACGTCAGGTACACCGGAAATGCCAGGATGAAGACACCGATCCACAGCACGACATGGGCGAGGAGATTGCGAAACGGACGATGCTCGACCATCAGCGCAAGCTCCCCTCTGCCGCCTGCGGCGATCTTCTACCGTTCGATTTGGCGACACCCTCCCCTTGACGGGGAGGGTCGCCCGCAATGCCAGTTGCGGGCGGGGTGGGGTGAAGAGGCAAGCGCAACGCTTGTTGCTTCTCCCCACCCCTAACCCCTCCCCGCTGGGGAGGGGCAACGCCGCGGGGCAGGGAACTGGTCTGCTGTTTGCGACAAGCGGCGGGCCTGTCATCACCCTCTTCTGCGGTTGACCACGATCTCCGCCAGCAGGCGCCGCCCCCAACCCATCCTTCTGCGTCCCCGGCCATCGCGCCTGTCGCAGCGGAGCTGCGCTCCGCGCAGACGACGCGAATGAGCCGGAGCCTTTCGCGATCGTGGGGCGCACAGTGCTCTGCTGCACGCAGGAAGATCCCGGATAGCGGCGTCACGGCGGAGCCGTGCTCCGTCCGGACCGCGCCGCTTCCGGGAGCGCATGTGGCAGCGGCGGTGGATTTATTGAGGCTCATGACCAGGCCTCGTCGCTGCGCAGCACGGCGGCGATGGCATCGCGGCACACGGCGAACAGCTTCTCGCCCTTCTCCGGTGTCGCTTTGCGCGCGTCGCCGACCACGCCCGATGCGGAGAAATCCTTGAACGAGCGGGAGCGAGCCACGCCCAGCGGACGCGGCGTCGAGTGCGCGGGGCCGTGTGCGTCAGGCAGCTTGTCCCGCCGCACGAGACCCGCGGCGATCACCATCATCATCGAGGTCTCGCCCTCGCAGGCGTGCCGCACGCGATCCTGATCCTCCAGGATCTTGGCGATCTCCGGCTGCGCCAGCTCGAAGTAGGTCGTGGCGCAGATCTTCAATCCCGTCGCCTGCACCAGATCGGGCAGGAATGCCGACAGCGCACTGATGTTGCCGCCGTGACCGTTGACGATCAGCACGCGCTTGAAGCCGTGCCGCCCGATGCTCTTCAGGAACGCCTCGAGCACCGACAGATAGGTCGGAATGTCGAACGTGAACGTGCCGCCGTAGGCCATGTGATGCTCGGCCATGCCGCACCATAGCGTCGGGGCCACCACCACGGGCATCTCGGCCGCCACAACTTCCGCGGCCGCCTTGCACACGCCCTCGCACAGGATCGTATCCACGCCGACCGGCAGATGCGGGCCGTGCTGCTCCATGGACGCCACCGGCAGCAGCACGATTGCACCCGCCTGCGCCTTGTCGCGCAGGTCGGCCGCCGTCAACTCCTTCCACATCACGGATTGCGGCATCAGTAGTTCACCCTGCGATCGATGTAGCGGAACTGGATCGCCGTCAGCGCCACGACGATGATCATGAGGATCACGGACTGCGCCGCCGAGCCGCCGAGGTCACCGCCGAGGCGTCCGTCCTGATACACCTTGTACACCAGTGTCTGCGTAGCCTGCGCCGGCCCGCCGCCCGTCACCGCGTCGATGATGCCGAACGTGTCGAAGAACACGTAGACGATATTCACCACCAGTAGGAAGAACGCCGTCGGCGACAGCAGCGGGAACGTCACCGTCCAGAAGCGCCGCAGCGGCTTGGCACCGTCGATGGCCGCCGCCTCGTGCACCGATTTGGGGATCGACTGCAGCCCCGCCAGGAAGAACAGGAAGTTGTAGCTGATCTGTTTCCACGTCGCCGCCATGACGACGAGCGTCATGGCATGCGTGCCATTGAGCAGAGGGTTCCAATCCATACCCAGCGATCGCAAACCCCGCGCCACGATGCCGAGCGACGGCTGGAACATGAACAGCCACAGCACACCCGCGATTGCTGGCGCGACGGCGTAGGGCCAGATCAGCAGCGTCTTGTAGATGCCCGCGCCTTTGATGTGCTTGTCAGCCTGCGTCGCCAGAAACAGCGCGATGGACAGCGACAGCAGTGTCACGGCGGTTGCGAATACCGCCGTATTGGCCATGGCCCGGTAATAGTCGGGGTTATTCAGCAGCTCGCGATAATTTTCGAACCATACGAAGTCGGTGCGCAGTCCGAAGGCGTCCTGCAGCAGGAACGACTGCCACACGGCCTGCGACGCCGGCCAATAGAAGAACACGATGGTCACGAGGAGCTGGGGTGCCAGCAACAGGAAGGGCAGGAGCAGCCCTCCGAAGATCGCGCGTTTTTCCATCTGTCCCCGTCCCTACTCGCGCCCGTTAGGAAGTGGCCAGGGTTCCCGAGTGTCATCCCCGGGCTTGCCTGCCCTCGGACTTGTTCCGAGGGTCCCGAGGACGCATCGAGCCACATGGCTTGCAGAGTGTTGGAGCCTCGGACCAAGTCCGAGGATGACAATCTGAGTGTGGATTTTCGCGCCGGTGCGCACAAGACGAAAGAAAAAGGGGCGGCCTAGGCCGCCCCTCACCATGTGTTAGCGGGCCACGGTCCGCTCGAACTGGCGCAGCATCGTGTTGCCGCGCGAGACGGCGTCATCGAGCGCCTGCTTGGCCGTCTTCTTGCCGGCCAGTGCCGCCTCGATCTCCTCCGCCCACACATCACGCAGCTGCACCATGTTGCCGAGGCGCAGACCACGCGAGTTATCCGTCGGCTCCTTGTTGGTCAGCTCCAGCAGCGGCGTCTCCAGGTACGGAAACTCCTTGTAGAAGCCTGATTCCTTGGCCTTCTGGTAGGCCGCCTTGGTGATCGGCAGGTAGCCCGACTTCTTGTGCACCTCGACCTGGCGGTCGGTGTCGGACAGGAACGTGAAGAACTTGGCCACGCCCTTGTATTCCTCGGCCTTCTTGCCCGCCATGACCCACAGCGAGGCACCGCCGATGATCGAGTTCTGCGGGACACCCGCCACATCCGGATAGTACGGCATCGGCGCATTGCCGAAGTCGAACTTGGCGTTGGCACGCACGTTGCCGAAGAAGGCCGACGAGGTCAGGAAAATTGGGCACTCGCCCGACGTGAACCGGCCCTCGCCCGTGTTGGTGCGACCCGAGTAGTCGTAGGTCTTGTCCTTCTGCAGCTCGACCAGCGTCTCGAGATGCTTCACGTGCATCGGGCTGTTGAACTTCAGCTCCGTGTCGAAACCCTCCATACCGTTGGCCTTGGTGGCGAGCGGCACGTTGTGCCAGGCGGAGAGCTGCTCGACGTTGACCCAGGTCACCCAGGCATTGGAGATGCCGCAGTTCGGGTGGCCCGCCGCCTTCAGCTTCTTGGCCGCCTCGAAAGCCTCTGGCCAGGTCTTGGGCGGCTTGTCCGCGTCGAGACCCGCCTTCTTGAAGGCGTCCTTGTTGTACCACATCACGGTGCTCGACGAGTTGAAGGGGAACGAGAGCATCTCGCCCTTGGTCGTCGAGTAGTAGCCAGTGATGGCCGGCAGATAATTGTTCGGGTCGAAGGCCTCGCCGGCCTCCTTCATCAACACATGCACGGGCTTGATGGCGCCGCCCGCCGACATCATGGTCGCGGTGCCGACTTCGAACACCTGCATGATGTGGGGCGCGTTGCCGGCGCGGAACGCGGCGATGCCAGCGTTCATGGTGTCGGCGTAGCCGCCCTTGTAGGTCGGTACGACCTTGAACTCTTTCTGAGACTCGTTGAAGTCGTTCGCCAGCTTGACGATCACGTCGTTATTGGCACCCGTCATGGCGTGCCACCACTGGATCTCCGTCTGGGCGAGTGAAGAACTGGCCGTCAAGCCCGCAATCGTCACTGCCATAGCCCCGGTCATCGCACCGGTGCGCACGTGCCTCAAAGACATGAACAACGCTCCTCCCTCTTCCTAGCGACAGCGTGGCCGCTCTCTAGCGGCGGCCGGTGACACCTTTGCGACGATGCCCGACCGTGACGGCCCTAGAGCGCGATCGTTTCACATGGAAGCGTTTCCGGCTTCCATGTGAAGCGTGAATCGCACTCTACACTCCTGAAGTAGAGCAGGATTCACGTTTCGGCCGAGGCGCCTCCTATGAGGTAAGTGCTTCCATCCGAAACGATCCTGCTCTAGCCGCTGAAATCTGTCACAAAAGGCGGGCGGAGGACAGGCCCGGCTTTAGGCTGAGGCGCTTGCTCTGCCCGGGGAGCGTCCTCTAGGCTGCCTTTGCGACAACGGGACGCCGACATGGCCAGCAAAATCCTCGCTCTCGACCAGGGCACGACGTCGAGCCGCGCCATCGTGTTCGACGAAGCGCTCGACCCCGTCGGCGTTGGCCAGGAGGAATTTCCCCAGAATTTTCCGGCGTCCGGCTGGGTCGAACACGACCCGGAACACATTTGGTCGACGACCGTCGCGACGGCACGCGAGGCCATCGCCAACGCCCGCACGATCGCTGCGGACATTGCCGCGATCGGGATCTCCAATCAGCGCGAGACCTGCGTCATCTGGGATCGGCGCACCGGCCGACCGATCCACCGGGCCATCGTCTGGCAGGACCGGCGCACGGCCGACGCCTGCAAGAAGCTCCGCGATGACGGCTGCGAGCCCGACGTCACCGCACGCACCGGGCTGCTCCTCGATCCCTACTTCTCCGCAACCAAGATCACCTGGCTGCTAGACAACGTGAGTGGCGCCCGTGCCGCCGCCGAGCAGGGGCACCTGGCCTTCGGCACCATCGACAGCTTCCTCATCTGGCGCCTTACCGGGGGCAAGGTGCACGCGACCGACGCCACCAACGCCTCACGCACCCTGCTCTACAACATCCGCCAGGGCGCTTGGGACGACGACCTGCTCCGCCTCTTCAAGGTTCCCCGCAGCCTCCTGCCGGAGGTTCGCGACTGTGCCGGCGACTTCGGCACGGTGGTGCCGACGATCCTCGGAGCTGCCCTTCCCATCTGCGGCGTGGCGGGTGACCAGCAGGCTGCCACCATCGGCCAGGCCTGTTTCGCACCGGGCATGATCAAGGCCACCTACGGCACCGGTGCCTTCGCCCTGCTCAACACCGGCTCGGAGCCTATTGCCTCGAACAATCGCCTGCTGACGACCATCGCCTACCAACTCGACGGCAAGCGCACATATGCGCTCGAAGGCTCGATCTTCGTCGCCGGTGCGGCCGTGCAGTGGCTTCGCGACGGCCTGGGTGTTCTTCAGTCCGCCGCCCAGAGCGGCGATCTGGCCGTCTCCGCCGACCCTGGCCAGCAGGTCTATCTTGTTCCGGCTTTCGTCGGGCTCGGCGCGCCATATTGGGAGCCCAACGCGCGCGGCGCCCTGTTCGGCTTGACGCGCGCCACCTCGCCGGCGGAGTTCGCCCGGGCCGCGCTGGAGTCGGTCTGCTACCAGACCCGCGACCTGATCGAGGCCATGCGCCGCGACTGGGCCGCCCCGGCCGATATGGTGCTGCGGGTCGACGGCGGCATGGCGTCGAGCGACTGGACCATGCAGAACCTGGCCGATGTCCTCGATGCTCCCGTCGACCGCCCGACCATCCGCGAGACGACGGCGCTCGGCGCGGCATGGCTCGCCGGCCAGCACGTGGGCGTATTCCCGGATGCGGACGCTTTCTCCAAGCGCTGGAAGCTCGACCGCCGGTTCACGCCGGCCCTCGACACCAAGTTGCGTGCCTCACGATATGCCGGATGGCAGCGTGCCGTCCGGTCCGTTCTCGCCTTTGCAAAGGATCAGTGACGATGGCCTTGACCGAAATCTGCTCCCTGACCGACCTGCGCGAAGTCTATGACCAGCCCACCGAGCTCTCGATCCGCAAGGAGCTCGACCATCTCGACAAGCACGCGCAGGATTTCATCGGCCGCGCGCCTTTTGTCGTGGTTTCGACCTGCGACGCGGACGGCTGGCCCGATGCCTCGCCGCGCGGCGACGCGCCGGGCTTCGTCGGCGTCGTCGACGAGCGCCGCCTGCACCTGCCCGACCGGCCCGGCAACAACCGGCTCGACAGCTTCCAGAACCTGATCGCCAATCCGCGCATCGGACTACTGTTCCTCGTCCCGCGACGGCTGGAGACCTTGCGCGTCAACGGCACGGCGCGCCTCGTCACCGACCCCGAGGTACTGCAGAAGCACGCGGTACGCGGCAAGCCGGCCCGGGCCGTGGTCGAGATCACCACCACCGCCGTGTACTTCCAGTGCGGCAAGGCCGTGGTGCGCTCGGGCCTGTGGCAGGAAGCCAGATGGCCGTCCATCGAAGGCCTCGCCACCTTCGCCGAGGCACTCACCGACCAGATCAAGGGCATCGAGAAGCCCGTGGTCGAAAGCCGCCTCGAGGACAGCTATCGCAATAAGCTCTACTGAGGCTGTGGCAGCCGGCGCGCGAACTCGGTGATGGCCGTCAGCACGGCGGCCTCCTGGTCCCGGTGCGGGGAATGCCCGCACTGTGCCAGCACCAGGCGCGAAACCGCACCTTGCGCACGCGCCTCGATGCGATCGAGCTGCGCCAGCGTGCCGTACTCGTCATCCTCGCCCTGGACCAGCAGCGCCGGCACGGTGATCTTTCCCGCCAGGTCCTCGATCGACCAGGCACGGAACTCCGGCAGCAGCCACGTATCGGCCCACCCCAGGAAGGCATCGTCGACATGCGCGTGATAGCGCGCCAGGCGCGGCTTCAACCCGCTCGTCTCGTAGGTTGCGCGCACGCCGGCGATGCTGCGGATGCAGATATCCTCGACGAACACATGCGGCGCCATCAGCACGAGGCCAGCCACGTCGCGCCCCGAGGCCGCCGCATGGATCAGCGCGATCGAGGCCCCGTCGGAATGCCCGACCAGCAGCGGGTTCTCGATGCCGAGCCTGTCGAGCAGCTCCGGGAGATGCTCGAGCGCCTCCTCGTGCATGAAGCGCGGCGTGCGCGGCCGCTCGATGCCGTCCGACTGTCCGTAGCCGAAGCGCGAGTACACGAGCGCGCGCACGCCAAGGCGACTCGCGAGCTTGTCGGGAAAATCGCGCCACAACGCCACGCAGCCCAAGCCCTCGTGCAAAAAAACGAGCGTCGGCCCCTTGGCGGGATCGCCGAGAATGACGCGGTATTCGATCTGTCCCGAGTTAACCAACGTCAGCGGCATCGTGATGCGTTCTTTGCGCGAAAGCGGCCATCTTGCGCGCGAACATCAACCATTTGTGGCGAATGAATGGCGCCTTGGGTTGACCTTACAATCATAATCGGGCACAGAGCGCGATCGTTTCACATGGAAGCACTTAAGCTCCATGTGAAGCGTGAATCGCTCTCTGGCTCATAAGATAGAGCAGGATTCACGTTTCGGCCGAGACATCTCGTATGAGGCGGTTGACTAGGTTCCGAAACGATCCTGCTCTAGCCACCACACCATTGGATCTGCCCGCGGGGACAGCACGGAGATTTCTCCTATCTTGACCAAGGCTCGCACGATTCACCTTCGCTGGCTTGCACCTCTCCTGCTCAGCGCCGTGATTGCCGCACCCGCGCTCGCCGTGCCGGCAACATTTGCGGAGAAGCAGGCGCTCGCCAGTCCGGCCAACCCGGTTCCCGATCTCGCGGTGTTTCTCGACCGCCTGATGCACGCGGAATCGGGCGGGCGCGATGCTGCCGCCAACCCGCGCTCCACCGCGCTCGGTGCCTACCAGTTCATCAAGTCGACCTTCATCGACATTGCGCGCCGCCGCTTCGCGCGTGAGGTGGAGCACCTGACCGACGAGGAGATCCTGGCGCTGCGCATGCATCGCTCGTTCGCGCGCGCCGCCGCCACGATCTACACGCTCGAGAATGCCGCGCACCTCAAGGGCGAGGGCATTACGCCGACCCTGCCGCATCTGAGGATCGCCTATCTGCTCGGCCCTGTGGGCGCCGCGAGGGTTCTCCAGGCAACGCCGGGATCGCGCCTCTCCGCCCTACTATCCCAGGCCGTGATCCAAGCCAATCCCTTCATGGTGGGCATGACGAGCTCCGGCCTCCTGGCGCGCGCCACGCGTGAGATGCTCGGCAAGGAAGCCGGCGCCCGCGTCGCCGTCGTTGGCGCCGATCCGCAAGCCAAATCCGCTGCACGGGCGCGCGCTGCAGCTCCGGCCATCGTCGTCGCCTGCAACGAGAAGCTCGCCAGCTGCCAACGCTGGATCGCACTGCAGACTCAGAAGCAGCTGAAGATCCGCAATGCTCAAGGCGGTACGGACAAGCGCAAGAAACCGGGCATTCCCGTCTCTAAACTCCCAGGTGCCGGTGCATGAGCTCCGGGTTGGCCTGAAGTTCCCCCGGGCTCGCGTCGAACGCGATCTCGCCCTTCACCAGGACCACGATCCGGTCGGCGATGGCCGCCACCTCAGCCACGCTCTTGTCGACGATCAGCGTGGCGATGCCGGTCTCGCGGATGCGCCGGATCGTGCGCCAGATCTCGTCGCGGATGATGGGCGCCAGCCCCTCGGTCGCCTCGTCGAGAATGAGCAGGCGCGGGTTGGTCAGCAGCGCGCGGGCAATGGCCAGCATCTGCTGCTCGCCGCCTGACAGCTGGCCGCCGCCATTGTCGAGACGCTGCGCCAGGCGCGGGAACAGCTCGAGCACGCGCGCCCGCGTCCACTCGCATCGTCCGTCTTCGCCCGGCCTCTCGGCCACCAGCAGATGCTCAGCCACGCTCAGGGTCGCGAAGATGCCGCGGCCTTCCGGGACATAGGCGAGCCCGCGCTGCGCACGCACGAAGGCCGGCTTGCCCGTCATTTCAGTGCCATCGATCCAGACACGGCCGCTGCGGCAGGGCATCAACCCCATCAGCGCGCGGATGAGCGTCGTCTTGCCCATGCCGTTGCGCCCCATGAGCGCGAGACTTTCGCCCGGCTGCACATGGAAGGACACGCCGCGCAGGATGTGGCTTTGCCCATAATAGGCATGCACGCCTTCCGCCCGCAGCAGCGGTGTCATCTCTGAGGCGGGAGCGCTCATGCCGCGCTCCCCAGATAGGCCTGCTGTACGGCCGGGTTGGCGCGGATGGCATGCGGACGGCCTTCGGCCAGCACGGCGCCATCGACCATCACCGTCATCCAGTCGGCGACGGCGAACACGAAATCCATGTCGTGCTCGATAAGGAGGATGGCGTGATCCTGCGCCAGCCCCTTGAGCAGCTGCATCATGCGCGCGGACTCTTCGGGGCCCATACCGGCCATCGGCTCGTCGAGCAGCAGCACGCGCGGTGCACCCGCCAGTGCCATGGCGATCTCGAGCTGGCGCTGGTGTCCGTGCGACAGCGTTCCCGCAATTTGATCGCGAACCCCATCCAAACCGACACGCGCCAGCACCGCCTCCGCCCGGTCGATCAGCTCCGTCTCGCCGGCCGCGATGTGCAGCAGGTCGCGCGAGCGCGCCTGCTTGGCCTGCACGCCGAGGCGCACGTTCTCCAGCACACTCGCCGGCGCCAGGATGTTGGTACGCTGGAACGAGCGGCCGATGCCGAGCTGCGCCATACGCCATGGCGACTCCCCCGCCACATCCAGCCCTTCCAGGAGAATACGTCCGGCGCTCGGCCTCAACTCGCCCGACAGCAGGTTGACCAGCGTCGACTTGCCCGCACCGTTCGGACCGATGACGGCGTGCAATTCGCCCTGGTGCAGCGCGATCGACATATCGCGCACGGCCGCCAGGCCACCGAAGTTGCGCGACAGCTGCTCGCACGCGAGTGTCGGAGGTGTTTGCGGCCGGCGCTCAGGCATGGGGCGCGCCCTCGCTCTCGATCGCCTTCGACGGCTGCGATTCTGCGCGGGACTTCCGGCCGAGGAACGCCGGAATGCCAAGCTTCAGCCCGGTCAGTCCCTTGGGCAGCGCCAGCACGATGGCCAGGATCACCAATCCTTCCACCAGCAGCGTACGCTCGGGCACGAGCAGCGAGGCCGCCTCGCGCAGCACGCCCACATACGCGAGCGCGCCGATGATCGGCCCGTGCAGCGTCGTCAGGCCACCGAGCAGAATCATGAGCAGCGCTTCCGCCGAGCGATGCCAGCCGACCAGCTCGGGATTGACGAAGCCGCGGTGCATCGCCCACATGTGTCCGGCGACACCGGCCAGCATGCCCGCGAGCACGAACGCGGCCAGCTTGTAGCGATAGGTATTGAAGCCCAGCGCCTGCATGCGCGGCTCGTTGATGCGGATGCCTTCCAGCACGCGCCCGAACAGCGTGCGCAGCAGAAACGCCAACCCGACGTACATCGCAATGAGGAAGAACAGCGCCGTATAGAATGCGATCATGGGCCGCTGGCGCCGCGGCAGCGTCACCTCGTAGCCGAAGGCCGACAGCAACGGCTTGCCGAGAAATGCACCGTCCGTGCCGCCGCCGATCTTGGTGTCGTGGAAGATGAAGAAGATCATCTGCCCGAAGGCTAGCGTCACCATCAGGAAGAAGAAGCCGCGTGTCCTGAGCGACAGCGCGCCCACCACCAGCGCGCCGAGGCCCGCCGCAATGACGGCAGCGGGAAGCGTCATCCAGATCGGCAGCGCCCCGTCGGCGGGCGTCACGAGATACACCGCGTAGGCCGCGAGCCCGTAGAAGGCGCCATGGCCGAGGCTCACGAGGCCCGTGCAACCCACGAGCAGCTGCAGGCTCAGCGCCAGCATGGCCGCGATGATTGCCGTCGTGCCGAGCTCCACATAATAGGGCGGCGCCACGAACGGCAGCGCCGCGAGCGCCACCGCTCCGGCCGCGAGGCCCCAAGCCCCGAGCGTCGTACGCGGCAGCATGGTGCTCGTCGCGCCTATGCGCGCCGTGCCTGACGCACCCGGCCGTGGTGTCCCCGTCGTGCTCATGACGCGCGCTGACCGAACAGGCCGGACGGCCGCCACAACAGCACCGCCGCCATCAGCACGTAGATGGCAAGCCCCGCGACCTTGGGTGCATAGGCCTTGCCGAGCGTGTCGACGAGGCCGATCACCAGCGCCGACCACAGCGCCCCCGAGACCGAGCCGAGCCCGCCGATCACCACCACTACGAACGAGATGATGAGAAATCCGTCGCCCATACCGGGGTAGACGGAGTAGAGCGGCGCCGCCAGCACACCGGCCGTCACCGCCAGCGCCGTGCCGACGGCGAACACCGTGGCATGGATGCGGCGCGAGTCGATGCCGAGCACATCGACCATCTCCGGCTTCTCCGCCGCCGCGCGGATCACGGCGCCCGTTTTCGTGCGCTCGATCCAGTAGAACAGCGCCACGGCCAGCGCGACGCAGACGGCGATCACCGCGAACCTGTAGGCGGAATAGGCGAAGTTCGCTGTGACGGGCACTGAGAAATCGAGCACCGGCGGCACCGGCACGGAATAGAAGTCATTGCCGACGAGCAGCGAGCGCGTTTCCTCGAACAGCAGGATCAACGCGAACGTCAGCAGCACCTGATCGAGATGCTCGCGATTGTAGAAATGGCGGAACAGGCCGCGCTCCAGCAGCAGCCCGAACAGCGCTCCGCCCGCGAGGCCCGCCGGCAGCGCCAGCCACAGCGAGCCCGTGGCGCGCGCCACCAGGAATGCCGCATAGGCCCCGAGCATGAAGAGCGAGCCGTGCGCGAGATTGATGATCCCCATGACGCCGAAGATGAGCGTCAGGCCGCTGGCGATCAGAAACAGCAACAGGCCGTACTGAACTCCATTGAGGAGCTGTACCAGCAGGCTCGAGATATCCATGTGCGTGCTTTCGGCCGTCCCGGCGACCCCGGCCGGCGCTCACCGCCGGCCGGATGTCCCCTTGTTCTCAGGCCATGGTGCAGCCGGTGCCGGGGTCGGCCAGATTTTCCGCCGCGATACCGGTCACCTTGTTCTCTCCGCCCTCGACCTTGCGCAGGTAGATGTTCTGCGTGACGTTCTGCGACGGCGCCATGCTGATGGCGCCGCGCGGGCTGTCGATCTTGGCGGCGCGCATGGCCTTGTACAGGTTGGCCTCGTCCTCGATGTTGCCCTTCACCGCGTCGAGACCGATGGCGAGCAGCTGTGCCGCATCGTAACCCTGCACGGCATAGACGTCGGCATCGCGGCCGACCTTATCCTTGAACGCCTTGCGGAAGGCCACGTTCTTCGGATTGTCCAAGCCGTCGCCGTAGTGGAGCGCCGTCTCGATGCCGTTGGCGGCAGCGCCCTGCGCCTCGAGCGTACCCTCCGTGAGGAAGCCCGAGCCGCACAGCGGCACCTTGAGGCCGGCCGCCGCATACTCCTTCACGAACTGCACCGCACCGCCGCCGGCAAAGAACGAGCCGACCACGTCGACGCCCAATCCGGGGATTTGCGCAAGCAGCGGCTGGAAATTGGTCTCGGGGAATTTCAGCGTCAGCGATTGCAGGAACTGGCCACCGCCCTTCTCGAAGCCTTCCTTGAAGCCGGCCCCGCTCTCTGCGCCGGCAGCATAGTCCCACGTCACCCAGATGCCCTTCTTGTAGCCTTTCTTGGCAGCCGCGAGGCCCATGCCGTAGGCCGGCTGCCAGTTGGTGAACGAGGTGCGGAAGACGTTCTTCGCGCACAGCTCCCGCGTCACCGCGACGTTGCCGGCGTTGGGGATGATGGTCAGCGTACCGCTTTCCTTGACGACCTTGTGGATGCCCATCTGCACGCCGGAGTGCACGGTGCCGATGATGGCGTCGACCTGGTCACGCTTCACCAGCCGGTCGGCGTTCTGCGGCCCGTTCTCGGGCTTGGACTCGTCGTCGAGCTTGACGAACTGGATCTCGCGTCCGCCGAGCTTGCCGCCCTTCTCGGCGACCAGCATCTCGACGGCAAAGGTGATGTTCTCGCCGAGCTTCGCGAAGGTCCCGGAATAGGGCAGCATCAGTCCGACCTTCAGGGGCTTGGCCTGCGCAATGGCCCAGCCGGTCGGCACGGCCGTGCTCGCCGTCAGCGCCGCGGCGCCCTTCATCAGGCGGCGGCGGGATATCCCGGTCGCAACATCCTTCCTCATATACATCCTCCCTTGGATTGGCCCCGTGGCCCCTGTTCCGCACCCCATTATAGAGCGTTTTGGTCAGCGGCTTGACGGACTTTCGACGGATTCAGGTACACCCATGCGACGAGCGCCTTCGAGATAACTCTCCAGGGCGACGGGGTTGCGTTGTAGCATGCCCTGCAGGAATTGCCGCAACCAGGTTATGCTGCATGTGGGCTGGACCGCCAGCAGCCGTTGCAATGCCGCACGACCTGCATCCGTCCGGCCGAGCAGCCCGCAAGTCACCACCTTCAATCGCAGACCTGGCAGGTAGTCAGGCTGGACGTGCAGGGTACGCTCGGCGGCGTCGGCCGCCGCCTCGTAGCGGCCTGCACTCAGGTAGGCCCAGGCAATTGTATTCCAATGCAAGTGCTGCGAGAGATCCAGCGGGTTGAGCCGTTGCGCGCGATGGAAATGGTCGATGGCCAGCTCGGCGTTGCCCAGGTAGGCGTTGACGAGGCAACTTCCGATCCAGGCGTTGGCCGAATTCGGGTTGAGCAGCAAGGAGCGCTCGATGGCTCCGAGGCCGTGATCGATATCATCGGACAGATGAACCAGCGCCAAGCCGCCCATCCATAACGCTTCGGAATTGTTCCGGCCGATTTCGATGGCATGGCGGGCGAAGCGTGCGCCTTCCGCCATGGCCGCATCCCCCGGCTCTAGCCAATCGAACATGCGCCGGAACTGAAAGCATCGCGACGCCAGGCCATAGGCATTGGCATAGGTAGGGTCCAGCTCGACCGCCTTGGCAAGCAGGCGCAACGCCTCGTCATTCTCTGCACGGCTGGATCTGAACCTCGGCAACGCCCGGAGATAGAGATCGAACGCCGTCAGATTCTCCGTCGGCTTGTGCGTTGCCCGCTCGATCTCGACTGACATCAGGGCCGGAGCGATCATGGCGGCAACCTTGGTCGTCAGCCGCTCCTGCAAGGCGAACAGATTGTCGACCTGATCCTGAAACCGCTCCGACCAGATGTGCGCTCCTCGCGCGGCGTCATTGAGCTGAACGACCACCAGCACCCGTCCGGCGTCGAGGCGCACGCTGCCGCGCAACACGTAGCCGACACCCAACCTGGCACCGATCGAACGCAGGTCCGCCGTATCGCTGCCGGCTGCGACCGCCGATGGGCTGGCGATGACGAACAGCCATTTCTCGCGGCCCAGAGCCACCGTGATGTCCTCGACGAGCCCTTGGACGAAGTAGCCCTGCGCACCATCGCTGCTCAGGTTCGCAAACGGCAGCACGACAATGGACGGCTTGTCGGGCAAAACCAGCGTGGCGGCAGCGGCATTGCCCACATGAGCCGGCGCTTCCTTCGTCAGGGACCCGTCGCGAATGGCATCGGCGAGGCTGGTGGTCTCGGCATCCGGCTCGATGCCGAGTTCGTCCCGAAGCACGCGAACGCATTCATCATACTGGACAAGCGCCGCACTGCGATTGCCGGCTTCAGCCAGCAGGCGCATCGCCAGGCAATGCGCTTCTTCCTGAAGAGGATCGAGGGCCACCAGATGGCGCGCCGTGGCGATTGCCTCCTCACTTCGCCCTGCGCGCGCCTGAGTCGCGGCCAGCTTCTCCAGGAGCGTAAGCCGCAAGCCCGCGAACTTCTGCCGCTCGATCGTCAGCCACCTCTCGAACGGCTCTACGGGAATATGCAGCTCGGACAAGAGCTCGCCGCGATAGAGCTGCGCGGCTTGCGCCAGATCATCGAGATCGTCGGACCGGCAGAGTGTCGCAAACACGTTGGTGTCGAGCGAGATGGAGCTTGCTCCGAGCCATGCTACGTTTGCGATATCGGTGTACAGCACGCGATCGGCGTCAGCGCCGAGGACATTGCGCAGCGACGTAAGGCATTGGCGCAGGCTTTGCCGCGCCTGCTCGGTGGCGCTGTTGCCCCAAAGCAGGGTTGCGAGCTGGTCGCGCGAGACCGCACGCTCCCCTCCAATCGCGAGAATGGCCAGGAGGGCTTGCGCTTTCTTGGGCAGCCGTAGGACAGGTCCGTTCTCGCGGCGTACCTCGAACGGTCCCAGCATGCTCATCACCAGCCGGCCGTTCGGCCTCTGCACACTGGTTGAGGATTGCGCATGTATCACGTCGAGAACCACCAAGGACCACGCCCGGCGCGGAGGTATCCGCGAGCATTCCTCCTAGCAATTTTCACGCCTTTTTGACACCACAACCGCTCCGATGCGCCACATGCGGCCCAAACGCTCACGGGCTTTTGCGTCCCCTGCGCAATGTTTGCGACAGGACAGCGAATAACGGAGGACGATCATGACGATGCAACAGGGCGTGAAGCACCGGTTCGGAGCAGTCTTGCTTGCCGTGTGCCTTGGCTCGGGAGCCGCGCTTGCGCAAGCGCCATATCCGACCCGGCCCGTCGAGCTCGTCATCGGTTTTCCGCCAGGATCCGTCGTCGATACGCTGGCCCGTCTCTACGCCAGCAATCTGCAACTCGGCCAACCCGTCGTCGTCAAACCATTGTCCGGCGCGGCGGGGAACATCGCCGCCCGAGCCGTTGCCAAGGCCAATCCCGACGGACACACGCTGCTGCTGGCCGGTAATGCGTCCGTCGTCGTCAATCAAAGCCTGTACGAGTCCCTTCCCTATGATCCCGAGAAGGACCTTGTCCCCGTCTCACAGATCGCGATGACGCCCAATGTGCTCGTCGTCCACCCGGACATTCCGGCCAAGACCGTGCAGGAGCTGGCCGCTTATGCCCGCACGCAATCCGACGCCCTCTCCTATGCGCACGCGGGCCTCGGCATCTCGCAGCATCTGGGCGCGGAGCTTTTCAAGCAGATGGCAGGCATCGACCTGCTGGCCGTCGGCTACCGTGGCGGCCCGGAAATCTATTCCGATCTCCTTGCCGGACGGGTGAAGCTCTGCTTCTGCAACATCGTCACCGCCATGCCCTTCGTGCGCGAAGGCAAGCTGCGCGCGCTGGCCATAACCTCAAGGAGCCGGTCCACGCTGGCGCCGGACCTGCCGACCATGCACGAAGCAGGCTTCCCAGGCTTCGAGGCCACCGCATGGTTCGGCCTCATGGTCCCGGCCGGTACACCACAAACGATCGTGGATGCCTTGCACCGCGAGACGGCAAAGGCCCTGACATCCCCGGACGTGCTGTCCAAGTTCGCCGCCCTCGGCATGGCCCCGATCGGCAATTCCCCGGCGGAGTTCGCGGCTGCCATCAAGTCCGAGATCCCCTACTGGGACAAGGTCATCAAGAAGATCGGGCTGAAGCTGCAATAGGGGATGTCGGGCTCCCCGCGTCCTAAGCGACGCGGTTCAGGGTTTACCCGGATTTGCGGCCCGGCGACTTGCGCCGACTATTGGGGGCAGCGTGAGGAATGTCTGCCCCCGGGAGGCCGCGCCATGCCGACGATCCACCAAGTTCTTCGCCGTGTGACAATTGCAGCCGGTGTCGGGCTCGGCGCCTTCGCCCTCTGCATCAGCCTCGTCAATGCCGCCGGCCCCGGGAGCGCAAGCGACGCCCAATCGCTTGCCGAGCGCACCATCCAACGGCGCGCCGTTGAGACCATGATCTGGGGCATGCCCGCCGTCAACTATGACCTGATGCTGCAGGAGATGCTCAACAAGACCGATGGCAAGGTCCACCAGGTCATCTATTGGGGCCGCCCGCTCGACGCGAAGAACCAGACCCTCACGCCCAATCCCGACGCCCTGTACTTCATGACCTTCTTCAACAACGTGCCGCCGAACGCACCGGTCGAGCAATACTGGTCGGTGACGGCCTACGACCGCGAGACCCACGCCCTGATCCGCAACATGCCGCGCGCGAGCCGCTCGTCGCAGATTGCCGAGATGCAGAAGAACGCCGACGGCTCGACCGATCTGTACTTCGGCCCGCAGGCCCCCGCCGGCAAGGACACCAATTGGGTCCCGACCGATCCGGCGCGGCAGTTCGAGCTGATGTTCCGCGCCTACGCGCCGACCAAGGCCCTGTTTGAGAAAACCTGGGTGCTGCCGGACGTGGTGAAGGTCGCGGAAGGCACACGCGCACAGGCTTCGGTGCCGCAGGCATCATCGGCCGGCGCCGTGACGCCGGTTACCGCCGACAATTTCATTCGCGCGGAGTCGGATCTCTACTTCTCCAGCATCGTCAAGGACGGCGGCTTCGGGAAGTTCTTCCACAATCGCGAACCGACGCCCATCGACAGACAGACCGTCATCCGCATGAACCGCGACACGCTCTATTCCGGCGCCGTGTTCGATCTTGATGCCGGCCCTGTGACGATCACGCTGCCCGACTCCGGCAAGCGCTTCATGTCGATGCAGATCATCAATGAGGATCAGTACACGCCCTTGGTGGTGCATCGGCCAGGCCCCGTCACCCTGAGCAAGGACAAGATCGGAACACGCTATGTCGTGGCTGCCATACGCACCCTCGTCGATCCCAATAGCCCCCAGGACGTGCAGCAGGTGCACGCCCTGCAGGACGCGATCAAGGTCAGTCAGAAAGGCACCGGCAAATTCGAGACTCCGAATTGGGACCCCGTCAGCCAGAAGAAAGTCCGTGACGCCCTGTTGACGCTCGGGACGACGCTGCCGGATTCCAAGGGCATGTTCGGCACCAAGGAGCAAGTCAACCCGGTGCGGCGCCTGATCGGTTCGGCCATGGCCTGGGGCGGCAACCCCGAGAAGGACGCGACCTATCTCACGATCACGCCGCCGAACAACGACAGCACGGCACCGCGCAAGCTCGTCGTGCGCAACGTGCCGGTGGACGGCTTCTGGTCCATCAGCGTCTACGACGACAAAGGCTATTTCCGGCAGAACCCGTACAATGCCTACTCGGTCAACAACATCACCGGCGTGAAAAGCGCGGATGGCTCCATCGCCGTGCAGTTCGGCGGCTGTGACGGGCAGATCCCCAATTGCCTGCCCATCACCAAGGGCTGGAACTACATCGTGCGGCTCTATCGTCCGCGCGCCGAGGTCTTGAACGGCGCGTGGAAGTTCCCGGAGGCGCAGCCGATCGAGTGGGGTTCGAGGGCCTTGCAGTAGCGCGGCCCCCGCGCGAGGGCGGGATTACCCGCCCTTCTTGGCGGCGTACTGGTCGATCGCCGCCTGCACGGCCGCTTGCGATTCCTTGCCGGCCGTCTCGTGCTTGCCTTTGGCATCGTCGTAGCTCTGCACGCGCATCCGGTTGGAGCCGCGCTGGAAGTGCGGATGCACATACCGCGCCATCAGCTCGTAGCTTCGCCGTGTCTCGTCCCAGTCGGCCCAGTTGTGCGCCAGCAGCAGCACCGCGCCGAATCCGCCGGCTGAGCCCTTCCACAGCCGCTCGAAATGCTGGATGCAGTCGTCCGGCGTACCGATGCAGGCGAGCCCTTGGCTGACGAGGTACTCGCAGGGATCATCGATCTCCGGCGGGATGATCGGGAAGGTAGCCACTTCCGTGAAGTAGCGCGTGAAATTCTTGAGGCCGAACTCGACCTCCTTGCGGGCCTGCTCACGCGAGGTCGACACGTGCGCGAAGGTCACGATGCGCCACTTGGACCGATCCGAGGTCTTGCCTGCCGCGCGCGCATTCTCCTCGAGAATGTTCCAGTTCGCCGCGTACTTCTCCAGCGCCTCGTCCGACGTGCCGCCGATCGACAGCATGCCGATGCCGTGCTTGCCGGCCGCAACAGCACCGACGGGCGAGCGGTTGGCCGCCACCGCCATCTCCATCATCGGCTGCGAATAGCTGGCAAGCTGCAGGTGCGCCTCGCGCAGATCGAACCAGTCCGTCTTGCGCGTCACGGTGCGGCTCTGCATCAGCTCCACGATGACCTCGAGCGCCTCGTCGAGCTTGCGCCGCTGGTCCGCCGGCTTCAGCCCCATCTTGACCGCGTCATAGATCAGCGAGCCGGGGCCGACGCCGAACATCGCGCGCCCGCGCGTCAGATGATCGAGCATCATCATCCGGCTCGCGACCGTGAACGGGTTGTGATAGGGCAGCGACACCACGCCGGTGCCGAGGCGGATGTGCTTGGTGCGCTCGGCCGCCGCGGCGATGAACATTTCCGGGCAGGCGATGATCTCGAAGCCGCCTGAGTGATGCTCGCCGACCCAGGCCTCGTGATAGTTGAGCTTGTCGAGGTGGACCAGCAGGTCCATGTCCCGTTCCAAGGCCAGCGTCGGGTTCTCGTTCAGCGCATGAAAGGGCGCCAGGAAAATGCCCGTGCGCAGGAAACGGTCGTTCATCATCGCTCTCCGGATCGTCCGCTCGTTGTGCGTTTCTATTCAGCCGCCGCCGTCGTTGCCCGCTTCGGCTCCGGATTGAGCTCGCGCAGTCTCGGCAGCACCTCTTTGGCAAACAGCCGCAAGTTTTCCTTGGTGTCCGCGTGGTCGAGGAAGCCGCCTTGTCCGAAGAACAGCAGGTGTCCGAAGCCGCCCACGCGATCGTTGAAGTCCTTGATCTGAGCGTAGACGTCATCGGGCGTACCCGCAAACGCCGCGTCACAGGCCATCAACTCCTCGATGCTGGCCTTGGTGAAATCCACCGTGTTGCCGTTGCGATCCTTGGTCGGCGGCTTGGCATTGGGCCCGGCCTTCAGCATCGCCACATTGGCACCGATGGAATTGTAGCCCGGCGGATTGACGAACGGCTCCAGCACGACCGGCGCCGTGCGTACGTAGCCCGCGATCAGATCCGCACGGCGGAGGCCCTCCTCGCGCGTCGCGCCGACACCGATCACGGCGGCATAGGCCAGACGATCCGGCCCCGCCGTCCATCCGAGCTCCTGTGCGCGCTGGCGGTAGGCCGCAAACATCGGCTTGGCCACACTGCCGTAGAGCAGGGTCGCCACCACGTGCCCGCGCTCCGCGGCGAGCTTGCCGGTATCGACGCTGAGCCCCGTCATCCACACCGGCGGCGTCGGCTGCTGCAGCGGCCGCGGCCAGATGTTGACGTTGCGATAGTGGAAGTACTCGCCTTCCCAATTGAACGGGCCGTCGGTATTGGACAGCGCCTTGAGGATGAGATCGTGCGCTTCCCAGTAGCGCCGCATCAGCCGTGCCGGATTGCTGTTGGCCGGCGCGATCTCGTAGGGCGCGCCCTTCACCAGACCCATCTCCAGCCGTCCGCCCGACAGCACATCGAGCCACGCCATTTCCTCGGCCACGCGCACCGGATCGGGGCGGTTCGCAATCGGATTGCCGAGCGTCAACAGCCGCGCCGTCTTGGTCTCGCGTGCGATGATGGCCAGCGCCATCGGCACGGACACGGTCAGGCACGTCACCGTGCTGTGGTGCTCGTTGACCATGATGTCGAGCCCAACCTCGTCGGCGTAGGCGAACTCGTCGAGATACCGGTTGAGCAGCCCATGCCCGACCTGCGGGTCGAATTGCCCGTTCGGCAGCACCACACGCAGCGAGCCGCGATTCAACCCTTCCTGCCACGCGGGGTGATAGGCCATTTCCGAGAAGTACCAGACGCGCATCTTGAGCTCTCCTCCGGATCAGCGCTGCGGCGCCGCGAAGGCGGCAATGCGCTTGGCGAAGTCTTGGGGCTGCTCCCAATGCGGATAGTGCCCCGCATCCTTGATCACCTCGAGCTTGGCGCCGGGAATCTCGGCACTCCAGCCTTCGGCATAGGCGAGATCGACGATCCGGTCCTTGTCGCCCCACAGCAGCAGTGTCGGCCGATCGATGCGATGCAGCCAGCGCTTCAGGCGCGGGTTGTGCATGTACGGCTTCCACCCGAACAGCGCCAAGGCTTCGCGCCCGCGTGCGATCTGGGCCAGCTCCGTCTCGGGCAGCACTGTGTAGTCGACCTCGCCGGCCTTCGGATCGGCCCATGCAAGTTGCATGACCTGCGCACGCGGCATGCCGTGCATATCGGCGATGTCGCGATCGTCCCGCCCCCGCACTTTGATGCCGAGCGGATCCGCAAGCACGAGGTGTGAGAAGCGTCCACCCGTGCGCACCATCATCTCCGCCGCCACCCAACCGCCGAAGGACGCACCGACGAGCACGGCGTCCTTCAGGTCCAGCCGATCGGCGAGATCGAGATACAGGTAGGCCAGGTCATCGACGGTGCCGAACCAGTCGGGCAGGGCAGATCCACCAAATCCCGGATGAAACGGAGCGATGACGCGATAGGTCTCGCTCAACGCGTCGAGCCATGGCCGTTCGGGCATCAGCCCTTCGCCGGCGTGCAGGAACAGCAGCGGCCGGCCGTTGCCACGCTCGACAATCTCGAGCTCGACGCCCGAGACCGTCTCTTTCCTCCTCATGCGTTCGCTCCTCGCATCGTTTCTTGTTCGAGCTTTTTTCTTGGCGACAACGCGGGGAACGCGCGGCACCGGCCACAACCGTAACCCTTGCTGGCCTCCGTCGCCAGTCCTACAGTCGACAATCAATGTCCACGCGAGGGACACGAGGAGGAAGACGCAATGCCGACGGAGTCTCGGGCCACTCAGCTCAAGAAGCAGCTCTCATCCGGAAAGATGGTGGTCGCCCCGGGCGTGTATGACGGGATCACCGCCCATCTGACCCAGCAGGCCGGGTTTCCGGCGGCCTATATGACAGGCGCGGGAACTTCTGCTGCGCACGGCTACCCCGACTTCGGCCTCATCACCATGAGCGAGATGGTGGCCAACGCGCGCCGGCTCTGCGATGTCCTGTCGATTCCCCTCATCTCCGACATCGACACGGGCTACGGCAACGAGCTCAATGTCTATCGCACGGTTCAGGAATTCGAACGTGCCGGTGTCGCTGCCGTGCATCTGGAGGACCAGGCGTTCCCCAAGAAGTGCGGGCACCTGGAGAACAAGGAAGTCATTCCGCTCGACGACTACGTCGCCAAGATCCGCGCCGCGGCCGACGCGCGCCAGTCCAAGGATTTCGCCATCATCGCCCGCACCGACAGCCGCGCCATGCTCGGCTTCGACGAGGCGATCCGGCGCGGCAACGCCGCGCTCGAGGCCGGCGCCGACATGGTCTTCGTGGAAGCCCCGCAGACGCTCGAGGAGGTCACCGCGGTTCCCAAGCGGATCAAGGGCCCCTGCATGCTCAACATCGTGCTCGGAGGCAAGACGCCCATCGTCGACATGGCGACGGCCGAAAAGCTCGGCTTCGCCCTCACCATCGTGCCGGGCCTCCTGACGCGCTCGGTTGTCGAGGTCTGCGATGCCGCGCTAAGAGAGTTGCGCGACACAGGCTTGCCACCGGCCAATGCCATGAAGCCTGTGCGTCAGTTCTTCAACCGGTTCGGCGCCGACGAATGGGACAAGCGCCGCACCGCCTATCGCAGCACGACCAAACAGGCGGCCGAGTAGTTTCGCCCTCGGCCGGAAAACGACAACAAGAAGGTTCGCAGGAGCTCGCAGCGATGTCCAAACCCGAAACGATGTTCGACAAGATCTGGCGGCGGCATGTAGTGGTCGACCGGCCGGACGGCTACACCTTGCTCTACGTCGACCGGCACATCATGCACGACGGCTCGTTTCCTGCCTTCGAGCGCCTGCGCGCCAAGGGCAAGGGCGTGCGCCGGCCCGAGCGCAGCTTCGCAACACCCGACCACTACACGCTGACCAGCACGCAGAACGTCGCCGACATCAGCGACGCACGCCAGAAGCTGCTTGTCACCTCGGTCGCCCAGAACGGCTCGGCCTACGGGTTCCAGGTGTTCGACGTCGGCGACAAGCGCCAGGGCATCGTCCATGTGGTCGGCCCCGAGCAGGGCATCACGCTGCCGGGTCTCATCATGGTGTGCGGCGATAGCCACACGTCGACGCACGGCGCCTTGGGCGCGCTGGCCTTCGGCATCGGCTCGTCGGAAGTCACCCACGTGCTCGCGACCCAGTCACTGTGGCAGCGCAAGGCCAAGTCCATGCGCATCACCATCGACGGCCAACTCGGCTTCGGCATCACGGGCAAGGACATCATCCTCGCCATCATCGCCAAGATGGGTGCGGCCGGCGCCACGGGCCATGTCATCGAATACGCCGGCAGCGCCATCCGCTCGCTGTCGATCGAGGGCCGCCTCACGGTCTGCAACATGTCCATCGAGGGCGGCGGCAAGGCCGGCATGATCGCGCCCGACGACGCCACCTACGAGTACATCAAGGGACGGCCGTTCGCGCCGCAGGGCGCGGCCTGGGATGCGGCGCTGAAGTTCTGGCGCAGCCTGCCGAGCGATGACGGCGCCAGGTTCGATCGCGAGCTATCGCTCAATGCCGCCGACATCGCGCCGATGGTGACATGGGGCACCAGCCCAGAGGATGCGGCGCCGGTCAATGCCGTCATTCCCGACCCGTCCTCGGCGCCCGACGCGGTCAAGCGCGAAGGCATCGAGCGCGCGCTCGCCTACCAGGGCCTGACGCCGGGCACGGCCATCGACAGCATCAAGGTCGATCGCGTGTTCATCGGCTCATGCACCAACAGCCGCATCGAGGACCTGCGCATCGCCGCCAAGGTGGTGAAGGGCCGCAAGGCCGCCGTGCCGAGCTGGGTCGTGCCGGGCTCCGGCCTCATCAAGGAGCAGGCCGAAGCCGAGGGACTGGACCGCATCTTCACGGATGCCGGTTTCGAATGGCGCTACGCCGGCTGCTCCATGTGCATCGGCATCAATGGCGACTCGGGCCGGCCACAGGAGCGCATTGCCTCCACCTCCAACCGCAACTTCGTCGGCCGCCAGGGCCGCGGTGTACGCACTCACCTCGTGAGCCCCGCCATGGCCGCTGCTGCCGCCGTGACCGGCAAGTTCACCGACGTGCGCACGTTGCTCCAGAGCTGAGAGAGATCCGATGCAGCCCTTCACAACCCTCAAGGCCCGCGCCGTTCCGCTCGGCACCGCCAACATCGACACCGACCAGATCATCCCGGCGCGCTATCTCGGCCGCCCGCGCGAAGGCCAGGTCGAAGGCATGTTCCGCGACATGCGCTTCGACGAGACCGGCCGGCCGAAGACGGACTTTCCGCTCAACCAGCCTGCCTACGAGGGCGCCCAGATCGTCGTCGGTGGACGCAACTTCGCCTGTGGCTCGAGCCGCGAGAACGCCGTCACGGTGATGCTCGACAACGGCTTCCGCGCCTTCATCGCACCGAGCTTCGGCGACATCTTCAACAACAACTGCTACCAGAACGGCTGCCTGCCGATCGTTCTGCCCGAGCCCCGCGTCAACGAGCTGTTGCGCTACTTGCTGGAGCTGCCCGGCGCCGAGATCACCATCGATCTCGACCAGCAGACTGTGGCGGGGCCCGATGGCAAGACGGATCGCTTCGAGATCGATCCCTTCCGCAAGGACTGCCTGCTCAAGGGACAGGACGATGTCGAGCTGACGCTCTCCTACGAGAAGGACATCGCCGCCTTCGAATCCCGCCAGAAAGCCGAGATGGCCTGGCTTTAAGCATCACCTCGGCACACCCCAACTTTCCCCTCTCCCCGTTCTTCACGGGGAGAGGGACAGCGACGAATTCAGCGTGCACATCCGCCCTTCACCCTAACCTTCTCGCCATGGCGCAGCCATGCTCCGCACGGACGTGAGAACGGGAGGAAGGAGGAGGGACAACATTGTGCGCAAAAGCACTGCTTCGCCCCACCGAAGGTGTCATCCTCGGACTTGGTCCGAGGACCCATCGTTCCGCAGTTGTCGCGGCTATTTGGGCATCGCACGCGGTCCAACAGCATTTGCTAAAACGACCATCCGAAATTCACGGCGCCTTAGGTCCTCCGGACAAGCCGAGGATGACACAGTAGTTGTGACGCCGGCGTAGCCCAACCTGCCACCCCGACCACCAACCGCTTGCCTCTGGGCGCTCCGGCGGCCATATATCCGGCGGGGAACAGCGCCCGTATCCAGCATCAGGGACATTTGCATGTACGAAACCCTCAATCATTACATCGACGGCAAGTGGGTCGAGCCGACGAGCGGCAAATCGCAAGACGTTTTGAACCCGTCCAAGGATTCGGTGCTGGGCAAGCTCGGCCACGCCTCCAAGGCCGACCTCGACAAGGCCATCGCCGCCGCCGAGAAGGGCTTCCAGGTCTGGCGCAAGGTGTCCGCCTTCGAGCGCGGCAAGATCCTGCGCAAAGCCGCCGATCTCGTGCGCGAGCGCACCGATGCCATCGCCCGCGTGCTGACGCTGGAGCAGGGCAAGGTCCTCGCCGAGGCCAAGATGGAGGTCGTGGGCGCCGCCGACGTCATCGACTGGTTCGCCGAGGAAGGGAAACGCGCCTACGGCCGCATCATCCCGGCCCGCGCCGACGGCGTGCGCAACATGGTGATCCTCGAGCCGATCGGCGTCGTCGCCGGCTTCGCGCCGTGGAATTTCCCGGTCACCCAGGCCGTGCGCAAGATCGCCGCCGCGCTGGCCGCCGGCTGCTCGATCATCCTCAAGTGCCCCGAGGAAACGCCGGGCTCGCCCATCGGCCTCGTGCGCTGCTTCCATGACGCCGGCGTGCCGGCAGGCGTGATCAACCTCGTCTACGGCGTTCCCGCCACGATTTCCGAGTATCTCATCCCGCATCCCGCCGTGCGCAAGATCTCCTTCACCGGCTCCGTCCCTGTCGGCAAGCATCTCAATGCACTCGCTGCCAGCCACATGAAGCGCGCCACGATGGAACTCGGCGGCCATTCGCCCGTCATGATCTTCGACGACATCGACAGCGATCAGGTGGCCAACCTGATGGGCGCCATGAAGTACCGCAACGCCGGCCAGGTTTGCATCTCGCCGACGCGCTTCTTCGTGCACGAGAAAGTCTATGACCGCTTCGTCGGCAAGTTCACCGACATCGCCAAGACGCTGAAGGTCGGCGACGGCCTCGATCCCGACAGCAAGATGGGACCGCTCGCCAATCCGCGCCGCATCGATGCCATCCAGGCCTTCGTCACTGACGCCCAGGAGAAAGGCGCCAAGGTGCAGGCCGGCGGCAAGCGCATTGGCAACCAGGGCAACTTCTACGAGCCGACCGTGCTCACGGACGTGCCCGAGAACGCCCGCATCATGACCGAGGAGCCGTTCGGCCCCGTCGCCGTGATGATGCGCTTCAAGGACACGGACGAGATGATCGGCCGCGCCAACAGCCTGCCGTTCGGCCTCGCCAGCTATGCCTTCACACGCGACTCCAAGACCGCAACCAAGCTCGCCGACTCCATCGAAGCCGGCATGCTGACGATCAATCATCACGGCCTGGCTCTGCCCGAGACGCCGTTCGGCGGCATCAAGGACTCGGGCTTCGGCCACGAGGGCGGCATCGAAGGCCTGACCGTCTACATGCAGACGAAATTCGTCAGCCAGCTCGGCTGATGAAAGTCTTCGGGCCGCGCCTGAATGCGCGGCCCGTTCCACGAGCACAGGAGTGTTCCGTGACCCAGACCGTCGCCAAGCTCGTCGAGCACGATCCGGTGTGGCAGAGCATTCGCCAGGCAGCGCAAGCGCTGGCGGTGGAAGAACCGATCCTCGGCAGCCTTGTTCACGCCAGCGTTCTCAACCAGAGCCGTTTTGAGGATGCGCTGGCCTACATTCTTGCTCAGCGCCTCGGCACGGAGGAGACGCCGGCGATGCTGCTGCGCCAGGTTTTCGATGCCGTGCTCATCGCCGATCCGGACATCGGCGCAGCAGCCCGCGCCGATCTCGCGGCCGTCTACGATCGCGACCCGGCTTGCCAGTCGCAGCTCGAAGCCCTGCTCTTCTTCAAGGGCTACCACGCGCTGCAGACCTACCGCATGGCACATGCCCTCTTGCATCAAGGCCGTCGCGCACTCGCTCTTCACCTGCAGGGCCGCATGGCCCTGACCTTCGGCATCGACATCAACCCCGCAGCGCGCCTTGGACGCGCCATCATGATCGATCACGGCACGGGCGTTGTCATCGGCGAGACGTCCGTCGTCGAGGACGGCGTCTCCATTCTGCAAGGTGTCACCCTCGGCGGCACAGGCAAGGAGACCGGCGACCGCCATCCGAAGATTCGCGAGGGCGTCATGATCGGCTCCGGCGCCCGCGTCCTCGGCAACATCGAGGTCGGCGCGCGCGCCAAGATCGGCGCCGGCAGCGTAGTTCTGCGGGACGTGCCGGCAGGCTGCACGGCGGCCGGAGTCCCGGCCAAGATCGTGGGCAAGTGCGCCAATCAGGAGCCGGCCCGCGACATGGATCAGGACTTCGGCGAAAGCAACGACTGACCGACGGCCGCCGTGCATGCGTCGAGCTGTCCGTGACGCAGCATCGCGACGCGGTCGATTGCTTAACGTATCGCCATCAGCGACGGGAGCCTTGAAGGTGTCGCCAAGCCGCGCTTGAATGTGGCCAATACGAGCGACTTACGGGGAAACGTCTATGTTGCGTCGTGCTTTTCTGCTGGCGTCGTTTTGCGCCGTCGCCCTCTCCACAGCTCCGGGTGTCTACGCCCAACGCGCCGCCAAGGGTCCGGCCGGTCCATTGCCGAAGGCGTCTCCCGATGTCGCGGGGATGTCGGCGACCCGCCTCGATCGCATCGGCACGGTCTTCGCCAGGGAGGTCCAGCAAGGTCGCCTTCCCGGCGCCGTGGTGATGGTCGCGCGGCGCGGCCGCCTCGTCTACCAGGGCGCCTGGGGCTTCCAGGACCCCGTCAAGAAGACGCCGATGCAGGCAGACTCCATCTTCCGCATCTACTCGATGACCAAGCCGCTCGTCTCCCTCGCCGCGATGCTTCTGGTCGAGGACGGCGTCATACAGCTGGCCGACCCAGTCTCCAAGCACCTGCCGTCGTTCAAGGACCTGCGCGTTTCCAGCGGCGGCGGTGAGATCGCTCCCGACCGTGCCATGACCGTGCAGGATCTGCTGCGTCACACGGCCGGCCTCGCCTATGGCGAGATCACCAAGAATGCCACCGTGAAAGACGCCATCGTGCAGGCAGGCCTGACCAAGCCCGGCGTGATCGACTTCGACAGCCGCGGCATGACAGGGCCGGAGCAGGTCGAACGTCTGTCGAAGATCCCGCTCATTCATCACCCCGGCACCACTTGGGAATACAGCCTGGCCTCGGATGTTCTCGGTCGCGTGGTGGAGGCCGCATCGGGCAAGCGCCTCGGCGATTTCCTCGCCGAACGGGTCTTCCAGCCGTTGAAGATGACGGATACCGGGTTCTTCGTGCCGGCCGACAAACTCGAGCGTCTGGCCGAGCCGTTCGAGACCGATCCGGCCTCAGGCAACAAGTATCCGCTCATCGACGTCTCCAAGCCGCCGGGCAACGATTCCGGCGGTGCCGGCGCCGTCTCGACGGCGGCCGACTACCTGCGCTTCACGCAAATGCTGCTCGCCGGCGGCACGCTCGATGGCACGCGCATCGTCAGCCGCAGCACGGTGACTCTCATGGCCAACGATCACCTGGGTCTGCGCATGAATGCACCGACGACGCCGGGCGAGCTTCTGCTCGGTACGCACGGTTATACGTTCGGGCTCGGCTTCGCCGTCCGAGTCAGCGACGGCCTTGCCGCCGTGCCCGGATCGGCCGGCGAGTTCATGTGGGCCGGATACGCGGGCACGTTCTTCTGGGTCGATCCCAAGGAGCAGCTCGTCGCGGTCTACATGAGTCAGGCGCCGAGCCCCGTGCGGGCCGCCTATCGCCGTCTCATCAAGCAGCTCGTCTATCAGGCCATTACCGACTGACGCAAAGCTAGCGGAGCGATCATGAGCCTCTCCCTCGATACCCTGCGCAAGAAGCTGTTCGTTTCCGTGCTGTCCGACTGCCTCGATACGGTCGGCCTCATGCACCAGGCGCTGCCGTCGCGCATCCGCCCGCTCGACGAGGCCAGTGTCATGGTGGGCCGGGCCCGTACCGCGGCGTTCATGGAGGTTTATCACCACGAGGCCGGCACCAACCCCTACGAGCTCGAGATTCAGCTCATCGACAGCCTGCAGCCGGACGAGATCCCCGTGTTCGCCTGCTCCAACCCCGCGCGCGTAGCGCCATGGGGCGAGCTGCTGTCCACCGCCGCCAAGGCGCGCGGCGCATCCGGCGCGCTGATGGACGGCTGCACGCGCGACGTGCGCGCCATCAAGACCATGGGCTTTCCCGTGTTTCACGGCGGCATAGGGCCGCTCGACAGCAAGGGACGCGGCCGCATCATGGCGATCGACGTGCCGATCGAGTGCGCCGGCGTCCGCGTCGAGCCGGGCGATCTCATCTTCGGCGATGCCGACGGCGTCGTGATCATCCCGAAGACGGTCGAGGCCAAGGTCCTGGAGCTCGCCATGGAGAAAGTCGCCGGCGAGCACAGCACGCTGGCCGACCTGCAACGTGGCGACAAGCTGGCGGACGTCTTCGCCCGCTACGGCATTCTGTAGTCGAAACGACATCCCGATATCGCTTTTTGCCGTAAGACGTGCCACAAGGGGCATCTGATATATCAACTGCACCGGTTGGGATTTGCGGGCATGAAAACCTATGAGGGCAAACGCGAGTTCGACGGCCTCGCGGTGACGGTCGACGGGCAGAAGCTGCCTGAGCACTACGAGGTCAAACAGTTCACGACCTGGGGCTTCGAGTGGACCTACGAGGGCGAAAGCCCGCAGCAACTCGCACTCGCCCTCCTCTACGACCACACCGGCGACAAGGAGCGCTCAATCCGCCTCTCCGAGCCCTTCATGAAGAAGGTCGTCGCCAATCTCGACAACGATTGGGTGCTCACCAGCGCCGAGATCGACAGCGCCATCGCTTCGCTCGCATAGACTGACACCACTTTTCGACAGATCGCGGACGATCACCGCAATCTGACGAGATGTCATTTCTGGCCGCGACAGGCTTGTGCGACGCTCCATTGGATCACGCCTTGAACCAGGGTCCGTCAACATGATCCGCAGCATTGCCATCTTCCTCGCCGGCGCCCTCGTGGGCACCGGGGCCGGCGTGGCTCTCGGCTTCTTCCTGTTTCCTTTCGTGTTTCCGCCGCCACCCGCCGTCGAGCAGATCACGGAGGCTGACAGGCAGAACCGTGTCGTGGCCGTCGGCACGTTCATCCACGCCAATCCCTCCGATCCCGTGCACTACGGCAGCGGCTCGGTCACGGTGCGCGCCGACAGCGTCTTCCTGGAGCCGAACTTCGAGGTCGGACCCGGCCCGAAATATCACGTCTACCTGGTGCCCAAGGGCATGATCCGCGCGTCGTCGGATCTCAAGAACCAGGCCTTCGTCGATCTCGGCCGCTTGCGCTCGTTCAAGGGCAGCCAGCGCTACAGCATTCCCGCCGGCACCGATCTCTCGAAGTATCCAAGCGTCATCATCTGGTGCGAGCAGTTCTCCGTGCTCATCTCTCCGGCAGACCTGCGGCCACCGGCCTCCTGAGCAGGCTTCATCGCGCAATTGGATTGCCGCAGCGTGTGTGGCATGGTCGGCCGCTGAGCCGACTGCCGGAGAGCGCGCCCGTATGAAATTCGAAGCAATAAGCCCCGTCCTGTCTCCCGTCATGGCGATCGAGGAGGCGTGGGTCGATTACAACGGACACCTCAATCAGGCCTACTACAGCGTGCTGTTCGATCGCGCCATCGATCACGCCCTGATGCCCGTCGGGCTCGGCCCGGACTACATCAAGGAGCGCAACGCCTCCTACATGACGGTTGAGACACACCTCTGCTTCATGCGCGAGCTGTTCAAGACCGACCCGGTGCGCGTGGGCTTCCGCGTCCTCGATGTCGATGACAAGCGGCTGCACGCTTTCTGCGAGATGCAGCACGCCACCGACGGCTGGCTCTCCTGCACGTCGGAGTGGATGTTCCTGCACATCGATATGGCCGCGCGGCGCACGGCGCCCTGGCCGGCCGATGTGCGCGAACGTCTTGAGATGTTGAAAAACGCAGACGCCGCACTGCCGAGGCCCGAGCAGGCCGGCCGCAGCATCGGCATTCGGCGGAAGTGATGGCTGCTCAGTACGTGTAGCTGAGCTTGGCCTTGAGGGCCGTGTCGGGCGTTGCTTCCGTCAGGCCGAAGAACACACCGAGCTCCAGGCCGAGCGTGCGCTTGTCCGCTACCTCGGTCTCGAACGCGATGAGCGGCCCGATCTTGTGATCCTGGGCTTCGAACGCGGGAGAATCGCCGAGGTTGTCGATGCGCCCGAAGCCGGCGAGCGACAGCGTGACGCCCTGGCGGATTTCCTTGCCGAGCTGCCAGCCGTAAGCGAAGGCGACGCCTTCCTCATGATTGCGGCCGAAGGTCTTGTCGAAGAACGGATTGAGGGTTAGCGAATAGCCGCTGCGCGCGAACTTGATGATCGGGCCGAAGGAGACGGCATTGGTGGTGTCGCTGTGCACGCCGGCAGCCACGGCCGTGTACCAGCCCAGCCCGAAGCCGCCTTTCTTCACATCCACGATCTCAAAAATGCTTTCGGCAAACACGGCCGCAACGGCCCAGTCGCGACTGTCCGTACGGTCCGCGATCACGCCACCCTTGAGCTGCCAGAAATCGGTCAGGCCGTAGCTGTAGCCCAGCGCCAGATGCCGATGCTGGTTGCCGATCGAGCCCGGGTGAAAGCCGGACTGCCCGATGTAGATGGACTCGAGCTTGTGCTGGCCCTGCTCCACCTCGGGATCGACGATGTCGAAGGCTTGGACCGGCGATGCCGCGCGGCCCACGACCCACAGGCACAGGGCCACCCCCGCGCCCGCCTTCACCGGCCAGTCCACCAGCATTGCGAATCCCCGAAACGTCGCCGTCTCAACTATTCCCCGGGGCACGTCATAGTCTAGTTGCGAACTATTTGCAACTAGCTTCTTTGCGTCAGGCGCCGCCGCTCACTCCAGATGTTGATGAAATTGGCGACGACGACCAGCGCGCCGCCGAGCAGGACCGCCGGATAGAGCGGCTCGGCATACAGCACGACGCCGACCAGCGCGATCAGCGGCAGACGCAGGAAATCCATCGGCGTCACGATGATGGCGTCGGCGTGGGCGAACGCGCGGGCAATGGCGAAATGCGCCATCAGCCCACAGGCGGACACGACGAGAATCCACGCGAGCGTGGCTGCGTCGGGAATCTGAAACGTGAAAAGAGCGAGCACGCTCGCCAGCACGCCCTGGATCAGCGTCATGTAGAACACGACCGTGAACGCCGGATCGTAGCGTGTGAGGCGCTTGGTGATCACGTAGTGGACCGCGAACCCGATTGCGGCGAGAAACGCGTAGATCGTGCCTTCGCTCAGCGCCGCGCTCGCCGGACCTACGACGATCAGCGCTCCGGAAAATCCGAGGACGATCGCCGCCGTGCGCCAGAACGTGAGGCGCTCGCGCAGGAACGCGGCAGCCATGAGTGCTGTCCAGAGCGGCGCCGTGAACTCGATGGAGAACAGCTGCGCCAGCGGGATCATCGGCAAGGCGTGAAGCCAACTGTACTGCGCGCCGAAGTGGATGGTGTTGCGCAGCGCGTGCATGCCAAATTGCGGCGTACGGAATTGCACGAACCCGCGCCGCGAGATCAGCACCGCGAGCAGCATCAGTCCGAAGGCCATCCACGACCGGTAGACCATGATCGTGGATGTCGAGGCCCCGCGCGCCGCCTCCCGGCCGGCGATCGCGATCAGCGTGAATGACGCCAGCGACACGCTCATCCATGCCGCGGCGCGCAGCACGTTCGAGTGGCCTGCCCCCGGAGCACCGTCCGCTCCCCCGTGATCCTGCAAGGCGCTGCTCCCCTCACGCCGCGTGGCATTTGCCGCCATGACACCGCTGCCATCGCTGATGCGGCGCAACCCTAGCCGCTCACCCGCCCGCGAGAAACCGCCAGAGCGCGCATCAGCCCTGTGCCATGCGCTGAAGCGTGTCCACTTGACGGCTGATCCCTGCGAGGCGACCTTGGCCCACAACAGAGCAGGTCATCCCTCCGCCCCGTTGCGGAAAGAAAGCCGGTGAGCCATGCCAACCGCCTCCGCGTCGTCGCCTGACACGTCGCTCGAGCCCTTGCGCGACTGGTTTCGCACCTGGGAGGCTCACGTGCGCGCCGTGGACTTCGCCTCGGCGCGGCAGCTGTTCGATGCCAACGTCGCCTCGTTCGGCACGCATGCGGAGATCGTCATCGGCCTCGATCAGCTCGAAGCCCGGCAATGGCGCGCCATCTGGCCAAACATTGCCGATTTCCGCTTTCTCGTGGAGCGCCTGCACGGCCGCATCGACGGCGACGCCGCCTGGGCCGCCGTGCCATGGACCTCGATGGGATTCAACAAAGACAGCACGGCGTTCGACCGGCCGGGGCGCGCGACAGTCACCTATCGCCGCGACGGCGGCCGGTGGCTGGGCCTGCACACTCACTTCTCGCTGACGCCCGGCATCCCGCCGCGCACATATGGGCGCGGCGGCAAACAGGCATAACAGCGGGACGTGTCCGCTTACGCGGCGTTGCCCTCGGCCGCCTTCTCGGCAGCCGCAGCGGCTTCCGCCGCCTCGCGCTCCTGGCGCTTCTTCTTCGGCTTGGCCTTGTCCGGATTGTTGGACGCCACGCGCTTCATCAGACCGGCGGCGTCCAGAAAACGGGCGACGCGATCCGTCGGCTGCGCACCGACCGACAGCCAATGCTTGCAGCGCTCGATGTTGAGCTTCACGCGGTCGGCGTGGTCCTTCGGCAGCAGCGGATTGTGCGTGCCGACCTGCTCGATGTAGCGGCCGTCGCGGGGCGCAGCAGCCTCGGCGACGACGACGTAGTAGTACGGGCGCTTCTTTGAGCCACCGCGCGACAGGCGGATCTTCACAGACATTGTAGTCTCCTTGGGTTGATCAGTGTTTGGTACCCGGGCCCGGATGGCGGTAGACGCCAACCGATGTGCCCTTGAGTTCGGTTGTCCCGCACAGCGTGGCGCCGAGCCGTTCGGCGACGCGTTGCGAGGGCGTATTGTCGGGGTGGATCAGGCTGATCGCCGTGGTCCACTGCATCTCGTCGTAGGCGAAGTCGCGGGCGCGGCGGGCAGCTTCGGTCGCGTAGCCGCGCCCGTGCGCCTCCTCCAGCAGCCCCCACGCGATCTCGGGCTCCGGCCAGCCGAGCGGATTCCACAATCCGCTGTAGCCGACGAAAGCACCGCTGACCTTGTCCTCCAGCACCCACAGGCCATAGCCGCGCAGGACGCAGTGCCCCGTGATGACGGCCATGCGCCGCCAGGCATCCTCGCGGCTGCTGACGCCGCCAACGAAGCGCGCCGTGCGCTCGTTGGCGCAGAACCCGGCATAAGGGCCGATGTCCTCGCTGCGCCACGGCCGCAAGCGCAGCCGCTCGGTTTCAAGCACGGGCTGCATGGCTACTTCTTCTTTCCGGGCAGACCGGGAAATCTCGGTGCGCCACCACCCAATCCCGGCAATCCGGGCAGTCTCGGCACGCCAGTGCCGAGGCCAGGGAGGCCACCACCCTTCGGCAGCACGTCCTTCAGGTCCTTGGGCAACTGCTCGAGCGCCTTGGGATCGAGCCGCGCCAGATCTGCCTGCATCTTCTCGATCTCGGCCGCGCTCGGCGCACCAGCGCCCGGCCCCATGCCCATGGCGCCGGCCATGCGCTGCATCATACCTTTGTTCTTGCCCATCATCTTCATCATGTCCGCCATCTGGCGGTGCATCTTGATGAGCTTGTTGATCTCCTCGACGCGCGTGCCGGATCCGGCCGCGATGCGCCGCTTGCGCTTACCGTCGAGGATCTTGGGATTACGCCTCTCTTTCGGCGTCATCGACGAGATGATCGCGCCCTGGCGCTTCAGCATGCCGTCGTTGATGTTGGCGCCGGCCATCTGCTGCTTGATCTTGCCAACGCCCGGCAGCATGCCGAGCACGCCACCCATCCCGCCCAGCTTCTGCATTTGCTTCAACTGGTCGGCGAGATCCTCCAGGTCGAACTCGCCCTTGCGCAGCTTCTGCGCGATCTTCTGCGCCTTCTCGGCGTCGATGTTCTGCGCCGCCTTCTCGACGAGGCTGACGACATCGCCCATGCCGAGGATGCGCCCCGCCACGCGCTGCGGATGGAAGTCCTCAAGCGCATCCCAGCGCTCGCCGACACCCAGCAGCTTGATCGGCTTGCCGGTGACGGCCCGCATCGACAGCGCGGCACCGCCGCGGCCATCGCCATCGACGCGCGTCAGCACGATGCCCGTGATGCCGACGCGCTCGTCGAAGCTGCGCGCGAGGTTCACCGCATCCTGGCCGGTGAGGCTGTCGGCCACGAGCAGCGTCTCGTGCGGCTTGGTGGCGTCGCGGATCTCGGCCGACTCGCGCATCAGATCGTCGTCGATGTGGATGCGACCGGCCGTGTCCAGCATCACCACGTCGTAGCCGCCGAGGCGGGCCGCATCGATCGCCCGCCGCGCAATCTGCTGCGGCGTCTGTCCGGCTACGATCGGCAGCGTGTCGACGCCCGTCTGCTCGCCGAGCACGCGCAACTGCTCCTGCGCCGCCGGCCTGCGCGTATCGAGCGAGGCCATCAGCACTTTCTTCTTGTCGCGATCGGTGAGCCGCTTGGCGATCTTGGCGCACGTGGTGGTCTTGCCCGAGCCCTGCAGTCCGACCAGCATGATCGGCACGGGCGGCGCCGCAGCGATGTCGATGGGCTGTGCGTCAGAGCCCAGCATCGCCACCAGCTCGTCGTGCACGATCTTGACGACCATCTGGCCGGGCGTGACCGATTTCACGACCTCCTGGCCGACGGCCTTCGCCTTCACCTTGTCCGTGAACGAGCGCACCACGTCGAGCGCCACGTCCGCCTCGAGCAGCGCGCGGCGCACTTCGCGCATCGCCTCCGCGACATCGGACTCGGTCAGCGCGCCGCGCTTCGTCAGCTTGTCGAAGACGTTGGAGAGGCGCTCTGAAAGTGACTCGAACATGGGTGCGTTCCGTTATCCGCTAGGCGCCCGGCACCATCATGGGTTTGAAGTCCACCATCACGTGGGCCTTGTAGGCGGGCCGCTGGCACAGATGGCCATACCAGGCCTCCACATTGGCTAACTTGGGACGCGGGATCGAAAGATTGAAGTAACGGTACAGCAGCGTACCCACGGCGATGTCGGACATGGTGAGGTGGTCGCCCATGATGAACCGCTTGCCGTCGAGCTGACGCTCCAAAATGCCGAGCTTGTCGCCGGCACGCTTCGCGGCAGCTTCCACCGCCGCATTGTCACGATCCTTCGCGGTCACACGCACATGCTGAATGAAGCAAGTGAGGATGATGTCGGCGTAGAGGGAGGTGAGCGACCAATCCATCCAGCTATCGGCGCGCGCGAACGCATGCTCATCGGCCGGCGAGAGCGTGCCGCGGCCGTAGGTCTGCGTCAGGTGACGGATGATGGCGTTGGATTCCCAGAGCACGAGGCCCTTGTCCTCGATGGTCGGCACCAGCCGGTTGGGGTTGAGGTGCCCGTATTCCTCGGTATCGAGCCCGCCGAACTCGCCGCCGCGATCCACGCGCTCGTGCGGCAGGCCAAGCTCGCCCACCGTCCACATGACCTTCTGCACGTTGACGGACGTCCTGCGGCCCCAGATTTTCAGCATCGAACGAACCTCGACCGGTTGGTCTTCACACAAAACGCAAACGCGCCCGCGGGCGAATCATCGCTGGCGGACGTTGACCCCCTGCCGGGCACTCTGGCTCGAAACAGGGCGGCGGCTCGTTAACCTACGGGCCGTCTGGATGGCCCGGAAAATGGTCGACCAGCCCCGCAAAGTCAACCGAAATGGCCCATTCGGCGCAACAAAAGAGCAAAACGGGCTCGCCCTCAGGCAAGCCGTTCCTGCAGCAGTAATTCCCCTCCCCAGCGGGGAGGGGTCAGGGGTGGGGAGAACACACGAGCGCCGCGCCTGCCTCTTCACCCCACCCCGCCCTCAACTGGGCGTTGAGGGCGACCCTCCCCGTCGAGGTCGAGGGGAGGGTGATCTGAATTTGGGGTACGGATCCGTCACGCTACAAAAAGTGACCTAGCCCTAAGATCCCGGGGTCATGCGCCAGATTTCGCCCTGGGGATCGTCGGTGAGCAGCCATACGGCCCCATCCGGCCCCTGGCGCACGTCGCGAATGCGGGCGCCCCGGTCCTTCAACAGGACCTCCTCGCCCACCACCTGCTCACCGTTCAGGATCAGCCTGCGGAGGGCTTGGCCCGCCAGCGCGCCGACCAGCAGGTCACCCTTCCAGCTGGCGAACAGCTCGCCCGTATAGAAGGCCCCACCCGACGGCGCGATCGACGGGTCCCAGTAATAAACCGGCTGCTCCATGCCGGCCTTGGCCGTCCCTTCGCCGATCTTGGCGCCGGAATAATCGCGGCCGTAGGTGATGACCGGCCAGCCATAGTTCTTGCCCTTCTCGGGGATGTTGACCTCATCCCCGCCCCTGGCGCCGTGCTCGATGGTCCACAGCTTGCCCGTTTCGGGATGCCGCGCCGCGGCCTGCACGTTGCGGTGGCCGATGGACCAGACCTCGGGCCGCCAGCCTGCCGGCTTCGGATTGTCGGCGGGAATACCGCCGTCCGGCGTGATGTGAATGACTTTGCCAAGATCGCTGGCCGGGTTCTGTGCCTCGTTGCGCGCGGAGTAGCGATCCCCCGTGGTGACGAACAGGTTGCCGGTCCGGTCGAAGACCAGTCGCGACCCGAAGTGCATGGTGGATGCGAACGGCGGTTCCTGCTGGAAGATGATCTTCACGTCCTCCAATCGCGCGGCGCCGTCGAGAGCGAGGCGGCCGCGGCCCACGGACGTGCCGTTGCGTGCGCCATCACGCCGTTCCGAGAAGGAGAAAAATACCAAACCGGAGCTGCTGAAATCCGGCCCCAACGCCACGTCGAGCATGCCGCCCTGGCCGCGCACGTCCGCCTGCGGCACGCCACCTATTGGCGGTGAAATCTTGCCGTCGCGGCTCACGATGCGAATGGGGCCTTCGCGCTCCGTCACCAGAAGCCGCCCGTCGGGCAGAAACTGCAGACCCCAGGGGTGGTTGAGCCCCTTGGCAACCACCTCCACCTTGACCGCCGTCTTGGGTGCCGCAGGCGCCTTGGTTTGCACCGCCAACGCGGGCGTGCTCAGCGCCAGGCAGAGGACAGCAGCGAGGGGAGCTTTCAGCATATGTCCTCGGACGAGATCGGGCAGACAGCGCCGGTTTAACCCCGTGGCAACCGTGCAGGTTCCGGCAAACTGATTGTGTCGGCCCCGGTGCTCGCCATATAAGAGCGCATGCTCGATCCTGCCACCATCCACTTCCGCAAGATGAACGGTCTCGGCAACGAGATCGTCGTGGTCGATCTGCGTGGCACGTCGAAAGTCTTCACCGCCGCCGAAGCGCGCGCCATCGCCGAGTCCAAGCGGACTCACTTCGACCAGTTGATGGTGCTGCACGATCCGCGCATTCCCGGAACGCAGGCTCACGTCCGCATCTACAATACCGACGGCTCCATCGCCGGCGCCTGCGGCAACGGCATGCGCTGCATGGGCTGGGTCGTGTCGCAGGAGACAGGCGCCAAGTCTCTCAAGTTCGAGACGGCGGGCGGCATCCTCTCGGTGGTCGTCAACACGATCTCGGACATCTCGGTGGACATGGGCGAGCCCAAGTTCGGATGGGCCGACATTCCCCTGGCCGAGCCGTTCCACGACACACGCCGGATCGAGCTGCAGATCGGTCCCATCGACAAGCCGATCCTGCATTCGCCGTCGGTCGTAAGCATCGGCAATCCGCATGCTGTGTTCTGGGTCGATGACGTCAACGCCTACGATCTGGCGCGCATCGGCCCGCTGCTCGAGAACCACCCGCTGTTTCCGGAGCGCGCCAACATCTCCCTGGCGCACGTGACATCGCCCACCGCCATCACCATCCGGACGTGGGAACGAGGCGCCGGCCTCACCAAGGCGTGCGGTTCTGCCGCATGCGCCGTCTTGGTCTGCGCCGCACGCAACGGAACCGCCAATCGCAAGGCCACCATCACTGTTCCGGGCGGCCCTCTGGAGGTGGACTGGCGCGCCGACAACCACATCTGGATGACCGGCCCCGCCGAGCTCGAATACGAAGGCGAGCTCACGCCCGCGCTGGCCGGGCAGCCCTAGGACAGCGGCGCTTTGGACTAAAGGCCTGCGTCACCCCTGCCGCTCTAGCGATGGGCCCCGTTCCACGCTACATAACGGCGGACTCCAACTTGTCGGCTCTGGCTGGGCAGGCGACGAACCTGGCCGGGGCCTTTTGCTTTGTGGCGGCTCTCACTTCAATGCAAGGCAAGCCTCGCGTGATCACCCTTGGCTGCCGGCTCAATGCCTATGAGTCGGAAGTCATGCGGGATTTGGCATCGACCGCCGGCCTCGGGCAGACGGTGATCGTCAACACGTGCGCCGTGACCGGCGAGGCCGTGCGGCAGGCCATGCAGACCATCCGCAAGGTGCGCCGCGAGGAGCCGGATGCCCGCATTGTCGTCACCGGCTGCGCCGCACAGATCGAGACCACCCGCTTCTCGGCCATGCCCGAGGTCGATCACGTCATCGGCAATGGCGAAAAGACCAAGGCTGAAATCTGGGCCGGCCTGTCCTTGGGCGACACCGAGCGCGTCCAGGTCAACGACATCATGTCGGTCAAGGAGACAGCGTCGCATCTGGTCGAGGGGTTCGGCAATCGCGCCCGCGCCTACGTGCAAATCCAGAACGGCTGCAACCACCGCTGCACGTTCTGCATTATCCCCTACGGACGCGGGCCGTCGCGGTCTGTTCCCGCCGGCGAGGTCGTGCGCCAGGTGCGCCATCTCGTCGAGACAGGCTACGCGGAGGTCGTGCTGACCGGCGTCGACATCACCAGCTACGGCGGCGATCTTCCAGGTGCCATGACGCTCGGCCGCCTTGTGCGCTACGTCCTCGATCATGTCCCCGGGCTGCCGCGTCTCAGGCTGTCCTCGATCGACCAAGTCGAGGTCGACATGGACCTCATGGACGTCATTGCCAACGAGAGCCGGCTTATGCCGCATCTCCACCTGTCATTGCAGGCCGGCGACGATATGATCCTCAAGCGCATGAAGCGGCGCCACTTGCGAGACGACGCAATCAGCTTCTGCCGCCAGGTACGGCGGCTGAGGCCCGACGTCGCCTTCGGCGCCGATCTCATCGCCGGCTTCCCGACCGAAACCGAGTCCATGTTCGCCAACACCATCGATCTGGTTGAAGCCTGCGATCTGGCCTACCTGCATGTTTTCCCCTTCTCCCCGCGCACCGGCACACCGGCCGCCCGCATGCCCCAGGTCGCCCGTTCCGAGATCAAGTCCCGGGCCGCGCGCCTCAGGGCCGAGGGCGACGCCGCACTGAAGCGCCATCTGGAGCAGCAGACCGGGCGTGTCATCGCCGTGCTGACCGAGCGCTCGGGACTGGGCCGCGCTGAGGATTTCGCTGAGGTTGCAGTCCAGCACTCTGCCCAACCAGGGACCGTCATCCAGGCCCGCGTCACAGGTAACGACAGTGCGCGCCTCAGCGCGGAGGTGCTGGCGTGAGCGATGCACGGGAAAAGACAGGCCTGTTTGGCCGCCTCTTTGGTGGTGCCAAGAAGTCTGAAACTCCGCCGGCCGAAGAGAAAAAGGCCGACGCCGTCATCGAAACAGTCGAGGAGCCCCCCGCGTCACCCGATAGCGAGCCGGAGCCGCCGCCGGTGGCTGCCACGCTTGCGCAGGAAGCCCCTGCGGAGGAACCCGCGCCCGCCAAGCGCGGCTGGTTCACGCGGCTGAAGGACGGCCTGACCAAGACCTCCTCCAAGCTCTCGGACGGCATCACCGGCCTTTTCACCAAGCGCAAACTCGATGCCAGCACCCTCGATGACCTTGAGGACATCCTGATCGAGGCCGATCTCGGCGTCGCGACCGCAACGCGCATCACCGAGGCCCTGTCCAAGGGGCGCTACGAGAAGGGCCTGTCCCCCGAGGACGTGAAAGCGGTGCTGGCGGCCGAGGTCGAACGGGTTCTGACCCCGGTGGCGGTCCCGCTCTCCCTTGCCGGGGCCAACAAGCCGCATGTCATCCTCGTGGTCGGCGTCAACGGCGCCGGCAAGACCACCACCATCGGCAAGCTTGCCCAGCAGTTCGCCGGCGAGGGCAAGAAGGTCATGATGGCAGCCGGCGATACCTTCCGGGCGGCGGCCATCGACCAGCTCAAGATCTGGGGCCAGCGGACTGGGGCGGCGGTCGTGACCCGCCCCGCCGGCGCCGACCCCGCCGGACTGGCGTTCGACGCCCTGAAGGATGCCCAGGCGACCGGCTGCGACGTGCTTTTGATCGATACCGCCGGCCGGCTCCAGAACAAGCAGGCCCTGATGGACGAGCTGGAAAAGATCGTCCGTGTCCTGCGGAAAATCGATGCCACTGCGCCGCATAGCGTCCTGCTCGTTTTGGATGCCACAACGGGGCAGAACGCACTGTCCCAGGTCGACGTCTTCCGTGAGCGCGCCGGTGTCACCGGCCTTATCATGACCAAGCTGGACGGGACCGCCCGCGGTGGCATTCTTGTTGCAATCGCGGAGAAGTATAAGTTGCCAGTGCATGCCGTAGGGGTAGGCGAGGGTGTGGATGACCTGCAACCGTTCGATCCGGCCGAGTTTGCGCGTGCCATCGCACTTGGGTAAGAATTAAAGGCAACAATGAAGGCCGGCCTCGAAGCCGGCTGTCGTCAAAGGGAACAGGTTTCGACTGCAATGCACTGGATCAGGCGGCACTACCCGTTTACTGCCCAGCAGACGGTCAACATCACCAGTGAAATCGGCCCGCTCGTGGCCATGTTCATCGTTAATGGCATCCATGGCATTGCCGCCGGCACATGGGCGCTGATCATCACCACGGGCATCTCGCTGGTTACGAGCCTCATGGTGCTGGGCCGCCCCCCGATCATGCCGTTCATCGCCGGTGCGGTCAGCATCGCCTTCGGCACGCTGACCCTGGTCACCGGAGATGCCAAGTGGGTGCAGATCAAGGTCACGATCTTCAACGCCCTCGTGGCGGGCCTCCTGTGGTACGGGCTCAAGACCGGACGCAATTTCTTCCGCTTCATTTTTGGCGACACGTTCCACTACGCCACCGCGGGCTGGGACAAGCTCACGCGCAACCTCGCCTGGTTCTTCCTTGGCACCGCCATCGTCAATGAAGCGGTGCGCCTCGGGTTCGAGCACGCGCACATCCTGGCGCTGAACCGCATTTTCACGGGGATCGATATCTGGATCCTCTTCAAGCTGTTCATCATCATGCCATTCACCACCTTGTTCATGTGGTGGCAGGTGCGCCTGCTGCAGCGCTACCGCCTGCCCGAGAAGCCGCAGCCCATACGGGTCACGCCGCAGGCGTAGCGGCAGCACCGGCCGTTCCGGCGCCGGACAGAAGGAAGCGCGATATGGAGCATGATGCCGGTCCGTCTGCGCAGCAGCAGGGCCTGAAGCTGGCCATCGACCTCGGGCCGGTGCTGATTTTCTTCATCGTCTTCATGACGGCCGGCATCTTCTGGGCCACCGGCGTGCTCATGGTGGCGACCGTCGCGTCGCTCATCGCCTCCCGCATCTTCCTCGGCCACATCTCGACGACCCTGATCGTCACGACCGTATTGGTTCTGGGGTTTGGCGCGCTCACCCTTTTCTTCAATGACCCGCGTTTCATCCAGATCAAACCGACGATCGTCAATCTGCTGTTTGCGGCGTTCCTGTTCGGCGGCCTGCTGCTGCGCCGGCCGGTGCTGAAACTCCTGCTGGGCGAAGCGATGCGCCTCACCGAGGAAGGCTGGCGCAAGATGACGGTGCGATGGGCGTTCTTCTTTTTGGCCATGGCCGCACTCAACGAGATCGTCTGGCGCAACTTCTCCGAAGCAACCTGGGCCAGCTTCAAGGTGCTGGTCATTCCCATCACCCTCGTCTTTGCCATCATGCAACTCGGGTTGATGCGGCGTTACGAGCCGCCCTCCCAGGGCGCGGATCCAACGCAAACGACATCGTGATGCCGGACGGAATGCTGCCGCATATTCGTCGCCGCTGATGCGTTGTATCATTGTGAAGCAAGGACGAAGCGAGACTCGCTCCGGCGGCACAGGTATTTGGAATTTGCAGCGTGTAGACGCTCATAGACGTGCGCCCTAAGATGCGCCTCCCTCGGGTCAAACGAGCGAAAAAGAAGGGTGGGTGCCTCGTTGCCCGTGCGTCGACGCAAGCCAACAAAAAAATCGGAATCCATGAAACGCGAGTCTGGTCACGGACGACTTGAGCGATCCCCTATTCATCTGCTGCATCGCGTGAGCCAATGCGCGAGCGATATCTTCGCACTGGAGATGGGCGACAACGATCTGACGCCGCGGCAGTATGCGATCCTGCTGACAGTGTCGCAGAACGAAGGCCTGAGCCAGACGGATCTGGTCGAGAAAACCGGTGTCGATCGCTCGACGCTGGCCGATATCGTGCGGCGCATGTTGAAGAAGGGGCTTCTGCAGCGGCGGCGCACGAAGGACGATGCACGCGCTTATGCCGTCAAGCTGACGGACGAGGGAGCCAGGGCGCTGCGCGCTGCCGAGCCCGTTGTCCGGCGCGTCGATGACAAGATCCTCTCCATGCTGCCGGCCAAGCAGCGCGAGCTGTTCCTCTCGGATCTGCAGACGATCGTCGAAACCTTGCACACCCCGGCGACGCCCACGCGCGGCCGCTGAGCCGGTACTCGACTTTAGTTTGAGACCATAAGGAACGGCGCCACTCAGTGGCGCCGTTTCTCGTATCAGGCTGCTGACTTCAGCAGCTTGCGGTTGATCAGCGTCTCGGCGATCTGCACGGCGTTGAGAGCCGCGCCTTTCAGCAGATTGTCGGAGACGATCCACATCGCCAGGCCGTTTTCGACGGTCGTGTCCTCGCGGATGCGGGACACATAGGTCGCAAACTCGCCGGCCGCATCGACGGGCGTGACGTAGCCGCCCGGCTCGCGCTTGTCGACGACCACGACACCCGGCGCCTGACGCAGGATCTCGCGCGCCTCGTCCACCGAGATCGGACGCTCGAACTCGATATTCACCGCCTCGGAGTGGCTGACGAACACCGGCACCCGCACGCAGGTCGCCGAGACCTTGATCTTGGGATCGAGGATCTTCTTCGTCTCGGCCAGCATCTTCCACTCTTCCTTCGTATACCCGTCCTCCATGAAGACATCGATATGAGGAATGCAGTTGAAGGCGATCTGCTTCGGGAACTTCTTGGGCTCGACCTCCTGGCCGGGCACATATTTGCCCTTGGTCTGTGCCCACAGCTCGTCCATGGCATCCTTGCCCGCACCCGAAACCGACTGGTACGTCGAGACGACGACACGCTTGATCGTCGCCGCGTCGTGCAGCGGCTTCAGCGCGACGACCATCTGCGCCGTCGAGCAGTTCGGGTTGGCGATGATGTTTTTCTTCGTGTAGCCGCGCACGGCGTCGGCGTTGACCTCCGGCACGATCAGCGGCACGTCCTGGTCATAGCGCCAGCACGACGAGTTATCGATGACGATGCAGCCCTTGGCGGCAATGCGCGGACTCCATTCCTTCGACACGGCCGAACCAGCCGACATCAGGCAGAAGTCGGCTTTCGAGAAGTCGAACGTCTCCAGGTCCTGGCATTTGAGCGTTTTGTCGCCGTAGCTGACCTCGACGCCGACCGAGCGGCGCGACGCGAGCGCGAACACCTCATCCGCGGGGAACTCCCGCTCGGAGAGAACATTCAGAATCTCCCGGCCCACATTGCCTGTGGCACCGACGACGGCAACCTTGTAGCCCATGGCTGACCCTCGAGGCCTGTCGGAAGTAAACCGCGACGCCTGGCGCCGAAGCATTCCGCGCGGTGAATTAAGCAGGAAAAAAACGCAATTCAAGTGAAAGGAGACCGCCAAATCCCTCAAATTCCGTTATCGGCCATGAAAAATACGGCGGCCGGGGGAAAAATCCCCACCCGGCTCGCCGCTTTGGGTCTTTCCTTCAAAAGATGTCCCGGCCGCCCCGCGCAAGCGTCGGGATCTCGCTCCGGGCGACGCCGATGTCCCGCAGCATGCGGTCATCGAGCTGGTGCAGCTCGTTCACGGCTTTGCGGTAGCGCCATTCCTTGAACACTGCATGGACCAGCCGCGCCGGCCCCGCCAGGAGCGATGCACCCAATCCCGGCTGCTGCGGTGAAGCCGGCAGCGGCAGGCTCGTGCGCCCGGTGCTGCCTTCGAACTGTATGGTCTTGGCCATGTGATATCCCCTCGTTACTCCGGACAAGCGCACGCGCGCTGCCAAAGCCGATGCGATTTGCAACTGACTTGTGTCTCAGACCCGACCCGCCGGCTTCCCGCCGGCGCGAAGGTTGCGGATATGCTGCCCGGACAGCCCGAACCGTTTCAGCTGGTCGTCCGAATACCGAGCCAGGTGAGCCGCTACGTCACGCCGGGCACGCACCGCGCGCGCCTCGATCACCTGCTCGATCCACCCCGTTTCAGTCAGCGAGGCAGCGGTCGCGCTCCCATGTCTCATGGTCGCGATTGACATGATCATCTCCACTTCCGCTCATGTATGAGAAAGGCGCGTTGCAGCGCTCTTGTATCGGGGAGGTGGGTGCTGGGCGGGAGGCTTTCAAATTTAATGTTCTGATGATCCTCATTATCGAACGCAATAGGTTCACAGACGACCCGGCGTCCCTTGTGCCGACAGGCTGCGCAACACACGTGTGCGGCGGTGAATCAATGCCAGGACATCGCAAGGCCGCCATGGTTCGCCCATATCGTTGACGTTATGCTCGCGGATTCTCTAAGGGATCCTCACATGGCAGGCATGCCGCTGCAGACGAGAAAGAGCGTGGCCGGATCGACGATACGTTGCGGGGCGGGACGCCGGATCGGCGCCGCCCTGGCCGCATTGGCCCTGTTACAAGGCCCGATCTCCACTGTGGTCCTCGCGCAACCCGCGACCCGCGCCGACTACGAGGCGTGCCAGACCCGCGACGAGGCCTCGTTCCGCGTTGCCATCGAGGCGTTGACAATCAAGGCCTTGCAAAAGGGCCTGTCGGGGATGGACTACAAGTCCGTCGTGGCTGAAGCCTGGCGCAAAGGTGACGTCGATCTCGTCATCAACAAGCGCGTCGATGAAGCCATCGACGAGCTGCGCCAGGAAACCGGTTGGTGGAAGCTCATCGAGTCTCTGGCTTCGAGAGACGCCGCCGAGCGCCTTGCCACGTCCGCCGCCGAGCGTGTTTTCCAACGGTCCGATGCCGTGAAAACCGCTATCGAGGGCATCGCCGTGGCTGTCGGGCGCGATGTCGGCAAGCGTATCGAGCTCGCCACCGTCGACGCCGCGGAACCGGCCACGCAGTGCCTGCAAGCGTTCCTGGGCTCGCGTTACGGCTCCACCGTTGCCGGTGTGGTCGGCCGTGATGCCAGCCAACTGTTTGTCATCGACCCGTCAAAAGCGGCGGCGCAGATCTCCACCGGGCAGGTCCTGATCGAGGGCAGCGAAGGCATCACCGGCGCCGTCGTCCTGCTTGTCCGCCGGCAGCTCTCCAACATGGCGGCGCGTGTCGGGCAGCGTCTCATCGGCGCCGTTCTGGGCCGTATCGTCTCGGTCGTCGCCGGGGGCGTCGGCATGGTGCTGATCGCCAAGGACGTCTGGGAGCTTCGCAACGGCATTCTGCCCATCATCGCCACGGAGATGAAATCCCCCGAGTCACACACCAAGATCCAGGAGGAGCTGGCGCGTGCCATGGCCGACCAGATGGGCGAGCATGTGCGCGACATCGGCGCCAAAGCGGCTGACCGCGTCGTGGACATCTGGCTCGACTTCCGCAAGGCGCATGCCCAGGTGCTGGGCATCGCCGACAAGAACGACAATTTCCGCAAGTTCCTCGACAGCGTGCGGCCCAACAATCTCAGCCGGCTCGATGAGACGGTCACCCTCGTTCTCGCCAACGAGGGCGAGGCCGGCGTGCTGAAGCGCCTGGAGGACGGCACCCTGCGCGAAGCCATTGAGCGGCTGCCGCCGGAAGCCTTCGACATCGCCCGGGAGACGCGATCCCTGGAGACGGCCTTCGCCTGGCGCAACCTCGCCGGCAACGCCTTGCCCAAGGTGGTCGAGTACGAGGTGTACCGGCGCAATGCCCCCGGCGAATTCACGAAACCCGGGCTCGCTCGCGTGCTGGGCCTCGGTGACCGGGTCGCCATCCACCGCCTAGCCTCGCTCAAGGCCAGCGAGCGCGAGCCTCTGCTGGAGCTCGACGACACCGAGCTGAAGCGCCTGGCGCGGGCGTTGCCCGAAGCGGAGCTTGCCGCCCTCTCGGCCTACCTCACCGGCCTCGAGCGGACAGCGAGCCAGCGCCTGCTGGCGGCCGTGGCCCAGTCACCCGGCAAGATGCAGGCCATCGCCAGCCCGAGCGTCCGCTCCGCCATTCTCAAAAGCCCCGATCAGGCGGCGGCTGTCGGCATCATGCTGCGGTCGGATGCCATCTTCGAGCCGGGCGAGTTTGCCGGCGACGTCCGCCTCGTGCGGGATGGACGCGTCAGCCCCTGGCTCCTGTGGGAGCGGTATCCGGTCGCCCTCAGCCTGCTTGGCGTCGTCGCCCTTGCGTTCCTGATGGTGATGTGGCGACTGATTTTCGGCCGCCGCGTCAGGATCGCGGCCTGAAGGGCCGCACGGGGGAAGGGACATGCGCCTCGCCAATACCGAGACCATCGACGAGGCCATCGTTCGCGGCGAGCTCGTCTATGCCTGCGCCGTCAGCGGCGCCAACATCCTGCGCGACATGCGCGAGACCATCACCAACACCATCGGCGGCCACATGACCCGCTACGAGACGCTGCTCGACCAGACCATCGCCCGGGCCTTGGACCAGCTTGCCGAGCGGGCCCAGGCGCAAGGCTATGACGGCGTTGTCGGAATCCGCGTCTCGCACCCCACGATCACCAGCGGCGCTGTCGAGGTGGTGGTGACGGGCACCGGCTTCCGCTATGCGGGAACCCGCCGCTGACCGGCGCCTCAGCCGGATATCCAGGGCAAAACTCGAGGCCGTGACCACAAACGGCCCGGGCTGCTATATGCAAACGTTACGTTGAGGCGAATCATTCAAGTCCCCTGCGGAATGGACAACCGCGCGGGACCACGGACACAGGGGGAATTTCCATGGCTCTCAAGGCACCCGGCATCATAGCGTTCATGCTGTCGATCATCATCGCCGTGTGCGTTCTGGTCGTGAAATTTTTCGGCGCCGCCATTCCCTTCATGACCGGCAACGAGTTCTGGTTCCTCCTTATTGCCTACGTCGTCCTGGTTCTCGGCTGCATCATGCGCGGCTTGTAATACTGTAGACAAACAGTTCGACCAGCGGACTCTCACACCTCTTGCCGTTTGTCTCAGCCGCGCCGCGGCGATGGGCCGTTCTGTCGCGCGGCCTTTGGTGCACTGGCCCGCGCGTCTCGCGTGCGGTGTTATTCAACCATGATGAGTCGGTGGCAGGATAACGGTTACGGGTCCAGGGTCAGGCAGCGTTCGCGCGATATTGCCGTCGCGAGCGCGTTGACCGTTGCCGCCCTGACATTGCTTGGCCTTGCCTTTGTCGGCGAGCGCTCACGCCCGCCGCAGCACGGCACCATGTCGACCGAGGTTGCGCACAAGTAGTGCGCTACTTCGCCGTCCACCCGCCATCGATCGAATAGTTGGCGCCCGTGATCGACGCAGCCGCATCGCTGGCCAGGAATGCCGCCAGTGCGCCCACCTCTTCCACGGTGACGAAACGGCCCGTCGGCTGATCCGACACCATCTCCTTCTTCGCCTCCTCGATAGTGATACCCTTCGACTTGGCCAGATCGGGGATTTGCTTTTCCGCCAGCGGCGTCCACACGAAGCCGGGCGAGATCGCATTCGACGTGATGCCCATCTCCGCCGTCTCCAGCGCCACGACCTTGGTGAAGCCGGCCAGGCCGTGCTTGGCCGCCACATAGGCCGACTTGAACGGCGAGGCGACCAGCGAATGGGCGGAGCAGATGTTTATGATGCGGCCCCACTTACGCTTCTTCATGCCGGGCAGCGCGGCGCGCACGGTGTGGAACGACGACGACAGGTTGATGCCGATGATCGCATCCCACTTCTCGATGGGAAAATTCTCCACCGGCGATACGAACTGGATACCGGCGTTGTTGACCAGAATATCCACCGAGCCGAAATCGCGCTCGGCGCGCTCGATCATCGCCGCGATCTGATTGTGCCGCAGCATGTCCGCAGGGTCGAAGGCAACGCGCGTGCCGGCCTTGGCCACTTGCCGGATCGCGGCCTGGTTGTCGGCCTCGCTGCCGATGCCGTTGACGACGATGTTGGCTCCGGCTTCCGCCAGCGCGGTGGCGATGCCGAGGCCAATCCCTGATGTCGACCCCGTGACAACGGCCGTGCGACCCTTGAGGCTCATGTGCAAATCTCCTTCACCATCACTTTTGTTTGAAGCCTGACAGCGCGTACAGGCGAATGCGGCGAACCTCGCTCGCGCCAGCCGGAATCTGGCGCTCGCCAAGCAGCGCAGCGCTGTCGAAGCGTCGCGTCACCTGCGTCGCATCCTGCCTGACATTGACGAACAACACCGGGCCGGAGGTGCCCTTGAAAGGCCGTGTCAGCTCATAGTGATCTTGGGGCCGGCCGCCCTCATACCAGGCAAGCACCGGTGTCGGGTCCCTACGCATGTAGTAAAGGAGTTCTGCCGTTAAAGAGCGATCATCGGTAATGACAGCCGTGAACGGACGGTTGTCCTTGCGCGCAGCGGCAAGCGCAGCTTCGGCCTCGGCGGCAAGTGCATTCCAGCCCAGCGTGCGCGTGAAGGGATCGCCGCCGAACGGCACGCGGAACTGCCCGGCCTGCCAGGTGGCAATGCCGATGCCCAGCGCCAGGGCAGTATGAATAATCATGGAAGCACCGAACCAACGGCGGCTACCGTCACGCAAAAGCGTCGCCACCACCAGGACCGTCCCCGCTACATACGCAGTCGCGGCCCAGTTGGCGTGCGCACGCGACAGGAACGCCTGCGCCGTCACGATCACCAGAACCGGCAGCGTGAACGCAAGCAGCATGCGGTCGCGCTCATCCAGCCCATCACGCCAGGCTCTCCAGGTTATGGTCAGGAGGGTCGCGAACAGGATTGGTCCGAACACGCCGAATTGAGCGCCGAGAAACTCGAAGCCCTTGCCGATGTTGAGCAGCGATCCGCCCCACTTCGCATTGTCGGCCGTATGCGCGAACGTGGCGAAGCTGTGCGACAGGTTCCAGACGAGATTGGGCGTGATCAACACCGCGCCGGCGGCAAGCGCACCATAGACTCGCGGATCGCGCAGCAGGCGGCGCGCCGACGGCGTCACGACGGCGTACACGAGCATCGAGATCAGGAAGAACACCATCGCGTACTTGGCGTTGAGCCCGAGACCGAGCCCCACCCCCATGACCAGCGCCGGCCACCAATTCGGCCGTTCCCGCAGCTCGATGAAACCCCACAGCGCCAGGGCCCAGAAAAACAGCAGCGGCACATCCGTCGAGATGATCCCGGACGACACCGACACGCCCGGCAGCGTCGCGAACGCCAGGGCGGACCAAACTCCAACTTTGGTCCCATACAGGCGCCGCGCGATGGCATAGATCACCGCCGCTGTGGCCGTATGAAACAGGGGCGCCGACAAACGAATGCAGAACTCGCTTGTTCCGCATACGGCCGTTGAGGCGCCGATGATCCAGGCGATGAGCGGCGGCTTGGAGTAGTAGCCGAAGGCCGGCTCGAGGCTCCAGGACCAGTACTGCGCCTCGTCGAAGAACAGGTCGGTGGCGTTGTACCTGAGCGCCGCGATTCGGACCGCGAGCAGCAGGACCAGGGAGCCCCACAGGAGCATCGGCATGCGGGCGTCATCCTGTGAGCCCTGTTCACCTGCCAGGGTCGTGGTCATGCCGGTGTCTTCCCCCAACCCTTGATGAGCGGGCTAAAGCCCCACTTACGGCCCATTTACTAGAGCGCGATCGTTTCACATGGAAGCGCTTCCGGCTTCCATGTGAAGCGTGAATCGCCCTCTAAACCGATAAATAGAGCAGGATTCACGTTTCGGCCGAGGCACTTCGTATCAGGCAAAGTGATTCCATCCGAAACGATCCTGCTCTAGGTTGAGTGCAGTTGAGAAAGCTTGTTATGAGTGCTGCGACGGGTTGGCCGATGTACGGCGGCCGCGGCATCAGCCATGACTGCACCCAACATCGTCCGCAAACCCAGCTTGGCGCCGTGAGGAGCGAGCCACATGCGCGTGTCGGTCGTGATTCCGGCCCTCAACGAGGCCGGCAATATCGGCAGGCTCGTTGAGGAGACGTATGCCGCAGTCCCTGCCGATCTCCTGGCAGAGGTGATTGTCGTCGACGACTGCAGCACGGATGCGACGGCCTCCGAGGTCAAGACGCTGATCGGCCGCGGCACGCTGCCGGGCCTGCGCTACATGCGCCACGGCGAACGCAGCGGCCAGAGTGCAGCTGTACGCACCGGCGTCTACGCAGCGATCAGCCCCGTCATCGCCACCATGGATGGCGACGGCCAGAATGACCCCCGCGACATCCCGCGCCTGCTGGAGCGGCTTGCCGCCCCCGGCACGAAGGGGCCGGCTCTCGTCGGCGGGGTCCGCACCGACCGCAAGGCCGAGGGTTCCAAGCGCCTCGCCTCGCGCGCCGCCAACTGGATCCGCGATACCGTCCTGAAGGACGACTGCCCCGATACGGGCTGCGGCATAAAAGCCTTCTGGCGCGAGACGTTCCTGCGACTGCCCTACTTCAGCGGCATGCACCGGTACCTGCCGGCGCTGTTCTTGACCTACGGCCAGGAAACGGCCTACGTGCCCGTGAATGATCGGCCGCGCATTGCCGGCAGCTCGAAGTACAACAATCTCGGCCGCGCCTTGATCGGCATCTATGATCTGGTGGGTGTCAGCTGGCTGAGGAAACGGACCAAGGTACCTGCCATCGTCGAGGACGTGCCGGAGGGGCGGCACGTCTCAGACCTGACCAGCCGGTTCGGACGGCGCGGTGATGGCGGCCGGCGCGCCGGCGACCGGCCATGACGAACGGGACTTGAGATTGCATTGTGCGTTCCGCTGCGCCGCTGACCGGCGCGAGGACCGCGCCAACGGGGGCACCACCTGATGGATCTTTCCAAGCTGGCGACTTGGTGGGCCACCACCTCCACGACCGAGCTTTTGTGGCTCGGCATCGGGCTCCTGGCCCAGCTCATGTTCTCCATGCGCTTCATCGTGCAGTGGCTCGCCAGCGAGCGGGCGCGCCGCTCCATCGTCCCGGAGACGTTCTGGTACTTCAGCTTCGTCGGCGGCGTCATGCTGTTCGCCTACGCCATCTATCGCACCGACCCCGTGTTCATGCTCGGCCAGGGCGCCGGCCTCTTGATCTATGCCCGCAACATCCACTTCATCTGGAAGGGACATGCGGAGGAGACCGGCCGCAATCTCGCGCCGGATGCCGGAATGCCGCCCAAGAAGGCGGGTTGATAGCCTGATCCACGTCTGTCCTCGTCTCTCGCACCTTGAGGGCTTGCCTTCGGCTTGCCCTTTGGACACGCTGCGCTTGGAAGCTCGATACGTAAAAAGCGAGCACCACTGGGCCGTCATCGGTCAATACCAAGAAGAAATGGAGGACGCGGGATGGCCGTAGCGCCTGAGAAGGAAGCCCCGGACGACAGATCGGCACCGGACTACGACGCCATCATCATCGGCGCGGGCATCTCCGGCATGTACCAGCTCTACCGCTTGCGCGAGCTCGGCTTGCGCGTGCAGGTGTTCGAGGCCGGCACGGGCGTCGGCGGCACCTGGTACTGGAACCGCTATCCCGGCGCCCGCTTCGACTCGGAGAGCTACTCCTACGGCTATTCCTTCTCGCCGGAGCTGCTGCAGGAATGGGATTGGTCCGAGCACTTCGCCGCCCAGCCCGAAACTTTGCGCTACCTGAACTACGTCGCCGACAAATTCGACCTGCGTCCCAACATCCGCTTCCGCGCCCGTGTCACCGCCGCCCATTTCGACGACGCAACGCGAAGCTGGACCCTCACGCTCGAGGACGGCAGTACGCACCGGTCGCGCTTCCTCATCACGGCCATCGGCCCGCTCTCTGCACCAACCATGCCGCGCATCGAGGGCGTCGAGTCCTTCCAGGGCCAATCCTTCCACACGGCGCGATGGCCGCACGAGCCGGTGAGCTTCGCCGGCAAGCGCGTCGCCGTGATCGGCACCGGCGCCACCGGCGTTCAGACCATCCAGGAAGTCGCCAAGACCGTCGGGCACCTGACCATATTCCAGCGCACGCCGAACTGGTGTGCGCCCCTGCACAACAGCAGGATCGACGCGGAGATGCAGCGCCGGATCAAGGCCTCCTACCCGGAGATCTTCGCGCGCTGCCGCGAGACCTATGCCTGCTTCATCCATACGCCCGATCCGCGCGGCACGTTCGAGGTGACGGAGGCGGAGCGGGAAGCCTACTTCGAGAAGCTCTATGCCACGCCAGGCTTCGGCATCTGGCAGGGCAATTTCAAGGACGTTCTCATCGATCGTGCCGCCAACGCCGCCATGTCCGAGTTCGTTGCGGGCAAAATCCGCCAGCGCGTGAAGGACCAGCAGGTGGCGGAGAAGCTGATCCCGAGGGATCACGGCTTCGGCACGCGCCGCGTACCGCTCGAAACGCACTACTACGAGGTCTACAATCAGCCCAACGTGCGCCTGGTCGACATCAAGGAGACGCCGATCGCGCGCATCACGCCGACGGGCGTGCAAACCAGCGACGCGCATTACGACATCGACATCATCATTTATGCGACGGGCTTCGATGCGATCACCGGCAGCTTCGATCGCATCGACATCAGGGGCCTGGACGGATTGCGCCTGAAGGACCGATGGGCGCAGGGGCCGGAGACGTTCGTCGGCGTGCAAGTGGATCGCTTCCCGAACATGTTCATGATCGTGGGCCCGCACACGGCACTCGGAAACATTCCGCGCAGCATCGAGTACAACGTCGAATGGGTGACGGACCTCATCCGCCACATGCACGACCGCAAGCTGACACGCGCCGATGCGACACCGGAGGCCGTCAAGGACTGGACCGACTACGTCAAGGACGTCGGCAAGGACCTGCTGTCCAACGAGGTGAACTCGTGGATGACGGGCATCAACTCCAACGTCGAAGGCAAGCAGGTGCGCATCATCGCGCGCTACAGCGGCAGCGCCCCGGCCTATCGCGCCACCTGCGATGACGTGGCCAAGAAGGGATATCGCGAAATCGCGATGTCGTAGGCTTTGCCGGGGGGAGCGCTGCTTAGGCACCCTCGCCCTGTCCATTCTGCCGATACCTGCCACCGCACCAAAAATAAAGGGTGATCTCATTCCGCGCTGGCCAGCTTCGGCCGCGGCCCTGTCTGATACCGCCATGTGCAGCACATGGTCCGGTCAGGGCCGCAGGAGCCAGGCATGCTCTACGTCGATATTCCGACCCTTCCCGAGTTCAAGGTCCTGGCCGAGACGCGCGCCGATGCCTGCGTGTCGCTCTATCTCCCCACCACACCGATCTCTCAGGAGACTACGGCCAACCGCATCGAGCTGAAGAACCTGACCAAGACCGCGCTCGCCCAGCTCCAGGACGCCGGCTTCGACAAGCGCCGCCTGGCGCTCATCGACAGCCAGCTCACCAATCTCGCCGAGGACGACGAGTTCTGGCGATATCAGGCCGTCAGCCTCGCCGTGCTCGTCACGCCGGACGCCATGCGCACCTTCCGCCTGCCCAATCGCCTCGCCGCCATGGCCGAGGTGTCGGATCGCTTCCATCTCAAGCCGCTGATCCGCGCCATCACGTTCCCGCACGAAGCCTTCATCCTCGCCCTCTCGGAGGGCAAGGTCAGGCTCATCGAAGCCTTCACCGATCTGCCGGCGCAGGAGGTGAAGATCCGCGCCCTGCCCAAGAGCGCGGCCGCCGCCGTGAAGCAATCCACCATCAATGATCGTTCGCCGAGCGGCCGGCTCCAGGGCTCGGAGGGCCAGAAGGTGCGCCTCGCGCAATACGCCCGGCAGATCGATGCGGCCTTGCGTCCGGTTCTCGCCGGCCGCCACACGCCGCTGATCATGGCCGCAACCGAGCCCCTGGCGTCGATCTTCCGCTCCGTCAACACCTACCCCGGCCTCGTCGCGGATACGATCTCGGTCAGCCCCGACCGGGTGACGCCGGCCAATCTCGCCGCCGCCGCGCGGCCGATCCTGGATGCCAGCTACGCCCGCGACATCGCCGCGACGAAAGCGCTGTTCGAGGCGCGCAGCGGGCAGGGCCGTGCCACCACCGACATCTCCGATGCTGCGCGCGCCGCCACGTTCGGTGCCGTCGAGCAGTTGCTGATCGATATCGACGAGGTCATTCCGGGCACCATCGACGCCGACGGCCGGGTCACATTCGCCGACGGACCGAGCGCGAAAAGCTACGGCATCATCGACGAGATCGCGGGCCGCGCGCTGCTGAGCGGCGCCCGCGTGCTCGGCGTGCGCAAGGACGACCTGCCCGGCCCGGGCCACCTCGCCGCCATCCTGCGCTATCCCATTTGAGCAAACGAGCGGCGCTCGGCGCCGCTCGTGATCGTGTCACCAGATCAAGCGCCCCAGCCGGCGACGGCCTTCACCTCGAGGAACTCCTCCAGGCCGAAGCGGCCCCACTCGCGGCCGTTGCCGGACTGCTTATAGCCGCCGAACGGCGCCGTCCGCTCGTTCGGCGTGCCATTCAGGTTCACATTGCCGGCGCGGATGCGCCGCGCCACCTTGCGGGCCCGCTCCACGTCGCCGGACGACACGTAGCCTGCCAAGCCGTACGGCGTGTCGTTGGCGATGCGGACGGCCTCTTCCTCGTCCTTGTAACCTAGGATCGACAGCACCGGCCCGAACACCTCCTCGCGCGCGATCGTCATGTCGTTGGTGACGTCGGCAAACACCGTCGGGCGCACGTAGTAGCCCTTGTTCACGCCTTCGGGCCTGCCGAGACCGCCGGCCACCAGCGTTGCGCCCTCCTCGATGCCCTTCTTGATGAGGCTCTGGATCTTCTCCCACTGCACGCGGTTGACGACGGGACCGATGGTCGTGCCCTCGCCACGCGGATCGCCGGCCTTCGTCTTGTCGGCGACGCCCTTGGCGATCGCCGCCGCCTCCTTCATCTTCGCCGCCGGCACCAGCATGCGCGTCGGCGCATTGCAGCTCTGGCCGGAGTTGCCGAAGCAGTGGGCCGTGCCGCCGCTGATGGCCTTGGCAAGGTCCGCATCCTCGAGAATGACATTGGGGGACTTGCCGCCCAGCTCCTGCGACACGCGCTTCACGGTCGGCGCCGCCTTCTGCACCACGTCGATGCCGGCGCGCGTCGAGCCCGTGAACGACATCATGTCGATATCCGGGTGCGTGCTCATGGCCGCACCGACCTCGGGCCCGAGCCCGTTGACGAGGTTGAACACGCCTTTCGGCACGCCCGCCTCATGCAGGATCTCGGCGAACAGCAGCGCCGAGGACGGCGTGTACTCGGACGGCTTCAGCACCATGGTGCAGCCCGCCGCCAGCGCCGGCGCCACCTTGCAGGCGATCTGGTTCAGCGGCCAGTTCCAGGGCGTGACCATGCCGACGACGCCGATCGGCTCGCGCACGATCATGGCCGAGCCCAGCGGCTCCTCGAACGGATAGCTCTTCAGCACATCGAGCGTCGTCATCAGGTGTCCGAGGCCCGCTCCCGCCTGGAAGCGCTCGGCGAACGGCAAGGGAGCGCCCATCTCGTCGGAGATGGCAGCCCCCACCTCCTTCATGCGGCGCTTGTAGACCTCGATGATCTTCGTCAGCAGCTCGACGCGCTCTTCCCGCGTCGTCAGCGAGAACGTCTCGAACGCCCGGCGCGCGGCCGCAACCGCCTTGTCGACGTCGGCGGCCGATCCCAGCGCCACCTCGTACATGGGCTCCTCGGTGGCCGGATTGACGACAGGAAGCGTCTTCGGCGTCACCGGATCCTGCCAGGCTCCGTCGATGTAGAACTTGAGGCGCTGAACCATGATGCACTCCTGCGGTGAGGACAAATCCACTCCAGCCCTTTGTATCCGGTCAGATACATCGCGGAAACCGGAATGATCGAATTTTGGGCGGGCGCGCGAAACCGCGCGCCGAGACTTCACATCCCTACGCACATGCGCCCACGATCCGGCGATTGCAAGGTGCGGGTACTATGCCCCCAGCTCATCCTTGACGATGGCGCCGTCTTTCATGATGAGGCGCAGGTTGTCGCCCTGGCCGCCCAGAACCTCGATGTTCTCCAGCGGATTGCCGTCGACGACGAGCAGGTCGGCGAACGCACCCGGCGCCACCACCCCGGCCTTGCCCGTAAGGCCTGCCAGCTCGGCCGCGTGCACGGTGGCGCTCTGCAGCACCTCGAACGGCTTCAGCACGCGCGCACGAATGCCGAACTCACGCGACTGGTAGGCGTGCATCGGCCCGAGCAGGTCGGTTCCATAGGCCATCTTCACACCGGCTTCGCGATAGATCTCCAGCGACCGCAGCCCGGCGCTGCGCACGCCCTCGATCTTGGCCATGGATTCCTCGGGGAAGCCCAGCGCCTCGCCTTCCTCGGCGATGGCCTCCAGCGTCACCAGCGTCGGCACGACGAAGGCGCCCTTCTCCGCCATCAGCCGCGCCGTCGGCGCCTCGATCAGGCTGCCGTGCTCGACCGAGTGGCCGCCGGCATCGATGAAGCGGCGGATGGCCTCGTCCGTATAGAGGTGGCCCGCCACGTAGGTCTGTGCCATGCGCGCTTCCTCGACCACGGCGTCCAGCTCCTCGCGCGAGAAGCCGAAGAACGCGATCGGGTCCGTCGGCGAGGCGACACCGCCGTTGGCCATGATCTTGATGAACTTGGCGCCGGCCTTGATCTCCTCGCGCGCCGCCCGCCGCAACTCCGGCACGCCATCAACCACGCGGCCGATGGAGCCGAGCTTGGCAGCATAGTGCGTCGGCGGGCGATCGTCGAAGCGCCCGCGGAAATCCGCATGCCCGCCCGTCTGCGACAGCGCCTTGCCGGAAATGACGAGGCGCGGCCCGAGGATCGAGCCTTCCTCCACCGCCACGACCAGGCCGTGATCGGCACCGCCGACGTCGCGCACGGTGGTGAAGCCGCGCATCAGCATGCCCTTCATGATGTGCACGGCGCGCGCCGCCACCAGCGAGTCGGGGAATGCCGCGCTGCCGCCGAGGCTGGCGATCCCGGCCACCACATGCACGTGGCAGTCGATCAGACCCGGCATCAGGGTCTTGCCCTTGAGATCGATGGCGCGCGCGGAAGCCGCCTTGATCGGTTTGGCGGAGACCTCCTTGATCAGGCCTCCCTCTGTCAGCACGTGATAGCCTTCACGCACATCGGAAGTCGCACCATCGATGACATTGGCATTGCTGAACAGCACGGAGGCCGCTGGCTTTTTCATTGTGTTGTCCTTTCCGTGGCGATCGCCGCGCTGCCGGCGCGACCTACAGATAGATGGTGCGGACGATCTCTTCCTGAGAGACGCCGCGCGAGACATCGCCCCGCTCCGCCACCGTGCCGTCCTTCAACACCAGGAAGCGGTCGGCCGTATCGAGCGCGAGCTTGATGTTCTGCTCGACCATCAGCATGGTCGTGCCGCCGCGTTTGAGCCGCATCATGATATCGGCAATCTCGCTCACGAACAGCGGAGCGAGGCCTCCGGACGGCTCGTCCAGCAGCAGGATCGTCGGCTCGGACATGAGCGCGCGGGCAATGGCCACCATCTGCTGCTCGCCGCCCGACATGGTGCGCGCGATCTGCTGGCGCCGCTCGTTGAGCCGCGGGAAATCGCGGTAGATGCGCTCCAGCGTCGCCGGCACGTTCACGCCGGGCCGGCGTGCCGCCCCGAGCTTCAGGTTGTCCTCGACCGTCATGTCCGGAAACAGGTCGCGCGCCTGGCTCACCTGGGCAATGCCGAGGCGGAAGATCTCGTGCGAGGCCTTGCCGGCGATGTTCTTCCCTTGGAACATCATGCGCCCGGCACTGGGCTTGATGAACCCGGTCACGGCATTCAAGGCCGTCGACTTGCCGCTGCCGTTGGCGCCGAGCAGCACGACGACCTCGCCGCGGCGCACGGTGAAGTCCACGCCGAACAGGATCTTCTTGCCGGGATATCCGGCCTCGATTTTCTCTGCGACCAGCACGTCCTCAGCCATGACCGAGATAAGCCTCCAGCACAGCCTTGTTGGAGCGGATGGCGGCCGGCGTATCGTCGGCGATCTTCTCGCCGTAGTTCAGCACGACGATGCGGTCCGACACGCCCATGACGAGCTCGATGGCGTGCTCGATCAGCAGCACGCCGATGCCCTCCGATTTCGCCAGCCTGCGAATGATGGACGCGAGCTGGATGCGCACCGGCGGCGCCAAGCCAACCGCAGGCTCGTCCAGCAGTAGCAGCGGCGGATTGGTGGCGATGGCGCGCACGATCTCCACCATGCGCTGCTGGCCTCCGGACAACGTGCCGGCGAGCTGCTGCTCGAGCCGGCCGATATCCATCAGCGCCAGCAGATCGCGGGCGCGCTTGACAGCCGCCTTCTCAGCGCGGCGTGCGCCAGGCAAGCCGAGCACGATGCTGACCGGGCTCGCGCCGACATTGGCATGCAAGCCGGCCAGCACGTTTTCCAGCACCGTCAGGTTGCCGCACAGCCCGCCGTTCTGAAACGTGCGCCGGATGCCCTTCGCCGAGATGTCGTGCGGATAGAGGCCGTCGATGCGCTCGTCGCCGAGCTGGATCCGGCCCGCCGACAACGGCACGAACCCCGTGATGGCATTGAACAGGGTCGTCTTGCCCGCACCATTGGGCCCGATCACGGCCACGACCTCACCGGGCGCAACGTCCAGGCTCACCTTGGTCAGCGCCTTCAGGCCGCCGAAGCCCACCGACACATGGGTGAGAGACAGCCGCCCTGTGCGCGGCGTGGAGGATGCTGCGGTGTCAATCACGGTAGTAGGTCTGGCGGAAGAGGGTTGAAACACGCTCCAGCAGGGTGACGAGGCCACCCGGCAGGAACAGCAGCATCACGATCATCACACCGGCAATGACGATCTCCTCGTATCCCGGGAAATCGCGCAGCAGCTCCGGCGCCATCGTGAGCACGATGGCCCCGAGGATCGAGCCGGTCAGGCTCGCCAGCCCGCCGATCACGACGATGCCGAAGTGCAGGATCAGCTCGAGCAGGTTGAACGCTTCCGGTGACACCTGGCGCACCAGCACGGCGTAGAGCGCGCCGGCCGTACCCACCACGAACCCGCTCCAGGCGAAGGCCAGCACCATGTACAGCGCCGTCGGAATGCCCATGGACGCCGCCGCCAGCTCGTTGTCGCGGATCGACATGAAGGCGCGCCCGACACGCGAGCGCAGCAGGTTGGCCGTCGCCGCCACGAGCAGCGTGACGATCACGAGGAACAGATAGAACTTCTGCTTCTCCGTCGCCAGCACCCAGCCGAACAGCACCGGACGCGGCACGTGCAGACCCATGGAGCCCAGCGTCCAGGTCTCTGCATTGATGTAGACCCAGCGCATCAGCTCGCCGAAGGCCAGCGTGATGATGGCGAGATAGAACGAGCGTATGCCGCGCAGCACGGGCAGGCACACGAGCGCTCCGGCGAGACTGCCCGCAATCGCCCCAGCCGCGATGGCCACCAGCAGCGGCACCTTGTAGTGATAGAGCAGGATCGCCGCCGCATAAGCCCCGATGCCGTAGAAGGCCGCGTTGGCGAAGGCGAGCTGCCCCAGGTTGCCGATCACGATATTGAAGCCGACGCCGATCAGCACATAGACCAGCGCTAGGTTCACGACGTACTGCGTGTAGTCGTTCAGAAACATCGGCAGCGCTAGCAGCGCGATAGGAACGAGCCAGAAGATGCGCTGCCGGTTGCTGCGCACGAGCTCTGGTGTCTTCGCGGCAGCGGCTTCGCTGGCATCGCCCATACGTGTGATCTCTAGACCCGAACGATCGCCTGCCGGCCGAACAGCCCGGACGGGCGGATCAGCAGGACGATGATGATGATGAGATAGGCGGTGATGTCGATCATCTTGGAGGAGATGTACGCCCCGACGAGCAGCTCACCGAGCCCCAGGAGCATGCCGCCGACCGCGGCCCCCGCGAACGATCCGAACCCGCCGAGCGTCATGGCCGCAAAGGCGCGGATCAACGTCGCCGAAGCAAGGTCGGGGTAGAGCAGCGTCACCGGCGCGATGAGAATGCCGCCCAGCGCGCCCAGCGCCGCGCCGATTCCCCACATGGTGCCCTGGAATGCCGACACGTTGATGCCGACGAGGGCCGCGCCGCGCTCGGACTGGAACACCGCCTGCGCCGTCTTTCCCAGCGGGGTGGCGTAGAAAATGATCGCGAGCAGTGCGACGGTCAGGACCACCGTGCCCGTGACGATCAGATCGCCCGCCGTCACGATGACGGGCCCGAACATGAATGTGCCCTGCGGCAGAACCTTGGGGAACGGCAACACCTCGCGTCCCCACACGACGCGTGCCAGGCCACGCAGGAAATAGCCGACGGCCACGGCCATCATGGCCAGCGCCAGATGCGGTCCCGCCATGATCGGCCGGATCAGGCCTTTGTAGATGGCCGCCCCGAAGGCGAACATCAGGGCCAAGGCCAGCAGCGCCGAGACCAGGAACGGCGCGCCGGCGAGCACCACGAGCAGATAGACGGCAAAGGCTCCGGCCATGACGAAATCGCCATGACCGAAGTTGATAACGGTGGTGGCGCGATAGACCACGGTCATGGCGAGAGCGACGAGGGCATAGAGCGCCCCCTGCGCCACGCCGCTGACGAGCAACTGTGCAAGCATTCCGACTGCGTTTCCCTGATCGCGGCGTCGCGCGTCGGCGTCTAGTTCACCTTTTTGCCCCAGGACTCGTAGACCGACAGCTTGCCGGCCTCGTCATAGCCCACGGTATACAGCTGCGTGGCGCCCTGATGGTTGGTCGGCGTGAACGTCAGCGTCCCGGCCATCACGCCCGTATCGAAGTTCGTGAGCTTCTCCATCTCGGCCATGAACTTCTCGCGGGTCAGGTCGCGCCCGATCTTCTCCAGCACGTGGACGATGGCGACGGAGCTGCCCGGACCGTAGAACGTGAAATCGGTCAGCTTCTCACCGGCCGGCAGGCGCGGCTCGATCATCTCGCGGGCCTTCTTGATGCCCGGGCCGTCGATCAGATCCTTGTACTGGAAGGCCTGGTAGAAGCCCTTCATCGGCTCCCGGTCGCCCAGCCGCTTCTCGGTATTCATGAAGTCCGCGCCCAAGGCGCCGTACTTCAGGACATTGAGGCCGAGCTTGTGCGCATCGCGCAGGAACACCACGATTTCCGGCTCATACAGTATGGCGACGACGAAATCGACGTTGGCCTCCTTCAGGCGCAGCACCTGGGCCGTCGCATCCGACTGGCCGCGCTCCAGCGTCACCTCGGCAGCCGGCGTGATGCCCTTGGTCTTCAGGTACTCGACCATCGGGTCGCGGTAGCCCTTCGACCACTCGTTGGTGTGGCCGATGATGCCGATCTTCTTCGTCCCGTCCTTGCTCAGCATGAACTTGGCGAAGGACTGGCCGGCGACCTCGCTGGTCTGGCTGGCGTGGAAGATGTTCTTGGCCAGTGGCGTCGAGATCTTCTGGTTCACGGCGGTCGAAACGACCCACGGCACGCCCGATTCCTCGATCACCGGGCGCATGGCCAGCGCCACGCCGCTGCAGATGCCACCGTTCAGCAGGAACACCTGGTCCTGGCTGATCAGCTTCTTGGCGACGGCGACACCCTTGGCCTCGTTACAGGCGTGATCGCCCATGACGACTTCGATCTTGCGGCCGTGAATGCCGCCCTTCTCATTGATGTAGGCGTAATAGGCCTGCATGCCGTAGGCTGCGGCGCCGAAGCTGGCGGCCGGCCCGGTCAGGGGCGCCGGCATGCCGATCTTGATCGTCGTATCGGTAACACCAGTCTTATCCTGGGCTACGGCCGGAGCGGTTAGCAGCAAAGTAGCTGCGGCCGCCAAGATGCCGCGGGAAATGCGCATGTCGTGCTCCTGTGCCTTAGACCTTCAATCCCATCCCGATTGCCGCGCCACTGCGGCCATCGCACCGTCCAGGCTGTGCCCGGATCATTTTTCCGAGGGAACTTACTTGCACTCGGGGGCAATGCGCAATGGACAACTCTTGTTTCCATACACAATAGTATGGTGTCGAACTAAGAGCCAGCCGGAGAACTAAGCATGAGCACGAGCCAATCTGCCCAGGACCTCATCATCGTGGACGGATTAATCATATCCAACTTCTCGCGCGCGGTGTTCGAGGATATGCGCAAGGGCGGGCTCACGGCCGCCAACTGCACATGCAGCGTCTGGGAGAACTTCGAGGGCACGATGCGCAACATCGCCCGCTGGAACAAGTTCTTCACGGACAACGCAGATCTCATCACGCCGGCACGCACCACGGCCGACATCCGGGCCGCCAAGAAGGCTGGCAAGACGGCTATTGTCCTGGGCTTCCAGAACGTGTCCGCGTTCGAGGATCAGATCGGCTACGTCCAGCATTTCAAGGACTGCGGCGTCGGCATTGCCCAGATGGCCTACAACACCCAGAACTTCTGCGCGACCGGATGCTATGAATCCTTCGATCGCGGATTGTCCGACTTCGGACACGAGATCGTGGCGGAGATGAACCGTGTCGGCATCATGTGCGACCTGTCGCACGTCGGCTCGAAATCCTCCGAGGACGTCATTCGTGCGTCCAAGAAGCCGGTCTGCTACTCCCACATCTGCCCGAGCGCATTGAAGAAGCATCCGCGCAACAAGTCCGACGAGGAGATCAAGTTCATCGTCGATCGCGGCGGCTTCGTCGGCGTCACGATGTTCCCGCCCTTCCTGCCCAAGGGCAACAACTCGACCATCGAGGACTACGTCGCCGTCATCGATCACGTCATCAACATCGCCGGCGAGGAGTCTGTCGGCATCGGCACGGACTTCACGCAGGACCAGGATCAGGCGTTCTTCGATTGGCTGGTGCACGACAAGGGCTACGCGCGCAAGCTCGTCGACTTCCACGAGGTGCTGAACCCCAAGGGCATCCGCACCATCGGCGAGTTCGGCAATCTTCCCGTCGCCATGGAGAAGGCGGGATGGCCGGAGACCAAGATCCGCAAGGTCATGGGCGAGAACTGGCTGCGCGTCCTGAAGGAAGTCTGGGGCGCGTAACCTGCACGGAACCGGGTGAGGGGCCTTTTTTCCAACGATCGCACCGCCTAAGCTGTCGGCAGAGGAAACGGTCGGGACAAGAAAATGCCCCTCACTCCCATTGCGATCGCCGGCATCGGACAAACCCGCCCGGTCAGGCGCTCCGAGAAGAACATTCGCCAACTGGTCGTCGAGGCCGTCGCGGAGGCCATCGCCGACGCCGGCCTGAAGCCCAGTGATGTCGACGGGATCATCAGCGATGGCCTCGTCATGCCGACCACGGTGCCACGCGATTTCGTTGCCGCACAATTCGGCATGCAGCGGTGCCTGGATGGCGGCGCCTCATTCGGCGGCGCGGGCACAGCCGTCGCGCCTCAGCTTGCCCAGCTCGCCATCTCCAACGGCCTGGCCAGGACCGTCGTTTATTACTTCGGTGTCGACTGGGGCACACGGGCCAGCGGGCCCTATGGCTTCCACGATCTCTACGCCGGCAAAATGGCCTTCGAGAAGCCCTACGGCTTCAACGCCCAGCCGTCCTACTTCGCGCTCTGGACCCGCCGTTACATGCACGAGTACGGGCTCACCGAGCGCGACCTCGCCACCATCGCCGTGACGCAGCGCCAAAGCGCGCTCCTCAATCCGCTGTCGCAATCGACGCGGCCCATGAGCTACGACGACTACTTCGCCGCGCGTGTCGTCTCCGATCCGCTGCGCGTGCCGGATTGCTGCCTCATCACCGACGGCGCCTGCGCGTTCGTCATGACGAGCCTCGAGCGAGCCCGCGACCTGCCCAAGCCGCCCGTGAAGATCCTTGGCACCGGCTTCGGCAGCGAGCCCGTCAACGGCGATGACGCCTTCACGCAACCGGGCGGCATGATGCGCATCCCCGGTGCGAAAATCGCTGCCGATCTCGCGCTGGCACAGGCGGCGCTGTCACTCGCCGATGTCGACTTCGCGGAGCTGTACGACTGCTTCACCATCTCCTGCCTGCTGCAGATCGAGGGCATCGGCTTCTGCAAGCGTGGCGAAGGCGCAGCCTTCATTCACGAGAAGGGCACGGGCGTGCACGGTGACCTGCCTATCAATACGCACGGCGGACTGCTCTCGCACAGCTATCTGCTCGGCGTCGAGCATGTGATCGAAGCCGTGCGGCAGATCCGGGGCGACGCCGGCAAGGGCCAAGTGAAGAAAGCCGGCATCGGCCTCGTCGGCGGCCTGTCGAACCCGGACTACGGCGTGATGCTGCTCGGAAAGGATCACCGATGAGCCCGCTCAACGCCGAGTTCGCCGGTTTCTTCGACAACGCCCGCGCGGGCAAGCTGGCATTTCCGAAGTGCAAGGCCTGCGGCCAGTTTCACTGGTACCCGATGCCGCGCTGCCCGCACTGTCAAAGCACGGACGTGCAGTGGCAAGCCATCTCAGGACGCGGCGAGCTCTACAGCTTCACCAGCGTCACGCACGCCTTCGATCCGTCGCGCCGCGATAGCCTCCCCTACACCGTCGGCCTCGTGACCTTCGCCGATGCGCCCGGCGTGCGCCTCATCACCAACATCATCGATGCGCCGGCCGAGGCGCTGCGCCTCGGCATGGCGGTCGATCCCGTATTTCCGGCACGTGACGACGGCGGAGGCCTCGTCTTCTTCCGCCCCGCAAAGACATAAAACATAACCCGAGAGGAAACGGCCGTGAGTTCATTGTGGGAAGCAAAAACCCTCTGGGCAGCGCTTGCCGATACGGCGGCTTACAAGCCCTCGCTGCCGTGCTTCGGCGTGCCCCCGCGCGCCCAGCGTGACTACGACCCCGCGGGCCTGCTGTGGAGCTACGGCGAGATGGCCGAGCGCACGACGCGTCTCATCGAGCGTTACACGGCCGCCGGCTACGGTCACGGCCATCGCGTGGCCATCATGCTCGAGAACCGGCCGACGTTCATGCTGCATTTCCTTGCCCTGAACGCCATCGGCTGCTGGGCCGTGCCGCTCAATCCGGATTTCCGGCACGATGATCTCGCCTACATTCTCGGACATTCCGAGGCCGATCTCATCGTCGCCTTGAGCGGGCATGTCGGCAATCTGGAGAAGGTCGCCACCGCACTCGGCACGGGCATTCCCGTCGTCGACGAAGCGCAATTCGACGCGCAGTTGCCGCGCTGCAAGCGCCCGTCGCGAGGCACGCCGCCCGATCGCGAATCCGAGAGCGTGCTGATGTACACCTCCGGCACCACGGGCATGCCCAAGGGCTGCATCATCTCCAACGAGTACTTCTTCTTCGCCGCCGAGCGTTACCTGGCGGCCGGCGGCACCATGACCATCGTCCCCGAGCAGGAGCGCCTGTTCAATCCGCTGCCGCTGTTCTACGCCAACGGGCTCGCCATCTCGAACCCGGCGATGATCCTGTCGCGCAACTGCATGATCTTCGCCGACCGCTTCCATCCGGGCACCTGGTGGCAGGATCTCGTCGCCACCGAAGCCACCATGATTCATTACCTCGGTATCATCCCGCCGGTGCTGCTGGCGCGGCCGCCCGAGCCCATCGACCGCCAGCATCGCGTCCGCTTCGGTGTCGGCGCTGGCGTCGATCCCAAGCAGCGCATCGCCTTCGAGGAGCGCTTCGGCGTCACGCTGGTGGAGATCTACGGCATGTCCGAGGTCGGCATCTGCTCGTTCGACGTCGAGACGTTCCGCGACGGCAAGACCCGCTCCGTCGGCCGCTCCATGCCCGGCATCGACTACCGCCTCGTCGATGATGACGACCAGCCGGTTGCCCCGGGTACGCCGGGCGAGGTCATCCTGCGCCGCACCGGCCCCGATCCGCGCCGCGGTCTGCTGCGGGAGTACTTCCGCGATCCTGAAACCACGGAAGCCTGCTGGAAAAACGGCTGGTTCCACACCGGCGACCTGCTCGTCGAGACCGACGCCGGCCTGCAGTTCGTCGATCGCAAGAAACACATGATCCGGCGCAGCGGCCAGAACATCTCGTCAGCCGAGATCGAGGCGACGCTGCGCGCCCACGAGGCGATACGCCAGATCGCCGTCATTCCCGTGGCCGACGAGTTGCGCGACGAGGAGGTCTGCGCCTGCATCGTGCTGCACGAGGGCGTCGAGCCTACCACGCAACTGGCCGACGATCTCGTTCGCCTCGCGCTCGATCGCCTCGCCTACTTCAAGGTGCCAGGCTGGGTCATCTTCCTGCCGAGCCTGCCGACGACGGCAACGCAGAAGCTGCGCAAATCAGCTATCTTCGGCGACGAGGACCCGCGTAATCACCCGGCAGCGCACGACCTGCGCGAGATCAAGCAGACCCGCGGCAAGGCCAGGCTCAGCGCGTAATCCCGGCTGACGCTCAATCCGCAAACGTCGCGGTGACCGTTCCGAAACGGCCGAAGTCCATGCGCACGCGATCGCCGGCCTCGATCTCCAGCGGCGGCATGCACGTTCCCGTGGTGACGACCTGGCGGGCTTTCAGGGTCACACCGAGGCGCGTCACCTCGTTGACGAGCCAGGTCAAGGCCAGGCGCGGATCATCGAGCACGTTGGCACCGCATCCCGGCCGCTCCAGCTTGTCCACGATCTCGCCCCGGACCATGTGGCGTGCGAGATCGGTTGTGCGCCAGCTCTCGGGCGCGGCTACGCCCAGCACGAACTCATGCGCACAGGCATTGTCGGCGATGAGCTGCGCCTCGCCGACGCGCGCGAAGTCCTCGAAGCGGGAATCCGGCACCTCGATGGCGGGATGCAGATGCCCCACCGCCGCCATCACCTCGTCGACGCTGTAGGGCTCGGCCCTGGGCGCCAGGTCGCGGGCGAAGCGGAACGCGAACTCCGGCTCGGCGACGCGCATGCGGTTCGCGCCGACCTTCAGCGTCGCGCCGTCTTCATGCACGCGCTCCGCCAGAAGACGCCCGGCGATCGGTCCGCTCACGCCGATGTGCTGCTGTCCGGCACGGCTCGTCGCCGCGATCTTCCAGCCGAACAGTGGCCAGGCACTCCGCGCTTCCTGCAGCGCCTGGATGGCATAGCCCTCGCCGCGGGTTGCGGGCCGCAACCCGGCGGGCAGGCTGCCAATGACGTTGCCGTCGCGCCAGAGCGCCCAGATCAGATCAGCCGCTTGCGCTTGCCCGGATGGTGTCACGAGGTTTTCAGCACGTCCCTGACGCCGGCCGCGATGCGATCGCGATTGGGGAACACATGATCCTCGAGGATGGGGCTGTAGGGGATCGGCACCTGCAGCGCGCACACGCGCTTGATCGGCGCCTTCAGCTTGGCGAACGTCGCGGGATCTTCCGTCACGAGCGCCGCGATCTCGGCCGACGCGCCGCATGTCGGCCCCGCCTCGTCGGCGATGACGCACCGGCCCGTCTTCTGCACGGAGGCCCGCACCGCTTCGGCATCGAACGGCACCAGCGTGCGCGGGTCGATTACCTCGGCCGAGATGCCCTCCTTCGCCAGCGTCTCGGCGGCAGCCAGCGCTTCATGTACCAGCCAGGCCAGCGCCACGATGGTCACGTCCTTGCCCGCGCGCTTGACGTCGGCCTTGCCCAGGGGAATGGCCTCGTCCTCGTCCGGCACGGCGCCCTTGACGCCCAGCAGCCGGTTCGACTCGAACGAGATGACCGGATTGTTGTCGCGGATCGCGCTCTTGAGCAGGCCCTTGGCGTCGCGCGGCGTGGACGGGAGGATGATCTTCAGCCCCGACAGGTTCATGAACATGGAGTACGGGCTCTGCGAGTGCTGCGCGGCCAAGCGTGTGCCGCCGCCCACGCCGGCGCGGAACAGGATCGGGAACTTCACCTGCCCGCCGAACATGTAGTGGATCTTCGAGGCCTGGTTGACGATCTGATCCATGGCGACGAACGAGAACGTCACCTGGCGCCAGTCGACGATGGGCCGGAAGCCCGAGCCCGCGGCACCGATCGCCATGCCGGTGAACGCGCTTTCCGCGATGGGCGTGGCGCGCACGCGCTTGTCGCCGAACTCCTTCTGCAGGCTCGGAATGGCATCCGTGCTCATGTAGAAAATCTTCGGGTCCTTGCGCATCTCTTCCGCGACCGCCTCGAGGGCGCTCTGCGCGTAGGTCACTTCTCGCATCGTCGGGCTCCGCTCAATCGGCGTAGATGTCTTCGAGGGCGTCTTTCGGCTCGGGGAAGGGGCTCGCCTCAGAGAAAGCGACGGACTTCTCGACAGCCGCGAGGATGTCGCGATCCATCGCCTGCCACTCGTCCTCCGTGAGCTGGCCCTGCTGGCTCTTCAGGTGCGCGACCAGCCGGGCGATCGGGTCCTGCTTCATCCAGGCTTCGATCTCGGCCTTCGGCCGGTAGTCCGGCTGCCCGGGACGCTCCGTGTGGGCGCGCCAGCGGTAGGTCTTGCACTCGATCAGCGTCGGTCCCTCGCCCCGGCGCGCCCGCGCCACGGCCTCGGACGCGGCCTCGTAGACAGCCAGCACATCGTTGCCATCCACCACGACGCCCGGGATGCCGTACCCTGCGGCCCGCCCCGCAACGTTGGTCATGGCGTGCGTCTCCGCCGCCGACGTTTGGGCGGCATAGAGATTGTTCTCGCACACGTACAGCATCGGCAGCTTCCAGCTGGCCGCGATGTTGAGCGATTCGTGGAACGGCCCCGCATTGGATGCGCCGTCGCCGAAGAACGACACGGCAACCCGCCCCTTGCCTTCGAGCTGTGCCGCCAGGCCCGCGCCCGTGACGATCGAGATGCCGCCGGCCACGATGCCGTTCGCCCCCAGCATGCCGACGCCGAAGTCGGCGATGTGCATGGAGCCGCCCTTGCCTTTGCAGTAGCCGGTCTGGCGCCCGTACAGCTCCGCCATCATGCGGTTGAGGTCGGCGCCCTTGGCGATGCAGTGGCCGTGGCCGCGATGCGTGCTGATGATCTGGTCATCGCGATTGAGCGCGGCGCATACCCCCACCGCAACCGCCTCCTCGCCGATGTAGCAGTGTACGACACCGTAGATCTTGCCTGCGAGGTAGTCGGACGACGCACGTTCCTCGAAGCGGCGGATGGTCTGCATCAGGCGCAGCATATCCCGCTGCGTCTCGGGCGGTGGATGCATCGGCGTTCTTCCCCAAAAGTGGCTCCGCCCGTGTTGTTCTAGAGCAGGATCGTTTCGGATTGAATCACCCTGCCTCACGGCAAGCGCCTCGGCCGAAACGTGAATCCTGCTCTACTTCATAAGAGGGCGATTCATGTTTCTCATGGAAGCCGGAAGTGCTTCCATGAGAAACGATCGCGCTCTAAGGGCGGTATCGCAAGTCTCGGATGAAACGATAACACCATTTCCCGGCAACGGGCTAGCCGATGCGAAGGCTCGTTTTCTCAACCCTAGTTCGGGGAGACTGGGCGTGTTCCAAAAAAACGGACGCTCCGCATGGAAGCACCGGGGCTTCCCATGCGGAGCGTGATCGCACCGAATTGATGAGGAGCGCAGATCTGCGTTGCCGGGGGCACCTCACACAAAGTTGGTGGGCGCCCTCGGATCAGCAACGATCCTGCTCTAACCCGCCATGCGCTTGCCGGTCTCCAGCAGCGACTTGAGATCGCTGAGAACCCACGGCCAGCCGCCGCCGCCCTTGTTGGGCTCGTCGTTGCCGCGCACCATGCCTTCGACCAGCGGGGCGCCCGTCGTGTCGTGCGTCAGCGTCAGCGTGCAGAACCCGCCCTCGTGCTCCCGGATCTCCCACGTCAGCCGCGTCGGCGGCTCCGCAATCATCTCGGCGCTGAACTGGGGATGCCACGTCTGCACCAGCTTGTGCGGCGGGTCGCTCTCCTCGACTTTGCCGAGGATGACCTTGTCGGGCAGGCCGAACGACTTCATTTCGGGGCTGGCCTCATGGTGATATTTGCCGCCCTTCTTCAATTCGTAGGAGACGCGCCCTTCATACGCATACCGCTCCGACCATTCCGGCTTCGTGATCGCATCCCAGATCGCTTGCGGCTTGGCGCGGATGTAGATCCTGTGAACCTGCACGTTCGCTGTTTTATCGGCCATGGTTTGTCAGTCCTTTTTCTCGAGCTCGGCCTTCAGCGCCAGCAGCGCCGAAACCCTCGGTTCCGTGTATTTGTCGATCCACCGGTCGTGGATCATCCGGATCGGAACGGCATTGAGGTAATGCAGCTTCTCCCGGCCAGACCGGCGGGTGACAACGAGACCTGCGTCCTCCAGCACCTTCAGATGCTTCATAACGCCGAAACGTGTCATTTCGAGCCCGGCCTCCAGCTCTTTCAGCGTGCGGCCGTCACGCTGAAAGAGGAGGTCCAGGAGAAAGCGACGTGTCGGATCAGCAAGTGCCTTGAATACCAAGTCGTCGTCCATCACCCGCGCACCATAGGTGACTAATTAGTCACCTGTCAAGTTGCCCGCCAAAACCGGCTGTTTCTGTAGTCTCCGATGCAGCCACTTCCTGCCATTGGGTGCACGGCCCATCCCCACTCTCAGACGTCATCCCGGGGCTCGTCCCCGGGACCCATCAGTCAGCGAGTCCGGAAGATGAGATGTGTTGGGTCGCACAACACATCAACAACCTTTCGAGGTCGCGGCGCCATGGGTCCCCGCAACCCTCGGAACAAGTCCGAGGGCAAGCAAATGCCGGGATGACATTTGTGGGTGTGGCGCGGCTTGATCCATCCTTGGCGCACAGCCCATCCACTCTCTCCGTGTCATCCCGGGCAAGCGCAGGCCGAGGCGTGCGTGCTTGTCCCCGGCTCCGTTCCTGCGCGCGACCCGGGACCCAGGGCCTCGTGCGGAGCACGGTTCTCCCTGAATGGCGGAGCACGGTTCTCCCTGAATGGCGGAGCACGGCGTCGCCGCGAACTCACGGCAGCCCCCAGTCGTGGCCCTGGGTCCCGGCTCTCGCGCCATGCTCCGCATTGGCGCTTCGGCCGGGATGACAGCAGAGGGCGAGGCTTCGCCTCGGCACTCCCACCAACATCCTCTCCACCAAATCGGCTCCACCAGCACCACCACCCCCGCGATCCGCCGGACCCGAGGCTTTGCGTGACAGTCAGTGCCCCCACAGGGGCGGGACGGCGAGGGCCGTACCGTTGATACTTTGGGGATGCGGCGCTCGCCGTCCCGCGCTTGACGAATGGACCGCCAGCCGCCAGTCCCCGGTCATCCACGTCCGGGGGAGAGCCGGCGTACGCAGATCGCCGGCAGCAGGGTGGCACGGATTCGCTGATGTCTCGTGCCCATTCGCGGCGCCCGATCCGTTTCGCACAGCAACCAGCTCTTGCCTGCGCCCTGGGTCGTCCGGATCGGGACCACCGCAGTATTTCTCATGCGAAAAGGGGCGGGGATTATTTCCCCGCCCCTTTTCGCAATCGTGGTGAAGATCAGCGCGCCGCTTACGACGCCTCTGCCGCACGCGCGAGGGCCGGTGTCGCGGCGTCCAGCGCCTTGCCGAAACGCTCCGTTGCCTCCTCGGCTTCCGCTTTCGTCATCATCAGCGGCGGCGAGAACGAGTTGACCTCGATGAACGGTAACGGCCGCGCCAGCACGCCGAATTCCAGCGTGCGCGCCGACACGAGCCGGTGTGCGCCCACCTTCGGATTGAAGAAGCGCTTGGTCGCTTTGTCCGCCACATACTCGACCGCCAGCATCTGGCCGATGCCGCGCACGTCGCCGACGAACTGATGTCCGCCCACGCGATCCTTCAGGCACTTCAGGAAGTAGGGTCCAACCGTGGCTGCCTGTTGGATCAGGCCTTCGCGCTCCATGATAGCGATGTTGACGAGGCCCAGCGCACCACCGACCGGATGGCCGGAATAGGTGAAGCCGTGCATGACAGGGCCGTACTCGGGGGAAGCGTCACGCAGCACATCCCACATCCGCTCCGAGATGACAGAAGCCGAGACCGGGAAGTAGGCGCTGGTGATGCCCTTGGCCAATGTCACGATGTCGGGCTTCAGCTTCATGCCGCCCGTCGAGAACCAATGCCCCGTGCGGCCGAAGCCTGTGATCACCTCGTCGGCGATGAACAAAATGTCGTGACGGTCGAGCACCGCCTGCACCTTCTCGAAATAACCCTTCGGCGGCACCAGCACGCCGCCCGTGCCCATGACCGGCTCGGCGATGAAGGCCGCAACGGTATCAGCACCCTCCTTGACGATCGTCGCTTCGAGTTCTGCCACCAGGCGATCGGCATACTGCTCCTCGGTCTCGCCAGGCTGGCCGTAGCGATAGAAGTGCGGGCACGACACGTGCAGCACGCCTTCGACCGGCAGGTCGAACGCTTTGTGATAGGCCGGAATGCCGGTGAGGCTCCCCGCCGCATAGGTCAGGCCGTGATAGGCACCCATGCGCGAGATGATCTTCTTCTTGTGCGGCTTGCCGCGCAGGTTGTTGTAGTAGCGCACGAGCTTGAAGTTCGTGTCGTTGGCATCCGAGCCGCCGGTGCCGAAGAACACCTTGGAGAGGTGCGTCGCGCCGCACTCGGTGTGGAAGAGCTGCAGTACTTTCTCGGCGAGCTTGATGATCGGCTCGTTCGAGGACCCGCCGAACAGATGGCAATAAGCGAGGCTCTCGATGGCCGACTTGGCCGCCTCCGCCATCTCGCTGCGGCCGTAGCCGATGTTGACGCACCACAGCCCGGCACCGCAATCGATGATGTCGCGGCCGTGCTGGTCCTTGATGCGCACGCCCCGCGCGTTGGAATAGATGACGGGGCCGTTCTTCAGGTGATCGGTGATCGACGTCACCGGATGGAACATCGTCTCGCGATCGATGTCCTCGAGCGACATGTTACGTCCCGCATTGTCCATGATCATTTCTCCACGACTTGGATCAGTTGTTCCTTGTTGAGCAGCTTACGCGGCGGCCTCGAATCCCTTCAGCACGGCCGCCAGATTGTCTCCCAGGATCGGCGACAGATACCCGCCCTCCTGCACGAGCACGGTGGGCAGCCCCAGACCGGCGATGGCCGAGCCGATCCGTGCGAACCCGGGCGTCGTGACCTTCAGCGGCCCCAGCGGGTCCTGCTCCGACGCATCGAGCCCCAGCGCCACCACCAGCATCTGCGGCGCGAACAGCCGGATGGTCTTCGCCGCCGAGGCCAGGGCGTCGAGAAATCCATCATCGCCCGTGCCATGCGCCAGCGGCAGGTTGAGGTTGGCACCCTCGCCATCCCCCTCGCCGCGCTCCAGCGCATAGCCGCTGAAGAACGGATAGAAGCTCGACGTCTCCGCATGCAGGGAAATGGTCAGCACATCGCCGCGGCGCCAGAAGATACCCTGCGTCCCGTTGCCGTGATGCACGTCGACATCGAGGATCGCCACGCGCTCATGGCGCCGCCGCAAGTGCTGCGCGACGATGGCCGAGTTGTTCAGGTAGCAGAAGCCGCCCGCCACCTCGGCGTAGGCATGATGCCCGGGCGGACGGCAGAGCGCGTAGGCCGCCCGCTCACCACCGGCAACGATCTCGGCGGCCGTCAGCGCCACATCGGCCGCAAGCTGCGCCGCAGCCCAAGTCCCTGCGCCGATCGGGCAGGACGTATCGGCCATGTGCCAGCCGGCGCGGCCGACAATGCCCGTGGGATAGCTATGGACCATGCCTGCCGGCTGGCGGAACGGATGCACGTTCGGGATGATCTCGCGCCCCGCACCCTCGAGCCCGGTCCAGAGCGTATGCGCCTCCTCCAGGAAGCGCAGGTACTGCGGCGAGTGCACCGCCACGACAGGCCCGAGTCCGAACCGCTCCGGTACACGGATCTCATGCCGGCCCTGCTTCAGCCCGGCCAGCAGCCGGTCCGCGCGTTCCGGCAGCTCGGTGCTGCGCCTCGGCTGCCCGCGGACGAGAAAGAACTCCGGATCATGCTCGGCATGGCCTGGATCGAAAACAGCCTTCATCGCGCGCTCGTGGATCGCCGCATGGTCGTGACGACCACCCTACGTCCAAGGCGCCGGATTGACGATATAAAATGTCGTTATGGGCGGCCGCGATGACACCTTATGCGGCCGCCCTTCCCCCTTTGACGAACGTTGCACCGCAGCGCGGAGTCTTCCCGCATCTGCGCGGTATTGCTATTTCGCCTTGTAGGCCTTCGCCTCCGCGACAATCGCCGCCTGGTCGAAATCGTTGACCTCGCCCAGCAGGTCATCAACGAGGAAGTCCTTCGCGTCCGTCGCCTGCTTGGTGACGTTCTGCTTGAGCAGCCAGTCGAGATAGCCTTGATGGTTGGCGAGCACGTTGTCGCCCCAGCGCTTGGCGCCCACGGGCTCCGTCTTCCAGTTCTCCGCCCGCGCCATCAGCGTCTTGGAATCATCCTTCAGAGCAGTTTCCTCGTCTTTTCCGGTCGGCTTGGTCTGCGGATAGACCTCCCAGAGGATGCGGATCGCGGCTTCGGGATTGGTCATCGCGAACAGCGTGCCCATGGCATAGCCCTTGGCGAGCGCCACGGCCTCCTTGCGCTTATCCTTCAAGGTCTCAGCGAGCGCGATGAAGCCGTTCGAGGGGAACTTGCGGATGCTCGGATCGTCGAAGCGACGCAGCTTGATGCCGGCGTTCTCCACCATCGCGTACTGGGTGTCGAACTGCGACAGCGCATCGATCTGGTTGGTGCGCAGGAGGGCCGCCGTCTGCGCGCCCTCGCCGGCAACCAGGATCTGCACATCCTTGTCCGGATTCATTCCGGCTTCCGCCACCAGGGCGCGCGCCACGATCAGACCCGCCGAGGCCATCGAGATCACGCCGATCTTCTTGCCCTTGAGATCAGCCACCGTCTTGATCGGGCTGTCGGCCGGCACGGCGATGCCATACACGTTGCCCTGGTAGGCCGTGTAGAAGTATCGCATATCCACGCCCTGCTGGCGGATGATGAGAAGCGGCTCCGTCGACGGCAGGCTGAACGGCATGTCCTTCGTGGCCACGGCCTTCACGCAGTCGGTCGAGCCCGGCAGCGGGATCACCTCGACCTTCACCCCCATCTTCTCGTACCAGCCGAGCTTGGTCGCGATCGCAAACGGCGCGGCCGCCGAGCTCAGCGTCCGGGCGCACCATCCGGTGCGCACGGTCTGGAGCTGGGCCTGGGCCACGGTAGCTCCGGCCCCCAGCACCAACGCCGCCGTAGCAGCAATCAGAAATCGTCTCATCGGATCGCACCTCCCTGGCTTGTTCCCTGCGTCGTGGCATCGCCGGCATCGCGCGACGGATCCCAGAACAGGATGCGGCGGCGGGCGTAGGCGACGATGCCGTTCAAGATCAGCCCCAGCACCGACAGGATCAGCAGCACCGAGAACTGCCCGGCGACGTCCATGGTGAAGTTCATGCTCTGGATGAGCATGCCGAGGCCCTTCTCGGCACCGACGAACTCAGCCACGATGGCGCCGATCAGCGCGAAGATCATCGCGATCTCGAGACCGGCGAAGATGTAGGGCAGCGCGTTCGGCAGCTGCAGCATCCAGAAGATCTGCCAGCGCGAAGCCGCCAGCGAGCGCATGAGATTGACGCGATCCTCCTCCGCCGAGCGCAGGCCGACGATGGTGTTGACCATCAGCGGGAAGAACGCGACGAGCGCCGCATTGACGACCTTGGATGTGAGCCCCAGCCCGAACCAGACGATGATCAGCGGCGCCAGCGCCACCTTCGGCATGGCCTGGAACATGACGATGAAGGGATAGAGGAAGTATTCGACCCTGCGGCTCAGCGCGACGGCCGTCCCCAGCATGAACGCGAGCACCGTCCCGACCACGAACCCATAGATCGTCTCGGTCAGCGTCGTACCGATATGCGGCAGGTAGAGATTGCTGGCAAAGCCGTTGTACATCGCCAGGAAGACATTCGACGGCGCCGGCAGGATGAATTGCGGGATCTTGAAGAAGCGGACACCGGCCTCCCACACCAGCAGCACCGCGGCAATCAGGAAGAGGCGCAGGATGAAGTTCTTGACCGTTCCCATCAGTCGAGCCCTCCGTCCGCATTGAGCGCCGCGCGGATGCGCTTCACGTAGGTGCCGAACTTCTCGGTGTTCATCACATCGAGCGTACGCGGTCGCGGCAGATCGACGGTGAACTCGTCGGCGATCTCTCCCGGCCGCGCCGTCATGACGATCACGCGGTCGGCCAGGAACACCGCCTCGCCCGTCGAATGCGTGATGAACAGCACCGTCTTGCGGCGCTCCATCCAGATACGTTGCAGCTCCACGTTCATGCTTTCGCGCGTCATGGCATCGAGCGCACCGAACGGCTCGTCCATGAGCAGGATCGCGGGATCGTGGATCAGCGCGCGGATGATGCCGACCCGCTGCTGCATGCCGCCCGACAATTCACGCGGGTAGCGGTTCTCGAAACCCTGCAACCCCACGAGATTGATGAGATCCATCGCGCGCTTGCGCATCTCGGCCTTGTCGAGGCCCTGCACGTCCGACGGCAGCATGACGTTGCCGAGCACGCTGCGCCAGGGAAACAGCACCGGCGTCTGGAACACGACGCCGATATCGCGGCGCGCGCCGCGGATCGGCGTCCCCTTGAGAAACGCCTCGCCTTGCGTCGGCGGCAACAGGCCGGCGAGGATCTTCAGCAGCGTGGACTTGCCGCATCCGGACGGCCCCACCACCGAGACGAACTCGCCATCACCGATCGAGAAGTCGATATTCTTGAGGGCCAGGACCGCGTCCGTGCCGCGTCCATAGGCGAGCGACAGCTTGCGCACCGCGATGACATCGCCGGCCGAATGTAAGGATTGCGTCGTCGCGCGCACACTCGCGTCCAAGCGTTCCTCCGAGAGCTTGCACTGTCGTTCTTGTTCTTATGCGCGGCTCTGGGTCCGCGTTTCGGGCGACAGTGTTGCTGCAATCGGCCGCAATGTCCAGAAGGCGGCACTGATCCTTTCGTCGTTGAATGCAGAAGGGTAAAACAGAGCAGGCCCGGCGAGTTCCGCCGGGCCTGCGCGGCGGCCTCAGATCAACGCGATCGGCCGTACGGGGCAGCCCGTGGCGCCCTTGAATTTCACCGGCGACAGCATGAAGCAGAAGCTCGTCACCTGCTGCTTGACCAGCTCGTCCATGACGAGGTTCTCGACGAGATAGACGCCGGCCTCGGCCAGGCAGTGCTGGTGCACGGGCATCAGGATCTCCGGGTGCTTCGTGCCTGGCAGTACCTCGATCGCCATGTTGTCGACGCCGATGGCCACCACGTCCTGGCCGGTGAGCCACTGCGCCGCCTCGAGATCGAGACCGGGCTCGCTCGCGACGTAGCGGTCGTTGTCCGTCATGAAGAAGCGGCCCCATCCGGTCCGGACGCAGACGACATCACCGGGCTCGATGGCGAGTTTGGCCTTATCGAGTGCGCGCGCCAGGTCGTCCTTCGTCACCGCGCGCCCCGCCGCCAGATGATCGCTGCCGTCGAGACCGGAGACGTCGAGGCAAATTCCGCGCGTGACGATGGGCGGGCAGTGCTCGATGCCGAGATTGAACAGACCGAAGTCATCGACCGTGGCCGCCGCGCTGTAGCCGCCATGCATGCGATCGCCGATGGTGAAATGCCCCAGAGCATCGATATGCGTGCCGACGTGCGTCGTCAGCTCCATGCGCTCCAGGTTGGAGCCTGCGTCGTTGGTCGCGCCGACCTTACGGCGCCGGCGAATGCTCCCTTGCGACGTCGACGATGCGGTCATGACATAGGGCGTCTGCCCCGGCGCGATGCGCGGCGCGCCCATCTCGATCACATGGCTCATGTCGACGATCTGTCCCTCGCGCACGCGCTTCAGCGCTGCCAGCGTGCGCTCCGGCGACAGCAAATGTCCTGCCCCGAGCTGATCGCCCTTGCCCCAGCGGCCGTGATCGTGAATGCAGTTGGTCATGCGCGTCTCCCTGGATGTACCATCAGGGGGAAACGCAATCGGTGGAAGCGTCAAGCCCGATTTGGCGAATGCCCGCCGCGCGCCTCACGCACCGCGCACGGCCTGCATGCTGGTGCCGCGCCACGAGAAGCCGCGGCCGAGCCAGGCCTGGACCCACAGCAACGGCAGCAGCGCATCGCGCAGCATCCAGGCCAGCGGCGACCGCCATGTGAACTGCCAGCCGGCATTGATGGCCACGCACGCTTCCGCGCCGTACCAGATCAGCGCCACGGCGAGGACCGCGAGCGCGGGCTCCAGATCGAAGCTGTGCGCCGCAAGGAGTGCGCACAAGGCCGGCAAGGCGCACCCGGTCAGGATTTCCGGAATGAAGAACAGCGGGAAGCTGACGCGGCGCAGGCGCGCCCAGCGCAGTTGCCGGTTCCAGACGTGCGACAGCACGCGCTCGCCGAGCGGCTGGATCGACGGCCGGTCGGCGAGGCGAACGCGCAAGCCCTCGTTTCGCACCACCTTCGTCGCGGCTGCATCCTCCGCCGACTCCGAGCCCAGCGCCCGAATGCCTCCGGCGCGCTCCAGCACGTCGCGGCGCCACAGCATCGTCTTGCCCTGGGCGAAGCCGAAGCCCACGCTATCGGCTGCATACTGCCAGGTCGCCTGATAGGTGTTGAGGAACGCGCACTCGAGCTCGGCCGCAAAGTTGCCGGCCATGGCGCCCACGGGCGGCGCGCACACGAGCCCGGTGTCGGTTCGCCAGGCCGCGAGCAGGGTATCGAGATAGTCCGGCGGCATCAGGACATTGCTGTCGGCGAGCACGATCCAATCGTGCGCCGCGCACTCCCAGCCCTTGACGACGTTGTTGAGCTTGGGGTTCTCCGACACCGGCTCGTCGCCGATGATGAGGCGCGAGGAGATGTGTGGATGCGCGGCCATGAGCTGCCGTGCCAGCGGAATGACCGGATCACCGGCGGAGGCGCAGCACATGATCACCTCATAGTCCGGATAGTCCAGCTGGAAGGCGGATCTGAGCGTTGCAGGCTCGTAGGCATCCACGCCGCACATGGGCCGGACGATGGAGACGGGAGGCCGCGCGTGCGGTAACGCGGCAGGTGTCTTGTCGAGGCGGCAGCGGCGGATGGTCAGAACCGCAGCGGTGAGGTGGACGGCTATCGCTGCGAGGCCGGCGGCGGCGGCAACGTAGGCTGATGGAAGCATAGCCCTTCCCTGAACACGTGCATTCGGCGACACATGCCCGACTCACGTTTCAGTCGCGTGACAAATGCGTGCGGGTCCGGCGCGCAGAACGTCGCGGGCACTGCGCGCCCGGCTCAGGTCACGAGCTCTCGGGCAGGCGCAGCTTGCGCCGGTGCTCCGTCGGCCTGAGGCCGGCTTCATCGGCCTCCATCCGGTAGCCGCGGCCGCGTATGGTGCGGATGGGATCGGGTAGCCATCCGCGGCTCAGGATGCGGCGCAGCCGGCCCACGGTCACATCGACCGTACGCAGGTCGACGCCGTTGCCCTGGCCCCAGACGATCTCGACGAGCTGCTCCCGGCTCAGCACCGTCCCGCTGTGGGCGACGAGAGCGTTGAGCAGCTTGAACTCGGTGGGTGCCATGCGCAGCGGACGACCCGACCGGGTCGCCTGCCGGCGCGTCAGGTCGAGCTCGACGCTGCCGCAGCGCAGGACCTGGGGCTCGCCGCCATTCACATGCGGCGCCGGCCCGGCGTTCATGACCGACTGAGCCGGGAAGCCGTTGGCATCCGCCAACGGCGACGCGCGGGATTTGTCGGCGGCGTTGCTGTTAGAGTCCGATGGCACGGGAATGCTCGTAGGTTTCGAACATATAGCCAGCTCCACGCACGGTCCGGATCATGTCGACCTCGTTGCCGCGCACCAGGGCCTTGCGCAGGCGCCCGACGTGCACGTCGACCGTGCGCTCGTCCACATCGCCGTCGCGGCCCCAAACACCGTCGAGCAACTGCGCCCGCGACAGCACCCGGCCCGCGCTCTCCATCAGCACCAGCAGCAGCCGGTATTCCGTCGGCCCGAGCTTCACCACCCGGCCGTGCCGCATCACCCGGTGCGCCGCGCGATCCAGCGACACGTCGCCGATGGTGATGACGTCCGCCACCCGCTCGGGCGCCGCCCGGCGCAGGATCGCCTTCACCCGCGCCATCAACTCGGCCACCGAGAACGGCTTCACCACATAATCGTCGGCGCCGGTGGCAAGCCCGCGGATGCGGTCGCCCTCCTCGCCGCGCGCGGTGAGCATGATGACGGGAATGTCGCGTGTCTCCTGGCGCGCCCGGATCTGCCGGCAGATCTCGATGCCCGACAGCCCCGGCAGCATCCAGTCGAGGATGACGAGATCGGGCCGCTCCTCGCCGAGCACGAGCTTGGCCTCCTCGCCGGTCGTCGCCACGCTCACCTGGTAGCCTTCCGCTTCCAGGTTGTAGCGCAGCAGCACGACGAGGGCGCTTTCGTCCTCGATCACTAGAATGCGCGCGGCCATTCTCGTTGCTCTGAGCTCAGGACGAACCGATCAGCGTCGTGCTGGTCTTGTCGCCCTTCGGACGATCGTCCGTCAGCGCCACGCCGAGCACGAGGTAGTGCACCGTCTCGGCGATGTTCGTGGCATGATCGCCGATGCGCTCGATGTTCTTGGCGCCGAACAGCAGATGCGTGCAAAGCCCGATGTTGCGCGGGTCCTCCATCATGTAGGTCAGCAGCTCGCGGAACACGGAGTTGTAGAGCGCGTCGATCTGCTCGTCGTTGCGCCACACCTCCAGCGCCTTGTCGGCGTCGCGCGCGGCATAGGCGTCCAGCACGTCCTTCAACTGCCGCAGCGCCAGCTCCGTCATGTGGCGCAAGCCGGTCATCAGCGTCTTGGGGTGAGATTCGCCCGACACGGCCAATGCGCGCTTGGCGATGTTCTTGGCCAGATCGCCGACGCGCTCCAGATCGCCCGCGACCTTCAACGCCGCCATGATCTGGCGCAAATCCAGGGCCAACGGCTGGCGCCGCGCCACCATGTTGATGACCTGCTCCTCCAGCTCGCGCTGCAGCCGGTCGATGGTGCGGTCGCTGGCGATCGCCGTCTCCGCCAGCTTCGGATTACGCCGCTCGAGCGCCTCGAAGGCCTGGCCGAGAAGCTGCTCCGCCAACCCGCCCATCTGCACGACTTTCTTGTCGAGTTGAGACAGCTCGGTCTCGTACGACTTGACGATATGCTCGCTCATTCTCGCATCCTCCTGCCGACGCCGGCCCGCCCTCAGCCGAAACGCCCCGTGATGTAGTCCTGCGTGCGCTGCTCTTTCGGGTTGGTGAAGATCTGCTCCGTATCGCCCTGCTCCACCAGCACGCCAAGATGGAAGAACGCCGTCTTCTGCGACACGCGCGCCGCCTGCTGCATGGAGTGCGTCACGATCACGATCGTGAATTTCTCCTTCAGCTCTTCCATCAGCTCCTCGATGCGCGCCGTGGCGATCGGGTCGAGCGCCGAGCACGGCTCGTCCATCAGGATGATGTCCGGGTTGACCGCAATGGCGCGCGCGATGCACAGCCGCTGCTGCTGGCCGCCCGACAGGCCCGTGCCCGCATCCTGCAGGCGGTCCTTGACCTCGGCGAAGAGGCCGGCCCGCTTCAGACTCTCCGCCACGATCTCGTCGAGCTGCGTCTTGGAGCTGGCGGTGCCGTGGATGCGCGGGCCGTAGGCCACGTTCTCATAGATCGACTTGGGGAACGGGTTCGGCTTCTGGAACACCATGCCGACCCGCGCGCGCAGCTGCACCACGTCCAGCGCGGGATCGTAGATGTCGTTGCCGTCGATGCCGATGTGTCCGGTCACCCGGCAGCCGGCGATGGTGTCGTTCATGCGGTTGATGCAGCGCAGGAACGTCGACTTGCCGCAACCCGACGGGCCGATGAACGCCGTCACCGAGCGTGCCGGAATATCGACCGTTACATTCTTCAGGGCCTGCTTCTCGCCGTAGAAGACGTTCACGTCCCTGGCGGCGATTTTCGCGGCCCCTCCCATCTGAAGTGCTGGCATATCTGTTGCGGGCTCGGGTGTGCGTACGGAAATATTCATAATGACCTCTCGACGGACCTACCAGCGTCTCTCGAATCTCTTGCGCAGCCAGATCGCCATGCCGTTCATCACGAACAGGAACGCGAGCAGGACGAGAATGGCGGCGGCAGTCTTGGCCTGGAAGCCGATCTCCGGCAGGTCAGACCACAGGAAGATCTGAACCGGCAGGACGGTGGCGGCATCCGTGATCGTGTGCGGCACATCGACGATGAACGCCACCATGCCGATCATCAGCAGGGGAGCCGTTTCGCCGAGTGCGTGCGCCATGCCGATGATGGTACCGGTCAGGACGCCCGGCATTGCCAGCGGCAGCACGTGATGGAAGACGGCCTGCTGCTTCGACGCGCCGACGCCGAGCGCCGCCTCGCGGATCGACGGCGGCACGGCCTTCAGCGCGGCGCGGCTGGCGATGATGATCGTCGGCAGCACCAGCAGTGCCAGCACGAGACCGCCGACCAGCGGCGAGGAGCGCGGCAGCCCGAAGAAACCCAGGAACATGGCCAGGCCCAGCAGGCCGAACACGATCGACGGCACGGCAGCGAGATTGTTGATGTTGACCTCGACGAGGTCCGTCAGCCGGTTCTTCGGCGCGAACTCCTCGAGATAAACGGCAGCGAGCACACCGATCGGCAAACACAGCACCAGCGTCACCAGCATCGTGAAGGCCGAGCCGGCAAGGGCGCCGATGATGCCGGCAACCTCGGCTTCGCGGCTGTCACCGCTGGTGAAGAAGGCCAAGTTCGGCACCGACTCGACAGCGCCCTTCTCCTTCAGCACCTCGAGGAAGGCGACGGAGCGATCCTGGATCTTCCGGCTGTCCTCGGGCGTCTCCAGCACGATCAGGCGCCACTTGCCGGCGGGTGCCGCATCCGTATTCGCCAGCGGGACGAGAACATCGCCGCTGATCTGATTGCTGCTGAGGTTCGTCGCCTTGACGACACCGCCATTGATGGCGACCAGCAGCGACGGCAGGCGGTTGTCCAGCTCCTCGGCGCCGGTGGCGTGCTCGTACTTCTGCCGCAGCTCGCCGGCCTTGGTGCGCGACTCCGTCGCCTGTTGCGCGAGGTTGTCGCGATCGGAGGTCAGCTTGGCGACCTGCGCCTCCAGCTCCGTGACGCGCTGCTGGTTGCCGGCACTCTTCGCCGCCGCCAGGCGATCATTGGCCGCCTTGAGGTCGGCCTCCGTCGACTTCGCCGACAGATCGAAGCGGCGGGCGGTGTTGTCGAGCAGCTTGGCGCGCTCCGCCATCAGCGTCTTGATCAGGCGCAGCTCCACCGCGAACGCATTGGCACCGGCGGACACCGTGACGGAGCCCGTGGTGTCGGACGGCGTCGCCACGCCTTCGCCGGCAAGCGTGCGCGTGCGTGTCGCCGTGCCCCTGAGATACAGATCCGCATCGGATGACAGCAGCACCGGTGCCGTCACATTCTTGCCGATCAGCGAGGGATTGCGCACGACCTCGCGGCGAACGTTGTCGGTGGCCGCCGTCGACAGCAGTCCTTCGAGCGCCCGGCGATCGCCACGGCTCGTCACGGTCGGGAACAGGCTCAGCAGTCCGTTGCGCACGACCTGGTCGAAATCGCCGCCGGCAATGGTGCTCGGATTGCCCGTCTTCTCCGGATCGACGGCCTCCGCCGACACCGGCATGTCCAGCTTCATGCGGTACTGCGTGAAGGCCGGCATCGCCTTGAGGAAAATATCTGCCAGCAGCACGACGAGAAAGACGGCCGCGAACAGGATCGCCGCCAGGCCATAGGCCCGGAAGCGCCGCTCCGCCCGATAGCGGCGGCGAATGAGCGCCGCATCGGAGGCGAACAGATTGGACTTCTGTGCCGTATACAGCCCGCCGGCGGTTGTATCAGTCATATTGCTCTCGATACTTGCGCACGATGCGCAGCGCGATGATGTTCAGTGTCAGCGTGAAGAAGAAGAGCACGAAGCCGAGCGCGAAGGCCGACAGCGTCTTGACGCTGTCGAACTCCTGGTCGCCGACCAGCAGCGTCTTGATCTGCACGGTAATGGTCGTCACCGCATCGAGCGGATTGAACGTGAGATTGCCGGCGAGGCCCGCCGCCATCACCACGATCATGGTCTCGCCGACGGCGCGGCTGATGGCCAGCATCATGGCCGAGACGATGCCCGGCAGCGCGGCCGGAAGGATCACCCTCTTGATCGTCTCGGACTTCGTTGCGCCGAGCGCGTAGGAGCCGTCACGCAAGGACTGCGGCACCGCGTTGATGACGTCGTCGGAGAGCGACGACACGAACGGGATGATCATCACGCCCATGACGATGCCGGCGGCCAGCGCCGACTCGGAGGCGACATCAAGTCCAAGATAATTGCCCGCGGCCCGGATCGCCGGGGCGACCGTCAGGGCTGCGAAGAAGCCGAACACGACCGTCGGCACGCCGGCCAGGATCTCCAGGACCGGCTTCGCCACCGCGCGGAAGCGGGGAGAGGCGTATTCCGCCATGTAGATGGCCGAGAACAAGCCAATGGGACCGGCCACGAACATGGCGATCAGCATGATCAGCGCCGTACCCGTGAACAGCGGCACCGCACCGAATGCACCGGATTGTCCGACCTGATCCTCGCGCAGCGCGATCTGCGGCGACCATTGCGTGCCGAACAGGAAATCGTACCAGGGATAACGGCTGAAGAAGCGCAGCGATTCGAACAGCACCGACAGCACGATGCCGACAGTCGTCAGCACGGCAACGACCGAGCAGCCGATCAGCACCACCATGACAGCCCGCTCGACGGTGTTGCGGGCGCGGAAATTCGGGCTCAGGCGGCTCGCCGCCCAGATGAAGCCGATCGCCGCCAGCAGCAGGCCGGCTGCAAGCCGTCCCCACTCGGCAAGATTGGCGAGCGAATGCATCGCCTCGGCGGCCGTCTTGACCTCAGGCGTTGCCTGCGCCGCGAAGGGACTGCCCGGCATGGCATTGGCGATATCGCGCAGCATCGTCGCGCGTGTCAGCGCATCGGTCGGCTGCATGTCGATGGGCAGCGATGCGAGCGCACGCGCCTCGATCAGCTTCGGCGCGATCGGCGACCACAGCAGGAAGAGAAGGAGCATCGGCGCGGCCGCGGCGATCGCCGTGAACCAGCCGTGGTAGGCGGGCAGGGAATGCACCATTCCCCCGGCGCCTTTGAAGGCTGCGCCGCGCCCACGTCCGTAGAAATAAGTGGCAACTGTAATGACAGCGAGCAGAAGCAGGTAAATCGACGTCACGCCGCACCTCTGTATGGTTCTGCCTGCACCCTCTGCAAGCAGTCCGCGCGGGGCTCAACCCCGCGCGGTCGCAAGTCTCGCTTAGGAGCTCGGGGGCGACATCGCTGCCAGATCGTTGGCAGCCTTGCCGGCCTTGTCGAGGTCAGCCTTGGGCAGCGGGATCAGGCCCTTCTTGGACAGGTAGCCGTTGTCGCCCATCGCCTTGGCGGACGTGTACTCGGCCACGAACTCCTTGAGGCCGGGGATGACGCCGATGTGCTGCTTCTTCACGTAGACGAAGAGCGGGCGCGACACCGGATACTTGCCGCTGGCGATGTTGTCGAAGTCGGGCTCGATGCCACCGATCGTGGCGCCCTGGATCTTGGAGGTGTTTTCCTCCAGGAACGAGTAGCCGAAGATGCCGACGGCCTTCGGGTTGCTCTCGAGCTTCTGGACGATCAGGTTGTCGTTCTCACCCGCGTCGATCCAGGCGCCGTCCTCACGGATGGACTTCCAGGCCTTGTCGAACGCCTTGGAGTCGGCCTTCTTCAGGTCGGCGAGCACTTTATTGGCGCCGATTTCCATCACCAGCTCGAGGAACGCATCGCGCGTGCCGGAGGTCGGGGGCGGACCCAGCACCTCGATCTTCTCGTCCGGAAGCGAGGCGTCGATGTCCTTCCAGTTCTTTGCAGCGTTGGGCACGAGCTTGCCGTCGGCGCCCGGCACGTCCTTGGCCAGAGCCTTGAACACCTGCTCCTGCGTCAGCTTGAACTTCGGTGCCTTCTTGGAGTTGGCGATGACGATGCCGTCAAAGCCGACCTTGAGCTCGACGATGTCCTTGACGCCGTTCTTCTGGCAGTCCTCGAACTCGCTCTTCTTCATGGCGCGCGACGCGTTGGTCGCGTCGGGATGCGTCGGGCCAACGCCGGCGCAGAACAACTTCATGCCGCCACCCGTGCCGGTCGATTCCACGACCGGGGTCTTGGCCTTGCCGGTCTTGCCGAGCTGCTCGGCAACCGCCGTCGTGAAGGGATAGACCGTCGACGAGCCGACGACGCGGATCTGGTCGCGCGCCGAAGCCGCATCGGCAAACGCGAATGCACCTGCAACGGCCGCAGCCGCTGAGATGGCAATGAACTTGCTGTTCACTCTAGCTCTCCCTGATTGGGTAACGTGGAGGTAGTCCCGCATGGAGCCCTCACCCCAGACCGGTGCCCTGTGCACCGCGCCCCAACACATAGAGCGTTCAGCTAACAGTTTGACGACAATTCATCTTGTTGATTTTTCTGTATTTTCCAATTTTTGCATCTGCAGACCCGGTTTATGGTTGCGCAAATATGTACGGACCGGGCTGGGGCAACCAGGTGCCTATCCGGCGGGAGCTGCAGGCGGGCGCGCAAAAGCGGCCGTCAGGGTGGCCAAACCGGCGAGGATGGCAAAGCACGCGAGCGATAAGCCGTAACTGCCCGTCCAGTCTCTGAGAATGCCCGACAGCAACGGCCCGGACGCCTGCGCCACGACCTGCACGGACAGCGCCACGCCGCGGATGGCGCCATAGCTTTCGCGGCCGAAGTAGTCGCCCCAGGCGATGGGCAACACGGTCATCAGTCCGCCCAAGGCAATGCCCATGCACGTCGCCGAGATGTAGCCCTGGAGCGGTGTCGAGACATCGCGCATCACGAGCGACGCCACACAATAGAAAATGCCGACCAGCGCCAGACCCGTCCGCACACCGATCTTGCGCGTGACGAGGCCGTAGACGAGCCCGGCGATCGCCGAGGCCACGGAGAACGTGCTCACCAGCATCGCTGCGACGCCAGGGCTCAATCCGCGCTCGATCAGGTGCGGCGCCTGATGCAAGCCCAGGCCCGCCTGCACCGGGAAGATCGCCAGCGTGAACAACGTCAGCAGCCAGAATGCCGGCGTGCGCAGGGCTTGTGCGCGCGTGAACGACGGCTGGAGCATCGCCGGCGCCGTGGCACTCGCACCGCCTGAAACACCGGAGGGCTCGGAATACCGGCGGTCCGGCTGCAAGCCCACATCCTCGGGCCGCCGCACCATGAACAGCCAGTTCGGCAACAGACCGACGATGAGCACCGTCACGCCGACAGCCACCCAGCCGGCCCGCCATCCGTTATGCGCAATGGCGTAGTGCGCGATCAAGGGGAACGCCGCGAGGCCCACCGCGTGCGAAAGGCCCGCGATCGACGTTGCCAACGGGCGCCGCGCCACGAACCAGTTGTTCACGGCACCGTAGATGCCGAGATCGAACGTGCCGGCGAAGTTCGTGCGTGCAATGGAAAAGAAAATGTAGAACGCCAGCAGCGATTGCGTCGCCGACAGCGCCATCGTCGACAGGCCCGTGACGAGCACGGCAACACACAAGATGAGCCTGGCACCATGCCGGTCGAGCATCGGGCCGAGAAACGGCGAGACCACCGCCGCCAGCACTCCGCCGAGCGACACCGCTCCCGCCAGCGCGGCCCGCGACCAGCCGAACTCCGCAATCATCGGTTCGAGGAAGATCGAAAGCGTTGCCACCGCGGATCCCTGCCGCGCGATTGCTGCGCAACACACGCACGCGAGAATGACCCAGCCATAGAAGAAGGGCAGGCGCGGGATCAGTTGGGACGGCAGTGTCTGCTGGGTCATGGGCCCGATCGGCGCATCAGGGTTCGACCGGCTACGCGACAGCCGTCATGAGCCCGTGTCAGCGCGTGGCATGATTGAGGGATTGGCATGGGAAGCGAAAGACCCGGCACACTTAACACAGTCTTTGCCGCGTTGCACGTTCCGGCACCCGCCTCAACCGTCGCCTGCAATGGAACCCTCTCTCGCGAATTTGATTAGGTAGAAATCCCGCCCATCATCAGGTTGGTCCCTGAGCACGGCTGGCTTAACGTGACGTCTCAGGTAGCTCCCAACTCGCAAACCGGAGGTGACCCATGGCTGTGACCCGGAAGATCGCGGAACGCCGCAAGGCGCCTCTGGACACGCCGACGGACATCAGCACCAACGGTGTGCGCGACATCTCGGGAGCGCTCAACGCTCTCTGCGCGGATGTCTTTGCGCTCTACTTCAAGACCAAGAACTTCCACTGGCACGTGAGCGGACCACACTTTCGCGACTATCACCTGCTTCTCGACGAGCAGGCCGGCCAGCTCTTTGCCATGACCGATGATCTCGCCGAGCGCGTGCGCAAGATCGGCGGCACCACGCTCCGCTCCGTCGGGCACATCGCCCGTCTGCAAAGGATCGAGGACAACGACGCCGACTTCGTCGATCCGCTCGACATGCTGGCGGAGCTGCGCGACGACAACAAGGACATGGTGACCCGCCTGCGCGAGGCGCACGACGTCTGCGACGAGCACAACGACGTGGCCAGCGCAAGTCTGATCGAGAACTGGATCGATGAGACGGAGCGGCGCCTCTGGTTTCTGTTCGAGGCCAGCCGCCGGGGAGACCCTGCGACCGGTCACTGAGACGGGCCGCATCGCCAATTCATTCAAAGTATCGACGGGCTGCCGCCACAGCCCGTGCAGAAAATTTGTGCACGCTCTTTGCAAACGGGCGTCCCGCACATATGTGCTCAAAATCTCCCTTCCTAGCCACCCACGAGGCAGCCATGGCTTTCACGATCAAAGTCAACGGGACGCAACACAGTGTCGACGTTGACGGCGACACTCCCCTGCTCTGGGTTTTGCGCGACTCACTCCGGCTCACCGGTACGAAATTCGGCTGCGGGATCGCGCAATGCGGCGCCTGCACGGTTTTTCTCAACGACAAGCCGCTCCGCTCCTGCTCGCTGCCCGTTTCTTCCGTGGGCCAGGGCGAGATCACTACAATCGAGGCCATCAAAGGGCGCGAGGCCGCCGCCGTACAGCGTGCCTGGGTGGCCCGTGACGTACCGCAATGCGGCTACTGCCAGTCCGGCCAGGTCATGAGTGCCGTGGCCCTGCTGAAGGAGGTGAAGAAGCCTACCGATCGCGACATCGACCTCGCCATGAACGGCAACATCTGCCGATGTGCCACCTACATGCGCATTCGCGCGGCCATCCACGATGCAGCCCGGTCGCTGGAGGGCTGACGTCATGACAATCCAGGACCGCCGACTGTCGCGCCGCCAGGCCCTGCAAGGGCTCACCGGCCTCGTCATCGCCTTGCAACTGCCGACCGAATCGCGCGGCCAGTCCGGCGCGGCGCAAGTCTTCCGCCCCGATGGCTCCCAAGCCGCGTTCGCGCCAAATGCGTTCGTGCGCATCGGCACCGATGATACGGTGACCGTCCTCATCAAGCACATCGAATTTGGCCAGGGGCCGTTCACGGGCCTTGCGACCCTCGTCGCCGAGGAGCTCGATGCGGATTGGTCCAAGATGCGCGCCGAGCACGCGCCAGCCAATGTCGAGCTCTACAAGAATTTGGCCTTCGGCATGCAGGGCACCGGCGGCTCCACGGCCATCGCCAACTCCTACGAGCAGATGCGGACGGCCGGCGCGACGGCACGCGCCATGCTGGTCCAGGCCGCTGCCGACATGTGGCGCGTCCCCGCCAATGAAATCACAGTGCAGCGCGGCGTGCTGCGCCATGCCAAATCCAATCGCACGACCCGGTTTGGTCAGGTCGCGGAGGCCGCGGCGCGCTTGCCCGCGCCGCAGAACGTAGCCCTCAAGGATCCATCGGCCTTCCGCCTCATCGGCCGCGAAGGCGCCGTCAAGAAGCTCGACAGCCCCGCAAAGACCAACGGCACCGCCCGCTTCACCATCGACATCTATGAGCCCGACATGCTCACGGTGGTCGTGGCGCGGCCGCCGCGCTTCGGCGGCAAGGTCGGCAGCTTCGACGCCGCGGACGCCAAGACCGTGCCCGGCGTCGTGGACGTGAAGCAGCTCCCGTCCGGCGTCGCCGTCTTTGCCAACGGCACGTGGCCGGCCCTCAAGGGGCGCGAGAAGCTGCGCATCACGTGGGACGATGCCAGCGCCGAGACGCGCGGCAGCGAGGCGTTGATCGAGGAGTTCCGCACCAAGGCCCGCTCTCGCGGCGTGACCGCCGCCACCCATGGCGATGTGGATACGGCCCTCGCCAGCGGCGCCAAGGTGATCGAGGCCGAGTATGTGTTTCCCTATCTTGCGCACGGCCCCATGGAGCCCCTCGACGGCGTCCTGCAATGGGATGGGGAGCGAGCCGTGGCCCGCTTCGGCAGCCAGCTCCAGACAGGAGATCATCAGGCCATCGCCGGCGTTCTCGGCCTGCCGCCGGAGCGCGTGCAACTGCAGACGATGCTGAGCGGCGGCAGCTTCGGCCGCCGCGCGCAACCCACCATGGAGCTCGCCGTCGAGCTGGCGCAGGCCGCCAAAGCCATCGGCCCGAACCGGTCCGTGAAGCTGATCCGCACCCGCGAGGACGACATCCGCGGCGGCTACTATCGCCCCCTGTTCGTGCATCGCCTGCGTGGGGCCATCCAGGACAACAAGATCGTTGCCTGGGCCAACACCGCGGTTGGTCAATCCTTCCTCAAGGGCTCGCCGTTCGAGGCCATGATCAAGGACGGCATCGATCCGATCATGATCGAAGGTGCGAAGGAGATCCCCTACGACATCGCCAACTTCCGCTGCGACGTGCACACCATGGACGTCGGCGTGCCCACATTGTGGTGGCGTTCGGTCGGTCACACGCACACCGGCTACGCGGTCGAGTGCTTCATCGACGAGCTGCTGCAGGCCACGGGTCAGGATCCCGTCGCCGGCCGGCTCGCCTTGATGGGCAAGGCGCCGCGTCCCGCCGGCGTGCTGCGCGCCGTGGCCAAGCTCGCGCGCTGGTCCGGCCCCGGGCCCGTGAATGGCCGCGCCCGCGGCGTCGCCGTGGTGGAGAGCTTCGGCAGCTTCATCGCCCAGATCGCGGAGGTGTCGGCGGGCGACCGCGATGGCCCGCGCGTTCACAGGGTGTGGTGCGCCGTCGATTGCGGCGTCGCCGTCAATCCCGACGTGATCCGGGCGCAAATGGAAGGCGGCATTGGCTACGGTCTCGGGCATATTCTTTTCGCCGAGGTGAATCTCGACGACGGACATCCTCGCCAGGGCAATTTCGACACCTACCGCTCGCTGCGCATCAACGAGATGCCGCAGGTCGATGTCGTCATCGTCCCATCGACCGAGAAGCCGACGGGGGTCGGCGAGCCCGGTGTGCCGCCCATAGGGCCCGCCGTCGCCAATGCCATGGCGCGTCTCGGCCTCGGCCGGCCGCGCCGGCTGCCGATGGTGAAAGGGCTGACGTCATGAGCACGCTCAAATGGCTCGCGGCCGGTGCGGCCGCATTCGTCGTGCTCACGGGCGCTGCGGTGCAGACCTTCAGTCAGAGCGGCGCGCCGCCTGTCGGCCTCGCCAAGGAGCTGCGTCCGGTGTCGAGCTTCGACAGCATCCCCGACACGCAATCGCGCTCCATCGCGTTGTTCCAGGAGGCGGGCAAGGTCCTGCAGCATCCGCGTTGCCTGAATTGCCATCCCGTCGGCGAGCGGCCCTATCAGGGCGATCAGGCGCGGCCGCATCAGCCGGTGGTCGTTCGCGGCAAGGACGGACACGGCGCCCCCGGCATGGCGTGCACGACATGCCACAGCGGCGCCAACTTCGATCCCGCCCGCATCCCGGGTGACCCGCATTGGCATCTGGCGCCTGCCTCCATGGCCTGGGAAGGCAAGACGCTCGGCTACATCTGCAATCAGCTGAAGGATCCCAAGCGCAACGGCAACCGCAGCGTGGCCGACATCCTCAACCACGTCGTCACGGACAGCCTCGTCAAATGGGCCTGGAATCCGGGGCCGGGACGCACGCCGGCGCCGGGTACCAATGCGGAGTTCGGCGCCCTCATGCGCGCCTGGGCCGATACCGGCGCCTACTGCCCGCCGCCGTGACGGTGGGCAGCGGCCTCTACGCTGCGCGGCTCGACAGTTGAAAGATTGCGCCGGCATGTATGTCGGCGCAATCGACCACGGGAAATCCGCACTCCTGCCCCTCGAACGCCAGGCACAAGTCGGTGCCGCCGAGCATGACGGCGTCCGCGCCCTGCTCCCGGCACAAGCGCTGCCCGGCCGCAAAGAACGTGCGCCGCTGTGCCTCGGTCACGCGCCCGGCGACCGCCATCTCGACGTAGCTGTTATGCACGTCGTCGAGCTCCGCGCCCTGGGGCACCACGACCCGCGCTGACGTGATCCCGCCGTAGAGCCCGCTCTGCATCACCGTTCGCGTGCCGATGATGCCGACCACGCCGATCTTGCTGTCCTTGAGCGCGGCATCGACCGCCGGCACCGCATTGACCGTGGGCAGCACCGAGATCGCAGCCAGCTCCTCGCGGCAGAAATGACCGCCCATCGACGTGACAGCGGCCGCCTTCGCCCCGGCCGCCGCCAATTGCTGCACCAGCCGCGCGAAGATCTGCGCCTGCCCTGCCGCATTGCCGCTGGCGAGGTTCTTGGTCATCTCGCGCACCTCGGCATGCGCGATCGTCAGCTCCATGGGAATGCCGGCTTCCGTATGCCGGGCGATGAGCCGGCGATAGTAGTAGTCGGTCGCGGCCGGCCCGATGCCGCCGATCAGTCCAACATGCATCTCACTCTCCTTCGCTCAGGTCGAGGCGAACGGTACGCCGGAAGCGCCATAATCGCGCTCGGCGGCCTCGGGCGTGACGTACCCGTCGGCAATGTCACGCGCGATGGAGGCGGGATTGCGTTTGTCCGGCGGGCCGTAACCGCCGGCACCGGACAGGCGGAAGCTCAGCACATCGCCGCGCTTGATCGGACGCGTCTCCTTGGAATGCAGCATCTCCCCGTTGCCGTCCGGATTGAGAATGCTTTCCGCCAGGGCCCCCGGCTTGCCGCCGAACAGGCCGTAGGGTGCGAACACGTGCCGGTCGCCCAGATGCGAAAGCACCGCTGTCGAGTTGAGCAGCTCGATATCCTTTCGGATACCGCAGCCACCGCGCCATTGCCCCGCCCCGCCCGTATCGGGAATGAACCCGAAGCGCTTGATGCGTACCGGGCTGTGCGTCTCGTGCACCTCCACCGGGATGTTGGAGCAGTTCATCACCGGGCTCATGCCTTCGAGACCGTCCTTGCCCTGCTGGCCGCCGTAGCCCGCCAGCGACACGTCGTACATGACGAATGGCTTGCCCGTGCGATCGTCGGTGCCGCCGATGACGGGGTTGGACCAGTGCGAGAACGCCCCCATCGCACGATGCGGCAACGCCTGGGCCAACGCACCGTTGATGGTGTCGAAGATACGGATCTGCAGGATCGGCCGCCCGCCCGACGGCGCCGGGAATTTCGGGTTGAAGAAGGAGCCTTCCCGGACCTTGAGCTTGATCGGCCGCATGCTGCCTTCGGTCTGCGGGTCGAGCGCATTGCAGAACGTCTTGATGGCGAACACCGCATAGGCGCGCGAGTAGTTGATGTAGGAGTTCAGTGCCGCCGGCACAGCATCTGACGACCGGGAGAAGTCGAACTCGACCTCGCCCTTGCCGTCGAAAGTGATGTCAACCGCCATGCGGATCGGCTCGGTGCCCGGACCATAGTCGTCCATCTTGTCTTCGAAGCTGTAGGTACCCGCCGGCACCTCGGCCAGCACGGCGCGCATCGCCTTCTCCGAGCGATCGAGGATCGCCTCGTAGGCCCGGTCAACGGTCTCGAGGCCATAGTCGCGGAACATCTTCTCGAGGCGCTCCGCTGCCGTCAGGTTCGCCGTGTGCTGCGCCAGCAGGTCGCCGCGCACCTTGTCCGGCATGCGCACATTGCCGAGCACCATGCGCAGAATATCCTCGTCGATCTTGCCTTCACGCACGAAGCGCACCGGCAGGATGCGCAACCCCTCTTGGAACGCCTCGGTGACGCCGTGCACCTTCTGCGACCCCGGCGCGGCGCCGCCCATGTCGACCTGATGCGCCGAGCACGCCACGAAGCCGATGACTTGGGCCTCCAGGAACACCGGCATGATCTGGTAGGTGTCGGGGAAATGACCCGCGCCGATGAACGAATCGTTGACGAGAATGGAATCGCCGGGCTTCAGCGTCTCGACCGGAAAATACTCCAGCACGCTCTTGGCGACGAACGGCATGGAGCCGAGATGCCCCGGGCTGAAGTTGCCCTGCGCGATCATCACCGCGTTGCGGTCGAACAGCGCCGTGGCGAAGTCGTCGCCCTCTCGCACGCCCTCCGAGAATGCCGTATGCCGCAGCGTGACGCCGAGCTCCTCGGCAATCGAGATCAAAGAATTCCAGATCACGGTCAGCGTGATGGGATCGACGCTCCTAGCTGCTGTCACGGCGAAGACTCCCGCGCAATATCGATGATGAGATGCCCCTCGGCGCTGATGCGCGCCACGTCGCCCGGCAGCAGCACCGTCGTGCTGTCGGGATCCTCGACGATGGCCGGCCCGGTGATGGTCGCGCCGCTGGCGAATGCCTGCCGGTCGATGATCGCCGTATCGACATAGCCGCCCGCTTCCGGGAACCAGGCCTTGCGTGTTCCGCGCCGCGCGGTTGTCGTCTCCGCTGTCGCCCGGCCCAGGCGCGCGCTGCCCGTCCGCGAAGGGATCGTGGCCACCAGCGTCCAATCGACGGCTTCGATCGTGCCCTCGGCGTCGAGAAACTTGTGCTTGCGCAGATAAGCCTCGTTGAAGGCCTCGATGACGCGGCGGCCATAGTCGGGACCGATCGGGCCGCTGGGCAAATCGACATGGATCTCGAAGCCCTGCCCCGCGTAGCGCATCTGCGCATAGCGCGACCATTGCGCGTCGCCGTTGGCCGCCGCGCGTTTCACATCCTGCAGCGCCCGCTTCTCCAGGCCGCGGTAGATGTCCGCGATGGCGTCGCTCGACGCTGCTGCATCGAGATGCAGCACCCGTGTCGTCGTCACGTCGATGCGCGGATCGGCCTCCAACAGCCCGATCGCCGAGCCGACGCCGGCACCATAGGGCACGATGACGGTCGGAATGCCGACCGACCGCGCCAGCCGCGCCGCATGCAACGGCCCCGCGCCGCCGAATGCCACCATGGCGTAGCGCCTGGGATCGCGCCCGCGCTCCACCGACACGATGCGCAGCGCATTCTCCATGTTCGACGTGGCGATGAGATGGATGCCCCAGGCCGCTTCCGGCACCGAGATGCCGAGCGGGTCGCCGATCCGCGCCTTGAGACCCTGCTCAGCCGCCGTCGCATCGAGCTTCATCGTCCCGGCATTGAACCAATCGGGCGAGATATAGCCCAGCACCACGTTCGCGTCTGTGATGGTCGGCTCGGTGCCGCCGCGCCCGTAGCAGATCGGTCCGGGATCCGCGCCCGCGCTGTCCGGTCCGACGACGATCATACCCTTGTCGGCGCGCGCGATGCTGCCGCCGCCGGCCCCGATCTCGATCATCTCGACAGCCGGCACATTGATCGGCAGGCCGCTGCCCTTCTTGTAGCGCACGAGATCGATCTCGAACGTCGGCATGATGGCCGGCGTCCCGCCGTCGACCGCACCGAGCTTGGCCGTCGTGCCTCCCATGTCGAACGTGATGACGTGCTCGCGACCCTCGGCCTGGCCGACGATGGCGCACATGAGAATTCCGGCCGCCGGACCCGACTCGATGATGCGCACCGGGAAATCGCGCGCCAGTGCAGGAGAGATGAGGCCGCCGCTCGACTGCATCACGAACAGCTCGTCGCGAAAGCCGCGCGCCTTCAGCGCCCCTTCGAGGCGGCGCAGGTAGCTGTCGACGATCGGCTTCACATAGGCATTCGTCACTGTCGTGCTGGTGCGCTCGTACTCGCGAAATTTCGGCGAAATGTCCGACGAGATCGACACCGACAGATGCGGCGCGCGTTTGGCGATGCGCTCGCGCACGGCCTTCTCATGCTCGGGCCGCGCGTAGGCGTGCAACAGTGATACAGCCACCGCCTCCCGCCCGGACTCGACCATGGCGTCGATGGCCCGGTCCAGCGACGCCATGTCGAGCGGTATCACCACCGTGCCGTCGACGCCGACGCGCTCGACCACCTCCGCGATATGTCGCCGCTGCACCAGCGGCTCCGGCTTGTCGATGTAGAGATCGTACGTCTCGTAACGCTTCTGGCGGCCGATGATCAGCACATCCCGGAAGCCGTCCGTCGTGATGAGCCCGGTGGCCGCGCCTTTGCGCTCCAGCACGGCATTGGTGGCGACTGTCGTGGCATGCAGCACCATGCCGACGTCGCTGCCGGCGACCCCCGCCATCGCCAGCAGCTTCTCCAGCCCCGCGATCACGGCTTCGCCGGGATCGCGCAGGGTGGTCGGGACCTTGAGGGCCAGTGTCTTGCCGGTCTCACCGTCGTGCAGGACGAAATCCGTGAACGTTCCGCCGATATCGAAGGCCACACGCAGCATTCACGGACTTCCCTGTCACCAGATACCACTCACGCAAACGAACTGGGCCGCGCATGACGCGCGGCCCAGGATCGCGTCAACCAGCGAGCTCTTTGTGGCTCTCATCGAGCGTGCGGCCGACACGCTCCAGCATGTCGTCGATTTCCGACTCTGTGATGATGACCGGCGGTGCGAAGCCCATGCGATCGCCGATGACGCGCAGAACGAGGCCGTTCTTGCGCCCGACGCGATCGACCACTTGCCCGGCGCGGCCCGTCGGCTCGTAGTTGGCGCGCGTGGCCTTGTCCTTCACCAGCTCGATGGCAGCGATCATGCCGACGCCGTTGACCTCGCCCACGAGCGGATGACCCGAGAACCGCTTCAGGCCGTCGATCATGCGCTTGCCGAGGCGCCGCGCCCGCGCGACCACATCCATCTCCTCGTAGATCTTCAGAACCTCGAGGGCAACGGCTGTCGTCACCGGGTGGCCGGCGTAGGTGTAGCCGTGCGCGAAGCCACCCAGCTTGTCGCTCTGCGCCAGCATGGCTTGATGGATCTTCTCGTTGATGAGCACCGCCGAGATCGGCTGATAGGCCGCCGACAAGGCCTTCGCGCACGTCAGCATGTCGGGCTTCAGGCCGAACGTCTGCGAGCCCCACCAGTTGCCGGTGCGCCCGAAGCCGCAGATCACCTCGTCCGCGACAAACAGCACGTCATGCTTGCGCAGCACCGCCTGGATCTTCTCGAAGTAGGTCTTCGGCGGAACGATCACCCCACCGGCGCCCATCACCGGCTCGGCGAAGAACGCCGCCACCGTGTCCGGGCCTTCGTCCTCGATCAGCTTGTCCAGCGCTTCTGCCATGCGAGTCGCGAAAGCTTCCTCGCTCTCGCCGTCCTGGTGCTTGCGGTAGTAATGCGGGAATTCCGTGTGCCGCATCATCGGCAGCGGCAGCCCGAAATCGGCGTGCATGTCGGGCTTGCCCGAGACGCTGACCGAGGCAACCGTATTGCCGTGATAGCCGTTGTGCCGGCCGATGATCTTGTTCTTCTGCGGGCGGCCCATCGCAGCCTGATAGTACCAGGCGAGCTTGATAGCCGTGTCGTTGGCCTCCGAGCCCGAGCACTGGAACAGCGCCTTCGACATCGGCACCGGCGCCAGCTGGATCAGCTTCTCGGCGAGGTCGATGTTCGCCTCGTGCGCGCGATGCCGGTAGGTGTGGTAGTAGCCGAGCTTGCGCATCTGGTCGTACGCCACCCGCGCAATGCGCTCGCTGGCGGAGAAACCGAGCGAGGCGCACCATAGCCCCGCGACGGTCTCGATATAGCGTTCGCCTGCGTCGTCATAGATGTAGACCCCTTCGCCGCGGCTGATGACCACCGGGCCGTCTGTTTCATGCTTGCGAAGGTTTGTCTGCGGATGAACATAGTACGCGACATCTCGGGCCGCGGCTGAATTTGGCATGGGAGGCATGGCGGGCGTCCTTTTGTGCCGGTGGTGAAGCCCGGCAATTGACAATTGGTCTGACCAGATCGATCTTAACTGGTCTGACCAGATATCCGTCAAGCGTGAATACTGGCATGTGCATGAGATCGGAAACATCGGCCGTGCATGGATCAAGGAGGGTACGTGGCAACATCGGATCGGCACGCCCTGCTCAAGGCTCTGCTCGGCAAGATCGACGAAGCGCATGCAGATCCTGACGCAAAGCTTCCCGGTGAACGGGAGCTGGCGAGCTCGTTCGGCGCCAGCCGCTCATCCGTCAGGGAGGCGCTCGGCGTTCTGGAGGCCCTGCGTGTCATCGAGCGCAGGCCGCAATCCGGCATCTACCTTCGCGCCGATACCGCCGATGCCAGCGTCGAGACCTTGGTATTGCAGGAAGCGCTCGATGTCCGCAGGTCTGTCTCTGACTATGAGCAGGTCCAGGAAGCGCGTGTCATCCACGAGGTCGAGGCCATCAGACTGGCCAGCAAGCGCCGCACTTCTGCTGACCTCGATACGATGCGCACGATCATCGAGACCTCGCGCAGCAACCTGCGCCTCGGCAAGAACCTGGCGACCGATGACGAGGCCTTCCATCTGGCCGTGATCGCCGCAGCCAAGAACCCCATTCTCCTGCGCATCGCCAAATCGCTCTACCTCATCACGCGATCCGTTCGGCAAGCCTATTTCGAAGCGCCCGGATCCGGCCAAAACTCGATCCGCGAGCATGAGCGCATTGTGGAGAGCCTCGCCGCACGCAACACGACGCGTTCTGTCTTGCTGATGCGCAAGCACTATGCCGGGTCTTCCGCGCGCTGGAAGAAGACGCACAGGCAGGCCTAGAGGCCACAAGATCTCGTCCGATGGAACTCTGCCCGCGAACGGCGCGTTGTTGGAGCGGCGGGGCATCCAGACACACCTCATGGCAGGGCATCACATGCATCGATCGTGGCAAACACGCGCTCGTGGACGCATGCCTATCAAACTTGCGGTGACCGATGACCGCTGAAATCGCAATATGTTTGTCCATTCTGGTCGCTGCCATTGCTCTTTTCGCATGGGACCGCATACCCGCCGACGTGATCGCGCTCGGCGTGATGCTCGCCATTATCGTCACCGGACTGCTCCCTCCTGACAAAGCCTTCGCAGGGTTCAGCAGCGACACTGTCATGATGATCCTCGGTCTGCTCGTGATGTCCGCGGGCCTGATTCAGACCGGCGTTGTCGAGGTCGCGGGGCGCTACATCTTCGACCTTGCCGGGAGGAATCAGGCCGTCTTCTTGCCGCTGATCATGGTGTCAGTCGCCACCTTGTCGGCCTTCATGAGCAACACCGCAGCCACGGCATTCTTTGTGCCCCTCGTCATCGGCTATGCCGCCAGGATTGGCGTCAGCCCCTCCAAGTTTCTCCTGCCCGTCGCTTTTTCCTCCATCCTGACCAGTTCCGTGACGCTGATCAGTACCTCCACCAATCTCGTGGTCAGCGATTTGTTCGGTCGCTACCAGCAGCCGCCAATGGGCATGTTCGAGCTGGCCCCCGTGGGCATTCCTATCGCCATCGTCGGCATCCTCTATGTTTGGCTTCTTGGCGTGCGTTTGCTTCCGCAACGCGAAAACCAGAAGGCCGAGGAGAAAATCGGCGAGCGCACGTACCAGGCCGATGTCATCGTCGCCGACGACGGCCCTCTGGTTGGCAAATCGCTCAAGGACGCCAAGATCACCGAGGATGCAGGCCTGACGGCAGTCAAGCTGATCCGTGATGACGAGACCGTGCGCAGCAAGCGCAAGCTCGCCGAGATCGAGCTGCAATCCGGCGACGAGTTGTTTATCGAAGGACTGCGCGCCGATCTCCTCAAGATCAAGGATATCAAGGGCCTCGACTTCAAGGCCGATGTTCAGCTGGCCAACCCGGAGGATGCCGAGCAGCAACCCACCATCGTCGAAGGTACGCTGCTGCCGCACTCGCCCCTGATTGGTCAGACGCTGCGGGGCCTGGAATTCAAGGAGCGCTACGGCCTGCAGGTGCTGGCCATTCACCGCGCCGGTCGGGTCCCCCGTTCAATCAGCTCAGCACGGCTGCGCATGGGCGACGTTCTGCTGTTGCAGGGCACCCCTGACGACGTGAAAGCCCTCGAGCGCGGCAATCTCTTCAACATCTTCGGCAACGTCCCCACGGAGCGCCTGCGTCGCGGGCACGCACCGTTGGCAGCTTTGATCTTCGCGCTTGCGATCCTGGCCGTTACCCTGAAGCTCACCTCGCTTCCCGTGGCGATGCTGGGTGGCGCATTCTTGATGCTGCTCACCCGATGCCTGTCGCCGGAGGAAGCCTACGCGCAGATCGAATGGAAGGCTTTGATCCTGATCGGCGCCCTTCTCTCCCTCGGTGCCGCAATGGAGGCGAGCGGTGCCGGCAGATACCTCGCCCAGCAACTTATCGGCATCATCGGCGCAAACAGCCACTACGCGTTACTCACGTGCTTCTTCCTGCTGACCGTGGCCCTGACGCAGCCCATGTCGAACCAAGCAGCCGCCCTCGTCGTCTTTCCCATCGCCATGCAGACAGGGCTGCAGCTCGGCGTCGATCCTCGCGCCTTCGGCATGATGGTCGCCGTGGCGGCGAGCTGCTCCTATCTCACGCCCCTTGAGCCGTCATGCCTCATGGTCTATGGGCCGGGCAAATATCAGTTCTTCGATTTCTTCAAGGTTGGCGCACCTCTGACCGTACTCATCTACATCATCGCTATTGTTCTCGTGCCGGTCGTCTGGCCGATCTGACTGAGCTCAGCGCTCAGTTCTTGGCCGTTTGCTTCTTGACCGGCGGCACCTGTTGCGTCACGCCAGCCAGAGGCTGGTTTGACGGCATGCGCAGCAGCGGAGGACCCGCTGCGAGAGCGATCTGCGAATGTCGCCACGTGCCATCCACCGCCTGGAAGGAGAGATCGAAGTTCACCTGCAAGGGCCGCGTCGGATAGTAGCCGACGATCCGCAGCACGCCTTGCGCATCGACCGTCGGCGCAGCGGAGAGCTGCGGCAAGGCCGAGACCGCGAATGTCAGATCGAGTCCTTGCTCACGCGGCCCGGCAAAAGCCATGGCCAGTTTTGCCGATGAGTTGGCATTTTGAAAGTCGGGCGAGCCGAGCTCGCGCAAAACCGTGTAGTTGCCCGTCAAGTTGGCTTGGCTCACGGCCAACATGGTCCAGCGTATCAGTGCCGCCAGCGTCTCGGCCTCGGGAACTGCAGGCAACCGTTGCTCGGCCACCGTCACTTGCCACGGCAGGGTGGCGAGCAGTAGCCCGGCACACAAGCTGCGCAGCGCTCTCTTCATCCTGAGGCTCATGTCACGCAATCAAATCGCTACCAGGAAACTTGAAAGCCCACCCGGCCACCCATCTTGGTCGGCGCATCGTTGTTCTCGAGGCCGACGCCGACGCCGCCCGTGAGGATCGTATTGGCATCCAGCCTGAAGGCGAGCTGCGTGGCGAACGCATTTGCGCCATCGAACGTGCCGTAGCCCGCCGCGAACGAGAACAGCTTCGATTCTGGGACGTAGATGCCGCCCATGGCGAGGGCAATGGCGATGCCCTGCGCGTTCTCGTCGAGACGCTTGAACGCCTGATTGATCTGCGAGGTGATCGCACCGCCATCCGTCGCCAGATTGCCTTGGGCATCGGTCGTGACGAAAGACACGGGACCGCTTTGCGCGGCCTTGCTGGCCGCCGACGTGATCCCGGGTGCCGTGTACGTGTTGCCTGCGGTGCCAAACATCATCTGGTCGGCCCGCGTTGTTGCGGCCCCCGTTCCGACTGCGGTCGCATTGGCATGACCCGCATTGGCCCCTTGGCCGACGGCCGTCGCCCCGGTAGCCGTCGCTTGGGCCCCTTGGCCGAACGCGGAGCTGTTGGTGCCGCTGGCCTGCGAGCCTTGGCCGAATGCGGAGCTATTGAAACCGCTGGTCTTCGCGCCCGCTCCGAATGCCGAGCTGTTTTCTCCGGTTGCGTCGGTTTGGGCGCCGAATGCAGAGCTATAGGCCGCCGTTGCCCGGGCTTCCGTACCAAAGGCGGATGAGTTGAGTGCGAGCGCCTTCGCCGAATGTCCGAAAGCCGATGACCGTTTCGAGGCGGCATAGGAATCCGTACCCGCCGCCGTCGCCGTCGATGAGCCGGCGATGGCATTGTCGCCACAGGCGAGCCCACCGAGCACAGACGAGGCGCCGCCATTGGAGGCCGTGACGTCGCTGACAACGGAGGTCTCAGTGGTTTTGACGTCGACGACGATGCCGATCACTTTCTTCGGGGTGACGCTGTCGACAACGTTCACCTTGCTCGTACTGACACTGGTGATGCATTCGCTCGCACCTGCCGGCACGGCCCCAAAATACGCTGCGATCAGCGTCACGAGCGGGCCTGCCGCGGCTTTGCGAAGACAAGGTCGTCCGACCGCTCGGCGGGCATTGAAAAGCTTGAGAAGTATTGGTTTTCTGGAAATAATATCGTTTACGGAATGCACGCACTCCGGCGCCGTACGCAACATTGGCACCCCCACACGCAATACTAATCGCAGGATGGTGGGGCAAATGATCAGACCACGTCAATTCCTCAATGGGGATTACGCTCCCGAGGCGCTTGCAGCGTTGCCGTCTCGCCACAATTTGGCCACGACAAATCGCACTGCGGCAGGCAATCGCCTATGCTCCGCCGAAGATAATTACTTAAGGCCTTGGACAATCGCGATTTATCTCTTCTCGCGATTGCGCTCCCACGCGAGATAGACCGTCGTCACGAGAGCTGTGAGCACAATCATCGGCAGGACGTCGCCGCGCCCGATGAGCGCGAGCCACGTATTGAAGCCCTGCACTGAGCCTCCACGGCCCAACAAAAGGCCATTGCCGACGACAATGACGAACAGGACGCCTGCCGTAAGTGCCGTCGCAATCGCGACCTGCAGCGTCCGTTTGATGACACGGGGAACCGAAAGCTTGTTCGGTCCGACTGCGAGCATGGTCCTGTCAGACATTGGTGCACCTCGCTCCGTCTAAGATGCGGAAAGAATATCTGATTCGCTTGCTCCCCCGCTCGGCATGGGTGAAGGTGGAGATGGAACTATGTGCCCGATCGGGCATTTAGTGCCTGCCGTTCATGCGGAGAGCCGGGTCCGGAAATGGACGGTGCGTCGTAGAGGAGGAAGCATGAAGCCCGTATTGTCTGCATTGCTTGTTTCGTCACTTTTCGGACTTGGCGCGTCGGCCGTCGCTGCTGCCCCCAGCGGGAGCATCGACCTTCGCTCGTCCAATCCGGCACCGATCATCGAGCAAATTCAATCCGAGCGGACATGCCGTCGGCTGAGGCGCGACTGCATGCGCAGGGACGGATGGGGTGACCGGCGTGATTGCCGCAGATATCACCGCGTCTGCTCGCGGTGGTGGCGCTAACTATAGTGATGGGCGTACCTAAGGTACGCCCATCAGTCATCCTATGAGCCGATTTTCTTGACTCATTTCCGTCAAAGCGCCTCGCACTTGGCGTTGAATTCCGCCTCAGACATCCGGTTGCTCTCGTCCCAGCCGCGCTGGCATTCCTCGGGCGTGGGGTTCGCGATTGCGTCCTTGCCGGTGTTCATGCCGCTGGTTCCGGTCTCCGTCCCGCCTTGCGCCAGGGCGGCGCCGCTCGCGAGCGTCAAGGCGAGGACAAATGCACTCAGCGTCTTCATTGCCAACTCCTAATCTGGTTATCCTTGGCAAGCCAACGCGGCATGAGGCGCTTCGTTGCCGGAACCTCGGCATGTCGACAGCGATCACTGGATCAAGCTTGGGACCTGCGCACCAATGACACCTGAAGAGTTCACTGCGAAACTGGAGGACCTCCGCTCGCTTGTTGCGGACAAGATTGCCGAGCTGGCCGAGCGCCCCAAGTGGGGCACGGAAGACCAGCGGCAAGAGGTTATCGAGGCAATTGACGACCTGGATGGCCAGCTGGATCTCCTGCGTGAGGCGCTGGAGCAGCCGGACGACGACTCCGACGACCAAGAGGACGAAGACTGACGCTTGCTGGGCGGCCCAATAGGCGGCCGCCCGATCCGGTCTCCCCCAATTTGGGGATGCAATAGGGTGGCACCCTTCCCACATCGCGCGGTTTGCCTCGGTGGCAGGCCTACAGCGGCCTCGGCCCCGGCAGCCGCGTGAGAGTGGAGAGTGTGGAAATGGCGAGGTCAGCGCGCGCGAAAAGCGCCGTCGAACCCCAGGTGAGAATCTGGCCCTACGTTACCGTGGCGCTCCTCCTTTGGGGATTGAGCGTCGCATGCATGCTTGTCGCGGGAGCAACCGTGTAGCCGTTCGGCGGCTGCGACACGCCGACGTCAAGCCATGCTTCCGGGCATCACGTTGGCGTAAAGCCCTTTATCGAGAGCCTGTGCCTCGCGGTACAGCCACGCGACGGGAAGATCAGTAGGTGTTCTCCGCAACCAATCGACACGGAGGACACTGATGTCATTCTCATCAAAAACCTTAGCCGCCGCTGCGTGCTGCGTTGCCATTGCTTATGCGTTCGGTTGGTCACGGCCGGAGGTGACACACGCACAAACCTGGGCCACGCCCACGGCAACCGTAGAAGCCATCCAGGGATCGACCGACGACGCGCTGAGCGGCAACTGGTCGTGGCGGCAATGGCCGACGACCGTCGACTTCTGATGGCCGTCGCGCGCGGGTGCGCCCGGCGCTCGGCCATCTATGCGCTTCGGCTGGCCCGCATCCCTTCCTGCACACGGGCGCGCGGCAGCCTCACCTCCGCCGCGGCAGCCAGCATCGCCTCGGACAACGTCTTATAGGCTGCAACCCACGCCCGCTTCGTTGCGGGTGTGAAATCGTTTCCGAGCACACGCTCGAGCGTCCAGATCAGCGCCTCGCCAACCGGCTTGTAGTGCTCCGGCACGACACCGTAGTAGACGTGGCGCTTACCCAGGTCCTTGATCACTGCCATGACCGAGTCGAGCTGGTGCAGGTTCAGGACCGCGCTTGCGAGCACATCGAGAAGCTTGTCTTTCTGCTGCGACATGTCTGTAGGAAACAGAGGGCGCGTCTGCGGTGCGATTTCGAACAGCCGGGCGTAGAAGATATCGGCGACCTGCACGCCGGCGGCCTCCACTTTGTTGTAGGTCCACTGCACCAGCTCGATGCGCTCGCGCGTCAGGCGATGCTTCGTGATCTGGGCGAAAAGGACAATGTTGCCAATCGACAGCAGCGCGACGCCGCCCGCGATCGCATATGGTGCGAGGCCGTCGGCCAGCAGCGATGCCCTCCAATCGGCGGCGGCAGCAGACTGCACGGCGTAGGTTCCCACCATCGCCGCGTACGACATCAGCGCGATGGCGAGTCCCAGAATGCAACTGCTGGCGATGATCCTCCAGACGCGACGCCGGCGAAATCCCACCCAGACGGCCACCATGGCCGCAAGGACGACTGCCGCGGCCAGCGAGATCATCAATTGCTCGTTGCACTCGGCGCCGCAGCCATAGGCGTACCAGACCGGCCGGTAGTGCATGCCGACGATGCCGATCCCGATCAACAAGCCACCCAGCAGGCGGTCAGCACTGCCCCACTCTATGAGGTTGGCGACGTAGAAGCCCCCCCACGCCACCAGCACCGAAAATCCGATCAAAGCCGTAACCTCAACGGCACCTTGGTCGCTCGATGCTGGGAATCCGAAAGCCCGCATGGCGATGAAGTGCGTCGCCCACGCCACGATGCCGAGGGTCAACGCACCGTTGATCAGCGCGAGCTGCACGTGGCCCGACGACAGGCCAGCGTCTCTGAGTTGCGCTGTCAGCGCGATCGCCGACATCGTGCCGAAGATGGCAACGCCGAGCGACAACAGCGCCAAGATTGGATCATAGGTGACTGCCATCGTGCCCCGGGCCTTTCATCTCTCCACACCACTATGGTCTCGCCAATACAAAGCGGGCAAATGCAAGGCGACGTTTCTGCTTTGTTGGCGAATCAGCTCTGCAATTCACCTGCATTCGCGCGCTGCTGGAACCATGCGGAACATGCGGCAGTTCCATCGTGCCCATGACGTGGCCACGCTCGTGCGGTGCACACGGTTAACTCCGCGCATGATCATCAGGCCGCAAGAGTTTGGGTGCGCAACAGGACTCGCGTGAGTATGACGGCGCAACGTCGTCGAGCACGCACGCGCGGCATCAACTCGAGCCTCACAACATCCACGCTTCATCGCAAAATGGACACCATGAGACGTATTGTGTCGGTCGTGAGTTTCGGCAGATGCGTGGTGCGTGCCGTTACGGCGCAGCATGTGGGTCGCCTGAGGGTTCATTCACCTGAAGCACCGCAGTACCAGAAAGGTCGAGGTGAGGCGTAGTTGGGGCGTTCGTGCTGGCGTTGCGTGACGACAGAAACGGCCAGGGACACTACGGCGGGCAACGATGAACGATACGAGGGCCGACAAGAAAGTCGACGAGATCAGCCGCCTGTTGGAACGCATCGACCGCGTCGGGCCCGCAGCCAAACGGAACATCCCGCCGCGAAATCTTCCTTCCGAGCAGATATCGCAACCTCGCGACGCGACTCCGCGACGTGACCCTGTCCCCTCGCAGCGCGATCTTCAGTTTGCGATGGAGTATCGCGCGTTCCTGGCCGGTAAGCAGTCCGCCGGCCCGGGTCCCTGGGTGTATCTGCTGATAACGACATTGAACACGATCGTCATCACGCTCGTCGCGGCCCTCGTGCTCGGAAACATGCGCCACGATCTGTTTCCCCTGAGGTTTGGTCGCGCACCAGCCGATGCGCCGCCGTCCGCGTCTGGCAAGGCGATGCGCTCCATCACGCTCCAGCCGGTCGGGACGCCGGAACATCCCCTTCGCCTCGAGGCAGGCAAACGCACGCGGCTGCCCCTGCAGATCAGTCCTGCGAATGCCGTGACCGATAGCTATTTCCTCATCCTCTCGGGTGTTCCATCTTTGACAAGCGTGACCGGCGCCACGCGCATCGGCACGGACATCTGGCTGGTGCCGCCCAATGCCATAGGCCAGATCGATGTTGCCGTTGCAGACGGACCGGGCATCCCATCCCGATTTGGCATCCAGCTTCGTTATTCCAATGGTGTCGAGGCAGCCCGGGCCGAAGGCTGGCTGATCGTCGAGGCGTCCGCTGCCGAAGCAGCCACGGCACGGCCAGACGCGAGCGCGACTGCGGGCATGATCACTCAGGCCGAGCATCTGCTGGTCCGGGGCGACATCGTTGCCGCGCGGACGCTCTATGAGCGCGCCGCCGAAGCGGGCAACGCCGAGGCAGCCCTGACGTTGGGCGCTACCTACGACCCAAGCCGCCTCTGGTTCCTTGGCACACTCGGCGTTGCGGGAAACAAGCAACGCGCGCGCGAGTGGTACGTGCGCGCCGACAAGCTTGGTCACCCCGATGCCAAGGCACGGCTTGGCGCTCTCGGGAACTAGTCACCAGACTTCAAGCTTGCGACGCAAACCCAGTCGCCCGCGCGCCGAATGCAAAGTCGACATCGTGACGAGAGCAGGTCGTGAGCGTGTTGCATCCGTACCGGCGTGGAATGACAGCCAACTCGACCGAACCGCGGGCTCGACGGCCCAAGTCCAATCTGACGCCGGAACGGCTCAGCCTCTTCACGCTGTTCGTCATGGGCTCGCTCATCGTTCTGGCGCTCGCCTATGCGCCGGACTACGGGCGCAGCGTCGTGCACGGTCCGATGACCCCGGGACATGAGGCGATGGCGTGCACGCACTGCCATGCCGCCGCGCCCGGCACGATGCGCCAGCAGGCGCAAGCCAACGTGCGCTATTGGCTGGGCCTCAGGAAAACGCCGGTGTCGTTTGGCCATGAGCCTGTCACATCCGCGGCGTGCCTCACCTGCCACGCGAGAGAAAACGACCGCCATCCGACGTTTCGTTTTCGCGAGCCGCGCTTCGCCGCGGCCAATCAATCACTGGATGCACGAAGCTGCTTGTCCTGTCATGCCGAGCACCGCAACCAGCGTATGACGGCGAACGCCGAGTTCTGTCAGCTCTGCCATCAGGACCTGAAACCGCGCATCGACCCCATCAACCCTGGGCACGCCCAACTCGTGCAAGACGCCAAGTGGGAGACATGCCTGACGTGTCATGACTTCCACGGCAACCACCCCGTCAAAGCCCCTGTCGCGCACGACGCCGCCCACGATCTCGCCGCTGTTCGCAGCTATTTGGCGGATGGGCCTGACCCCTACTCGAAAGCCAGGATTCACGAGGCCAAACAGCCATGACGTTCGCGCGAGTTGTGACGCTGGCCGTCTTGGGCGTTATCGCTGTTTATCTTTTTGCGACCGCACCTGAACCTCTTCCTCAGCAAGGTAGCATTTCGGAAGCCGGAAAACAGATCCCTATCGATCGCGTGTTCGAGGCGGCAAACATCATCAATCACGAGTCGCGGCGCATCTATACCGCACGCATTGTCGGCGGCGGGCAGCGCGCGGGGCTGGAGTTCGCCGAGGATTGGCGTGACAAAGATAGTCAAGCAGGCCCCCTACCGGCCCTGTTCCTGCGCCTCGTCTCGTCGGAATTGGCGAAGCGATCCGAGATGCTCAGCCTGTTTCTCGGCTCCGACGAGCCGATCAACCCATCGAACCTCTTCTCGGGCGAGCAGAAAGTCCGGTTTCTTCAGTTGAAGGCCGACGCCAGCCCCCGTTTCTTCGCTGCGCCTGATGGCCAATACGTCGCCATGTATCCCGACGTTGCCTCAGCAAGACCCTGCGTCACCTGCCATAACGAGCACACTGGCTCGCCGAAACGCGACTGGAAGCTCGGTGACATCATGGGCGCGACGACGTGGATCTCTCCTGCACGCGAGGTCTCGGCGGACGAGTTCCAAACAATCGTCTCTGCGCTCTATGCCTGCGTGGAGAGCGCCTGGCGCATCTATCTGGAGAAGTCCGCCACGTTCTCCAACCCACCGGCCATTGGCACCGACTGGCCGAAACAGGGTTCGCGCGTTCTGCCGGATGCGGAGACCTTCATGGCCGATGTCTATCAGAGCTCGGCACCGCGCGTGTTGCGCCTCTTCAGCGAACCGACCGTCACGTCATCGACGGCAAGACCATGAATGCTCTTGTCTCGTCACTTCTGCGCAAGCGCTATTTCTGGATCGGTGTTCTTGGCCTGGCGCTTCTGGCAATAGCGATGTTGATGGGCCTGCGCGCACAGCAGCTGCTTCCCAAATCCGCCAGTTTCGCGCTCTCGGTCGCAACCGGATCGGCTTTGGTCGGCTGCATCATCTATCAATGGGCCCTGTTCTTCACGCGCCTTGCCGGAGACCATCACGCAGCGCGCCATCACTATCGCAACCATCGCTATGTCGGGACGGCCGCTGTCTACCTCTTCGTCCTTCACGCCGGGGGCCTTGGCTATGCGCTCCTGACGGTTCTGCCCATTCTGTTCCTGGTCATTTCGGTCACCGGCCTCTTCAATAGCGAGGTCATCAGCCTGCCGCCGCGTGTCAAACGCTTCTGGGGCTACCTGCACATCGGCCTCTCGGGCTTGCTCCTGCCCCTGATCGCATTCCACGTCTGGGCCGCTCTGGCGTTCAAATAAGCCGGCATCGTGCCTTCGTCCGGGATGCTGACCGGATTCCGCCCAGCGCATGCGGCCAGATTCATCGAGAACCAGTGTGACAACCCGTGACACACGGCAGGAGAGCGCTCTAGACTGGTCCGGGGGCAAACAGAAAAACCAGCCCGCAAACAAGGAGGGAATTCGTGTTGAAGGTCATCCATCTGATCGCAGCGCTCGCCCTGACTTTGGCTGCCGCGGGCGAAGCGCAATCCCAGACCCCGCGCAAGGGCGGCACGCTGCGCATGACAGCGCCCTACGGCTCCAGCCTCACCAGCCTCGACATCCACACGACGCCGCGCGCCCAGGACGACATCGTCGGCAAGATCCTGCATCGCACCCTGTACAATTGGGACAGCGTAAACAACAAGGTAGTGCTGGAGCTCGCCAAGGAGGTCGCGGCCTCGGAGGACGGGCTCGTCCACACCTACAAGCTGCGCGACGACGCCTACTTCCACAACGGACGCCGGATGACGGCGGACGACATCATCTGGTCCTACACGCGCATCATGGACGGATCGAAGGGCTTCCCCGGAGCGCGCTACATCCGCATCATCAAGGGCGCGGTCGATGTCGAGAAGGGCCAGGCCAAGGAGATCACCGGTCTCAAGAAGATCGACGACTTCACCTTGGAGATCACGCTCACCGAGAAGGTGGAACCCGGCTATTATTTCTTCACCGGCACGACATCAATTCTTCCGCGTGAAGAAATCGACAAAGGCACGTTCCCCAGCAGCCCCGTTGGGCTCGGGCCCTTCAAGTTCGTAGAGCACGTGCCGGGCTCGCGCCTCGTCGCCGAGCGTTGGGAGAAATTCTACAAGCCAGGGCAGCCCTATCTCGACAAGATCGTGGTTGCCATCATGGGTGAGGCGCCTGCGCGCGACGTCGCCTTCCGCGCCAAGGAGATCGACACGTCCATCCTGGGTCCGGCGCAATATGTCGCCTACCGCGCCGACCCCACGCTGTCGAAGAACATTCTCGAGGTCGCCGAAGTCTTCACCCGCAACATGGGCCTCAATCCTGCGGTCAAGCCGTTCTCCGACAAGCGCGTCCGGCAAGCCATCAACCATGCCATCGACACCAAGCTGATCATCGAGCGGCTGGTGAAGGACAAGGCCTATCGCGCGACGAGCTGGCTACCCATCTCCTCCCCGGCCTACGACAAGAGCTTGCAGCCTTACGCCTTCGACCCGGAGAAGGCGAAGAAACTCTTGGCAGAGGCCGGCTACCCAGATGGCTTCGAGTTCGAATGGACGACAAGTCAGAATGAAAGCTGGGGCCTGCCGATCGTGGAAGCCGCCATCCCGTATCTCGCCAAGGTCGGGATCAAGGTGAAACCGAAATTGGTCGAGGCGGCCGTCTTGAGCGACGTCATCCCGAAAGGCGAGTACCAGGCCTACATCTGGTCCAATCAGTCGGGTCCGGACCCCGCAGCAACACTCAAGTGCTACCACTCGAAGACGCCGCGCACCGCCTGCAACTACACCGGCTTCAACAATCCAACGTTCGATAAGCTGCTTGATGATGCCGGGCAGGAAACCAATGCCGCCAAACGGATGGAGCTGCTGCAGAAGGCCAACGCTCTTCTTTATGAAGAGGCTCCGGTCTGGTTCTTCAACTACAACAAGGCCGTGATGGCCTATCAGCCGTGGGTCAAGGGCTTGCAGCCCAATGCCACGGAACTCGCCCACCAATACGCGGAGTTCCTGTGGGTCGATGAGACCTCGCCGCTCGCCAAGTAGCTCGAACAACGTGCATTCGCCGGGCCAGGACTGACCTGGCCCGGCGTCCGCCGACGGGAGGCTTGGTCGTGGTCCTCTTCATCGCGAGACGCTTGCTTCAGACAGTGCCCACCATCGCCTCGGTGGTCCTGCTGATCTTCCTGATGTTCAGCGTCATTCCCGGCAGCTTCGCCTCGAGCATGGGGGACGATGGCCGCGGCGGCATGGACGCGCAGGTGGTCGAGCGGATGCGCAAGGAACTGGGCCTCGATGATCCCATCGGCAAGCGCTTCCTCACTTACATCGGCAACATCGCCACCGGAAACCTCGGCATCTCGTTCCGCACGCGCGAGCCGGTGACGAAAATGATCGCGGGGCGCCTGTGGCCGTCGCTCAAGCTGACGCTCGCCGCCATGGGGCTCGCCATCGTCATCGGCATACCGCTCGGTTTCATCGCCGCGGCCCGGCCGGGCGGCATCGTCGACATGCTCTCGATGGCCGGCGCAGTATCGGGCCTGTCGTTGCCCAAGTTCTGGTTCGGGCTGATGCTGATGTATCTGTTCGCCCTCGTGCTGGGCTGGCTTCCAAGCTTCGGCTACGGCGATGGAAGCCTCCGGTACCTGATCTTGCCGGCCATTACGCTCGGCGTTTCGCCGATGGCCCTCCTCGCCCGCACGACGCGCGTCGCAGTCATCGAAGTCATGAACGCGGACTTCGTGCGCACCGCCCGTTCCAAGGGCATGAGCGACATGCGCGTGCTGACCTGGCACGTCATGCGCAATGCCATGGTGCTCGTGCTCACTACCATCGGCCTCCAGTTCGGCTCGCTTATGGGGCAGGCCGTCGTGGTCGAGAAGCTCTTCTCCTGGCCTGGTCTGGGATCGCTCCTGGTGGACAGTGTATTCCAGCGGGACATCCCCGCTGTGCAAGGCTCCATCCTCGTGATCGTGCTGTTCTTCCTCGTGATCAACACGCTCGTCGACATCGCCTACGTCATCATCGATCCCCGTATTCGCTACTCCTAGGAGCCCCGGCTTGCGCGCCAATCTCCTCATAGGCGGATTTCTGTTCTTGGCGGCCGTGTTCATCGGCATCTTCGCTCCACTGCTGGCGCCCTATGACCCCGTCATGGACGCCAATCTCATGAATGCGGAGATCCCGCCCGGTCGCGAATTCTGGTTCGGCACCGATGCGCAGGGCCGCGACATCTACAGCCGCGTCGTGCACGGCGCCCGCATTTCCCTGACCGTCGGCATCGTTTCGCAGCTCATCAACAGCCTGATCGGCGTCGCGCTCGGGCTGTCCGCCGGCTACTGGGGCGGTTGGTGGGACGACTTCGTCTCGGGCCTCACAAATCTGATGCTGGCGATCCCCTCGCTCATTTTTGCGCTGGCGATCATGGCCATCCTCGGTCCGGGCCTGTCGAGCCTGCTCATCGCCCTCGGCCTCACCAATTGGTCCTACACCTGCCGTATCAGCCGTGCTCAAGCGCTGTCGCTCAAATCGCAAGGTTACGTGCAAGCCGCGCGCATCCTGGGTTATGGCGATCTGCGCATCATGTTCACGCAGCTGCTGCCGAACATGTACGGACCCATTATCGTCATCGCCACGCTCGGCATGGGGGCCGCGATCCTTGCTGAAGCTGCGCTCTCGTTTCTCGGCCTCGGCATCAGGCCGCCCTATCCGAGCTGGGGCAGCATGCTGTCGGAGGCACGCGATCAGATCACCACGGCGCCTTGGCTCTCGGTCTTTCCCGGCCTCGCAATTTTCTTCACCGTCCTGGGCCTCAACCTGCTCGGCGATGGCCTGCGCGACATTCTCGATCCGCAAGCCAAGGAACGCCGCGCATGACCCAGGCGCCGCTCCTCGACGTCGAGAATCTGCGTATCGATCTCGCCACGCCCGGCGTCCGGCATGCCGCGGTCGAGGACGTCTCTTTTCGCATCGATCGCGGCGAAACCTTCGGCCTCGTCGGCGAGTCCGGCTGCGGCAAGAGCATCACGGCGCTTGCCATCATGGGCTTGCTCAAGCGGCCACTGGAGATCGGCGGCGGCCGCATCCGCCTCGAGGGCACCGAAATCCAGGGCCACACGCAATCGCAGCTCAAATCCCTGCGCGGGCGGCGGGTCGCCATGATCTTCCAGGAGCCGATGACGGCGCTTAATCCGCTGTCTCCGGTGGGCCGGCAGATCGCCGAGATGTTCGTGCTGCACATGGGCGCAACCTGGTCGGAAGCCAACGAGCGAGCCGTCGAGGCATTGCGGCAGGTCAGGGTCCCGTCTCCGGAGCGCCGGGTTAAGGACTTCCCGCACCAGCTCTCGGGCGGCATGCGCCAGCGCGTCATGATCGCCATTGCTCTGGCGTGCGGTCCGGGCCTGCTCATTGCCGACGAGCCGACCACTGCGCTCGATGTCACCGTGCAGGCGGAGATCGTCGACCTGATGCAGGAGCTGTGTGCCGAGAAGGGCACCGCTATCCTGATGATCTCGCATGATCTGGGGCTCGTCGCGAAGGTGTGTCGTCGCGTCGCCGTGATGTATGCCGGCCGCGTGGTGGAGGCACGTCCAGCGAGAGAGATTTTCGCTTCCCCACATCACCCCTACACGCAAGGCCTCGTGGCATCGCTGCCTCTGCTCGGCTCGCGAGCGGCGCATGGACGGAGCCGGCTGAAGGAGATCACCGGCGTCGTGCCCTCGATTGCCTCTTATCCCTCGGGTTGCCGCTTCCACCCGCGTTGCGGTGTCATGACCCCGCGTTGCCCGAGCGAGATGCCCGCAATCACTCCGCTCGATAGCGATGGCTTCGTCAGGTGTCACAATCATGGATGACAAGCCTGCCGTGCCATTGCTCGCCGTGGACGATCTCGCCGTGCACTTTCCCGTACGGCTCGGATTGGGCCAGCCCAAGCGCCAGCTCAAGGCCGTCGATGGCGTGACGTTCGACCTGAGACCGGGAGAGTGCCTGGGTCTCGTGGGCGAATCCGGCTGCGGGAAATCAACCCTGGCGCTCGCCATCATGGGGCTCGTGGCACCGACGCACGGCACCATTCGCCTCGACGGCCAGAGCATCGCAGCGTCCTCCCGCGCCGACCGGTTGGCCATGGCGCGCATGATCCAGATGGTGTTTCAAGATCCTTATGCGTCGCTCAATCCACGGCAGACCGTGCGTCGCACTCTGGAGGATCCGCTCCGGCTGCACGGCGTCACCGACAAGGACGAGGTCAAGGCGCGCACGGCGGAGATGCTCGCCAGCGTCGGCTTGCGCCCCGAGCATGCGGACCGCTATCCGCACGAGTTCTCCGGCGGCCAGCGCCAGCGCATCGGCATCGCCCGTGCCCTCATTCTCAAACCCAAGGTCGTCATCTGCGACGAGCCGGTCTCCGCGCTCGACGTGTCGATCCGTGCCCAGATCATCAATCTTCTGCTCGATCTGAAGGACAAGCTCGGTCTGTCCTACATCATGATCAGCCACGACCTCGGCGTCGTCGAGCACATGAGCGATCGCGTGGCAGTCATGTATCTGGGGCGTCTGGTCGAGACCGGCGGCTGGCGGGAAATCTTCGAGGCGCCTGGGCACCCCTACACGCGCGCATTGATCTCTGCGATCCCCGACCCGTTCGAGCACGATCCGCAGACGCGGCTGGCCAAAGCCCGCGGCGAGGTTCCGAGCGCACTCAATCCGCCGTCCGGTTGCCACTTCCATCCGCGCTGTGCGCAAAAACAGGACAAGTGCTCGGCCCAGGAGCCGCACCTCGAAAGCATCGGCCCCGCACATTATGCCGCGTGCCACTTTGCGCAGCGCGAGCAGGCGATCGCTCAATAAGCACCCATTGGCAGCCCATTTGGCCGTCCGCGGCAGCCGTGCTACACGGGCGCTCATGAACGCTGAGATCCGGTCCTTCCGGAAAGCTCTTTTGCAGCACGCCCCCTTGGGGCTCCTGGCTGCTCTCGCGATTGCCTGGATGGCCGCGGGTGCTCTTGCATGGAGCACCTCCGGCACCACCGCACCGGCGCATGGTCCGTCGGTCGAAACCGGATATCAGTCGGCCAAGGCCATCAGGCCGTACAATGCGGCGGCATTGCGCGAAGCCAAGTCGCTCAGGCGACAGGCCGCAGACGACCGGTCCGAACCCGATCCAAAAGTCGCAACCCTACCCGCGGCAGCCCCGTGCAGGGCTTCGGCCGGAATTTCCCATGAGGGAGCGGCGCCGTGGATTCTTGTTTCAGCCTTCCTTGCGCACCGGACCTGCAATCCGCGCGATCCACCTGGCGATGTGACCTAGCCGACTTTCGAACGCCGAGCACGACTGCGCCCGCCGTACGTGGGCTGCTGCGCTTTGGCTATGTCATATCAAAAAATGTGGATTCAACATGCTCGAAATGTCCGAAGACGATGCTCCGCGAGATACGCGGAGTCCAAGGGAAAAGGAGCTCGAGGAACGGCTCGGATCGCGAACGATTCTTGTCGTCCTGTTGATATTCTTGGCGTTGGTCGAGGCCATCGTCATCATGCGACTGGCCTACTAGGCGAATTGCAGCCGGCGGCGAGTTGCGCCGCCGGCTGTAATAACAAGGCAGCACACAACGACCTAGCTGCCTCGCCTGAACATACCCGGTGTCATGCCGTGCGCCGCCCTGAACGTACGGGAGAGGTGGCTCTGATCGGCAAAGCCGGCCGCGATCGCAGCTTCCGCAAGACCGGAACCCTGAGCGATCAGCGCCCTGGCACAACGCAATCTCCTGTCGCGAATGTACACCGCAGGCGTAACGCCGGTCGTCTTCTTGAAATCGCGGATCACTTGAAATCTGGTCACATGCGCCGCATCGGCCAGACACTGCAGGTCGATCTGCGATGCGAGCGCATTCTCGATACACTCCTCATACATCAAGAACCGTTGTTGTGACCCGGAGCCTTCAAGCGCCTCCGCGCCGCCGCATCCATCGCCATGCCGTAGAATCAGGCGTCTCAGCGCGACGAGAAGTGATGTTTCGGCGTGCGCCGCCTCGGGAGATACCGAGCCCTCATGTGCCGCTGCCAACGCATGGGCAAGGTGCTCATCGTGAATGACCGGACACGAGAACACCGGAGCACGCTCCAACCCCAGCTCTCGTGCAATCGCGGTCATGAGTTGCACCGACGGGTAGAAGGTCCGATAGGCCCAGCCCTCCTCTGCGCCCCGTTCTCCGTCATGCCATTCTTCGGGATTGACGATAGCGACTGCTCCGGCCGGAGCGAGAACATCGCGACGCCCGATGCGGATACGCTCGCAGCCCGCGGTGATCAGCGCGATCACATATGTCGGATGCGTGTGCAGCTCGTAGCGATGCTCCGTGAACTGCGCCTTGAAGAGGCCCAGGTCGGGGAAGCAGGGATGGCGCCAGTAGGCCTTTGTCTCCGTCGCTAGCACGCCTTTGTCCTCGCCACGGTCAATCTGGTTCAAGACGCCCTGTGCCGCATCGTGTATCCGAGTGCAATAGCCGGGGTCAAATCCGCGGTTGCAGGCGTTGAGGACCACCATGCTGCACAATGATCCTATCGCGGCTCTGACACCAGAGGTCATCGGCTGGCGGCACCATATCCATGCCCACCCCGAGCTTGGGTTCCAGGAGGTCAATACGGCCCGTTTCGTCGCGGAAAAGCTGCGATCCTTTGGTCTTGACGACGTACACGAGGGTATCGGAGGCACCGGGGTTGTCGGCGTCCTGCGCGGCGGCGCGGGTACACGCGCCATCGGGCTCCGGGCCGAGCTCGATGCCCTCCCGGTCCTGGAAAAAAGCGGCCTGCCGTACGCCTCGAAAGCCGACGGGATAATGCACGCCTGCGGGCACGACGGTCATACCGCCATGCTGCTCGGGGCGGCCAGACTGCTCAGCGAGACCCGGGCCTTCGATGGCACCGTCTACTTCATCTTCCAGCCCGCGGAAGAAAACGAAGGCGGCAGCATGCGCATGATCGAGGACGGCTTGTTCAAACGCTTTCCTGTTGAGGCCACGTATGCCGTTCACAACTGGCCGGGCCAGAAGCTCGGCACCATCGCCGCACGCACCGGACCGCAAATGGCTGCAGTCGATAATTTCGAGCTGACCTTCGAAGGTCTCGGCGCACACGCGGCCATGCCCCAGCTCGGCGATGATCCGATCCTGGCCGCGGGCGCTTTCGTCCAGGCTGTGCAGCGCATCGTCAGCCGCTCGGTGGACCCGCAATCGGCGCTCGTCGTCAGCCTGACGCAAATCCATGGCGGCAACGTCGGCAACATCGTGCCGGGCAAGGTCTGGCTGCAAGGCACCTGCCGCTTCTTCGAACCCAGCTATTCGGATCATTGCGAGAAGCTGATCGGTGAGATTGCCCAAGGCATCGCCCGCGCCCATTCGCTCAAGGCAAAGCTCGACTACAAGAAGGGCTACCCGCCGGTCATCAATACGGCGGATGCGGCGTTCCGCGCCGTCAAAGCTGCCGCCGCTGCTGTTGGGCAGGAGAATGTTTCCGCCGAATTCGCGCCGAGTCTCGGTTGCGAGGATTTCGCCTTCATGATCCGCGAGACGAGCGGCTGCTACGCGTGGATCGGCGCAGGAGAGGTCGGCCCGGGTGCCGGCCTGCACGGGGATCGCTACGTCTTCAATGACGCCATCGTCCCCATCGTCATGCGCTACTACGTCAACCTCGTCGAGCAAACGCTTCCCGCCGCCCCGATGGCGTGAGGCACCGGCTACGAGCGAGCCTGGGCCCTTGCTCCAGACTTCGATTTCGGGGATTTGGCCGCTACACCACTCAGCAGTGTTTTCGTCACGACGTCCACGATATCGGTGCTCTTGAACTTCGTCTGGCGAAACCACTCCGGCACACGGTTCAGAGCCCCCAGCAAATAGGGAACAAAAAGACTGAGATTGATACCCGGGTCGATCTCCCCGCTTTTCACCCCATCCTCAAAAATGCCGAACCAGATTTTCGCGTATTTGTCGCGCATGGCCCGGCTCCTCCGCTTCAACACGGGCGGAAGGTGCTCGTAAACCTGCATGTAGACCGTGTCTCGGCCCAGCATCCCCGCGATGTGCGCCTGGATCGCGATGCGTATGCGATCCGCAAACGCTGCATCGGACGGTACGTCCCTCAGTTTTGCTTGAACCTGCTCCAGCAGCATGGCGACGCCAGAGTTCAGAATCTCCTCGACGATCTCCTCTTTGGACTTGAAATGGTGATAGAGGCTTCCTGCCTTGATGTTCACCCGTAGCGCCACCGCGCGCATCGTGAAGGCCTCATACCCCCCGTCCACGATCAATCGCGCCGCGGAATCCAGGATCTCGACGCGGGTCGGGCTCGGCCGAGCCTGCCCTTCGAGCACCACGCCAAGGCCGGAGGGCTTTTCTCCCCTGAGTACTTTCATCCAAGCTCCGCAATTGCCCGAGAAAAGTTGGATCGATGGCCCCGCCGGTACATCGGCGTAGCAGGGGCCCCTGGGAGCATCCAGCGCTGCAGAGTACTGACATGCCATTTTCGCAGCAAGCGCTACTTAACAAACGCTAGGCTGGCAAATATCTTCGACTGGCCGCGAAGGGACCTCCAAGGTCGCCACGCGGCACGATGGATAGATTGCACAACACAACATCTTCTGCATCTGCGCTTCCAACGGCTGCACAGATGCCAATCGTGGGAGCTCGCCATGGCCACAGGTCTTCAAACACCTCAACAGATCGTTTGGACGCCGGCGGCCGGCCTTGTCAAAGACAGCAACATCGCTGCGTTCATGCGGCAGCACGGCATACCCGACTATTCGTCTTTGCTGCAACGCGCCGATAATGACCCCCAATGGTGGTGGCGCGCAGTGGTCGATCGCATTTCCTTTTTTCGCCCCTATGACGTCCTGCTGGATACGACTGAAGGCATCCCTTTTGCGCATTGGTGCGTCGGCGGGAAAACGAACATCGTCCTCAATGCGCTCGACCGGCACAAGGGCACAGGCATCTGGGATGGCTCCGCGGTCATCGGCGTTTCGGAAGCGAACGACGTACGCGTGTGGACCTATTCCGAGCTGGACAGGCACACCAGCCAACTCGCAGCGGGCTTACGGTCGCTTGGCGTTCGTCCCGGCGAGGTCGTCGCCGTCTACATGCCGAACATCAATGAAGCCATGTCCGCCATGCTCGCGGTTGCGAAGATCGGCGCCGTCGCCATGCCGCTCTTCTCAGGGTTCGGGGTCGAGGCCATCTACACGCGGCTGTTGGACTCGGGCGCGGTTGCGATCCTGACGGTCGATGGCACGAGCCGCCGCGGACGTTGGAGCCCGATGAAGCCCGTCGCCGATGAAGCGGCCGATCGGATCGGCCCGCAAGTCAGGCACGTTGTCTGCCTGACTTCATCCGGCACGGCTTCGCTGAACGCGGAACGTGATGTCGACTGGAGGGAGCTGTGTCGGAATCAACCCTCGGACACCCCCACGGAGCAGGTGGAGTCCGAGGCTCCTGTGCTCCTGATGTACACGTCGGGGACCACCGGCAAGCCGAAGGGCACGGTGCACACGCACGCCGGCTTGGCCGCGAAGTTTTCCCTCGATCTCGGACTGATGATGGACCTGAAGCCGAGCGACCGGATCGTGTGGCCGAGCGACATGGGCTGGCTTGTCGGACCAATCCTGGCGTATGGCGCAACGATCATCGGTGCGTCTTTCGTGCTGGCCGAGGGCGCACCGAACTATCCTGATCCGGCGAGGATGTGGCGCCTGATAGAAACGCATCGCGCCACTTTCCTGGGTATCGCGCCCACCGTGATCCGCGGGTTCATGCACGGAGCCGGTACCGGCTCGCACGATATTTCATCGCTGCGGATTTGCGTCTCCACGGGTGAAGCCTGGACGCCCGACGCGTGGTGGTGGACCTTCGAGAACGTACTCGACCGCAAGCGGCCCATCATCAACTACACGGGCGGAACCGAGATCGGCGGCGGCATTCTGTCCGGCACGGTTGTCCTTCCGATGAAGCCGTGCTCCTTCACCGGACCCGTCCCCGGCATGGGAGCCGACATCGTCGACGATGAGGGCAACTCCGTAGGCCCGAACACCGTGGGCGAGCTTGTACTGCGCAAGCCATCGATCGGTCTCAGCCGCGGACTATGGAACGATCGCGAGCGCTACCTCGACAGCTACTGGCGCGACATCCCGAACATGTGGCGTCAGGGTGACTGGGCCTACCGCGACGAGGACGGGTTCTGGTACGTCCTGGGGCGTTCCGACGACACGCTGAAGATCGCCGGCAAGCGCACCGGCCCATCGGAAATCGAAGCGCTTCTGACCGGCACCGATAAAGTTGCAGAAGCTGCCGCAATCGGCGTGCCTGACCCGATCAAGGGCGAGGCTGTTGGCTGCGTCGTAGTTGCGGCACCCGGCGTCGAAGACAATTCAGCGCTGAAAACCGAGCTCTCGAACGCAGTCGTGGAAGGCCTTGGCCATCCATACCGGCCGCAGTTCGTTCTCGTTGTTGGCGACCTGCCCAAAACGCGCAATATGAAAGTCATGCGACGGATCGTTCGCGCGGCACTGCTGGGCAAGCCGCTGGGCGATACCTCGTCGTTGATAAACCCGGAGGCGGTCGAGGCCGTGCAGATCGCAGCAAAGTCTTTGGGGCTTCAGCCGCCCGACAAGGGTTGATGCCGGCCGGACCCACCCCCAGTGGATCAGACCGTCCGGAACCCGCCATCGGCCATGATGATGCAGCCGGTGACGTAAGCGGACATGTCCGACGCCAGAAACACGGCCGGACCCGCGATGTCCTCGGGCTTTCCGGCACGGTTCAACGGCGTGTGCCGCATGACCGTGGCAACCATATCAGGGTTGTTGGCTCGCGCCTGCGCATTGATTTTCGTTTCGATCAGCCCGGGGCCGATGGCATTGACACGCACGCCATCCTTGCCGAGCTCTGCGGCCAGCGCGCGCGTGAAACCAAGCACCCCGTGCTTCGACGTTGTGTAGGCAGCCGAATTTGGCCAGCTCACATGCACGAATGATTGGATCGAGCCGATGTTGACGATCCGTCCTTTGGTCGCGCGAAGCTGATCGATGAAGGCGTGCGTAACGTTGAACACGCCGTCGAGATTGATCGAGAGAATATCGTCCCAATCCTTGGTCACGGCCGCACGGTCACCCGTGAAGGGATTGCGCCGATTGATGCCGGCATTGTTGACCAGGATGGAGATGTTACCGCCTCTAGCGATCTCCGCAGCAGCAGCCTTGCAGGCCTCACGGTCCGTCACGTCGAGCGTCATCGCCGAAGCTTTGCCGCCTGCATCCGTGACGAGCTTCACGGTTTCTCTGGCACCCTCGGCGTTGGCGTCGAGGACGATCACACGTGCGCCCTCCCGGCCATAGGCTTGGCATATCCCCTGTCCGATACCCGAACCGCCGCCGGTGACAGCCGCGATATGTCCTTCAAGCAGTCCCGCCATTAGCCCCTCGCAAGCGCACGTGATTGTTCGTCCTCGATCTTCGCGGAGCTTCCGAGAACCCCCGCGAATAGTCAACCGTGCGGCATCCTGGTCTGATCATTGGAATTGCTGGTCAGTGGAGGTTCTGGCGCACCCGCTTGGCAAGCAACGCGAGCGTTTCGCGCGCCGCCTGCGAGTATGCCGTCCAGCCAAGGAAGCCATGCGGATGATCGCTGACTTCCACGATTTCCGCGGCAACACCGGCGGCCTGCAGCTTATCGGCATAGGCACGCCCCTCGTCGACGAGCGGATCTAGCCCTGCCAGAACAACGAGAGCGGGGGGCAAGCCTGCAAAACTCGGCGCAAGAAGGGGAGATGCTCGCGGTGACAGCGCATCCCTCTTGTTCACGAGATACAGGGCGAAGTATGCGCGCATCTTCTCCGCGGTCAGCGGATAGCCAGTTCCCAGATCGGAATGGGAGGGCTGCGCACACGTCGCGTCCGTCACTGGGTAGACGAGCACCTGGTACTTGAGCGGAATGTCGGCCTTGACGGATTGGGCCACGACAGCTGCCAGGTTCCCGCCTGCGCTGTCTCCCGCCACCGCAAGTCTCCGCGCGTCCACGCCAATGTCTTCCGCATGGCGCACCACCCAACGGGTGACGGCTATGGCGTCTTCGAGACCTGCCGGAAAACGATTCTCCGGCGCCAAACGATAGTCGGCCGAGATCACCACCACGTCCGCATCACGGCAGATCGTGCGGCAGATTGTTTCCACCATATCGAGATCGCCAACGACAAAGCCCCCACCGTGAAAGTAGATCAGTGCCGGCGGAACGGATTGAGACTTTGTTCTCGGATAGTACATCCGGATTGGGACTTGGATTCTCCTTCCGTGCTCAACGAAACGGTTTTCGATTCTGTCCACATCCGGAGGCGCTGCGGCCAGGCGCTCCGTTCGGATATGCATGAGTTGCCGCATCTTCTCGACCGTCACGGGCGGCACAATGCTGCGCTCGAGCTCGGTGATGACCGCGATGGCCTCCTTGGCCTCGGGATGAAGGGGCGCCACGTTTCTCATGGTCTCACAGCCTCGCTTGCATCGTTGTTCACCTGGCCCGAACGACAGCGCCGCCCCTCTCCTCAATCAGCTTGATGATCGAGGTGAAGTCTTCCTCGCTCCGTCCACCGGTCGCAGCGTCCCGCCACGCTTTTCCGGCCTGGGCAATGGCCGCCACGGGAACACCGAGCGCCTCGGCCTCGTCCAGACCGAGCGCGACATCCTTGTCCACGATCGCCAGGCGGGCACCAAAATCGAACGTGCCCGTCAGCGCGGCGCGGGCGAGTATATCGGCTGACGCAGTGCTCCTCCCGGTTCCCGCATTGAGAACTTCCATCATTTGTGCAGCGTCGAGGCCAGCCTTGGCCCCCATCACCAAGCCCTCGGATGCAACAACCATATTGGCTGCCATCACCAGGTTGTTGACGAGCTTCATGACCTGCGCCTGGCCCGGCGTGTCCCCGAGAACGTACAAGTCCTTGCCTATCAGGCGAAGCCATGGCGCGACGGCGACGACATCGTCCTTCCCACCCGCGACCATCATCGCCAGCGTGCCTTGCCGCGCGCGCGGCGGCCCACCGCTGATTGGCGCATCGACCGTATGTATACTCTTCCGCGCCAGCGCCTCCGCGATGGACTGAATGCACGTCCGCCCGATGGTCGACATCTCGACGTAGATCTTTATGGCACTCCCGCCGGCGACGCCGTTCTCACCGAACGCAGCGTCCTCGCTGACCTTGCGGGATGGAAGGCATGCAAACACGATCGAAGCGGCATCCGCCACGGATCGTGCCGACGTATGTCCCACGGCTCCACGGTCCGTAAAGGAACGCATCGCTCCTGGGGATGGATCAAAAACGTGGAGTTGGGCGCCCCTGCCGAGCAGACGCTCGGCCATCGCCCCGCCCATCTGTCCGAGACCCAGGAAGCCAAGATTCGTTTCCTCACCCATTTTTTCCTCACTTGCTTTTGTTGACCGCGGGACAAGGGAGCATAGCACTAGCGCATCTCCAATGTTCTCCGCCCCCTACGGCGACCTGGAAATTTTCGCTTCAGCCTAGTCAGCAAAACGCAAATAGCTGTCGTTGACAATGGAAACTAACAGCCGTTAGCCTTCATCGCTCCCGGCCATCGCGCGCATGTCGCCCCACAACTTCCCAAGACCTGGAGCTTCAAAATAATGCGGCGCGTCATCCGCGATCTGCTGCACCGACGCCCACAATCGGAAGAACATTACCTTCTAGACCACGCTATCGCGTTCGGGCACCGGTTCCCCGCGGGCGACACGCGCGATGTTGTCGAACATGCGCCTTACGGTCGGCTCGAACGTGTCGGCGGTGACAGCCGCGAGATGCGGCGTCAGGACGATGTTGTCGAGGCCGATGAGTTCGCTCGTTGCTTCCAGAGGCTCAATTGAGAATACGTCCATGGCGGCACCTCGGATGGTGCGGGCGCGCAGCGCCGCGGCGAGATCCGCCTCCACCACGACACCGCCACGCGCCACATTGACGAGGATTGCAGTTCTCTTCATGCGGGAGAGCGCCGCGGCGTCGATCATGTTCTGCGTCTCGGGCGTCAGCGGACAATGCAGCGAGACGATGTCCGAGGTCTCGATCAGCTCATCGAGCGTCGTATGCCTGGCACTGAGCGTGGCGGCTTCCTCTGGGGCCAACGGCGTCCGCTTCGCATAAAGCACCTTGCAGCCAAAGCCTTTCAGCAGGCGCGCCACGCTCTGCCCGATAGCGCCAAACCCGACGATGCCCACTGTCTTGCCCGATAGCAGAAACGTCTCAGCCGGCAGATTGGAGATGCCGCGCCACACACCCTGCTGCAGATGCTGGTGACCGAAGGCCAGGAAACGCAGCGAAGAAATCATCAGGCCGATGGTGAACTCGGCCACGGACAGCGCATTGCTGCCGGTGGTTCGAGCCACCTTGATGCCGAGCTGACGTGCGGCCTCGATATCGAAGTTGTCGACGCCGACACCCCACTTGTGCAGGAGCTTCAATTGCCGCGCCGCGCGCAGCACGTCGCCGCTGACTGCCACTTGCGCCGAAATGGCGAAGTCGGCATCGCGGATGATCGCCTTCATGTGCGCTTCACCGGGCTCGGTACCGTGGGTCAGCACGAACCCCGGTGGCAGGAAGGCGCGCAGCCGGTCGGCCCGGTTGGCAGGCATGACATCGAGCACGACGATGGTATGGGGCAAGGCAGTCTTCCTTTTGCCTCAACAAAGGCCTCAGATCGTGAACCGCACACCGGCGCGGGCCAGTCCGCCGGATATGCCGACGGGCGTTCCGTCCGCACGCCAGCAAGCCACACCGGTCATCATCCCATCTGAGCCGATCGAAATGGCATTCATGCCGCCGGCGATGCGACTGACGCGCGCGATCTCGTGCCCGCGCCGCCGCAGCGCCTCGGCAATGTCGTCCGGATAGGCGGGCTCCATCTCCAGCACGCCGCCCTCCGTCCACACGCGCGGCGCCTCGACGGCGTCCTGCGGCGGCATGGCGTGGTCGATCAGGTTGACGATGGCCTGGAATGCAGAAGGAAAGATGCGCAGCGCGCCCGGCAACCCCAACGCGTGCAGGACTCGCCGCTCGTCCGCCACCATCATTGGTGCCATCGAGGAGAACACCCGCTTGCCTGGCGCGATGGACAAGGCGCGTCCCGGATGCGGATCGAAATTGTACATGTAGTTGTTGGCGATCAGGCCGGTCCCCGGGATCATGACCGAGGCCCCGAACAGGCTGTTGATCGTATGCGTCGCACTCACCACGTGCCCGTCCGCATCCGCGACTGTGACATGCGTCGTATTCGCCGATTCGCGTCCGTGCAGTTGTCCCGCGTGCCATCGCTGCGCACGCGTCATATCGAGGGCATCGCGGCGGTCGGAGGCATAGGCTTTGGAAACGAGGCGCGCGACAGGCACATCGACGAACGCGGGATCGGCAGTGGCAACGGCGCGATCCGCGAAAGCGATCTTCAGCGCCTCGGCGATCAGGTGAACGGCGTCGGGCGAGCCGAAGCCCATGCCGCCGACGTCGAAGCCTTCCAGGATGTTCAGCATCTGCGCGATATGCACGCCGCCCGATGCCGGCGGCGGTGGACCGGCGATGGTAAGCCCGCGATAGCTCGATATCACCGGTGCTCGCTCTGCGAGGGCATAGTGCTTCAGATCGGCAAGGCTCAAGGTGCCGCCGCGCGTTTCGATGTGCTCCGCCACGGCCGCGCCGAGCGCCCCGCCATAAAGAAGCCCGGGCCCTTCATCGGCCAGGCGCTTCAGCGTTCGCGCATAGTCCGCCTGCACGACCCGGCTGCCGGCCGGCACAGGCCTACCCCCGGGCAAAAACAAGGCGCTCAAACCCGCATCGCGCACCAGCTTGGGCGCGCAATCGGTCACGCAGTCGACCAGATACGGCGTGGCGGCAAAACCACCCTCGGCAAAGCGGATGGCTGCGGACAGCACGTCGGGCAGCGGCCGCGTCCCGTGCCGCTCTAGGATATGCAGCCAGCCCGCGAGATTGCCGGGTGTCGCAATGGAAGCCGCGCCGATCTCGTTCTTCTGCCCGACCGTGCCGCGGGCGCTGGCCAGCCCGTCGCTCGTCGTCTCGTACATGTCAGCCCGCGCGGCTGCCGGCGCAGTCGAAAGCGCATCAATCACATGGTGCCGGCCGTCCGGCAGGCTCAGATGCGTGATCCCGCCACCGAGAATGCCGACCATCATCGGCTCGACGACGGTGAGCGCAAACAGCGCCGCCACCGCCGCGTCGATGGCATTGCCGCCCGACAGCAGGATCTCCGCTCCCGCTGCCGAGGCCAGCGGATGGTTGGTCACCACCATGCCGCGGGAGCCGACCGCCGGCCGCTTCTCGCACGAAAATGCCAACGCACGCCGCGCTGGCGCCCTCGATGAGCTCATGTCCTGCCGCCTGTCCCAAGCGATGCGCGGTGCCGCTCCACCGTGCTCGCAGTTACTTCGCCGTTGCAAAATGAAGCGCAAACTGCCCTGGGATGTCGACCCTTTTTCTCTCAATCACCTGCCCCGGCCTGCAGTCCCCTTGCGCAATGGCCGGGGACCGTTGCCTGCCCGTTCGCCAGACTGCGCGGGAAGTCGGCAGAACAAGGCCCCTTCACCTCGGTCGGACTTTATGAAACGATCGGGCGATGCTCGGCAATCGGAGCTGCTCTGCCGGCCTCGCCGCGTGGGGAATCCATTGATGACGCGCACGGGGGTGCATATGCGAAGAGCGTTGCTTGCACTGACACTCATGCTCGCAGTGGGTATGTCGCACGCCGAGGCGCAGGTCGTCTGGCGCATGTCGACGAAGATGCCGGCCGACGGTCCTGAAGGTAAGGTGTTCCAGTACTTTGCCGATCAGACGGCCAAGCATTCCGGCGGCAAGATCACCGTCACGGTCTACCCCAACGAGCAACTCGGCAAGGAAGCCGCCGTTCTGGAGCAGTTGAAGCTCGGCACGTTGCACATCTACGCAGAGGGCTCCGTGTTCCTGCAGAAGTGGGTGCCGGACATCCGCTGGTCGAACGCGCCCTTCTTGTTCGACGACCGCGATCACTGGGTGCGCTTCGTCAACTCGCCCATGGTCAAGGCCTGGTTCGACAAGGCCAAGGCTGACGCCGGCATCGGCATCCTGGGTGACCTCACCAGTGTGCTGCGCGGCCCCTATCGGGTCATGCTGTCCTCGAAGGAGATCAAGTCCGTCGACGACGTCAAGGGCCTGAAGATGCGCATGGCCAACGACAAGACCGGCGTCGAGGTCTGGCAATATCTGGGTTGCGAGGTGCGCGTGCTGGGCTGGGCCGAAAGCTACGAGGCGATCAGCCGTGGCCTCGTCAATGCCGTGACGAGCCCGATCGCGTTGGTCGAAAGCATGAAGTTCCAGGAGGTGGCTCCGCACATCGTGCGCACCGACGAGTACTACCAATCCATCGCCTTCATGATGAACCAGAAGGCCTTCGACTCGCTCAATGCGGATAACAAGGACGCTCTGCTGAAGGCCTTCAAGGACGCAGCTGACTTCAGCGAGAAGCTGATGGGACAGGAGACGAAGGAGTCGCTGACACGCATGAAGGCAAAGGGCGTCACTTACAGCGAGCCTGACCTGAAGCCCTGGACGCAGAAGATGCTGGAATTCTACAAGGAGCGTGAGGCCAAGGGCGAAGTTCCCAAGGGCTTCCTGCAGACCGTCGCCGACACGAGAAAAAAGTAGTCATGCTCAATCGGAGCATCGAACTCGGCGAAACATTCCTCGCTTGCGCCGAGCGCCTCTTTCTCGCGCTTGCCAACTTCTGCCTGGCGGCCATGCTCGCCATCAATGCCGTCAACATCCTTTGGCGCGGCGTGACCGGCCAGAACCTCAATCTCGTCTGGCCCCTGACCACGCTGTTGTTCGTGTGGATGACGTTCTTCGGCTTCTTCGTCATCTACCGGCGCGCCACGGACATCACGGTCGACTACTTTGTCGATCTGATGGGATACAAGGCGTTGGTGGCGACGCGCCTGCTCTCCGACATCATCACGGTCGGCCTGATGGGACTTCTCCTTGCCGAGGCGCCGCGCACCCTCACCAGCCAGGTCGGCGACATGGAGCTGATTCCGCTGCAGCGCTATTGGATGAGCGTGCCGCTCTTCCTCTCCGCCGCGCTTGTGGGGCTTCATTTCTTCCTCGACCTCATCAAGGCACTGATGGGCATCCCCGAAGTGCGCAAGAGCTTCGATCATCCTAAGGCTTGAGGGCAGACGAAGGGCCGGCGCAAACAATCGGGCAAGGGTGAGTGAATGACGACGTGGCTCTTTCTCGGCTTCACTGTGCTGATGCTCTCGCGCGTGCCGGTCGCCATGGCCATCGGTGGTGCCGTCATCATCGCGCTCATCGCCGGAGGCTACGGCGACGGCCTCTACATCGTGCCGCAGCAGATCCTTGAAGGCATCGACAACGCCAGCCTCGTCGCCGTGCCGTTCTTCATCTTGACCGGCAACCTCATGAACGTCAGCGGCATGACGGACAAGATCTTTAATTTCGCCATGACCCTGGTCGGCCACATGAAGGCCGGCCTGGCACAAGTGAACGTGCTCGCCTCCATGATTTTCGCCGGCGTCAACGGGACCGCCGTGGGCGACATCGCAGGACTCGGCCAGCTCGAGGTCAAGGCCATGCGCGAGCGCGGCTATCCTGCGGACTTCTCGGCAGCGCTTACCGTCTCCTCTGCGGTTGTCGGCCCCATCATTCCCCCGTCGGTCGGGCTCGTCGTCTTCGCGTTCCTCTCCAACACATCGGTCGCGCGGCTGTTTCTCGGCGGCATCATTCCCGGCATTCTCGTCGGCATCTCGCTGATGATCTTCAACCGCGTCTATGCGGTGCGTTTCAACATTCCGACACAGCCGAGGGCAAGCATCCGTCAGATTGCCAGCTCGGCATGGGAAGGCATCGCCGCGCTGGTCGCGCCAGGCATCATCATGGGCGCCATCATCACAGGGTTCACCACGGCAACGGAGGCGGGCGTACTGGCGTGCATGTATGCGCTCGCCGTCGGCCTGCTCTATCGCCAGCTCACGTGGGCGCACCTGTGGAAGGCGTTGACGGACACCATGCTCATGACGAGCGTCGTCATGATTATCGTCGGCTTCTCGACGGTAATGGGCTGGCTGCTGGCCATTGAGCAGGCCCCGCAGAAGCTCGCACAGGCCATGCTCGGCGTGACGGACTCCAAGCCGGTATTCCTGGCCCTCCTCATCGTCTTCTTCCTGATCATCGGCTGCTTCGTCGAGGGCGTGCCGGCCAAGCTCATCCTGGTGCCGGCGCTACTGCCTATCACCGATGCTTACGGCGTCGACCGCGTGCACTTCGGCCTCATCATTCAGCTGGGTTTGCTGATCGGCATCGCCACGCCGCCCATGGGCATCGGCCTTTATGTGGTCTCGGAGGTGGCCCGCGTTCCCTTCGAAAAAGTGACGATCGCCATCCTGCCGATGCTGATTCCACTCATCATCACCCTGATACTCGTCACCTATGTGCCGGAGCTGACGCTCTTCCTTCCCAATCTGATCATGGGGAAGGATTAGCCCAAAAAGGAGAAGTCAAATGAGCTTCGTTCTTCGCGATTTGCCCGCCCAGGTGAACCCGCGCATCATTGCCAAGCTGGCGAACATGGAGACGGCCACGGCCGGGCACATCCGCCAGCAGGGCTTCTGCGACCGGCGCATCCAATCCGTGATGCCCGGTAAGCGTATTGCCGGCACCGCCGTCACGCTTGCCATTCCCGGTCAGGATTCGACCTTGCTGCACCACGTGCTGGGACTGCTGCGTCCGGGCGATGTGCTCGTCGTCGACAGGCTCGGCGACGATAAACACGCCTGCCTCGGCGGCGGCGTCGCCGTGGCAGCCAAGGCGTCGGGCGCTGTGGCGGCGATCGTCGACGGTCCCTGCACCGATTTTTCCGAGATCCGTGCTGAGGACTTTCCCGTCTGGTGCCGCGGCCCGAGCCCGATCACGACGCGCCTTCTCGGAGTCGCGGGCGCCTTCAACACACCGATTAACTGCGGCAGTGCCCAAGTCAATCCTGGTGATGCGGTGATTGCGGATGACAGCGGCGTGCTCATCATGCCGCCGACCGAGGCAGAGGCTGTCGCGGATTGGGCCCTGGAGAAGCAGGCCGGTGAACCGAAGACTCACGTGCGGCTGAGGGCCGGAGAAAAGCTGGGCGACATCACCGGCGCGACCAAGATCGTGATGGCCAAGCTGGCGAAATCGGGAACTGTCTAGTCTTCGCTGCATTCGGCGCCCGAGTTTCTGCCCCGACAGTGTTCGCTTATGGCCCGAAGCAAGCCGTCGCTCGGAGATCGTTTCGGCAGGTCAGCAGGACTTCGCCGGCCTCGTAACAAGGCAGCGGCTATAGCCGCTTCCGAACCATTCTGCCCCAATCAAGGCGTCAGAACTGAAATTGGACCCTTTCGGCGGCCATCCAGCGCTGCGCGCTGATCCATGAGCAAGAACCGGGTGGCCGAAACCGGATTTGAGAGCAAGGATCGGAGTGTGATGACCTTAGGTCGGGGGCACATTCTGGCGAGAACCACTGGAAAACCGGCTATGGCGACCATGAGCAAATCTGCGAACCAACCCGCTACAGGTGTTCCCGTGGCGGACGACCCCAGGTGGCTGCGCGTCGTGGCGCGCGACAAGGCGGCAGACGGCAGCTTCTGGTACTCCGTATCGACGACGGGCATCTACTGCCGCCCCTCTTGCCCCTCTCGTACGGCCAACCCCAAAAACGTAACCTTCCACGAGACGACCGCGAGTGCACGCGCAACAGGTTTCCGGCCGTGCAAGCGTTGCAATCCCGATGGACCGTCTCTGGAAAACGAGAACGCCGTGTTGGTCGCAAAGGCGTGCCGGTTGATTGAGCAAAGCGAAGAGGAGCCGTCGCTGGAAGAACTGGCGGACGCGGTGCAGCTTAGCGCCAGTTATTTTCATCGCGTGTTCAAAGCAGTCACGGGTTTGACGCCGAAGGACTACGCTGCCGCCCATAGGGCGAAGAAGGTTCGCGAAGGTCTTGAGACCGGCAGCAGCGTCACCGGTGCGATGTACGATGCTGGCTACAACTCCAGCGGCCGGTTCTATGAGAAATCGACTGACATCCTTGGCATGACACCGACGCAATATCGCGAGGGCGGCCTCAACGAGGAGATCAGGTTTGCGGTCGGCCAAACATCGCTTGGGGCGATCCTCGTGGCCTCCAGTACGAAGGGCGTGGCTTCGATCCTGCTGGGTGACGATCCTGATAAACTGGTGCGGGATCTTCAGGATCGCTTTCCGAAGGCACGCCTCACCGGCGCCGACCGCGAGTACGAAGCACTGGTCGCGCGCGTCGTGGGTTTTGTCGAGAACCCGCATGTCGGTCTGGGTCTGCCGCTGGACGTGCGGGGGACGGCATTCCAGAGGCGCGTCTGGCACGCTTTGCAGGATATCAAGGTTGGGGAGCGTGTCTCCTATGCCGAGGTTGCGCGCCGCATTGGTGCGCCCGGTTCTATGCGCGCGGTCGCTGCTGCATGTGCGGCCAACAATCTCGCGGTTGCCATTCCCTGTCATCGCGTGGTGCGCAATGACGGCTCTCTGTCGGGTTACGCTTGGGGTGTTGAACGCAAGCGCGCGCTCCTCGATCGCGAATCGTCCCGGACCGCGTGAGCGGCGGCTTGTACGACTGACGGAAAAGGCGGGGCGATGGCTCTCGAAATTGCACTCCGGGCGTCCGAAGTCGACCATCGTCCAAGCACACAGTTCCTTGCTACGACATTGCTGACTGCCCTCAGGCCGCGCTTGAGGAAAATGCTGCAGCCAATCGCCAAGTGGCTGATCGATGCTGGCGCCGCATCGCACTGTGGCCACCTGGTATCTCTGGCGTATACCCCACCCGCGTGCGGACCACGCGGGGAAGATATCCAACAAGCGTCCAATGTCTGATCTGTTCGAATCTCTCGGCCCGCAGGATCCGCCTGTCGAGATCATGGGGGAAGGCGCGTGGTTGTTGCGCGGGATTGCGCTTCCGTCCGAGGCGGACATCTTGTCCGCCCTTCGCGATATCCCTGTGCAGGCGCCGTTTCGGCGCATGGTAACGCCGGGCGGATTTACGATGTCCGTCGCTATGACGAATTGCGGATCTGCAGGCTGGGTAACGGATCGGGCCGGATATCGGTATGACCGCAACGACCCGCAAACGGGCCGCGCGTGGCCGCCTATGCCAGAATGCTTCCTTACACTCGCGATGTCGGCGGCGGAGCGAGCTGGTTATCCCGATTTCAGCCCCGATGCATGTCTCATCAACCGCTATGAGCCTGGGGCCAGGCTATCGCTCCATCAGGACAAGAATGAGCGAGATTTGGGCAACCCCATTGTATCTGTTTCGCTTGGGCTGCCCGCAACGTTCCAGTTCGGCGGTCTCAAGCGCACCGATCTCGTAAGGAAATACACGCTGCGGCACGGTGACGTTGCCGTATGGGGTGGACCGTCCCGGTTGCGCTATCATGGCGTGCCCGAACTGCGAGACGGGCTCCATGAGAAAGTCGGACGTGTGAGGATAAATCTTACTTTTCGCAAAGCGCTCTAGGATCCTGATTGGACGCTTGCACCGGAGCAATAAGGAAAGCCTTGGCGATGTTTTCCCGTGGCGGTTTCAATGCGAAGGCGGCCAAACAGGGAAGGCCTGGCATTGCAGAGGCTATCGACTCGCTTGTAGCTCTCGCCAACGACAATCCGGATAAGGCGCTTGTGATAACCTATGTCGGTCAACTTGTTGCCGATGGCTTTGCGGTCTGGGAGAAGCTCGAGAACGGGGAAATCGAGGTACGCTTCAGCTCCGGCGAGGTTTACCTGCTCGCCGAGACCACAATTCTGCGCCTCGCCTAATTGACTCGCGCGACAATGGCACAGTTCCAGCGTCCGCTGGCCGACCCGTGCCGCTACGGCAAGGTGATGCGGTTGCTTTCGCGGCATGATCACATGGACCCGCAGGGCCGCGCGCCCGACGCTTCGGATTTGACAGCAAGGAACGGAGTTTTGCCCCGAGCACGAAGACCTAGATTTGCATCATGAGAATAGAGCGAGGAGACACGACAATGACTCTCATGATTGCCAAAAGCCGGGTTCGGGGCATCGAGCAGCCCAAACTCGCCAAAGCGCCAGCGGACGTACTTGCCTATGCCGTTGCCGATAGCGACATAGGCAAGATCCTGATCGCGCGCAGCGCCAACGGCGTTTGCTCGATCCTGATCGGCGAAAATGCCCAAGAGCTGACGAGTGATCTCGCAAAGCGCTTTCCCAAGGCGGTTCTCATCGAGAATGCGCGTGCGGTGAGCAATGACATGGCGAAGGTGCGTCAGTATATCGAGCGCCCCGCTCGTGGTCTTGATCTTCCTCTCGACATGCGGGGCACGGCCTTCCAACGCCGCGTGTGGGAGAAAATGCGGGCGATCTCCGTTGGCAAGACGATGAGCTACACCGAGCTTGCTCACTGGATAAGCCCGCTGGCAAATCCACGCGCCGTTGCTCGTGCCTGCGCGACAAATCCGATCGCGCTTGCGATCCCGTGTCATCGCGTGGTTCGTAGCGATGGCGACCTGGCGGGTTACCGTTGGGGCATCGACCGCAAGCGCGCGCTCATCGAGAAGGAGATGATGGCATGACCGGAACCGCTGTCATTCGCACACCCGCCTCTGCGACAAAGTTCGCAGAGGCGGGTCGCCGCCTGTGATTGGGAGGCCATTACAGGTGAACTCGACAGTTTCGGATGTGCTGTTCTGCCGAAGCTCTTGACGCCGGAGGAGTGCCGCGAGGTGGCGGATCTTTATGCGGACGAAAGGCATTTCCGCAGCCACATCATCATGGCCCGACACGGGTTCGGCAAAGGGGAATACCGCTACTTCAAATACCCGCTTCCTGATCTGCTGGGTGGATTGCGCACAGCGCTATACCCGCAGCTTGCGGGGATCGCGAATATCTGGAACGAGCGAATGGGTCTGGAGCAGCGTTTCCCCAAGGGCCATGCCGCGTTCCTCAAACAGTGTCACGACGTCGGTCAATCACGGCCGACACCGCTGCTCCTGCAATACGTTCCTGGCGACTTCAATTGCCTCCACCAGGATCTCTACGGCGACCTATCGTTTCCGATCCAGGTGGCCATTCTACTCTCAGAGCCCGGACGCGATTTCACGGGCGGCGAGTTTGTTCTCACTGAACAAAGGCCTCGTATGCAAAGCCGCGTCGAGGTTGTGCCCCTCCGTCAAGGAGACGCGGTCGCCTTTGCCGTTCACAATCGTCCGGTGCAGGGCACAAAGGGCACGTACAGAGTGAACCTTCGGCACGGTGTTAGCCGCCTTCGTTCAGGGATGAGGCATACGCTGGGAATCATATTCCACGACGCCAAGTGAAGGCAGCACCTCTGGCGGAGAGGGGGGGATTCGAACCCCCGAGACCAGTCACCCAGTCTGCCGCATTTCGAGTGCGGTGCATTCAACCACTCTGCCACCTCTCCAAGGCCCCAATGGAGCCGCGGAACCCATGCTGCGCAGCCGGTTCGGACCGCGAGCGGAGCCCCTCCCAACACGGGTTGACCTCATGTGAGCAAAATCACAGAGCGTGACTGGGGATGCCGCTTCCAATAAGGGCAATCGGGGCGGAGGGCAAGAGGATGCCGCCTCGCAGGGAACAAGACAAAGGGCGGGTAGCAAACCGCCCCCGAGAAGCGGCCGCCTGCTCGACAGCACCTAGCGGCGGCGATGGCGATACCGCTTGTTGCGGTAGTCCGGGTCCTCTCGATAGGCCCTTCGGCCCGGTGGATTTTCCAGCCACCAGTCCGGCACCCGGTCGCGAGGATTGGTGAAGGCATTGGCGGCCCAGGCGGGATAGCCGCAGAACTCGCCGCGGACATTGCAGGCAGCCTCGGCCGTCGTGCCGCCCAGCACACCGGCTCCCAAGGCCAGACCAGTGACCAGAACAAATATGCGCATCCACACAACCCTCGGTGAAACGGTTCTCCAAGCCCTTTATGTGGTGCAGAAAAGCGCGAGAGCCAACCGCCTCCCAGGGATTTGGGTTGTGCCTCCCAAAAAGCCCTCGTTAAAGGACGCTCGTCCGAGGCGGGCCTTACCGGGCCAGGTGCTGCTCCCGCAAGCGGGCGTCCGCCTCCAGTTCCGCGAAAGTGCCCGAGAACATAATCTGGCCCTGCTCGATCACGTGCACCCGGTCGGCGACTTGCCGCGCGAAGGCTGTGTTCTGCTCGGAGATCAGCATGCCGACACCCCGTCGCTTCAACTCGCCGACGGCAGCGATAATGCTTTCGATGATCACTGGCGCCAGGCCCTCGGAGGGCTCGTCGAGTAACAGAAAGCGCGGATTGCCCATCAGGGACCGGGCGATCGTCAGCATCTGCTGCTCGCCGCCCGACATGTGCCCGCCGGGGCGGTCGCGCATCTCTCCCAGATTGGGGAACAGCTTGAACAATTCCTCGCGCGTCCAGCTGTGGCCATCGCGCGCTGGCAGTCGGCCAACCGCGAGATTCTCCTCGACCGTCAGGCTGGTGAAGATCCGCCGCTCCTCGGGCACGTAGCCGAGGCCAAGCCGCGCAATGTCATGCGTCGCGAGGTGATCGATCCGCACATCGCTGAAGGTGATCTCTCCGCGCCGCATGGCCTCGAGGCCCATGATGGCCTTGAAGGTCGTCGACTTGCCGGCGCCGTTGTGTCCGATCAGGGCGGCAACCTCGCCCGCGCCTACGGCGAGCGACACACCGAACAGAACCTGTGCGCGGCCATACCATGCGTCGAGTGAGCCGACCTGCAGCAGCGCCATGCTCATTGCCCCTAGTAGCCGCTCAACCCGGTGCGGCCGAGATAAACATCGCGAACACCTGCATCGTTGCGCACGTCTTCCGGCGGGCCTTGGGCGATGATCCTCCCCCGGCTCATGACGATGATGCGGTGCGCATGCCCGAACACGACGTTCATGTCGTGCTCCGTGAACAGGACGGCCGTATTGCGCTCCCGTGCGACACGAGCCACCAGGGCCATGAGCTGGCCGCGCTCGCGCGGCGCCATGCCGGCAGTCGGCTCGTCCATCAGCAGCAGACGTGGTGCATTGGAGAGCGCCATCGCCAGCTCGACACGTTTCAGGTCGCCGTAGGACAACTCTCCACAGATACGCGAGCCGTACTCTTCCATTCCGACCTCCGCCAGGAGCGTCGCAATCTCCGGGGCGTGGCTCCCCGCCGCGCTGGAGATGATGCTGCGCTCATCGCCGCGCGAATGCAGCGCCACCTGGATGTTCTCCGCCACCGTCATGGACGAGAACGTCGCGGTGATCTGGAACGTACGGCCGACGCCAAGGCGCCAGAGCGCCCGCGGCGGCAGCCCCGTAACATCGCGGCCATTGAAGAACACGCGCCCGCGATCAGGCGCGAGCTGGCCATTGGCCATATTGAAGGTTGTCGTCTTGCCGGCTCCGTTGGGTCCGATCAGCGCCACCATTTCCCCGGCAGCCACTGAAAAGCTGACGCCGTTGACGGCCCTGAACCCCTTGAACGCCTTCTCGAGCCCCTCGACGGCAAGCACGGTCACGGCGCGCCTCCGGAGGCGGCAGCACGCCGTTTGATCGTGCCGGCGATACCCTGGGGGAAGGCCATGGTCAGCAGCACGACAGCGGCGCCGAGCACCGCATGCCAATACGGCGTGGCGCGCGTGATCCAGTCCTGCAACAACGTGAAGAGCGCCGCCCCGATCGCAGGCCCGGTCAACGTCTCGACACCACCCAGAAGAACCATCACGAGACCGTCGACCGACCGCGGAATCGAGAGCGTGTCCGGTGAGAGTGATCCTTTCGAGAAGACGAAGATGGCTCCTGCCAGTCCGGCGAGGCTGCCGGACAGCACGAAGGCCAGCCATTGCAGGCGCCGCGTATCGATGCCGATGGCCTCCGCGCGGAGCCGCGAGTCCCGTGCCGCGCGCAGCAGATACCCGAACGGCGTATGCGCGAGGCGCCAGGCGAAGATGATGGCAGCGCCGGCCAGCACCAGCGCGAACAGATAGTAGGCTGCCTTGTTCGAGAGGACGGCAGGTGGCCATGCGCCGACGATGCCGTTGCTGCCGCCGGTTACGCTGTCCCACTGGAACGCCACGGCCCACACGATCTGCGCGAAGGCCAGCGTCAGCATGGCCAATGATACGCCCGACAGCCGCACGGCAAACCAGCCGAAAACAACGGCCAGCAAGCCCGCGAACAGGAGACCCCAAGCGAGCGCAACCAGAAACGGCACGCCGGCTTTGAAGACGATGGCCGCCGCATAGGCTCCGGCCCCGAAATAAGCCGCATGACCGAACGAAGCCATGCCACCGATGCCCATCAGTAGTCCGAGGCTCGTGGCGAACAGCGCAAACACCACGACGTCGGTCATCAGCACGAGCTGAAAGCGGTCCGCCAGCAGTGGTAACAAGGCGAGAGCGCCGGCAATGCCTGCCAGAACGAGAAAGAAGCGCCGGCCGGGCGCGGGCAGCGGCAGCATCGAAGCATGTGATGCCTGCGTTGCGGATGGCTCTCGACCAAAGAGGCCCCATGGCCGCACGATCAACACGGCAGCCATGATCAGAAACTCGGCCACCAGCGTCAGCTTCGGAAACGAGAAGCTGACACCCAGCAGCGATATGTCCCCGAGGCCGATGCACCAGGCCTTCACCACGCTGATGAGGACGGCTGCGGCGTAGGCCCCGGGAATGCTGCCGAGCCCGCCGACAACCGTCACGACGAACACATCGGCGATGATGGAAAGGTCCATGTTGAGGTTGGCGGGCTCCCGCGGAAGGGCCAAAGCGCCGCCGAGGCCCGCCAGAAACGATCCCAGAGCAAAGATACTCGTGAACAGCAGAGCCTGATTGATGCCGAGCGCAGCCGCCATGTCGCGATCCTCGGTCGCCGCCCGCACCTTCGTGCCGAAATCGGTCCGCGTCAGCAACAGCCAAACCAGTCCCAGAAATAATGGGCCGAGCACCAGCAGCAGCAGATCGTAGGTCGGAAACGGCTTGCCGAGCACCATGACGGCGCCCCGCAGACCCGGCGCGCGCGGCCCAAGAAGATCCTCAGGCCCCCAGAGATACAGCACTGCATCCTTGATGATGAGCACGATGCCGAACGTGGCGATGAGCTGCAGGAGCTCCGGCGCGGCATAGATGCGCCGCAAGACGGACACCTCGATCAGGATGCCGAGCGCCGCGACCACAAAGGCCGCCAGGAGTGCACCACCCCAGAACCCCAGGACACCGCCTCCCAGGCCGCTGTTCAGCGTGATAGCCAGGTAGGCCCCAAGCATGGTGAGCGACCCATGCGCGAAGTTGACGATGCGCGTAACGCCGAAAATGAGCGTCAGTCCGAGCGCCACCAGGAACAGGAGCGACGCACTGGCCATGCCGTTGAGCGTCTGGGTCAGGAAGGACGAGAGCATTCGGCGTGCGGCCTGCAGGATCGTTGTCGTGGCGGCCGGCAGGTTACGGGGAGTTCGCCACGCGGTCGAGGCTGTCGCGCGAAAGTCTCCGATGCGTCAGCCGCGCACAAGCCAGACGAGCAGGACGCCGGCGCCAACTGCAAGGGCGCCGACGGCTCGCAGCGAATGCTCAGGCGTTTCGGCCGCGGCCTCGAGGAGCTTGGTCCCGAGCTGCGGAAACGCAGCCCAGAGCAAGCCCTCGATCACCAGCACGAGGCCGACGCCAACGAGAAAATCGCTCATTGCCGCTGGGGCGTAGCACCACTCGCCGGAGGCTTGGAGCCGCCAGCGGATTCGAAGTAACGGAAGAACTCGCTGTCAGGCGACAAGAGCATGCGCGTATCGCCCGACTTGAAGCCCTGCTCGTAGGCCTGCATGGAACGATAGAAGCCGAAGAAATCCGCGTCTTTGCCAAAAGCCTCGGCGAAAACCTTGTTCCTCTCGGCATCACCCTCACCGCGCAAGATCTCGCCCTTGCGGGTCGCCTCGGCCTGGATCACCGTTGCCTCGCGGTCGGCTGTCGCCTTGATGCGATTGGCCTCGGCGTTGCCCTGGGCGCGGAATTCAGCGGCTTCCCGCTGGCGCTCGGCACGCATGCGATCATAGACGCTCTTGGAGTTCTGCTCCGGCAGGTCGGCGCGCTTGATGCGCACGTCGACCACTTCGAGCCCGAATTCCTGCCCTTCGTCGTTCACGAGCTTGGCGATGCGCTTCATCAGATCTTCGCGCTTGTCGCGCACCAGATCCTGGAAGCTCGAAGCACCAAGCACCCGGCGCAGAGAGGATTCCACGATCGGGCCAAGTCGCGAGCGAACCATGCGCTCGTCACGCACCGTCTGATAGAAGCGCAGCGGATCGACGATCCTGTAGCGTGTGAAGGCATCGACCACGATCCGCTTCTGATCAAGGGCGATGACCTCCTGCGGTTGCGAATCCATATCAAGGATGCGCTTGTCGAAAATATCCACCGTCTCGACCACGGGGATCTTCCAGTGCAGCCCAGGCTCCTTGATCACGCGCTTGGGCTTGCCGAATTCCAGGACAAGGGCCTGCTCGGTCTGGTTGACGATGAACAGCGAGAAGTAAGCAGCCAGCGCGGCACCGCCCAGCAGCACAATGATGGTCGCGAGGAAAGCACGCATGATCAGTTGTTTCCTTGCTTGCGCTGGAGCTGGTCGAGCGGCAGGAAGGGAACGACACCCTGCCCGCCTTTTTGATCGATGATGATCTTGTCGGTGCCGCCGAACACGCGTTCCATGGTTTCGAGGTACATCCGGCGCCGCGTCACGTCCGGCGCCTTGCGATATTCCTCATAGATCTTATTGAAACGCGCCGCCTGACCGTTGGCCTCGGCGACCGTCTGCTGCTTGTAGCCTTCCGCGCCCTGAAGCGTTCTTTCGGCCTCGCCTCGCGCCTCGGGAACAATGCGGTTGGCGTAGGTGAAGGCCTCGTTCTGGAGGCGCTCCTTGTCTGCGCGAGCGGCTTGAACATCGCGGAACGCATCGATCACCGGCGCCGGCGGATCGACCTTCTGCAACTGCACCTGATCGACGCGGATACCTGCGCCGTAGGCGTTCAGCGTGTCCTGCATGAGCCTCAGCACGGCAGCTTCGGTCTTCTGGCGCGCTTCAGTGAGGATCGGCTGGATGTCCGATTGCCCGACAACCTCGCGCATCGCGCTTTCCGCCACCTCTTTCACGGTCACTTCGGGATTCTGGATATTGAAGAGATACTTCTCTGCATCCTGGATTCGCCAGTACACGACAAAATCGACGTCGACGATGTTCTCGTCGCCGGTGAGCATCAGGCTTTCTTCGGGAACGTCACGAACAGCGGTGTTGAAGCCGCGTGCGGCAGTGCCCGTGCGCATGCCGATCTCGATGATGTTCTGCCGCGTCACCTTGGGCAGACGCACCTCCTCGACCGGATACGGCCACCTGAAGTGCAATCCCGGCGGCTCCTGGCGTGTAAACTGGCCAAAGCGCAGAACCACGCCGAGCTCGTCCGGATTGACGCGGAACGTGAAGGAATAAAAGCCAACGATCGCGACGGCAGCAGCGGCAATCAGCGCGATCAAGGGCCCAGGAAGGCCGGAGCCTGGCATCACCTGTTTCAGGCGATCCTGGCTGCGCTTCAACAGCTCCTCAAGGTCGGGCTGCTGGCCGCCGCCAGATGGGCCGGACCCCCACGGACCGCCGCCGCCGCCACCGCTGCCGCCCTTCCAGCCACCGCCACCGCCTTGATTGCTCCACGGCATTTAACGAGCCCTTTGTCCTGTTCCGGGTTGGACACACACGGGCCGCCGGTCATGCTTGAGACCAGCTCGCCCCTGACATCCCCTGACGGAAACCCATTGCCGGAGAGCTTATAGGCTATGCGCCCCGGCCGGTGCAAACCGTGGCCGGGAAATTGGTAAGATCGGGGTAGCCATTCAAGTCAGGCAAAATGCTGCACGGCAGCATATTGGTGTGATTTCTACGGAACTGGTGAGCGCCGGTGCCTATGCAATCCGGTCGAAGACCAGGAGCGTGGCCTCGTGTTCATTGCCCGGGTGCTTCTGCACCGGCTCCCGCCTGCTTTCCCGCCACACCGCGGGGTCCGGATCGGCAAAAGTCGCATCGCCATCGGGCGATGCGTGAACGCGGGTAAGATAGATGCGATCGGTATAGGGCAAGGCGGCGCGATAGATCTCGGCTCCGCCAATCACCATGGCTTCGGCAACACCCCGGCCTGCGGCAAGCGCCTTCGCACGTTGAATGGCTTGTTCGATACTTTGGAAGACGAGGATGCCCTCGGCGCCGAACGCCGCATCCCGCGTCACCACCAGGTTATCGCGCCCGTCGAGCGGTTTGCCGATCGACTGGAACGTCTTGCGGCCCATGATGATGGGCTTACCGAGCGTCAAAGCGCGAAAGAGCTTCAGGTCGCTTGGCATCCGCCACGGCAACCTTCCCTGGTTGCCGATGACCCCGTTCTCACCGGCCGCGACGACGAAACAGATCGCCACCGGCGTCCCGCTCACACCGCCACCTCGGCCTTGATGTGCGGATGGGGGTCATAGCCGGTCAGCTTGAAGTCTTCATGTTTGAACTCGAAGATCGACCGCACCGCGGGATTGATTTCCATGCGCGGCAATGGCCGCGGCTTCCGCGTCAGCTGCAAATCGGCCTGTTCCAGGTGATTGAGATAGAGGTGCGCGTCGCCGAGCGTGTGCACGAAATCACCAGGCTGAAGATTCGTCACCTGCGCCATCATCATGGTCAGCAGCGCATACGAGGCGATGTTGAATGGCACGCCCAGGAACACATCGGCCGAACGCTGATAGAGCTGGCAGGACAACCGGCCGTCTGCCACGTAGAACTGAAACAGGCAGTGACAGGGCGCCAGCGCCATGTCCGGAATATCGGCAGGATTCCACGCCGACACGATCATGCGGCGGCTGTCGGGGTTACTCTTGAGCGTCTCCACCACCTCTTGGATCTGGTCGATGGTACGGCCGTCCGGCGCCGCCCAGGAGCGCCACTGCTTGCCGTACACCGGCCCCAGGTCCCCAGTCTCATCGGCCCACTCGTTCCAGATCGAAACGCCGTTCCGCTTGAGATAGTCGACGTTCGTGTCGCCGGCCAGGAACCAGATCAGCTCATGCACGATCGACTTCAGATGCAGCTTCTTCGTCGTCACCATCGGAAAGCCGTCGGCGAGGTCGAAACGCATCTGATGGCCGAAGACGGAGACCGTGCCTGTCCCCGTGCGATCGGACTTGCGGGCGCCTTCTGCCCGCACCCTGCGGAGGAGATCGAGATATTGGTGCATGAGCCGACTCTAGACCGATTCCTCTCTATATGGGAATCGGAGCAAACCGCAAGAACAGGACAAGTGCGGAGTTGTACAGCGCGTGGCAGAACAGGGCCGGCCAGACGCTGCCGGTGCGCCAGGTCAGCCAGGAAAAATAGAGGCCGATCAGAAACACCTCGATCATCCCGGCGGCTGAATACCCAAGATGCAGCAGGGTCCAGGCCAGCGTCGAGATGAGGGCTGCCGTCAGGAACCCGAGCCGGCTCTGCGCCAGCGCTGACAGCAGGAAACCGCGGAAGGTCAGCTCCTCCATGACAGGCGCCCCCGCCCCGATCACCAGGGCTCCGACCCACCACATGTCCGAGCGTAGGAAACCCGCATACGTCTGGAGGTCGGCCAGCATTTCGTCCGGCTTGAGCCAGCTGACGACGAGGTTGAACGGCCCAAGCAGCGCGATCATCCCCAGGACGGCGTAGACGATCGTCAGCGCTCCGCCCTCGACCGGGTGAAGCTGCAGCACATCCCGGATACGGCCCCCGAACAGCGTTGAGGCGCTCAACACGAGGCCGGCCATTACGATCTGAACGACGAGCATCCACAGCATGAGGATACTCGTCGCACCCTCGTCCGCCCCTCCCCTCGGAGTTGCAGGTCCCCAATGGCCCGTCACACCCGCGACCCGGAAAAGTACGAGGGCGAGCACCTGGGCCACGATGAAGATCAGGATCGTTGCCCCTACGGCGCGCAGGGGCGGCCAAGGCGTCCGCGCCACGTAGCCAGACGCGCCACGAAGGAACTCGTTGGGCGTCATGCTGCCGCCGGACAGTTGGCTGGCAGCGAGGTGCGGAGATGCATCACCGTTAATCCCATCTCATCCAGAGTTCTCCCAGCATCCTGCAACGCAACCTTTTTTTTGTGACGGCGCCAGCTTATATTCAGGGTGCCGGATTCGTCCGGCTATGGCGATAAATGGTCATCGTAATAAGCTCATCGGACCCGGGGGCAGTACCCGGCGCCTCCACCACATGCCGCTGGAAACTCAACCTGCGGCGGCATCTGATGGGGGCGAAATAGGATCGACGAGAGTGTAAAGGGTGCGCTTTTGCCCGGCATGATACCGCCGTTATCGGGTCAATCAGAATAGTTGCCAATGACAACTATGCTGAGGCTGCTCTCGCTGCGTAATGCAGTTGGACTAGCCTGAACTTGAAGCCCTGGCGTCTAGCCACGTCAGGCGCGGTACGGAGGGCACCGGGCAACAGAAGCCCTCCACTTCACCTTTCCCTCATTATGCGGTTATGGTGGGGTTAGAGTTACTGGGGCGGGCAAGTTATATTAGCGAATGACGGCTGGGCAGGACATCGACTACGAAGCCCTCGCGCAGGAGGCAATGCGCGGCGTGGTGCGCAGCGTATTGACGCGCGTCGCCAAGGGCGGACTTCCGGGTGAGCATCACTTCTACATCGCCTTCAACACGCAGGCGCCGGGCGTGAACATCTCCAAGCGCCTCAAGGAAAAGTACCCGGAGGAGATGACGATCGTGCTGCAGCACCGCTTCTGGGACCTGATAGTCTCGGAGGAACGGTTCGAGGTTAAGCTCACGTTCGACAGCATTCCCGAGCGCCTTGTCATCCCCTTCCAGGCGGTGAAGGTCTTCTTCGACCCGAGCGTGCCCTATGGACTGCAGTTCGAAGAATCGCAACTCGCCGCCGAGACGTCGCGGCGCATGGGCGGCGATGCCATGTCGGACATGCCGTCAGGGATGCCTCGCAATGATGCGCGCACAGGGGCACGGCCGCCGGGCCCTGATCGCCTCGACAAGCGCCGGGAAAAGGCGCCGCGCCGCCCCAAACCGGAAAAAGTTGCTGAATCCACTCAGGACAATAAGCCTGAAGCGCTTCCGAAGGCGTCCGGAGCGCAGACGCGCGCACCCGCGCCAAAGCCGCAGCCTGTTCCAGCGTCCAAGGTGGCCGAATCAGCCAAACCGGACGACAGCGCCCCCAGCGCCAACGTCGTGAGCCTGGACCAATTCCGCAAGAAATGACGTGGGCCCAGCGCCACGCTCACCGGCTCCCGCAACGCGATCTGACCCAGAGGAGCCCATGACACCCATCGGACTTTTCAAGGGCGAAACAGCCCTGGTCACGGGATCGGCCTCCAACATCGGCCGGGCGATCTCCGAGGCACTCGCGCGTGAAGGCGCCACGATGCTGCTCGCGGACGTCGATCCCGTTCGCAACAAGGCAACGCTGGATGCCATTGCCGCAGCCGGTGGCAGCGGCGAGACGATCGCAACCGACCTGTCCACCAAGCACGGCTGGCGCGATCTCCTGACGAAGGTCGCAGGCCGCCGCATCGACATCCTCGTGCATTCGGCTTCCCCGCCGCGCAAGGAAAGCGATGGACCGCTGACCGTCTCGGAGGAAATCTGGGACAGCATGGTCAACGTCAACGTCCGGTCGGGCTTCTTCCTCGCCCGCGAGATCGGCCTTGGCATGCAGCGTGCCGGCATCAAGGGCCGCATGCTGTTCATCACCTCGTTGCACGCCTACGCGCCGCGCAACATCCCGCACTATTCCGCCTCGAAGGCCGCGCAGACCATGGTCGTGCGAGAATTGGCCCGCACGCTCGGTCCCTCCGGCATTCGCATCAATGCGCTGGCTCCGGGTGCCGTTCCCGGCGGCGGCTTCAATGCCGCCGAGCACGATTTTTCCGGCAAGATTCCCCTCGGCCGCCCCGGCAACGCCGAGGACATGGCCGGCCCTGCCGTCGCCCTGCTCTCGGACCGCTTCTCGCGTTACATCACGGGCACGACCCTCGCCGTCGACGGCGGCATCGCCCTCTACAATTGGATCAAGGCGCCGGAATAGTAGGGCCAGCCGCGTACGGCAGAGCGTCTCGGTTCTCTCAATGTCATCCCGGGCCTTGTGCCCGGGACCCATCGCGCCGCACGCCGGGACGGCTGCTGGTGGAGACACACGACACCTAATGATTGTCCAAACTTACGGAAAGATGGGTCCCGGCAATAAATGCCGGAATGACACCTATGAGTGTGGCCCGGTCGGCTTCGCGAACACCAGCTTCTGGTAGGCGAGGCCGATGCCAATCAGCACCACGCCGAGGCTGATGAACGACAGCGCACGCCATAACCCTGTCAGCCCCGACAGATCGAGCAGGAACACCTTCGCCACCGACAGCAGCACCAGCGCCGCCGACGCCATGCGGGCTTCGCGTGAGCCGCGCCAGATGCCGTAGGCGAGAAACACCAGCCCGAGCACCAGCCAGGCCGCCGAATAGGTCCACACCTCAGCGCCCGACGTCGACTCCATGAAGCCGATGTTGCTGCCCTTGAATGCGTGCCGGACCTCCAACGTCACGTACGCGAACAACAGCAAACCTGCTAGGATCGCCGCGCCCGTCACATACCATTGCGGCCTGACCCCGCGCGCATGTCGTGCAATCAATGCCGCCATCAACCCCGGCAGCAGATAGGCCAGCATCAGCGAGCTGAACACGGTCGGGCCATAGACTGTGCTGTGCGTGAGGAAGGGGTTCTCGAAGACCAGCAATCCGCCGGCAACGATGAGCGCACTGATGACGCCGAACAGCAGCGACGCGACCCTGAAGACCGGATTGGCACGCGCCACATCGAGCCGCGTGAGCACGTATGAGAAGCCAAGGCTCGTCAGCGCGAACAGCCCCATCTCGACATGCCCCGAGGCGGGCTTCAGCGGATCGCCGTCATTCAGCGCATGGCGGATCTGAAAATAGAACAGCAGCGCCGCGAACAGGATCGCCAGCGATTCCGACAAGCGCACGGCCAGATCCTGCGCCCGCGTTCTCAGCAACATAGCCGCCGCTGCAAAGGCGACAGCCGGCACGCCATAGCCGAGCAGCAGCCAGTTGAAGATCGGCGTGCGCCCGACGTCGGCACCCATGATCACCGGATCCCACGCGATGCGCCCGAGCACGACGAGCCCGATCGCCGTCACCGCATATCTGAGCAGCGGAATATCGCGCAAAGTCGCGACCCATGCCGTACCCAGTGCCGCCAGCGCAAACGCGACGGTCAGGTATCCGCGCGACAGCGTCGCCACCAGCGCAAAGCACATGGCACCGATGGCAGAGGCGGCGAACGCGCCGGTCGCCAGCATCGCCCCTGGGGACGGGATCTCCCGCTCCCGCGCCAGAAAACGCTCCGCCGCCAGCACGAACAGTCCAGCCAGCGCTGCCCCGGCGAATGCAAACGGGATCGATTGGTCGAACTGAGTTACGCGCAGGTAGGCGAGCACCAAGGCAAGCAACGGGGTCACAGTTGCGGCCAGCGCGTAGAGGCCCGCAGCCCGTACATTGAGCACACGTCCGAGCCACAGCCGATATCCGGCAATCGCCGCGACGCCAAGCGAGATCACGGTGGCGAACAGCAGATAGCTCGAAACGTTCTCCGGCAGCCGCAGAACTTCAGCCACGGCCGGCGCGAGGAGGGTCACTGCAGGTGGCTCCGACAGACCGGGCCAGGCGATCGTAGCTACTAAGGCCACGAGCCCCGCCCAAGGCGCAGCGGCAGCCGCGGGTGCACTCATCCAGGCCGTCGCCGAGAGCAAGGCCACGACGGAGAAAACGAATGGCACCAGTGCGCCGAGCCCGTACCGGCTCTGCAGCAGCATCGCTGCCGCCATCACCGCGAGTGCGCCCAGCGCGACGGACGACACGAGCTCCGGCTCCGCATCCTCATCGCGCACGCCCATGTGCGGCTCGATGGCCATGAAAAGCGCGGCCAACAGGAGCTGGATGAGCACGTGCGTGTAGCCCGCGAGCGTCCAGTCTCCCTCACCCGGCACCATCTGGGACAAGAACGGGAAAGACCACAGCACGGCACCGGCAACGGCCAGCGCCGCAAGCCACAACCAGCGCCGCAAGCGCGCGAGCCCATAGGCGGACGCAGCGACCACAGTGAGATAGATCACGACCGGCCAGGGATTGGGCTTAGCGGACGACACCAGCAAGGGCGCAACGTAAGCGCCGGCAAGCCCCAGTCCGGCCAGAGCGGGGCCGTGCAACGCCGCCGCCAGCATGGTGCCGATGCCCACTGCGCCCAGGAGAATGAACGTCAACGCCGGCCCGATGAATTCATACAGCGCGTGCGCGGCGTAGATGGTGCCGAACGCGGCGACCGTGCCTGCTGCCGTCAACACGCTCGGAATATGCGCACTCGGAATGGTCTCGATCGGCAACGCGCGCTCGGTGCGCCGGAACCATTCACCCGCAGCAATCAGCCCGGCCGCAAACAGCGCGCCCATGACGATGCGCGCCCCGGGGCCGAAGAACCCCTGCTCGATGGAGTAGCGCACGAGCAGCAGACCGCCGAGACCCAGCGCAAGACCGCCGACCCAAACGGCCCACCGCGTGCCGAGCCGCTCCTCGAGCGAGGTCTTGGGACCTGCGGGTTCGCTCACGACATCCTGCGGCGTCGAAACCGGCGGAACGGCGGTATCCTCGCTCTGCTCCGGTGTCGTCACGTCCTCCGGCGGCGGCTCGACCGAGATCCGGGGCTCGGCAATTTCCTGCACGGGCACGTCTGGTTTGCTCTCCGGCGCCGCGGAGGCTGGAGACCCGGCGCGGAGCGCTGCCAGCTGCCTCTGAAGGTCCCCGAGCGTTGCCTCGCTCGCGTCGAGCCGGGCGCCGACGGCATCCAGGTGCTTGCGCATCGCGCGCACCATGAAAATCGCAACCAGTGCGAAAACCAGACCCAGAAAATCCATAGTAGTATCGAGCCCCTGCGGCGGCTGACGACTCAACGCCGGTTCGGATGATCATGCCGCCCGATCGTTAAATTATGCCGCGTCCGGACTGTGGCAAAGCACAGGACTTGGCGCCGGTTAACCCGTCAGCCTAGAATTGATCAAATCAAACAAGCATTCCGGGGCGCAGCAATGGAATGGGTCGTTGACCTTGCAACCGCCAAGACCGCACCAATCCCTGAGGGTGCCCGGTCCGCGTTGCTGATGCGCCATGGCACCATGACCCTGCGCTACTACCAGCCGCGCGGCACCGACCTCCAGACCCCGCACGACCAGGATGAGATCTACATCGTCGCCACAGGACGCGGCACCGTCGTCTCCGGCCCAAGCGAGGCCGCCTTGGACCGCAAGCCGTTTGGTCCCGGCGACGCCATCTTCGTTCCCGCCGGTCACGTGCATCGGTTCCTCGACTTCACAAACGATTTCGGCGTCTGGGTCGTGTTTTGGGGACCCAAGGGTGGAGAAGCGCCTCAATCCTGAGATAGCATTCCGCTTCCCGACCTGCTCCAATCAGGTTCTCATCATCTCCCAGGAGGAAATCCGATGATCCATGAGTTGCGCGTCTACTATTGCGTCCCCGGCCGGCTGCCGAACCTGCTCAAGCGGTTCGACACCATCACGCTCAAGATCTGGGAGAAGCACGGCATCAAGCAGGCCGGTTTCTGGACCGTGTTGGTCGGCGAGTCCAACCAGGCGCTCTACTACCTCCTCGAGTGGGAAAGCCTCGCCGATCGCGAGAAGAAGTGGAACGCCTTCCAGGCCGACCCGAACTGGATCGCAGCTCGCGCCGAAACCGAGAAGGACGGCGCCATCGTGGCCAAGGTGGTCAACTCGTTCCTGCAGCCGACCTCGTTCTCGTCGGTGAAATAGCCCACACCGCAAGGCGCCCGGACATGAAGATCGTCTTTCACGGCGCCAACGCGGGCGCGTTCGAGCCGGGCTTTTCGAGCCTGCTCGAGCGCAAACATGATATTTCCATCGTGTCGGATGCTCTGGCTGATGCGGCGGAGCAGAAAACCTTCCGCGAGGCGGATGTGCTCATCGGCATTCGCCTCGATGCGAAGATGCCAAGGCCCGAGGCGCTTCGCCTTTACCACGCACCGGCGGCGGGGACGGACGGTATCGACCGCAAATGCCTGCCGGCCTCAACGCCCCTGTGCAATTGCTTCGGCCACGAAACCGCCATCGCGGAATACGTCATCGCGGCGTTGCTCTCGCGCTATGTACCGCTCGCAGCGGCCGACCGCGATCTGCGCCAGGGCCAATGGACCCTCTGGCCCGGCTGGCCGGATACCCTCCGCCGCGAAATGGGCGACAGCACGGTCGGCCTCCTCGGCTTCGGTCATATCGGCAAAGCCATCGCCGCACGCGCCAAGGCCTTCGGCATGCGCGTCACCGTCGCCAATCGCAGTCCCGTCCCCCCATCACCGCTCGTTGATCAAAGCTTCACCCTCGATCGCCTCAACACCTTCATGGCATCGGCGGACGCCATCGTTGCATCACTTCCCCTGCTGCCCGAGCTCCGCAGTATCGTCGGCCCGGAGGCGCTCGCCGCCATGCGGCCGGACGCCGTGATCGTCAACGTCGGGCGCGGTCCGGTCATCGATGAGCGTGCGCTCTACGACGCTTTGAAAGAGCGCCGCATCGGCGGCGCCATCGTCGACACCTGGTACGTCTATCCGACCGGCACCAATCCAACACCGTATCCCGGACACGCGCCGTTCCACGAGCTGGACAACATTGTCATGACGCCGCACATGTCAGGCTGGACCAGCGGCACCGTCCGCCGCCGGCAACAGACGATGGCCGACAACATCAACCGCCTGCAGCGCGGCGAGCCGTTGGCCAATGTCGTCTAGAGGCTAGCGGCCTAGAACACCTTGTCGTCCGAACCAGCCTTGCGATCTCCGGGTGTCGATGTCCGATCCCGATCGAAGTGCAGCATCAGCACGCCATCGTCCAGCTCCGCGCACTCGACGCGCGCAACAAACGGGTCGGACGCCTCGATGTTGGCCGCTTCCGCGCATGTTGCAGCCGTCTGGAAAGGTTTGACATTGATCCCGCTGTCGCCGCTCGGCAGCGTCAGCATCGTGATCATGACAATGATTTTGGGCTCCATAGCGCGATCCTCCCCGTTGCATCGCAATGAGAGCAGCCCCGCCTGCACTGACTGAATGAGACGCATGGGCGCCCCCGTGGCGCCACGTACACGAGCTTTGAACGCGGCCTGCTGGGCTTCACCTCAGCAACGCGGCCGACGAATCACGCGGACATCCCTTGGAGTGCCACGCGAGCCCGAGCCAAAAGATGGCGGAACCGGGATATGATGAAGGTTTCCCGGCGCTTGCATCAGGCCTGCCGCCAGCGCCCTTCAAACCCGCTCGCCCGGCGCTGGCGAGACCCGGCAGGCTGTGTTACGGGAACGGGAAATCTACCCTGGGAAGAGAAGGTAACGCTCCCATGACCGGCTCCGGTTTCCGCACTGAATCCGACACGTTCGGGCCAATCGAGGTCCCCAACGACAAATATTGGGGAGCGCAGGCGCAACGTTCGCTCGGCAATTTCAAGATCGGCTGGGAAAAGCAGCCCAAGTCGGTGGTCCGCGCACTGGGCATCGTCAAGCGCGCCTGCGCCGAGGTGAACGTTGCCATGGGCCGGCTCGATCCGAAGCTCGGCGACGCCATCGTTGCCGCCGCCCAGGAGGTGATCGACGGCAAGCTCGACGAGCACTTCCCGCTGGCCGTCTGGCAGACCGGCTCGGGCACGCAGTCGAACATGAACGCCAACGAGGTGATCTCCAATCGCGCCATCGAGATGCTCGGCGGCGTGAAGGGCTCCAAGAAGCCCGTGCATCCCAACGATCACGTCAACATGAGCCAGTCGTCGAACGACACCTATCCGACGGCCATGCACATCGCCTGCGCCGAGGAGGTCGCGCATCGCCTTCTGCCAGCACTTCGCAAGCTGCGTGCTGCGCTCGACGCCAAGGCCAAGGCCTGGTCGAACATCATCAAGATCGGCCGTACTCACACGCAGGATGCAACGCCCCTGACGCTCGGTCAGGAGTTCTCCGGCTACGCCAAGCAGATCGAGAACGGCATCAGACGCATCGAATCCACGCTGCCGGATCTCATGGAGCTCGCCCAGGGCGGTACCGCCGTCGGCACGGGCCTCAATGCGCCCAAGGGATTTGCCGAGAAAGTTGCGGAGCGCATTGCCGCCATTACGGGCCTGAAGTTCACCTCGGCGCCGAACAAGTTCGAAGCCCTTGCCGCGCACGATGCCATGGTCATGAGCCACGGCGCCATCAACACCGTCGCCGCGTCCCTGTTCAAGATCGCCAACGACATCCGCTTCCTCGGCAGCGGACCGCGGTCCGGCCTCGGCGAGCTGGCGCTGCCGGAGAACGAGCCCGGCTCCTCCATCATGCCCGGCAAGGTGAACCCCACCCAGTGCGAGGCGCTGACGATGGTGTGCGCCCAGGTCTTCGGCAATCATTCGACGCTCACGTTCGCCGACAGCCAGGGCCATTTCGAGCTCAACGTGTTCAATCCGGTGATGGCCTACAACTTCCTGCAGTCGACGCAGCTCCTGTCGGACGCCGTCGTGTCGTTCACCGACAACTGCATCGTCGGCATCGAGGCCCGCGAGGACAACATCAAGTCGGCGCTCGACCGCTCCTTGATGCTGGTGACCGCGCTCGCGCCCAAGATCGGCTATGACAATGCCGCCAAGATCGCCAAGACCGCGCACAAGAACGGCACGACATTGCGCGAGGAGGCTGTCGGCGGCGGCTACGTCACTGAGGCCGAGTTCGACGCCATCGTGCGTCCCGAGAAGATGATCGGCCCCGAGTAGGCAGGCGCGAACATGGCCGGCATCGTCAATCTCCGCCAGGTCCGAAAGCAGAAGGCGCGCCGCGACAAGGAGGAGCGCGCCCAGGAGAACCGCATCCGGTTCGGGCGCACCAAGTCCGAACGGCAGAAGCTGTCAGCCGATGCGGCGCTCGAGCAGCGCCGCATCGACAGCGCCAAGCGGGACAAGCCGGGCGAGCCTTGAGATCACATGTCGATGGGCCGTCCGGTCAAACGCTCGTTCAATATCGCCGGACATCGCACGTCGATCTCGCTCGAAGCACCGTTCTGGGCCGCCTTGAAGGATGTCGCGGCACGCGAGCGCATCCCGCTCGTGCAGCTCGTCGCCCGCATCGACGCGGAACGGCAGGGCGCAGGCTTGTCGAGCGCCGTGCGCGTCTGGCTGCTCGATTATTACAAATCCGCCGGTGCACGGGATCCCTAGAGCAGGATCGTTTCGGATTGAATCACCTTGCCTCACAAGAGGCGCCTCGGCCGAAACGTGAATCCTGCTCTACTTCATAAGTTTAGAGTGCGATTCACCGGTAGCGGCGGAGCCGCGCTCCGCGCGGACTCATGGAAGCCGGAAGTGCTTCCATGTGAAACGATCGTGCTCTGGCGCCGGCCTATTGGCTGCGATCGCCCATCTGACGCAGGACATCCAGAGGCGATGATTGGCGCGGGCGTGGCGGTGGAGCAGATCCCGCTTCACTCTGTGCAGGCCGTGCCGTCGCGCCACCCGATTGTGCGCTGCCCGCGGTCACGGAAGCTGAACCGGACGTCTGCCGGGCGGGAACCTCGATCGCCCCTCGCTGCAGGCTTCTCTGGCGCTCATCCTCCTGGCGCTGGCGCTCCATTTCGATCACGCGCTGACGCTCCGCCTCCTGGCGGAGGCGCTCCTGATGAACGCGCTCTTCATCGCTGCGGCGCAGTCGCTCCAGCTCCTCGACGTAGCGCTCGATCTTGCGCACGCTGAGCTCGCGTTCCAGGGCATCATATTGCAACCGCGGCTCCACGGCGGCGAGTTGGGGGAGCTCTCCGACATACAGCATCGACACACCAGGCAACGCTTTGCCCTGCGCCGCACGCTGGCCTTGCGCCTTGGGCTCGATGCGCCAGTCGCTATCGAATTTCAGGCTGCTGAGATCAACCGTCGTGTTGCCGGTGACACGCCCGTCGGGTCCATCGATGGCGATGGGTTGAATGCGGAGCGCCCCATCCGCGATCTCGAAGGGGACCGAGCGCGGCCCGAGCGCCAGCGCGCCCATACCGAGACCGGCCTCCAGCTTGCGCTTCAATTCCGCCGCCAGGCCATCGCCCGGTGCTGTGAGTGCGGCCAAGGCCGCAGCATTGATGGCGCCCGGCGACATCCGATTGAGGCGAGCCTCTCCGAAGATGAGCGCCCCCTTGCCGCGCAGCGCGCCCACGAGGCCGCGCGGGCTGAACCCCACGCTCGTGAACTGGACATTTGCGGACATCTCACCGCTTGCAGCCGGCCGCTCCGGCATTCCACCCTGCGCAAGATCCGTGTCCGTCAGATGCGCTTCACCTTCCAGTGTGACTCCGGCAGCCGTTCGCACCAGCGCCAGATTCGCAGCCGCCTTGCCACCGAGCGCACGTGCGTCGAGCATCCTGATCGTCAAGCGCCCATCCGCGACGTTCGTCTCGAGCGCAGCCTCCGACACGGACATATCGCGCATCAGAGCAAGGCTCGGCGTGTCGATCTTCAGATCGGCGTCGAAGCTGGAGAGGGGGGCCATGTTGAGAGCAACGTCGGGCCACACATGTCCTTCGTTGCTTTCAGCCTTGGCCTCCTGCGGCGCGTCCAACCGGCCATCCGCCAGCACGGACAGCAACCGCGGCACGCTGATCTCGCTCACGTACAGACGTCCGCTCGCGCGCGGGCGGGCTGCATTGGCGTCGATGCCTAGCGTACCCGCGATGCGCGCCGCGCCCAATGCGAGCCTGGTCGCTTCGATCTTCAGCTTGCCACGGTCCAACGACGTACCAAGCCTGGCCTCGATCGGCACGCCATCGAGCCCCCGGCGCCGCGCCGTATCGACGAGCGCCAGAGCACGTCCGAGGTCGTCGGCTGCAAACCGCGTCTCGCCGTCGATCACGAGATTGGCCACATCGTCGACCGCAACACGTCCGCGAAACTCGCCGTTCAGACCCGCCGCGTTGATGTTGATCAGTGAGACCAAGCCCCGCGCCGGCGTTCCCGCGGCATGCAGTGTGGCGAGCGCCGGCGTGCGCACCTCTTTTGCCGAGCCGCTCACCACGGCATCCGGCAGCACTTGTCCGAGCAGCGTCGAGACTTCAGCTCCGTCCAGCGAAACGGCCGCATCGAGCCGCTGCTCGCGCCAGGGCAGCCGCACATCATCCAGCGCAACCTTGCCGCTGAACCGGCTGCTCCCCAGCATGCCATCAACGATCACATCGGCTGCCGGTACGGTCCGTCCACCGACTGCAATCGTGCCGGCCAACTTGAGCGGAGACAGTGCCTGCGCGCGGCGCAAGCTTGGCTGCAGGGCCTCCGGCAGGCCAAGCGCATCGACGAGATGGCCAATGCTGTCCCCGCTCGGCGCCATGACCGTCCCGCCGAAACTGCCCTTCGGCAACCCGCTGGCCAGGCCCGTGATCGTGCCGCTGACATCGAATGCGAGGCCGTCGTCTGATGCCCCCTTGAGCTGTGGCACCTTCAACGCATCGCGGTCTATGGAGATGTCCGCAACGACATTGCGCAGCGTGGTTGCGCCGGCCATCAGGCGGCCGGTGCGCACGCGGATGGTGGCTTCAACAGACTGAGCATCGGTTGCCGCTCGGCCCGAGGTCACGCCGAAGGCCTTGAACCCCGGCGGTAGCAAGTCGAGCAGGGATTGCGCCTTCACATCCTTGCCGAGCAGCGGCGTGATATCGAGTTCTGATCCTTCGAGCGAGACGGCAAGACGCCGGTGCTCGCGTGTGCTCCAGCTCACATCGCCGGATACGATGTTGCCGGCGAGTTGCATCGTCAGGTCGCGGCCGGCGATATGGCCCTGGCCCATGCTGACTTTGCCGCGCACGGTGAAGCTGCCGTCCTGCTTCAGCTCCGGCAGATCCTGGCCCTTGCTCACCCAGGCCAACAGGCGATTGACGCTGGCGCCGCGCAGCACGACATCGCCGTCGAAGGCGCGATCGGCTTGATCCGGCGAGAGCGTGCCGTTGACATCGACGCGTGCGCCGCCGGGCAAGCCAGCCCGCAACTGCCCCAGCTTCAGTGTGCGCTGGTCCTTTTCAAGCACGACATGCAGGCCGCTGACGGCCTCGCCGCCGAGCCCGGCCTGATCGAGATCGAAGGTTGCTTGCGTGCGGCCGTTGGCCGGCATCAACCGGTCGATCGTGCCGGCAATACGCTCGACAAGACGCAACGGCGACGTCGCTTCATCGGAGCCGGCGATGCGATCGAGATCGAGCCAGCGCGATTCCAGACGAATGTTGGCGGACTGCGTTTGCCCCCAGGCGAATTTCGCCTCCCCCGAGGCAAGTTGCGGACGGCCATCGCTATCGAACGACAGCGCCAGGTTGGACAGCTCAACGCCACGCGGATCGGCCTTGAAGGCGGCACGCACATCGAATGGATTGCTTCGCCGCCCAGCCGCAGCCGCCGTGCCGTGAGTACCTGCTTTGTCGGCCTCGGCAGAAGTCTTCGCGCCGTTGCCCAGCACCGGCAAGGTCGCGACGAGATCACCGCTGGCGCGCGTCCGGCCTGTCAGGTCGAAAAGCTGGCCGTCGAGCGCATAGCTCTCGCTGCCGTCCAGCGTGCGCAGGACGCTTTTGAAGCGCACGCTGCCGTCGCTCTCTGCCTTGGCGGTGGAGAGGCGCAATTCGCGCGTCCCTTCGGGCGATTCGACGGTCGCTTGCAACCGATACGGACCGTCCAATGCTGCTGCCGAGAACTCGGCGTTTCCAACTCCGAACTCGAGCCGCTTGCCCTGCGGATCCTGCAGAACGACCGCGCCGTCCGTGATGTGCACGGTCTGCAGCGTCACCGAGCTCGGCGCGAATACCGAGCGTGACCGGCTGTCGGTCAGGCTGTTCCAGTTGCCTCCGCCGGCATCATCGGCAACGAGGGTCAGGACCGGCCGGGTCAACTCGACCCGGCTCGCCTCCAGCGTCCCTTTGAACAGGGGGCTGATCGAGAGCCAGACGATGAACCCATCGGCCTTGAACAAGGGCTCGGCGGCCGGCATCCGCGGGTCGGCAATGCTGATCTTGTCGAACCTGATGAAGGGGGTGGGCAGCAGCCGCAAATTGACCTCGCCGCGGACCTTGACCTCGCGGCCGACGAGACGCGAAGCCTCGTCCTCGAAGACGCCCCGGAAATAATTCCAGTCGATGAACTGCGGCACGGCGAATAGCGCGGCGAGCACGCACACCACTGAGGCGCCGAGAGAGAGGAGAAATCTGTTCATAGCCTTTCCGCGCCGCAAGACGGATTGGCGCCAGCATCGTCCCGCGCATCGCGGCACAGGAAACGAAAAACTGTCGCGAGAACCCTCAAGGCCTTAGTGCGGTCCGCGGATTTGCCCTCGCCCACGGTTCGCGCAACCTTTGTTCAAGCGTTTTCTCTCTAAACCCACCCTATATGGCACAATCCGCGTCGACTTTGGACACGATTCTACCGCCGGTCCCGGCAATATGACCGGGATCGGCGGTAGTATGCCTATACGACCGGGCAGAGGCCGCCATCGATGTTGATCGCAGTTCCCGTGATGTAGGAGCCGGCGTCAGACGCAAGGAACAGCGCCATGTTGGCAAACTCCTCCGCGGTGCCTACGCGACCGAGCGGAATGCCTTTGCCCATTTCCGCATAATACTCCGCGATCGGGCGATTTTGCTTCTCGTTGGCGTGGCGGCGCACCCACTGATCGCTCTCGATGCGTCCGACCAGGAGCGCATTGACGAGAACGTTGTGCGGAGCGCCTTCGCCGGCGAGCACCTTCGTGAGGGCCATGCCCGCGGCTCGGGTTACTGCCGTTGGGGCGCGGCCGGCATCCGGGGCCTTCGCGCCGATGTTGAGCACGTTGATGATGCGGCCGGAACGGCGCGACGTCATGACCGGAAAAGCCAGCCGTGTCAGGCGGATGGCCGCAAACAGCTTGAGATCGAGATCGGCTTGCCACACCTCATCGGTGATGGTCTCGAACTTGCCGGTCTGCGAGGACCCCGCGTTGTTGACGAGCACGTCGACGAAGCCCAGCGCCGTGCTGGCTTCCTTGAAGATGCGCTCGCAGTCCGCGGCCTTGCTGACATCGCCGGCAACGGCAACGATTTTCCCTTTGGCCTCCTTTTCGAGCTCACGGCGCGCTTCCTCCAACGGCCCGGACCGCCGCGCGGTAATCGCAACATTGGCGCCAGCCCCAGCAAAAGCCCTGGCTATGGCGAAACCGATGCCCAGGCTCGCACCCGTGACGAGCGCATTGCGCCCCTTCATGACAAGCTCCACGAAACTCTCCCTGCAGGTGGTTTGCGTCCTCAGCCCTGAGGATAAGCGCATGACATCGCTCTGGGAACCGGCTTGCCACAAAGTCCCGTTATCCCCATCTGCCGCCTGTGGAGCCCATCCCCCTGCCGGATTGTCGCCCGGACGTCCGTGCTATAGTTGCAGGCCATGTCTGAGAATCGAAAATCGGTCCCCCCTGTTGCGGAGGACCCCGGCGACGAGCCTCCGTTCGATCTGCCTCCAGCGCCGCAGCAACGGCCATCCATCTCGGAACGCGCTCTGAGCGCGGCCGCCGCGCCGCCCTATCTGTCCGGCCTCAATCCGGAGCAGCGCCGGGCGGTCGAAACGCTGGACGGGCCGGTCCTGGTGCTCGCCGGAGCCGGCACGGGCAAGACACGCGTTCTCACCACCCGCATCGCCCATATCCTGGCCAGCCGCAAAGCCTTTCCCTCCCAGGTGCTCGCCGTCACGTTCACGAACAAGGCCGCGCGCGAGATGAAGGACCGCATCGGCGGCCTGATCGGCGGCCTCGTCGAGGGCATGCCCTGGCTCGGCACGTTTCACTCGATCGGCGTCAAGATCCTGCGCCGGCACGCCGAGCTTGTCGGCTTGAAATCCGGCTTCACGATTCTCGATACCGACGATCAGATCCGCCTCATCAAGCAGGTGATCGAAGCCGACGGACTGGACAAGGACCGCTGGCCCGCGCGTCAGCTCGCGGCCCTCATCGACGGCTGGAAGAACCGCGGCCTGACACCCGGCAAGGTGCCGGCCGGAGAGAGCTTCGCGTTCGGCAACGGCCGCGGCGCCAAGCTTTACGAGGCCTATCAGCAGCGGCTGAAGGAGCTCAACGCCGCCGATTTCGGCGATCTCCTTTTGGAATGCCTGCGGCTCTTCACCGAGAACCCCGACGTGCTGAAGGATTACCACCGGCGCTTCCGCTACATCCTGGTCGACGAGTATCAGGACACCAACGTCGCCCAGTACCTCTGGCTCCGCCTTCTGGCGCAGGGATCGCCCAACATCTGCTGCGTCGGCGACGACGATCAGTCGATCTACGGCTGGCGCGGCGCCGAGGTCGACAACATCCTGCGCTTCGAGGCCGACTTCCCCGGCGCTGCCGTCATCCGGCTGGAGCGCAACTACCGCTCAACCGGGCACATCCTGGCCGCGGCTTCAGGCCTGATCGCGCACAACAAGGATCGCCTCGGCAAGACGCTTTTCACCGACGGCGAGCTGGGCGAGAAGGTCCGGGTCATCGGTGTCTGGGATGATGAGGAAGAAGCCCGCACCATCGCCTCCGAGATCGAGTCCCTGAAGGCGGCAGGCGCCGACCTCGACGAGGTCGCGATCCTGGTGCGTGCGTCCTTCCAGATGCGCGCCTTCGAAGATCGCTTCGTCACGCTCGGGCTGCCCTATCGGGTCATTGGCGGCCCCCGGTTCTACGAGCGGCAGGAAATCAAGGACGCCATCGCCTATCTCGAGATCACGCTCAATCCGTCGAACGACCTCAAGTTCGAGCGCATCGTCAACGTGCCCAAGCGCGGCCTCGGCGATACCACCGTCAAGGAGATCCACAGCCTCGCCCGCGCCCGTGGCATCCCGATGTTCCAGGCCGCCCGCGAGATCATCGAGACCGAGGAGCTGAAACCCCGGGCGCGCAAATCTCTGGGTGATCTCGTCGCGACGTTCGACCGCTGGCGCGCGCGCCTGGGCGAGATGAAGCATACCGACCTCGCCGAGCTGATCCTCGATGAGTCCGGATACACGGCCATGTGGCAGGCGGACAAAAATCCGCAGTCCCAGTCCAGGCTCGAAAACCTGAAGGAGCTCGTGCGCTTCATGCACGAGTTCGAGAACCTGCAGGGTTTCCTGGAACACGTCTCGCTGGTGATGGATTCGGACGCCGCCGATGACGGCGAGCGCATTTCATTGATGACGCTGCACGCGGCCAAGGGCCTCGAGTTCGATACGGTCTTCCTGTCCGGATGGGAGGAAGGTTTGTTCCCGCACCAGCGCTCCCTCGATGAAAGCGGCCTGGCGGGGCTGGAGGAGGAGCGGCGTCTGGCCTACGTCGGCCTCACGCGCGCCCGCCGCAACGCGCACGTGTCGTTTGCTCAGAACCGCCGCAACCGCGGCCTTTATCAGGCAGCCACGCCTTCACGTTTCGTCGACGAGCTGCCCGAGGGCCACACCGAGGTGACCGAGGCCAAGGGACCCTTCACGGGCGCTTACGCCAATTTCGGTAGTGCCGCCGGCTTCGGCCGCCGCAACCCCTACGGCGAGAGCCGTTTCGACGACGTCGAGATGCCGTTCAACAGCTCCTATCAGACGCCCGGGTGGCAGCGCGCCCAACAGCAGCAGCGCTATGGACAACCCCAGCCGGCACGGCGCTCCCCGCTGACGCTGGAGGGCGAGCTGGTGGCCTCGTCGACAGGCCATGCCTCGAGCTATGCCGTCGGCGACCGTGTCCAGCATCGCAAGTTCGGCCATGGCACGGTCACCGGTATCGACGGCAACAAGCTGACCATCGAATTCGACACGGCAGGCCGCAAGCGCGTCGTCGATAGCTTCGTCGAGCCCGGCTAGGGCAGACGGCAAGTTCCCGAACCAGTTTCGGTTTCCCGGCCCCGATCGGTCGCAGAAGTGCAACGCATGCTGCCCAATTCCCGATCCAATGCCGTGCCACCCTCGACAACGGTATTGGTACGCCCTTAAAGATCGGGCAGTGGGATGCGGGAGGGTGATGTGGCCGCTGTAGATATGGCACTGTCGCGCAACAGCGCTGGCATGGAAGTCCGTGCGACGAGCAACACTTCGTCGAGCGCCAAACCTCTCGTCACGGGCGCGACGCACGCCGACGTCATGGCGGAGATCTTCGACCAGGAGGACAACCGGGAGAAGTTCATTCCTGTCACCCGGCAGGCCGTCATGGAGCGGTTGACGCGCCCGCACGCCTGGCCCGGCCAGCAGGCGCACGACGCGCGACGCTTCTTCCGCTACCTCGACTACTGGCGCCAACAGACCTACGCCGCGCGCCTGCATGCGATCGAGCAGGACTACGAGCCCTTCAATCCGGACAGCGACCTGCTCGTCACGCGCAAGTTCACGAGCGACGAGCGCTTCAGCATGCGCCAGCGCCTTGTCGGCCACCTGGCGCAACTTTTGGAGCAAGCCAATTTCACGAGGATCGACACCAGCAGGATCGAGCTGATCCTGACAGCCGAAAGCCACTATGGCCTCGACTTGCACGTCGATCTCGCCGCCTTCGACGAGCTGATGATTTTCTATCGGGGGGCCACCAAGCAATCCGACTCCCGCCGCAGCCTGCGCAAGCTCTATCTGCGGCACGAGGAGTTCGAGGTCCCCGTCTTCCAGCGGCTGTGCGTGGTCTTCAAGCTCAAGCCTGACGAAGTCCGCATCCGCGAGATCATGGCGGATCGCGGCTGCGACCGCAAAGAGGCCGAGCGTGCCGTCAAGCGGATGCGCGCCGCCTTGCCGCCGCAGATCAAGAGCGACTTCGTCTACCTCAAGCTGTTCAAGAACATCCCGCGCTCCGACATTGAGATGGTGTTTCCGAACACCCGGATCCGCTTTCGCATGTTCGACAAGATCAGGCTCGGCGTCACGGCCGGCAGCGGTCTTGGCATGGGCATCGTCGGCACGGCCGGCAAGATCGCGGTGGCCTCAAATCCCATTGCCCTTGCCGGCGCGATGGCCGGATTGTGCGGCGTTGCTGCCCGTCAGGCGACCAGCTTCATGAACCAGCGCAATCGCTACATGGCGACCATGGCGCAGAATCTGTATTTCCATTCCATGGCCGACAATCGCGGCGTCACGACGCTGCTCGCCAATCGCGCTGCGGAGGAAGACATCAAGGAGGAAATGCTGCTCTACAGCGTCCTCGCCAAGGAGCTCGTCCGGCGGCGAGACCTGAAGGATGCCGACAGAGCCATTGAGCAGTATCTTCAAAACACGTTCGGGATCGAAGTGGACTTCGACCTGGAGGATGCTCTTGGGCGCCTGTTGGCTGATGGCATCGTTACCGAGCAGGATGATGGCACGTTCAAAACCCTGCCTCCGGCCGCTGCGGCCCAACACATCGACGTCATGTGGGACAAATATCTGGATGAGCTTCCCGATCAGACCAGGGATGAAGGCATCGAGTTCGACCGGGAGACGGCCTGATAACCTCAGAGGCGCAAGGCGCTTTCACCGCACAGGCCGGTGTGAGATCGTGCCTTGATGACATTGACACGCGTTTCCATTGCTCTGCGCGACGCCACCCAGGCGGACGCACTGTCGAACGTGCTTGGAGAGTTCGAACCCGCGCCTTCAGCCGTCTCTCTGTTTCGCGACGAGAGTGCCGGCAATTGGCGTCTCGATGCCTATTATCTGGAAGCTCCCGATCTCGAGGTCCTCGCTGACGCGGCCAAGCCGGTCTTAGGCGCGGTCCCTGCAGAGTTCTCGACCGAGGTCGTGCCTGATGCCAACTGGGTGGCCATCAGCCAGGCGGCGCTTCCGCCCGTACGTGCGGGACGGTTCGTCGTGCACGGCAGTCATGATCGGGAGGTTGTGCGGGGCCGGAGCCATGCCATCGAGATCGAGGCGGGAGAGGCCTTCGGCACGGCCCATCACGCCAGCACCCGGGGGTGCTTGCTCGCAATCGACCGGCTTGCCCGCAGCCATCACTTCCGCCACGCGCTCGACCTTGGATGCGGCTCCGGCATTCTCGCCATTGCCGGGGCCAAGAGCTTTCCGACCGCTGCCTTCGTCGCAACCGATATTGATCCGCGCGCGGTGATGGTGGCACGCGACAATGCCCGTCTGAACGGGGTCGGTCATCGCATCCGCTTTGGAACGGCAGCCGGGTTTCATCATCCGCTGCTGCGCGGCACGGGACGTTTCGATCTCGTCCTGGCAAACATCCTGGCCGAGCCGCTCATCGACCTCGCCTCGGGTGTGCGGCGCATACTGAGCCCGCGCGGTTATGCGGTGCTGGCAGGTCTGCTCGACCAGGAGGCAAAAAAAGTAACGGCGGCCTACGTGGCCGCCGGTTTCAAGGTGCATCATACCCTCAAACTCGGCGGCTGGACGATCCTGACGATGGCCGTCCGCGCGCCGGGTTAGGCAGCGGGATTAACCCGTCCAGCCATAGGGAAGCAGCTGGCGGCGTGCCTTGAGCTTGCCGATCTCCTCCTCGGAGACGCCGATGTCCTTGAGCATGCGCTCATCCAGGTTCACCAACTCGATGAACCGGCGGCGCTTCGCGAGCGTCTTCTGAACGGAAGCTACGGTCCCTTTCGCGAGAACCGCGATCGAGTTTGCCCAGCCGGTTGCGGGGCGCGCGGATTCGAAGGCTGCGGCTTCTGCCGCCATGGTCGTCGTTTTCATGATCTTTCCAAAAAATGCTTAACTCGCCACATCCGCTTGTTTGATGGGCGGGCTCTGTGAAACAGGGTCGATATCGGTGACGGGCATGCCGGCCCGGAGGGCCGGCGGCCAGTTACCTTGGAGTTGCTTACAGCCAGTAGCTGTTGGCAGCGCCGTCCTTGGCGCGGACCGCCTTGATGCGATCCGGCGAGAAGCCGAGATCAGCAAGACGCTCGTCGCTGAGGCTGTTCAGGTATGCGCGAACATGGGCTTCGCCGTGGGCTTTCCGAGCTTCGACCAAGCGATCGAAGGCACGACGGAAAAAGCCAGGCTTGCCCTTCTCCTTGGCGGTGCCGAGCGAGGAATTGAACTCGAATGCGGAGGACTGTGTGCTCATGGTCGATTCCCCTTTCTGGGGTTTTGCGGTGGCGCGGCTGATTCTCTTCCGTGCCGTGACCACAACTTAAGTCTTATTCGCACTCGCACAAGACTCGCCGCTGCGTCGCAGCAATGCGTGTATTGCATAGCATAAAATCATAAAAATCATTGTCTTATTAACAACGGAGGTTGGATTGCGATGCAGCATTAAGAAGGCGTTGCGCGACCCGGTTCCGCACCCTAAAACGGGGCATGTTCCAGGATTTCTCAGCCTCTTCAGACCCTTCCATTGGCGTCGAGCGCGTGGCGCGGCTGCGAAACCGCCTGGCCGCCCAGTCCGTGGACGCCGTTTTCGTGCCCCGGGCCGATGAACACATGGGCGAATATGTCCCGCCCAGCGCCGAGCGCCTGAAGTGGCTGACGGGCTTTACCGGATCTGCGGGCCTCGCCGTCGTCACCAAGGACGCTGCCGGGCTTTTCGTCGACGGCCGCTACACACTCCAGGCGGCCGACCAGGTCGATACCAAGACGTTTGAGATCCGCCAGATCCCGGAGAATGACCCGGCCGCCTGGCTCGGTGAGAAGCTCAAGGCTGGCTCCGTCGTCGGTTTCGATCCCTGGCTGCATGCGGTGTTCTGGGTCGGACGTACGAAAGCTGCGCTGGAAAAGCATGGCATTCGGCTGAAGCCTCTGAGCCGGAATCCCGTGGATGCAGTCTGGAGCAAAGAGCGCCCGAGGCCACCGTTGGCGCCGGTCACCATCCACCCGATGAAATATGCGGGAAAGGCCTCAGCCGACAAAATCGCCGATATCCAGAAGGACCTGAAGGCTGAAGGCGAGGACGCGGCTGTCCTGACGCTTCCCGACTCGATCGCCTGGCTGTTCAACATCCGCGGCGCCGATATCCAGCACACGCCGACGGCATTGGCCTTCGCCATCCTGCACACCACCGGCAAGCCGGAACTGTTCATCGACAAGCGCAAACTCAGCAGTGAAGTGCGCAAGTATCTCTCGGGCATTGCCAGGCTGCGCGAGCCCGACGAGCTGAAAGACCGCATCGCAGCGCTGAAGCAGGCGCGCCGGCGCGTGCGCGTCGACAGCACCACGGCCGCCTATTGGTTCAAGGTCCAGCTGGGTACCGCGAGCCGCTTGATCACGAACGGCCCCGATCCCTGCATCCTGCCCAAGGCACGCAAGAACGCGGCCGAGGTGCGCGGCGCACGCGCGGCACATGAGCGCGACGGCGTGGCCATGGCGCGCTATCTCGCCTGGCTCGACCGCGAGGCCCTGACCGGCATCGACGAGATCGCGACCGTCAAGCGCCTCGAGGCTTTCCGAGCGGAAACGCAGGCGCTCAAGGAAATCAGCTTCGACACCATCTCCGGCTCGGGAGCGCATGGCGCCATCGTGCACTACCGCGTCACGTCCTCAACCAACCGCAAGCTGAAGGCCGGCGAGCTGTTCCTCGTCGACTCGGGCGCCCAGTACGAGGATGGCACGACCGACATCACGCGCACCATCGCCATCGGCAAGCCAACGGCTGAGATGCGCGAGCGTTTCACGCTCGTCCTCAAGGGCCACATCGCCATTTCCAGGCTCCGCTTTCCCAAGGACACGACGGGCGCCCATCTCGATGCCTTCGCCCGGCTCGCGCTCTGGCAGAAGGGCCTCGATTTCGATCACGGCACCGGGCATGGCGTCGGCAGCTACCTGTCCGTGCACGAGGGGCCACAGAACTTGTCCCGGCGCTCGCATGTGCCCTTCGAGCCGGGGATGATCGTGTCCAACGAGCCCGGGTACTACAAGGCCGGCAGCTATGGCATCCGTATCGAGAACCTGCTGCTCGTCACGGAGCCAGAGGCCATCCCAGGCGGCGAGCGCAAGATGATGGGCTTCGAGACGCTGACGTTGGTCCCGATCGACCGCCGCCTCGTCGAGCCCAAGCTCATGACCGCCGACGAGATCGCCTGGCTCAACGACTATCACGCGCGCGTCCGCGCTGTGATCGGCCCGCATCTGACCGAGGATCGTCCGTGGCTCGAGCAGGCCACGGCTCCGATCGGCGCGTGAAATGCAGCTCAGTTCAGGGCTTGGAGACGGTTGCGCGCCGCTTCAACGCCGCCCGCGAGTGCCTTCCCGTACAGCGTGCGTGCGCGCTCGACCTCTGCCCTGACCTCGCGCGCGCCCGTGGCGGCGAGGATGTTCGGGTCGAACGTCTCCGCCAGGGCATAGGCGGCTTGCGGATTGTCGGCCAATAGGCGGTCGTCCAGGATCTGGCGGGCGCGCACCATGTTGCCCTCCGAGATCATCTCCTTCGCGCGCTTCAGCAGCGACTCGATTTCCGCCTGAGCGAAATTGTCGGCCGCTGCCGCAGCTGGGCGAGCTACTGGCTGAGGTGTCGCCACCAGAACGGGAGCGCTGGCCGTGGCAGCTGAAGCTGTCGCCCGGGGCTTGATATCGCGATCGGCCAACGCAGTCGCCAGACCGCTTGTCGGCTTGACTGCGCCGAAGTGCCCGGTCAGCCAGAGCACCGTCGGGATGACCATGGCGAGGCCAAGCACGAAACCGATCAAGCCGGCCGTGAGCTGCCGCATGAACCAGGAGGTTTGCGGCTCCGGCGCGGGCAATGCACGCCACGTGGACGGAATTGGCATGTGCTCGTCGTCGTCCATGTCGATGAACGACGGCTTGGCTTGCAGTCGCGTGGGCTCCTTTGGCGTCAATGTCAGCGACCTATCGACGTGAAATGGCGCCTGGGCGCGCGATCCGCGCTGAACGCTGAATTCCTGCTTGACCTTCTCGGCGAGAGACTTCGCCGCAGCTGTCGATGCGTCATCCTGATCGTCGCCGTTGAGGTCTGTTGATCCGGCTATGGGCTTCACGAGCCGCGGTGTCATCGGCGCCTCCTACAGGCAAAATGCCGTGCACACCCAATAGGCAGCACGCAGGCGAAGGAGCCCCGCTTTCGTATACGCCACGCTGCCAAGTCCGTCCCACCGCAACAGACCGCTTGAGTACGCACAACCGACCTCATTCGACCGGGTGCCGTCGCCACAACGGCCACTTATTTTCTTCAGTCTGGATGCGACCTCCCCTTGAAGTCGCGTCGGCACGATATACAGCAACTGAAGGCCAGACAAATGGAAACGCGTAGTGCCGCCGGGCTTGATCCGCCCGCTTGAGCGCTGCGTCGCGTCGTCGTCCGGTCGTGACACCGTGCGTCAATGCCGACAATATCACAGACTTCTGCGACAGAATCGAAACGGAGACGGACATGGTGCCGCTGGCGCTCGGATTGGCACTTTTCATCGGCATACATTTGCTGACGACACAGACGGATTTGCGGCACGGTCTAATTGGCCGCATGGGCGAGGGCGCCTACAAGGGCGTCTATTCCCTACTCTCCGCAGCCGGATTGGCGCTCATCATTTACGGCTTTCACAAGGCGCAGGTGATGCCGGGCAAGAATCCCGTCCTGTGGAGCCCGCCCCACTGGGGCCGGCACGTGACGATGCTGCTGATGTTGCCGGTTTTTCCGCTCCTCTTTGCCGCCTATCTGCCGGGCCGCATCAGCGCCACCATCCGCCATCCGATGATCACGGCGGTGAAATTCTGGGCCCTGGCGCATCTGTTCGTGCGCGGAGACGCGGCCTCCCTGCTGCTCTTTCTGGGCCTGCTCGCCTGGGCCGTCTATGACCGGATTTCCCTCAAGCACCGTGAGGCCGCGGGCCTCGTGCAGATCAAAGGCGGTCCGGTCCGCAACGACCTCACCGCCGTGGTGGCGGGCCTCGTCCTCTACGCCATATTCGTGAAATGGGGGCACGCCTTCCTCATCGGCGTCCCATTGATGGCCTAGGAAGGCAAGCCGCGACGCAAGCCACGAAAAAGCCGAAAAACCTTGTTCAACAAGCCTGTTCCCAGGCCTTCCGGCGTGCTGCGGCGGTCATTCCCGACTATCGCGGCCCGGCATGGAAGTCTATATGAATGCACTCCATCCCGCTGCACGCCGCAGCAGCTTGGATCATTCTGAGGACGACACCTGATGGCCGACGGCACGGATTCATTCATTCGCGAGGTGCAGGAGGACCTGCGCCGCGAGCAGCTGATGAAGGTGTGGGAGCGCTACGGCACCTACATCATCGCTGCCGCAGTGCTGCTGGTGCTCTCCGTTGCGGCCTACAAATACAACGAATACAGGCGTATTTCGGCAGCCGAGGCGGCCGGCGGACGCTACGAGGCTGCAATCAAGCTGGCGCAGAGCGGCAAGGCCGACGAGGCCCGCAAGGCCTTCGAGACGATCGCCGACACGTCCTCGGGCGGCTACGCCACGCTCGCAGGCCTTCGTCTGGCCGGGACCGCCGCCAAGGACGGGCGCACGGCCGACGCCATCATCGCCTATGACGCCGTTGCCAAGGGCCCTCGCGGCGCATCCGACGACCTCCTGCGCGATTATGCCTCGCTTCAAGCTGCCATGTTGAAGCTCGACACCGCCGACTGGACGGACATGCAGAATCGGCTCAACGATCTGACCAATGACAAGAACCCCTGGCGTTTCTCAGCGCGCGAGCTTCTCGGACTGGCGGCCTACAAGGCAGGACGCATGGAAGACGCGCGCAAAAGCTTTGAGCAGCTGCTCGGCGACAAGGGAACGCCTCCCTCGCTCCTTGAGCGGACACAATTAATGCTCAACATGCTGGCAGAAGCGGAAGCGGCGAAAGGCTCAGGGGCTGCCTCTCAGGGACAGGCAGGCAAGGCCTCCGATCAGCCTGGCACGGCACCGCAGAAGACGCAGTAGGGAGACGCAAGCGAGATGTCGATACGACGGGGGATCGTGATCGGCGTTGTGACCGTCCTGTCGGTCACGGCCCTGACAGGCTGCTCGGGGGACGGCCCCAGCCTGCCACGGCTCGGCGATCTCAATCCTTTTGCTGAAAAGGAAGCGCCGCTTCCCGGCAAGCGCATTCCCGTCGCCCTGGCGGAAGGCAATGCGGGCATGGAGCTCGCGACAGCGGCGACCGATCGTGCCGTCGCCCTGCCGGCCCCTCGCCAGAACGACAGCTGGTCGCAGCCCGGCGGCGGCCCGAACAACTCTCCGGGTCATCTGGTTCTCGGCAATGCTGTCCGTCAGGCATGGAGCGCAAGCGCTGGCGCAGGCTCCAGCTCGTACGGCCGCCTGACCGCGAGCCCCATCGTTGCCGACGGCAAGGTCTTCGTTCTCGACGCCGAAGGTCAGGTCACCGCGTTCTCATCATCGGGCTCGGCGGCATGGCGTTCATCGCTGACGCCGGCCAACGAGAAGTCCTACAAGGGCTTCGGTGGCGGTCTTGCTGCCGAAGGCGGACGCATCTATGCGGCAACCGGTTTCGGCTGGGTTTATGCGTTGGATTCCGGCAGCGGCAAGAAGTTGTGGGAGAAGAACCTCGCGTCTCCCCTCCGCGCTTCGCCAACCGTCGCCAACGGCAAGGTCATCGCCGTGACGTCCGACGGCATGGTCTACGCGCTGTCGGCAGCGGAAGGTCAGGAATTGTGGACCCATCGCGGCCTGCCGGAGCGCTCGAGCATTCTGTCGAACGCCAGCCCGGCCGTGGATGGCGACATGGTCGTGGTCCCGTATCCCTCCGGCGAGGTCGTTGCCCTGCGCGCTTCGGACGGCCAGCCCGTGTGGACTGAATCCCTCGCGCGCACGCGCACCGCCTCTTCGCTCGGCGCCATGAGCGACGCCGCGCGGCCCGTCATCGACGGCGGCACGGTTTACGCCGTCGGGCACTCAGGCCGCATGATCGCGACCTCTGTGCGCTCGGGCGAGCGCCTGTGGTCGCTGAACGTGCCTGGCATCCAGGCGCCCTACGTTGCCGGAGACTTCGTATTCGTCGTCGATACGGGCGGCCAGCTGATGGCCGTCGGCCGTCGCGACGGCAAGGTCGTGTGGAGCACCAACCTGCCCAACGCCAAGACGTGGTCCGGGCCGGTTCTGGCCGGCAGCAAGCTCTGGCTCACCTCGAACAAGGGGCAGCTTGTTTCCGTTGAAGCCACGACAGGCAAGGTCGAGAGCCAGCAGGATCTTGGCGGCCCGATCTATATCGCCCCGGTGGTGGCCTCTGGCCGCATGTACGTCCTGACCGACAAGGCGCGCCTGATCGCCCTGAACTGATCATCCGGGCTCTCCGGGTTAAGGCGGATAGTTGCATAACCGCCTCATGGGTATCACATTTATGCAGTGAGATGGCGATCCGGAGTGGTCCGCAGGCAACCGCTTGTGGCCGCGAGTGGAGGGATCTCTTGTCTGTGTACCCGTCACGCTTGCGCCTGTTGCGCGGCATCGTCATCGCTGCGGTGTACGGCGGCAGTTCCGCTTTCGCGTTTGCCCAGGACACTCAGACTGTTCCCGCTGCTGAAACGCAGCTGCAGCAGGATGAAAAGCAGCAGCCGGCGCCACAGCCCGTCCAAGAAGAAACAGCTTCTCCTCAGCCACGGACCGAGCCCCAGGCTCAGCAGGACGTCCCGGCATCGTCCGAGACGACCAAGCCCGCTGAAACGAAAACCGAAGAACCCAAGGCCGAGACTAAGTCCGCCGAGACGGCAAAGCCTGCAGCGGCCCCCGAAGCGGCAGCCCAGACCCCCACGCTCCCCGCTGACTCGATCACCCAGCACACGCTCGATCTCGCCGGCCGCACGCTCCGGTTTGAAGCCGTTGCCGGCACCATTCCGCTCACCAATGCCGACGGACGCGTCGAGGCCCGCATGGCCTACGTCTCCTACACGCTCGCGGGGAACGACGCGAAAACCCGCCCTGTCGCCTTCGTGTTCAATGGAGGCCCCGGGTCGGCGTCGGCCTGGCTGCATCTGGGCGCACTCGGGCCGTGGCGCGTGCCGCTCGAGGGCGACGCCATGCGGCCGTCCGCCATTCTCCCGCCCGTCGCCAACGCCGAGACGTGGCTCGATTTCACCGACCTCGTGCTGATCGATCCGATCGGCACCGGCTACAGCACGCTGGAGCGTGACGCCAAAGGCGAAAACAAGTCGCGCCACGACCTGGAGAAGCAGTTCTGGTCGGTCTCGGGCGACATCGAGTCCATCGCCACCTTCATTTCCAAGTGGCTCGACAAGACCGGGCGCCACGTCTCACCCAAGCTGCTTGTCGGCGAGAGCTACGGCGGTTTTCGCGTTCCCAAGGTCGCGAACTCCTTGCTGTCCGATCACGGCGTCGGCCTGAACCTGCTCGTCATGGTCTCGCCCGTCCTCGACTTCGGCCTCATGCGCGGGCAGCGCCATCTCCCGTTCAACACGGCGGCGCTGCTGCCGTCGCTCGCCGCCGCCGCACAGGAAGCGCGCGGGAAAGTCCCGACGCCGGGGAGCATGAGAGAGGTCGAGGACTATACCCGCGGTCCCTATTTCAGCGACATGCTGCGCGGTCCGCGCGATCAGGCTGCGGTCGACAGGATGGTGACGCGCGTTGCGGCATTGACAGGCCTGCCCGCATCCGTCGTCAAGCAATACGGCGGCCGCCTGACCAGCGTTGCCTACAGGCGCGAAGCCAACCGTGGCAGCGGCCAACTTGCCAGCGCCTACGATGCCTCGATCACCGGCCTCGATCCTGAGCCTGGCTCTCCCGGATCGCGCGCGCACGATCCCTATCTCACAGCCCTGCGTGCGCCTCTGACCAACGCCATGATCGATCTCTACACCAACAAGCTCGCCTGGCGCCCCGAGGCGAAGTACCTCCTCATCAACGGCGACGTCGGCGGCGGCTGGCAATACGGCAATTCGCCGTCGGCACCGGAGTCGGTCTCGGACCTCAAAGCCGTGCTCGCGCTCGACAACCGCCTGCGCGTGCTCGTCACGCACGGCTACACGGACCTCGTGACGCCCTACTTCGCCAGCACGCTGGTCCTCGACCAGCTTCCTGCCTATGGCGACGCCCGGCGCGTCGCCCAGATCACCTATCCCGGCGGACACATGTTCTATGGCCGCGACGGCTCGCGCTCTGCCTTCCGCGAAGACGCGCTGATCCTGCTCGCCGCCAGCCTCAGCGGCGAAGCCCAGACGCGATAGCCGGGGAGGAGATCACGTCTCCGCGCCGCCATTCACCTGAATGATCTGCCCGTTGATGAACGCGCCGGGCTCTGACGCCAGCATGGCGACGACCACAGCGACTTCGTCGGGCGTTCCGAGCCGGCCCACCGGCACACGCGCCTTCATCGGCGTGATGTGCGCCGCCTGCACGGCATCCTGATCCTCGCCCATGATCGGTCCGGGTGACACGATGTTCGTCGTGATGCCCTTCGGGCCGAACTCCTTCGCCAGCGCCTTGGTTAATCCCCACGAGGCGTGCTTGGACGCCGACACGTGCGCGCGGCCGTTGTAGCCGTGGATCGCATTCATGCCGGCGAAATTGATGATGCGGCCCCAGCCCTTCGCGATCATGCCCGGCAGACACGCACGGGACAGCCAGTAGGCGGCATCGAAGTTGACGGCCATCACGCGGCGCCACTCCTCCTCCGACAGCTCGAGAAAACCGCCGTCCTCGCGCACCGCCGCGTTGTTCACCAGAATGTCAACCGTGCCGAACTTGGCGAGGCTCTCTTCAGCGATGCGCATGGCGTCCTCGCGCTTGCCGATATCGCCCATGGCAACCAGCGCGTCGACACCCAGGTCGCGCGCCTCGTTGGCAACCTTCTGCGCCGCCTGCCGGTCCTGCGACCCGTTGATGATGACGTTGCAACCGTCTTTGGCCAACGCCAGGGCACACGCGCGCCCGATGTTCTTGTTGGAGCCCGTGATCAGCGCCGTATGCTTGCCTGCCATTTCCCTAATTGACCTTCCTGATCCACACGTGGTTGTCGTGAAATGCTCCGCCGCCGAACGGCGCCGGCTGGTCGGCTCCCGTCAGCGTATTGATGCCCTCGCCGCCTTCGAAATGATCGTTCGGCGCGATACTCTCGACGATCGTGACGCCCCGCTGCACGCCATCGAAGGAGCGCGCCATGATGCGGATCTCGCCGTGCCGGTTGCCCATGGCGACGCGCTCGCCATCCTTGACGTCCATCGCCTCCAGATCGAGCGGATGGATCATCGCCGAGGGCGGTCCCTCGCGCTTCTGGCTCGACGGCGTCTCGTTGAAGCTGGAGTTGAGATAGCCGCGTGACGGTGATGTCGCCAGCCGGAACGGATGTTTTTCGTTGGCCGCTTCGATCACGTTCCAGAAATCCGGAAACTCCGGCATCTCGCGATAGGGACCCATGGGGCCCGCGTTGCCCATCTTGATCCCGGTCCAGTCGGGCGCGAAGTGGAACTTGCCGTCCGCGTGCGCGAAGCCGTTGAGATAGTGGGCGGCCTCGAAATCCGGCTGGCAGTCGATCCATTTCTCGGCTTCGAGTGTGTCGAGCGTTCCCCAGCCGGACACATTCAACGTCTCGTCGATCATCTCGCGCGGCGTCATGTCGAAGCCGCGGTGCTTGGCTCCAACCCGTCGCGCCAGCTCGCAGATGACCTCATGGTTGCTGCGGCATTCGCCCGGCGCCTCGATCAGCTTCGGTCCCAGAAGAATGTGCTGGTTGCCACCCGACTGATAGACATCGTCGTGCTCGAGGAACATCGTGGCTGGAATCACGACATCGGCCATGCGCGCCGTCGCCGTCATGAACTGCTCGTGCACGCACGTGAACAGGTCCTCGCGCGCGAAACCCTGCTTCACCTTGCGCTGCTCCGGCGCCACTTGCACCGGGTTGGTGTTCTGGATGAACAGCGCCTTGATCGGGGGGCCGTCGCGCAGGTCGAATGGATCTCCGGTCAGCACCGGCCCGATGCGCGACTGGTCGAGCTGGCGCACCGGCGTCTTCACATCCAGGCCTTCGATCAGCGTCTTGTTCCAGTGATAGATCGCGTTGTTCTTGTGGAACGCGCCTCCGCCCTCGTGCAGCCACGCGCCCGTCACCGCCGGAATGCACGACGCCGCATGCATCGACACGGAGCCGTTACGCGAGCGCGCGAACCCGTAGCCGAGCCGGAAGAAGCTGCGCTGCGTGGTGCCGATCCATTTGGCGTATGTCTCGATATCGGCCACCGGAATGCCGGTGATCTTGCTCGCCCATTCCGGCGTGCGCGTCTTGAGATGTTGCTCGAGGTCACGCGGCCGGTCCGTGTACTTTTCCAGATACGGCCAGTTGGCGTAGCCGTCGCGGAACAGCACGTGCATCACACCGCACGCCAGGGCCGCATCGGTGCCCGGCCGCAGGATCAGCTGGAGATCGGCCTGCTCCATGGTTCCGTTGCGATAGACATCGACCACGACCAGCTTCGCGCCGCGCTCTTTGCGCGCCCGCGTCACGTGCGTCATGACGTTGACCTGAGTGTTGACCGGATTGGTGCCCCAGATCGTCACCAGGTCGGCCTTGGCCATCTCGCGCGGATCTGGCCCCCGCGCCGCGCCGGCACCGGCCAGGAACCCCGCCTCCGCCAGCGTCGTGCAGAATGTCGAATACTGGCCGGCGTACCCCTTGGCGTGGCGCAGGCGGTTGATGCCGTCGCGCATCACTAGGCCCATGGTGCCGGCATAGTAGTAGGGCCACACGCTCTCAGGCCCGAGCTCGCGCTCGGCCTTCAGCATCGCCTCGGCCGTGAGGGTCATGGCCTCGTCCCAGGAGATGCGCTCGAACTGCCCCGATCCCTTGGGACCCTTCCGCTTCAGCGGAAACAGCAGGCGGTCCGGATGGTGGACGCGCTCGGCGTAGCGCGCGACCTTGGCGCAGACCACGCCCGCCGTGTAGCTGTTGGACTTGGCCCCGTGCACCCGCCCGATGCGGCCGTTCCCGAGCAACTCCACCTCGAGTGCACACGTCGAGGGGCAGTCGTGCGGGCAGGCCGAATACCCGATGGGTACCTTCGCATCCATGGCGTGCTCTCCCAGAGTCGTTGCCCGGGAGCATAACCGCGCCGCCCCTGGAGGGGGAGTAGTTTCTTAGAATGGTTTTTGCAAAGCGGGGCATCGGCCGCGATAAGGCTCGATGCCCGCCTGCCCCGTCAAATCGAGCGCGTTATCCCGCCATCGACACGGATGTTCTGGCCGGTGATGTAGGCCGCGCCGTCTGAAGCGAGGAACGCGACCGTCGCGGCGATTTCTTCACTCTTGCCATAGCGCTTCATCGGCACGCTGGCGCGGCGCTCCTCCGTGGCCGGCAGACTGTCGATCCAGCCCGGCAGTACGTTGTTCATGCGGATGTTGTTCCCGGCATAGGTGTCCGCAAAGATCTTCGTGAAGGACGCGAGCCCCGCCCGGAACACCGCGGACGTCGGGAACATGGAGCTTGGCTCGAAGGCCCACGCTGTTGAAATGTTGATGATCGCGCCCGCGTTCTGCTTCTGCATGATCGGCGTCACCAGCCGCGTCGGGCGGATGGCGCCCATCAGATAGACGTCCATGCCCTTGTGCCAGTCCTCGTCGGTGATCTCGAGAATGGGCGCGCGGGGACCATGCCCTGCGCTGTTCACGAGCACGTCGACGCGCCCCCAGCGGGAGGCCGCTGTATCCACCAGCTTGCGAAGGTCGTCGCTGGACTGGTTCGAGCCGGTAACACCGATGCCGCCAAGCTGATTGGCGAGCTGCTCACCTTTGCCCGAGGACGACAGGATGGCCACCTTGAATCCGTCCGCCGCAAGCCGCTTCGCCGCCGCTGCACCCATCCCGCTGCCGCCCGCCGTGATCAGCGCCACTTTTTCTACCGGCATTCTTGCACCTGTCCTCGTCCACGAAACTCACAGCGTGATACCATGCAGGACGCTGCGGGATGAACACGTTTTGCAGGATGGGTCTATCGCGCCGGCAAGGAGCCCCCACATGGCCGAACAGACAATTCGCTTCGATGACGGCGCCGCCTATGAGCAGATGATGGGCGTTTGGAGCCGGTTCGCGGGGGAAATTTTCCTCGACTGGGTGGCGCCATTACCCGGCCTGCACTGGATCGACGTCGGCTGCGGCACGGGCGCCTTCACCGAGCTTCTATTCGCTCGGTGCGCTCCGGCGGAGGTGCAGGGAATTGATCCGTCTGAAGGCCAGCTCGCCTATGCGCGAACCCGCCCGTCGGCGCGCATCGCCGAATTCCGGCTGGGCGACGCCATGGCGCTGCCGTTCCCGGATCGCAGGTTCGACGCTGCCGTCATGGCCTTGGTGCTCGTCTTCGTTCCCGATCCCGCCAAGGGCGTTGCGGAAATGGTTCGTGTGGTGAAACCGGGCGGCATCGTCGCGACATACATGTGGGACATGCTGGGCGGCGGATTTCCCCTGGACCCGATGCTCATCGAAATGGGCGCCATGGGGCTGGCAGCGGCGCGGCCACCGCGATTGGAAGCATCCGCAATGGAGGCTTTGCATCAACTTTGGACCGGTGCCAGCCTCGAGGCGGTAACGGCCCGGGAGATTACGGTGCAGCGAACCTTTGTCGACTTCGACGATTTCTGGAGAACCACCCTGAGGTCTCCATCGATTGGCCCCGCCGTCGCTGCGATGGAGGCCCGCGATGTCGCGTTGCTCAAAGACAAGGTGCAAGCGCGTCTACCGGCAGCAGACACGCAAGGCCGGATCACCTACAGCGCACGCGCCCATGCGATCAAAGGGCGCCGGCCGGAATAGCTAGCCATTACCATAGTGCGCGGTCTTCGCTTCATCTTGCGTCTGCTTCTTGATCCAGGCCCGGAATGCAGCGGACTTCGCGAGGTTCGGGGCTTTCCTCGCGTGCAGCAGGCAATAGAAGCTTTCGCTCGGGACAAAACCGAACGGCGCCACGAGCCGCCCGCTCGCCAGGTCGTGCACCACCAGGGGATAGGAGCCGATGGCAGCACCGAGGCCGCTGCTGGCCGCCTCCAACAGAAAATAGGTGTGCTCGAAACGCGGGCCATTGGTCGGATCGAGGCGCTTGGTGCCAGTGCCGGCCAGCCAGTCGGCCCATGCGCGCGGCCGCGTTTCTGCGTGCAACAACGCCACTTTCTGAAGGTCTGCCGGTCGCTTGATGCGGTGACGCGCGAGCAGCTCCGGCGCGAGAACCGGCCCGACACGATCAGGGAGAAACGGATGCGCGACGATGCCGCGCGGCCAGGGCGGTTTGCCAAGCCGTATGGCCAGGTCGATCTCGCCATCCGCGAAGGATACCGGCGCATGCGAAGCGCTGAGACGCACCTCAATACTGGGATGGGCGGTGTTGAAGGCGTAGAGCCTGGGAATCAGCCAGCGCATCATGAATGTCGCGAGGCATGAGACCGTCAACGGCCCCTGCTTGTTGCGCGCCGCGACGCGCCCCGCCGATGCCTCCAGCACCCGCAATGCCTGCCGGACCGACGGCAAAAGCTCCGCGCCGGCCGGCGTGAGCTCTATGCGGCGATTGAAGCGCCGGAACAAGGAGACACCCAGGTGTTCCTCGAGTGATTTGATTTGGCGGCTGACCGCGCCATGGGTGAGGCAAAGCTCCTCGGCGGCCGCGCTGATGCTTGCACGCGTAGCCGAAAGCTCGAACGCCGGAAGAGCTTTGAGCGGCGGGAGCCTGCGCATGTCCGTCACTCTTTCATATGAATTCCGCTCACATGACAGGGACAAACCCTCGCTTGTCAACATGCGCAGCATGGGCCTCTCCTCAAACGACCGGTCCGTGGAGATCTCCATGTCGAGTGCGAATTCGTCCCATACGAAGCTGTTGTGGGTGGTGTTCGCCCTGTTGGTGTTCGCCGTGGCGCGGCTCGCGCCGCCGCTGACCGGCCTGACGCCTCTTGGCCAGTCCGTCCTCGGTGCAGCCCTCGCGGGCTCCGTCCTCTGGGTCACCGAGGCCATCCCCTTGGGGCAGACGGCCCTTGTGGTCACTGCACTTCTCGGGCTGTGTCCCGGGCTGAGCGTGCCGGATGTGGCAAGCGGCTTTGCGGGCGAGGTCGTTTTCTTCCTGATCGGTGCGGTCGGCCTCGGTGCCGCAGTGGAGTCGAGCGGGCTGGCCGCGCGCGCTGCGCGCTTTCTCTCCCGCACGGCGCGAGGCAATCCGACGCGGCTTTATCTCCAGATGATCGCTGGCTTTCCTGTCCTGGCGCTGCTGATCCCCTCGGCGATCACGCGCAACGCGGTGCTCATTCCGGCTTATCGCGACGCGCTTGGCCGTATGGGTCTCGATCAATCGAGCCGAGCGGGCCGGGCGATCATGCTGGCGCTCGGAATCCTCAACCCGCTCGCCTCCTCAGCCTTCCTGACCGGCGGCATCACATCGATCACCGCAGCGACGCTGATCGGCGGCTTCTCGTGGCTCGGCTGGTTCTCGGTGATGGCAGTCCCCTACTACATGTTGCTGTGTGCTGGTGCTGCCTTGCTGTGGGTCATGGTGGGACGGTTCGAAAACACCAGTCCCGCGCAGGAGCCGGACAGGGAACGTGAGCCTTATACGGCGACTGAAAAGCGAACGCTCGGCGTGCTGGCCGTCACAGCCGGCCTCTGGCTCACGGACACTCTCCATCACCTTTCACCGGCGATCCCCGCTTTGCTGGGCGCGGCGATTCTGCTCATGCCGGGGGTCGGCGTCATCTCGTGGAAAGTATTCGAGACCCGGCTCTCCTGGGGGCTTATCCTCACCGTCGGCACGTCGTTATCTTTGGCAACTCTCATGACGACGACGGGCGCGGCTGCCTGGCTCGGCCACCTCCTGCTCGGCAGTCTGTCTGGCTTGACGACCATGCCCCTTCTGCTGATTGCGGCTCTGATCGTAGCCGCGGTCCTCGTGCATCTGGCCGTGACGAATCTCGCGGCTTGCATCGCCCTGCTGCTGCCGATCAATGCGACCGTAGCGGCAGCAGCCGGCCTGAACCCGATCGTGACCGGACTTGCCCTCACCATCACGGTGGACGCGATCATCCTCTACCCGGTTCAGACAGCCGCCAACCTCATGGCCTATGAAGCGGGATACTTCCGCCGCGCAGACATCACGAAGATGGGCCTCGGCATGCTGGCACTGACCCTCATTGTGGTCATGCTCGTCATACCGTACTGGGCGTTGCTCGGGCTGCCGCTGAAGGCACAGTAGCCTGCCCATCCAAGCGAATGGACCGCTTCTGCATGCCCGGGGCGCCTCTATCCCTTGACCTTCTCCAATCCCTTCCAGTCGAAGCTCACGCCGTGGCCCGCCCGATCCGGAGCAATGGCCTTGCCATCCACAATCTTCATCGGCTCGGCGATGTAGCGATCGAGCCCGAAGCCGTGCGTCTCCAGATAGCTGCGGTTGGCGCACGCGGCGAGCAATTGCACGGTCACATCGTGCGCGCCATGTGACGTCACCGGCAAGTTGAAAGCCTCCGCGAGGTGCGCGACCTTCATGAACACCGTCACGCCGCCGCAGTTGGTCACATCCGGCTCGGGATAGGTGACGCCGCCCGCCGCCACCATGTGCTTGAACTCCCACAGCGTGCGCATGTTCTCTCCGGTGGCAATCGGCACGCCGCCTTCACGCACGATGCGCACATGCCCCGCCACATCGTCAGGGATCGTCGGCTCCTCCAGCCACACGAGGTCGAACGGCTGGAATGCCCGCGCCCGGCGGATCGACTCGTCCACCGTCCACTTCATGTTCGCGTCGACCATCAGCGGGAAGCCGTCGCCGAGGTGCGCACGCATCGCCTTGATACGCGCCACGTCCTCGGACATGCGGTCGCGCCCGACCTTCATCTTGATGGCGCGGAAACCCTTCGCGAGATTGTCGTCGGTCTGCGCGAGCAGCGCCTCGATTGTGAAGTCGAGGTCGATGCCGCCCGCATAGCACGGCACCTCAGGATCATGACCGCCCAACAACACCCAGAGCGGCAGCTTGGCCCGCTTGGCCTTCAGATCCCACAACGCGATATCCAGCGCTGACAGGGCCAGCACCGCCGCCCCTCCCCGCCCGCCGTAGTGCAGGCCCCACCAGACCTTGTTCCAGACCAACTCGATACGATCCGCATCCAGATCGGCGACGATCTCGGCAATGTCGCGCGACAGCGTGGCGTAGATCGCACCGCCGTTGTGGCCCGTCGTATAGGTGTACCCGACGCCCTCCGCGCCATCGGCATCACGCACGCGCACCGTCACCAGCTCGAAGGCGGTGATGGTGCCGTGCGTCGAATCCGACAACGCGACATCCAGCGGAATGCGGTAGTGTCCGGCCGTCACGGCCGCGATCTTGGCCACGCTCGTCTCCCCAGATTGAGATCGTTTCTTACGCATGCGTTTTTCACGCCGCTCATAAGAAACGCGAAACCGATCCCAAACTCAAGATTGAGCAGGCCCGCGCCGGCGCGCTGCACATCATGCGAAAGCGGCTCCGCCGGCGTGCCCCCTTGCAGCTCGCAGCGGTCCTTACGACCCCTGCTGCATCACGGCTGGGTGACCTTCCTCTCCCCGCCGTCCGTCCACTCGGGCGGCAAGCCGAGTTGATTTCCCACCACCGCCGCGATCCCCGGCGCGCGGCCGAAGCTCTCGCAAGCCGCATGTTTAGGAGCAAAGCCCATGGTCGAATTGATCTTCTGCCAGGACGGCAGACCGGAGCCCGCTTTGCCGAAAGGGCTTTCGCCATTGACGAGAAAATATCCGAAATCATCGCCGAACGCGGTAGCCAGATCATAGGCGTCACTCACCTTCGACGCCTTGGGCGAGCTGAAAAATGCCATCGCGCCCCGGCTCCAGAGCATGGCCGCTTGCTGCTGGCCGTGCGGATCGATGGCCTCCGCTTCCAGCGAAAGGCTCCCCAGCCCGATTGGAATCCGCGGTATCGGCACCGGTGCGCCCAAATCGACGAATTTCATGCCGATGTTGACCGCTGCCGACATCCCCGCCGCCACTTGGTCGGTCGGTGTCGCTTGGGTGACGACAGCCCGCACGGTCAGGTCGACGGGTTGATCGGCGGTGACAACCTCGAAACGGTCGCTGAGGCTGATGCACAGCGCTCGATTGACGACATTGGTAACCAGGGCCCGCTGCTCATTTGTCAGGGTCGGGGCGACGCTGGCCGGGAACGCAGCCGGCACGATGCTGACGGTTTTGGCTGCCAGCACCCGCTCCTTCTTCACATTGATACGTGACTTCGTGACCATGCCGTCGGACGGGGTCATCTCAGCGTAGGACGAGAGGCCGACGCCCTGCACCAGCGGGGCCGGTGCGCAAGCCGGCAGAAAACACGCGACGGCCAGCACGACGACCCCCGAAGACTTGGATCGCGCGCACGTTGCCACTCGCTTGCCAAGATTGACCCGCACGAGACGCTGTCCGCTCATTTTCAAAAGCCCCGGTTTGTCAGCACTGGGCTATCGAATAGAGCGGTCTCGTGACCGAAAATCTGACCCTGGATGTCGGAGTGCTTCCATACGCGGGATTTTTGTGTCGAAACGTGTCTGACGCAGCCTGAGCAAATTTGCGTTACAAAATTGTTCTACGGCTAGAGCCCAGCCGTACTACACCAATCCACCAGCGATCACCGGCGCCTCTGGACCGCACATGAGCATGACCGCGCCGCAAATTCTGATTGTCGATGACGACGCTCAGATACGGCATCTCCTCGCGCGCTACCTGCGCGAGCAAGGTCTTCGCGTGCTGCTCGCCTCCAGTTGCCAGGAGGTCCACGAGCGGCTGGCCACAAACCAGATCGATCTCATCGTCCTTGATGTGATGCTGCCGGATGGCTCGGGGCTGGACCTATGCCGCACCCTGCGCGAAAGGCGCTCCAGCATTCCCATCATCCTATTGACCGCGCTGAAGGAGGACGTCGACCGGATCATCGGCCTGGAAATCGGCGCAGACGACTACCTTGGCAAACCATTCAACCCGCGTGAGCTGGTCGCACGCATCCGCGCCGTGCTGCGCCGTCGGCCCGAAACCAGCACAGCGCCGAGCGGCCCGACGCACTATCACTTCGAAGGCTTTACTGCCGACCCTGCGGCCCGGGCCGTGATCGGTCCGAACGGGAACCCCGTTCGGCTCACGGGGGCTGAGTTCGATCTGCTCGTAACGTTTCTCGATCGCCCCGGTCGCGTGCTTTCGCGCGACCAGCTCCTCGATTTGACGCGTGGACGGGACGGAGGCGCGCTCGACCGCTCCATCGATGTCCTCGTCAGTCGCCTGCGGCGCAAGCTGTCGGATGACGGCACCTCACCCATGTTCAAGACGGTTCGCAATGGTGGCTATCAATTGGCCGCCAAAGTCAACGTTCGGGATGGCCAGGCATGAACACACTTCGCGCCAAGGTCGCCCTGCTCCTTGTGACCTCGATTGTCTCGGTCGTGGCGCTGATCACTCTTGCAACGATCTACATTTTCAGGCCGCCGACGAGTGATGTCGTCACCATGGCAGCCAGGCAGATGATCCTCATGGAACGCCTTGCGCGGCTGGATCCTCGGGGCGCGGAACTGGCGCCCCGGCCCCATTCCGGCGAGATCGATGCGGACGAGACCCAAGCCTATCGCGCAACCATTGCACGGCTTGGGGCCGATTTCGACGTCATGGTGACACGTAAGCTCGGCGCGACGGACAGGCGGCTTCGGACCGTCTCGATCCATGTTGGATCGCATGGGTGGCTTGTGACGGACATTTATGTGCGTGCACCTACGGATTTCATCCTATGGTGCTGGTTCGGCCTCCTCACCGGGGCCGTAGCCACCATTTCCCTTGTTGCGGCCAATCGCGTCAGCAAGCCGCTGGCACTCCTTGAAAGCGCCGTCGAGTCGGTCAGCCAGGACGCCATTCTTCCCCAGCTTCCCGTGCGCGGATCAACCGAAGTGCGCGCCACCACGGCAGCGCTGAATTCCTTGTCGGCGCGTCTGCAGAAAGCGATTGAAAGCCGCATGCGGCTCGTCGCGGCGGCCGGCCACGATCTGCGCACGCCCCTGACACGCATGCGGCTGCGCGCTGAGTTCGTTACGGACCGGCAGGATCGGGCTCTGTGGCTCAAGGACATTGACGAGTTGGACCGCATCGCCGACAGCGCCATCCAGCTCGTGCGCGAAGAATCCCACAAAGCTCCACCTGAGATCATCCCCGTCGATGACCTCGTGCGAAGCGTTGCTGAGGAGCTGCGCGATCAGAAATTCCAGATCGAGGTCTGCGAAACCGGTAGAGCTTACGTGAAAGCCAGCCATCTGGCCTTGAGCCGCGCGCTACGCAATCTCCTGATGAATGCTGCAACGCATGGCGTGCGCGGCAGTGTCAGCGTTACCGGCGGCGCCGTGGCACGGATCACAATTCGTGACCATGGGCCGGGAATAGCACCCGAACTCATGGATCAAGTGTTCGAGCCCTTCTTCCGTGCCGACCGGGCTCGCAGACAGCAGATACCCGGAGCCGGGCTCGGTCTTACCATTTCCCGCGAGATCGTTCGCCGGGCGGGCGGCGATATCAGAATCGCCAACCGCCCGAGGGTGGCCTGCTGCAGATCATCGAGCTGCCTGCAATCCCGGCCTAAGGTCAGTGCACGCGCCCGGCTCAGTAGGTCGCGAAGATGCGCCGGATCTCTGCCGGGTCCTTGGTCTTGGTAAGCGCCAGCGACAACAGGATGCGCGCCTTCTGCGGCGTCAGATTGTCCGCGGTCAGGAAACCGGCATCGCGGATCTTGCTGGAGTTGAAGACGCGACCCGATCCCGCGCGCGACGACATCATCACGACGGCACCGGCCGCGACGGCCTCCTTCAGCGCTTCCATCTCCGGCGGCGACACCATGCCGGGTGCGAACGCCGCCATGACGATGCCCTTGGCCTTGGCCGCCGCGAAAGCGCGCACGGCCGTGCCGTCATCGCCCGCGTAGGAATAAGCGATGTCCACGCGCGGCAATGCATCGAGCGTACGGATGTCGAACTCCGTGTCGGGAGCGCCCTTGCGGATGGGTTTGCGATAGAACGCCACCGCGTCACCGTCCGCATGACCGAGCACGCCGAAATCGGCGCTGCGGAACGTCTGCAGGCGTGCTGTCGCGGTCTTGGTTACCTCGCGCGCCGACTGGATCTCGTCGTTGAGGCAGACGAGCACGCCGAGGCCCCGTGCCTCCGGCGAAGCCGCCGTACGCACGGCGTTGACGAGGTTCAGCCCCGCGTCCGTCGACAGCGCGCTCGCCGGCCGCTGCGAGCCGACGACCACGATCGGCACCTTCACCTTGGCCGTGAGGTTCAGCGCGTAGGCGGTCTCCTCCAGCGTCGCCGTGCCATGCAGGACGACGATGCCGGCGAGGTCCGGATGCTCGGCGACAGCCTTGTCGGCGGCGAGCACCACATGCTTCCATTCGGGAAACGCAACCGCCGTGCTGGGCACCGCCTTGAAGCGCACCGGCACGATCTCGGCCACCGTCTGCACGTCGGAAAACTTCGCCACCAGCTCGTCCGCTTCCAGCATCTTGCCGGTCGCCGTGTACTCGTACAGATCGAGCGGCCCCTTGCCCAGCGATGTAATCGTGCCGCCCGTGCCGATCACGGCTACTTTCGGTTTGCTTGCCATTGGATCATCCCACCTGCGCATTGCTCGCCGCCGGCATTCCACCCGCAGCCATGATCATTGGACACGTCCGCGCGCCACACCGCAAGATACACCCGTGCATGGGAACGTCACGCGGCCGTCGCCGGCTCCACGTTCGCCGACGGCAACGGCTCCCGGCCCAGCACGAGGTCGGAGCCTTTCTCGCCGATCATGATCGAGGCGGCGTTGAGATTGGCCGACAGCATCGTCGGCATGATCGAGGCATCGATCACGCGCAGTCCTTCCAACCCGCGCACGCGGAGCTGGTCGTCGACCACGGCCGTCGGATCGGTACCCGGCCCCATGCGGCACGTCCCCATGGGGTGGAACGTCGTCGTGCCGCGCTGCTTGGCTGCTGCCAGCAGCTCGTCGTCGCTGCGCACGTTGGGCCCCGGAAAGTCCTCGCGGTCGTAGTACGGTTTCATGGCATTCGAGGCGAGCAGCTTGCGCGCCAGCTTCATGGCCCCGAGCAGGACGCGCCGGTCTCCCTCCAACGCGAGGTAGTTCGACTGGATGATCGGCGCCGCGAACGGGTCTGCCGAGCGCACGCGCACGTAACCGCGGCTTTCCGGCCGTTGCTGCCAGGACGCTACCGTGACGCCCGGGAAGTCGTCGAGCTGCGACTGCACGCCCTCCTTGTAGCTCGCCGGCGTGAAGGTGAGCTGGATATCGCTGTTCGCCACACTCGGCTCCGACCGCCAGAAGCAGTAGATCAGCGTCGGGTTGAGCGTCAGGATACCTTTGCGCGAGAGCATCCACTTGGCGACCTCGCCGACAAGCTTGGGTCCCCGCGACAGCTCGTTGATCGTCTGGACATTCTTCACGCGCGCGACGAAGCGCGGGGCGTAGTGATCGCCGAGGTTCTCGCCGACGCCGGCCAGATCATGCTGCACCGGAATGCCATGCGAGCTGAGCAGCGCCGCCGGCCCGATGCCGGAGATCTGCAGGATCTGCGGCGAGTTGTAGGCTCCGCCTGAAAGGATCACCTCGCGGTTGGCGCGCACTTCCTTCGGCGAGCCGTGCACGCCGCCGCGCATGTAGCGCACGCCGACCGCCCGCTTGCCCTCGAGCACGATGGCTGTGACGTGCGCGTGCGTGCGCACCGCGAGATTCGCACGCTTCATGGCCGGATGCAGGAACGCGCGGGCCGCACTCATGCGGCGGCCGTTGGCGATGGTCCGCTGCACGTAGGACACGCCTTCTTGCGTCATGCCGTTGTAGTCGGGGTTGCGCGGGATGCCCATTTCCACCGCGCCCTGGATGAAGGCCTCGCACAGCGGATGCCGCCATTCCAGGTCCGTCACCGTCAGCCCGCCGTCACGGCCGCGATAGGCATCCTCGCCACCGGCGCGCCGTTCCGCCCGCCGGAAGTAGGGCAGCACGTCGCTGTAGCCCCAGCCGCGATTGCCGCGCTGCGCCCAGGTGTTGAAATCCAGCGGCTGTCCGCGATTGTAGACGTGGCCGTTGATGGAGCTGGAGCCGCCGAGCGTCTTGCCGCGCGGCGCGAGGATGCGCCGTCCGCCGGTCCATTCGTTAGGCTCCATGTCGTAGAGCCAATTGACGCGCGGATTGACGAACGTCTTCATGAAGCCGGCCGGGATATGGATGAACGGATCCCAGTCCGAAGGTCCTGCTTCGAGCACGCAGACGGTGTATTTGCCGTCCTCTGTCAGCCGATTGGCGAGCACGCTGCCGGCCGACCCGGCGCCAATAATGACGTAGTCGAAGTGGTCCGCTTCCATCCCGTCGTCTCTGACTGTTGAGTTTTTATTTTATTGTCCTGGCTCCTTCAGGTGCCAGAAAGCGCCGCGGAAGTACAGCAGCGGATCGACCTGATCCCGCGACTGACCGTCCCTGACCCGGCCGATGAAAATGGAGTGAGTATCGAACTCGTGCTCGTCGACCAGCTCGCAATCGACGCTGGCCAGCGCATGCCTGAGCACGGGCGCCCCGGTCTTCAGCGTCATCCAGTCCTCCGGCGCGAACCGCGCCTCGCCCTCGAGGCCTTCCTTGCCGGAAAACCTCTTGGCGAGGGCGAGCTGATCATGAGCCAGCAGGTTGACGCTGAAGGTCCTGACCGCCCGGATCGGACTGTGCGCGCTGGCACCACGATTGACGCAGACGAGCAGCGTCGGCGGAGTGTCCGTCAGGGAGCAGACGGCAGTTGCCGTCAGCCCCGTGCGGTTGCCGGCATCGCCGACCGCAATGATCGTGACGGCGCCCGCCTGATGGCGCATGAGCCCACGGTACGTATTGGAGTCCATTGTCACCTGGTGAGCTTCCAGTCCCCGATCTCTGCCTTCGGCAGCCCCAGATTATCGCGAAGCGTCGGACCTTTGTACTCCTTGTGATGCAGGCCGCGCCGCTGCAGCTCCGGCACCACCAGGCGCGCGATATCCTCGTAGGTTCCCGGCAGCTCCGTTGCGGCCAGCACGAAGCCGTCGCAGCAGTTGTTGAACCACTCCTCGAGCTGGTCGGCAACCTGCTTGGGCGTACCGCAGAAGCAAGGATGCTCGCCGATGGTTCCGCGCTTGGAGTATTTCACGAAGTCGCCCAGCGACGGGTTCTTGTTCCCCGACAGCAGGATCACGCGGTCGAGAATGCCGCGCAAGCCGGAGATGTTCTTCAGCTCCGCGTCCGTGAAAGGCTGATCCATGGGCTTGGAGGCGAAGTCGAAGTTCAGAGCCTCGGAAAGCAGCGCCAGCGCATCGATGGGCTTGGCCATCTTTTCGATCAGCGCGCGCTTGTCCTCCGCAGCCGCCTGCGTCTCGCCGACGATGATGTATGTGGCCGGGCAGATGCGCACGCTGTCGGGGTCGCGCCCGAAGCTCGCGATCTGGTCCTTGAAGGCCTTGTACTGCTTGCGCCCCACCTCGATCGACGGATAGACGCAGAACACGAGCTCGCCCCAGCGCGCCGAGAACTCGCGCCCGCGGCCCGATTGTCCGGCCTGGATGACGACCGGCCGTCCCTGCGGCGAACGCGGCACCGTGAACGGCCCCTTCGAGCGGAACCAGCGCCCGTTGTGGCCAAGCTTGTGCACTTTCTCAGCGTGCGCAAACAGGCCGCTGTCCTTGTCGACGACGAGGGCATCGTCCTCCCAGCTGTCCCAATGGCCGAGCACCACTTCCATGAACTCGTCGGCCTTGTCGTAGCGCAGGTCGTGCTCGGGATGCTCCGCCTCGCCGAAGTTCTGGGCCTCTGACGAGTTGAGCGAGGTCACGACGTTCCACGCCGCGCGGCCGCCCACCATCAGGTCGAGCGTGGCGAACACGCGCGCCACGTGGAATGGCTCGTAGTAGGTGGTCGAATAGGTCGATCCGAGGCCCAGGTTCTTGGTCGCCATGCCCATGCAGGTCAGGATCGTGCAAGGGTCCATCTTGACGACGCGGACACCGTTGCGCACGGCCTCGATGTGGCTGTCGCCGAGGATGTCGGGCATGGCGAGGCGGTCGTCGAAGAAGCACAGATGAAACTTGCCGTGCTCCAGGGCGCGAGCGATGCGCTGGTAATAGTCGACGCTGAGGAAATCCGTAGCCGAGCCCGGATGCCGCCAGGAGCCCACGTAGTTGGAGCAGTTCTGGGCCTGCAAAAAGCCGACCAGGGCCATTTCTCGCTTCTTCGCCATACGAGCTCGCTATCCTCCAGAGGGTATGATTGAGCAGCGCGCACCGGCCGGCAGGCCATCGCGCTATGTCCGGACATTCTACCTAGCGCGTTTCGGCGCCCGTTGTCACCTCGATACAGGAGGTTGAAATGCCGCTGCCACAGGCTTCTAGGGCACCCTCCCATCCAGCACAGCGTTGACAGTCGCCGCCGTGTCCTTGGACGGGACCACGGGGATGATCTCGAAGTCCACGAGGTCCGACCAGTGCAGCGTCCACTCCTGCAGCAGCTTGAAATCGTTGCATTCCATGATCATGAAGCAGCGGTCGAAGTTGCCCTCGATCCAGCTTCCGTTCACGGAAAGCCCCTCCGGCGTCATGCGCCCCTTTTCGCGGAAGCGCTGGTAGATCGCCCGGGCGTCCCGGTTCTTGTAGTGCTCGATCACCATGAACAGCATTGCATTGTCCTCAAGTCTGCTTCTGCTCGATGACATGCCACGCCATCGCGTTACACTTTAGGCAATGCAGCCGCCGCCGGGGATTTCCTGCTGCGCCCCAGCGGATGCCGCCCAAGTCCCAGATCGACCGCGAAAGCCCGCACGTCGAGCACCGCGCCATCCAGCTTCGCGATTCCTTCTCCATGCTCTCAACCATCCCGCGCGGCAGGATGGCGGTGAACAGGCGCTGCACGAAGCTCATGGCGCGGAATGCCTCAGAAATTGACCTTGTCGCCACCCTTGAGCTGCAGGATCTCGCGCGCCTCGTCTGACGACGCCACCTCGAGACCCAACCCTTCGATGATCTGGCGCACGAGCTTCACCTGCTCGGCGTTGGACTTTGCCAGTCTGCCCGCGCCGGCCCACAACGAGTCCTCCATGCCGACGCGCACGTTGCCGCCCATGGACGCGGCCATCCCCGCGATCGGCAGCTGGTTGCGCCCGGCCCCGAGCACCGACCAGTGATACTCGTCGCCGAACAGCCGGTCGGCCGTGCGCTTCATATGTGCCACATCCTCGGGATGCGGGCCGATGCCGCCCAGGATGCCGAACACCGACTGGATGAAGAACGGCGGCTTGACCACCCCGCGGTCCGCGAAGTGCCTCAGCGTATAGAGATGCCCGATGTCGTAGCACTCGATCTCGAAGCGTGTGCCGTTCTCCGCGCACGTCGTCAGGATGTACTCGATATCGGCGAACGTGTTCTTGAACATGCTCGCGCGCGAGGCTTCGAGATACGGCTTCTCCCAGTCGAACTTGAACTCCTTCTGCCGCGCCAGCATCGGGAACAAGCCGAAGTTCATCGTTCCCATGTTGAGGCTCGCGACCTCCGGCTTGAAGACCGCTGCGGGCTTCACCCGCTCCTCCACGGTCATCGTCGGCGCGCCGCCGGTGGTGATGTTGACGACGCAGCCGGAGCGCTGCTTGATCACCTTCAGGAACGGCGCGAAGGCCTCCGGCGACTGGTCAGGCTTTCCAGTCTTTGGATCGCGCGCGTGCAAATGCACGATAGCCGCACCCGCTTCCGCCGCACCGATGGCGTTGTCGGCAATCTCCTGCGCGGTGACGGGCAGGTGCGGTGACATGGACGGCGTATGAATCGACCCCGTGATCGCGCACGTGATGATGACTTTCTTTGCTTTCGCCATGGTCGATCCTTTCAGCTCTTGAAATGTTTCTGTGCCCGCTTATGGGCCAGCAATGCCGCCAAGCGCTCGTCGCGCCAGCGGCTTTTCCTTGCGATATCGTCGGGGCCCAGAGGCGCACCAGCCGTTTCCGCGGCCCGCGCAATATTCTCCCGTGCCCACACATCCGGCGTGACCGGCCGCGACGACAGCTTCAGCAGCAGGTCGCCGTAGCGCCCGCAATAGTCGAGCGTACCGCCCGGCGCATTGAGCTCGATGGTCTCGAACGGCCCCATGAAGCTCCAGCGCAGCCCGAGGCCATGCGCGATCGTCTTGTCGAGGTCGCTCGCCGAGCAGTATCCCTCCTCGACCAGCCGGAACGCTTCCGAGAGCAGCACCGCCTGCAGGCGGTTGAGGATGAAGCCGTCGATCTCCTTCTTCACCTCGATCGGCACCTGCCCCACGCTGTCGAAGATGGCCCGCGCCTTCGCTACCGTCTCGGCCGAGGTCCACGGCGCCCCGCACAATTCCACGATCGGCACCACATGTGGCGGATTGACGGGATGCGCCACCAGGCAGCGCGCCCGGCCCTTCAGCCCTTCCGTGAAATGCGACGCAACGATCCCGGACGTCGATGACGCGAGCACGATGTCCTTCGGTGCCGCCGCATCGATCTTCGCCCAGATGGCGATCTTATCGTCCACCCGCTCCGGACCGCTCTCCTGCATGAAGTCGATGCCCGCCACGCAGTCCTCGAGCGAGGCCGCCGCACGCACGCGCTTCGCCGCACCATCAGGGTCTGTCACCAGCCCATGCCGTGCCAGATCGTGCAGCGACTCCGCCACGAGCCGCGGCGCCGCCTCCGTCGTCGCCGGATTGGCATCCCAGACCTTGACGTCCCAGCCGGCGCGGGCGAACACATTGGCCCAAGCCCGGCCGATCAGACCGGCGCCGACAAGCCCCACCGTTGGCATGCCTTCCTCCATCTCGCGTCTTTGCCGCGAGACTATCACGCAACGGGACCGATGCCAGAGATCAAACAGCCCGTTCAAGAGCTTCAGAGCGCGCCGCTCAGAGGAAGGGCCGGACACGCTCCGGGGGATCCGACACCATGGCGATGCTCGCCAGCTTGGCTTCATCGCGCATCACGAATGTCGAATTCGTCCAGCTGAAGCAGCCGGTGGCACGCAATTTCTGCAGCATCTTGTTGGTATGCACGAGCGAGAAGCCGATCGTGTCGGCCAGATGATGCTGCGCGATGGGGAGCAGCATTTCGTCTTTCTCGACGAGCGCCGAGCGGCGGGCGCGACGGAACAGATCCAGCAGGATGAAGGCGACGCGCTCCATCGAATTGCGTTGCCCGACCGTGGCCAGGTATTCGCTCAGAAGCGCCTCCTCGCGAGCGGCCAGCCATGTGACATCGAAGGCCAGGCCTTCGAAACTCTTGTAGAGAGACCAAATCTTGGCGCGAGGCAGGATGCAGAGCGTCACATGGGTTAGCGCCTCGACCGAATGCGTCATCGCATCGAGCATCGACCCCTGCAGCCCGATCAGATCGCCCGGCAAACCGAAGTTCGTCACCTGCCGGCGGCCGTCCTCCAGCGTCTTGTATTTGAAGACCCACCCCGACAGCACCGTATAGAGGTGCGGGCTATCACTGCCTTCCGAGAGAATGGTCGTATTCGGCTCTACCGCCAGCTCACCCGACTTGAAGTCCTTCATGAACGCCAGCTCTTCGGGCGTGAAACGGCGAAATCCCTCCATCTTGCGGATGGGGCATTTGTCGCAGGACGTCACGCCTGGCGGACGTTTCGGCTTGGGCGGCAATGGGTCAGCTCCGAGACGATGCGGTCATTACTCGCGCACAGGTTCCGCGCTATGTCATTCTTAAATGACATAGGCCCTCGTCATTTCGCAGGTTGCTGCCGTGGCAACGGAGGGTCGATGGTCAGCGTTTCAAAAGATCGGTCGAGTTTGCGTATTCTCGTCGTCGAGGACGAGCCTCTGCTCCTCCTCGACCTCCAGGAGATGCTGATCGGGCTGGGCATAGGCTTGGTGAAGGCTTGCCTGACGCTCGAAGCGGCCACCCGCAGTGTTGAAATACAAACGTTCGATATCGCTTTGCTCGACGTTGTCGTCGGCCGCGACACGGCAATCGGGCTGGCCTCGGACTTACATCGGCGCGGAACATCGGTCGGCTTCATCAGCGGAACCGACGGCAACTTTATACCCGAAGAGCTCGCGACTCGCCCGATGCTGCAAAAACCCTACACGTCGGATGAGTTCAAGTCCTTCTTCCACGGCCTTGCAGGCTAGAAGCATTTCCTTTCGCATGCGCCTTGCAGCCTTTCGTCCTGGCGGTTCGCCCCGCCGTCGCTGTGGGCTTCGTGCAAGACTGCCTCTCGACCGCCGCATCGAGAAGCGCAAGGACCGCAGCATAGCCCTTGCAGTCATTGACATGACTGAGCCGCGGCTGCTGCACCCGCGTCTGCCCGAACAGGCGCATCTCGATGGACCGGGCAAGCTGGCCCGCCTGCTGCCGGCTCCCCGTCACCTCGAGAGCGGCGCGTGCGATCGCGCCATAGGCGCAAAACTTGACGGCGTCCGGGGCATACGGAGTGCAAACGATACCGTTCCCTGTCCGCGCCGCGCTGTAGCGCGTCCACCTGCGCCTGTCGCTGAGGAGACTGCGCGCTTTGCGAAGTATCTGCTGCTGCAAGTCGGGGCTCACGCACAAGCATCCTTAATGAGCTTCCTCCACAACGCACCGGGCAATCACACCGTTCCGCGCGACGCCAATGGCCCCGTAGCCCCTCGGGCTCGAGGTTGCGCAAGCAGGAAGCCGGGCATTCGTAAACCCGTTGACCTATGCGCTGTTGATGGGCTTACGAATGCCCACGCCTAGTGCCGTTCCCAGGTCCCGCATCGGCGCTGCGCTGGTCTGGCGCCCGGCCGGACGAGAGGGCTGGTTACAACGCCCGGATCAAGGTGAGGCGCAGCGCTGCAGCGACCGCCTCGTGATCCGAGACGGCCCAAGTATCGACCCGCCTCTCCACGCGGGGATAACTTTTTTTTGAAACACATTCCGCCTCTACTGACACCCTTTTGACACCTCCGATCAGCGCCGGAGACGCGGCGGATGATCGTGTCGCCAGATCATGCCATCATCGAACCGTCCAACGCTGCGGAGGAAAGCACCATGGATCTCGGGCTCAAGGGCTTGCGCGTTCTGATTACGGCTGGTGCTGGCGGCATTGGCCTCAAGGTCGCCGAAGCCTTCCTCGGCGAGGGCGCTGTTGTCCATGTCTGTGACGTCGACAAGGAAAACCTCGCCGCCCTGAAGAAAAGCCACCCGAAAATCACGTCGAGCCTCTGCGATGTCGCCGACCGCGCCCAGGTCGCCGCCCTCTTCAAGGACGCCATCGCCAAGCTCGGCGGGCTCGACTGCCTCGTCAACAACGCCGGCATCGCCGGCCCGACCGGCCCCGTGCATGAGATCAACCCGGAAGACTGGGATCGCTGCCTGGAGGTGTGCATCACCGGACAGTTCAATTGCACCCGGCTCGCCGTCGAGCACCTGAAGCAGTCCAAGAATCCGTCCATCATCAATCTGTCCTCGGCAGCCGGAAAATTCGGTTTTCCGAACCGCAGCGCCTATGCCGCCGCCAAATGGGGCGTCGTCGGCTTCACCAAGACCATCTCTATGGAGCTCGGCCAGTACGGCATCCGCGTCAACGCCATACTCCCCGGCACCGTTGAGGGCGACCGCATCCGCCGCGTCTTCGAGGCCAAGGCCCAGATCGCCGGCAAGCAGATGCAGGAGATCAAGGCCGCCTCGCTCGCCAACGCTTCCATCAAGGAGATGATCCAACCCGAGCAGCTCGCCGACATGATGCTGCTGCTCGCCTCGCGCCGCGGCCGCACCATCTCCGGCCAGGCTCTCAGCATCGACTCGGACCAGCAGGCCCTGGTCTGATGTCGCGCGAGACCAGGCTTCACGTCGAGCGCAGGCTCGAAAAGTTTCCGCGCCTCGGCATCGCGCATCTGCCGACGCCGTTGGAGCCCATGCGGCAACTCACGGCCCATGTGAAGGGACCGCGCCTCTGGGTGAAGCGCGAGGACTGCACCGGCGTCGGCTTCGGCGGCAACAAGCTGCGCAAGCTCGACTTCGTGTTGCATGACGCCATCGCGGCCGGTGCCGACACGCTCGTCTCCGGCGGAGTCGTGCAGTCCAACAGCCAGCGGCAGGTCGCGGCCGCCGCAGCCCGCCTCGGCCTCGCCTGCCACCTCGCCGTCTATCACGGCCGCCTGGAGCCGCCGACGGCCGACTACGAAGTCTCCGGCAATGCCCTGCTCAATCGCCTGTTCGGCGCGATCTTGCACGATGTGCCCTGGACCGGCGACCGCAACCGCGCCATCCAAGCGCTCGCCGGCGACCTGACGGCGCAAGGCCGCAAGCCCTTCGTCGTGCCCTATGGCGTTTCCAATGCCCGCGGTGCCATCGCCTACGCCACCACCATGCTCGAGATCGCGCACCAGTGCGACGCCCTGGGCTTCGTGCCGGATGCCGTCGTGCATTGCTCCGGCAGTGCCGGCACGCAGGCCGGCCTCGTGCTCGGCGCCGCCATGTGCCTGCCGGCCACACGCATCGTCGGCATCGACATCGATGCCGAGCCCGAGCGCGTACGCGCCGACGTCATCCGCTACGGACACGCTGCCGCCGATCTGCTCGACATCGCATTTCCCGAAGCAAACGTCGATGTCGTTGCCGGCCATGCCGGGCCGGCCTACGGCGTGCCGCATCAGGCGACCCTCGACGCCATCAAGCTCGCCGGCCGCCTGGAAGCCTTCGTGCTCGACCCCGTTTACTCCGGCAAGGGTCTTGCTGGCCTGCTTGCGTTGATCGACGAACGCCGCTGGGCACCCGATCAGCACGTCATCTTCCTCCACACCGGCGGCGCCCCGGCCCTCTTCGCCTATCGCGACGTCCTCCGACTGACCTGAAGGCGCGTCACCACAGCGCACGTCAGTCTTAAACGATTACTTCCCCCCTGTTCCGCGCGGAACAGCAACCAGCTCCCGTTAACCGCAATAACCACGCCCAGAAGCGCGGTCGCGAACGGTTCGCGGCGCGCGAGCAGGATCGCTTCGGACTGAATCACCTTGCCCCCACGCGAGGCGCCTCATCCGAAGCGTGAATTCTGCTCGTCTTGAAATGGGGCGCGGAAGCTTCGACTTCCGCGAACGGAGAGACCAATGACAACGAGCATTTCAAGCGCTCAGTCGAGCGCTTTCGGCATTTGTTTGGGTAAATTCACCGGCGCGCTGAAATCGGCGATCGGGACTTGGCACGCATGGCGCGAGCAGCAGCGGGCGATCGCACGTCTCAGCGTGATGTCCGACCGCGAGCTGAAGGACATCGGCGTCGACCGCGACAGCATCCTGCAGGCTGTTTCGCGCGGCCGTGCCCACGCCGACCGCTTGCCGATCATCTAGTGCCGTAGCGAGGACCCCATGCACACTGGATCTCACATCGAGTTGCGGCATCGTGGTGGCCTCGTCATCGCTCTGCACTGCTCGGGAGCCGGCGCCGGTCAATGGCGCCAGCTCGGCGCGGCTCTGGCGTCGGAGTTCGAGTTCTCCGCGCCTGAGCACTTCGGCACCGAAAGCGCCGGGCCTTGGACGGGCGAGCATGCCTTCACGCTGGCCGACGAGGCCGCGCGCACCATCGACCTGATCGATGCGGCCGAGGGCGACGTGCACCTCATCGGCCACTCTTACGGCGGCGGCGTCGCCCTGCGTGTTGCGCTGGAGCGGCCTCATCGCATCGCGAGCCTGACACTCTACGAGCCATCGGCGTTCTACCTGCTCACTGCACTGGGAGCGGCCGGCATCGCGGCGCATCGCGAGATTCTCGATGTCGCGCACATCACGGCCGAAGGCGTCGTAACGGGCGACTACGCCTACGCCGCGCGCGAGTTCGTCGAGTATTGGAGCCCTGGCGCTTGGGAAGGGCTGCGCACCGACAATCGCTCAGCCATCACCCGTTGGCTTCCGAAGGCGACGCTCGACTTCGGAGCGCTGTTCGCCGAGCCCACGCCCCTCGGAGCCTACACGGACTTTCGCTTCCCCATGCTCGTCATGCGTGGCGAGCACGCGCCGCTGCCCACGCGCCTGGTCGCAGAGGCGTTGTTTGATGCGATCGCATCGGTGCGCCTGGTCGTCGTCGAAGGCGCCGGCCACATGGGCCCCATCACCCACGCCGCCGAAGTGAACCGGCATATCGTCAATCATATAGCGATGGCCAAGGCTTGAGTGGCCAACCTACATCGTCGCGCCGATCTGCCAGGGCACGTACTCGGCATCGCCATAGCCCAGCAGCTCGGACTTCGACCGCTCGCCCGACGCCACACGCAGGATGTTCTCGAAAATCTCCTGGCCCTTGGCCTCCAGCGTCACGCCGTCGAGGATGTCGCCGCAGTTGATGTCCATGTCGTCGATCATGCGGCGGTAGACGTCCGAGTTGGTGGCGAGCTTGATCGACGGCGTCGGCTTGCAACCATAGGCCGAGCCGCGTCCCGTGGTGAAGCACAGGATGTTGCAGCCGCCGGCCACCTGTCCCGTCGCCGCCACCGGATCGAAGCCCGGCGTATCCATGTAGACGAAGCCCTTGGCGGTCACCGGCTCGGCGTAATGATACACCGCATTGAGCGTCGTCGATCCGCCCTTGGCTGCCGCACCGAGCGACTTCTCCAGAATGGTCGTCAACCCGCCCGCCTTGTTTCCGGGCGAGGGATTGTTGTCCATGCTCATCCTGTTGCGGGACGTGTAGTCCTCCCACCACTTGATGATGCCGACCAGCTTCTCGCCCACCTCGCGCGAGGCCGCGCGCCGCGTCAGCAGATGCTCGGCGCCGTAGATTTCCGGCGTTTCCGCCAGCACCGCCGTTCCGCCGTGGTGCACGAGGATGTCCACGGCCACACCCAGCGCCACATTCGCTGTGATGCCGGAGTAGCCGTCCGAGCCGCCGCACTGCAGCGCCAGGTTCAGCTCTGAGGCGCGCACCGTCTCTCGCTGCACCGTGTTGGCGATTGGCAGCATGTTGCGCACGGCATCGACGCCGGCCGCGATCGTCTTCTTGGTGCCGCCCGTGTCCTGGATCGTCATCGTCCGGAACGTATCGCTCTCGACGAGACCATAGGCATCCTTCATGCGCGCGATCTGGAAGCCTTCGCAGCCGAGGCCCACCACCAGCACGCCCGCCATGTTCGGATTCGTCGCGTAGCCCCACGTCGTGCGCTTCAGCACCTCGAACGACTCCCCATCCGTATCGATGCCGCAGCCCGTCGAATGCACCAGCGGGATCACGCCATCCACATTCGGGTAGTCCTTGAGCACGCCCGAGCGCACCACCTCCTCGGCAATGAAGCGTGCCACCGTCGCCGAGCAGTTCACGCTCGTCACCACGCCGATGTAATTCCGCGTCCCCGCGTTGCCTTTCGCCCGCCTGTACCCCTGGAAAGTCGCCTGCTGCTCGACGGGAAGTACGTCCTCCACCTTGCCGTCTTGCGCATGCGCGTAGTCGCGCTCGAACGCCGCGAACCCGCAATTGTGCGTATGAATGTGCGCGCCAGGCAGGATGTCCTCGGTCGCAAAGCCGATGATCTGCCCGAACTTCAGGATCGGCTCGCCTTTGGCGATCTTCTTGATCGCCATCTTGTGGCCACGCGGGATGCGCGCGGAGGCAGCGATGCCCTTGGCGGCGGTACCGGCCTGGACCGCGTCGATCGCCACGATCACGTTGTCCTTGGCATTGAGGCTGAGGGTGCGCGGTTCAGCTTGGCTTGGCATGGAGTGGCTCACCGGGCTATTGCTGACGGACGCGGCCGAACGGCCGTCAGCAAGCATATCCAAAGCCGGGGCCGCCTGCTACGGCCGGGTCACATCTAGGGAGCAACACATGGATCTCGGGCTTAGAGGCAAAAGCGTCCTCGTCACGGGCAGCTCGAAGGGCATCGGCGCCGCCGTTGCCGAAGCCTATGCCGCCGAAGGCGCCAACGTTGTCCTCGTCTCGCGCAGCGCCGAGGCGCTCAAGAAGACCGCCGACGACATCCGCTCGCGCCATCAGGTCTCCGTGCAGACGCATGCTGCCGACCTGTCGGTCGGATCGGCGCGCGAGGACACCATGCAGCGCTTTCCAGATATCGACATCCTCGTCAACAACGCCGGCGCCATCCCCGGCGGCAGCCTCTTCGACTTCAGCATGGAGCGCTGGCAGGAGGCCTGGAATCTGAAGGTCATGGGCTATGTGCACATGACCCAGCTCGCGCTACGCATCATGGAGCCGCGCAAGTCCGGCATCATCATCAACATCATCGGCATGGCCGGCCGCGGGCCCTCATGGGACTACATCTGCGGCTCCACCGGCAACGCCGCCTTGAATGCCTTCACCAGCGCCGTCGGGGCCAAGGCGGTCGACTGGGGCGTGCGCGTGTTCGGCATCAACCCCGCCGGCACACGCACGGACCGCATCATGACCATCTCCAAGGAGCGCGCCAAGACGCGTTTCGGCGATGAATCGCGCTGGCAGGAAACGCTCAGCAATCTTCCTTTCGGCCGCCTGAAGGAACCCGAGGAGGTCGCCGCACTCGCCGTCATGTTGTCCGGACCGCAGGTCGAATACCTGGCGGGAACCATGATCGACATGGACGGCGGCTGGCTCCACCGCAGATAGGGCAGCGGAACTATTCCGCCTTTGTGCGGTTACCCCCGGTACAAACCGCTCGTATCCGAGCGGACCAAATCAGATTGGGGTAACCGCACATGATCAAGCTTTTGTCGAGCGCGTCCGTTATTGCGCTTCTCGCCGTCTCGCCGGTTGCGGCGCAGACCACGACAACGCCACCGGCCGCGACGCAGGATAATTCACAGTCGGCGACGCCGTCTGTCACACAGGAGAAGTCGGCAGCCCCCGGTCCGCAAACCGGCACGCAGCCAGCCGCGCAGGACCAGGCTGCCGCCATCACCATGACGGAAGACCAGGCCAAGGAGTGGGTGAGCAAGCCCGTCTTTAGCAGCGACGGCAAGGAAATCGGCGACGTGGCCGAGGTCAAGCGCACGCCCGACAACAAGGTGTCGGAGCTGCATGCCGACACCGGCGGCTTCCTCGGCTTCGGCCAGACCCGCGTGAAGCTGATGCCGTCCGAGTTCAAGCTGCAGGGCGACCGCGTCGTCCTCAACCTGACCGAGGAACAGAGCAAGGCTCTGCCCAAGGTCGACAAGTAAGTCCGTTCACTACAATGAGCTGCGAAGCGCGGGCCTCAGGCCCGCGCTTTCCTTTTACCCTTCGTGCACGCCTTGAACATGTCCATCGAACATGTTCAAAAAATAAAGATTTTTGAACATATCGCGGCGAACATGGCACGCCCCGCACATAGGCGTGCCCGCCAGCGCCTACTTCAAAATCCGCGCCACCGCGTCGACAAACACCTGGGCGCCGAGACCGATGTCCTGGTCGCTCGTGTTCTCGGACCAGTGATGGCTGATGCCGCCGATCGACGGCACGAACATCATCGCCGACGGCATGTGCGCGGCGAACACCTGCGCATCATGCCCCGCACCGCTCGGGATGCGCTCATGCTTGCCCGGCGCATAGACATCCGCTGCCGCATCGAGCGCCGCCTGGAACGGTTCGGCCATAACAGCCGGAATGCTCCGCCGGATCATCTCCACTTGCACGCGGCAAGGCCCCTTGGCATTGAACTCCGCGATCAGCTCGTCCATCGCTTTCTGCATGCGATCGAGCACGGCATCGTCCGCGTCGCGCATCTGCAGCATCATCTCGCCGCCGCCGGGAATGATGCTGAGCTGGCTCGGATCGAGCAGGATACGCCCCGTGGTCCAGACGCTGCGCGGACCCGCCACCGCTGGCAGGCGCTCGTTGATCGCCACGGCGAACCGCGCCAGCGCCAGTCCGGCATCCTTGCGGATCGCCATCCGCGTCGTCCCGGCATGGTTCTGCACACCCTCGAACGTGACGCGGAACTGCCGGATGCCGACGATGCTCGTCACCACCCCGATCTTCTGGTTGGTGGCTTCGAGCCAGTCGCCCTGCTCGATGTGCGCTTCCAGGTAACCCACGTACTGCTTGGGATCGACGACGACACGCTCGCGCCCGGCCAATCCGGCTTCAGCCAGCGCATCGCGCATCTTGCGGCCGTCGTTCTTGTCGACAGCCTGGTCGACGTCCGCCTCGGTCAACTCCCCGCAGGCTGAGCGGCTGCCCATGAAGAAGCCGAAGTGCCCTTCCTCGTCGCACCAGGCCCCGACATCCACGCCGCAGTCGGCGAAGGCCGGATCGGCCTTGATCGCCCGCGCCGCTTCGAGCGCATAGACCACGCCGAGCGGCCCATCGAGCCACCCCGCATGATTCTGGCTCTCCAGATGCGAGCCGGACAGCACCTTGCGGCCCTTCGCCTGCGAGAAGCCGAAGACGTTGCCGACGCCATCGATGATGGTCTTGTGCCCGAGCGTCTTCAGCTCGTTTTCGAGCCAATGCAGCTCCTGCACATGCGCGGGCGACAGCGCCGGGCGATGCACGCCCGACTTGTACTTGCCGAACTCGGCGAGCTGGCGAAGGTTGGCGACGACGCGATCGGGATTGGCGGTAGGCATCTAGTGTCCTGATTCCGAAGTTCGCTTGATCTCGATGCTAGGTCCCGGAGCGAACTTCGGAATCAAAAGGGACACTAGAATCATAAAATTTCCAGTGTGATTCAGATCGAGAAATTCGCTTCACGATGTGCAGAAAATACCAGCGAATTTCTCGATCATCACACTAGCGCTCAGCTCCGGGACTTCATGGTCTGGAAGTCGGCAGAATACTCCGCTCCGCAGAACGTGCCACCCTGATAGAACTCGCTCACCGGATCGCGCGTCAGCTTCGCCTGCGCCGCCATCGCCGCGTCCTTGTAGTCTTCGGCCTTGCCCTCGGGCTTGTAGCCCAGCCGGGTGGCATTGCTGTTGTCGTACCAGGAGCGGGCATTGTCGGAGACGCCGTACATCACCTCGTAAACGAGATCCGGCTTTTCCAGCCCGATGCGGATCTGCTTCACCAGGTCCTCGGGGCTGAGCCAGATCGCCAGCCGGCGCTCGTCGATGGGCTGCACGCCAAGATTGCCGATGCGCAGGCTCGTGACGCCGATGCCGTGCTTGTAGGCATACATCGCGCCCAGGCCCTCGCCGAACACCTTGCTGACGCCATAACGGCTGTCCGGCCTCGGAATCACCTCGGTGGGAATGGTCGTCGTGCGCGGATAGAAGCCCACGGCATGATTGCTGGAGGCAAAGATCACGCGCTTCACGCCGGCCCTGCGCGCCGCCTCGAACAAATTGTAGCAGCCGATGATATTGGCATTGAGGATCTGCTCCCATGTCCCTTCGACGGAGTAGCCCCCGAAGTGGACGATGCCCTCGATGCCCTTGCACGCCGCCTCGATCTCCGCCGGATTCGTCAAATCGGCCGGAATGAAGGTCTCGTCCGCGCCGAGGTCGTCGGGCCGCTTCATGTCTGACAGGACTAGCCCCGGATAGATCGGCTTCAGCAGGCGGCGCATGTGAAGCCCAATCCCGCCTGCCGCTCCGGTCATGAGAACGCGCTGCATTGTTCCTCCTTCTTCTCGTTTCTCTCACCTGCCGCGATGTTAAGGGAGGGCCCGACACAAAACCATGTGAGAGCTGGTTCCATCTTGATGACAGCTTCGCGCCGTTGCCAGCGAAGCCGCGCCACCCCCGCTGTGTCATCCCGGCATTTATTGCCGGGACCCATCGCGCTGCAAGCGCAGAAGGTGATTGGTATGTGGCGACGCCGCGAAAACACTTCTCCTCCGTGCCTGCCGCACCCTGGGTCCCGGTGACAAGCACCGGGATGACACCGAAACGAGGTGCTAGGCGTTGTCCGCCTGACTAGGCACACTCCCACCTGGACGCGCCGCACGTCCGGACATATGGTCCCCGGGAACACTCAGTCCTAAGACCTACCGGAGGCGAAATTGTCAGCACCCAAGACGCTGCGCGAGCAGATCAACTCAGGCAAGATGGTCGTGGCGCCCGGCGCCTATGACTGCATCACCGCGCGCCTCATCGAGCAGGCGGGCTTTCCCGCCGTCTACATGACCGGTGCCGGCACCTCCGCCACCCTCGGCTATCCCGACTACGGCCTCGTCACCATGAGCGAGATGGTCGGCAACGCGGCCCGCATTGCCGCATCGATCAATCTGCCGCTGATCTCGGACGCCGACACCGGCTACGGCAACGAGCTCAACATGTACCGCACCGTGCAGGACTTCGAGCGCGCCGGCGTCACGGCGATTCATGTCGAGGACCAGGTGTTCCCCAAGAAGTGCGGCCATCTCGATAACAAGGAGCTGGTCAGCCTCGAGGACTACCTGGCCAAGATCCGCGCCGCCGTCGCCGCGCGCAAAAGCCGTGACTTCCTCATCATCGCCCGCACCGACAGCCGCGCTATGGAGGGTTTCGACTCCGCCATCAAGCGCTCGAAAGCGGCCGTCGAAGCCGGCGCCGACATGGTGTTCCTGGAAGCGCCGCAAACGATGGCCGAGATCGAGCAGGTGCCCAAGCTCATCAAAGCGCCCTGCCTTTTGAACGTGGTGCGCAACGGCAAGTCCCCGGATATGGACCTCGTCGCCGCCGAGAAGATGGGCTACGCCCTCGCCATCATGCCGGGCCTGCTCATTTCCGCTGTCGTCGGCATCAGCGACCAGCTTCTGGCCGAGGTGAAGAAGACCGGCAAGCACCCGCCGACGCCCGGCGATGCCGGCCCTGCCCAGGTGTTCGCCCGCTTCGGCGCCGCCGAGTGGGACGAGCGCCGCACGGCCTTCCGCCCCGCCGGCAAACGCGACGCCGCCGAATAGGCATACACGGCAACGGCGCCTCTCGCGGGCGCCGTCTTTAGTTTCACCTGCCGGCTCAAGCGTAGTGATGCAATCCAAACATATATGGCACGCACCTCGCACTCTGATCACCCTCCCCTCGATGGGGAGGGTCGCACGCAACGCCAGTTGCGAGCGGGGTGGGGTGAAGCGGCATGCGCAGCGCCTGCTGCTTCTCCCCACCCCTAACCCCTCCCCGCTGGGGAGGGGAATACTGTGGCGACCGGGCTTCCGAGACGCCGAGCGGTAGAGATCACACACCGCAGATTGCTTCCCTCGCGAGCGATCTCGCTCTAGGCTCGACCCAACCCATTCACAGCATCAACAATTGGAGGACACGCCATGGCCGACGCAGTGATCGTTTCCACCGCGCGCACGCCGATCGGCCGCGCCTATCGCGGCGCCTTCAATAACCTGCACGGCGCCTCCATGGGCGGCCACGTCGTCGCCGAAGCCGTCAGGCGGGCCAAGGTCGACGTGTCCGAGGTCGATGACGTGATGATGGGCTGCGCCATGCCGGAGGGCGCAACGGGCGGCAACATCTCGCGCCAAATCGCCGTCCGCGCCGGCCTCCCTGTCACGGTTCCCGGCGTGACCGTGAATCGCTTCTGCTCGTCGGGACTGCAAACCATCGCCATGGCCGCCCAGCGCATCCGTTCGGACGACGCAGGCGTCATCGTCGCCGGCGGCCTGGAGTCGATCAGCCTCGTACAGAACGAGCACGCCAACAAGTTCCGCGCCAAGGACGAGTGGATCGTCGAGCACAAGCCCGCGATCTACTGGTCAATGATCCAGACGGCCGACACCGTCGCCAAGCGCTACAACATCAGCCGCGAGACACAAGACGAGTACGCACTCGAAAGCCAGCGCCGCACCGCCGCGGCCCAGCAGGCCGGCCGGTTCAACGACGAGATCGTGCCGCTCAAAGCCGAGAAGATCCTCTACGACAAGGAGGGCAAGGTCACCGGCACCGAAATGTTCGAGCTGAAGCGCGACGAGGGCAACCGCCCCGACACCAACATGGAGGGCCTTGCCAAGCTCAAGCCCGTGATGGGCGAGGGCAACTTCATCACCGCCGGCAACGCCAGCCAGCTTTCCGACGGCGCCTCGGCCAGCGTGCTCATGAGCGACAAGGAAGCCCAGAAGCGCGGCCTGAAGCCGCTCGGCATCTATCGCGGCTTCGAGGTCGCCGGCTGCGAGCCGGACGAGATGGGCATCGGCCCCGTGTTCGCCGTGCCGAAGCTGCTCAAGAAGCATAACCTCAAGATCGAGGACATCGGCATCTGGGAGCTGAACGAAGCCTTCGCCGTGCAGGTCGTCTACTGCCGCGACAAGCTCGGCATCCCCTGGGAGCGGCTCAACGTCGACGGCGGCGCCGTTGCCGTCGGCCACCCCTACGGCATGAGCGGCGCGCGTCTGACCGGCCACGCCCTCATCGAGGGCAAGCGCCGCGGCGACAAGTATGCCGTCGTCACCATGTGCATCGGCGGCGGCCAGGGCGCCGCTGCGCTGTTCGAGATCGTCTGATGCAGCGCGATCCGAACGAGCCCGCAGCCACGCCGGGCTATCGTCACCGCGGCTTGGACGATCTGTTCCGCATGGCGCGCGAGAACCCTCTCGACCTGCAGCGCGAGAGCTTCATCTTCGTGCGCCACGGCGAGACCGATGGCAACTTCTCCAAGATTTTCCAGACGGCGGAGCAGGAGCTCAACGCCCGCGGCCTGGAGCAGGCACGGCACGCCGCCGAATGCCTGACCGGGCAGAAACTGGAAAAGATCATGGCCTCGACCATGCGCCGCGCCTGGCGCACGGCCGAGATCGTCGGCGAGCCGCACAAGGTGGTCCCGACACCGGCAGAAGGCCTGCGCGAGCGCTGGTTCGGCGATCTCGTCGGCACGCCGTCGGCCGACTATGACTGGCGCAACTCGCCGCCCAACGGCGAAACGCTCGCGTGGTTCGTCGAGCGCACGCAAAAGGGCCTGCACGATAGCCTCGCGCCGGGACCTCTGACGGCGCTCGTCGCTCACGGCGGCACGCTGTACGTGCTGGCCGCCAGCCTCAACCTGCAGCTCGCCGACACCGACTACGGCAACGCCACACCGCTGCTGATCGAGCGATCCGGCAAGGGTTGGACGGTGACGCGTCTCGCGACCGGAGGCGGCTCGAGCGCCAATATCGCTTGACCTGGAGCGCGATCGTTTCACATGGAAGCACTTCCGGCTTCCATGCGAAACGTGAATCGCACTCCAAGTTTATGAAGTAGAGCTGGATTCACGCTTCGGCCGAGGCGCCCTTACCTAGGACGATGTGGCTCAATCCGAAGCGATCCTGCTCTCATCAGCGGAGGTGACGCATGGATATGACGGGCCAATATCGCATCGCGGCACCACGCGAGGTCGTCTGGGCCGCCCTCAACGATCCCGATGTCCTGCGGCGCTCCATTCCGGGCTGCAAGGAGCTCGACCGCAAGTCCGACACGGAATTCACCGCCAAGGTCGCTCTGAAGATCGGCCCCATGAACGCCAACTTCACCGGCGCCGTGACACTCCAGGATCTCAATCCGCCCGAGAGCTATACCATCGCCGGCCAAGGCCAGGGCGGCGCCGCCGGTTTCGCCAAGGGCAGCGCGTCGGTCAAGCTCACGCCGGATGGCGATCACACCATCCTCGACTACACCGCCAAGGCCGATGTCGGCGGCAAACTCGCGAGCCTTGGCGGCCGGCTCATCCAAGCCACCTCCAAGAAACTCGCCGACGAGTTCTTCAGCAACTTCGCCGCCGAGGTCGGCGGCGAGGAGGCATTGACACCGGATGCGCCAGCCGCCGCTCCCGCCGAGCCCAAGCAAAGCCGCTGGAAAAAATGGCTGGGGCGGGGGTAGCGGTTAGAGCCTACACACCAAAGCGCTTCACATCATTAGCCAATAGCGGGCGCTTCTGACTGACTTAGCTCGATCCCTGCAATGCCGAGTTCGGCGCATTGGGCGCGCCACGTGGCCGCATCCAGTGCGCCGTCTTTGAGGCTCGGAAGAATGGCGAACGGTTGCACGGCACGCCCCCTCATATCGACCAACACTCCATGCCCGGGTTTCAGATCAAGTCGTCCGCCGCGCCCCACCAGCAACAATGCCAGCGCAGCGCCGACAACGCCGAAAGCCAACCCTTCCACGCCTTCGTCGTCAGGCCCATCTTCGAATAGATCGACCAGCTTCTTTCCGAATGATTGAGTGTCAACGGCCAACGAGCCCACGGCATCCGGCGTCAAGTCGCGGAGCGCAGCCGCGTTCAACTGCACCAACTTTGTCCACTGAGGGACATAGACCTTTGCACCCACATCTTCCCATGCGAGAGGAGTTGCACTTGCGGCTTCGTCAACACCAGCCACCTGTACCATCAATTTACGCTCTAACGCGCCCACATCTTCGAGCAGAGATACAGCAGGTTGGTCGTCGGGATGGTCCGAGCCCGCGGGAAGTCCAGTAAGCGCCGCGATACGATCCCTAAGGGATGGGTGGGTGTCGTAGGGATCGGACTCGCTCGAGGCTAGCTGCTCCTCTAGGTATCTGTCTGTGAACGCAGCGATGCGCTCACCTCTCATGAATTGATCAAATCCGTCCGCAAGCGGCGGCAAGAAGCCCGCTTTGAAAACCGGCGTGTATTCAGCGTGCCAATAGTGCGCAAATGCCGGAGCCACTTTGTGGACGTTCTGCAGGCCGGCAATCAAGGGTTTCGCCCCGACAGTTCGCGCCGCCAGTTCATCTGCTACAAACTCCTGACGACGTGAGACCGCGTGAGTGATCCGCATGAACATGTTCGCGTACCAACGAAAGGGCGCTTGCAACCAAGAAGAGTTCCCTAATGCGATCAATGTCCGACCAATCGCAGCACGTGTCTTATAGATCCAAGGACCGATTTTCGTATCACCGCCATGGTAGTGTCCGAACTCATGAGCCAAAACGGCGCTGAACTGAGATCGCGGGAGGATACGCATGAGTGGCAAGCCCAAGCCCATGACCCGGCGACTGCCAAAGCCCATGATACCGCCTCGCTGCATCACCCACGCATTGACATCCGGCACCATATAGACCTCGGCTGGCATGGCCTGGTTGGTTGCGCGTGCGATGGTCTCGATTTCCTCGAAAAGGCGCGGATGCTCTCCTCGCTGCAACCGCGGACCGGGTGCTACAAATTTGTCCCGCCGCGGCAGCACGGACCACAAAATGGTGCCACCGGCGAGAATGCAGATGATGGCGAGTTTTGGCGTGACATGGTGAGCATACACGAACTCCGCATACGGCACCCAAAGAAGACCACCCGCCATCCCAAGGGCGAGCACATAAAATCCAATCATTAGTATGAGAGCTAGAACCGCTCGTCCGACCATGAAAGAGGCTTTCACACGCTGATCCCTGGCCGCGTAGAGTGCGTGAACATCACGCGAGCAGCAAGGTCGCCCTTGCAACACTGACTTGAAGTTCAACTCACACCCGATGATACGGATGCCCCGCGAGGATCGTGGTGGCGCGATAGATTTGCTCGACGAGAACGGCGCGGGCCAATCCGTGCGGCAGCGTCATCGCGCCCAGCGACAGCGTCAGGTCGGCGGCGTCGAGAACCGATTTCCCGTGACCGTCCGGCCCGCCGATGAGAAACGCCAGCGTTCCCGCGCCGCCATCGCGGTGCTGCCCGAGCAGACGCGCAAAGGCGTCGCTGGACATGGCCTTGCCTCTTTCATCGAGCGCAATGCGGACACCCGCTTTCGCCACGGCATGCAGCAGGCGCTCCGCCTCATGCACCTGGCGGGCCGCCGCAGTGGGCTGCCGTCCCTCAGGAATTTCCGCGATGGTGATCGGGCCGATGCCCGCGGTGCGTGACGCCAGGCGCTCGACGTAGCGCTCGACGAGAACGCTCTCCGCCCCGTCCTTCAGCCGTCCGACAGCGCCGACGATGACACGCATGTCTCTCTCGCAGTCCGCCAGCCTCGTGGCGGGCTGCGCCAATAATCACGCAATGGATCAGCGCTCTAGTGCGCCGTTGCGTCCAGGTTGCGATCTGCCGACCACATTTTCTCGAGATTGTAGAAGTCGCGCACCTCGGGTCGGAACACGTGCACGATGATGTCACCGGTATCGATCAGAACCCAATCGCACTGCGGCTGGCCTTCCATGCGCACGCGGCCCTGGCCTGCCTCTTTGAGTTTGCGTTGGACCTGCTCGGCGATCGCACCCACGTGCCGGTCCGACCGGCCGGAGGCGATCACCATGTAGTCGCCGATAGAGGACTTGCCTTTGAGATCGATGGTCACGATGTCTTCGGCCTTCGCATCGTCCAGCCACATCGTGATCTTGCTCAAGAGCGCTTCCGAAGTGTGCCCATCGGACACGAGCTCGGCGGGAGGCGTGCCCCTGGGAGCACCCTCTTGTGCGGTTCTCATCGTTTGGTGAGCGTCCTTTTCGTCATCCAACCTGGGTTGGCTTCTGTTGCCGGAGGCACCGCGCCAAAGCGGCACTGCTCCGCTCGATCGGGGATTGCCGACCGCATTAAGGATATGCGTGGGCCCGGCCAGCTTTCAAGGCTTTCAGTCTGCTTTGCTTTACCGGGACTTGGCAGCTATGGCCCTGGCAGAGCGTGATTTTCTTGCCACAGTGTTAACCTTGGCCTGACGAATCTCGGTCGAGGACAGGCTGGTGAGGGGTCCGCTGAGGAAAGTCCAGGCCGGCGGCGGGGTATTGGCCAGCCTCGCCGCGCGCCCCGCCGGCAGGCGCGCAGCGCCAAAAGCGCCGGCCGCCTTCGACGCCATCGCCGGCAGATGCCAGCCCGGCCGGTCGATCACGGCAATCGGCAGTGTGTGAAAGATCTCCCGCCACTGCCCCCAGCGATGAAACTGCGGCATGCCGTCGGCCCCCATGATCCAGACGAAACGCGTCGCCGGAAAACGCCGCGCGAGAAAGGCCAGCGTCGCCGACGTGAATGCAGTGCCCAGCTCAGCCTCGAACCCTGTGACGACGATGCGCGCGTCCTGTGCCACCGCCCGGCAGGCGGCAATCCGTTCCGCTTGCGGCGCCAGCTCGCCGTTCGCCTTCAGCGGATTGCCGGGCGTGACGATCCACCAGATACGGTCGAGCTTCAGGCGTTTCAGCGCGATCTGGCTGATCTGCCGGTGCGCTGCGTGCGGCGGATTGAACGAGCCGCCGAGCAAACCGATGCGCTGTCCGGGCTCGGCATGCGGCGGCCGCGCCCGGATCGAGCCAAATCGGAATGGAACGGACTTGCGCACGTCGCGGTAGCTCCTTGCTTACGCCGTATTGGCGGCGACGTGCGCGGTGGCGTCAAGGACGATGTTGGCGGAACGTTGCGCAGTGGTAAGCATGCTCACCCATCGATATGCACCGCCCGCAGGCGCAGCGCGTTGGCGATCACGCTGACCGACGACAGAGCCATGGCCGCCGCCGCGATGATCGGCGACAGCAGCAGCCCGAAGATCGGATACAGCACGCCCGCCGCGATCGGCACGCCCGCCGCGTTGTAGATGAAGGCGAAGAACAGGTTCTGCCGGATGTTGGCCATCGTCGCCGTGGACAGGTGCCGGGCCCGCACGATGCCTGCGAGATCGCCCTTGAGCAGGGTCACGCCCGCGCTCTGCATCGCGACATCCGTCCCCGTTCCCATGGCGATGCCGACGTCCGCTGCCACCAGCGCCGGCGCGTCGTTGATGCCGTCGCCCGCCATGGCCACGACCTGGCCCTCGCCGCGCAGGCGCTCGACGATCCGGCTCTTGTCCTGCGGCAGCACCTCCGCCTCGACCTCGGTGATGCCGAGCTTGCGCGCCACTGCCCGGGCCGTCGTGACGTTGTCGCCCGTCAGCATGACGACACGCATGCCGTCGGCCTTCAGCGCATCGATGGCCTTCGCCGCGTTGGCCTTGATCGGGTCGGCGATGGCGATCAGTCCCGCCACACGTCCGTCGACGGCCACATGCACGACCGTCGCACCGTCCCGGCGCAGGGCGTCGGCCTCGCTGTCGAGCGAGCCCGTCGCGATCCCCGCATCCGCGAGGATCTGACGGTTGCCGATCACCACGCGCCGGCCTTCGACGGTTCCGACGATCCCCTTGCCGACCGGTGTATCGAAATCCGCCGCCGGCACGAGCTGCAGCTTGCGCTCGGTTGCCGCCGCGACAATGGCGGCGCCGAGCGGATGCTCGCTGCTGCGCTCCAGGCTCGCAGCAAGCTTCAGCAGATCATTCTCGCTCCAGCCGGCGGCCGTGTGCACGCCGACGACCTTCGGCTTGCCTTCCGTCAGCGTGCCGGTCTTGTCGATGACGAGCGTGTTGACCTTCTCCATGCGCTCGAGCGCTTCCGCATCTCGGATCAGCACGCCAGAGCTGGCCCCGCGGCCCACGCCGACCATGATCGACATGGGCGTGGCAAGCCCGAGCGCACACGGGCAGGCGATGACGAGTACGGACACCGCGGCGATCAGCGCATACGCAAGGCGCGGCTCCGGCCCCCAGATCATCCAGGCCGCAAACGCCAGCGCCGCCACCGCGATCACCAACGGCACGAACCACGCCGAGATCTGATCGGCCAGGCGCTGGATCGGAGCGCGGCTGCGCTGCGCCTGGGCGACCATCTGCACGATCTGTGCGAGCATCGTATCGCGGCCGACCTTGTCCGCGCGCATGACGAAGCTGCCGGTCTGGTTCATCGTCCCGCCGATGACCTTGGCGCCGGTTTCCTTGGTGACAGGCATGGATTCGCCCGTCACCATCGACTCATCGATGGCACTTCGCCCTTCGATCACTTCGCCGTCCACCGGCACGGACTCGCCCGGCCGGATGCGCAGGCGATCGCCCACGTGCACATCATCGAGCGAAACGTCCTCGTCGGAGTCATCGGCCATGATCCGCCGCGCCCGCTTCGGCGCCAGGTCGAGCAGCGCCCGGATCGCCCCGCTCGTCTGATCGCGCGCCCGCAGTTCCAGGACTTGGCCCAGCAGCACCAGCACCGTGATGACCGCCGCCGCCTCGAAGTAAACCGGCACGGCACCGTGTGCGCCGCGCAGCGCCGCCGGGAAAATGCCCGGCGCCAGCGTCGCGACGAGGCTGTAGAGGAACGCCACTCCGGTGCCCATGGCAATGAGCGTGAACATGTTGAGATTGCGCGTCACGACCGACGCCCAGCCGCGCTCGAAGAACGGCCATCCCGCCCACAGCACCACCGGTGCGGTCAGCGCCAGTTGCGTCCAGTTCGAAAGCTGCTGATCGAGAAATCCGTGCGCGCCGATGATGTGACTGCCCATCTCCAGGATGAACACCGGCAGCGCAAATGCGAGGCCGATCCAGAACCGCCGCGTCATGTCGGCCAGCTCGGGGTTCGGTCCGGTGTCGGCCGTGACCAGCAGCGGCTCCAATGCCATGCCGCAGATCGGGCAGCTTCCCGGCCCGACCTGCTGGACTTCCGGATGCATCGGGCAGGTGTAGATCGTGCCTTCCGGCACCGGCTCCGTCGGCAACGCCTTCTCAGTCAGATAGCGCGCGGGATCGGCGATGAACTTCGTCCGGCAGCCCGCCGAGCAGAAGTAATAGGCACGCCCCGCATGCTCCGCCTTGTGCTTCGCCGTGTGTGGATCCACGGACATGCCGCACACGGGGTCTTTCTCCATGTGCTGCCCGGCCTTATGTGTAGACCCGCCATGGCTGCAACATCCCGACTGATGCGTATGGGGCGTATTCGTGGTCATGCCTGTCTCCTGGAGAGGGACTTTTCGGCTATGCGCCTGCCTTGTGCTGGCGCGGCCGGCCCAAATCCCGCTCTCTTGTAGGTTTCGCGAGTGATCTTACCTGGTACCCCCACGGGGTATCTATTGACATCTATACCCTGGAGGGGTATCAGTCAAGCCATGCATGGTGCTGCAAAATCGACGACGTTGAAACGCTTGAGCCGGATCGAGGGCCAGGTGCGCGGTTTGGCGCGCATGGTGGAGGAGGATCGCTACTGCATCGAGATCGTCACGCAGATCTCGGCAGTGCGGGCGGCCCTGCGGCGCGTGGAGGAAGAGATCCTGCGCGATCACGTCGCCCATTGCGTCGAGCACGCTATCGCCAGCGGCGACAGTGACGAGCAGCGCAAGAAAATCTCCGAGCTCATGGACGTCCTCGCCCGCGCGCAACGGTGACGCGCTGGCGGCTGTCTTTGACGCGTCGCGGTGGAGTCAGCCGACACGTGCCTCGACGTGATTGTCTGTACGGAGCAACTCAGGACTGGAGCACGCACCCTAATTTTAGCACGGCCTCACCACCTCTCCGTGTCATCCTCGGACTTGGTCCGAGGACCCATGGTTCAGCGAGTCCGGAAGGGTGACATGTGGCGAGGCCGCGTCCGCGAGTAACCCGCTGAGCCCATGGATCGATGGATCCTCGCGACAAGCGCGAGGATGACAAATGTATGTGGGTCCGTAGCAGTGAACCGCCGGCGGGTTGTTGTTCCCGGATAGCGGCTAAGAACGCCACCGCGCTGTGAGTTGGTGCCCGCCTCACCCTCAGCGTCATCCTCGGACTTGGTCCGAGGACCCATGGTTCAGCGAGTTCGGGAGGGTGACGTATGGCGAGGCCGTGTCCGCCAGTAGCCCGCTGAGCCCGTGGATCGATGGACCCTTGCGACAAGACACACACCGGCGTCATCCCGGCGCAGGCCGGGATCCAGACGCAGACGCCACACACTCTCGCGGAGTGATGCGCGCTGCATAGCAGCACATGCCTCGCCAATTTCCTTCATCGCTACTGAGCGCATGTGGGACGGCTTATGGACCCCGGCCTCCGCCGGGGTGACGATTATTGAAAGGCATTGCCGGAAGCGCACGGCACAAGCGCGAGGAGATGTGCGTGGATTGAAGCATTGAGCGCCCGAACAATTCACCCCGGCCGGACCTGCCCCGTTCCCCGCACGATGTACTTGAAGCTCGTCAACTGCTCCACACCGACGGGACCGCGTGCGTGCATCTTGCCGGTGGCAATGCCGATCTCGCCGCCCATGCCGAACTCGCCGCCATCCGCAAACTGCGTGGAGGCATTGTGCAGCACGATGGCTGAATCGACGCGGCGCAGGAAACGATCCGCCGTCGCTTCGTTCTCGGTCACGATGCAGTCGGTATGCTGCGACCCGTAGCGCGCGATATGCGCCATGGCCGCATCGACGCCGTCCACCACCTTCACGGCGATGATGGAGTCGAGAAACTCCTTCCCGTAGTCCTCAGCACTTGCAGCTTTCACGCGCGCATCGACGGCTTGCACCGCCTCATCACCGCGCACTTCGCATCCCGCATCGAGTAGCACGGTCACCAGCGGGCCCATAAACGTGTCAACCCCAGCCTTGTCGACCAGCAGGCATTCCGTCGCGCCGCAAATACCGGTACGCCGCATCTTGGCGTTGACGACCAGCGGTACGGCCCGCGCCAAGTCTGCATCGCGATCCACGTAGGTGTGGCAGATGCCCTCCAGATGCGCGAACACCGGCACGCGTGCGTCCGCCTGCACGCGCTCAACCAGGCTGCGCCCGCCGCGCGGCACGATCACATCGACGGCGCCATCAAGACCCTTCAGCATCTCTCCGACGGCTGCACGATCCGTCGTCGGCACCAGCGAGATGGCCGCCTCGGACAAGCCGGCAGTGCGCAAGCCGTCGACCAGGCAGGCGTGAATGGCGCGGCTCGACTGCACGCTCTCCGATCCCCCGCGCAGGATGCAGGCATTGCCCGCCTTCAGCGCCAGCGCGCCGGCATCGGCCGTCACGTTCGGGCGGCTCTCGTAGATGATGCCGATGACGCCGATCGGCACGCGCACGCGCTCGATCTTCAGCCCGTTCGGCCGCTCCCATGCGGCTATCGTCGTGCCCACGGGATCGGGCAGCGCCGCAATGGCATCGAGCCCCGCCGCCGTTGCGGCGATGCGCTTCTCGTCCAGCATCAGCCGGTCGAGAAACGCTCCCGTCACGCCGCGTGCTTTCGCAGCCTCGAGGTCCTTGGCATTGGCGGCGAGAATGACCCCGGTCGAACGCCGCATCGCAGCGGCCGCTGCCACCAGCGCTTCGTTCTTCGCCTCGGTCGAGGCCAAGGCGAGCGCGCGGGCCGCCTCCTTCGCGCGCGCACCGAGGTCACGCATGGTTGCGATCAGCGAACCGTCATCGACACGCTCAGGCCGGTTCATGGCTCAGCTCCTGCTCAACGCCATGTCGTCGCGATGGATCAGCTCGGCGCGTCCGTCGTAGCCGAGGATGCGCGCGATCTCGCCGCTCTTCTTGCCGATGATGCGCGCCGCATCGCTCTGCGAGTAGGCGATCAGCCCACGCCCGAGCTCCCGCCCATCGGCCGCACGGATGACGACCGCATCGCCGCGATCGAACACGCCTTCGACCCGCCTCACCCCCGCCGGCAGCAGGCTCTTGCCCGAGGCCAGTGCCTTCTCCGCGCCGGCATCCACCACCACGTAGCCCTTGGACTCGAGATTGCCCGCGATCCAGCGCTTGCGCGCGGCCACAGGGTCGGACGAAGCCAGGAACCACGTGCATGCCGCGCCCTCGCTCAACGCCCGCAGCGGGTGCATCACACGGCCCGACGCGATCACCATATTGGTGCCGGAACCCATCGCGATCTTGCCCGCCTCGATCTTTGTCACCATGCCGCCGCGTGACAGCTCCGTGCCTGCATCACCCGCCATGGCCTCGATCTGCGGCGTGATCTGCGTCACGACGTCGATGCGCTGCGCGTCGATACCCCGTCCCGGCGGCGCCGTGTAGAGACCGTCGATGTCCGACAGCAGCACGAGGCAATCGGCGCTCATCATGCTCGCGACACGCGCCGACAACCGGTCGTTGTCGCCGTAGCGGATCTCCGTCGTGGCGACCGTGTCGTTCTCGTTCACGACAGGCACGGCCTTGTGCGCCAGCAGCGTATCGATGGTGCGGCGCGCATTGAGATAGCGCCGCCGCTCCTCCGTATCGCCGAGCGTCAGCAGCACCTGGGCGACGTTGAGCGTGCGCGCCTTGAACACGTCCTGGTAGGCGCTGGCGAGACTGATCTGGCCGACGGCCGCCGCCGCCTGGCTTTGCTCCAGCTCCAGCGGCCCTTTCGGCAGCCCCATGACATGCCGCCCGAGCGCGATGGCGCCGGACGACACCAGGATCACCTCTTTCCCCTTGGCGACGAGGTCGGCCACATCGTCGGCCATGGATTTGAGCCAGCGTTCGTTGAGGCGCCCGCTGGCGCGATCGACCAGCAGCGCCGAGCCGATCTTGACGACGATGCGGCGCGCGCTCGTCCACTCGGGCCGCGTTCCGGTCCGCTCGGCAGCATTCGTTTTGGAGGTCGTTACGGCCATGACGGGCTCGTTTTATCGGTCGTGTTTCGGGATGTAACAGGAATTGCGGTCGGGGACGTTAACGTCACGGCTGCCAGCTTGGCGGGCCGTCGGCCTCCTCGTCGGCTTCCCGCTCCCGCGTCTGCACCTTGTCACTCTCCTTCGCGAGCGCAAACAGCGTGTCCTTCACACCCTGCCCGGAGACGGCCGAGAGCACACGCGGCGTCTTGCGCGCGGCCGCCTTCAGCGCTGCCGCCTGTTTCGCAATAGTCTCTTCATCGACTGCGTCGCACTTCGACAGCGCCACGATCTCCTTGCGCTTGGCCAGCTCTGGATCATAGGCCTTGATCTCCGCGCGCACGGTCTTGTAGGCCGCCGCCACATCCTCCTGTGTCACGTCGACGAGATGCAGCAGCACGCGGCAGCGCTCGACGTGGCCCAGGAATCGCGTCCCGAGACCCGCGCCTTCGTTGGCGCCTTCGATCAGCCCGGGAATGTCGGCGATCACCAGTTCGATCGAGCCCGCACGCACCACGCCGAGGTTCGGATGCAGCGTCGTGAACGGATAGTCGGCGATTTTCGGCTTGGCCGCGCTCACAGCCGCGAGAAACGTCGATTTGCCGGCATTTGGCAGACCGACCAGCCCCACGTCGGCGATCAGCTTCAGGTGCAGCCAGATCGTCAGCTCTTCACCGGGCAGTCCGGGATTGGCGTGCCGCGGCGCACGGTTGGTCGACGACTTGAAATGCGCATTGCCGAAACCGCCGTTGCCGCCCTTCGCCAGCATCACGCGCTCTCCGGCATGCGTGAGATCCGCGAGGAGCGTTTCCTGGTCCTCGGCGAGCACTTGCGTGCCGGGCGGCACCTTGATGGTGATGTCGCTGCCGTTGGCGCCGGCGCGGTTCCGGCCCATGCCGGGCATGCCGTTCTTCGCCTTGAAGTGCTGCTGGTAGCGGTAGTCGATCAGCGTGTTGAGGTTGGCGACACACTCGACCCACACGTCGCCGCCGCGGCCGCCGTCGCCGCCGTCGGGCCCGCCGAACTCGATGAACTTCTCCCGCCGGAAGCCGATGCAGCCCGCGCCGCCATCGCCGGAGCGAACGTAGATTTTTGCCTGATCCAGAAATTTCATGACTTGTGGGCGCGTCGTGCGACGCGGCTCCCTGCTAGTGCCGGCCGGACCACCTTGTCGAGAAGTGCGCGCCACGGCCGGCCCGCGCGCGCCTTGGATCGGCCTTTGATGCTCGGGTTCGGCAGCCAGTACTGCATCGTCTCGACCATGCTCTTGCGCGCGGCGCACCACATGGATGCCTGCCCGATCGGTGTGAACCCGAGTTTGATGAGCACGCGCTCCGACGCCGTGTTGTCGATGAAGTGCGAGCTGGAGAAGGCCGGCACGCCACCCGCCTCGAAGCCGAACCGCACAACCTCGCGCGCCGCTTCCGTGGCAAAGCCCAGGCCCCACATCTCGCGCCCGAGCCAGAAGCCAAGCTCGGCTCCGCCCGAGCTGCGCGGAAAGTAGCCGACACCCCCGATTAGACGCCCCTGATACTCGATGGCGAAGCGCTCCTCACCCCGCTCCCGCGTCAGCCACGGACCCGCATCGGCCTCGGTAAAGGGATAGGGGATGTCGCTCGTCATGCGCGCCACGGCGAGATCACCGGCCAGCGCCACGAATTCGGCGGCCTCGTCACTGCGAAAGTGACGGAGCCGGAGCCGGTCCGTGTGCAGTTCTGTGATGGCAATGCGGTGGGGCATCGGAACCGTATCCGTCAACCTACCGAAGCAGTGCCGGCCAGTATGGCCGTGATCGAGGAGCCTGTCGCGCCGCATGCGACGGGCACCCCGGCTGCAGCCGGAAAACGCTGATTTAGTCGCGAGTTTCTGATCCTGGTCATCGTCGAGCTCGAAACGAACAAAGGGGAGATGGCGCGCCACCTCCCCTTGTCCTGTATCTCAAACCGTGGGGGTCGGGCGTGCCGCCAGACCCAAACGCCGGGCCGGGCTGCCTATTCGGCTGCGTCCAGCTTCGACGGTCGGACAGAAACGAAAACGCGCTCGTTGCGCCGCGTGGCGAACTCCACCCGGCCTTCGACCACGGCAAAGATCGTGTGATCCGTGCCCATGCCGACGCCGGTGCCGGGGTGCCACTTGGTGCCGCGCTGGCGCACGAGGATGTTGCCGGGGATGACATGCTCGCCGCCGAACTTCTTCACGCCGAGCCGCCGGCCGGCTGTGTCGCGGCCGTTGCGTGACGAGCCGCCTGCTTTCTTATGTGCCATGACGCTTGATCCTTGAGTTGCAGGGGCCGCTTAGGCGCCGATGATTTCCTTGATCCGGACGGTCGTCTGCTCCTGCCGGTGGCCGCGCTTGCGGCGCGAGTTCTTGCGGCGGCGCTTCTTGAACGCGATGACCTTGGCGCCGCGGCCCTGCTCGACGACTTCGGCAGTGACCTTGGCCCCTTTCACCAGCGGGGCGCCGACCTTCGGCGCGCCGGAGCCGCCAACCAGCAGCACCTCGCCGAACTCCACCGTAGCGCCGGAATCGCCTTCGATCTTTTCGATGATCAGAACATCGTCGGCAGCGACACGATACTGCTTGCCGCCGGTCTTGATGACAGCGTACATCGTTGAATTCCCTTTATGATCCGCACCCTGTGGCGCCACTGGGCTTCGCCCGGCGGACTTCGGAGGCTTCGCGTCCGGCCGGTCTAAAGACCAGTCATCGCAAAGCAGGCCTCGGATAGCGCGTTCTCGATGCGGCCCACCTGGGCCGTCTCGCTAGGGCCGCTTTATCATCGACACGGCCTGTAAAGTCAATCAATTCACGGCCCGGAAGCCGATTTTCGGGCCCCAAAGCCCACCTCCTGGCTGCAGACCCACCCTGTCCGGAAACCCCCGCGAACCACCGGCGCGAAGGTTACCACCCGCCTTGCAAAGCCGCGCCGGTAACGCTATGGCTTGCGCCGTCCAGCGCGACATCGTTTGCCGCAATAGCTCAGTCGGTAGAGCACGTCATTCGTAATGACGGGGTCGGGGGTTCGAGTCCCTCTTGCGGCACCATTCATTTTCAATGACTTAGAGAAGCCCCTGCGAGCGGCAAAATTTTCATGGCTAAGCCATAGCTAACCTGTCGTGTGCCTGAACGGCGCGTTGAGAGCCAGAAAACGTCGTCGTGCCCTGGCAAGAACCAATGAGATTTCTGGCGCGAGCAAAGCCCGGGGCGGTTGACACAACGGCAACTGAACCTGCGAGGCCTCGACCGGCCGCCGACGGCGCAGCACCACTCAATGAGGTCAAGGCAGTACTGTGGACGTTCGAAGACGGTACCGCCCGCACAACGACTGAACAGCCTGTGAAGCCCAAGGCATCTCGCACCAGTCTCAAACAGCAGCAGTCGTCATTCTAGGTCTCGTCAGCCAAGACGAACACGACCCCCGCGGCAATGGCGATCAGGCGGAACGCAATGGTGGCGACGCCGAGGGTGATCAATGGAAGCCTCCCTCGAGCTTCGCCTGCTGCCACAGCGCAAGCCGTGCAGATATTTCCCTCTGCCGGGGATCGCGGTCAATTCCCTCATCAGCTGCCTGACCAGAGGCAATCGTCCGCCGCCGCTGCAGCTTGGCGGCCAATCCCGCCAACACGAACACGCCAAAGGCTACGATCAGTCCGATCATCATTGCGGCTTCTATACTCATGTCTCAAACCCCGATTGCTAGGTGTCGAGCCAGGAGGTATCGCGAACGCATTGATGCCGCTGTTCTCCGCGTTACAGCAAAGCTGCGAGCGCCAATCGCCGCCCATCATCTTGGGCAACGTCGGCGTCGCGCCGTTGGTGGGCAGATCGCATCTCAATCGTGTTGGGCCGGGATGCAAAGCTTGCGAGAGATAGGAACGGGAACTGTTGCCGCGAGTTCTTACTGCGCTATCGACACACTCAAGGATGGAAGCATGAACAGGTATTTATCTTCAGCTGTTGCAGGTGCCAGTTTGCTGTTCGTTGCCTCGGCAGGCGCCAACGCGGCTCCGCTGGCGCCGCCGGCACCAACAGCCGACCCCAACGTCGAAAAAGTACACGGCTATCACCGCGACTGCCGTCGTGGCCATCGTCATAACCGGTGGGGTGAGTGGCGAAGCTGTGGACATTCTTATCGAGGAGCGCCTGGGATATACCTGCGCTTTGGCGGTGACAGATATCGCGGTCGGCATCACGGCTACGGCGGCCGGCATCACGGCTATGGTGGCCGTCACCACGGCTACAATCGTGGCAGTGGTCGCAGCTATCAAAGCGAAGACCGCTCAAACTAACTAGCAGCAGGAGCGCCATCGCCGCAGAATTGGTGTGGCGGCGCTCCTCTTGTCTTCTACTTCACCTGAACCAGGTGCCAGCGTCCACGCCTGCCTCGACGCCCTACCGCGACGAACGCCTGCAATCGCGCACCGAGCGGAAGCAGGCCCTGCGGCACAGGTCGCCGCGGCATTGGGTCCAGCACGACCCTTTCTTCACGCAGCGCCACGCGCCAGGTTTGGCGGTGAGGTGCAGGGAGCTTCCCGCATCAAACCCCGCCACGGGCCGCTGAGCCGCTGACGCGCTCCCGGCCATCGCCAGCAGCCCGGCGGCAACCATCACACAAGCCAACTTCATGATCGCTCTCTCTCACCGCCGCCGGCGGCACACGCCGTCATGCGCCTTGGCGACACGCTGCGCACGCCGGGCGCAATCGTTCCCATACGTCTTGCCGTCGCAGCCGCAAACAGGTCGATACTCCATGGTGCAGGCTGCTGGCACCTTCACGCACCGCCCCTGGCGGTCCGTCTGGCTGCAGGTTCCGGGATCGGGCTCGCACCACAGACCTTTGGCGCAGCGCACACCGGCAAAGCCGCCGCAGCGCTGACCGAGCCCCGCCGCATCCGCCTGCGCCATCCCCATCAGCGCCAGCACACAGATTGCCAAGGCCAAGAGACAGCTTCGCCGCATCGTACCCTCCGCTCGATGTCAGACCGAACCATCCACGATCTTAGCGACGGTCGCGTCCTTGCGCACGTCTGCAGGCGCGCCGGCGAAGACGATCTCGCCGCGCTCGATGACGTACAGGCGGTCGGCGAAATCGGGCACGTGATGCACATTCGATTCAGCGATCAGCACCGCATGCCCGAGGCGCCGGATCGAGGCGATGCCCTCGACGATCGACGGCACGACGGCCGGCGACAGCCCCTCCGTAGGCTCATCGAGCAGCAATAGCTTGGGGTCGAGCGCCAGCGCGCGCGCGATCGAGACCATCTTGCGCTCGCCGCCCGAAAGCTGCTGGCCGCCCCGCTCGCGATACCGCTCGAGCTTCGGAAACACGCGATAGGCCAGCGCCTCGCGTTCCGCAGCGGATCGCTCCGTCGTTCGCGTCCACGTCGGCAGCAGGATGTTCTCGGCCACCGTCAGATCCCCGAAGACCTCGCTCTCCTCGGGAGCGAAGCCGACTCCCGACCGCGCAATTTGAAACGGCGCCTGCCCCGTGATCTCCCGCCCTTCGAGCTTGATCGTACCCGACACCGGCTTGCGCCCGCCGATGATGGTGCGGAAAGTCGTCGACTTGCCTGCGCCGTTGCGGCCCACGAGGCACACGAGCTCCCCCGCCGCCACCTCGAGCGACACCCCGCGCAGGATCGGGCTGCCATCGATGTCCACGACGAGATTTCTGACGCTCAGCATCTAGTGATCCCTGCGCTTGCCGACCACGGTCTCGATGATGACCGGATCGGCGAAAAACGGCCCAGGCGGCAGATCGGCGAGCACGCGCCCCTCGGACAGCGCTATAATGCGATGCGAATAGGCGGCAACGAGATCCATGTCGTGCTCGACGAGGATGATGGCCTTCACATTCGCGGTCTTGGCCGCTCCGATCAGCGTCTTCATCAGACCGTGCTTCTCGGCGGTCGACACGCCTGACGTGGGCTCGTCCAGCAGAATGATCTCGGGCGCCAGCGCGAAGGCGGAGGCGACATCGAGCAGCTTCTTCTCGCCCTGCGACAGCAGGCGCGAGATCGTGCCGAGCCGGTGCTCCAGGCCGAAGATGGCGGCGATCTCGCGCACGCGCCGGGCGACGTCCGGATCGTCGAGCACCGGTGACATCAGCCGCCAGGACTTGTTCTGATGCGTGACGACGGCCGCCGCGATGGTCTCGGCGATGGTGAGCTGCGGAAAGATCTGCACGAGCTGGAAGGTGCGTGCCATGCCGAGCTTGGCGAGCGCGACGGGGCCGACGCCGGCGATGTTGGCGCCGCGGAAGAAAACCTCGCCCTCGCTCGGCACCAGCAGCCCTGTGAGCAGATTGACGAGCGTTGTCTTGCCGGCCCCGTTCGGCCCGACGACGGACACGAACTCGCCCTCGTTCACGGCCACCGTGACGTTGTCGAGCGCGCGGTAGGAGCCGTAGCTCTTCGACAGGTTGCGCGTCTCGATCAGCGGAGCCACGGCGCCTGTCATCGCACATCCCTCGCCGCTGCGGATTGGCGGGAGACCCCTTGCTTCAGCCGCGATCCGAGATCGGCGGCGATGCCGGCCAGTCCGCGCGGAAAGAAGATCACGACTCCGGCCAGGATTGCCCCCAGCACGAACCGCCAGTACTGCGTAATGGACTGCAACTGATCCTGCAGCAATGTCAGGGCCAGCGCCCCCGCGACCGGGCCGAAGAAGCTCGAGAACCCGCCGAGCACGGTCATGAACACGAGATGGCCCGAATGCGTCCAGTACACCAATTCAGGGTCGGCGAGACCTGTGCGGAAGCCCAGGATCGCACCGCCCATCGCGCCATAGATCGCCGAGATGACGAACGCCGCGAGCCGGAACTGCCGCACGCGCACGCCGAGGTATTCGGCCTTCTGCGCATTGTCGCGGATCGTTCTCAGATGCAGCCCGAACGGCGAGCGCACGATCAGCCACATGACGAAGCCCAGGATCACGAGCAGGCCGAGGCAGTAGTAGTAGAAGGGTCCAGCGAGAAACTCGATCTTGTTGTAGGAGTCGAACTCCAGCCCGAGGATGCGCATGCGCGGCACGCGCATGCCGCTGTCGCCGCCCGTCAGATGATAGAACTTGAACAGGAATGAATGCGCCAGCATGCCGAATGCCAGCGTGAGCATGCCGAAGAAGATGCCCGTGTAGCGCACCGCGAGCCAGCCGAGCGGCAGCGCCACGAACAGCCCCGCCAGCGCCACACCAACCAGAACCACCTCGAACAGCTTGATGCCCCACACGCCGGCGATCACGGCCGCGCCGTAGGCGCCGACGCCGAGAAACAGCGCGTGACCGAAGGACAGCAGGCCCGTGTAGCCGAACAACAGGTTGAAGCCCAATAAGGCGATGGCGTAGCCGTAGAACGGGACAAGCAGATTGGCGAAGTAGGGCGGCGCCAGCACCGGCACGAGGCCGAGCGCCACGACTCCGGCAGCAACGAGCGCAATCACCGAGCCTCGCGTCATCCTGCCGCCCGCCCGAACAGACCGGAGGGCCGCCACAGCAACACGCCGATGACGATTAGATAGATCGCCAGGATCTCGAACTCCGGATAGATGATGAGCGAGATCGCGCGGATGAGGCCCACCAACAGTGCGCCGGCCAAGGCACCTCCCATGGAACCGAGCCCGCCGATGACCACCACTGCGAACGCCTCGATGATGACCTCCACCGCCATGTCGAGCGACGCCGCCGCCGTCGGCACCACCAGCGCGCCGCCGATCGTGCCGAGCAGCGTGCCGAGCGTGAACACGACGGCGTAAACACTGCGCACATTCACGCCCAGCGCTTCGGCCATCGTCCGGTTCTCGGCCGTGGCGCGCAGCAGGCGTCCGTAGTTGGTGCGCTGGAGAAACAGCCCGATCAGCACGGCGGCCCCGAGCGCCGCCGCGATTACCAGCAGGTTGTACACCGGCACGATGAAATCCCCGGCGACGATCTTGCCGTACACGAGCTGCACATTGTCGAGTGATTGCGGGTTGGCACCCCAGACGAACCGGAGCACGTCCTGGAACATGAGGACCATCGCGAACGTCAGCAGCAGCTGGAAGCTCTCGTCGCGATCGTAGACCGATCGCAGCACGTACTCGATCGGCGGCCCGACCACCGCCATCAGCGCCCCGGCGATAAGCAACAGCGGCAGCAGCGTCCAGGCCGGCATCCCCGCCTTGAGCGCGAACGTCACGAAGGTGATGCCGAAGTAGGCGCCCAGCGCGTAGAACGAGCCGCACGCCAGGTTGACGATCTTCTGCACGCCGAACACCAATTGGAGTCCGGCGGCGACCAGAAACAGCACGGCGGCGTGAAATATGCCGCCGAGCAGGACATTGCCGAGCGCTGACATCGACGAAGGCCGGCCGTCAGATCTTGAACTGCGCGGTTTGCAGCCAAGTCCAGAAATTCGCGCCGGCAGGCTTTTGCAGATCGGTCGAGTACATCGTCTCGATCTTGTTCGGGTCGAGCGTCACGAAGTCGTACTTGTTGTTGTGCGTCGAGAAGCCCTGCACGAACGTCTGGTCGGCGATGTGATCCTTGCGCCAGGAGCCTTTGCCGCCGAGGCTGTCCACGGTAAGGCCGATCATGGCCTGGGCGACATCATCGTTGCTGGGCCAGGCCGTACCTTTCGCCTTCGCCGCGGCTTCGACGGCCGCCTTGTAGGAGGCAATGGCGAAGTACGCGCGATCCGCCTCCCAGTTCGGGTAGTCCTTCTGCTTGTCGGCGAACCAGGCCACGAACTCCTTGGCCATCGGCGAAGCGTTCGGGTTATCGAAGTACAGCGTGTTGTGCCCGAACAGCATGCCCTCGGGCGTGAAGTCCTTCTTCATCAGCGAATGCTGGAAGCCGGCGGCCGGGAACACGAGCTTGGTGCCCTTGGTCAGCTCGGCCGCCGTCGCCTGCTTCATGAATACCGGCAGGTCGGCGAACAGCAGCGACGAGAAGATGAGATCCGGCTTGGCGGCCTTGAGCGCGGCGACGTTGCTGGTCAGCTCCATCGTGCCGACCTTCGGCCACTGCTCGGTCACCACCTCGTGCTCGATGTTGAACCGCTTCAGCAGCGCGACGAACGCCGCCATGTTGTTGCGGCCGTAGGAATAGTCCGGATTGATGCCGGCGATGCGCTTGAACTGACCCTTCCAGTGCTTGATGGCCAGCAGCGACGACATCACCGCTTCGCACTCGTTGTCGGTGCTCTTGAACAGGTAGCGCGCATTCGGCAGCTTCTCATCCACGCCGTCCTGCGTCGTACCATCCCAGAAGATCGTCAGCGCGCGCGCCTCTTCCACGACCGGACCCAAGGCCAGGGCCACACCGGTCGAGATGATGCCCTGCACGCAGTCGACCTTGTCCTGCTGCACGAGCTTCTGGAAGCGGTCGATGGTGTCCTTGGGCGAGGTCTCTTCCTCCACCACCAGCTCGACCTTACGGCCGGCGATGCCGCCTTGTGCATTGAGCTTTTCGACAGCCCACTCGGCGGCCCTGAGGCCGCTGATGCCGGGGCTGGCGGCGATGCCGGTCCGCGGCACCAGAAGTCCGATTTTGCAGGGTTTGGCCTGGGCAATGGCCGGGGCGAAGACACCCGGAGACGCGGCGGCAGCACCCGTGGCTGCCATTGATCCCAGCACACTGCGGCGTGTGAGTTTCATGTAACCTCCCGACGTAATTGCCGCGTTCAAGGACGACGCGTTGCCGCGATGATATATCAGCGACACACGTCCAACAACTGGCAACACGGGAGGGTGCGAAACGGCCAGAGGACTGATCGAGAAACGGGTTTCAGGTGCGCAACGCGCGCCGGCTCACGCGATACACCGTCGCCGGCGGCAGGTTGTTCATCGTGTATCCGAGCCGCACCGCTTTCAGCCCGAGCCGTTCGAGAATTGGCCGCGACACGGGAAACCGCGGCCCGTAGGTGAACTGATAGAAGGCTCCGTTCCGCCGCAGACCGCGAAAAGCGCCGCGCAGGATCGAGATCGCCTTTTTGGGCGACATGTTGAGCAGCGGAAGGCCGCTGACGACAGCACCGACGCTCCCATCCTCAACGATATCAGCACCGAGACGTCCCGCATCCATCCACAGCACGCGCGCACGGGGAAATCGCAACTGGAGCACGCTGGCGAACTCCGAGCCGTATTCGACGAGCGTCAGGTCCTCCTCGCGTATCCCCCTCTCGAGAAGCTTCCGGGTGAACACGCCCGTGCCCGGTCCGAGCTCGATGACGGGTGCGCAAGCCGGCGTGATCTCTCGTGTGATCAGGTCGGCCAAGGCTTCGCCGGACGGCGCGATCGCGCCGACCATGTGCGGACTCGAGATCCAGGACCGGAAGAACGACGTGAAATGCTGCGACATGCACCTGCTCCGAAAATGACACGGCCGCACTCTTGCGTGCCGGCATTGCAGGAGCATTGCGTGTTGATCGGCCGATCCGGTTTTGGCGGCGCCCCGCGATCACATTCACGCCATCGCAGCGGGACGCGCCTCCTGTACATCGATTGCCGCGGCGGCAGGCGGCAGAACGATGCGGAATGAGGCGCCGCCGTTCGGCGCATCGGCAATCGATACTTCGCCATGATGCAGACGCACGATCTCGCGCACGAGATTGAGGCCAAGTCCCGCGCCATGGGCCGACGGCTGCAGCCGGTGAAACGGCTCGAACACCTGCTCACGCTGGCACTCTGGAATTCCCGGCCCCTCGTCGGTCACCTCGATGGTTGCAGGCCGGCACACGCTCACGACGATCGCGCCCCGCCGGCCGCCATGCTGGATCGCGTTCTGCACGAGATTGACGATGGCCCGCTCCAGCGAGCTGCGATGCCCCCGTGCCCAGATGTGCTCTGCCTCGTGCTGCAGTGAGATGTCGTAGCCGGCCGCGATGGCAATCGGGGCGAGATCGGCGATGACCTGCCCGCTGATCGCCACCAGGTCGATCCTGGACAATTCGGCGAGCTGATGTTCGAGCCGTTGCAAATCGAGCAGGTGTTCCGCCAGCGTCGCTAGTCGCGCAACGTCCTCCGTCAGACGCCGCTTCTCCAGGCTCTGCGGCAGCGTCTCCAGTCGCGTCGTCAGGATCGCGATCGGTGTCCGCAGCTCATGCGCCGCGTCGGCCAGAAACCGCTTGTGCCGTTCATAGCCATCATCCAGGCGGCCGAGAGCATCGTTCACGGCGTTCACCAGCGGCGCGACTTCAATCGGCACGGTCTCCACGGGTAACCGCGTGCCGCGCTTGTCGGTGTCGATCTTGCGCGCTTGACTTGCCGCCTCGTCGAGGCCTGCGATAGCCTTGCGGATCACCATCGGCGTCGCGATCAGCGTCGCAACCGTCATGACGAGTGCGCTCGGCAGCACCACCAGCAGAAATGCGAGGCCGATCTCCCACACCGACTTAGGCGACCGTCCCTCGGTTGTTGCCATGATCTGGACAGGTCCAGCCGCGGTATCGACCCGCTTCATGCGCGCCGCCGGGCGGTCCGGCTTGTCGTGCGAACGCCCCCAGTCCAGCCTTGCCCGATTGATGTGGTCGAGAGCAGGGCCGAGCCGCGCAAACTCAGGCGGCACCGTACCCTCCGAGAGAGACTGCTCATTTGCATCCCGGATCAGGAACCACAACATCGGTGTCTGCGCGCGCACGGCCTGAAGGTCGGCTGTCGGCTTGAGGATCAACTGTCCGTTCTCGTCGCGCGCGACGGCGCGCTGCAGAACGTCGATCACACCCTCTTCGTCGCGATTGAGGAGGCCGCTGATCCACAGCGTGGCGATGAAGAGCAGGACGAACGCGGCCAGAATACCGGCTTGCAAAGGCACCAGCCAGCGCACGAGGCGCGACCTCAAGGAGGCTCCGCCGCACTCCTTCACGTCGCGCACTTCAGGAGATAGCCGACGCCGCGAATGCCGTGAATCTCCACGCCGGCCGCAGCCTCCATGAGTTTGCGCCGCAGGCGCGAGACATGCGTATCGAGCGCATTCGACTGAATTTCCTCGTCGAATGCGTAGACGGCAGCCTCGAGTGCGGCCCGCACCACCGTACGCCCCATGCGCCGCATGAGGGTTTCGAGCACCAGCAGCTCGCGCCGCGGCAATTCGAGCGGAAGCCCATCGACGTGCGCTTCGCAATGATTGAGATCGAAGCTCAATCGACCCAGGTGAGCGACATTGGACTGCAGTCCGGCGGGACGCCGCAGCACGGCGCGCAGTCGCGCCAACAGCTCATCGACCGCGAAGGGTTTCGCCAGATAGTCGTCGGCACCGCCGTCGAGTCCCGCGATCCGCTCCGACACCTCGCCCTTGGCCGTGAGAATGATGATCGGCGCCCCGATCGCCTGGGCGCGCAGCCTGGGGATCAGGCTCAACCCATCGCCGTCCGGAAGCTGGCGATCGAGCAGGATCGCGTCATGCACGCTCGCGGCCGTCGCTTCCTCGGCGTCGGCCAAGGTCGCGACCCGGTCCACCAGCATGTCGTATTTTTTCAGAGCAGCGGACAGCGCCGCCGCCATTTCCGCTTCGTCTTCGATCAGGAGAATGCGCACAAAAGGCCTACACGCGGATGAGGGAACGCTCAGCCATACGCATCCTAGATTGCGGCTACATTGCGCTTCGGCAGCCGTATCCAGATCTACGGGGCGTTGTCCTTCAGGTGCCGGGCCATGCGCGGCGAGGGCGGAACGGTTTCGATAATGAACGTGGGCTTGCGCTTCGAGGCTGCCGCCTGGGTCAGGTCCATGACCACCACGCGGTCACGGTTCTTCGCCGCCGCGCCAGTGACCCCGGCAAACACGCTGGCGCCGGCAAGCGCCGCAACGATGAGGGTTTTCATAACAAGGTTCCCTTCTTGGTCGTGGATGGCTGGGCCATCACTGCTTAGATCGCAAGGTATCGTGGAGATATGGGCGCACGTCGACCCTCGCAAGGCGCCCCGGGTCCAATTGTCCTACGCCCACTCGCCTTTGCGGAAAACGGGCACGCGCGTCCCATCCGCCCGGACACCGTCGATGTCGACCTGGTCCGATCCGATCATCCAGTCGATATGAATGAGGCTCTTGTTGCCGCCCTGTGCCGCGATCTGCTCGGGCGTAAGATTGGCTCCGTTGATGAAGCACTTCGAATAGCACTGGCCGAGCGCGATGTGGCAGGCCGCGTTCTCGTCGAACAGAGTATTGAAGAACAGCAACCCGCTCTTGGAAATCGGCGAGGAGTGCGGCACCAGTGCCACCTCGCCGAGGCGCCGCGCGCCTTCGTCCGTGTCCAGCACCTTGTTCAGCACGCTCTCGCCCTTGGCAGCCCTGGCTTCGACGATCCGCCCCTCCTCGAACCGCACGGAGATCTCGTCGATCAATGTGCCTTGATAGGAGAGCGGCTTGGTGCTGCTCACATGCCCCGACACGCGATGCGCATGCGGCGTCGTGAACACCTCTTCCGTGGGGATGTTGGGATTGCAGACGATGCCGTTCTTGGCCTCCGAGGCCCCACCCTCCCACTCATGGCCATCGGCGAGCCCCACCATCAGGTCCGTACCCGGCCCCTTGAAATGCAATGCGCTGAACCGCTGGCCGTTCAGCCATTGGGTCCGCGACCGCAGCACCGCGTTGTGGGAGGCCCATGCGGCAACGGGATCGCTGCTGTCCACGCGCGAAGCGGCGAAGATGGCATCGGCAAGCTTGCCGACGGCTACATCGGCATCGTCGTTCGGAAACACCAGGCGGGCCCATGACGGCCCCGGATAGGCGACGATGTTCCAGTTGATGTCGAAGCCAGCGATCTTCTCGAGCGCCGGCTGATAGGCGATGGAGTTGGCTTTGTTGGCGCGGGACACCTTGGCCGGGTCCTCACCCGATAGCAGCATCGGGTTGTCACCGACAATGGCGAGCCGGGCCGTGTTGTTGCCGAAGGCCTTGGCCATGCCGTCATAGAGCCAGGTCGCGGCGCGATCGAAGCTCGCTTCCGGCCCATAGCGGTAGCGCGAGAGGGTGATGTCCTCGTCCGACATGATCGGCGTCACGAGACCGGCACCGGCGCGGTAGGCGTGCTCGGCGATGCGCCGGACCAGCGGCAGCGCCGCTACCGGCGCCGTGAGCAGGAGGTCCTGCCCGGGCTGGAGCTGAAGCCCGACATTGACGGCAACCTGCGCCAGCCGGTCCAGTTTCACGGGATCGACCGAAGCCGGCGCATTACGCGGATGCGTGCTCATGAGGGGCCCACCTTGATGTCTGCGATCCCGGATACATAGCGCGCATCGGCTGGCGTTGCGATGGCTGCCGGCGGCGTGCGGCTAAAACTCCCGCCAGCGTCATCGGGCGCGCAATCGCGGGGCTCCAGCACGCGGCGTCAGGCTGTTGGGCGTATACTGGGGGACACGAACCATGGGAGGTGTCCGGACGGTCGGAGGCGGCCTGCGTATAATGATGGGCGCGCGGCGCGGGGCCCGGTTGTAGGTGTAGGGGCGCGTATAGGTATTCCGCACGGAGCAGCGGCGCGTGGTCGGGTCCCAAAGCTCGGTCGCCCGGCAGTCCTGAGGGCCACGGGGGTGCTGGGCCAGGGCCGGTCCCGGCATCATCGCCACCGCCCCCAACATCACTCCCCAAACGATCAGTGTCCGCATCAGTTTGCGCTCCAAGCCGGACCACCCGGCCACCCCATCTCATGTGGTGCCCGGCGGATTTGGCTGCAATGCCAAATCCCTACGACAAGCATCGGCTGCCGCCGCTCCACCCACCCAGCCGCGACTGGCCGATGTGGAATACTCCAAGGGATGCCCGCACTTAAGGCAGTTCGCGCTATTGCACTGCAAACAGTCTTGAGGGATGTTATTTCCGGCTCAGAAGCCACAGGCGTCAATTGGGAGGAATATTAATGCGCGGTCTTTTCGCGGCCGCGGTGCTGGCAGGCACCGTGGCTTTCGGCACCGGCGTACACGCCCAGCAGATCGAGAAGAAGCAGTTCAACGTCGTCGGAACGTGGAACTTCCTTACGAACTGGCAGAAGCTCGAGCAGCCGCTCTGGGCGACGGAAATGGCAGCCGCCTCGAACGGGGCCATCACCGGCAACATCAAGTCCATCACCGAGGTCAACCTCAAGGGCACGGAGTTGCTGCGCCTTGTTAGACAGGGCGTGTTCGACGTTGCCGCCGCTCTGCCGATCTACGTCGAGGACGGAGGCGCCATCATCGAGGCATCCGACATTGCCGGCGTGGCCAAGGACTTCAAGATGGGCCGCGACATCGCAACGGCCTGGATGCCCGAGATGCAGAAGGTCATGAAGGATCGCCACGGCTCCATGATCCTGGGCACATTCCCCTTCCCGGAGCAGGTCATTTTCTGCCGCGGCGACATCAAAAGCATCGAGGATCTGAAGGGCAAGAAGATCCGCGTGCAGGGCACTTCTCAAGGTGACTTCGCAACGGCCGTCGGCGCCACCGGCGTCACCATTCCGTTCGGCGAGGTTGTGCCTGCGCTTGAGAAGGGCGTCGTCGATTGCGGCATCACGGGAACGATGCCCGGCTACAAGGCGAAATGGACTGAAGTCGTCAACACTCTCTACCGCCTGCCTGTCGGTTACACCGTCGGCATGTGGGTGATCAGCCTCAACGCCTGGAACAAGCTCAATCCTGCAACGCAGGAATTCATCCAGAAGCAGATGAAGGCGCACGAGGACAAGTCCTGGAAAGTCATCGAGGATGAGACCGAGGAAGGCGTGGCCTGCAACACCGGCAACGGCGCGTGCTCCGTCGGCGCCCCCGGCAAGCTCAAGCTCGTGATTCCGTCCGAGGCCGACGTCAAGGCGCGCGAAAAAGCGCTGAACGAAGTGGTCCTGTCACGCTGGGCCAAGCGGTGCGGGGACGCCTGCGCCGCCAAGTGGAACGAGCTGATCGGCAGCAAGTACAGTCTCTCGGCCAAAGCCAACTAAGTCCGTCACTGTGGAGGGAAGGGCCTGGCCGTTTGTGCCAGGCCCTTGGTTTATATGGAAAAGCTTTGGAATTTCCTCGCGGCTGTTTCTCGCGTCGCCATCTGGCTCGGCGGCGTCATGCTTTTCGTCGCGGCGGCCATCGTTACTGCCGAGGTGCTCCTGCGCAAAGGCCTCGGCGCCTTGTTCGGCACAGGCTTTGTATTTTCCGGATCCGACGAGATTTCAGCCTACCTGTTTGCGGTCGGCACAAGCTGGTCGCTGGCGCACGTCCTCGTCACGCGAGGCCACGTGCGCATCGACGCGCTGTATAGCGCCTTCACACCCAAGCTTCGTGCTTACTGCGATATCTTCGCGCTGCTTGTGCTTGGGCTCTTTCTTGCTGTGCTTCTGGAGCGCGCCTGGGATGTCGCCTCGACCAGCTTCGTCGAGGACATCCGCTCCAACACGCCCCTGAGAATCCCACTCGCGTGGGCACAAATCCCCTGGTTTGCGGGCTTGGCGCTGTTTGGTGCCGTCCTCGTTCTGGCTTTGCTGCGCTCGATTGCCGCCGTGCTTCGCGGTGACTACGCCAAGGTGAACGCTATAGCGGGCGCCTCCACCCAGGACGAAGAAATCGAGAGCGAGCTTGAGGGGCTTGGCATCTCCAAGGCCCAATCAGGACCGGGGACCTAGCACATGCTGGCAACGACACTCTTCCTTCTGGTCGCGCTGCTCGCGATCAGCGTGCCGGTTGCGGCCGTCATGGGCGTCCTCGGCTTGGCCCTCAATCAGTTTTTCTCGGGCATGCCGCTGCATCGCGCCATGGGCGAGATCATCTGGAACTCGTCGAGCGAATACATTCTCATCGCCATTCCCATGTTCGTGATGCTGGGTGAGATTCTGCTTCGCTCCGGTATCGCCGAACGCGTCTACAATGCCATCGCGCAGTGGCTTTCTTGGCTACCGGGCGGTTTGATGCATGCCAACATCGGCGCCTCCGCGATGTTCGCGGCAACGTCGGGCTCAAGCGTTGCGACTGCAGCGACCATCGGCACCGTAGCCCTGCCGCAGATGGAGCAGCGCAAATATCACGTACCGTTGTTCCTCGGCTCGATCGCGGCAGGCGGAACGCTCGGCATTCTCATTCCGCCATCCATCAACTTCATTCTCTATGGACTTCTGACCAATTCCTCGGTGCCGCGCCTGTATCTCGCCGGCTTCATCCCCGGTTTCACGCTGGCCCTGTTCTTCATGCTCATCGTGTTTATCGCGTGCGTCCTGGACCGCAAAAAGGGTGGCGCGCCGCTCGAAACGAGCTGGTCCCTGAGGTTCCGCGTTCTGCCAAGCCTCGTTCCGCCGATGTTCATTTTCCTGATCGTCGTCGGGTCGATCTATGCCGGCGTCGCCACACCAACGGAAGCCGCCTCGCTCGGCGTCATGGCCGCCCTGATTCTTGCCGCCTATGAAGGGCAACTCTCGCTTCGCATGCTGCGCGCCGTAGCTGAGGGCACGATGAGGACCACGGCGATGATCATGCTGATCATCATGGCGGCGCAGTTTCTGAACTTCGTCCTGGCAGCCATCGGCGTCACCGACGGACTCGGCAAGATCATCGAAGGCCTGGGTCTCGGCAAATACGGGACCATGGTCCTCATCGTCATCTTCTACCTGATCCTGGGTTGCTTCATGGAGACGATCTCCATGATGATCCTGACGACACCCTTCATTGCCCCGATCGTCTTCAACCTGGGATGGGACCCCATCTGGTGGGGTATCGTCCTGACCATCCTCATCGAGGCCGCGCTCATCACGCCGCCCGTGGGCCTGAACCTGTACGTGGTTCAAGGCATGCGCCAGAAGGGCTCGATCAACGAGGTCATCGCCGGCGCCATGCCGTTCCTGACGGGCATGATCGTGCTGATCGCACTGCTCATGATCTGGCCGGACATCGCGCTGTGGCTGCCGCGCTACTTCATGGGCTAGCCAGCCTTAAAGGTGAACGGGTCTCCGGCTCGTTCGCCGCTACAGCCGCGCGACGATGCGATCCATCAGCCGGTCCGGCAGTACGCGCTTGAGCAGCGCCGCACCGCGCGTCGGCAATCCGATCTTGTAGCGGATTTTCGGCCGTGGACTTTCCAGCGCGTGCACGAGCTTGGCCACGACAGCGTCGGGCCCGAGCTTGAAGCGCTTGCGGCCGCCCGCCTCCATCTCCGCCATACGGCGCGCGTAGTGCTCGCGATGCGGCGAGCGCTCGACGTCGATGCTCGCCTTCAATGTCGCCACGGCCGTCGATGCGAACTCTGACTCGATCGGCCCCGGCTCGAGGATCGATACCTGGATGCCATCCGGCGCCACCTCCATGCGCAGCGCATCCGACAACGCCTCCAGCGCGTATTTCGACGCGCAATAGGCGCCCCGGCACGGCCCGCTGACGAAGCCCAGCACGGACGAGCACATGACGATCCGGCCATGTCCCTGCGCCCGCATGACCGGCACGACCAGCCGCGACAGCTCATGCGCCGCGACCACATTCACATCCAGATGCTTGCGCAGGAGCTCGACTGAAACATCTTCGGTCGCGCCGATGGTCCCGAACCCGGCGTTGTTGTACAGCGCATCGAGCTTGCCCCCCGTACGCCGCAGGACCTCAGCCACACACGCAGCCAGCGCCGCCGCATCCGTCAGCTCCAGCGGCAGCGCCTCGACGCCCTCCACCTTTTCGAGGCGCTCGATATCTTCAGGCCTGCGCGCCGTCGCAAATACCCGCCAGCCTCGCGCCTTCAGTGTCCGGGCCGCACTGAGCCCGATCCCCGTGGAGCAGCCCGTAATCAGGATTGTGCGCATGGACCTCTCGCCCGCTCCGGTGTGAGCTTCTGGGATAGCGAGTGCGCGTGACAGAGGGAAGTCCTTCCGTAAACCGCACCTCAACGCCGTGGTTTCTGCTATCGTGTCTGGCCCAAAGCCTTACAGTCTCCGCGAGGACCATGTGGTCAAGAAAATGAGCCCCGAGACGCTTGCCGCCCAGGCTGGCGGTCTGATCGACGAGACAAGCGGCGCCATCGTGCTGCCGATCCAGACAGCCACGACGTTCATCCGCGACCCTGATAATCAGTACCGCCGCGGCTTTGTCTACGGGCGCCCGGATACGCCCAACGTGCGCCAGGCCGAAAGCGTGCTCCAGCAGCTGGAGGGCGCCGAAGCCTGCCTCCTGTTCGGCTCCGGCATGGCCGCCGCCACCACCGCCTTTCTGGCGCTCGAGCGCCCCGCGCACGTCATCGCACCCAACATCATGTACTGGGCGCTGAAGAAGTGGCTCGCCGATGACGCCCGCACGCTCGGTATCGACGCCACGTTCGTCGATGCCACCAGCGCCGAAGCGATCACATCAGCCATTCAGCCGGGCAAAACACGCATGATCTGGTTGGAGACGCCGGCCAACCCCACGTGGGCCGTCAGCGACATCGCCGCCATTGCGAAGATCGCCCACGATGCCGGCGCGATTCTCGGCGTCGACTCGACGGTCGCAACGCCCGTGCTGACGCGACCCCTGGCACTTGGCGCCGACATCGTCATGCATTCGGCCACCAAGTATCTCAACGGTCACTCCGATGTGCTCGCCGGCGCCCTCGCCTTCGCTCGCAAGGATGCGGTGTTTGACAGAGCGGCACGCCTCCGCGCCAATCTCGGCGCCGTGCTGGCGCCGTTCGAAGCCTACCTTCTGCTGCGCGGCATGCGCACGCTACACGTGCGTGTCCGCCAGGCATCGGCATCGGCTCTGACGCTCGCCCGTCATTTCACCCAGGACCCGCGCATCGTCGAGGTGCTCTATCCCGGCCTGCAGTCGGATCCCGGACACGCTGTTGCCGCGCGGCAGATGCAGGGCGGGTTCGGCGGCATGCTGTCCGTCCGCGTCAAGGCCGGCGAAGCCGCTGCAGTCCGCACCGCCGCCAAGGTCGAGCTCTGGAAACGTGCGACCTCCCTCGGCGGCGTGGAAAGTCTCATCGAGCATCGCGCCAGCGTCGAGGGGCCCGGCACCCCTTGCCCGCCCGACTTGCTGCGCCTATCCGTGGGCCTCGAAGATCCGGCCGACCTCATTGCCGATCTGGAACAGGCGCTCGGATAAGCAGGAAACGACATGAGCACGCCAACCGCCCTCAGCCTGAAGAAGATCTACTCGGGCAAGGTCCGCGACCTCTACGAGATCGACGCCAGGCGCATGCTGATGGTCGCCTCCGATCGCCTGTCCGCGTTCGACGTGATCCTCAACGAGCCGATCCCGGACAAAGGCAAGATCCTCACCGCCATTTCCAACTTCTGGTTCGACAAGCTGTCCGGCATCGTCCCCAACCACTTCACCGGCGACACGGTGGCGGACGTCGTTTCCCCTGCCGAGCTGGCCCTGGTGGAAGGCCGTTCCGTTGTGGCCAAGCGGCTGAAGCCCCTTACCGTCGAGGCCATCGTGCGCGGCTACGTCGCCGGTTCCGGCTGGAAGGACTACCAGAAGACCGGCGCCATCTGCGGTATCCCGCTGCCAGCCGGCCTGAAAGAAGCGTCCAAGCTGCCACAACCCATCTTCACCCCATCGACCAAGGCCGCCGTCGGCACGCATGACGAGAACATCTCTTTCGCGCAGTGCGAAGCCATCATCGGCGCGGCGCTGGCCGCCAAGGTGCGCGACATCTCCATCGCGCTCTACAGCACCGCCGTCGACTACGCAGCCACGCGCGGCATCATCATCGCCGACACCAAGTTCGAGTTCGGCCTCGATGACAACGGCACCTTGACCCTCATGGACGAAGTTCTGACGCCCGACTCCAGCCGCTTCTGGCCGGTCGAGAGCTATGCCGTTGGCATCAGCCCGCCGAGCTTCGACAAGCAGTTCGTGCGCGACTGGCTTGAGTCCATCGGCTGGAACAAGCAACCACCAGCCCCGGTCGTGCCTGCCGAAGTCAGGCAGAAAACCGCCGACAAATACCGCGAAGCCCTGACCAAGCTGACTGACGGTGCATCCGCGCGCTGATCTGAAGCAGGGCACTCTTCCCCCTCTCCCCGTCCTTACGGGGAGAGGGCTGGGGTGAGGGGCAGCGGCACACTCTGAGCAAGATCCTGCCCCTCACCCTAACCCTCTCCCCATGCCTGATAGTGGGCATGGGGAGAGGGGATGTTCAAGAAGCGCGCACTGGCAATCCAAACTTCGCCGCCAACTGCGTCATCGTCCGCGTGCGCAGCTCATAGGATGGCGCAATCGCCACCAGCACCACTTCGTCCGCCTGAAATTCCTCCTTCACCGCAATGATGCGCTCCGCCACAAAATCCACCGTGCCGATGGTCGCTCGTGGGCGCTCTCGCGCCGCGATTGCCTCCTCGCGCGGCGAGAACGTATGAGCCGCCGCTTCCTCCAGCGTCGGCACCGGCCGGTTGTGCCCCATCGCCGTCATCACCCAGCGCATCAGCATCGCGCGCTCGATGAGCTTGGCCTCTTCCTCCGACTCCGCCACGAGCGCGATCATCGCCACGGCGAGATGCGCCTTCTCTTCGTGTCCTGTTTTGAAATATTCGCGATAAGCCTTGGCAACCTCGACACCCGAGTAAGCATTGATGAAGTGCGCGAAGGCAAAGCGCATGCCCAGATGACTGGCGAACGCCGCGCCGCCCGTGCTCGAGCCCAACACCCACATCTCCGGTGTCGTCGGCCCCGTTGGATTGGCGATCTGCCCATCGAGCAGATGCCCGTCCGGCACCGTCTTCTTGAAGATCGCCGACAGCTCCGCGAGCTGGCGGATAAATCCTTCCTCGCTGTCCATGGGCTTGCCGTCGAACAGCACGCGCGCCGTGCGCGGATGGCCGCCCGGCGCACGCCCTAGGCCCAGATCAATACGACCCGGATACAGCGCCTCCAGCATCATGAACTGCTCGGCGACTTTGAAGCTCGAATAGTAGGGCAGCATGATGCCGCCCGTGCCGATACGGATGGACGTCGTCTCCGCCCCAAGCCGCGCCAGCAGGATTTCCGGGCTCGCATCGGCAAGGCCGAGCAGCGCGTGATGCTCCGCCAGCCAGTAGCGATGGAAGCCCAGATTGTCCGCCAGCTTCGCCAGGTCGATGGTCGACGCGATGGCCTGGGATGCGGTCGCCGTGCCGACAATGGGCGACTGATCGAGAATGGAGATCGGGAACGGTGCCGTCACTGTCCGCGCGCCTTGTCGTGAACCTGCATGCGTCTCGCGTTCAATTCGCACCTCCGAGCAACCGCCGCGCAATAACCTGCGCCTGAATCTCCGCCGCTCCCTCGAAGATGTTCAAGATACGCGCATCGCACAAGACCCGGCTCACCGGATACTCGAGCGCGAAGCCGTTGCCGCCGTGGATCTGCAGTGCGTTGTCCGCATTGGCCCAGGCGATACGCGCGGCCAGCAGCTTGGCCATGCCTGCTTCCAAGTCGCAACGCCGCCCCTGATCCTTCTCGCGTGCCGCAAAATACGTGATCTGCCGTGCGATCATCACCTCGACCGCCATCATCACGATCTTGTTGGCCACGCGCGGGAACGCATAGATCGCCTTGCCGAACTGATTGCGCTCCAGTGCATACTTGAGCGCCAGGTCGAGCGCCGACTGCGCCACACCCACAGCCCGCGCCGCCGTCTGGATGCGCGCCGATTCGAACGTCGCCATCAGCTGCTTGAAGCCCTGCCCTTCCACGCCACCCAGAAGCTGGCTTGCCGGCACCGCGAAGCCATCGAAGGAGATGTCGAACTCCTTCATGCCGCGGTAGCCGAGCACCTCGATCTCGCCCCCACTCATGCCCGGCGCCGGAAACGGCTCCTCGTCCGTACCGCGCGGCTTCTCGGCCAGCAGCATCGAAAGGCCCTTGTAGCCGGGCTCCGCCGGGTTGGTACGCACCAGCAAGGTCATGACGTCGGCACGCACGGGATGCGTGATCCACGTCTTCTGCCCCGTCACCTTGTAGACGTCGCCCTCATGCACCGCGCGCGTCTTCAGCGACGCCAGGTCGGAGCCGGTATTCGGCTCCGTGAAGACCGCCGTCGGCAGAATCTCGCCCGAGGCGATCTTTGGCAGGTATTTCTGCTTCTGCGCGTCCGTGCCGCCGCCCAGGATCAGCTCGGCCGCGATCTCCGACCGCGTGCCAAGCGAGCCGACGCCGATGTAGCCGCGCGACAATTCCTCCGAAACCACGCACATGGCCTCCTTGCCGAGCCCCATGCCGCCGAAGCTCTCCGGGATCGTCAGCCCGAACACGCCCATCTCGCTCATCTGTGTAATGACCTCGAGCGGAATGTAGCTGTTCGACAGATGCCACTCATGCGCGTGCGGCAGCACCTGGTCCTCTGCGAACTTGCGCATCTCCTCGCGCATGGCCGTATGCGTCTCGTCCATGCCGGGATCGCCGAAGGTCGTTGCCTCCGGCCGTTCCGCGATCAACGCGGCCAAGCGTGCCCGCAGCCCCTCGTCCGACCCGGCAGCGATGAGGTCGGCCACGACGCCCCGCTGGAACCGCTCCACCTCGTCCGCCGAGACGCCGAGCTGCCCCAGGCGCACGATCTCACCCTGGCTCATGGGAATGCCGCCGGCGATCTGCGCCAGGTACTCCGAGAAGCCCACCGCCAGGATGAGCTGCTCCAGCTCCCCGCTGCGGCCACCGTCGGTCAATCGCCGCGCCCAGCCATGCAGCTGCCGCAGGCTCTCGACATATGTCGCCAGCCAGGCATAGCCATGCATCACGTGCTGAACGGCATCAGGATCAGGCGCTGCATCGACCTTGGCCTTCACGGCAACCTTGGCTGCCTGCAACACGCGCTCCGTGGAGGCGATTGCTGCCTCGTAGGACTGGGAAGGTCCGGCTGCTGTCATAAGAATGTCCTGCGCATGTGCTGGCTGTAGCTATTGCAGCGCAGCATAGCTGTCCCGCAGCGGCGCGATCAATGTGGAGCCGGCCAAAAATTTCATGCAGCGATCTGACCTTGGCTGCGGCGCTTCAGTACGGGGAGAACGACAGGTGCAGGCACGGCCTTGCTTGACAGAAATCCTGTGCGGGCTATGGCGTCGCTGGACGTCTCAGGATCACCGATGACAGGTCGCTTCCCCGTACTCCGCCGCGCGCTTTGGACCCTGTTCGAGGACAGCGGATTCTCCATGGCCGGCGCCGTGGCATTCTCGTTCACTCTATCCCTGTTCCCGTTCTGCATCTTCCTCGGCGCTCTGGCCGGAACGATCGGCGGCCGCGATCTCGCCGCCTACGCGATCGCCCAGCTCTTCAACGCGGTTCCTGACCCCGTCGCCACCGCCTTGGCGCCAGAAGTCGAACGGGTCATGGGCCGCAGCCAGTTCGGGTTGCTGACGCTCGGTGCCGCCATCGCGCTGCTCTTTGCCACCAGCGCGATTGAGAGTTTGCGCGCGGCTTTGAACGTGGCCTACCGCGTCAAGGAATCGCGCCCCTACGTCCTCTGCATCCTGCAAAGCGCCATGTTCGTCTTCGCCACCGCCGCCGGCATGCTGGTGGTGGCCTGGGGCGTCATCGTCGGCCCCGCGATCGCCGCAAGCAGCGCCTCGCCCACTGTGCATTGGCTGCTGAACCACGGCCTGTTCTCGGTCAGCACGCGCTACGCCATCGTCCTTGTCGTGACGACAGCCCAGCTCTTCGCTTATCACATCTGGCTGGCGGCCGGCCGCCGCTCGATCTGGGAGGTTTGGCCGGGCGTGCTCTTGAGCGTCGTATTGTGGTTGCTCGTGGCCCAGCTCTATTCCCGCTGGCTGGTCTTCAGCGACTATTCCCGCTTCTATGCCGGCCTGACGCAGCTTCTGACGGCGCTCATCTTCTTCCAGGTGACGGCCGTGATCGTCATCCTTGGTGCGGAGTTCAACCGTGCGCTCGCCAACGCCCGCCAGACTTACGCGAACTGACCCTAGCCCGTTTTCACGAAGGTGCCCCAGAGCCCGGCATCGAGCTGAAGCCTGCGCCGCATGATCCAGGCGCCCAGAATGGCGCTTGACGTCCACGCCAGCGCCATCGCCATGGCCACACCCTGCAGACCCCAATGCGGCACGAGAGCCAGGTTTGCGCCGATGGCCAGCAGCGTCGTGACAGCCAGCATGGCAGCACAGGACGCCTGCTGCCCCAGCATGTTGAGGATGTACTCGCATGGGCCGGTGGCGGCCTTGGCCAGGAATCCAACCGCCAGGATGGCCATCAGGCCGTAGCCTTGCGTAAAGCGCGGACCGAACAGCGAGAGCAAAGGGTGGCCCAAAGCCAGCAGGCCGGCAGCAATCGCCAGGGAGGGCCAGAAGGTCCATCGCACCGCCGACGCTACGGCTGCCTCGAGGCCTTCGCGATCCCCACGCGCCTGCAGCGTCGCGAACCGATGCGCAAACGCACTGCCCACCGCATAGGGCACGAACAGCATGATGCCGATGGTCTTGGCCGCAGCGAAGTAGACGGCGACATCGGCCGGGGCAAGATAGTGCGACATCACCAGAACATCGGCGTTCTGGATCGCTACCTCGCATCCGGCGATGGCAAACAGCGGCATCGACATCCTGAGCCACGGCCCGACCGTTACGCGCCGCGGACCAGGCTCGACGGTCGCCAGCAGCCGTTTCTCCATGAAGCACGTCTGCAAGACAGCCGAAGCCCATGTCGCCGCAATCGCCGCACCGACGGCGGTGACAGCCGACATCTCGAATCCCGCGCGATGCGCCGCCAGCATGAGGGCAAGGACAAGAAGAGGACGCAGGACGTAGGGCGGCAGCAGCGCAATCCCGACCCATCCATTGGCCCGGCCGATGCCGTCCTGCACGTCGGTCAACGTCACGAGCGGCAGACAGATCAGCGCGAGGTAGGCCGGCAACACGTACGGGCTGTCGAGGCGATCGCCCAGGAGCTGCAAACCGACAAGCCCGACGAGAGCCACACCTGTGCTGACGGCGACCACGATCATCCGGCTGCCGAACAGCAAGCCGCGCAACAGCCCAATCGCCCCCGTCTCACGGTATTCGGGCAGCAGGCGCATCACGGCCGTCGACATCCCCAGCGTCGAAAGCCCGCCGAGGAGGAGGATCCACGTCCACACGACGACATAGATCCCGTACTCGGTATCGCCCATGACCCGGGCGAGAGCGACCTGCGAGAGATAGAGAATAGCCGCACTAGCAACGCGCACGAGGAACGTCGTCGCGGCATCGAGGTATGGGCGGCCACCGTCTCGCCGGAGCATCGCCGGAACGAGGTCCTCGATGCGGCCCAAAGCGCTCGGAACATGCGTCCGGCTATCGCGTGCATTTGCCCGGGCAAGTTGCATACGGCAGCTTCCGGTTGATGGTGCCTAGTTCTGTTCGATCCGGGCGATTTCACGATCTCGAATGGAGGCCGCCACGCGCACCCAGATGTCCGATCGGATGTCGTCGCCGCCCAAGGAATGATAGGTGGCAAAAAAGTCGGCGATGCCGGCAGCGAAAAGCCCATGCTGCCCTTCCAGCACGCAGGCCATGGATTCGACCTCGTTTGCAGGGCTTGTGTGTTGGGCAGGGCTCATCTCAAGTCCTCTAACAAATCCGTTTCGCGACTAAAGAAGCAAAAACGGCGCCAAGCCCCACGGCACCCTTGCGCCCAAAGCGGCGGTCCCACGCCTTAAATTCGCCTGCGCCTTGGCGCGATCGTTACATTCCGGCACAATGCCGCGCCGCCAGTGTTGCGCTCGGAGACAAAGCGGCCCGCGACAGGAGATTTGCCATGAGAAGCTGGACCACGTCAGCGTTCGCCGCGTTCCTCTTCGGGTTGGCGCTGCATGTGACGGCCACCGGCCCGGTTTCCGCGCAATCCTCACCCGAGCAGCGCGCCGCGCCGCAGACCGGACCCGGAGAAACCAGGAACCGCGCGCCCGGCTCCCAGCAGGAGCAGGACAACAGCGAAGCGGAGCATGAGACGGAGGGCGACAGCACCGCACCGGGCGCGGGCGGCTGTCCCTTCTTCCAGCGCAAGCTGCAGCTGATCGTCTGAGGATATTCCGGAGTTAGCGCTGCGCCTGTGCCGCTTGGGCTTGACCGGCCGGGGCTGCCGCAGCGCGCTTGGGCTTGGCCGCGGACTTTGCAGGCGTACCGCTTCCCGCATCGGTGCTTGCTGCCTTCACGGCAGGAGCCGAAGCGGCGGCCTGCGCCGGCGCTTTGACCGGCGGCTTGCCCTTGGTGCGCTTGGCCACGATCCGGCGCGGCGGCTTGCGGCCTCCGCAATGCCAGGAGACGAGGGTTGCCCGGACGCTCGTCGCCACCTTCGGCTCATCCGCCGCCGGCAGGCTGTCGATGGTCGCGGTGTCGAACATCTGCTTCCAGCCGTAGCTGTCGAAGCCGTGCTCCAGCAGGCCTGCCGCGCGCACGGCGCGATCCCGTCCGGACGACTCGCCCAGTACCACCGCAATCAGCTTGTGACCGTTGCGCGATGCACTGGCGACGACGTTGTAGCCGGCGTCGCAGATGAAGCCCGTCTTCAGGCCATCCGCACCTTCGTAGGTCTTGAGCAGCCCATTGTGCGTGCGCAGGCGCCGGCGGCCGATTTGCATATCCGCCATCGCCCACAGGTCATTGTGCTCGGGAAAATCCGCCAGAACCGCACGCGACAATTTGGCGAGATCGCGCGCCGTCGTCACCTGCTCGGGCGCCGGCAACCCGTGCGGATTGACGAACTTCGTGCGCGTCATGCCCAGACGCAGCGCCGTCTCGTTCATTTTCTGCACGAAGGCTTCTTCCGAGCCGCCGATGGCCTCCGCCAGCATGACGGCGACATCATTGGCTGACTTGATGATAAGCGCGCGCAGGGCCAGGTCGACCTTCATCTCGGCCCCGACCGGTAGGCCCACCTTGCTCGGCGGCTGGGCGTGCGCGTTCTCGCTCACGGGAATTTTCTGCTCGAGGGTGATCTTCTGGGCCTTGAGCGCCTCGAACGCGAGATAGGCGGTCATGATCTTGGTGAGCGAGGCGGGATGCCATTGGTCGTCCTGGTCCTCGGCATAGAGAACCTTGCCATCGGCCGAATCGAACAGCAAAGCCGGCCGCGCTGAAGCCGCGCCCGAACCGGCGGTCAAAAACACCGCAAGGACAATGGCAAGCAGACACTGCGGCATGGTCCCCCTCGCCCCCGATGGCTCCCGAGTCATGGACATGCACAATAACGCGAGAAGGGCGGCAGGATCAGGGCTTTGTGTACAGCGGCGACCATTTCGCGGCCATCGGTCGCGTCAATCGCGCCATTTCCAGCACCCTGCGGATCTGCGGCAACACTATTCCGGCCCGCTGGCCAGGATTGACAAGCGATCGACGGCACTCTTTTTGACGAAGATGGAACCATTGCCTTGCCCGGGAGAATTCGGCCGCTATCAATCGGCCACAGCCAGCATCTGCGTGATGTCTTCACGACATTCAGTGCCGTTGTGCAATAGTTGGGCCGGACGCGACTGCGCCTGAAACCGGGCTGGTTCCAGCCCCGATCGGCGTCACGAAAGGAAACACCATGAGCATTGCCGCGGAGATCCAAAAGCTCCTGACCAAGCTGGGCGTTGCCGAGAGCGCCTATTCGCGAGGCCAGATGCCGTCGTTCACTCCGGTTACCGGCGAGAAGATAGCCGACGTGAAGGCGATCTCGCCCGGCGAGGCAAAGGCCGCCATCGAGAAGGCCGATGTTGCATTCCGCGCTTGGCGGCATGTTCCGGCTCCCAAGCGCGGTGAACTCGTGCGGCTGCTCGGCGAGGAGTTGCGCATCGCCAAGGCCGACCTTGGCCGCCTCGTCTCCATCGAGGCCGGCAAGATCCCCTCTGAAGGCTTGGGCGAAGTGCAGGAGATGATCGACATCTGCGATTTCGCCGTAGGCCTCTCGCGGCAGCTCTACGGCCTCACCATTGCCACCGAACGTCCCGGGCATCGCATGATGGAGACTTGGCATCCCCTGGGCGTGGTCGGCGTCATCTCGGCTTTCAATTTTCCAGTGGCGGTCTGGTCCTGGAACACCGCGCTCGCTCTGGTATGCGGCAACGCGGTCGTATGGAAGCCGTCAGAGAAGACGCCGCTGACGGCGCTCGCCTGCCAGGCGATCTTCGAGAAGGCTGCGAAGCGCGCAGGCGGCGTGCCCGAGCACCTGAGCGTCGTCCTGATCGGTGATCGCGCCATCGGCGAGGTCCTGGTCGATCATCCCAAGGTGCCGCTGGTCTCCGCAACCGGTTCCACGCGCATGGGCCGCGACGTTGGCCCGCGTCTCGCCAAGCGCTTCGCGCGCGCCATTCTCGAGCTCGGCGGCAACAACGCCGGCATCGTCTGCCCGTCGGCCGATCTCGACATGGCGCTGCGTGCCATTGCCTTCGGCGCCATGGGCACGGCGGGTCAGCGCTGCACCACCCTGCGGCGCCTGTTCGTGCACGACAGCGTCTACGACACGCTCGTCCCCCGCCTCAGAAAGGCCTACGAGAGCGTGTCCGTCGGCAGTCCGCTGGAAACGTCGGCCCTCGTCGGCCCTCTGATCGACAAGGCAGCCTACGACAACATGCATCGCGCCCTGGACAAGGCCCAAGCCCTCGGCGGCAAGGTCACCGGCGGCAAGCGCGTCGAAACCGGCAGTGCGAGCGCCTACTACGTCAAGCCGGCGCTGGTCGAGATGCCGAAGCAGGAAGGTCCCGTCCTGGAGGAAACCTTCGCGCCGATCTTGTACGTCATGAAGTACTCGGACTTCGACGACGCCGTCGCCCAGCACAACACCGTGGGCGCGGGATTGTCCTCCTCCATCTTCACGCTCGATCTGCGCGAGGCGGAACGCTTCCTTGCCGCGGACGGCTCCGACTGCGGCATCGCCAATGTCAACATCGGCACCTCGGGTGCCGAGATCGGCGGTGCGTTCGGCGGCGAGAAGGAGACGGGCGGCGGACGCGAAAGCGGCTCGGATGCCTGGAAGGCCTACATGCGCCGCGCGACCAACACGGTGAATTACTCGCGCGCGCTTCCGCTCGCTCAAGGCGTCTCCTTCGACATCGAGTGACGCGATCGCGCAGGCGGGCTGCGCACGACATGGTCAGCTCGATGCCTGCGCGCGGAGCAACTGCGCGCAGGATGAGCTGGGCGTCAGCGGATGGCCAGATATCGCCCCGCGCGACCGGCTCATGGTGTTTCCTCCATGCATTCAGGGTTTTTCGCTAAAGGAGTGCACACTTTCCCACGCGAGGCCCTGCGTTGAAGGGAGCTTCACTCCACCTCACATTTTCATCCATGAATTTGCATGGAGGGTGTGATGCGCAAGGTCATCGTGAGTGTTGTTGCCATCCTGGGTATTGGCTTTGTGAGCGTGCCGGCGCGCGCGGATTGCAACATCCAGGGCCAGTACTGCGAGCAACCCAACTGGGCATCCAACATCTTCTCCGGCACCGATCGGGTGCCCGAGGCGACGTTGCCGCCCAACAATGTGCTGCCGATGGATGACGGCTATCAATCGCCGTCCGGTGCAATGGTCTATGGCAGTCCGGTATACGTGGCGCCACCCGATGAGGAACGCCCGATCCGGCGCAACCGATAGCCGGCAAGCCTTCCCTTGCACTGTCGGTGAAGCGGACATGCTCGCCACCCCAGGGGCGGTCGAGCGCTGCATTGTCGACAAGTCGTCACGAGCTTGTGAATGCAGCTCGCCCTATTGAGTTCCAGGCCGCGGTCTATAACAGCGCTTGAGGGCCCCATTCGAATGCGATGCGCGGCCTTGACCCGCGCACCTGCAAAATACCCACCGCTCGCCCTTTCGCGGCGTGCGACGGATGACTCGCCGGGTGCAGTAACACCTGCCCGCAAAACAAAGAAGGGTCCGCTCCTGCGTTCTGCTGCAAAGCAGCAGAGCGGTTTCGCATACCACCGCCGGTGGTCCGTAACGTGTGCGGGATCTGATCGAGGAGGAAACGATGGCAAATCTCAAAGTGAATGGACAAGAGCGGACATTCGACGGCGATCCGTCGATGCCGCTCCTTTGGTATCTGCGCGACGAGCTGGGCCTGACAGGCACCAAGTTCGGCTGCGGCGCGGCCCTCTGCGGCGCCTGCACCGTGCACATCGACGGCACGGCGGTGCGCTCCTGCGTGACGGAGATGTCGAGTTTGGCAGGCAAGGCCGTCACCACCATCGAAGGCCTCGACCCCAAGGGCAACCATCCGCTTCAAGCGGCTTGGCGCGAGATCGGCGTGCCGCAATGCGGCTACTGCCAGACCGGCCAGATCATGCAGGCCGCTTCCCTGCTGGCCAAGAAGCCCACGCCGACCGATGCCGAGATCACCGAGGCCATGGCCGGCAATCTCTGTCGCTGCGGGTGCTATCAGCGCATTCACGCGGCCGTTCGCGCCGCCGCCAAGGGGTCGTGACATGACCGAGCTCAGCACACATAGCCAATTGAAGATCACCAACGTCAGCCGGCGCGGCCTGCTCAAGGGCATGGCGGCCACCGGCGGTCTGGCCCTCGCCGTGCAGTTCCCGACCGTGCGCGGCGCGCTCGCCTATCCGACCGGTGCGGAGGCGATGCCGAACGGCGTTGTCAGCAATCCGAAAGTCTTCATCGCAATCGACGGCAACGGCACAGTCAGCATCGTCGCGGCCCGCGCGGAGATGGGGAACGGCGCGGCGCGCACCGCACTTCCCATGATGCTCGCGGACGAGCTCGAGGCGGACTGGGCGAAGGTGCGCGTCGTGCAATCGCCGGGTGACGAGCGCACCTACGGCAACCAGGATACCGACGGCTCGCGCAGCGTCCGTCACTGGATTCAGCCCATGCGTCTCTGTGGCGCCTCCATGCGTCACATGCTGGAGACGGCGGCAGCGGCGCAATGGAAAGTCGACGTCGGCGAGGTGCAGGCACAGTTGCACGAGGTGCTGCACAAGCCCACGGGACGCAAGCTCGGCTACGGACAGCTTGCGTCGGCGGCGGCAGGGTTGCCGGTTCCCGCCGCAGACAAGGTCAAGCTCAAGGAAGCGAGTGCGTTCCGCTACATCGGCAAGGGCGAGGTGCGCATCTCCGATATCAACGACATCACCAGCGGCAAGGCTATCTACGGCCAGGACGTCATGCTGCCCGGCATGAAGTTTGCGGTTGTGGCCCGGCCACCTGTGGTGGGCGGCAAGGTTGCCTCCGTCGACTCCAGCGCGGCCTTGAAGGTCCCCGGTGTCGAGAAGGTGGTAACGATCCCCGGCACCCCGGCGCCCTACAAGTTCGGCCCGCTCGGCGGTGTTGCCGTCATCGCCAACAGCACCTGGGCGGCCATGAAAGGCCGCGATGCGCTCAAGAACACCTGGGACAACGGACCGAACGGCAGCCACGACTCCAAGGCCTATCGGGCCAGCCTCCAGGAGGCCGTCAAAAAGCCCGGCAAGCTCGAACGCGAGGTCGGTGATGCCGAAAAGGCCCTGGCCTCCGCGGCCAAAGTGATCACCGCGGAGTACTACGCCCCCCACATCGCGCATGCGACCATGGAGCCGCCGGCGGCAGCCGCGCGCATGAGCCATGGCAAGTGGGAGATCTGGGCCCCGGTGCAAAGCCCCGGCCAGGCCCGCGACGACGTCGCCGCGGCGCTCGGCGTGGCACCGGCCGAGGTCACGATGCAGCCCACGCTGCTCGGCGGCGGCTTCGGCCGCAAGTCCAAGTGCGACTTCGCCATCGAGGCTGCGCTGCTCTCCAGGGAGCTGGGCGGCGGAGCGGTCAAGGTGATATGGACGCGCGAGGACGATCTGCGTCACGGCTTCTACCACACCGCCACGGCCGAGCGATTCGAGGCTGGCCTCGACGCCAGCAACAAGGTCGTTGCCTGGCGCCATCGCAGCGCCGCGCCCACGATCCTCTCGACCTTCGCGCCCGATCCGAAGCATCCCTTCGATATCGAGCTCGGCATGGGTTGGGTGGACACGCCGTTCGACGTGCCCAACATCCGCATGGAGAGCGGCGAGGCGCAAAGCCACGTTCGCATCGGCTGGTTCCGGTCGGTCAACAACGTGGTCCACGCCTGGTCGACGCAATCGTTCGTGGCCGAGATCGCGCATCAGCTTGGCAAGGACCCCAAGGACTTCCTGCTCGAGCTGATCGGTCCGCCGCGCATCGTCGATCCGAGGAAGCAAGTGACGACGCCCTGGTGGAACTACGGCGAGCCGTTCGAGACCTATCCCATCGACACGGGGCGGTTGCGCAACGTCGCCGAGCTCGCTGCCAAGGAGGCCGGCTGGGGCAAGCAGTTGCCCAAGGGCCAGGGGCTGGGCATTGCCGCACACCGCAGCTTCGTCACTTACGTCGCCACCGTGGTGCATGTGGTCGTCGGCGACAAAGGCCGCATCACCATCCCGCGCGTGGATACCGCGATCGACTGCGGCTTCTGCGTGCATCCCGAGCGGGTACGCTCGCAGATCGAAGGTGCTGCGGTAATGGGGCTCACGCTCGCCAAGTATGGCGCAATCACGCTCAAGGGCGGTGCGGTGGAGCAGTCGAACTTCAACGACTACGAGCTCGTGCGCATCAACGAGTCGCCGATCGACACGCGCACGCACATCGTCCAGCACGGCATCGATACCCCGCCGAGCGGAGTTGGGGAGCCCGGCGTTCCGCCGTTTGCGCCAGCCCTGTGCAACGCCATCTTCGCCGCCACCGGCAAGCGCATTCGCGAGCTGCCGATCGGCGACCAGTTGGCGACCTAGCATCTGTGCTGGAGGCGGGACATCCTGCCTCCAGCCACGACGCGCTGCGTGACGGAAGCGCGAGCTGGCCCTCAGTAGTCGCGGCCGTTCATCGGACGCAGCAAGGGCCGTTCCGCTTCGTAGGGGCCGTCATAGCCGCCGAAACGCCGATACTCCCTGGGATATCTGAAGTCCTGGTAGGGCCTCACATAGTCGCGACGATCATCGTAGCCGTCGTACGCGCGCGGGGGCGGGCCGTCCTCCACATATCGCCTGTCTGGATATCGCGGCTCAAAGCGCCGACGATCATCACCGCGGTAAGCGTCGTCGTCGTAGCGTTCGCGCTGCTCGGGATAAGCTGCTTGCGGTATGCGCGGCGGGACATAGGCATCATCCCGGCGCACGACGACCGAGTCCGGACGCGCAGGCGGCACATTGGTATTCGCATGTGCAGGCTGGCGAGCCTTCGCTTGCTGTTTGCCCAGCGCAGTCGGCGGCGATCTCTCGATCTTCTGCGTTTCCGTTTTCGCACTCGCATTAGCCGTCGAGTTTGGCTCTGTCGTTGGCGCCAACTGTTTCGGCGCGCTGCTGTCGGAAGATTTGTCGGTCGCTTTCGGGTTGATCAGCACCACGGGTGGACTTGACGTCTCTCGCGCGGCCGTGGCGGCTGGCTGTGCCTTAGCTGTCTCTGTCGACGGCGCAGCCTGGCCTTCTTTCTCTGCGGCTTTGACCTCGGGTTTCAGCTCGCTGGTGCCGCTGAAACGGACCGTGGCGGTTGCCGCGTCCGGCTGCACCGCACCTTGGCGTTGCGCCGTAGTGTCCGCCGGCGTAGCAGTCTGACCGGGTGTTGCATCGGTGCGGTTCAGAGCTGCCAGCTCGGTCAAAGCGGGCGCTGCAATCGACAGGCGGCCGATGTAGAAGCCCGCGCCGACCGCGATCACCAGCAAGACGCCGATGCTGCGCCACGTCCATCGCTCACGACGATGGCTCTCCCACGTGAATGACGGTGTTCGAAAGTCAGTGCTGGACATGGGGAAAGGCTCGCTCTTTTCCGGACGCTTTCGAGACGTTTCGAGTTGCTGCCGCGACTTGGGCGACAAACTCGCCTCAGAACTTTCGGTCCATCTTCCTTCGGGACAGCTCCCCAGCATGGCCCCAAGGGATATTACGACATGATGGCACCTTTCCGTCGCTCACTTGGCGCCAATCTATCAAATGTATTAAGCAGTTGGCCGCACAACCGTATGCTCCAACTCAGCATTTCGAGGCGATGACCGCCATGTGATCAGCGTGGTCTGGGAAGGCAACGCAGGCCGCGCAGATGCGTTTCATGGCAGCAACCGTCTGGTGCTGATCCATCACCAGACGGTTGCTGCCACGCCAGATTTGAACGCGAAACCGCTAAGGTGACCCGCGAAAAACTCCGTCCTTATAGAAAAGCCGGTATGGCGTGGTCCCCGACGCGCCCCCGTCGAACGCGCGCCACTGGCCGTTGTGGCAAAGTGTGCCGCCCTGTGCGGGTACGGCCTCGAATTCGATATAGTTGGGATACACGGCGGGCTTGTCACCCGGCTCCACCGCCATGAACGTGGTCACGCACTTGCCGTTCGTCACCACGGGATCGTACCCCTTGATGAGGATCCCGCCACCGCCAGTGGACGGGAATGTGCTCTTCAGGAGCGGCCAGCTCGCAAAATTTTCATCAGCGGCTACGCCCGGAGTGGCCAGAAACAGACTGGCGAGAAATGCCATTGAGTATCGGCGCATGGCGGCTCCTTCCGTTTTAGCTTGCCTTGGAGGTGTCCAATTGCGCATGAGTTCCTGCCTCCTGCTCGAAGCGCGTTTCAACGCGCTCTCGCCACAGCGCCAATGCTGGCGTGACCGCCAGCTCCATAACCAAGCCCACGGCTATTGTGGCCGGCGGCATATCGGGAGGCGCTGAATAAAGTCTGCCCAACCCACCGGTGATGACGAGCCCCGACAGAACGCGAAATCGCACCCCTTCGGTTTCTATGGCAGGCGTCGTGCCCAGGAAACTGAGGCCTATGGCGAGAAGGATTCCTGACAGATAGCGGAAATGGCTGTCGAGCATCGCCAGACCCTGGGCGTTTCCGCTCAATCCCCGCAGCCCCTCAGTAACGCCGAGAAAGCCGACGGTGATGGGAAGCAAGGCAAGAACGCCCACCGTGACTTGAAGCATGCGACGCTCTAGTGCGAAGGAAATCATGGCTACAGCTCTTGCGAGACATCTTGCGCCCCCACGTGGCGTCACGTTCTCGATCTTGATGCGGCGACGGGAGGTGGAGTGCGGCTTTCAAATCTGAGCTACGACGATCGCCAACGGACGGATCACCAATAGCTCTCACGAAGCTGCGAAGTACCGGATTAGAAGCGTCCACAAATCCTCTCAGCAATCGCAGCCATGCTGCCGAGAAAAATCGCTACCGAGTGGAGCAGCGATTTTTCATCGTCTCGGATCTTGCTTCTGGACAGCGCCTCAATACCCGGCCCTGCGCTCGTCGCACTGGGGACCGACCTTCTTCATTCTCGGGCTGGAATTGGCGTCCTTTTGCATGCCGCCGGTGGTGCGATACTGGGCGCTCTTGGCAGCGTCCATCTTGGTCCGCATCTGCATGGGCTTTGACGTCGCGTCACCCGTGGTGCCCGGCATAGGCTTCTGCACGCCGGCGGCAGCCGCCATTCCGGCGCGAGCAGTCATGCCCATGTCACCGCCCGTCATCGTGTTGGCGGCCTGCTTGGAAGCGGGCGCCAGCAGCGCCGCAACATCGCGCACATCGGAGGGAAGTCCGGCGATGGTCTTGCCGCCCGTCATCTTGCCGCTTGCCAGATCGAGCACGTAAAGCTTGCCCGAGGCAATCACGACGCCCCTGTTGGCCCCGGCCCCATCGGACACGATGTCGAAACCGACCCTATCGGTATCCAGACCAACCGTGCCGATCGTATTCAGGATGCCATCGTTCGGCGGAACCTGCCGGTAAAGGCCGGCGAGCACCCCGTCGATATCATAGAGCGTGGTTTCCTTCGCGCCTTTCATTGAATTGCTGTACGCAGCCGCGACGATTGTCGGTGTCTTGCCGGTGGCCGCATCGGCTTCGGCGAATTTCAGCCGTTGATCGCTCGTCACCTTGCCGCTATCGACGTCAGCGCGAAGATTCGTGCCGTCTGCCCCGATGATGCGCATTTTGTCGGCCACCGGATTGAAGTCGACGGAGATCTGCACATCCGCCGGCGGCACTGTATCGAGCTTGGACTTGGGCGTCGCCTTGCCGGTTGCCGGATCGACGATGGCGATCGTCCCGTCGCTCGCCAATGCGTAGAGTTGACCATCGGCCGGGCGGACATCGATGCCGAGCACCGGCCCGACGCCATCGATCTTGACCAGACTCGTGGTCTTGGATGTCCGCCCATCGACATTTGCAAGAATGTCGTTGCCGATCAGAGCCACGAACGTGTCTGCGTGGGCGGCGGAAACCTGTATGGCCAATGCGGCGGCCATGGCGAGACAATGGCGCATGGGTGCTCTCCTCGTCGAACGGTGCGGGAATTCGCTGCCGTAAGCGAGGTACGCAAGAAGGCAGGCCCGGGATCTGGAGCACCCGATAACGTTTTTGTGCGCGGCGTCTGGCGCGTTGGTCCCAGCCTATGCGGCCGCTAATCTCGATGGCGCAGCGCATCGACCACGAGTGAAAACGCTGCCGAGGACTGGCGGCGGCTTGGATAAAAGAGATGGTAGCCTGAATAGGGAGGGCACCAATCGGCAAGGACCCGCGTGAGCCGGCCTCTGGCGACATGCGTGTGCACCATTCCCTCCGGGACGTAGGCCAGCCCCAAACCGGTAAGGGCAGCGTTGAGAAGCTCCGTCGTGGCGTTGAAAGTGAGTTGGCCATCGACGCGCACTTTCAATTCCCGGCTGCCGCGTTCGAACTCCCACGCATAGAGGCTGTCGAGGGTCGGCAGACGCAAATTGATACAGTTGTGCCCGATCAGATCCTGCGGCCTCTTCGGCGGCGTGCGTGCTTGGAAATACGAGGGCGCACCCACCACCGCCATTCGCAGATCCGGCCCGATCCGCACCGCAATCATGTCTTTCGCGACCTGCTCGCCGCTGCGCACGCCAGCATCGTAGCGCTCGGCGACGATGTTGGTCAGGCCGTAGTCGACGATCATCTCGACCTTGATGTCCGGGTACGAGCGCAGAAGCTTGGCGAGCTTCGGAATCAGGATGGAGTCGATTGCATACTCGGTCGCCGTGATGCGGATGCTCCCGGCGGGCTTCTCGCGCAGCTCAGCTACGGCGGCAAGTTCCGCGTCGATCTCCTCGAACCGCGGGCGCACGGTGCGCAACAGGCGTTCGCCAGCCTCGGTCGGCGAGACGCTGCGTGTCGTGCGGGTCAGAAGGCGGACGCCAAGCTGGGCTTCGAGCTGGCGGATGGTTTGACTGAGTGCTGATTGCGAGACGCCCAGCTTTGCCGCCGCTTTCGTGAAGCTGTGCTCTCGCGCCACCGCAACCAGCGCCCTCAAGTCGTCCAGGCTTGCACGTCGCATTTATCGGCTCCGCTTATGGGTCTTTGCAGATTATAGCGCCTAGTCGCACGCCGGCCATGGCCTAAATATCTGGCGATACGGGGCGAAGCACCGCCCGCGATCGAGATCAGAAAGCAGGGGTCGATACGCGACGATGTTCACGCGCAGACGCATGCTCGCCGGCGCCGGAGGGCTCGCGGCACTGGCTGCGGCCGGAGCCGCCCTCGCACAAGGGTCGACTATTTCTGCTCAAGGAAGGAGGGGCACAATGCAGATCATGCGAAACGGCTCACGGCCGTCCGCCAAGGGGCCTGCCGATTACTTTACGGGCGTGGTGCGCGTCGATCCGATGTTCCAGGCCGGCGAGCCACCGCGCGTATCGGGCGGACATGTCATGTTCGAGCCGGGCGCGCGCAGCGCGTGGCACACGCATCCGCTTGGCCAAACCCTGATTGTCACCTCGGGACTGGGCTGGGCTCAGGTCGAAGGCGGACCCATCGAGGAAATCCGGCCGGGTGATGTCGTCTGGTTCCCGCCGGGGCTCAAGCACTGGCACGGAGCGGCGCCGACGACCGCGATGACGCACATCGCCATCACTGAATTCCAGAACGGCAAGAACGTCGATTGGCTGGAAAAGGTCAGTGACGCCCAGTACCAGCGATGATGAAGCCGATACTGCGGAGCGTCACACTGGGTGTCGTGCTCGCCGCACTGCTCAGCGTTGCCTGGCACGCGGTGGCCGGCGGCGATCTCGTGGCTTTCCCCGAGCGCTACAGGGAAGGTGTGCACTACGCGACAGTGAAGCGCGGCGCCATCACGGAAGAACTTTTCACCAGCCCCGCCGCTATCGATGCGGTCAACAAGGGCCAGCCCATCCCCAGCGGGACCGTGATCACGATGGAAGACCACCGAGAGGGCAAGCTGTTTCGCTACGTTGTCATGGAAAAGCGTACCGGCTGGGGAGCTGAATACCCGCCGGAAAAGCGCAACGGCGAATGGGAATTCCAAGCCTTCAACGCCGACAAATCCGTGAACCGCAGCGAAAACCTCGATCGCTGTTTCGCCTGCCACAAGGGGCAGGCCCAGCAGGACTTCGTGTTCACCGTCGATCGCATGAAGAGCGTCAGGCAGTAGGCCTACCCGCTCACGACCGAGAGGAGATGACCATGCGCCTACTCACAACTGCGATCGCCGCACTTTCACTGGTAGGTGCAGCGGCCGTGCAAGCACAGGAGTCGAGGATGAGGCAAGACGTGAAGGCCATTGCGCCGGCCCTCGACAAATATACGCAGGATCGCCTGCTCGGCGAGGTGTGGAAGCGGCCCGGGCTCTCGCCCCGCGACCGCAGCGTCGTGACGCTTGCCGCGCTGATCGCGCGCAACCAGACGATCGCACTGCCGGATCAACTCAAACTTGCGCTCGACCACGGTGTAAAGCCTGCTGAGATTTCCGAGATCATCACCCATCTGGCGTTCTATTCCGGCTGGGCGAACGCGATGGCGGCCTCCGCCGTGGCGAAAGACGTGTTTGCCGAGCGCAGCATCGGAACCGACAAACTGCCGGCCGCGTCTCCAACGCTGTTGCCGCTCAACGAGACCGCAGAGGCGGATCGCGCCAAGCGCGTCGGGGATCAGTTCGGCGCAATGTTCCCGGGCGTCGTGCACTACACGACCGACGTCCTGTTCCGGGACCTGTGGCTCCGGCCCGATCTCGCGCCGCGCGACCGCAGCCTGGTCACGATCAGCGCTCTCATCGCCAATGGCCAGGTCGCGCAACTGACCGGCCATATCCCGATCGGAATGAACAATGGCCTGACGCAGCCCGAGATCGCCGAGGCCATCACGCATCTCGCCTTCTACGTGGGCTGGCCCAACGTGTTCTCGGCGATGCCTGTCGCCAAGGACGTGCTCGAGAAGCGCTCCCGATAGGGGTCAAAAATGGGTGCCACCCTTACGCGCAGAGCGCTGCTCGCAACAACATTCGCCGGCGGGATGGGACCGCGCCTCGCGTTCGCCCAAGAGCCGTCCGGAGCTGTCATGAAAATTGAGTGCGCCTTCGGCGACCATGCTTTCACAGCGACCCTCTACGACAATCCGCCAGCCCGCGACTTGGCGTCCATGCTGCCGCTCGAGCTGACGATCGAGGACTATGCCAGCAACGAGAAGATCACCCATCTGCCGCGCAAGCTTGCAGGCGAGGGAGGCAGTCTGTTTACGAACGAAGCCCCGGGCGACCTCTGCTACTACGCTCCTTGGGGCAATCTCGCCTTCTTCTACGCCGAGTATCGTTTCTCGCGCGGATTGCACCGTCTCGGCCGCCTCGATGACGGCTTCGCGCCTCTGCTTACGCGGGGCAAGTTTCCGTTCCGCATCACACGCGCGCACAACGACACCTAGGAAGCAAGCGCCGACCTGGCAGCGCATAGCCGCTCCGCCGGGATCGTCCTGATGAACTTTCTGCAACACGAAGCGAGGTCTTCGATGAATCCCATCTATGATTTCAAGGGTCAGGTCGCACTGGTCACGGGCGCCGCCAAAGGCATGGGCCTGGCAACGGCTCGAATGTTCGCGGAGAGCGGCGCCTCCGTCGTGCTGGCCGATCTCGATGGCGATCTGGCCGGCAAGGAAGCCGAGCGGATCGTTGTCGGCGGTGGTGCCGCGATCGGTATCGCCTGCGATGTGGCCGACGAGGCGCAGGTCGCCGCAATGGTCGACCGCGCGATCGCCAAGTACGGCCGGCTCGACATGGCGTTCAACAACGCCGGCATCCAGGTGCCCCCGGCAGACGCGGCCGACGAACCGATCGAGAATTTCGAGCGCGTCACCGCGGTTAATCAGCGAGGCGTGTGGGCCTGCATGAAGCATGAGCTGCGCGTAATGCGCGCTCAAGGCAGCGGCGCCATTGTGAATTGCTCGTCCATCGGTGGGCTTATCGGGCTGCCGGAACGCGCCGCCTATCACGGCACCAAGCATGCCGTGCTCGGCATGACCAAGAGCGCGGGCGTCGAATATGCGTCACGCGGCATCCGCATCAACGCGGTTTGCCCCGGCACGATCAATACGCCGATGGTCGCCGACATGCTCGAAGGTCAGGCCGACGCGATGGCCGAGATCATGAAACAACAATCGATCGGCCGCCTGGGGCGGGCCGATGAAGTAGCTGCGGCTGTGCTGTGGCTCTGCAGCCCGGGCGCCAGCTTCGTGATCGGCGTCGGACTGCCCGTCGATGGCGGCTTCACCGCTCACTGATATCTTTTGCCAGGCTCTCCCGACGATCAATCGCTTGTCGTGTCTGATCGGTCAGCTGAAACCGAACAGGCCCCGGGTCTTCTTTTGCTGGACCGTCACGCGATCCATCGGATCGCCGCTCGGATGGGAAGGTCGCGCTCTCGAACGTTCTTGAACGAGGACCTGCGGCAGTCGGGGCTTCCCTTGAGCGAAGTCCAGGGTTTGCCCTGATAGGCTGCCTTGCGCCTGCAGGATCATTCTGAAAACGGCAGCACTGAGCTGTGTCGTGCAGCAAGGGCGAACCGTGCGCATCATGAAAGCTCCAAGGCCTGTGACGCGAATGCTGTCGAGGAGCATTGGCTTTCACATGCGCACGGGTGGGCTCTCCAACATGGCCTTGTTGGCGCTCGCAATCTCATCAACGCTCGCCGCTTGCGATTCTCCTGTCGCGCCCGCGGCGCCGGAAGCCAGGCCCGTCCGTACGATCGTTGCCGAGAAGCGGGAGGGCGGTGTCTCGATCTCCCTGACCGGCCGCATCGAAGCAGAGGACGAAGTATCCCTTGCCTTCCGCATCGCAGGGCGTGTCTTGGAGAGGAACGTCCAGCTCGGCGATCGCCTGAAACCCGGACAGCTCGTCGCCCGTCTTGAAGCCCAGAACGAAACCAATATGTTGCGTACGGCTCAAGCCAACCTGACAGCCGCTCAGGGGCAGTTGACGCAGGCGCAAAATCACTTCCAGCGCCAGGACACCCTGCTCAAGCAGGGATGGACCACGCGCGCCAATCACGATCAGGCCGTCCAGGCCCTGCAGACCGCACAAGCTCAGGTTGACGCCGCCAAGGCCCAGGTCAAGACGGCAACTGACCTCGTCGGCTTCACCGACCTCAAAGCGGATGCGCCCGGCGTCGTGACTGCCGTTGGGCCACGCGCCGGCGAATTCGTGCAAGCCGGGCAGATGATCGTGCAGGTGTCGCGCAAGGATGGGCGGGACGCCGTGTTCGACGTACCTGCACATCTCATCCGCTCAGCTCCAAGCGATCCTGAGGTCACCGTCAGCCTGACGGATGATCCGACGGTTGTTGCCAAGGGACGCGTGCGCGAGGTCGCCCCCCAGGCCAATCCTGCAACCCGGACATTCGAAGTGAAGGTCGGCCTGACGGACCCACCGCCAGCGATGCGGCTTGGCGCGACCGTGACCGGCAGGATCGAGGCAGAAACAACCGCGGCAATCGATGTTCCGGCGTCAGCTCTCACTCAATTCAAAGATCAACCTGCCGTCTGGGTCGTCGATCCCTCCACGCAGATGGTGTCCTTGCGCAACATTGGTGTGCTGCGCTACGACCAAGCGAGCGTCGCCGTATCCAATGGCCTCGAGATCGGCGAGATCATCGTCACGGCCGGGATTCAAGCCTTGCACCCGGGGCAGAGAGTCCGCCTGCTCGGGTCATCGCCATGAGCGAATTCAATCTATCCGGGTGGGCCCTGAGGAACCGGTCGATTGTCGTCTATCTCATGATCGCGGCCGTGCTGGCCGGGCTCTTGTCGTATTTCCGGCTCGGCCGCAGCGAAGATCCGACGTTCATCATCAAGACCATGGTGGTTCAGGCCGCGTGGCCCGGAGCAACCGTCGAGGAGACGCTGAAGCAGGTCACGGAGCGGATCGAGCGCAAGCTGCAGGAAACGCCCAAGCTCGACTTCCTCCGCAGTTTCACGAGCGCCGGCCGGACGACGATCTTCGTCAATCTGCGGGGCGACACTACAGCACGCGAAGTGGCCGACATCTGGTATCACGTCCGGAAAAATGTCGGCGACATCCGTCATACGTTGCCGGCCGACATCGTCGGGCCTGGTTTCAACGACGATTTCGGCGATACGTTCGGCATCATCTACGGTTTCACCGGCAGCGGCTTCACGCATCGGGAGCTGCGCGACTATGTCGAGAGTGTCCGGTCGAAAATCCTGAACGTCCCCGACGTGTCCAGGATCGAGATCCTGGGCGCGCAGGATGAGAGAATCTTCGTCGAGTTCTCGATGAAGGAGCTGGCGAGCCTCGGTATCGATCGCTCGGCGCTCATCGCGGCTCTGCAGGCCCAGAACATCGTCCAGCCGGCAGGCACGATCCAGACGGGCAATGAACGGTTGGCCCTGCGCGTCTCGGGTGCGTTCCAGTCGGAGCAGGATATCCAGGCCATCAACTTCTCCGCCGGCGGACGCATCATCCGGCTGAGCGATATCGCGCAGGTCCGGCGCTCCCTTGCGGATCCGCCGCAACCCCTCTTCCGGGTCAACGGCGAGCCTGCCATCGGCCTTGCCATCGCCATGCAGGACGGAGGCGACATTCTCGCCCTGGGCCGCAACATAAAACAGGCGATGGCAGCAATAACGGCGGATCTGCCTCTGGGTATCGAGCCGATCCTCGTCGCCGATCAGGCCGTCACCGTCAAAAGCGCCATCTCCGAGTTCATGACGTCGCTGTGGCAGGCCATCGCCATCATTCTCGTTGTGAGTTTCATCAGCCTCGGCGTCCGTCCCGGTCTGGTCATTGCGTTGTCCATTCCCCTGACGCTCGCCGTCGTCTTCTCCATCATGGAGCTGGCCAACATCGACATGCAGCGCATATCCCTGGGCGCGCTGATCATCGCCCTGGCGCTGCTTGTCGACGACGCCATGACAACCACCGATGCCATGCTCTCGCGGCTGGCGCAGGGCGACAGCAAAGTCCAGGCGGCGACATTCGCGTTCCGGACCTATGCCTTCGCCATGCTCGCCGGCACGCTGGTGACGATCGCCGGTTTCGTCCCTGTCGGCTTCGCCGCAAGCTCGGCCGGCGAATACACGTTCTCGCTGTTCGCCGTCGTCGGGATCGCCCTGATCGTCTCCTGGTTCGTGGCTGTGATCTTCGCTCCCTTGCTCGGCGTCGCCATCCTCAAGGCGCCGCAAGTGTCCGGGGCGGCCGAGCCAGGGCTCGTGTTTCGCCTGTATCGAGGCTTCCTGTCCTGGGCCATTCGCGCGCGATGGCTCACGATCCCACTGACGCTTGCCTTGTTTGCCATCTCCGTGCTTGCACTGCCCCTGGTACCGCGCCAGTTCTTTCCCTCGTCAGATCGCCCCGAGCTTCTCGTCGATCTGAGCCTGCCCCAGAACGCTTCGATCTACGCCAGCGAAGCTGCCGTGAAGCGCCTTGAGGCAACGCTCAAGGATAATCCCGATATCGAGCGCTGGAGCACTTACGTGGGCAGGGGCGCCATTCGCTTCTATCTGCCGCTCAATGTCCAGTTGCCCAATGACTTCTTTGCGCAAACCGTGATCGTTGCCAAGGATGTGGCGGCCCGCGAGCGGTTGCGCGGGAAGCTGGAGACTATTCTCGCCACATCACCACGGCGCGGATCGATCAGGCCATTCATCGGATGCCTTTGCATCTACTTGCAGGCGCATATGCGCTCCGAGCTTCGGAGAGTTGAATGGACAGGTCGTTAACCTGTGATGCCCGTGCACCTCTCGCCCGGTGAGGCACCGCAGCCGAGCGAGGCGCGTCGACTCATACGCAGACGTCAATCTACGGCTGGTCGACGGTGCGCGAAGCCGAGCGCTACAAGAACCGGGCCACACGCGCGCCAGAGCTGTTGGCGCTAAAATCGGACAAGACTTCCCCAGCCGGGTGCCAAGCACTTCCCGATAACCGCAAGCTATTGAAATCAAAAAAGAGAATTCTCGGAATGGTGCCCCAGGCCCGACTCGAACGGGCACATCCTTGCGGACGTCAGATTTTGAGTCTGATGCGTCTACCGATTCCGCCACTGGGGCTTGATCGGCGCGCATCATAGCGTCGCGCCCACCAGCGTCAACGCACCGCGTAGGACACCGGCAGCCCCCTTTACATCGCTGCCTGCAAGCGCTGCACCTCCTCGATGATCCAGGTCCGGAAGGCCGCGATCTTGGGCCTCGTCTCGCTTCCGGCCGGACACACGAGATAAAAGGCCCGATCGGCGCCGATCTCCAGCTCGAACGGCGCCACCAGCCGCCCGGTGCGCAGGTCATCGCAGGCGAGCGCCTTGTGCGCCAGCAGCACGCCCGCGCCTTCGATCGTCGCCTCGATGGCATGATCGGCGCTGTTGAAACGCAGTCCGCGGCCGGTGTCCACGTCATCGGCGCCCTTGACGCCGGCCGCCTTGAACCAGGCCGCCCATTTCGGCCAGCCGGTGAGCGCATTGAGCGAGTCGTCGTGAATGAGCGGCAGGCGCCGCAGATCCGCCGGCGCCTCCAGCTTGCCGGCCTCGGCCAAAAGGCGCGGGCTCATGACCGGCAGCAGCCGCACGCTCAGCAGCTTTTCCGCGAACATCCCCGCGAACGGCGCACGGCCGTTGCGGATCGACACATCGACGCCGTCCGACGTGAAGTTGGCAAACGCCTGCGAGGCCGAGATTCGCACGTCGATTTCAGGATTGGCGCTCTGAAAGCGATAGAGGCGCGGCGCAAGCCACTTGGCAGTGAACCCGGGCGGAGCGCTGACGACGAGGATCTTGTCGTTGCGGCCCTTGTCCAGCAGCTCCATGGTGCGCCGCACCTGCGCGAAAGCCGCATGCAGCCCCGGGTAGATCAGCTCACCCGCGCTGGTCAGCCCGATGCTGCGAGCCTGCCGGTGGAACAGCTTGTGCCCCAGGAATTCCTCCAACCCGCGGATCTGATGGCTGAGTGCCGCCGGGGTGACGTGCAGTTCGGCGGCGGCGCGCGTGAAGCTCGCATGCCGGGCCGTGGCCTCGAAGGCCCTCAAGGCGTTCAGCGGCGGGAGAGCTTGCGCCATGAAGATTAGTTTTTCTCATTCAAGGGATGAGGAACCATCGTTTGTACATAGCAACAAATAGCAATATTTACAGCTCCAAGAGATGATCATGAGTGAGGAAAAATAAAATGGCCAACCCGACCAGACGCATGGAGATCGCACCGATCAACGTCCAGATGGCAACCCGTCAGGCCCGCCGCGACCGCTCAGAAGCGATCTGGCGCCTGCTTCAGGGCATTTTCGGTCGCAATGCGACGAGCGAGACGCCCTCGCTTCGCATCGTCGATGCCGAGGCCCAGGGCTGCCGCTGATAGACCCGCTTCCAACGACCGCCCTCCCCAGGGACACACCTCAGAGGCCGGCTCACGCCGGCCATTCTTATTTCGCCTCGGTCGTAGACATCGTTAGCCGGGCAACGTATGCACCGGGCATGAAGCGTCTGTACGATTGGATGATGCGGATGGCGGGCCACGAGAAGGCCCCCCAGGCGCTGTTTTGGGTCGCATTCATCGAGAGTTCGATCTTCCCGATCCCGCCCGATGTCATGCTCGTGCCCATGGTGCTGGCGCGACGCCTCAAGGCATGGGTCTACGCGAGCATTTGCACGGTGGGTTCCGTCCTCGGCGGCATCGCCGGCTACGCGATCGGTTATTTTCTCTTCGAGTACGTCGGCCAGCCGATCCTGAAGTTCTACGGCTACGCCGATCGCTTCGATGAATTCGCCAAACTTTTCAATGAGTACGGCGTCTGGATCTTGCTCATCAAGGGCATGACGCCATTCCCCTACAAGGTCCTGACGATCCTGGCTGGCGCCACGCATATGGCGCTCATCCCGTTCATCATCGCCAGCATCGTGGCCCGGGCCATGCGCTTCTACCTCGTCGCCGGCTTGCTGTACTGGTTCGGCGAGCCGATTCGCGAGTTCATCGAAAAGCGCCTGAACCTGCTCACTACCGTATTCGTGATTTTGCTCGTGGGCGGCTTCGTCGCTATCAGGTTCCTGTTCTGACGCTCGTACAGGATCCGCGGGGCCACCCATGCCAATGCGCGCCGAGTCTGTCCTGAAAACGCAAGCCTATCGAGCCGGCGCGTGCGCGTTGCTCCTGAGCCTGGCCGTAATCCTGACGGCCCTGGCCTTCGAGTACATCGGCGGCTATGCCCCGTGTCCACTCTGCCTGATGCAGCGCTACGCCTACTACGCTGCAATTCCGCTGCTTTTCCTGGCCCTGGTCCTCATCGCCACGGAACGCCCGCAGGCAGCCGGCATCGTTTTCGCCCTCGTCGCCTTGGCCTATCTCGCGAACGCCGGCCTCGGCGTCTATCACGCGGGCGCGGAGTGGAAATTCTGGCCGGGCCCCAGTACCTGCGCCGCCGCTGCCGGAGAGTTGTCGACGAGCGCCGGCGGCCTCCTGAAGCAACTTGAACACACTCGCGTCATCCGCTGCGACGAGGCACCCTGGCACTTCCTCGGCATCTCCTTCGCGGGCTGGAACGTCGTCGCCTCGTTGATCTTGTTTGCCATTTCGGCGCGCGCTGCCGCTCGAACCAACGCGCGGTAGCTGACACGCGAGTCATCAGCGCAATTCGCCGCGTGACTCGCTGAGCATATGTCAACCAAAAATCCCTGAATAACTCTCGATTACGCCTAGGCGTCGCCACAAAGCAACGCTTTATTGGCGGTGTTCGCGGAACACGACGTGAACACGAGCGTTGAGAAGGAAGCGTAGAGTGTCCGAGTTGGTTCGATCACTGAGTACGCCGAAACCGTCGAAATCACCCGCCGAAGTGTTGTTTGTGCGTGGCGTAGGGCAGGGGAATTTCAGGCCGGTTGATGTGAGCGAAACCGACGGGTCGCGTAGGCAGCAAACGTTAGCTGCAGACCCAGCTCGCAGGACCAGTGTTGCGTTTCAGTTGCGTTCAGTTGTGTCCATGTTGCGTCAGTTGGCGTCGGCGTACGGTCTGTCCCCCGCAGGCCCCACCCAATCTCCCCGGAGCGCTCTATCGAGCACGCTCCTGAAATTGAGGCGAACCGCTCGCGCAAAGAAGAGTGCGCGTATCGCGCAGCGGTTCGCCGGATCAAATATCGGTAAGCCGGTCGTGCATTCCCTGTCGGATGCACCAAGTGATCCGGATAGGTCTCGAGTTCCCGTGCACGGGCTGCGTCCCGCCCGAAGCGTTGTGCGGCATTGATGGTGCGAGGTTGGTCGTGGCGTTGCAAATCCTTCGAACCGAGCCGGCGCATCAGACGACAAGTACTAGTGAGTGGCGTCAGGTTGGTGACGTGTTGAGTTCGGTTCTGAGTTCCATTGAAAACAAAGTAGCGGCGTCGACACCCAAGCCTAGGCAGGACAAAGCCCGGAAACGCTAGATCGAAAACGAGGAATTTGGAGATACGCCCCCGCGTACTCCCGATAGGACGGCAAGCGCACTCCAGCGAACGACCCACAGTCACTCAAGACACCGCATTGCATGGTTTCGCGTAGCGATGTCAGAGCGCCGAGTGTGCTTGCCCCCTCTCTTTTCGAACAGCGGACGTCAGCTAGCGAGTCACAGCGAGGCATTCCCCCAATGATCCCGTTGACAGGTCCCGATCACATCAATCCCGCCCAGTGGCATCAATCGCTTGGCTATGCGCGCCAGGCCTGCGCGCGCATCTTCCGCGACGGTGGCACGCCGCGCGACGCGATACTGGCTTTCGGCCTCGCGTCGCATACGGCGAAAGACTGGAGCAAAGCCGTGGAATTGATTGCTGAAGTGCTGTGCGCGCAGCCCGTGCGCAAGGCGGCCTAAAAAAGGCTCCGGCTGGTGTCCAGCCGGAGCAGACTTATCAGGGCTCGAGTTCCGTATCCCAGTAGAGATAGTCGAGCCAGCTCTCGTGCAGATAGTTGGGCGGGAAGAGCCGCCCATTGCGATGCAGCTCGAAAACCGTCGGGCGATACGGCCATTGCGCCGGCCGCATGCCGGCATGCTCCGGCATCAAGCCGCCCTTGGCCAGATTGCACGGCGAGCATGCGGCCACCACGTTGTCCCAACGGGTCTGCCCGCCCCGCGAGCGCGGAATCAGGTGATCGAACGTCAGATCATCGCGCGAGCCGCAGTATTGGCACGTGAACCTGTCGCGCAGGAACACATTGAACCGCGTGAAGGCCGGATAGAGCGCCGGCTTCACATAGGTCTTCAGCGACACGACGCTTGGAATGCGCAGCTCGAAGGACGGGCTGCGCACGAACCGGTCGTATTCGGAAACGATGTTGACCCGGTCCAGGAACACCGCCTTCACGGTGTCCTGCCAGTTCCACAGCGATAGCGGATAGTAGCTGAGCGGCCTGAAATCGGCGTTCAGAACAAGCGCCGGAAAGCTCTGGGGTGTGGCGGCATGTGAGATCACGAGTCAGCAGTCCTGACAGTTCCCTGTCCGAATCGCACTCGGAGCTTCATGACGACCGGCATACTAGTCATGTGTGTCGCTGATGTGAAGGGCACAATCCCTTGATTCCCCGCCCGCTCGTTGGAGGCTTGAAGGGCAACGGAAAATTGCCCCTCGACCGTCAATGTGCGCGCAGAATGGACGCCAGGAAGTGGCCGCCCAACGCCAGTCCGACGGGATCGATTCCGTGCGGCAATCCGGGACGGCGATGCCACTCGACGCCGTGGCCCCGCTCCGCCAGCGCCTCGCGGGTCAGATCCAGCGCCTCGACCGGGATCACCTCATCCGCCTCCCCATGGATCAGCATGATGGGGGCGCCGGGACCCGTCGTTTGCGGAACATGCTCGGGCCCTGCCACCATCCCCGAATACCCGACGATCGCCGCTGGCGCGGGCCGCCGTAACCCCACATGCAAAGCCATCATGGTGCCCTGACTGAAGCCCACCAGCGCCAGCCGCTCCGGCGGCAGCCCATGCCGCCCAAGCTCTTCCGCAAGGAAGGCCTCCAGCACCGGCCCGGCCGCGCTCGCCCCGCGCCAGTATTCCGTCGGATCGCGCAGGGTCAGTGGAAACCACTGCAGGCCGTCCATGTGGCTCTGGACCGGCAGCGTCTCAGGGGCATTGGGGGCCACGAACGCGGTCCGCGGCAGCACCGGCTGCCATTCCTGCCCGAGTGCAATGAGATCCGCGCCGTTGGCCCCATACCCATGCAGCAGCACGACGAGCGAATCGGCGTGACCCGATGTCGGCGCAATCCTTGGTCCGTCCAGCTTCGGCATGCTGCCCACTCCCCGGGCCGCACGTCACACGGGCGCGCCCGACTTGGCCGATTTGACGGTGCGATAGTAGGCCCAAAGCAATCGCGCTGCGACCCCGCGCCAGGGGCGCCATCGCTCCGCGAGCTCCACCAGCTCCACCGCATCCGGCCGTTCGCCGAGCTCGAATGCGTGCTGCGCCGCAATCTGCAGCGCGAGATCGCCGGCTGCGAACGCGTCCGCCCTGCCGAGGCAGAACAGGAGGAAGACGTCGGCGGTCCAGGGCCCGATACCGCTGACCGCCATCAAGGCGTCGCGGATCTGCTCGTCCGCCTTGAGTGAAAAGTCGTCCAGGTCCAGCGCACCGCTCGAGACGGCCTCGGCCACCGCCCGCAGCGTGCGAATCTTCGGGCGCGACAGGCCCGCGGTGCGGAAGTTCTCATCGGTCAACAGCAGGACCTGGCCCGCACCGATCGGCTGCACGACGGTTTGAAAGCGCCCCCAAATAGCGGCCGCGCTGGCAACCGACACCTGCTGGCCGACGATGATGCGGGCCAATCCCTCAAAGCCCGAAACATCACGCCGCAGCGGCGGCTGGCCGGCCGCATCGTGGACCCGACGCATGATCTTGCACTTGCGGCGCAGCGCCCGCACGCCCTCGCGGACGTCGTCCTCGCTTTCGATGCAGCGGAATGTGATGCGTTTCGTCGAAGCCATTGCGTGCCCTGGCGCAACCACAGGCGCTATGATCCGCCTGAACTTGGGCCGATCCCATAACCGGAGCGCAGCCTCATGCACAAGCCATCGCCCGACACTCTGCTGACACCTCTAACCGGGCGCACCGGGTAGCTGCCTTGCGCGCCGCCAGCCCATCGTCGCAACCCATTCTGCGCTTCGCGCCGTCTCCCAACGGCGCACTGCATCTTGGGCACGCGCTGTCCGCTCTGGTCGGGTTCGACATGGCCAGACGCATGGACGGCCGTTTCCTCCTGCGCATCGAGGATATCGATGTGGCACGCACCCGCGAAACATTCATCGACGGCATTTACGAGGATTTGTGCTGGCTCGGTCTGACCTGGGAAAAACCGGTTTTGCGGCAATCCGAGCATTTCAATGATTATGTCACCGCCGCTGCCAAACTAAAAACTCTGGGCATTCTTTATCCCTGTTTCGCCTCCCGCTCCGAAATTGCCGAAGTGGCACAGCCGGGAATGACCGATCCGGATGGAGCGCCGATCTATCCCGGCCTCCACAAGCATCTCGGCGCAAATGACATCGAGCGGCGTATTCAAGCCGGCGAACCCAACGCCATGCGCTTGCATGTGGATCGCGCCATCGCACTGGCGCGCGAGATTGCCGGAGCGGATGCGTTCGGTTTCTGGGAGCTGGACGAGGCCCTGAAGCCGCAGCGGATTGCCATCGATCCGTCCCGCTGGGGCGATGCCGTCATTCAGCGCAAGGATGCGCCGACCAGCTATCACCTGTCCGTCGTTGTCGACGATGCGCGCCAGGGCATTACGCACGTGGTGCGCGGGCGCGATCTCTATGCGTCAACCGACATTCACCGGCTTCTGCAGATCCTGCTTGGCCTGCCCGAACCGCACTATCACCACCATCGGCTCATCAGCGATATCACGGGCCGTAAGCTGGCCAAGAGCGCTGGCGATACGGCCCTCGCATCGTTGCGGGCGCAGGGCCTGACACCAAGCGACATAAGGCGGATGGTCGGTTTGGCATAATGCTCCCGGCAGATATTTCCGCCTGACTCATTTACGTCCGTCGCACGAGTTGCCGATACGCCCCATAATCGCCACGTTAACGAATTAGAGAGCAATCATAGCATTAAGCTTTTATCAGGCATTCAAATCGTATCGTCGCGATTGGGTGTAATTTTTCCATTGCGCCGATATCCGAATTGGCACGTTGCGGCAATCGATCGTGAAAAATGCTTGAGACAGCCAAATACATTCTCGCAGCGCTGGCAGACGGCGGATGGCGTTCGCTGGCCGCGCTCGTCGCCGGCGCTCCGTCATTGGTTCTGATTCGCCCCGGGATCGAATTGCCGGACTTTCTCGCGCAGAGAATGCCCGAGGCCGCACCTGCTGCGGAGCATCGCTTCCCCGAGGAGCCCGTTGCGGCCGGCGCGCAGTGGCAACGCGTCGCCGCCTCGATCGAGCGCACCATCGATACGGCGCAGCACGCCGTCAGGCTTCAATCCGACGCCCGCACGCAGCTCGACGCCGCGGAATTCACGTTGGCGCAGCTGATGAAAGAGCTCGTGGACGTCATGCCTTTGCATGCGCAGCCCATCGCCGTCACATCGCGGCAACCGGTGCCGGCCTTCAAGCGCGCGCTGGCCGCGTAAGCCCCGGACACCGCCTAAAGCCCGCTCGTATATCCGGCCATTTGCAGCAGGGCCAGGATCACGGTCACGCTGATCACCGATATGGCGCTGCTGACGGCCACCGCTGCCGACACGGAGCCGACCGCCTTCTCGTAGAGGCTCGCGAAGACGAACGCGTTGGCGCCCACCGGCATCGACGTGAACAGCAGCAGCGCGCCCGTCCACACCGGCGGCAGATCGAACACGTAAATGGCCAGGACCAGCGCCAGCACCGGATAAACCAGCATCTTCAGGACGAGAATGAGCGACAGCGTCGGCACCTGCCCCGCGAGGCCATAGCTCACCAGCGACATCCCGAGCGCGAACAACGACACGGGAACGGCGGACTGCGCCAACAGTGCCAAGAGCTTGTCTGGCAACGCCGGCATCGTGAGACCGGTTGCGGCCCACGCAAGGCCGACAATAATCGCCGCCACGATGGGATTGAGCGCGACATCGCGCAGGATCCCCGCAATTGCGCCAACGGAGATCGACCTGACCCCACGCGTCGCCACCTGCATGTGCAGCGTCGCCAGAAGCCACAGATAGATCGTCTCGATCGTCACCAGGAATGCGATCGGAGTCGCAGCCGCATTGCCGAATGCACCGAGGATGAGCGGCAGGCCGAGCATCAGGCCATTACCGAAACAGGACCCCATCGCGATCGACGGTGCATCGGTCGCCGGGCGGCGCAGGATCAGGACCGTGGCAACGGAGGCGACAATCCAAGTCGTCGTGATCGCCACCACATAAGTGGCCAGCAAATCCAGCAGCGTCACCGTCGGCAAGGCAACCGAGGACATCGCCCGGAACAGCAGCGCGGGCATGGCGACCTTGTACCCGAATTCCGCCAACGGACGCGCAGCAGCCGCGTTGATCCAGTCGACCTTGGCCGTCAAGAAGCCAAGCCCGATCAGGCCGAAAATCGGCACTACCAGCGAGATCACGGAAAACATTGATGAACCGAACCGTGGGTGAGGGCCAACCTTATGCGCCCTCGCCGGCAGAATTGGAAGGTCGGAAGCCCCGCCGGATATCAGACCTTCGACACGTGCAGAGGTGGCGTGCGCGAAGCCCACGGCATGGCCTGCTCGAGGGCTGTGGCGAGTTGCAGCAGGATGTGCTCGTCGGCGGGCTTGGCGGCGATCTGCACGCCGATCGGCACACCCGTCGAGTGCATGGCGAGCGGCAGCGACATTGCCGGCGTGCCCATGATGTTGTGCGGAACCGTGAACTGGCAGGGAGTGGCGAACAGCTCATCGACGATGTTGGCAGCACTGACGCCGGGCTTGCTCAGGTTGAAATTGCCCCATGGCTCGGACACGCGCGAGGTGGTCGGCGACAGCATCACATCGTAGCGCGCGAAAACCTGCGCCATCTTGCGGCGCGCCGTATTGGCCGCGCTGAGCGCAGCCATGAATCGCACGGGCGTGATGCTTTTCGACCATTCATAGATCGACAGAATGACCGGCTCCAGCGTGTCAGGCCCGATCTTGTGGCCCGAGCGCTTGGCATAGCCTTCCAGCCGCGCGTCGAACGCGAAAAAGAACAAGGCATTGACGTCGCGCAGCGTATCGATGCCGCCGATGTCCGCCTGCGTCGGCTCGACGACGTGCCCCATGTCCGCCAGCACCTTGCCGGTCGCCTCGACGGCCTTGGCTACCTCGGGATCGATCTTCACGCCGAACAATTCGTTGAGCACCAGCCCGATGCGCAGCTTGCCTGCGGTCTTGCGGGCGACGACGGCGTAGGGTTCCGCAGGCTTGGGTATGATGAACGGATCGCCGATCTGCGGATGCGAGACGCAATCGAGCATGGCCGCCGCATCGCGCACGGTCTTGGCCTGGATGAAGTTCATCGAGTAGCCGAAGCCGCCCTCGTCGACCACCGGTCCGATGGACACGCGCCCACGCGACGGCTTCAAACCCACGCCGCCGCACCAGCTCGCCGGAATGCGGATCGAGCCGCCGATGTCGGAGCCATGTGCAATCGGCACCATACCCGAGGTCACCGCCGCCTGAGCGCCGCCCGACGAGCCGCCCGCCGAGTAACCCTGCTTCCAGGGGTTCGACGTGTTGCCGAACATGACGCTCTCGGTCGTCGCCGACATGGAGTATTCGGGCGCGGCGGAGCGTCCGAGAATGTTGACGCCGGCAGCCTTGAGCTGATCGACGAAGTACGTCCCCATCTCGACGGTCATGCCTTCGCACAGGCGCGAGCCGAACTCGATCTTGCGGCCCTTCTCGTGACCGAACACATCCTTGATCAGAAACGGAACACCGCGAAATGGCCCCATGCCGAGGCGATTTTCATCCAGCCCCTCGATACACTCGGGATAGGTTTCCACCACCGCCTTGATATCGGGATTTGCCGCCTCGATCGCGCGCAGCGCTGTGAGCGCCAGCTCTTTCGGCGTCACCTCTTTCTTGGCGACAAGCTCGGCCAGTCCCAGCGCATCGTGTTTGGCATACTCGGCAAGCTGCATGGCGCACCCTCACTAGCGGCTCAGCACAGAGTGCGCTGGCCGGTGGGGGATGGCAAGCATTGGGTACGGCGCCTCGCGCGTCACGCGCTGGCGCGCGCCTCCACGAGCCCGACGATGTCAGCCATGATCGTGTTGAGCTCGAAATCCTTCGGCGTGTAAACGGCAGCAACACCGAGTTCTTTCAATAGGCTCGCATCGTCGGGGGGAATGATCCCGCCCACCACCAGCGGCACGTCATCGAGGCCCTCTTTGCGCATCCGCTCCATCACATCGCGCACGAGCGAGACGTGACTGCCTGAGAGAATCGAAACGCCCACCACATGCGCGCTTTCCTCGATCGCCGCACGCACGATCTGCGCCGGCGTAAGGCGGATGCCCTCGTACACCACCTCCATGCCGCAATCGCGCGCCCGGACGGCAATCTGCTCGGCGCCGTTGGAGTGGCCATCCAGTCCCGGCTTGCCGACCAGCAGCTTGATGCGCCGGCCGAGCTTGCCGGATAGCGCGTCCACTTTCCGGCGCACGTCCTCGACGCCGCCGACGGAGGCAGCCGCTGCGCCCGACACGCCCGTCGGCGCCCGGTACTCGCCGAAAATCAACCTGAGGCACGCGCCCCATTCGCCGGTCGTCACGCCGGCTTTGGCACACGCGATCGACGGCTCCATGACGTTGCGGCCTTCTTTCGCCGCGCGCGCAAGATCATCCAGCGCCGCCTTGACGGCCGCGCCATCCCGCTGCGCGCGCCATGCATTGAGACGCTCGATCTGGTCGCGCTCGACGCTCTCGTCCACCGTCTGCATCGCCCCTTCCGCCGCCAGCGGCGAGGGCTCCGTCTCCGTCCAGCGGTTGACGCCGACCACGATCTGCTCGCCCGTCTCGATGCGATTAACGCGCTCGGCGTTGCTCTCGACAAGGCGCTGCTTCATGTAGTCGATAGCCGCGATCGCTCCGCCCATCTCCTCGATGCGCTTGAGCTCCGCCCTGGCTTCTGATTTCAGCTCCTCGACAGCGCGCGCGACTTCCCTGGAACCGTCGAAGATGTCGCCGTACTCGAGCAGGTCCGTCTCGTAGGCGAGGATCTGCTGCATGCGCAGTGACCACTGCTGGTCCCAGGGCCGCGGCAATCCCATGGCTTCATTCCACGCCGGCAGCTGCACGGCACGGGCGCGGGCGCCGCGCGACAGTGTCACGGCAAGCGTCTCGAGCAGGATGCGATAGACGTTGTTCTCCGGCTGTTGCTCGGTGAGGCCAAGCGAATTCACTTGCACGCCGTAGCGGAAGCGGCGCAGCTTCGCGTCGGTGACACCGTAGCGTGTCGCGCAGATGTCATCCCACATCTCGGTGAACGCGCGCATCTTGCAGATCTCGGTGATGAACCTCAGACCCGCGTTGACGAAGAATGAGATGCGGCCGACGATCTGCGGAAACTCCGACTCCGGCACTTCCCCCGACGCACGCACCGTGTCGAGCACCGCCTGCGCCGTTGCCAAGGCGAAGGCCAGCTCCTGGACCGGCGTCGCGCCGGCCTCCTGCAGATGGTAGGAGCACACGTTGGTCGGATTCCATTTCGGCACCTCGCGGCACGAGAACACGATCGTGTCCTTGATGAGCCGCAGCGACGGCACTGGCGGGAACACGTAGGTGCCGCGCGACAGGTATTCCTTGACGATATCGTTCTGGATCGTGCCGGTGAGCTTAGCGCGCGCCAGCCCTTGCGCCTCAGCCGACGCGATGTAGAGCGCGAGCAGCCAGGCCGCCGTCGCATTGATCGTCATCGACGTGTTCATGCGATCGAGCGGAATGTTTTCGAACAGCGCGCGCATGTCGCCCAGGTGCGAGATGGGAACACCCACCTTGCCGACCTCGCCGCGCGCAAGCTCATGATCCGCGTCGTAGCCCGTCTGGGTCGGCAGATCGAAGGCGATGGAGAGCCCGGTCTGCCCCTTGGCGAGGTTCTGGCGATAAAGCGCATTCGACTTAGCGGCCGTGGAATGCCCGGCGTAGGTACGGAAGAGCCAGGGCTCGTCGCGGTGCTTTTGCATGGCTTACCCCTCAAGACCGGCAGAATCGGCAAAAACACAAATCCAGACAGCAATTATTATTGCGTCGCACTATCGCAAGCGCGCACTAGATAGGCAATTGTTCTCGCCAAACCGTACCGGAATCCTCAACAAAACCCATCATTTCTCGTATTAGACTTTGGTGCGGCGCAAAATTTGACTTTGCCGTTGCCCAAAAATGTCGCAGGATTGATGCCGCACTGCAATATTCGCGTCTAGCCGTTCACAGGGCATGGAGGGGACGATGCAGTTGGGAGCTCAGCCGAAACCAGCGCCGGAAGAGGCGCTCAAGGACCTCTACGAGGTCGGCGAAATTCCGCCACTGGGCCATGTGCCAAAGCAGATGTACGCCTGGACGATCCGCGCCGAACGTCACGGCGAGCCCGACCAGGCGATGGCGGTAGAGGTCGTACCGACCTGGACTCTCGACAGCCACGATGTGCTCGTCCTCGTCATGGCTGCCGGCGTCAACTACAACGGCGTATGGGCCGCGCTCGGCACGCCGATCTCCCCCATCCGCGACGTGCACAAGCACCCCTTCCACATCGCCGGCTCGGATGCCTCAGGCATCGTCTGGGCCGTCGGCTCCAAGGTGAAGCGCTGGAAGGTCGGCGATGAGGTCGTCATCCATTGCAATCAGGACGATGGCGACGACGAGGAGTGCAATGGCGGCGATCCGATGTTCTCTCCGTCCCAGCGAATCTGGGGTTATGAGACACCCGACGGCTCGTTCGCGCAGTTTGCACGCGTGCAGGACCGCCAGCTCATGGAGCGCCCGAAGCACCTGACCTGGGAGGAGAGCGCCTGTTACACGCTCGTGCTGGCCACGGCCTACCGCATGCTGTTCGGCCACCGGCCGCACATTCTCCGCCCCGGACACAACGTGCTCGTGTGGGGCTCGAGCGGGGGGCTGGGCTCCATGGCCGTGCAGCTGTGCGCGACGGCCGGCGCCAACGCCATCGGTGTCGTCTCCGAGGATGACAAGCACGACTTCGTCATGAGCCTCGGCGCCAAGGGCGTCATCAACCGCAAGAAGTTCAACTGCTGGGGCCAGTTGCCGACGGTGAATTCGCCCGAGTACGCGGCGTGGATGAAGGAAACACGCAACTTCGGCAAGGCCATCTGGGACATCACTGGCAAGGGCAACAACGTCGATTTCGTCTTCGAGCATCCGGGAGAATCGACGTTTCCGGTCTCGGTGCTGATCGTCAAGCGCGGCGGCATGGTGGTGATCTGCGCCGGCACGACGGGCTACAATCTCACCATGGATGCCCGCTATCTGTGGATGCACCAGAAGCGCGTGCAAGGCTCGCACTTCGCCAACCTGCTGCAGGCGAGCCAGGCCAACAAGCTCGTCGTCGAGCGGCGCATCGATCCGTGCATGTCGGAAGTGTTTCCCTGGGAGCAGATCCCGAAGGCGCACATGCGCATGCGCCGCAACGAGCACAAGCCGGGCAACATGGCCGTCCTCGTGTCGTCACCGACCACGGGATTGAGAACGTTTGGCGATGTGCTCGAGGCGTCGAAGGCGCGCTACGGCTGACGATAGCGGGGGCGCTTAGAGCGGCGAGCCGACGACCAGGGTCCAGAAGGTCTTGAACTCGGTCTTGGGGTCCTGCACCAGGGCGATGCCCATGTGCTCGGCATCCGTCAGCAGCAGGTTCTTGTTGTGTCCGGGGCTTTCCTTCCAGCCCTTGAACACTTCCTCGATCGTCACCTGGCCGGTGCCGACGTTTTCCGCTGCAAGCCGGGCGTTGTAGCCGACGCGCTTGACCCGGTCCCACGGGTTGGAGCCGTCCGAGCCGAAGTGCGAGATGCGGTCCCACTTCGCCAGGTCGCGCGAATGCGCCTTGGCCGCATTCGACAGCTCGGCGTTGAGCTTCAGCGGCTTCAGGCCTTTTTCCTTGCGGTACTGATTGATGAGGTCACGCGCCCGGTCGGGATCAAGCCTAGTGTGCGAGTAATCGCGGTCGCTGAGCGCTCCCGCCGGAGCCTTGTCGAACGAGCCAGCCGGGGCTTTGTCGTCGGCCCTGGCAACTTGCTGCTTGGAGGCTGATGCAGTGCGCGCCTTGGCTGCAGGTTCGCCGCCGAGGGCGCCTTGTCTATCGCGGGACGTCGCTTTGAACGAGGCCGTCTCGGTCGACGGCGTTCCAGACCCGGCAAAGCCAGCTGTCAGGCTCTGAGAGTTGAGGCTACACCCGGAGAGCGTAACCAGAAGGCAGGCCGTCAGCGGAACGCGATACATGGACCCCTACTCCCCGCTTGGAACGAGCGGTATTTCCGCATCAACCCTAACAGCCAGGTCTTAACTGCCCGTTAACGATACGGCGGGGACAGAACCGTGAAAGTTCGATTCGGGTCCGAGGCCCACCAGCCTCGCGTGGCGGATGCACCTCACTTGCGGCCCCGATCGAGCGATCCGTTTATCGGCTACCCGTCTTCCCTCGCAAATTTTGACCGCATCACCTTGACGTTATTGCGGCCGCGATCATGGACTTGCCACAATTCACACCCCGTCCGGCCCGTGTCACGCAGGTGCAACTCGACCTCGCGCAAGCAAAATATTCCGCTTGGCCTGAGTCGCCCTTTTCTCTCAAAATGCCAACGATTTCCCGGTGATTCGCGCGTCCGGATTTTTTCGGAGCTCGCTCGTGGATCGATGTCGATCCGCGGCAGTGGTTGTTCGCGCCAGGGAGACGCGGGCCATGACTCTAGCGGCATTGAACCTTGGAGCCGCCCCGGCAGGGCCGGGGGCGCAGGCCGCAACACGCCTGTCGGGCATCGTCCTGGTCCGCTTGGCCGCTATGGACGGATCGAACGAAGCCGACCTGGCGCGCGACGTACTCCCGGTCATTGCCCACAAGCTCACGCCCGAGGCCTGGAAGACCGCCTTGGGCGGCATCGTCGCGGCCCTCACGGCCGCCGGATACACCACGCAAAAGGGCAACAAGCTCAGCGCCACGCCGGCAGGCAAAACAGCCGCCGCAGAATTCCTCGGTCTCAAGAAGCAGATGCCGGGCTCGTGGGCCGAGGCGCGCGACCGCGCCCTGGTCGCACGCGCCCTCGACCTGCACAAGGAGCCGGCCAGCCGCCTGAAGGGCCTGACCAAGCTGGACGGTCTGCGCGGCTTGATCGTTCTCAGCGTCTTCGGGCTCAAAGTCCGCGGCGCCCCGTCCCCGTCTCGCCTGCGATCGGCGCTGGCCGTCATCGCGCTGGAGCGCGCCTTCGGCAATCAGATCAAGCACGATCTGGGCGGCAAGCCGGGCCTGTCGGCACGCTCGGGCCGCTTGCTCGCCGGACAACTCGCCAAGAAGCCGAAGGATTTTCGCACCGACGCGCGTCTCGTTGCAGCACTTGCCGTCGAGGCCGTCGGATCGCAGAAATCGGACGTCGGCGCACTCCGCCTCGCGATCCTGCGCCGCTTCGTGTCCGGTGCCGAAGCAGATGCAGCCGTTGTCCGCGAGGGGACACCCAAACGGGCCGCGGCCGAGCGCAAGACCAAGCAGCGCCTCGGCAGCCGCGCCACACCTCCGCCGGCACCGGCTCCCAAATTGGCCTCCCCGGCACCGGAGATGCCCCGCCCCGTCCTGGCCAACCGCCCCGATCCGGCAGGCTTCGCCCGGGAAGTGCAGGCCGCTGCCCGCGCGCGGGCAGAAGGATGGCCCGGCAATCGCAAGGCCTTCGTGTCCCACGTCTGGCAACGGCTGAGCGAGGAGCGGCCCGAGTGGGCGCTCACCGAGATCGAGTTCAAGTGCATGCTGACTGAGGCACATCGCACCGGCCTTCTCACGTTGGCCAACGCCGATCTCAAGAACAAACAGAACCTCAAGGACCTGCAGGATTCCGCCATCAGTTACAAAAACACAGTCTGGCATTTCATCCGCGTCCCAGACTGAACACGAACAAAAGAGATTTTCTTTCCGTGCCCAGGACCGCAACAGGTATGCAGACCGATGCCCAGCAGGCGCTGCCGCAGGAGCAGCTCGCCGCGGCTTTCGAACATTCGATTACGTGGGAAGACGATATTTGGCGCGCCGACCCCGTCGACGTCGAACAGGTGCACAGCAAAGCGCGCCGCAAGTTCAATGATCTGCTCGGCTCGATAACGAGTGGCCGGGGATCGGCGACGCAGGCCCGCATGCTGCTGTTCCACGGCCAGTCCGGCGCGGGCAAGACGCATCTCATTCGCGCGCTCCGCACCTCGGCGCATCGCGCCGGCAAAGCCTATTTCGGCTATGCCCAGATGACGCCCGACGTCACCAACTACGCCGAGTACTACCTACGCCGGCTCGTCAACTCGCTGGAGAAGCCCTACAATCCCGACGGTGGCGGCGGAAGCGCGCTGTCACGCCTCACCAACAAGCTCGTGGGCGACGCCCAGGTCCTGGATGAAGGCGAGCTCGCCGAGTTGCGCGAGGCCCAGCTCGACGAGACGACCCTCGCCCGCTTCATCGTCGAGCTCGCCGACGACATCGTTGCCAGCCCGAAATTCGCCGACCAGGAGCTCGACATCAATATCGTGCGCGCGCTGCTCTATCTGCAGCGCGCCGACCCGCGCATCGATCAGCGCGTGCGCCAGTATCTCTGCGGCCGCCAGCTCAACGAGCTGTCGCAGCAGGCCGTTTCCGCGCTCGATCCCAACACCGGCGACGGCCGCGCCTTCGAGATCATCGAGAGCCTCGGCAAGCTGATGTGGACGGTCGATCGCGCCGCGCTCGTGTTCTGCATCGATCAGGTCGAAGACCTGCGCTTCTTCGAGGATGCCGAGGAGCGCTTCCAGAAGGCCGTGCGCGACCTGATCCAGATCGCCAACCGCGTCCCGACCGCCATCATCCTCATTTCCTGCCTGGGCGACTTCTACGATCAGGTGCGCGGCGTCCTGGCTCAGTCCTACATCGACAGAATCGAGAAAGCCGGCCCCGTGGCTCTGCACGAAAGCCGCTCGCAGGAGGAAGCCCGCCTCATCATCGCCAAGCGCCTGGAGCATGGCGGCCCGGGCAGTGGCCCGACCTACCCCGACGCGTCGAAGTTTTTCGGACCGCAGTTCTTCGAGGAATTCGGCGGTCTTTCCACGCGCCGCCTGCTGGAGCATGCCCAGACCCGCCTCAAGTCCACCGCGACAACCGAGGGCGATGACAGCCTGCCGGCTGCCGCTCCCGGCGGCGCCAACTTCATCTCGACGCTGGCCGCGGCCCTCGGCTTCGGCGCTCCGCCCGACGCGGATGCTCCTGCTGGCACCGCAATGGCGCCAGAGGGCGTCGATTTCCGTGAGTTGTGGGATCGCTTCGTCAATAATTCTGAAGCCGAGATGATCTCGGACGAAGGCGAGTTGCTCGATGTTCTGTCGGCCGCACTCAACCTTGCCAAGGACGAGTGGGGATCGAGCATCCATCTCACCGCGAAGAAAGCCAATATGGCTGCCGACCTGCCGGCGATCGACATTGTCGTGAAGCAGAAAGCCGGCGTCGTGCTCGACGGACGCATCGTGATCTGTAATCGCCCGACGCAGGGCGGCGGCCTGAAGCGCCAGCTCGACAAGGTTTTGCCCGCCATGCAAGGCAAGACCTGCTTCATGCTGCGCGCGAGCGATTTTCCGCCCAACAAGAAGAACCAGACCGCCCAGGCCTTCCGCAAGTTCCGCGAGGCCGGCGGGCGCTCCATCATGGTGCCTATCCCCGAGTGGGAGCGCATGATGATGGTGCGCGAGTTCCACGCGCGCCACCGGCATGACCCGGGCTTTGCGGTGTGGTTCGAGCAGAGCAAACTGCTGTCGAGCCTCGTCCTCATCGTACAGCTTTTGCGCCTCGATCTGCTTGGTCGCCAGCTCCCGAGCAGGAACGGCAACAGCGTCCACACGCTATCGGTCGTGCACGATGCGGCGGAGACGCCGGCCGAGCTGCCGGTGCTGGCGGAGGAAGCACCTGCGCACACGCCCATGCTCACGCGCATGCAGAGCATGGGGCATGCCCTGGCGGATTGGACCGGATGGGGCAGCAGTGCGCCCGCCACGCCGGAGGAAGACGAGCTGCCTCTCTCGGTCATTCTCGACGAGAACGCTGGCACCTCCAGCATCCTCGCCGGCCGCGAGACCGGGGGCAAATCCAAGCCCATCACCTTGAACAAGAACGTCCTGAAGCGCCACGCGGCGGTGCTCGGCGGCTCCGGCTCGGGTAAGACGACGCTGGCGCTCTGCCTCATCGAGCAGCTTCTGCTGAAGGGCATCCCCGCGGTCCTCATCGACCGTAAGGGCGACCTGTGCTCCTACGCCAATCCTGAGGTGTGGCGTGCAGCCGAAACCGAATTCGGCGAGCGTCGCGGTGAGCTCGAGAAGCTTGCCGACTCGATCGACGTTGCCGTCTATACCCCCGGCCGCGCATCGGGCCGTCCGATCTCCATCACGCTTCTGCCGACGGGCATCAGCGAGCTTCCCGAGCACGAGCAGCAGCTTCTCGCCAACCTGTCGGCGGCAGCGCTCGGTGACATGCTGCATCTCAAGAACTCGGCCACGCACCAGAAGCAGTCCGGCACGCTATCGGTGGCCCTGCGCATCCTCGGCGCACGCCATAGCCGCGAAGTGACGCTGGCCGACCTCATTCACCTGCTCGAGGACGAGGATCCCGAGCTCAGCGACCTGACCCAGCGCATGGATCCGTCGGGCAAGATCCGCCGCGATCTCGTTGGCCAGCTCGACAGCTTGCGCCACCGCAACGCTGCGCTCTTCGAAGGCGGCGGCGAGCCGCTGCGCATGGACGCGCTGTTGGGCCTCGGCCCCTATGCGCGCCAGGACGGCCGCACGCGCCTGTCGATCATCTACACGGGCTTCCTCGGCGACAACGAGAACATCCTGTTCTGGGTCTCGCAGTTCCTGTCAGAGGCCCTGCGCTTCTGCCAGCGCAATCCCAACGACGAGCTGCAGGCCGTCGTCATGTTCGACGAGGCCGACCTCTACATTCCGGCCAACTCGAAACCGGCAACGGCAGAGCCGCTGCAGAGCCTCCTGAAGCGCGCGCGCTCGGCGGGGCTCGGCATTATGCTCGCAACGCAATCTCCGGGCGATCTCGACTACAAGAGCCGCGATCAGATCACGAGCTGGTTCATCGGCCGCGTTCGCGAGGACACGGCCCTGCGCAAGCTGCGCGCGGCGTTCCAGAGCGAATCCGGTCTCGATCCCGCGGCTGTTCTGCCGGGCCAGACCGTCGGCGAATTCCACCTCGTGCAGGAAGGGCTGGTACGTTCGCTCAAGGCCCAGCGCTCGCTCATCATGGCCGAGCAGGTTCCGTTCGATCGCATCGAGCAGCTCGGCTTCGAGACCAAGGGCCAGGACGAAAAACAGCTGCGCCTGTTCGGCTGACCGCTGGCCTCAGCGCGCTTGCGCTGTGGCCTCGCCTGGCGCCCGCGACAAGACGCCGATCAGCCGCTGCTTGATCGCCTCCTGGCGCCAGGGCGTGGTGATCTTTTTGTTGGTCAGGTCCGTGACGTAGAAGGCGTCGACCGCCTTCTCGCCAAACGTTGTGATGTGCGCCGAGGTGATGTCGAGGCTGAGATTGGACAGCACGGAGGTCAGCTCGTAGAGCAGCCCCGGACGATCCAACCCCGATACTTCGATCACCGTGAACTGGTCGGATATGGCATTGTCGATGACGACCGTCGGCTCCACGGAGAACGCGCCGATCCGGCCTTTCACGTCGCGACGCTTGCCCATCAGGCTCGACAGGCGCACCTCTCCCTTCAACACCGACTCGATGGTGGTGCCGATGCGATGCGCGCGGCGCTTCTCGTCGTCCTCATCGAACTCGCGTTGCAGCAGGAAGGTGTCGAGCGCAAATCCGTCGCGCGTCGTGGCGATGTAGGCGCCGACGATGTTGGCACCCGCGGCCGCACAGGCGCCCGCAAACAGCGCCAGCAGACGCGGATGATTGGGCGCCAGGACCGACAGCTCGGTCACGGCCGTAAAGGCGTCCGTCGCGAAGTCGGTCGCAAACTTCAAGCCTTCGGCATCGGCGCGGCTGACCAGCTTGAGATGATCGATCTGCTTGCGCGCTTCCGTCCGCAGCCAGTAGTCCGGATATTGGCGATCGATGAACTTGTCGACCGCAGCGGCAGGGAATTGCGCAGTGGCCGCCCGGAATGCCTGAAGAGCTGCCGGCAATCGTGCCTTGCTGTCCGGCGCTGCATCGCCCTGCAGGAGAGGTTCGGTCTGGTAGTAGAGGGAGCGCAGGAGCTGCCCCTTCCATCCGTTCCAGATGCCCGGGCCGACGGCGCGGATATCGGCAACCGTCAGGATCAGCAGAAGCTTCAAGCGCTCCGGCGTCACGACGATGTCGGCGAAATCGCGGATCGTCTTTGGATCGCCGATATCACGCGTCTGCGCGTACGTGCTCATGACGAGATGCTGCTCGATCAGCCAGACGATGAGATCGGTCTCCTCCGCCGAGCACCCGAAGCGCGCGGCGATCTCACGGGCGATTTGGCCGCCGACGATGGAATGATCCTCTTTGCGGCCCTTGCCGATGTCGTGCAGGAAGGCTGCGAGGTACAGGACCTTGCGATGCTCGAGCGTCTTGAACAGGCGATGCGACAGCGGATGGATCTTGTCCGCTTCGCCGCGCTCGATCTCCGCGATGACCCCGACCGTGCGGATCAGGTGCTCGTCCAGCGTGTAGTGGTGGTACATGTTGAACTGCGTCATGGCGACGATGCGCCCGAACTCCGGAATGAACCGGCCGAGCACTCCGGCCTCGTTCATCCGGCGCAGTGTCGCCTCGACATTGCCGCTCGTCAGCAATCCCAGGAAGATGCGGTTCGCTTCCGGATTGGCGCGCAGCTTGTCGTCGATGAGGCGCAATGACTGGCGCAACAGGCGCACGGCAAACGGGTGGTAGAAGGTGCCGGTTTCCTCGGCCTGCGCGAAGAAGCGCACCAGATTGACGGGATCACGCTTGAAGACGTCAGGGTCGGCCACGTTGAGCCGCCCGTTGTCGATGCGGAAGTCCGTCATCCTGCGAATGCGGCGGCGCGTGCGCCAGCTCAAGGGATCGAGGATCGCCGCGATCGTCGGCGACGTCTTGAGCTGCTGCATCTCCAGCGCCGAGCAGAGGATGGTGGTGAGGTCGCCCACATCCTTTGCCACGAGGAAGTAGTGCTTCATGAAGCGCTCGACGGCCTTCAGCCCGCCCCGCTCCCGCGCATAGCCCAGGCGCTCCGCCAGCAACGGCTGCAGGTCGAACGTCAACCGCTCCTCCGGCCGTCCCGTGAGGAAATGCAGATGGCACCGCACCGCCCAGAGGAATTCCTCGCACCGGTCGAACGTGGATTGCTCCGAGCGTGTGAAAATATGCCCGGCGCCTTTCTTCTCATTGCCCGTTGTCAGGTACTTGGCGAGCCAATGCAGCGTATGCAGGTCGCGCAACCCGCCCTTGCCGTCCTTGACGTTCGGCTCCACCCGATAGCGCGACTCTCCCGTGCGCCGGTGCCGCTCATCACGCTCCGCCAGCTTGGCGGCAATGAACTCGCGTGCCGTGCCCTTGACGACCTGGCTGGCGAACTTCGCGTTGAGCTCCTCGAACAACGTGGCATCGCCGAGGATCAGCCGGGCATCGAGGATCGCCGTGCGAATGGTGATGTCGGATTCGGACAGCCGTATGCACTGCTCGACGGTGCGCGTTGCGTGCCCGACCTTCTGGCCGAGGTCCCAGAGCAGATAGAGAATGTACTCGATGACACTCTCGCTCCACGGCGTCTGCTTGTAGGGCAGCAGGAACAGCAGGTCGATGTCGGAGCCCGGCGCCAGCATGCCGCGCCCGTAGCCGCCGGTGGCGATGACGGCCATGCGCTCGGCATCGGAGGGATTGTCGCTGCGATACACGTGCGTCTTGGTGTAGTCGTAGATCAGGTGGATCAACGCATCCTGGAACTGCGACAGGCTCTCGGCACACCGCCGTCCCTTGCCCTGATCCTCCAAGGCTTCACGTGCCGCCGTGCGCGCGCCCTTGAACAAGACTTTCAGGCGTTCGAGAATCGCGGGCCTGGCCAAACCCGGATCGTTGCCGTGCGCACGATAGATGGCCGTCAGCTCATGGCGCAGCGCCACAGGGTCGAAAGGCGCAGGTGTCGTGCCCGGACGTTCAGCCGTGGACAGCATCGCCGATCCCAGTCCGCTCCCGTTGGCGCCAGTCATGGCCGCACTATAGCCTGACGCTAGTCTGCAGCACCTTGCCTGCGCAAACTCTTAAGATGATATAGGGCGTCCAGCGCGGCCTTCGGGGACAATTCGTCGGGATTGAGGGCATCGAGAGCACGATCGGCCGCCGACGGCTCGCTGCGCACCGCAGCCTTGCTCTTGGGCCGGGCGGCCGCGAACAGCGGCAGCTCGTCAGGCCCGAGCGCGGTGCCGGCGGCCTTCCCATCCGTCTTTTCCAGCACCGCCAGCACCTCGGCGGCCCGGTCGATGACCGGCCGCGGCAGGCCGGCGAGCTTCGCCACCTGGATGCCGTAGCTGCGATCCGCCGCGCCCGGACGTACCTTGTGCAGGAAGACGATGTCGTCCTGCCATTCCTTGACCTCGATTGTTGCATTGGAAACTTCAGCGAGCCGCCCGGCCAGCGCCGTGATCTCGTGGTAGTGCGTGGCAAACAGCGTGCGGCAACGATTGACGTCGTGGAGGTACTCGACGGCGGCCCAGGCGATCGATAGGCCATCGAACGTCGCCGTCCCCCTGCCGATCTCGTCGAGGATGACAAGGCTGCGTTCCGTCGCCTGATTGAGAATGCCGGCCGTCTCGACCATTTCGACCATGAAGGTCGACCTGCCGCGCGCCAGATCATCGGCCGCACCGACCCGGGAAAACAGCCGGTCAACGACCCCCAGGCGCGCCGATCGCGCCGGAACGAACGATCCCATCTGCGCCAGCACGACAATGAGCGCGTTCTGGCGCAGGAACGTCGACTTGCCCGCCATGTTCGGACCCGTGACGAGCCAGATGCGGCCATTGCCACGCTCGTCAAAGCCGGTCGGCCTTGTTCCAGCCGCATCCGGGCAGCCGAGAACACAATCATTTTCAACGAACGGTCCCGCCTTCGCGCGCGACAGGGCCTGCTCCACGATCGGATGCCGCCCGCCGATGATCTCGAATGCGGTCGAGTCATCCAGCGACGGACGCACGTAATTCTCTTCGGCCGCCAGCTCAGCCAACCCAGCGTGCACATCGAGCTCGGCCTGTGCGGCAGCGAGCGCGGCCAATCCCTGGGCGTTGTCACCGACACTCCGCGCCAAGGCATCGAAAACTTCCAGCTCGATCGCCAGTGCCCGCTCGGCTGCTGTCGCGATACGACCCTCGATTTCCTCCAGCTCGCGTGTCGTGAACCGCATGGCATTGGCCATGCTCTGGCGGTGGCGAAATATCTCCGTATGCGGCACCTCGGTCAGCGGCCGCGCATTGGCCACCGTGACCTCGATATAGTAGCCGAGGATGTTGTTGTGCCGGATCTTGAGCGACTTCACACCCGTCGACGCGATGTAGCTTGCCTCCAGCTCCGTGATGACGCGTCGGCTGTCGTCCTTCAACCGCAGAGCCTCGTCGAGATCGGCACGATAGCCCGGCCGCACGAAACCACCGTCACGTTTCAAGTGAGGCGGAGATTCGACAAGCGCAGCCGAGAGGCCTTCGGCGAGCGCCGGAGGCGCGCTGGCGAAGCGCGTCTCGATGATGCGCAAATCATCCGGCAATCCAATGGCGCCCGCTGCATCGGCGAGCAACCTTCCGCATTCTGCCCCAACCATCAGCCCGTCGCGGATTGCAGCGAGGTCACGTGGACCGCCACGCCCGAGGGCGAGGCGGGAAATCGCACGCGCAATGTCCGGAGCGGCGCGCAGGGCGGCGCGCAAATCCTCCCGCACCGTCTCGCGCTCGAGCAGGAAGGCGACGGCATCGAGGCGCGCGGCAATAGCCTGAGGATCGCGCAGCGGGCTCGCCAGTCGCGCCGCAAGCTCCCGGGCCCCGGGACCGGTGACGGTCCGGTCTATGGCAGCGAGCAGGCTGCCGTCGCGCGCACCGGATGTAGAGCGGAGAAGCTCCAGGCTGCCGCGGCTGGCCGCATCGATCACCAGGGCATCGTCGGCGCCGAACTTGCGTGGCGGCCGCACGATGGGCTTGGCGCCGATTTGTGTGAGATCGACATACTTGATAAGCGCGCCCACAGCAGCCAGCTCGGCGCGCGAGAACGTGCCGAAACCGCCGAGCTCCGCAACACCAAGCCGTTCCTTGAGGAGGCGATCCCCGGCAAGGCTATCGAAGAATGCAGCGGCCACCGGCGTCAACGCTGCTCCGGCAATGGTGATCTGCGCCGCCAGGTCCGAGCCCACGACAACATCGACGGCGAGGACTTCGCCAGGGGCCAGCCGCAGCAGCTCACCGCCGAGATCATGAACCGGCACTTCACCCACCTCGAACTCGCCCGTCGAGATATCCAGGGATGCGAGCGCGATCCGGGCGATCACCTGGTCCGCACCACCCGGGGCTTGAAACAGGGCCGTCAGATAGTTGCGCGCGCGGGCATCGAGCAGGCTGTCCTCTGTCAACGTGCCCGGCGTGACGAGCCGCACGACATCGCGCCGTACGACCGCCTTCGAGCCGCGCTTGCGCGCCTCGGCCGGGTCCTCGAGCTGCTCGCAGACAGCAACCCGGTAGCCCAGCTTGATGAGACGCTGCAGGTACTCGTCGGCGCGATGGATCGGCACGCCGCACATGGGGATGTCCTCGCCCAGGTGCTTGCCGCGCTTGGTCAGCACGATGCCGAGCGCACCCGAAGCGACGACAGCGTCCTCGAAGAACAGCTCGTAGAAATCGCCCATGCGATACCACAGCAGGCTGTCGGGATTGGCGGCCTTGATCTCGAGGAATTGCGCCATCGACGGCGTTACGCCGGCTGCCGGCGACGCCGGCGCAGCCCCGGCGGTCGAAGGCTCCGGTGCGAGCCCTTCGTCGGACGGCGCGGCCATGCGAACCGCTGTCTTTATCTTTCGCGTCATCGTCTGTCCTCGACCGCGCCGCCCCAAGGCGCGCCCCGCGTAGCTCATAGCGGCTCGGCGGACTTGTGAAAATCCCAGGCTGTGTGCAGTGGCGAGAAGTGGCTGTTGTAGAAGTGGATATCGGGCCCTATCGTCGCAGGTAAGACAGGCGTGGCGACTGTCGTGCTGCGCGTATTTTCAGCAACGAGAACAACGAAATCCCATGTCCTCCAAATTCCCAGGCGCGAAATTCACGGAAGACGAGGCCCTCGAATTTCACTCCCGCGGCAAGCCCGGCAAGCTCGAGATCACCCCGACAAAGCCGCTGACCACGCAGCGGGATCTCTCGCTCGCCTATTCTCCCGGCGTGGCCGTTCCCGTCCTCGCCATCGCCCGCAATCCCACACTGGCCTATGACTACACCAACAAGGGCAATCTCGTCGCCGTCGTCTCGAACGGCACGGCGATCCTCGGCCTCGGCAACCTCGGCGCCCAGGCGGCCAAGCCGGTCATGGAAGGCAAGGGCGCCCTGTTCAAGCGCTTTGCCGATATCGACGCCATGGACATCCTGGTCGACACCCAGGATGTCGACGCCTTCATCAACTGTGTGCGCTACCTCGGACCGACCTTCGGCGGTATCAACCTGGAGGACATCAAGGCCCCCGACTGCTTCCTGATCGAGGAACGGCTGAAGGAGCTGCTGGATATCCCCGTCTTTCACGACGACCAGCACGGCACGGCCATCATCGCCGCGGCGGGCCTCATCAACGCGCTGGAGCTGACCGGGCGTGACATCAAGGATTTCAAGCTCGTTGTGAATGGTGCTGGTGCTGCCGGCATCGCCTGCCTCGACCTGCTGGTCGCCATGGGCATGCCGAAGGCGAACGTCATCTTCTGCGACACCAAAGGTGTGATCTACCAGGATCGCAAGGAAGGCATGAACCAGTGGAAGTCGGCGTATGCCGCCAAGACGAAGGCGCGCACGCTGGCCCAGGCTCTCCAAGGCGCCGACGCCTTCTTCGGCCTGTCGGCAAAAGGCGCCGTCACGCGTGAGATGGTCAAGGGGATGGCGAAGCAGCCCATCATCTTCGCCATGGCCAATCCAGATCCCGAGATCACGCCCGAGGAGGTGCACGCTGCGCGTGACGACGCCATCGTTGCCACGGGGCGCTCCGACTACCCGAACCAGATCAATAACGTTCTCGGCTTCCCCTTCATCTTCCGGGGCGCACTGGACGTCCAGGCAACCGGCATCAATACCGAGATGAAGATTGCTGCCGCCAAGGCGCTCGCTGACCTTGCCCGCGCCGAGGTGCCGGACCAGGTGGCGGCCGCATTCCACGGCCGGCGTCCCGTGTTCGGACCGGACTACATCATCCCCGCGCCGTTCGATCCGCGCCTCATGACGCACGTGCCGCCGGCGGTCGCCAAGGCCGCCATGGAAACCGGCGTCGCACGCCGGCCCATCCCGGACATGGACGCCTATGTCGGGCATCTGGGCGGACGCCTCGATCCTGTTGCGGGCTGGTTGCAGCTCATCTTCGAGAAAGTCCGCGCGCAGCCCAAGCGCGTGATCTTCGCCGAAGGCGAGGAGCCCGCCGTGATCCGCGCGGCCAACGCCTTCCATGCCAACGGCTTCGGTCAGCCCATGCTGGTCGGCTCGACCGACGTCGTGAAGGCGAACTTCAAGGAACTGGGCATCAAGCTCAAGAGCGACTTCGCCCTACTCGACACGCGCAAATCCCCCTACGCCGAGCAATTCACGGACTACCTTTACGCCCGTTTGCAGCGGCACGGCTACTTGCGCCGCGATTGCGCCCGCCTCGTTCTCAACGAGCGCAACATCTTCGGCGCGCTGATGGTAGCGCATGGCTATGCCGATGCCATGGTGTCCGGCGCTACGCGCAACTGGACCAGCATCTATACGGACGCAACCCGCGTCCTGGATGCCCAGCCTGGCCGCCGCGTCATCGGCGTCACGCTGACACTGTGCCGGGGTCGCGCCGTCCTGATCGCCGACACCAGCGTCCACGACATGCCGAATGCACCTGAGCTCGCCGACATTGCGGTTGAAGCCGCGCGCGCTGCCAGAAGCTTCGGCATGGAGCCGCGTGTCGCCCTTCTGGCCTACTCGTCATTCGGCCATCCCCGGGGCGAACGGTCCGACCAGGTGCGCGAAGCCGTGACGCTCCTCGACAAACGCGGTGTTGATTTCGAATACGACGGCGATATGGCAGCCGACGTCGCCCTTAATGGCAATGTGCGCGAGCTCTATCCGTTCTGCCGCTTGACGGACAACGCCAACGTGCTGGTCATGCCGGCCTTCCACGCTGCATCCATCTCGACCAAGATGCTGCGTGAGCTTGGCGCGGCCACCACGATTGGGCCGGTGCTCGTGGGCCTCAGCCACTCAATTCAGATCTGCCCGCTGGGTGCGATGGATACCGATATCCTGAACCTCGCAGCACTGGCCGCCTTCAATATCGGCAACTGAGACCTGTGCCGCATCGGCGCCAACGCGCCGATGCCCTTGCTCAAGCCGCCGCGCCGACGATCTCGCCGTCGTGCGGCAGGCCCGACTGCGGATTGCACCATCTGGCTAGAATGGCGTCGAGCTCACCGCGGTCGAACGGCTTGGCGAGATAGTCGTCGAGCCCGCTATCGAGGCAGCGTTGCCTGTCCTCGGCAAAAGCGTTTGCCGTCAGGGCCACGATCGGTGGGGCCTGGCGGCCAGCGGCCGCATAGGCGGCGCGGATGGACCGCGCGGCCTCGAACCCGTCCATGCCCGGCATATGGATGTCCATGAGGATGAGCGCAAACTCGGGCTCTGCGCCGTTCACCGTGCGCATGCACTGGGCGTAGGCCTCACGGCCGTCTCGCGCGAGAACTGGCGTGCAATCCGTCATCTCGATCATGCGCCGAGCGAGAAGCGCGTTGACATCGTTGTCCTCGACCACAAGAACACGCTGCGTCTTGGCGCCAACTCCTGCGATAGCAGCGGATTGCGTCTGCCGGCTCTCGTCGGCGTTTGCCCGCTTCAACGCCTGCGACACCTGGGTGAGCAGCGAGATCGGCCGCACGGGGCGAACCAAGTACGCATCGAAACCTGCGTCATGATACGGCGCGAGCTTTGTCCGCGCCGACATGTCGATGAGAACGATGGCCCGCATCGGCTTGCTGGAGAGATCCCTGGCGCGCGCGATCAGGTCGTTGAGCACGCCCATATCGGCAGACGCTTCCATGATCGCGGCATCGAAATGCGAGCCCCTGATCCGCGCGTCCTCGATCGCGGCCACGGCACCATGCTCATCGACCGCAACCACGCACACATCCTTTGCCTCGAGGCTCTCCCTGAGGAGCGTGTGCTCGATGCCTGCGGGCAGAACCATGAGAACCCGGCTCGGTGGCGTGGCATCGGCCGGCCAGGCCAGATTGGCCTGGAAGCCGCCCTGGATCGGCAATGACACGCGCAACGTGAACATCGAGCCGAAACCCGGTGTGCTCTCGACTGCAATGGTGCCACCCATGGCGCACGCAAGCCGCTGCGAAATCGCCAACCCGAGACCGGTGCCGCCATACTGCTTTTTCAGCAACTCCCTGTTCTGCTCGAATTCCTCGAACAGGCAGCCCATGGCATCGACGGTCATGCCGGGGCCAGTGTCCTGGACCGCAATCGACACATCGAGTTCACCGGTCAGAGCGCTGACGCTGCCAGCGACGCGAACGGCAACGCCGCCCACGTCCGTGAACTTGATCGCGTTGCCAACCAAATTCAGAAGGATCTGACGAATGCGCATCGCATCGCCCACGACTCTGCGCGGCAGGTCCGGATCCATCCGCCACGCGAGCTGAATCGATTTTTCCCGCGCCTTGGGCGCCAACAGCTCGACCACGTTCTGCACGCATTCGTCGAGCGAGAACGGAGCCGTCAGAATTTCGAGCTTGCCGGCTTCGATCTTTGAGATGTCGAGGATGTCGTCGATCAGGCCGAGCAGGGTCCTGGCCGATCGGTCGATCGCATCCACATAGGCCTTCTGGTCTGCGGAAAGCTCCGTCTCCAGCAGGAGTGCGGACATGCCGAGGATGCCACTCATCGGCGTACGGATTTCATGGCTCATGGACGCCAGGAATCTCGATTTCGCCTGATTGGCGGCCTGAGCACGGTCACGATCCGCCGCGAGTTCCGTTTGGCCGTCCAGCAGACTGCGATATCGCCTCTCGCTGTCGCGGAGGTGGGCCTCGAGCTCCTTCAGCCGCGCGATACCCAGGTTGAGCTGCGCCGTCAGCTCGTCGGGCACATGTCGCACACTGCCCTGCGCACCGCGCAGGTCCATATTGGCATGAGTCCGGCCGCCCTGATCGGCGGAGTCACTGCTCTGGGACACACTAAACTCTCAACTCTGCTCGTTCTTGTTGATTTGCATCAAATCACAGCGGAATTGGAAAATGTCGAATTGCTTGGATTAGTGTTAGGCATCGCTTAAGACCTGATCGGAACAGAGAAACTGACAACTTACCGAAGTGCTAACGACGAACAGGAGACGACATGGGCCCGCTCAAAGGTCTGCGCATCATTGAAATGGCCGGCATCGGTCCAGCTCCGTTCTGCGGCATGTTGCTCTCCGACATGGGGGCCGAGGTCATTCGCGTCGACCGGCGCGAGCAAACGGACCTGGGGCTGCCTGGCAAAGCGCCGAAATTCGACGTCCTGCATCGTGGACGTAAGTCGATCGCCGTCGACGTCAAGAGCGAAGCCGGGCGCGATGTCGTGCGCCGGCTCGTTGCCAAGGGCGATGCGCTGATCGAAGGCTTTCGCCCGGGCGTGATGGAGCGTCTCGGACTGGGCCCTGACGACCTCCTGGCCGTAAATCCCCGCCTCGTCTTCGGCCGCATGACCGGTTTCGGCCAGGACGGCCCCATGGCGCCCCGAGCGGGGCACGACATCAACTACATCGCGCTCGCCGGCGCCTTGCACACCATCGGCCGCAAGGGCGAGCCGCCGATGCCGCCACTCAACCTCGTGGGCGATTTCGGCGGTGGCGGCATGCTGCTCGGCTTCGGCGTCGTCTGTGCCCTGCTCGAGGCACAAAGATCCGGCAAGGGCCAGGTTGTGGATGCGGCCATGGTTGACGGCGCCGCAACGCTGATGTCCGCCATTTACGGCTTCTACGCCCAGGGCACTTGGAAGGACGAGCGTGGCGTCAACATCCTCGACACCGGCTCACCCTATTACAACGTCTACGAGACACGTGACGGCAAATGGGTGGCAATCGGATCGATCGAGAAGCGCTTCTATCAGGAGCTGCTGGCGCGTCTTGGCCTCGCAGACGAGAAACTCCCCGCCCAGCACGACGAATCCGGCTGGCCCATCCTCGCGCAACGGTTTGCCGAAGCCTTCCGGACCAAGACACGCGCCGAGTGGGAGAAAGTCTTCGAAGGCTGCGATGCCTGCTTCGCGCCGGTGCTTTCCTTGGCCGAAGTGACGAGCCATCCGCACAACGCCGTCCGCAAGGCGTTCGTGTCGCGTGATGGTGTAGTGCAGCCGGCACCCGCGCCCCGCTTCAGCCGCACGGTCCCTGAAATGGGCGTGCCTCCGCGTGAGGCCGGTGAGGACACGCAAACCGTCTTGACGGAGTTCGGATTCGCCGCCGGAGAGATTGCGGATCTGACGAAGCGCGGTATCGTCGGCGCAGCAGCCTGAGAACGAGGAGCCATCCCGCCGTGGACGTCACTTTCACGCCCGAGCAACGCGAGATCCGCGAAGCCATCCTCAAGATCTGCGGCCGTTTCGGCGACGAGTACTGGCTGAAGAAGGACAAGGAAGGCGGATTTCCGTTCGAGTTCCATCAGGCATTGGCGACTGACGGGTGGCTCGGCATCGCCATGCCGGAGGAATTCGGAGGATCGGGTCTCGGCATTACCGAGGCTGCCATCATGATGCAAGCGATCGCCGAGTCCGGCGCCGGCATGCAAGGCGCTTCCGCCGTGCACATGAACATCTTCGGCCTTAATCCCGTTGTCGTGTTCGGGACGGAGGAGCAGAAGCGACGCTTCCTGCCGCCGCTCATCGCCGGCAAGGAGAAATCCTGCTTTGCCGTGACGGAGCCAAACGTCGGGCTCGACACCACGCGACTCAAGACCAAAGCCGTGCGCGAGGGCAATCGCTATCGCGTCGACGGCCGCAAGATCTGGATCTCGACAGCGCAGGTGGCGGACAAGGTCCTGCTGCTCGCGCGCACCACGCCGCTGGAGGGCGTGAAGCGTCCGACCGACGGATTGTCGCTGTTCTACACGACGCTCGATCGCACCTATGTGGATGTGCGCGAGATCGACAAGATGGGCCGCAAGGCCGTCGACTCCAACGAGCTGTTCATCGACGGGCTTCCCGTGCCGCTTGAGGACCGCATCGGCGAGGAAGGCAAAGGCTTCCAGTACATCCTGCACGGCATGAACCCGGAACGCATCCTGATCGCCGCCGAGGCTGTCGGCATCGGCCGCGTCGCCATCGACCGCGCGTCCCGCTATGCCAAGGACCGCGTGGTCTTCGGCCGCCCGATCGGCCAGAACCAGGCCATCCAGCATCCACTCGCGCGCGCCTGGATGAATCTCGAAGCCGCCAATCTGATGGTGTTCAAGGCTGCCACGCTCTACGACAAGGGAGAGCCTTGTGGCATCGAAGCGAACTCGGCCAAGTACCTGGCAGGCGAGGCTGGTTTTGAAGCATGCGAGACGGCCGTCATGAGCCACGGCGGCATGGGCTACGCGAAAGAGTTCCATGTCGAGCGCTTTCTGCGCGAAGTCATGATCGCACGGATTGCACCCGTTTCCCGCGAGCTCATCCTCAGTCACGTTGCGGAGAAGGCTCTGGGACTTCCCAAATCATACTGACGCTCGCCCGTGGGACCTTGAGCCTGCCGTTAAGGAGACCATAAGCAGAGGAAGGCAAATTAAGCGCCGTCACGCGTCCGAAACGAGTCGCCTGCAGCCTGCCCGCGGGGAGCACCATGCAAGAGACGTCTCGACACTATCGCGGCTGGCGTGTGGTCGCGGGTTGCTTTCTCATGGCCACGTTTGCGTGGGGCCTCGGCTTCTATGGCCACGGCATCTACCTCGCCGAGCTGACGCGGCTGCATCGCTGGTCAGCCAGCTCCGTCTCGATCGCCACGACGGTCTACTATCTCGTGAGCGCGGGTCTCATCGTCTTCGTCAGCGATGCGGTGAACCGCTGGGGCCCACGGCCGGTCGTACTCTCGGGCATCGTCGCGCTCGTCATCTCCAGCACCGCGGTGGGATTTGCGGCCACCCCCACATATCTCTTGGCGGCCTACCTCATCATGGCGCTCGCCTGGGCGACGCTCACGACAGCCGCCATCACCAACATTCTTGGCCTGTGGTTCCAGGAAAAGCGCGGCCTTGCCATCAGCCTGGCGCTGAACGGCGCGAGCACGGGCGGTATCATCGGTGTGCCGGTCCTCATCTGGCTGATCGGGCAGTATGGCCTGCGGACGGCGATGTTCGTTGCCGCTGCCGCGACCATCCTCATCCTGCTGCCGGTGGCGCTGACCTGGATCGACCGCCCGTCTGACATGCCCCAGCCTCCGGCATCGCAGCCCTCCAACGTTCTGCCGGAGGCAACGGCTCCCGTCCTCTCGCGGCGGCAGGCTCTGGAGAGCCCGCACTTTTGGACCATCGCCGGCCCGTTCGCGCTGGCGCTGTTGGCGCAGGTCGGCTTCATCGTGCACCAGATTTCATTGCTCGAGCCGGCACTCGGGCGGCACAGCGCAGGCATGGCCGTGGCCGTCACCACAGTCATGGCGGTCGTGGGGCGGGTCGGCCTGGGCTTCTTCATTGACCGGCTGGATCAACGGCACGTCACCGCGGTCTCGTTGGTCACACAAGCCCTGGCGCTGCTCATCATCGCGCTGACATCCTCGCCGTGGCTGCTGTATCTCGCCTCGGCCTTGTTTGGGCTATCCGTCGGCAATCTCATTACGCTGCCCGCCCTCATCATTCAGCACGAGTACGATGCCGCAGCCTTCGGCATGTTGACGGCCCTGGTCGTCGCAATTAATCAGGTCGCCTATTCCTTCGGTCCCGGTCTATTGGGTGTTCTGAGGGATCTATCTGGCGGCTACGGTTTTCCTCTCGTGCTGTGCATGGTGCTGGAGATTGCAGCCGCGATCGTCATACTCATACGCCTCAAGCGTTGACGCTGCGGCGCTGCCGGGAGACCTCGCATGAAGCTCATGACCTTCGCCAAGGGCGGACGCACGGCGCTCGGTCTCGTCGATGGCGATACCGTCATCGACCTCGCAGCGGCCGACGCCTCCCTGCCGGCGGACATGCTCGCACTTATCGAGGCCGGCCCGTCGGCAATGGACAAGGTCCAGGCGGCTGCAGCGAAAGCCCCGGCCTCCGCCAAACTCGCGCTCGCCAGCGTCATTCCGGCCCTGCCCATCGCCAGGCCACCGAAATTCATCTGCGTCGGCCTCAACTACGCCGAGCACGCCAAGGAAGGCGGCCATGCGATGCCGACCTATCCCTCCTTCTTCCTGCGCGTCACCTCTTCCCTTCTGCCTGCCGGCGCCGCGGTCGTACGACCGAAATGCTCGATCCAACTCGACTACGAGTGCGAGCTGACGATCGCCATCGGCAAGGGCGGACGCCACATCCCGGAAGAGCGCGCGCTCGAGCATGTGTTCGGATACACACTCTTCAACGACGTGTCCGTGCGCGACTATCAGCGCAAGACCTCGCAGTGGACCGCCGGCAAGAATTTCGATGCCACCGGCCCCCTCGGGCCGCATATCGTCACCGCGGATGCATTGCCGGCCGGTGCCTCCGGCTTGCGCATCACCACGCGCGTGAACGGCGAGACCATGCAGGACTCCAATACCAGCGACATGATCTTCTCGACCGCGCGCACGATTGCCATCCTGTCCGAGTTCATGACTTTGGAGCCGGGCGACATGATCGCCACGGGTACGCCCTCCGGTGTCGCCCACGCGCGAAAGCCGCCGGCCTGGATGAAGGCCGGCGACACCGTCGAGGTCGAAGTCGAGCGTATCGGTGTGCTGCGCAATCCCGTCATCGATGAGCGCTAGAGCGCGATCGCCTCACTTCTGCACGCACATCGACTTGACGCAGCAGCCCTTGCTGTCGGTCTGACGGCAAACCCTCTGCTCGTTCTTCTTGCAGGCCGCTGCCATTTTTGCGGGGCACTGCATTTTCACGGCCGCGCCACCTTGTGCAGCCGCGCTGGCAACGCGCAAACCGCCGGCGGCGAACGAAGCCACGACAGCGACCGCGACGATACCGAAACACATCGTCTTCGCCGCCGCCTTGATCCTAGACATTGTCCATCTCCCTTGGGGTTGTGGAGGAACAGATCGATCCCCCACTCCTTCGGCGCGGCACGCCGGGAGATGGTTCAAATCTTGGTAAAGATTTTTCTCTGTCTACGTGCCCGTCAACGGCTCGAAGCCCCACGAGAACATCGGCTGTCCGCCGTCTTTCGTAATGAGAACAACCTCTTCCAGCCACGAACGGTCATGCTCGCCGCCAGGATAGAGCAAATGCACCGGTGCCACCATGCCCTCCTCCAACACCCAATCGCCGTTGGGCTTGCCGTCGCTGGTCATCAGCTCCAGCTCCATGTGCGACAGGCCCAGGCCGTGGAAGAAAATGAGGGCCGTATTGGCATCGGGCACACCGGCTTTGCGGTAGGCTTCCCTCGCGGTCGCCTGCAGCTCGCTGATGCGTGCGCCCGGACGCATGGCACTGATCAATGTCTCCGCCACGGCCGCCGTACCTGCGGCATAGCGCTTGGCCTCCCCCTGCGGTGCCCCGTCCACAACCCAGGTTTTGCCGCCATCCCAGCAGTAGAGATCGATCGTGCCGTGACAGTCGAACATCACATGGGTGCCGGCGCCAACCTCCTGGTCCTCGAACCCAGAGGACAGCATGATCGTGGCGTCGGTGCCACGCGGATGTCCCCACACCATTCCGCCAGGATCACGCACGAACCCACCCAGATCCACCACGGCTCTGGCGTAAGCCCGATTGAGGTCGCGCCAGGTGGCCCCCTTGTCCCAGGATGTCACCGTCGCATTGATCGCCGCCTCGTTGAGACGCGTGGCGCGGGCGAGCAGCTCCAGCTCGGCCGGCGTCTTGACCGAGCGCGCGAACATCAGCGGATCGTAACCGTCCGCCACTTCGACCTCATCCATGCCAAGCCGCATGCCGATGCCGAGATCGTCAAATGCAACCCGGCCTCGGTCGAGCTTCAACTCTTTCAGCGCGCCCCGCATCGCCGAGCCCATGTCGAACGCGTAGTTGCTCCGTGAGCGCTCGATCCACACCGTGCCCTTGGCGCCTGGCGGGATGAACCTGTCGATGTCGGTCCGCTGTGCCGGTAGGTCCATCGGCATCATGACGGCGCGATAGGGTCGGATGTCCTCGACCCAGGTCGGTTGTGACAGGAACGTCGCCAGATAGTAGTCGGCGCAGACCAGGATCGGATGCTCGGGCGTATGACGCGAAATGATGACCGCGTATGGCCTCGGCTCGTCGGACTTGTGCGCGATGCCGTTGAAGCCGGTCAGGTAGAACACGTTGTTGGGTTGCGTGGCGACGATGCCATCGAGCCCGCGCACCTTCAGGCCGTGCAGCAGGCGATCCAGATTGCAAAAGCGCTTGGGTAGCGGCTTGCGTTCGAAATCGGCGGCAGTTGCTCTCTTCGCTGTTGCCATGGCTTTTCTCCCTAGACTTCGTCGGAGTGCTAGCCGGTGTCGCGCCCGGCCATGAGCCGCAGTGGAGTGTAGACGAGAACCGCGTCACCCTTCTGGTTGAACACCGTATTGCGCGTGCGAACGAGGCCACGCCCGCCTTTCGATGCCGCGCGCTGCTCGATCACCTCGATCTCGACATGGATCGTATCGCCCGCAAACGTCGGTCCTTTGACGTCGAGTTCCATGCCGAGGAACGCGAGCCCCGTACCCTGGATGGTACCCAGCATGGCCATGCCTTCTGCAAGCGCATAGACGAGCGCACCCGGTGCCAGCCGTCCCTTGATGGCGGAATGCTCGCGCACGTACTCCATGTCCGTGAAAAGGACCTCGAGGAATCCCGTGCAGGAGATGAAGTTGACGATGTCGGTCTCGGTGATCGTGCGGCCGTACGTCTTGAATTTCGTCCCCACGGTCATGTCCTGCCAATACATGCCGTGACCGAGCAACTTCATCGCCTGAGACTCCATCGTTTTGCACTTTCCGCATCAGATTATCGGCCATGCCTGCGGCTGTCAGGAGAATGTGCCATAATTCTTTCATGGCGTTGGAGGCACACGTGCGTTCGAGATCCGGACTAGGAGTTCCGCTCATCATCAGCTTTGCTCGCGTCGCAGCAATCTGCTGCGCTCTTGCCTTCGGCACTACGCCCGGCGTGGCCCAGTCATCGTCCGTCACTGCAAGCGACACGCGCACCAAAGAGCTCGATGCGCTGTTTTCCGACCTTCAAAGCGCGAAGACACAAGCCGAAGCCGACGCTCTGGTCGCGCGCATCAGCGCCGTGTGGAAGCACTCGGGGCGCGACGACATCGATGTGATGATGTCGCGGGTCGATGCCAACATGGCCGGCCAGAACTTCGGTCTGGCGATCGTCCTGGTCGAGGAGGTCCTCGATCTCATGCCCAGTTTCACGGAGGCTCACGTGAAGCGGGCAATGCTCCTCTACCGAATGGAAGAGCGGGAGCACGCCCTGGCCGTCATCGGCTCTGCCCTGGCTATCGAGCCCCGCCACTTTCGCGCGCTGGCTCTACGGGCCGCGATTCAGGCCGACCTTGGCCGTTGGACCGAGGCGTTGGAAGCCTATCGCGCCGCACTCGCTCTCAATCCGTTTCTCGCATCACGGCACAGGGTTCTACCCGGGCTCGAGAAAAAGGCCGCGGAACGCGGCCTTTAGCTGAAGTTTCGTGATCGAGTAGGCCCGATCGCTCAACCTTTCTTGGCACGGGCAAGGTCGTCGACCGCCTCGCTGATGGCCGAGAGCGTTTTCTCCACGTCCGCCGGCGTGTGCGCGAGCGAGATGTAGTACTTGCTCTCGCCTTTGAGGATGCCGCGTTCCAGAAGAGACGCGTTCATGCGCTTCATCATGTCGGCGTTGCCGCGCAGCGTACCGCGATAGTCGGTGATCTCGCCATCGGCGAACACCACATCGAACAGCGGGGCCTCGCCGACCACGCTTGCGGGAATACGCGCATCCTTCAACATGCGCGCGAGGCCATCCTTGATCTTGTGGCCCGTAGCAAAGAGCTGCTCGTAAGCGCCGGGCCGCTTCAGGACGCTCAACGTCGCGAGGCCAGCAACAGCCGCAATCGGGTTTCCGGACAGCGTGCCGATTTGGACCGTGAACTCGTCCTCACCAACCGCATTCTTGTCGAAGTGCTTCATGACATCAGTGCGTCCGGCAATGGCCGAAAGCGGGAACCCTCCGCCGATGATCTTGCCGAGCGTGCACAGATCCGGCGTGACGCCGTAATAGGATTGAGCACCACCATAGGCGAAGCGGAAGCCCGTCACGACCTCGTCGAAAATGAGGGCGATGTCGTTCTCCTGCGTGATCTTGCGCAGGCCTTCGAGAAAGCCCGGCTTCGGCGGTAGAAGGCGCTGGAACGGCTCGACGATGACACCCGCGATCTCGCTCTTGTGTTGCGCGACCAGGCCCTTCACCGCCTCCAGGTCGTTATAGGGCGCCACCAGGACTTCGTCGCGAACAGAACGTGGGATGCCTGCGGAATCGGGAAGGGGCTCGGGGAAGTTGCTCTGGCGCTTCGGCCACAGGCTCATGAGGCCGTAGTCGCTCATGCCGTGATACCCGCCTTCGAACTTCAGGATCTTGTCGCGCTTCTTCCAGGCCCGCGCGACACGCATGGCGTAGAGGTCAGCCTCCGACCCCGTCGAGGCGAAACGCACCTGCTCCGCGCACGGCATCGCGTCGACGATCTCGGCGGCGAGTTTCACGCCATGCGGGTTGTTGGTGAAGAACGTCGAGCCCAGCGGCACCTGCTCCTGCACCGCTGCCGTCACCTCTGGATGCGCGTGGCCGACGATCATGGGGCCCGACCCGAGCAGGTAGTCGATGTATTCGTTGCCGCTGACGTCCCAGATATGGCCGGCAAGGCCCTTTGAGATGACGATCTCGCTGGCGACGTTGCCGAAGGTTCCCCCCGGCAAAACCCGGCGTGCCGTTTCGGCAATACCGCTCTCGGCGTCGCTGCGCACGCGTTGGCTCATTGTGTGCTCCCATGCATCGGTGACAGTCTAGCTGATGCCAGCATAGACTGGCTCGCACCGCGCTTGAATGCCATTCTTGCGCAACCCAGAAAATCGCCGAGGATCGCCGCCCATGCCTATCGTTGCCGCCGACCGCCTGAGAAAAATCACCAAGCTGCTGCTCGAGGCATCGGGAGCCTCGCCGGACGAGGCAGAGACCGTCGCGCGCTACTCTGTGGCCGCCAATCTCGCCGGCCACGACTCTCACGGCGTTATCCAGATACCGACGTACATCGATCGCATCGGTGTCGGCCACATCGTTCCGGGTGCCCCCTTCGAGATCAAGCAGGAGAGCGCCACCACCACCGTCATCGACGGCAACTGGGGCTTCGGCTACGTCGTCGCCGACCGCGCCACCAGGCTCACCATCGACAAGGCGAAGAAGGCGAACGTGGCCGCCACCACGATCCTGCGTCAGAGCCACATCGGGCGCGTCGCGACCTATCCGCTGATGGCCGCCAAGGAAGGCATGATCGCGATCATGACGGCCGATTCGGGCCGGTCGCCCAAGGCCGTGGCGCCGTTCGGCGGCCGCGAGGCCCGCCTCGGCACCAATCCCATCTGCATCGCCATGCCGTCCGATCTCGACGGCCCCTTCGTGCTCGACATGGCGACGTCAGCCGTTGCCGTCGGCAAGATCAAGCTGGCGCAGGCCAAGGGCACCAAGATTCCGGAAGGGTGGGTCGTCGACAAGGAAGGCCGTGCCACCACCGATCCCTTCGAATACGACCGCGGCGGCGTGCTGCTGCCGCTCGGCGGCTCGGAGGGCTACAAGGGCTACGGCATGTCGGCGATGGTCGAGGTGCTGTCGGCACTCTTGCCCGGCCTGGGCTTCGGCGTGGAGCCGACCGGCCGGCACAACGACGGCTGCTTCCTTGCCATGTTCAATGTCGAGGCGTTCCGGCCGCTCGCAACGTTCAAGAAGGAGGTCGCCGAGTTTGCCGCTTACCTCAAGGCGACACCGCCGGCCGACGGCTACAAGGAAGTGCTCTACCCCGGTGAAGTCGAATGGCGCACGGAGCAGCAGCGCCTCAAGTCGGGCATCGAGGTTGACGAGAAGACCTGGAAGAAGTTCCAGGAGCTTGGCGCCAAGCACGGCATCGCCGATCAGATCACAGCGTGAGCGCCATCACGTGAAAACCGCCCGGCTTGGAGCTGCCGGGCGGTATCAAACCATCAGTTGGCGCAGGCGTAGTATCTGTCGCGCCAATAGCTGCTGCCGGTCGCCTGCCACCGGCTGTACTCGTACGAGCAGGATGCCACGTAGGTCGCGCCCGCAACGGCCGGCACCGCAAACCACACGCCATTGCGCCAATATCCGCGACGCCCGTTGCGATAGACGTAGCGGTTGCGATCGACGTGCCGGTTCACGTTTCTCGAGATGTTACGATTGATATTGCGATTGACGTGCCGGTTCACGTTGCCCGCGCGCATGTGCATGTTGCCACCGCCGTGTCGATGAACACCGCCGCCACGCCGTGCTTCAGCTGGAGCGAATGTGGCCGCTATGCCCAAGACCAGCATCGCCCCACAGGCAACCATCACCAGTAGTTTCTTCATGGAAAATCTCCTTGGCCAGCGCTGCACGTTGGCCAACGTCGATCACCATGATCAGAGCCACAATCAGGGTTCTCCCTGAGATTGCTCAGGGGAGTTCGCGAAAATCCTGCACATCCTGAAATCGTCTTCGCAGGCGTTTAGAATCGCTCTACCCAGGGCCGCAGCTCGACCTCCAGCGACCAGGCCGAGCGATGCTGATTGATGAGGTTCAGGTAGGTCGCAGCGATGGCATCCGGATCGAGCATGCTATCGGTCGGTGTACCATCCTTCTCGACGCGGCCGGTGGCGACACTGCGGACGCCGCCGTCGATCACGACGTGCGCGACATGCACGCCCTTCGGACCGAGTTCCCGCGCCATGGACTGCGCGAGGCCACGCAGCGCAAACTTGCCCATCGCAAACGGCGCGGACTGGGCATAGCCCTTCACGCTGGCCGACGCGCCCGTGAACAGCAGGGTTCCCGACCCGCGCGCCACCATCCGCCGTGCGGCCTCCTGCCCGACGAGGAAACCACCGTAAGCGCACACAATGAGCGTACGTTCGACCTCTGCCGGATCGAGCTCGAGAAACGGGCCGCGTGTGCGATAGCTGGCGTTGTAGAGCGCGACATCTATGTCGCCCAGATCACGATCGGCCTGCGCGAACAGCGCCTTGACTTGATCAGGCTTCACTGCGTCCGCCACGATCACCTTTGCCTTGGTCTCGCGCGCGAGCTGCTCCAGCTTCTCTGGTTTGCGTGCGGCGAGTGCAAGACGATAGCCTTCGTTTGCCAGCGCCCGCGCTACGGATGCGCTGATACCGCTGCCTGTACCGACGATGAGGGCTGTTCGGGCCATAAATCTGTCTCCGTGTTGTTCACGCCAAGCCTGACGGCCGTCCTCAAGCCTCGCAAGTCATCATCACGTGAACCGATCAACCGCCTTGACCGTCAGGTGCGTATCCATGCTCCTGCAAAACGCGATTGATGAAAGCGTCCTTTGCTTCCCAGTACCCGTCGCGTCCAAGTTGGCACGCGCCTCGCTTGAGGTCGTTGTAGGATTGAACGAGGAGCGGATTGCTCAGCAGCAGATCCCTGAAGGCGAGGAAGCTATCGAGCGGCGAGCCTTTGCTGACGAGCTGTATCCCGGTAAGCGGATCGAGGTCCTCGCATTCGAAGGACGCGAAAGCGTCGGTTCTCACGGACCCCGTGTTGCGCGCCAAACGTTGCGCCAGCATCTGCTCTGCGAGCATGAAATCGTCAGGATCAACACGAATGACGAGATCCAGATCACCTTTGGTAATACAGCCAGGAACGGACGTCGCACCGATGTGCTCGATCTCCGCAGAGGTCGGTAGAAGCTCACCCAACTCACGCTTAAGCTGTTGAAATGTTGCCTCAGCCTTGGCTGCGACATCGGCCCAGTTCATGAGCGGGACCGGGGAAATCTCGCTCATTCTGCCGGTACGACTTTATATCCTGCACCACGGAAGAGCTCGACGAGCCCGTGTTGCCCGGGCAGGTGCAGGGCGCCAACGGCGATGAATGAACCGCCCTCGCGCAAAAGGGGAAGCGCGGCATCCCGCATCTGCGCATTGCGCAGGACGATCACGTTCTGCTCGAACGACTTGAAGGCCTCCGGCGAAAACCCTGCCTGCTTGGCCAATGCCATCTGTAGTGGCCAGATGGAGCCGATGTCCCGCGCCAGATATTGGCGCACCATGGTCTCCATCAGGTCATCGGCACGATCGTAATATTTGAGGCTGACTTTCAGCATGGCCAATTGATCGGGTTCCGGCACGGCCGCGAAAGCGCGCATCTGGCTTTCGAGCGTCTCCAGTCCGATCACGGGAGCACCCCGTGCCTTGACGGCTTCCCCCAGACGCACGTCGAGAGCCCGCAGGCCCGTCGCGGCACGGCGGCGCTCGCACGAGGTCAATGCGAGCGACAGGGTCACGAACCATGGCCGAAACAGCGGCACAGCCTCGGGAGGGACGCCCATCTCGCCCATCGCCGTGCGTACGAGACCAAGCTCGCCCGCCGAGATGATGCGATCCAAAGCGCCGCCATCGGCGAACATGACGATGTCGCGCAGGCCGCCCATGGCCTTGGCAAAACTCTCGGGCGACACGTCCGCAACCTCGAGCGCCAACCGCTTGGCGTCGTTGAGTGCACTGCGCACCGGCGCGGGCAAGGCATTCACCCGGTCGTCGGTCAGATGGACCGTGCCGAATAGATAGGAAGGTGCAACGCCCTCAGCCTCAATGCGCCAGAACATACTTCGGGCATTCGTGGTCGCCTCGGCCGCCGCACGCACGTCCGCGTAGGAGGTAGCGTCGCTGGCTTTGAGCTCTTCCAGCATGTCCTTGCCGCTGCAGACAGGCTGGGCTTGGGCAATGGCCGATGAATCTGCAGCGGCGGCAAGCGCGCACAGGACGGCGGCAAAAAACTTTGCGAGGTGGCGTGAAAGCACGGAGCCTCCTACCGGGCGATGCCGCACGAGGGTACGTGCGATCCGCGACGGATCAAAGAAACTTCACGTTACGCGGCGTTGCCGCGTCCTCGCGGATGGGCTGCATCGTAGACTTTCAGCAGCCGGTCCCGGTCGACTTCCGTATAGACCTGCGTTGTCGACAGGCTGGCATGCCCCAGCAGCTCCTGGATCTGGCGGAGATCCGCGCCGGCCGACAGCAGATGCGTGGCAAACGAATGGCGCAGCGCATGCGGCGTCGCCGTCTCCGGAAGCCCGAGTGAGGTGCGCAGGTCTTCCATCACGAGCTGAATGATGCGCGGCGACAACGGTCCGCCCTTGGCGCCGAGGAAGAGCGGCCCCCCAGGCTCGAGCGGATAAGGACACAGCGTGAGGTAGCGCGCGATCGCCTGTTGCGTCACCGGCAGCACGGGGACCAACCGCTCCTTGCCGCCCTTGCCGATGATGCGCAGCACGTCGCGCTCCGGCGTGGGCGCATCCTGCCGCTTGAGCCCCAGCGCCTCCGAGATGCGCAGGCCCGAGCCGTACAGCAGCAACAACACGGCAATATCGCGCCCCGCGATCCAGTCGAGCTCGGCCTCCATGCCGTCCGCGACCACCTCCGCCGCCTTCGCGATCGTCAACGGCTTGGGAATGCCGTGCGGCACCTTCGGCAGAGCGAGCGTGAGCACGGCCCGGTTTTTCACCGCATCCTCGGCCTCCAGCCATCGGAAGAACTGGCGCAGCGCCGACATCGTGCGCGCCAGCGAGCGGCTCTCCAGACCATCGCGGCGTCGTGCGGCCATGAAGGCGCGAAAACCCTTGGCTTCGATCCGTCCGAGATCGCCGAGACAGGGCACATGTCCGAGATGGCCGCGCAGCCAGCCGAGGAACTGCCGCATGTCGCGCTCGTAGGCGACGAGCGTCGCATCGGAATATCCGCGCCCATGCCTCAAGTGAGTGAGCCAGCGCGCCACCGCAGTCTTGAGGTCGTCCGAAAGCGACAGCTCCGCACCGTCGGTCAGCACGTCATCGATGCGGACGGATGGCATGAGTCGGGCTCGCAAATCGGCTTCGCCCGACCATCAATGGCCCAGGGTTAAGGAGAGGTTAAGACGACTCGGGGGAAGGCCCGGTTACACGATCTTCTGGCCGGTCTTCTTCCAATCGGCCAGGAACAGCTCCAGGCCCTTGTCGGTCAGAGGATGCTTCACGAGCGCCTTGAGCACCGCTGGCGGGACAGTGCCCACGTCGCAGCCGATCAGGGCCGCGGCCTTCACGTGGTTCACCGTGCGCAACGACGCAGCCAGGATCTCGGTCGAGAAGCCCTCGTAGTTGTCATAGATCTGGCGGATCTCGCGCAGCAGGTCGAGGCCATCCAGGCTGACGTCGTCCAGACGGCCGACGAACGGAGAAATGAACGTCGCTCCCGCCTTGGCGGCGAGCAGGGCCTGGTTGGCGGAGAAGCACAACGTCACGTTGACCATCGTGCCTTCGCCGGTGAGCGTGCGGCAGGCCTTGAGGCCGTCCCATGTCAGCGGCACCTTCACCGTGACATTGCCGGCAATCTTCGCCAGCGACCGCCCTTCGCGCAGCATCCCCTCACAGTCCGTCGCCGCCACCTCGGCGGAAACAGGGCCCGGCACGATCTCACAGATCTCGGCGATCAGGCCCTTGAAATCGCGGCCGGCTTTGGCCACAAGCGACGGGTTCGTCGTCACGCCGTCCAGCAGGCCCAGCGACGCCAGTTCCTTGATCTCGGCGACATCGGCCGTATCGACGAAGAATTTCATCTGGACTGCCTCCTTGGTCTTCGGCGCGCCCCGAGCCTGACCCTAAAGTTGAGCGACTGATTCGCGTAGTTTCTAGTCTGGCGATGGAGCCATTGGAAGGGCTGCTTGACAGTGTAGGCGAAAGCGAAGCCGCGGCCGACCGCCGTGTGCCCGTGCTGCTGCCTGTTGCCCTGGACCAGACCTACGACTATCTGGTGCCGCCGGACGTGTCCGTGGAACCAGGCGCGTTCGTGCTGGTGCCCTTCGGGCCGCAGACCCGCATCGGCATCGTCTGGGACCGCCCGACCGGCGAGAATCTGAAACCGGCCGACCCTAAAAAGCTGAAGAAGCTGACGCACCGGCTCGACGTGCCGGCCCTGCCTATCGCATCGCTGCGCTTTGCCGAATGGGTCGCCCGCTACACGCTGGGACCCCTGGGCATGGTGGCGCGCATGATGATGAGCGCCAGCGCTGCCTTCGAACCGGCCAAGCCCCGCTTCGGCGTGCGCCTGACGCCAGGCGCGACACATCCCCCGCGCATGACCCCCGCCCGCACGCGCGCGCTCGACATCATGGCGGATGGGCTGATCCGCGCCAAAAGCGCGCTGGCTGCGGAGGCCGCCTGCACGACCGGCGTCGTCGATGGCCTCATCTCGGCTGGTTGTCTTGTGGAAGTGGCGATACCCGAGAAGAAATTTCCGATACCCAATCCCGGTCACGCCGACGTGGAGTTCTCGCCGGAGCAGGCGCAGGCCGTCCACACGCTGCAGTCGGCCATCGACGCCCAGAACTTTTCCGTTTCGCTCCTGGACGGCGTGACGGGCTCGGGCAAGACCGAGGTCTACTTCGAGGCCGTTGCCCGCGCACTCGAGCAGGGCCGGCAGGCCCTCATCATGCTTCCCGAGATTGCGCTCACCAGCCAGTTCCTGGGCCGCTTCCAGAAGCGTTTCGGCTGTGCACCGGCAGAGTGGCATTCGGCGCTGGCCGGACCGGAACGCGGCCGCGTCTGGCGGGCTGCGGCCACGGGCGAGGCGCGTGTGATCGTGGGCGCGCGTTCAGCCCTCTTCCTGCCCTTCAGCGATCTCGGTCTGATCGTCGTCGACGAGGAGCACGACCAGGGTTTCAAGCAGGACGACCGCGTTCACTATCAGGCGCGCGACATGACGGTGGTGCGGGCCAGCATCGCCAAATGCTCCGTCGTTCTGGCCTCGGCAACACCATCGCTGGAGAGCCACGTCAACGCCCGGTCCGGCCGCTACCGGCACCTGACGCTGCCGGGCCGCTTCTCAGGCGTCGAATTGCCTGATGTCACGGCCATCGATTTGCGAAAGAACTCGCCGGAGCGCGGCAAATGGCTGTCTCCGCTCCTTGTCGAGGCCGTGCAGGCCACGCTCGATCGCAAGCAGCAGGCGCTGCTTTTTCTCAATCGGCGCGGCTACGCTCCCTTGACGCTCTGCCGCTCCTGCGGCCATCGCTTCGAATGCCCGCAGTGCACGGCCTGGCTGGTGGAGCATCGCTTCCGCAATCGCCTCCACTGCCACCATTGCGGCTTCTCCCTGCCGATGCCGGAGAAATGCCCCAAGTGCTCCGAGCAGGGAACGCTGGTGGCCTGCGGGCCGGGCGTCGAGCGCATCGCCGAGGAGGTTCGAGAGCGCTTTCCCGACGCGCGCCTGGCCCTGCTGTCGTCCGACCTGATCCCCTCGCTCACGGAAATGCGGGAGATGATCAGCCAGATCGAAAAGGGCGAGACGGATATCATCATCGGTACGCAGATCGTGGCCAAGGGCCACCATTTTCCCGATCTCGCCACGGTCGGGGTGGTCGATGGCGACCTGGGGCTCGCCCAGGGCGCGGACCCCCGCGCCGGTGAGCGCACGTTCCAGCTTTTGCATCAGGTGACAGGCCGTGCCGGCCGCAGCTTCATGAAGGGCGCCGGGTTCATTCAGACCCACATGCCCGAGCATCCGGTCATGGAGGCGATCATCACCGGCGATCGCGAGGCCTTCATCGAGCGCGAGATTTACATGCGGCAGGCGGCCCTCCTGCCTCCGTTCGGCCGTTTGGCCGCCCTCGTGATCTCGGCGCGCCAGAAAGAGCTCGCCGAAGCCTTCGCCCGCGAGGTGGCCCGCCGCGCGCCTCCGGCCAACCGGATCGAAGTGCTGGGTCCCGCCGAGGCCCCCCTGGCCGTCATCCGGGGCCGGCACCGCTGGCGGCTGCTGCTCAAGGCCCCGCGTGAAATGGATGTCCAAGCCTACCTGCGCCAGTGGCTGGAAACCTTGCCGGACATCAAGGGGGACCTCCGCCTGACCGTGGACATCGACCCCTACAATTTCCTGTAAGCAACAAAAAACCCCGGCTTTTAGCCGGGGTTTGCAACGCCAAAATCTCAAGTGCTACCGCAGGTACGGGCACACCCGGCGCTGGCCGTTGCTGTTGACGTAGGTACCCGATTCCGGATCGAACGAGCGGAAGGTATCTGCACAGCGGTCCCAGGCATCCCGCCGGGTGCGGCGGCTCTCGGCACGTGCGGCTTCCGAGAGCAGGATGCCTCCGACGATGGCTGCACCGACGCCGACCGCGACGCCCCGGCCATATCCGCGTCCGCGATGACGGTGGTAGCGGCGGCGATACTGGACCTGCTCGACGCCCGGCTTGGCGATTTTCAGGTCAATGGAACCTTTGGCGGCGACAGGGCCGACTACGGCAGCCTCGGCCTTACCGGCCGGCACCGCGAAGGCCAAGCCCAGTACCCCCGCAACGAGCAATCCATGCGTAAACTTCATTCGCCTTCCTTCCTCTCATCCTGCAAACGCAACCCGTTAGGACGCAAACAATAAATCATCGACTGAACAAACGAAACCTCGCAGTGCGTCGCACTGCGAGGCTGGTTCTGGATTATTTTTCAACGCTTAGCGCAGGTAGGGGCAGAGGCGCTTGTCGCCGTCATAGGTCGTATACAAGCCGGTCCGCCACTCGAAGGAGCGGAAATTCTCGGCACACAAAGTGCGCGCATCGCCGGCAAAGCGCGACGGCCGGTAGTAGGGACCGTCATAGGCATAGTCGTCGTAGTAGTAGCCTGCGCGCGGGCGATAGATCTCATTGGCGATGATGCCGCCAACAACGGCCGCGCCAAGTCCGATGGCAACACCCCGGCCCCATCCGCGGCCGCCGCGATAGTAGCCCCGGTGGCCGTGCCAGCGCCGATATTGCACGTTGGTTACCGGGCTTTCAGTCGAGGATTTCACCGCGTTCGGGGCCAAAGCCGGGCCCGCTGGGGCCGCCTGAGCGGGGGTCAAACCAATGGCAGCCAGCGTGAGCGCAGCCGCCGCGAGTTTCTTCGAGTACATATCGTCACTCCTGTCGAGTGGGGCTGTAAGATGGCGTGATCCCCAAGCAGCATTGCGGCTGCAGCAGGTTCAACGCGTTAGTGTCCAACAATCCGTCGCGGCATTGGTTCCCAACCCCCTCCCCGAGAAACGGAAGCTGCCTGTCCAGGGGCTGCGACGATGCGGCATTGCATACACGCCACACCCGTTGAAGCATCGCGTTTCACGTGCTAGACGAACCGCGGCCCTGCGAAGATGGCGCCGGTAGGGGGCTACCTGCGCAGCTGCCGTAAAGGCTACTTCCGAACCACGCCGTACTCCAGCGCTGGGCGGGGCAATCCCGGAAACCCTTGAGGGGCAGAGCGTTTCACGTGGCGACTGATGATCCGATGATGGCAAGTGTGGCGGGACGCTATGCGGCCGCACTTTTTGATCTGGCTAACGAGCAGCGCCAGTTGCGCGAAGTCGAGCAGGACCTAGCGAACATCCAGACGATGCTCGAGCAGAGTGACGATTTACGGCGGCTGGTTCGCAGTCCCGTTTTCTCAGCAGAGGACCAGGCCCGCGCCATCGCAGCCGTTGCCGAAAAGGCGGCTCTGGGACCGCTGTCGGTCAATTTCCTCAAGTTGATCGCCCGCAACCGCCGGCTGTTCGCGCTTGGCGATATGATCAAGAATTTCCGCACCCTGGCTGCCCGCCATCGTGGCGAGGTCAACGCCGACGTGATCTCGGCACATGCTTTGACCGAAGCGCAGATCCAGGCTCTGAAAGACGCATTGCGTACGTCCGTACGCGACAAAGAGGTGCAGATCAGCGCCAAAGTCGATCCGAGCTTGCTCGGCGGCCTCATCGTCAAGATGGGCAGCCGCATGATCGACAGCTCGCTGCGCACCAAGCTCAACAATCTCAAGATCGCCATGAAAGGGACCGGCTGATGGATATCCGCGCCGCAGAGATCTCCTCAATCCTCAAAGAGCAGATCAAGAATTTCGGCAAGGAAGCCGAGGTTTCCGAGATCGGCCAGGTGCTGTCCGTGGGTGACGGCATCGCCCGCGTTTACGGCCTCGACAACGTCCAGGCCGGCGAGATGGTCGAATTTCCGGGCAACATCCGCGGCATGGCGCTCAACCTCGAAGCCGACAACGTCGGTATCGTGATCTTCGGCGACGACCGCTCGATCAAGGAAGGCGACACCGTCAAGCGCACGGGCGCCATCGTCGAGGTGCCGGTCGGCAAGGGGCTCCTCGGCCGCGTCGTCGACGCCCTCGGCAACCCGATCGACGGCAAGGGCCCGATTAAGTTCGATGAGCGCAAGCGCGTCGACGTGAAGGCCCCCGGCATCATTCCGCGCAAGTCGGTGCATGAGCCGATGGCGACCGGCCTGAAGGCCATCGATGCCCTGATCCCCATCGGCCGCGGCCAGCGCGAGCTCATCATCGGCGACCGCCAGACCGGCAAGACCGCCGTCGCCCTCGACACCATCCTGAACCAGAAGCCGCTCAACCAAGGCAACGACGAAAGCGCCAAGCTCTACTGCGTCTACGTCGCCGTCGGCCAGAAGCGCTCTACGGTCGCTCAGTTCGTGAAGGCGCTGGAGGAGAACGGCGCCCTCGACTACTCGATCGTCGTGGCGGCAACGGCCTCCGATCCTGCTCCGATGCAGTTCCTGGCTCCGTTCGCTGGCTGCGCCATGGGCGAGTACTTCCGCGACAACAAGATGCACGCGGTCATCATCTACGACGACCTCTCCAAGCAGGCCGTTGCCTACCGCCAGATGTCGCTGCTGCTGCGCCGCCCGCCCGGCCGCGAAGCCTACCCCGGCGACGTGTTCTACCTGCACTCCCGCCTGCTCGAGCGCGCAGCCAAGATGGGCGACGAGGCCGGCCGAGGCTCGCTCACGGCCCTGCCCGTCATCGAGACGCAGGCCAACGACGTGTCGGCCTACATTCCGACGAACGTCATCTCGATCACGGACGGCCAGATCTTCCTCGAGACAGACTTGTTCTACCAAGGCATCCGCCCGGCGGTGAACGTCGGTCTGTCGGTGTCGCGCGTGGGCTCTTCGGCGCAGACGAAGGCCATGAAGAAGGTCGCCGGCAAGATCAAGGGCGAGCTCGCCCAGTATCGTGAGATGGCGGCCTTCGCCCAGTTCGGCTCCGACCTCGACGCCACGACGCAGCGCCTGCTGAACCGCGGCTCGCGCCTGACCGAGCTGCTCAAGCAGGCCCAGTTCTCGCCGCTCAAGATGGAAGAGCAGGTCTGCGTGATCTACGCCGGCGTCAACGGCTACTGCGATCCGATGCCGCTCGACAAGGTGAAGCCGTTCGAGGAGGCGCTGCTGACCAGCCTGCGCGGTCAGAACGTCGCCATCCTGAACGACATCCGTGACAGCAAGGATCTGTCTGACGCGACAGCCGCCAAGCTCAAGGGTGTCGTCGACCAGGTCGCCAAGCAGTTCGCCTAATCCACCAGCCTACGGCCGGGATCTTCTCGGCCGCTTCACTGTGCAAGGGCTCTCATGGCCTCGCTGAAAGACATGCGCAACCGCATCGCCTCCGTGAAGGCGACGCGGAAGATCACCAAGGCGATGCAGATGGTGGCAGCCGCCAAGCTGCGCCGCGCTCAGGAAGCCGCAACGGCTGCGCGCCCCTACGCCGAGCGCATGGCTGCCGTTCTTGCCAACGTCAATGCCCGCGTCGCCAGCAAAGCCGGCGCCTCGCCGTTGCTCGTCGGCACCGGCAAGGACCAGGTGCACCTCCTCGTCGTCATGACGGCAGAGCGTGGCCTTTGCGGCGGCTTCAATTCCAATATCTCCCGCCTCGCACGAGCCCATGCGACCCGCCTCCTCAAGGAAGGCAAGACGGTCAAGATCCTGACGGTCGGGCGCAAGGGCTACGACAACCTGCGCCGCGACCTCAGCAGGAACGTCGTCGAGCGCATCGAGCTCAAGGGCGTCAAGCAGCTCGGGTTCACGAACGCCGAGGACATCGCCGAGAAGATCCTGTCGATGTTCGACGCCGGCGAATTCGACGTCGCCACGATCTTCTTCTCGGAGTTCAAGTCGGTCATCGCCCAGAAGCCCACGGCGTTGCAGATCATCCCGGCAGAAATGCCCGAAGGCGAGGCCCAGACGACGGGATCGCAGGCCATTTTCGATTACGAGCCGAGCGAAGAAGAGATCCTCGGCTACCTGCTGTCGCGCAACATCTCGACCCAGATCTTCCGCGGCCTCCTCGAGAACGCGGCCAGCGAGCAGGGCGCGCGCATGACCGCCATGGACAACGCCACGCGCAACGCCGGCGACATGATCAACAAGCTGACGATCAAGTACAACCGTCAGCGCCAGGCCAACATCACCAAAGAGCTCATCGAAATCATCTCGGGCGCCGAGGCGCTCTGAGGCCGTTTTACAAGGACAGGAAGCGAGCAATGGCATCGAACAAAGTTGGCAAGATCCGCCAAGTTATGGGCGCCGTCGTCGACGTACAGTTTGACGGGCATCTGCCGGAAATCCTGAACGCTCTGGAGACGACGAACCACGGCCAGCGCCTGGTGCTCGAGGTCGCCCAGCACCTCGGCGAGAACACCGTGCGTACCATCGCCATGGACAGCTCCGAGGGCCTGGTCCGCGGCCAGGACGTGACCGACACCGGCCAGCCGATCGCCGTGCCCGTCGGCGACGAGACGCTGGGCCGCATCATGAACGTCATCGGCGAGCCCGTCGACGAAGCCGGTCCGATCAAGACGAGCGGAACGCGCGCCATCCACCAGCCCGCTCCCGCCTTCGCCGAGCAGTCGACTGAAGCCGAAATCCTCGTCACCGGCATCAAGGTGGTGGACCTGCTGGCACCCTACGCCAAGGGCGGCAAGATCGGCCTGTTCGGTGGCGCCGGCGTCGGCAAGACCGTGCTGATCATGGAGCTCATCAACAACGTCGCCAAGGCCCACGGCGGCTATTCGGTGTTCGCCGGCGTCGGCGAGCGCACGCGCGAGGGCAACGACCTCTACCACGAGATGATCGAATCGAACGTCAACGTCGATCCTAAGAAGAACAACGGCTCTACCAAGGGCTCCAAGTGCGCGCTGGTCTATGGCCAGATGAACGAGCCGCCAGGCGCCCGCATGCGCGTGGCGCTGTCGGGCCTGACAGTTGCGGAGGACTTCCGCGACCAGGGCCAGGACGTTTTGTTCTTCGTCGACAACATCTTCCGCTTCACGCAGGCTGGCTCCGAGGTGTCGGCGCTGCTCGGCCGTATTCCTTCGGCGGTCGGCTACCAGCCGACGCTCGCCACGGACATGGGTGCCCTGCAGGAGCGAATCACCACGACTCAGAAGGGCTCGATCACGTCCGTGCAGGCCATCTACGTGCCCGCCGACGACCTGACCGACCCGGCACCTGCCACCTCCTTCGCCCACCTTGACGCCACGACCGTGCTGTCACGCTCGATCGCCGAGAAGGGCATCTATCCGGCCGTTGATCCGCTTGATTCGACCTCGCGCATCCTGGAGCCGCGCGTCGTCGGCGAGGAGCACTACCGCGTTGCCCGCCAGGTGCAGCAGATCCTGCAGAAGTACAAGTCGTTGCAGGACATCATCGCCATCCTGGGCATGGACGAGTTGTCGGAAGAGGACAAGCTGACGGTGGCGCGCGCCCGCAAGATCGAGCGCTTCCTGTCACAGCCGTTCCACGTCGCCGAAGTCTTCACCGGATCGCCCGGAAAGCTTGTGTCCATTCAGGATACAATCAAGGGCTTCAAGGGTCTTTGCGACGGCGATTACGACCATCTCCCGGAGCAAGCATTTTATATGGTGGGAACCATCGAAGAGGCTGTTGCCAAGGCCGAGAAGCTGGCAGAGGCTGCGTAGCGCGCAACCTCTATCAAGGAGACGAAGATGGCGGCCAACTTCGGATCATGCTGTGAGATGCTCAAGGACGCGATGTCCGAGCAGGAGTTCGACCCGCTCATCGCCGTAGGCGATGACGGCATCTTGTACATGTCGGTGGGACTGGTTGACGTCGAGGAGAACGAGCCGGGCATGGTCGACTATCCGGTCATGTTCTGCCCCTTCTGCGGCAAAGGCGTACAAACGGACGCCGATATCGAGGCCAAAGGCGGCGCCAAGCCGTCATAATCGGACCGGCTTGGCTCCATCACACGAAACGGAACAGACACTTCCATGGCAGGCACGTTCAAGTTTGAGCTCGTTAGCCCAGAGCGCATCCTGATCTCGGCAGACGCCGAGCGGGTGGTTGTGCCTGGCATGGAGGGTCAATTCACGGTTCTGGCCGGCCACGCGCCGGTCATTTCCACGCTGCGGCCGGGCATTCTCGATGCCCAGGTCGAAGGCGGGCGCCGTCGCGTTTTCGTGCGTGGCGGTTTTGCCGAGGTCGGCCCCGAGCGGCTGACTGTGCTCGCCCAGCACATGCTCGATGTCGACAACCTCGACGCGGGACACTTGGCGCAGGAGCTCGCTTCAGCAGAGCACGTGTTGAGCGAATCGAAAGACGACACCGATCGCATCCTCGCCAACGAGGCGGTCGAGCAGCTCAAGGCTCTGCGCGCTTAATTTTCCAACACTGAGATGTTGCGAGTGGCCTTGGTGCGTCAGCGCGCCAAGTAGGCGAAGTCTTGCGCCAGCCGCTCATAGATCGGCCGCTTGAATGAGATCGCGAGACCCGGCAGCTCGTCCATGCGGGTCCAACGCCAAGCGTCGAATTCCTGCTTATGACCGTTACGGGCGCTAACGTCGATCTCCGAGTCATCTCCGACGAAGCGCATCACGAACCACTTCTGCCGTTGCCCGCGATAGCGCCCCTTCAGCGCCACTCCGAGCAGGTGCTCCGGCAGCTCGTAGCTGAGCCATTCCGGCGTTTCGGCGAGCAGCTCGACGGAGTGGACGGATGTCTCCTCCTCGAGCTCGCGCAGCGCCGCCTTCAGGGGCTCCTCGCCTGCAGAGATCCCACCCTGGGGCATCTGCCAGATGTAGGCGGACTTGTCGCCGATCCACTTCGGCAGGCGACGGCCGGTCCAGACCAACCCTTGCGCGTTGAGCAGCATGATGCCAACGCACGGCCGCAAGGGCAGTTCGCTTCCGGTCGAATGTGATGCACGTTCGTGTATCGCCATAGCCCTTCAGTGTCGCCGATTCACCAGCCCCAAGGCCAGCACGTTGGCATGATACGAAGACGAAGCTGAGATCCTGTGTCGATCCCGACTCACATTTTGAGATTGTGGTTAGCAAGCCCTGCATTTGCAATGGGCCCGCCGCACAGGGTTTCAGCCCGGCTTAGGCCCAATCGACGGCGCCAGGGCTGCGACCACCTGCTCGTAAACCCGCCGCTTGAAGGGCACTACCATCTCGACCAGCGCGCTCAAGGGCGCCCATCGCCAGGCCTCGAACTCGGCTTCGTGTCCGGGCTCGGGCGCGATGTCGATCTCGCTGTCGTCGCCGATGAAGCGGACTGCGAACCACTTTTGCGTCTGGCCCCGGTAGCGGCCGCCCCACGCCTTGCCCACCAGCTCCGGCGGCAGATCGTAGAGATACCAGTCCGGCGCCTCACCGATCATCTCGACAGAGACCATACCCGTCTCCTCGGCCAGCTCGCGCAGAGCTGCCGTGGCCGGCGCCTCGCTATCGTCGATGCCGCCCTGAGGCATCTGCCACCACTGCCCCTTGCCTTCGTTGTGATGGCGGGCTTCAGCGCGCCGCCCGACCCAGACGAGCCCTTGCCGATTGACCACCAGAATGCCGACGCAGGGCCGGTAGGGAAGGCTCGCAGGGTCTAGGGCAGTCACGGCTCAGTCCTCGATTTGAGTTGGCGGCGCGCCGGGCCTGAAAAAGGCCGGGCGCCGCGAGGGGCGCCCGGCCACAAAACAACGGTCGACAGCAGACCCCTATTCTTTCTTCGTCTCGTTCGCAGCGCTCGAGTCCGTCGGGGCTGGTGTTTCCTTGGCCGGGACGGGCGGGCTGACGGGCTCGCCGCGCAGCACCTTCAGTGCATATTGCAGTTGCACATCCTTCTCCGGCTCGCGCGGAACGTACGCTGAAGATCCGGATTCTTCTTTCTTGTCCTTGGCAGTATCGCCCTTCAAGTGTCCGCGCAGGCTTGCCTCACCGCGCGGCCGCTCGGACGTCGACTTGGGCTTCAGCTCCGGCGGCAATTCCTGCTCGACGATCACATCCGGATCGATGCCCTTGGCCTGGATCGAACGGCCGGACGGCGTGTAGTAGCGGGCCGTCGTCAGCCGGATGGCCCCGTTCTGGCCGAGGGGGATGATGGTCTGCACCGATCCCTTGCCGAACGAACGGGTGCCGATCACGGTGGCCCGGTGATGATCCTGCAGTGCGCCAGCGACGATTTCCGATGCCGAGGCTGAGCCACCGTTGATCAAGACGACGATCTTCTTGCCGTCGGTGACGTCGCCAGGCCGCGCATTCGAGCGTTGCGTTTCCTCGAGGTTGCGCCCCTTGGTCAGCACGATGGCGCCCTTGTCGAGGAAGTCATCGGACACCGCGATGGCTTGATCCAGCAGGCCGCCCGGATTGTTCCGCAGGTCGATGACGTAGCCCTGCAGGTTCTTGCCGATCGACTTCTTCAGGCCGTCGATGGCCTTCACCAGGTTGGAATGCGTCTGCTCGTTGAAGGTCGACACCTTGATGTAGGCGATGTCGCCTTCCTGGCGCGCCTTGATGGCATTGATGCGGATGACATCGCGCACGACTTTGACGTCGAACGGATCGTCCCGCCCCTTGCGTACGATGCTGAGCGTGATCGGCGTATTCACCGGGCCGCGCATCTTCTCGACGGCCTGCTCCAGGGTCAGCCCCGTGATCTGCTCGCCATCGAGATGCGTGATGAGATCGTTGGCCTGAAGGCCGGCCTTGGCGGCCGGCGTGTCGTCGATGGGCGATACCACCTTCACGACGCCGTTCTCCATCGTCACCTCGATGCCGAGGCCACCGAACTCACCGCGCGTCTGCACCTGCATGTCGCGGAAGTGCTTCGGATTGAGATAGGCCGAGTGCGGATCAAGCGCCGCCAGCATGCCGTTGATGGCGCTGTCGATCAGCATCGCATCGTCGGGCTTCTCGACGTAGTCGGAACGCACGCGCTCCAGGACATCGCCGAAGAGATCCAGCTGCTTATAGATCTCCGCATTGTTGGAGGTGGCGGAATAGGTCCGGGTGACGTTGAAAACCGTCGTAATCCCCGCCAGTCCGGCCAGCATCACGAACATCCAGAATGCGAAATCGTGTTTGCGCTTCATCCTTGCACCTTCTGCGGTCCAGCCGCCCACCATGACTCTGGATCTATTGGCTTATTGTCCTTGCGGAACTCCACGTAGAGCACAGGCGCATTGCCTTGCGTATTGCCCTTCTGGGCTTTTGGTGCGGTGCTCATGACGCCAACCGGTTCGCCACTAAGCACGAATTGACCGAGCGGAACATCAATCTGCGATAATCCCGCTAATAGAATATGATAGCCATCGCCTGCGTTTATGATCAAGAGCTGCCCGAAGGTTCTGAACTCACCAGCGAACACAATCCAGCCATCACACGGAGATGTGACCTGGGCGCCATATCGTGTTTCGAGGACGAGCCCCTTCGATTGCCCCCCATATTGGGTTTTGTCGCCAAAAACCAAGACGCGGCGTCCTTGAACGGGGAGCAATATCGAGCCTTTTGCCTCATGAAACGGCACGGCAGGCTTCATGCGCCCGGGATTGAGGCTCGCAAGCTGGGTTCCCTTCGGCGCAATTTCGATAGTGCCCGGAGAAAGCGACTTTATGTCGGCCTGCGGCGTTACGATCGACGCCGACGGAACAGCCGTTTTGGTCTCGGGTAGCGCGGCCACCTCGAGCTTGGATGCCGTGTCGGCAGGCGGCGAGGTGGGTTGGCCCGTGTGGGCGGCGACGGCCTTGTCGAGACGCGTGATCAGCTCATTCAAGTCCGTAACGTTGCGCGAAATCTCCGCCGCTTCCTTGCGAACCTTGTCGAGCTCGCCTTGGCGCTCGGCCAGCGACTGGCGCTTGCTCTCCATGAGCTGGGACAGCCGCGTCCGCGTATCGTCCAGGCGGGCCGTTTCCACCTTGAGCTTGTCGCCTTCCGTACGGATGTCGCCCATCACCCGCGCTAGCTCGTTCAGCCGGCCCGCCAACGCCAGGGCCTGGTCTCGAAGCTGGGGGAACGCGGTTGCCAGCATCATGGCGCTGCGCACCATGGAGAGAGCATCTTCGCGCTTGGTCATCATCACGGGCGGGGGATTACGCCCCATACGCTGAATGGCGCCAAGCAGGCGGGCAATCGAGTCGTGCCGCTGGGACAGTGATCCGCGCAGCAGCTTTTCCTGGGCTTCCAGCTCGCCCAGGCGCGACTCGATCACACTCATCTGGCCTTCGCCTTTTTGGATCAGGCGGGCCGTCTCGATCAGGCTGGCATTCAGGCGCTCCCGCTCGGACTTGATCTGGCCGAGATCGGCTTCAATGCCCAGCTCGCGCTTCTGTTTCTCGTCGAGTTGCTGGCGGCTGGCCTCGAGTTTTCGCCGGGCATCATCTTTGGACTGAGCATGTCCGGGGATCGGACTCAAACCGGCGGCAAGCAGGACCAGCACGGCCAACGGTGCCGCCATAGTCCCCCAGGCTCTTGCCGATCGAGCGCTCATCCGTGCGTGTGGCCTCTGTCACCAGGACGGACCGGCCCCACAGCCGGCATACCGCCCTGTCGATTCGGCCGGAAGATTACGGCAATTATAGTGCAGCGCAATCGCGCCGCCTGCAGGAGGCAGGCATACGTTTCCGGGCCGGTAACCAAATGCTGGCAGTCTCGTTGAAGAATTGTTAATGCGACACCACAGGCGGACGGCCCTATGATGGGCCAACAAGGCGCCCGGCCCGATCAGCATTGGCTGCCTCCTCCCCGTATTTTCCAAGAGCCGGAGCCGGCATGACTAGCCCCATGATGCCCGTGACCACGCTGGCGGTTGCCGCCGTCTTCGTCGTGCTCCTTCTCGGCTTGTGGAATATGTTCAGGGGATCGAACCCGAACACCAGTCAGAAGCTCATGCGATGGCGCGTGGGCCTGCAATTCCTGGCCATCATTATCCTGATGCTTGCCTTGCTGCTGTCGCGATGATGACGGAGCATTTGCTCCAATCTTGACCGCGCCACCCGCTCGGGTACGGTGATTTGATCTGAACCCGCTTTCGCAGCCCTAGCCGCGCGAGCAAAGCCTCCTGCAAGCAGCGCATGGTTGTTCTGAACAAGATCTACACACGCCAGGGCGACGACGGGACGACGGCACTCGGCACCCGTGAGCGCGTTCCGAAATATGCGCTTCGCGTCTCAGCCTATGGCACCGTCGATGAGACCAACGCCGCCATCGGCGTAGCGCGGCTTCATACCGCCGGCGAGCCCATTGTTGACGCCATCCTCGCCCGCATCCAGAACGACCTCTTTGACTTGGGGTCTGATCTTTGCGTGCCGGACACAGGCGCGCGTCCTGGATACCAGCCTCCCATCACCGATGCGCAGGTCGCGCGCCTCGAAAGCGAGATCGACGCGATGAACGCGGAGCTTACCCCGTTGCGATCGTTCGTGCTGCCTGGCGGGACACCCGCCGCCGCGATGCTGCACGTGGCACGCACCATCTCGCGGCGCGCGGAGCGGCTGATCGTCGAGCTCGCCTCGCACCCCGATGAACCCGTAAATGCTGCGGTTATCAAGTATATCAATCGACTTTCGGACCTGCTTTTCGTTGCCAGCCGCTACGTCAATGATCGAGGCCAGCGCGACGTCTTGTGGGTCCCGGGTCAGAATCGCTAGCGCATCCTTCGCCTGAGGCTCCCCGTGTTCGTCCCTCTGCATGACGACAATCCGCTGCGCACGATCCGCTACCCGTTCGTGACCTGGGCGCTGATCGCACTCAACGTCGTGATCTATGTGCTTGAGCTGTCACCGATGGGACAGGTCGCGGCCGCGAGCTTTGCCGTCATTCCATCCGAGTTGTTTCAGGTCGGCATATTCGGCGGCCCGGCATACGGTGTACGCGATGCAATCGCGATCCCCGAGAGCTACACGCTGCTGACCTACATGTTTCTCCACGGCGACATATTTCATCTCGCCGGCAACATGCTGTTTCTCTGGGTCTTCGGAGACAATATCGAGGATGCCATGGGACACCTGAAGTATCTGGTGTTCTACCTGGCGTGTGGCGTCATTGCCGGTCTTGTTCACGCCAGCGTCACGCAGACATGGAGCCCTGAGTCCGCCCCCGTGCCGTTGATCGGCGCAAGCGGAGCCGTAGCGGGCGTCATCACGGCCTACCTGATGCTCCACCCGCGGGTGCGCGTCTGGATCGTCGCATTCCGCATTATCCCCCTGCGCATCACCGCGATGTTCGCGTTGGGCGCGTGGATTCTCAGCCAGTTCGTGATGGTGTTCATCCCCAACGTCGGGCCCGTGGCGTGGTGGGCGCACGTCGGCGGCATCGTCGCCGGGGCAATCCTGATGCCTCTGATGCGGCGTCCGGGCGTCCCCCTGTTCGATCGGCGCCCCAGCTCGGCCTAGCGGGCATTAACACAGGATCTCGGCACGTTCGTGACCGATTGACACGAAAAGACGAGACGCCTACGGTCCCTTTCGCATTTGCGAAGTCCCTCCCTGCCCGATGCCGAGGCAAATTGCCTCAATGTGCGGCGGAGGATCGCACCGCACAATGTTTGAGAATTACGTCTGCCGCCCATCCTTCGGCAGCCCGCCGACACCAGGGGCCGCATTGTCCGAGATCACGTTTGGGAGCCGCTAAGCAATGAAGGTCCTCGTGCCCGTGAAACGGGTGGTCGACTACAACGTCAAGATTCGAGTGAAGGCTGATGGTTCGGGTGTCGAACTCGCCAACGTGAAGATGTCGATGAATCCCTTCGACGAGATTGCCGTCGAAGAAGCCATCCGGTTGAAGGAAAAAGGGGCGGTCACGGAGATCGTCGCCGTCTCCATCGGACCCTCCAAGGCACAAGAGACGATCCGCACCGCACTGGCGATGGGCGCCGATCGCGGCATCCTCGTCGAGACGGGCGAAGAGGCCGTGGAGCCGCTCGCCGTCGCCAAGCTTCTGAAGGGCGTGGTCGAGGTCGAGAAGCCCGGGCTCGTCATCCTCGGCAAGCAGGCCATCGACGACGACTGCAACCAGACGGGCCAGATGCTGGCAGCGCTGCTCGGCTGGTCGCAAGGGACATTCGCCTCCAAACTCGCCATCGAGGGCGACAGCGTCCAGGTCACGCGCGAGGTCGACGGCGGCTTGGAGACGGTCAAGCTGAAGGCCCCGGCCATCATCACGACAGACCTGCGCCTCAACGAGCCGCGCTATGCCTCGCTGCCCAACATCATGAAGGCCAAGAAGAAGCCGCTCGATGTGAAGAAGCCGGGCGACTTCGGCGTCGATACCGCGCCACGCCTGAAAGTGCTGAAGACCACGGAGCCGCCGGGCCGCAAGGCCGGCGTCAAGGTTGCCAACGCCGCTGAGCTGGTTGCCAAACTCAAGAACGAGGCGGGGGTAATCTGATGGCCGTTCTGCTTCTCGCCGATCACAACAACACGACGCTCGGGGCTGCAAACGCCAAGGCGATGACCGCCGCGGCAGCACTGGGCAGCGACGTGCACGTCCTCGTGGCCGGGTCCGGCTGCGGCGGCGTTGCCGAAGCCGCTGCCAAGCTTGCCGGCGTCAAGAAGGTGCTGGTGGCGGACTCCCCGCAGCTCGCAAACGCCCTTGCCGAGGAAGTCGCCGCACTGATCGTGCCCCTGATGGCGAACTACGACGCGCTGCTCGCAGCCGCCACCGCTTCGGGCAAGAACGTCCTGCCACGCGTCGCAGCCCTGCTCGACGTCATGCAAATCTCCGACGTCATCAAGGTGATCTCGCCTGATACGTTCGAGCGCCCGATTTACGCTGGCAACGCCATCCAGACGGTGCAGTCGGGAGAAGGCAAGAAGGTCATCACCGTGCGCACGGCGTCGTTCCAGGCGGCCGGTGAAGGCGGCGCGGCGCCCATCGAGTCGATCGCGGCGCCGGCGGCCCAGGGCCTCTCCACCTTCGAGAAGGCCGAGCTGTCGAAGTCCGACCGGCCGGAGCTCACCGCAGCGCGCATCGTCATTTCCGGCGGACGCGGCATGCAGTCGGGCGACAACTTCAAGAAGTACATCGAGCCCGTTGCCGATCGGCTCGGTGCTGCCATGGGCGCAAGCCGCGCGGCGGTCGATGCCGGCTTCGTGCCTAATGACTTCCAGGTCGGCCAGACCGGCAAGGTGGTTGCCCCGGAGCTCTACATCGCCGTCGGCATCTCCGGTGCGATCCAGCATCTCGCCGGAATGAAGGACTCGAAGGTGATCGTCGCTATCAACAAGGACGCCGAGGCGCCGATCTTCCAGGTTGCCGACTACGGTCTCGTCGGCGACCTGTTCCAAGTTCTGCCGGAGCTCGAAGCCGAGCTTAAGAAGGCCGGACACTGACACTCGAAACAAAGGAGCAGCCGTCATGGATGTGGCGGTGAAGTCGAAGAATTCCAGCCCGGCAGGGGCCGCAGCGGCCGTCCGCAAGGTCGGCATCATCGGTGCGGGCCAGATGGGCAACGGTATCGCTCATGTGGTGGCCCTTGCCGGCTATGACGTGGCGATGAACGATCTGAAGTCCGAGGCCGTCGACAAGGCGCTGGCCACGATCCGCAAGAACATGACGCGTCAGGTGACGCGCGGATTGATCAAGGACGCCGATATGGAGGCGGCGCTGAAGCGCATCAGCTACGCGCCGTCCTTCGATACCCTCACTGATTGCGATCTCGTCATTGAGGCCGCAACCGAAGAAGAGTCGATCAAGCGCAAGATCTTCACCGAGCTGGCGCCCAAGATGAAGAAGGACGCCATGCTGGCGTCCAACACGTCCTCGATCTCGATCACACGGCTCGCGTCGACGACGGACCGCCCCGAGCGCTTTATCGGCATGCACTTCATGAACCCGGTGCCGCTGATGCAGCTCGTCGAGCTGATTCGTGGCATCGCCACCGAGGACGAGACCTTCGGCAGGGCACGCGAGTTCGTGGAGAGCCTCGGCAAGACCACGGCGGTATCCGAGGATTTCCCGGCGTTCATCGTCAATCGCATTCTGCTGCCGATGATCAACGAGGCCGTCTACACCCTGTATGAGGGCGTCGGCACCGTCGAGGCCATCGACAAGGCGATGAAGCTCGGCGCCAATCACCCCATGGGGCCGCTCGAGCTTGCCGATTTCATCGGCCTCGATACCTGCCTCTCGGTGATGCAGGTGCTCTACGAGGGCCTCGCCGACTCCAAGTACCGGCCCTGCCCGCTGCTCGTGAAGTACGTCGAGGCCGGATGGCTCGGCCGCAAGACGCAGCGCGGCTTCTACGACTATCGCGGCGAGAAGCCGGTGCCGACGCGCTAGAGCAGGATCGTTTCGGATTGAATGACGTCGCCTTGCAGGCGGCGCCTCGGCCGAAACGTGAATCCTGCTCTAAACTAACAACCTAGAGCGCGATTTGCGTTGCGCATGAAGCGAAGAGCTTCCATGCGAACGATCGCGCTCTGACACAGCGCGCCGGCCACAATGTTGCTCAGCCCTTCGGGGCCGTTTCGGTCCAGGCCGGCGTGGCGAGTAGCTTGTTGGCCCATTTTTTGACGTTGCCGTGCTTCTCAAGCGGTATCTTCGCCATCTCGGCATGGGCCAGGGGTGCAACCACGGTGAAATCCGCAAGCGTCACCGTATCGCCGACAAGGTAGGGGTGACTGGCGAGATGCTTGTCGAGGAACCCCGCATCCTGGTGAAACAGCTCCGTCGCCTGCTCCAGCGCCTTGGCGTCAGGCTCGCCTAACTTCAAGGCGGGCTTCACACCGTTCTCGAACAGGAACGTTCCCGTTCCCCGGCTCCAGTGCTGCAGATGCCAGCTTTGCCAGCGCATGATGTCGGCGCGTGTCCTGGCGTCATCAGGCCAGAGCGGCGATTTTTTCTTGTCTCCGAGGTACTGCATGATCGCGCTGGATTCCCACAGCGTCAGATCGCCATCGACCAGAGTCGGCGTGCGGCCCGTCGGATTCAACGCCAGGTAAGCCGGCTCGCGCTGCTCGCGTTTTCTCAGGTCGACAATCTCGAGCTCAAGCGGAATGCGGAGTTGATGCGCAGTGGCACGCACCTTCCAAGTGTTGGGTGAAAATGGGAAGCCGTAGAGTTTCACTGGCAGCTCTCCTTTGCGACGAAAAATCGTGCCTCTCAGTCAAGCCGTATACCCCGCGATCTCCAATTTGCCTCAAGACGATGACGTTTCGACGGCGGCAACATAGCGCCCAAGGCGCTCCAGCGATACGCTGCTGCTCGCTGCCTGCTCTCCAGCGCAACGGCAATTCTTCGTGAAAGCGCCGTTACCGGGCTACATGTGGATTGGCCGCTTGTCGACCGCGAGGGCGGCTTCCTTCGTCGCCTCGGTCAGCGTCGGATGTGCGTGGCACGTGCGGGCGAGATCTTCCGCCGAACCGCCGAACTCCATCACCACGGCCGCTTCCGCGATCATCTCGCTCGCCGCAGCACCGATGATGTGAACGCCCAGAATGCGGTCAGTCGTGGCATCGGCCAGGATCTTCACGAAACCGTCGGTAGTCTTGTTGACCTTGGCCCGCCCGTTCGCGGTGAAGGGGAACTTGCCGGTTTTGTAAGCGATGCCGGCTGCCTTCAGATCTTCCTCGCTCCTTCCGACCGATGCGACTTCGGGAAATGTGTAGATCACGTTCGGGATGACGTCGTAATTCACGTGGCCCGCCTGTCCGGCGAGAATTTCGGCCACCGCCATCCCTTCGTCCTCGGCCTTGTGCGCCAGCATCGGCCCGGCGATCACATCGCCGATGGCATAGACACCAGCGACGTTGGTCTGGAAATGCTTGTCGACGACGATGCGCTTGCGGCTGTCGAGCGTGACCCCGGCCTTGTCCAGACCGAGGCCGTCCGTGTAGGGCACACGGCCGATGGCGACTAGCACCACGTCCGCCTCGATGGTTTCGGCGGCGCCGCCTTTCGCGGGCTCGATCGTGATCGCGAGGCCAGCGCCGGACTTGGCGACGCTGGTCACCTTGCTCGAAAGCCGGAACGTCATGCCTTGCTTGGAGAGAATGCGCTGCGTCGTGCGCGCAACATCGAGATCCATGCCCGGCAGGATGCGATCGAGGAATTCCACGACCTGCACCTGGGCGCCCAAACGCCGCCATACGGAGCCGAGCTCCAGACCGATGACACCGGCACCGATCACCAGAAGCTTGCCCGGCACCCGACCAAGCGACAGGGCCCCCGTCGATGAGATGACGGACTTTTCGTCGATCTCGACGCCCGGCAGCTTGGCCACGTCGGAGCCCGTGGCGATGACGATCGACTTGGTGTCGAGTTGCTGCCGGTCGCCGCTCGCCAGTGTCACGCCGACCTTACCGGCACCCAGCACCGTCCCGGTCCCATGGAACGTGTCGATCTTGTTCTTCTTCATGAGGTAGGCGACGCCGTCGACGTTGCCCTTCACGCCCTCATCCTTGAAGGCCAGCATCTTGGCTAGGTCGAGCTTCGGTGCGACCTCGATCCCCATGGCTGCGAAACCGTGTCCGGCCTCGTCAAATGCCTCGGACGCGTGCAGCAGTGCTTTCGACGGGATACAGCCGACGTTGAGGCAGGTACCTCCGAACGTCGCCCGCTTCTCGATCACGGCCACTTTCATGCCGAGCTGCGCGGCGCGAATGGCGCACACGTATCCGCCCGGACCGGTACCGATGACGATGAGATCGTAAGCGCTCACGTAACACGTCCTTCCGTCTTGCAGATGCGGGCAGCGCATCCGCCCACAGTCGATGGGATCACACGTCGAGCAGGAACCGGCGCGGGTCCTCGAGGCATTCCTTCACACGCACGAGGAATGTCACGGCCTCGCGGCCGTCGACGATGCGGTGATCGTAGCTGAGCGCCAGGTACATCATCGGCCGGATCACGACCTGGCCGTTGCGTGCCACCGGCCGGTCCTCGGTGCGATGCATGCCCAGGATGCCCGATTGCGGCGCGTTGAGGATGGGCGTCGACAACATCGAGCCATAGACCCCGCCGTTCGAGATCGTGAACGTACCGCCCTGCATCTCCTCGATGCTGAGCTTGCCCTCGCGGGCCCGCTTGCCGAAGCCGGCAATTGTTGCCTCGATCTCTGCCAGCGTCATGCGATCGGCTTCGCGAACGACAGGCACGACCAAACCGCGATCAGTCCCTACGGCAACACCGATGTGATAGTAGTTCTTGTAGATGATGTCGCCGCCGTCGATCTCCGCATTGACCGCCGGAATCTCCTTCAAGGCCGTGATGCACGCGCGCACGAAGAAGCCCATGAAGCCAAGCTTGATGCCGTGGCGTTTCTCGAACACCTCCTTGTATTCGGCTCGCAGCTTCATGATCTCGCTCATGTCGACGTCGTTGAACGTCGTCAGCATGGCGGCCGTGTTCTGCGCATCCTTGAGGCGGCGGGCAATGGTCTGCCGCAGCCGCGTCATCTTCACGCGTTCCTCGCGCGCCGCATCGTTGGGACCCGAGGGTAACCGCATCTGCTGCGTCGAAACAGGCGCCGGGGCAGTCGAAACGTAGGGCACGGTGGACGTTGAAGCGGAAGTCGCCGCCGGCTTGGCTTCCGCCGTCAGGACGTCGCCCTTCAGAACCTGACCGCGCCGGCCGGAGCCCTCCACGTCATCAGCGCCGAGCCCCTTCTCCTCCATCAGCTTGCGCGCAGCCGGCGAAGGCGGCATGCCGCCATCCTGCGGTTTGGCATTCGCTGGTTTCTGCTCGGCAGGTTTCGCCGCCGGCTGAGATTCGGCCTTCGCGGCCGGAGCTGCGGACTGTGCGGTTGCGCCGGCGCCCTCCTTGATGGTTCCGAGCACGGCACCGACGGCAACGGTTGCACCTTCGGCAACGATGATCTCGCCAACGACGCCGGCGGACGGTGACGGCACCTCGACGGTCACCTTGTCGGTTTCCAGTTCGCACAGCGGCTCATCGACCTTCACGGCATCGCCGGCCTTCTTGAACCACTTGCCGACCGTGGCCTCCGTAACGGATTCACCGAGTGCCGGCACCTTGATCTCGATCGTCATCGCCCCATGCCCTTCCTGTGCCGTGTCAGATCGTCAGCGCTTGCTCAACGAGCGTCTTCTGCTCCTGCGCATGCTTGCTTGCAAGGCCGGTCGCCGTTGCGGCGGACGCCGGGCGGCCGGCATATGCGGGCCGCTTGACCTTGGCGTCGATGCGATCGAGCACCCATTCCAGGTTGGGCTCGACGAAGCTCCAAGCGCCCATGTTCTTCGGCTCTTCCTGAGCCCAGACGATATCGGCATTCGCGAACCGGCTGAGCTCGTGCATGAGCGCACGCGCGGGAAACGGATAGAGCTGCTCGACGCGCATGAGATAGACATCGTCGATGCCGGCAGCTTCGCGCGCCTCGTAGAGATCGTAGTAGACCTTGCCCGAGCACAGCACCACACGGCGGATTTCCGCATCCGGCTTGAGGCGCGTTTTCTGATCGGTGCGATGCTGGGCATCGTCCCACAGCACGCGGTGGAAGGTTGTGCCGGCCGCCATCTCGCCCAGCGAGGAGAACACGCGCTTGTGCCGCAGCAGCGACTTCGGCGTCATTAGAATGAGCGGCTTGCGGAACTTGCGGTGCATCTGCCGCCGCAGGATGTGGAAGTAGTTCGCCGGCGTGGTGCAATTGGCCACCTGCCAGTTGTCCTCGGCGGAGCTTTGCAGATAGCGCTCCAGGCGCGCGGAAGAGTGCTCCGGCCCCTGCCCCTCGTAACCGTGCGGCAGCAGGCACACGAGACCCGACATGCGCAGCCACTTGCGCTCGCCGGAAGCCAGGAACTGGTCGAACACCACCTGCGCACCGTTGGCGAAGTCGCCGAACTGCGCCTCCCACATCGTCAGCGCATTGGGTTCGGCCAGCGTGTAGCCGTACTCGAACGCCAGCACCGCCTCCTCCGAGAGCATCGAGTTGATGACCTCGAAGCGGGCCTGGTCCGGCGACACGTGCTTCAGCGGTGTGTAGCGGCGCTCCGTCTCCTGGTCGATCAGCACCGAGTGGCGTTGTGAGAAGGTCCCGCGTTCGGAATCCTGCCCGGACAGACGCACCGGGAAGCCTTCCCTGAGCAGCGTGCCGAGCGCCAGGCTCTCGGCCATCGACCAGTCGATGCCGTCGCCGGTTTCGATCATCTCGCGCCGCCGCTCCAGAAGGCGCTGGATGGTCTTGTGGACGTTGAGATCCTGCGGGACGGCTGTCAGCCGTCGCCCGACCTCTTTCAATATGTCGATGGCGACACCGGTGTCACCGCGGCGCGCTTCGTCGTCCGCGAACCCGATCGCCGACCAGCGTCCGTCGAGCCAGTCCGCCTTGTTGGGCTTGTAGCCGTCGGCCGCGGCAAGCTCATCGTCGAGATGCTTGCGGAAGCTCGATTGCATCTCGTCGACCTCCTCCTTGGAGGCGACGCCAGCGTCGACGAGTTGCTTGGAGTAGATCTGCACCGCCGTCGGATGCGACCTGATCTTGCGGTACATGATCGGCTGCGTGAAGGCCGGCTCGTCGGATTCGTTGTGGCCATGCCGGCGATAGCAGAACATGTCGACAACCACGGGCTTCTGGAAGCGCTGCCGGAACTCGATGGCGATCTTGGCGACGTGCACCACGGCCTCGGGGTCATCCCCGTTCACGTGGAAGATCGGCGCCTCCACCATCTTGGCAACGTCCGAGCAGTAAGGCGACGAGCGCGACAGCCGCGGATTGGTCGTGAAGCCGATCTGGTTGTTGATGATGAAATGGATCGAGCCGCCGGTGCGATGGCCCTTCAGGCCGGAGAGCCCGAAGCACTCAGCAACCACGCCCTGGCCTGCAAAGGCCGCATCGCCATGAATGAGCAGCGGCAGAACCGGCGTGCGTTCGCCGGGCCCGCAACCATGCTGATCCTGCTTGGCGCGAACCTTGCCCAGCACGACCGGATCGACGATCTCGAGATGAGAAGGGTTGGCCGTCAGCGACAGGTGCACGCGGTTATTGTCGAACTCGCGATCCGATGATGCGCCGAGATGGTATTTCACATCACCAGAGCCCTCGACGTCGTCCGGCTTGAACGAGCCGCCCTTGAACTCGTTGAAGATGGCGCGATAGGGCTTGGCCATGACGTTGGCGAGCACATTGAGCCGCCCGCGATGCGCCATGCCGATGACGATTTCCTTCAGGCCGAGCTGACCGCCGCGCTTGATGATCTGCTCGAGCGCGGGCACCAGCGCTTCGCCGCCGTCGAGGCCGAAGCGCTTGGTGCCGGTATATTTCACGTCGGCAAACTTCTCGAAGGCTTCGGCCGCGATCAGCCTGTTGAGTATCGCCTTCTTGCCCTCGGTCGTGAACTTGATGTCCTTGTCCGGCCCCTCGATGCGCTCCTGGATCCAGGACTTCTGCTGCGGGCTCGTGATGTGCATGAACTCGACGCCGATGTGGCGGCAATACGTGCGACGCAGGATCTTCAGGATCTGCCGGACGGTCGCGACTTCAAGGCCGAGCACCTTGTCGATGAAGATCGGGCGGTCGAGATCGGCTTCCGTAAAGCCGTAGGTTTCCGGCTTCAGCTCCTTGTGCGCCTTGCGATCGGCGATGCCGAGCGGATCGAGGTCGGCCGCCAGGTGCCCCATGACGCGATAGGCGCGGATCAGCATAAGCGCGCGCAGGCTGTCCTGGATGGCGCGGAAAGAAGCTGCGGGCGAGACTTCGTAGCCGCGGGCTTGCGCGCGTTGGGACAGCTTGTCGCGCAACTCGCGCTCGATCCCGCCGTAGTCGCCCGTAAACGCCCCGATCATGTCGCCATTGGGCTGCATCTCCTGCACGGGCCGCGCCCAGGATGGACCGCTGGCCTCGGCCTCCGCGCGGCCCTGCGTGTCCTGCAGGCTCTGGAAGAACAGCCGCCACTCGTCACTGACCGAGCCTGGATTCTGCTCGTATTGGGCTTGCAGCTGCTCGATGTAGGTCGCATTGGCCCCTTGCAGGAAGGACGTCTGGGCAAATGCATCATTCTGGGGTTGGCGTGACATAGCGGATCGCTATCCCGTTCGGTTGCGCGGCTGGGGTCGGTTTGTACGCAAAATGACAAGACGCCCGGGGATCGGGCGCCTACCTACCACATAAGTGCATTTAGTACAGGCCGAATGCCGTTTTAAGACGTGCAGAGGCTGCCCGAAAGCAGGGCAGCCAATCCCCTGGAATGATTTCAATTCGAGGCGATCACCATCCGGCACAAACGCAACGAGGCGCGCTTTCGCACGCCTCGCAATGCCACGCCCAAGGGCTCGGATTTGACCTAGCCCTTCAAGACCTTGACCAGCGTCGTGCCCATGGCTGCCGGGCTGTCGGCGATGGTGATGCCGGCCGAGCGCATGGCCTCGAGCTTGTCCTCGGCCTTGCCCTTGCCGCCCGAGATGATGGCGCCGGCATGGCCCATGCGGCGGCCCGGGGGAGCCGTTACACCCGCGATGAAGCCGACCATGGGCTTCTTGCGGCCCTTGGCGGCCTCGCGCTTGATGAAATCAGCCGCATCCTCCTCGGCCGCGCCGCCGATCTCGCCGATCATGATGATGGAGTGCGTATCGGGGTCCGCCAGAAACATCTCCAGCACGTCGATGAATTCCGTGCCCTTCACCGGATCGCCACCGATGCCGACGGCCGTCGACTGGCCGAGGCCTGCGTCCGAGCTCTGCTTCACGGCCTCGTAGGTCAGTGTGCCCGAGCGCGACACGATGCCGACGTTGCCTTTCTTGAAGATGTTGCCGGGCATGATGCCGATCTTGCACTCGTTCGGCGTCAGGATGCCCGGGCAGTTCGGCCCGATGAGGCGCGACCAGGAGCCGGACAGCGCACGCTTCACCTTCACCATGTCCAGCACCGGAATGCCCTCGGTGATGCACACGATCAGCGGGATCTCTGCGTCGATGGCCTCCAGAATGGCGTCGGCCGCGAACGGCGGCGGCACGTAGATCGAGGTGGCCGTCGCGCCCGTTTTCTTTTTGGCTTCGAGCACCGTTTCGAAGATCGGCACGTTGGCGAGAACCGGATCGGGATGCTTGGTGCCGCCCTTGCCCGGCGACACGCCGCCGACGATCTGCGTGCCGTACTCGGCCGCCTGCCGCGTGTGGAACGTGCCCTGGCTGCCGGTGATGCCCTGGCAGATGACCTTGGTGTTCTTATCGACGATGATGGCCATGGGTCACCCTGCCTTCTTCACTTCATCGGTGATCTTCTTTGCCGCATCGCCGAGATCGTTGGCCGGCACGATGGCGAGCCCGCTATCGGCCATGATCTTCTTGCCCTGCTCGACGTTGGTGCCTTCGAGGCGCACGACCAGCGGCACCGTGATGCCGAGCTCGCGGGCGGCGGCGACCACGCCTTCCGCGATGATGTCGCACCGCATGATGCCGCCGAAGATGTTGACCAGGATGCCCTTCACGTTCGGATCGTTGAGGATGATCTTGAACGCGGCCTGCACCTTCTCCTTGGTCGCGCCGCCGCCGACGTCCAGGAAGTTGGCCGGCGCCATGCCGTTGAGCTTGATGATGTCCATGGTCGCCATGGCGAGCCCGGCGCCGTTGACCATGCAGCCGATCTCGCCATCAAGCTTTACGTAGTTGAGGTCGTACTTCGAGGCTTCGACTTCGGCCGGATCTTCCTCGGCGAGGTCGCGCAGCTCGAGGATATCCTTGTGGCGGAACAGAGCGTTGCCGTCGAAGTCCATCTTGCCGTCGAGGCAGACGAGCTTGCCGTCCTTGGTCACCACCAGCGGGTTGATCTCGAGCAGGCTCATGTCCTTCTCCACCACCATGCGGTAGAGATTGCCAATCATCTTGACGCACTGGTTGGCGAGATCGCCCTTCAGGCCCAGCGCTGCCGCGACCTTGCGGCCGTGGAAGGGGAAGTATCCCGACGCTGGATCGATCGACATCGTGTGGATCTTCTCCGGCGTCTCGTGCGCCACATCCTCGATGTTCATGCCGCCTTCCGTGGAGGCAATGAACGCCACGCGGGAGGTTGCGCGATCCACCAGCGCCGACAGGTACAGCTCGCGCTCGATCTGGCTGCCGTCCTCGACGTACAGGCGCTGAACCTTGCGGCCCTCGGGTCCGGTCTGGATCGTGACCAGCGTGTTGCCCAGCATCTGCTGGGAGAAGGTCTTGACCTCGTCCAGGGACTTGGCCAGCCGCACGCCACCCTTGTCGCCCGCAGCCGCTTCCTTGAACTTGCCTTTGCCGCGGCCGCCGGCGTGAATTTGCGACTTCACGACCCACACGGGCCCCGGCAGCTTTCCGGCAGCCGCAACGGCCTCATCGACGGTGAAGGCTGGATATCCGGTCGGCGTCGCCACGCCATACTGCCGGTAGAGTTCCTTGGCTTGGTATTCGTGGATGTTCATCGCAAGGCCGTCCGGTTGTTGAAGGGCTCAACATAGCGAAAGAGCGAACAACCTCCCGGCCGTTCGCTCCCGTTTAGTCCCGCCTAGGCGCCAAGCTGCGGCGCGATCTTATTGCAGGCATCGATCAGGCCCTTCACGGACTCGATCGACTTCATGAACATGCCGCGCTCGCCCGAGTTGAGGTCGATCTCGACGATGCGCTCGACGCCGCCGGCACCAATCACCACCGGCACGCCGACGTACAGGCCCTTCACGCCGTATTCGCCATTGAGATAGGCCGCGCAGGGCAGGATGCGCTTCTTGTCCTTGAGATAGCTCTCCGCCATCTGCACGGCGGAGGAGGCCGGTGCATAGAAGGCCGAGCCCGTCTTGAGCAGCGCCACGATCTCGCCGCCACCCTTGCGGGTGCGATCCACGATCGCGTCCAGCTTCTCCTGGCTCAGCCAGCGCATTTTCACGAGGTCCGGGAGCGGAATGCCGCCCACCGCCGAGTACCGCACCAGCGGCACCATGTCGTCACCGTGGCCGCCGAGCACGAACGCGGTCACGTCCTCGACCGAGACTTTCATCTCTTCGGCGAGGAAATAGCGGAAGCGGGCCGTGTCGAGCACGCCGGCCATGCCAATCACCTTGTTGCGGGGCAGGCCGCAGGCCTTCTGCAGCGCCCACACCATGGCGTCGAGCGGGTTGGTGATGCAGATCACGAAGGCGTCCGGCGCGTATTTCTTGATGCCGGCGCCGACCTGCTCCATGACCTTGAGGTTGATGCCGAGCAAGTCATCGCGGCTCATGCCGGGTTTGCGCGGCACGCCCGCCGTCACGATGATGACATCGGCCCCCTCGATGTCGGCATAGGAATTGGTGCCCTTGATCGCGGCATCGAAGCCCTCGACGGCACCTGACTGCATGAGGTCGAGGCCCTTGCCCGCAGGCATGCCTTCCGCAACGTCGAACAGGACGACGTCACCGAGTTCCTTGAGGCCCACCAGATGGGCCAGCGTTCCGCCGATCATGCCAGCGCCGATCAGCGCGATTTTGGTGCGCGCCATGATTTGATGTCTCCTGGAGTAGTACCGGGTGCGACCGCCGTTTGAAGCTTTTTGCGCAGTGCAACACCCGGATTAGCCCGAAACAGCAGGCTCGGCAAGGCACGTTCGCCTCGGGGTGAACCTTGGTTTTAGGCCAGCCTACCCAGGTAGGGCCGGTTCACAACCAGACGTGCGTCCGGGTTCGCTCAAGGACACTTGGCTTCGAGGCGGTCGTAAGCCGCGTCGAGGGCTTTTGCATCCTCGGATGCAGGGTCCAGATCCTCGCTCAACTGCCATGCTTTGATGTAGTCAGGCCCAAGCGAGCGGAGGAAGTTTTCCATCTGACGGTCGGCGGCCTCGTTCTTGGCCTCGTCTTCGCCCGCCGCGTCGTACTGAGCACTAAACTTGCAGAAGTTGGCCAGTTGGGTCGGGTCGGCCTCGAGCTTGGCCAGGGTGGCAATGGCTGCCTCCACGTTTGGGCTGGCGGCATGCACGGGAACAGCAACCAGGCACAGACTGACGGCAAGCGGGATAAAACGGCGCATTTCAAGATCCTATCAATTGAATCCAGCACACGGACGGCCGATATCCGACAACAGCGCCGAACTTTGGCATACGCATGACAAAAGCGTGTGCCCCACTCCCGCCGTTGACAGGTATGATATTCGACGAGATGGATAGACGACGCACAAGGCGCAAGCCCCACCCCCACATGGCCACAGTGCTGGTTCCCTGCGAGGACAGATCATGACGACAATGTCGCCCGACAGCTCGCAGAGAGCCTCCATCCGGCGTCGTTGGAAGCTTGGCGCAGCCATCGTTTTGACGCTGGCGGCAGTGCCGTCCCTCTACGCGCAGGGCAAGGTCGGCCCGCAATCGGTCGCGCCGATCGCCGAGAAACTGATCGACGCGGTGGTCAACATCTCGACCAGCCAGACCATGAAGGGTGCCCAGGGCGTCCCCCTCCCCAACGTGCCGAAGGGCTCGCCCTTCGAGGAGTTCTTCGAGGACTTCTTCAACCGCAAGGGCCGTCAGCAGACGGACCGGAAAGTGTCCTCGCTCGGCTCCGGCTTCGTGATCGACGGCAAGGAAGGTCTCGTCGTCACCAACAATCACGTCATCGAAGGTGCCGACGAGATCATCATCAACTTCAGCGACGGCAGCAAGCTGAAGGTCGACAAGGTCCTGGGCAAGGACACGAAGACCGATCTCGCCCTGCTCAAGGTCACGCCGAAGAAGCCGCTGCATGCCGTCACGTTCGGCAACTCCAGCACGCTGAAGGTCGGCGACTGGGTCATGGCCATCGGCAATCCGTTTGGGCTCGGCGGCTCCGTGACGGTCGGCATCATCTCGGCCAAGCAGCGCGATATCAATTCCGGCCCCTACGACGACTATCTGCAGACTGATGCGGCCATCAACAAGGGCAACTCAGGCGGGCCGCTGTTCAACATGGATGGCGAAGTGATTGGCGTGAACACCGCCATCATCTCGCCGACCGGCGGCTCCATCGGCATCGGCTTTGCGGTGCCGTCCGACACGGCCGTCTCTGTCGTCGATCAGCTGAAGCAGTTCGGCGAGACCCGTCGCGGCTGGCTTGGTGTCCGCATCCAGTCGGTAACCGAAGACATCGCCGAGTCGGTCGGCGTCAAGGAGAACACAGGCGCGCTTGTTGCCGGGGTCACGCCGAATGGTCCGGCCGCCACCGCAGGTATCGTTGCCGGAGACGTCGTCACGAAGTTCGACGGCAAGGATGTCACCAGCATGCGGGGCCTGCCGCGGATCGTGTCGCAAACACCGATCGGCAAGCGTGTTGACGTTGAGGTGCTGCGCAAGGGTCAGAAAGTGACGCTCCAGGCCGTCATCGGGCGCCTGCAGGAAGACGCCGACGATAACGCGCCTAAGCCCACTGACAAGAAGGGCGACAGCGGAACGGGGCAGGTGCTGCTGGGGATGACTCTGGCGCCGGTCACCGATGAGATGCGCAAGAAATTCGGTCTCGCCGACAAGACCAAGGGCGTCGTCATCGTCGAGTTGGACGCCTCCAGCCAGGCGGCCCAGAAAGGCCTCAAGGTCGGCGACGTGATTATCGAGGCAGCCCAGGAGACCGTCAGCTCACAGGACGATATCGCCAAGGGCATCGACAAGGTGCGCAAGGCCGGACGCCAGGCGGTGCTCCTGCGTGTTGAAAACGCCAAGGGCGAGCTGCGTTTCGTTGCAGTGCCAATCGACTAATCCGCACGGAACATGCGATTGACAGCCCTGCTGCAAGGGGTTGCGGCCAGGACGGGCACCGGCTACCTATCTCGCCTCAGCCCGGCCAGCGGGCCCCTATGCGCGCGATTTTTCATGCCGGAGCCTCCCGTTGAACGATAGCCACGGCCTCTTCGAGACCATCACGTCGAACCTCGCGCCGGTCCACCGGGATGGGCACAAGTTTCTGGCGATCGGCGTGGCATTGACGCTGCTGTTCTTCTTCATCTGGCCGCCCCTCGGGTGGTTTTTTGCTTTTGCATCCGCCTACGTCGCCTACTTCTTCCGCGATCCCGATCGCGTGACGCCGTTGCGCGAGGGACTGGTGGTGGCCCCCGCCGACGGCAAGATCTCGCTGATCGAACGCCTGCGCCCGCCGGCGGAGCTGGGCCTCGGCGAAGCCGAGCGCGTGCGCATCTCGATCTTCCTGTCCGTCTTTGACGTGCACATCAATCGCGCGCCCATTGCGGGGCGTATCGCCCGGTCGATCTACGTGCCGGGCCTGTTCCTCAATGCGGCCCTGGACAAGGCGAGCGAGGACAACGAGCGCCGCTCAACCGTCATTGCCATGCCCGACGGGCAGGAGATTGCCGTTATTCAGATTGCCGGCCTCATCGCCCGGCGCATCGTCAGCTTCAAGGGCGAGGGCGCCAGCGTGGGTGTCGGCGAGCGCATCGGCTTGATCCGCTTTGGCAGCCGCGTGGACATCTATCTGCCGCCAGGACACGGCACGCTGATCGCTGTTGGCCAGCGCGCCGTCGGCGGCGAGACGGTGCTTGCCGACCTGAAGTCGAACGAGCCCGAGCGCGAGGCGCGAATCACATAGCACCAGTTCAGCAGTTGGGCTGATCGGAGATCGGCAGCGATGATGGAACCCCTGGAGCCGCACCTTGAAGAGGGCGCACGTCGCCGGCGCCGTCGCGTCCTTTTCCGTCACCGCAAGATCCCGGTCCGGCTGCTGGTGCCGAATTTCTTCACGCTCCTGAGCCTGTGCGCCGGCGTTACCGCCATCCGCATGGCCATCGAGGCCCGTCTGGAGCTGGCCCTGGTCCTGATCGTCATCGCCGCACTGCTCGACGGCGTCGACGGTCGTCTGGCACGCGCGCTCAAGGCGCAGTCGAAGTTCGGCGCCGAGCTCGACAGCCTCGCCGATTTCGTCAATTTCGGTGTTGCGCCCGCAGTGCTGGTGTTCACGTGGGGGCTTGGCGAGCTCAAGGGCTTCGGCTGGATCGCTGCACTTGTGTTCTCCTGCGCCATGGGGCTCAGGCTGGCCCGCTTCAACGCCATGCTCGACGTGGACAAGCCCAAATGGCAGTCCAACTACTTTACGGGAATGCCAGCGCCGGCTGGCGCCGTAACGGTACTGCTGCCGCTCTACCTGAACGGGCTCGGCTTTTTCGACGTCCGCGCGTTCCCAGTGATCATTGCGCTTTACACTCTCTTCATTGCCTTCCTGCTGGTGTCCACCCTGCCGACGTTCTCTGGAAAGCTGCTCGGCGAACGCATCGAGCGCGAGCTGGTGCTGCCGATTCTGATCGCCCTGGCAGCGCTGATCGGCTTCCTCGTCACCTACCCCTACGGCACGCTCACCGTCGTGACATTGCTCTATCTCGCTCTGATTCCGATCAGCTACCGGCGCTTCGAGCACAACAAGAAGGAGTGGGAAGCCAGCACCCCACCGCCGGCGACCACGGCGCTCCAAACGGACAGTGCGCTGACGGTCCCGCCCGGAGAGACCAAGCACTGATCGCGGTCACCCTGCGAAGAGAGTTGCGCCAGGAAACGGCGCCCGGCTACTTCGTCTCGTCGGCGCTCCGGCGATAGACATCGTCACTGCGCACGATGTCGTCCTCGCCGAGATAGCTGCCGATCTGCACCTCGATGATCTCGAGCGGCACCTTCCCCGGGTTTTCCAGGCGATGCCATTGCCCCGCGACGATGTAGACGCTCTCGTTCTCGGCCACCAGCTTCTCCTGGTCCCCGACGACGACCTTGGCCGTGCCGTGCACCACCACCCAATGCTCGGACCGGTGATGGTGCATCTGCAGGGAGAGCTTGCCACCCGGTTTCACGTGTAACAGCTTCACCTGAAACCGCGGCCCTATGGACAGCGTCTCGAAAAATCCCCACGGCCGGTGATTGCGTACGTGCTGATCGGGCTCCTTGCGGCCCGCCGCCCGCAGCTTTGCGACCACCTTGGAGACGTCCTGCGCACGACTTTTTTCGGCCACCAGCAGAGCGTCGGGCGTATCGACGATGATCAGGTCCTTGACGCCGATGGTCGACACGAGCGACCGCTCGGAATGCACGTAGAGGTCACGGCTGTCCTCCAGAATGGCGTCGCCTTGTACGAAATTGCCGCTCTTGTCGCGCGGTGCGATCTCCCAAAGCGAGGTCCAGGAGCCCACATCGTTCCACCCGACAGACAAAGGCAGCATGGCCGCTGCGGCTGTCTTCTCCATCACCGCATAGTCCACGGAGATGTTGGGCGAGCGCGCGAAAGCGTCCTTGTCGAGGCGCAGGAAGCCCAGATCTTCCTGGGCGCCGGCCAGAGCGCCTCGTGCCGCCTCCAGGATACGCGGCTCGAACCGTTCCAGCTCCCGCAGGAAGGTTTCCGCGTGCAGGACGAAGATTCCGCTGTTCCAGAAGTGGCGGCCGTCGGCAACATATCGCTCAGCAGTCGCAAGGTCGGGCTTCTCGAAGAAGGCTTCGACCTTGAACGCCGTGCCTTCGAACCCATCGAGCGCGGCGCCTTGCTGAATGTACCCGTAGCCGATATGCGGTGAATCCGGCGTGATGCCGAACAGGACGAGCTTGCCCGTTGCGGCCACCTGCGCCGCCGATCGCAGCGCTTCGATGAAACGGGCCTCATCCCGGATCACATGATCGGAGGGCATGACGGCCAGCACGCCATTTGGGGTTTTTTGCACTACTGCCAGCGCAGCGACAGCAATCGCCGCCGCCGTATTGCGCGCCACCGGCTCGAGAATGATGGCTTCGGGAATGCCCCGTGCGCGGTCCAGCTCGTCCTGTACGAGGAAGCGGTGGTCGTTATTGCACAGGAGCATGGGCGCAGCGAAGTCGGTTTCCGACCGCAAGCGCTGCAGCGTTGCACCGAGAAACGTCGCTCCCTCGCGGTCCAGGAAACGGATGAACTGCTTGGGATACATGGCTCGCGACAGCGGCCACAACCTGGTGCCGGAGCCGCCGGACAGAATGACGGGATGAATGACACTCATAGACGATCCCCGCGGATCATGAGCCCCGGCTCATGCCGATAGCCCCTTACGTCCGACAAACTCGATCCTGCGGACGCCCCGCCTGATCGCCACGCACTAATAGCGTTCGCGGATAAATCACTCAAGGAACCGCGAACCTCAGCCGGCGACAGATTTGTGAAAGCTGGCCCGTATTCACCGCGGCGGCATACGCTGGGCCAATCGCTCTCGCAGCGAGCGCAGGGTGTTCGGCTGGCCCGGCTGAGCAGCCGCCGGCTCCCGCCTCGGACCCAACTCGCTGCGATGATGCACGTGGGCCGGCCCGGCCCGCCGCACCGCTGCCGGCAGGGACGCTTGCTCAGATGCTTCAGCTTCATCCTCGGAGGCTTGAGGCGGGGTCTCGTCTCGACCCGCAGGCGCCCGGTCATCGTTATCCGACCCGGTAAGGGCCTCGGAAAACATGGCCGCCTGCAGGGCCATCTCGACACCTGTTCCGCTGGCTGAGTGACGCCACTTCTCGACAATCTGCTCGAGCAGGGCCTGATCGCCCGCAGGTCGTTGCCACATCTCGGAAAAGCGCGCCGTCGAGCTGCGCGGCAGCGCATTCCTTGGCAGGTCATCAAACCGGATACGCACGGGAAGGGCCACGCCGTCGCCAAAGGCGATCGCCTCGCGCTGACCGAGCGCAGACAAGAACTCCAGCAAGCCCAGTCCAGTATCCGAGATCGCGGATGCCACGATCTCCTGGTCGCGGTCGTTCGACATGCGCAAGGCGAACACCGTGTTGCACTGGGACAGGATCGTGGGATCGATCTCCGCCGGGCGCTGCGTGATGATGCAGAGCGACGCGCCGTACTTGCGTCCTTCCTTGGCGATGCGTGCGATGGCCCGCTTGCACGGTTCAAAGCCCAAATGCGGATTGGACGGCACGTAGCGATGCGCCTCCTCGCATACGAGCGTCACGGGGATGCGGCCCTCGCTCCACAGCGCGAAGTCGAACGTCATCCTGCAAAGAACGGCAACCACGACATTGACGATCTCGGTCGGCAGTCCCGTCAGCTCGAGGATCGTGATCGGTTTGTTGTTCACCGGCACGCGGAAAAGGCGGCTGAGAACCTGAACCATGTCATCGTTGACGGTCAAAGATCCGAACATGAAGGCATAGCGGGGATCGGTCGACAGCGTCTCGATGCGAGTCTTGAGATTCCTGTACGGCGCGAGATCACGCTTGTTCTCGAGCTTGCCCATGCGGTCGTCGATGAGCGAGATGAGATCGGACAAGCGGTAGGGAACAGGGGTATCGACCGTATAGCGGCTGGCATCCACCATGCGCGCCCGGAGCGCCTGGGCTTCGCGGCCTCGGCCCGAGCTGTAACGCCCTTTGGCGATCGGAATGAGCTCTTGCAGGATTTCCAGCTCCTGCTTGCGATCGGCCGGGCTGCCGACTACGACCTCGGCCACTTCCTCAAACGTCAGCAGCCAGAACGGCAGTTGCATGTTGCGTGGGGACAGCACCTCGGCCCACTCGACGAAGGCTGACGCGTACTCGTTGTGCGGGTCGAGCAACACCAGGTGCGCGCCTGGATTTCTTTCCAGAATGGCACGGAGGATCAGGGCCGTCGTACAGGACTTGCCGGTCCCGGTGGTGCCTAGAATCGCGAAATGCTTGCCCAGCAACTCGTCGACCTTGACCATGGCCGGGATCGACATGTCCTGGCGGATGCAGCCGACGCGTACGCTCTGCGTGTCATCTCCGCAAAAAGCCAGTTCCAGCTCGCTCTTGGTGGCCATGCGAACGCGCTGGCCAAGGGCGGGATAGCTGCCCACGCCGCGATTGAAAGCAGCAGGTTTGCCGGGCGTCGCGCGGCTGAGCTCGCCGACGAGGCCGAGTTCCGCGATCCAGATCTCACCCTCACCTTCGCGGTGAGCAGGGACCGGAACATTCAGTGCCGACACGATGGCCAGCGCGACCGTGCTGGCCGTGTCGATGGCCAGCAGCGTACCCATCTCGGGCCGGTCGGGCATACCGCGGCCGTGATGCGCTAGGCTGTGGTCAAGCATGACGATGGCTTTGGAGCCGGTGACAGATACAATCCGCCCGATCGAACCGTCGTCTGATGCCTGGGTGCTATCGGGATCTACGAATGCTGTCACGGGTGTGAGCCCTTGTTATGGGTGGCATAGCCGACCCGAACAGTCGAACGCCTGAAACCGATGTCGCCGTGTTGCAGAGCCGAGGTCAGTCGCGCCGATGGCAGAACCACCTTCACTTCAGTCCCCTGATCGCGGCGGCTCTTGATGCTGAGCTCGCCACCGTGCAAATCCACCAGCGCCTTGGCGATCGGCAGCCCGAGGCCCGTGCCTTCCCGCCAGCGCGATCGGCTGCCGTCGACCTGGCCGAACGGCGTCAGCGCGATACGAATCTCCTCGTCGTCCATACCTATGCCGCTGTCGCGGACACACACCGCCACACTGTCTGCATCAAGCGCGTGAGCGTCGACCTCGATCTGTCCTTTGCTGGTCGTGAACCGGACAGCATTGCCGAGCAGATTGTTGAAGATCTGCTTCAGCTTGCGCGCATCGCCTCGGATCATGGGAAGCTCGGGGTCGATCCGGTACGTAAACGCATGCCCTTGCGCTTCCGCCATCGGGCGGTAGGTCGCTACGCAAGCGCCCAGAACCTCGTCGAGGCTGATCTCCCCGGCATCGAGCGTGTACTTCCCGCTCTGGATTTTCGAGATATCGAGGATGTCGTTGATCACGGAGAGAAGGTGTCCCGCAGCATCATGGATGAGCCGGGCATAATCGTTGACGTCTTGCTCGGTTAGCTTCTGACGTTCCGCGATCAGTTTCGAAAACCCGATGATCGTGTTGAGCGGTGTGCGTAGCTCATGGCTCATGTTGCCGATGAATTCCGATTTCACCTTGTTGGCGAGCTGACTCTCGATCCGCGCGGCTTGCTCGGCCTCGCGCGTGCGATTACGCAACACGGCTTCACCAAGCCGTGCAGAATAGTCACCCATCAGAGTGTTCGGTTTACCCGTTCCGGTCGCGCCCCGGTACATGACTGACTGGCCCGCTCAACATGACCCTCCAAAAGTATGGATGAGTGGATAACTTGCGGTTAATGGGCTATGGCACCGGGCTTGCCCCCCTGAATTTGCGGTAAATGGACTGATTTTCGACCGTTTTACCCCTCAATCGGTCGTACTGTTCAGCCCTTGGTGCAACGGCTAAGGGCAAAGACGAGGTTAAGATATCGGGGGATGGATGACCGGTAGGGACCGAGGGATGCGTGCGGGGGAACCAGGCGCGGCGCGTTCGATCTGCATCACGATTGTCGGAAGTACCGCAACGGATTTGGGTCTCGACCCTCCAGCACTCGGGCACGCAATTGAACTCCCCCTGCAGCCCTCGATTGAGCGCCCCTTGGTCAAAGCCCTCGCTGCGAGCCGGATCGTCATCCTTGCGCTCGACGGCCGTGGCTTCACGCGGGAGGCGCGGGCTGTCTGCTTTCTGGCCTGGCACCTGCTCGGCCGGTTACCGCTCCTTGTCCAGGCGTCGCCTCCTGGCGACGCAATCAGTGCAACGACACGGCAAGCAGCAACAGACTACGCAGCGATCCTTGGCACGGTTGTCCCGGTTGTCCTCCACGACGTCGCGACACTGGGGCCTGCCGTCGCGCAGGTGATACAACATGATCACAGCGAGAGGGCCGTGGAGCCCTTCCGCATGGAACTCACGCAAGGCGATCCAACTGATCGCTCGTTTGCTTCCGGTGCCGTCGTCTGCGGCTCCGTCCGGCCTGGACTGGACGTCGTGGCTCTCCCCTCCGCCACGCGGGCGACAGTGACCCATGTGGCTGGCGAACCGTCCGGTGAAGCGACCCTCCGCCTCGATAAGGCCTTGGCTTCGCCGTCGGACGTTGTCCTCGCCGCGGCAGACGCACGCCCGGAGCTTGCGGATCAGGTGGCGGCGCACATCGTTTGGCTCGATGGTGATGCTCCTCTGTTGCCGGGCCGCTCGTACCGGCTGCGGCTCAGCGGCCAGTCCGCGCAGGCACAGATCAGCGCGCTGAAACACCGGGTCGATCCGGCTGACCTTCACCACATCGCAGCACGCCGCCTCGAGGCGGGCGAGACCGGCCTTTGCAACGTCGCGTTCAACGCACCGCTCGTTTTTGATCAGATCACGCCAGCCAGCCGCACGGTCCCCGCGCTCGCCTGCTTCACGCTCGAGCACGTGGCTACAGGGGCGACCGTCGGCGTCGGCCGCATCGCCTTCACTCTGCGGCGGGCAACCAACATTCACTGGCAGGCTCTGGCCGTCGACAAGATGGCGCGCGCGGAGCTGAAAGGTCAGCGCCCCTGCTGTCTCTGGCTGACCGGCCTTTCCGGCAGCGGCAAATCGACGATTGCCAGCCTTCTTGAGAAGCGCCTGAGCGCCACGGGCCGCCACACCTATACGCTCGACGGCGACAACGTGCGCCACGGCCTGAACAGGGATCTCGGTTTCACCGATGCCGATCGCGTCGAGAACATCCGCCGCGTCGCTGAAGTGTCGAAGCTGTTCGTCGATGCGGGCCTGATCGTGATGGTCTCGTTCATCTCCCCATTCCGCGCCGAGCGCGACATGGCCCGCTCCCTGTTTGCGGCCGGCGAATTCCTGGAGCTCTACGTCGACACGCCGATCGAGGTCTGCGAGCAGCGCGATCCGAAGGGCCTCTACAGGAAGGCGCGCGCCGGGCAGCTCAAGAATTTCACTGGCATCGACAGCGCGTACGAGGCACCGGAACACCCGGAGATCCGGCTGCGCAGCGGTGAGCAGCCCGCCGAGGCGCTGGTCGAGCAGGTGTTGAGGGCGCTCTCGGATCGCGGCATGGTCGGCCCGATAGCGTGATCGCTTGACCTCTTTCGCAAGGTCGGCTTGGCTGCTCGCGCCTCCGCCACATGCAGGACAGCGACATGGCCTTCCTTCCCGACGCGACGACGCTTCTCGCCTACACGTTGGCCTGCGCCATACTGTTCGCGACGCCTGGTCCGGACATGAGCTTCTTTCTGGCCAAGACGCTCTCCGGCGGCAGACGCACGGGAATCATCGCCTTCTTGGGTGCGGCGGCGGGATGCCTCCTGCATACGCTGGCCGCAGCAGTCGGCCTATCCGCGCTACTCGCCGCTTCTGCGGTGGCCTTCACCATTCTCAAGATCGTCGGCGCCGTCTACCTGCTATGGCTTGCCATCGATGCTGTCCGGTCCGGATCGGCGATCAATGTCAACGCCGAGGATCGGCCCGTTGAGCCTTGGCACAAAACATTCCTTCTCGGCATGGGCATCAACCTGACGAATCCCAAGATTGTCCTGTTTTTCGTGACGTTCCTCCCGCAGTTCGTTCACGCCTCGGATCCGGACGCGGCGGCAAAACTGTTCTTTCTTGGCATCTATTTTGTCGTGCTGACTTTGCCGCTGGGCGTTCTGTTGATCGCAGGTGCCGGCCAGCTCGTCGGCTATCTCAAGGCAAAGCCACGGGTTCTGCGTGCGATCGACTGGACGTTTGCAGGCATCTTCAGCATCTTTGCCATCCGCATTCTGGCAACGCAGAACCGCTGAAAGACACAGCCATGCAGCCCAATCTCGCAGTTGATGGGGATCGGCTTTGGTCGACCCTCGAAGCCTCCGCTGCCATCGGCCGTGGCCCCCGCGGAGGACTCCGGCGCCTTACGCTCACCGATGACGACAAGGCCATGCGCGACCTGTTCGCCAAATGGGCACGCGAGAGCGGCTTTTCCGTCACCGTCGATCAGCTCGGCAACATGTTCGTGCGCAGGGAAGGCACGGACGCCAGCCAGCCGCCGATCCTGATGGGCAGTCATCTCGATACGCAGGCCGCGGGTGGCAGGTTCGATGGCATTCTCGGCGTCCTCGCCGGGCTGGAGATCCTGCGTACGCTCAACGACCGAGGTATTGCCACGAAGCGCCCGATCGAGGTCGTCAACTGGACCAATGAAGAAGGCGCGCGATTCTATCCCCCCATGCTGTCGTCCCTCGTCTTCTCCGGCAAGGAAAGCGTCGCTTGGGCGGACGCACGTGTCGACAAGGAGTGGCATCGCCTCGGCGATGAGCTGGCGCGCATCGGCTATCGCGGCAGCGTGCCTGTCGGCGGTCGTCCGCTCGATGCCTATTTCGAGCTTCACATCGAGCAAGGCCCCAAGCTGGATGCCGCTAGCGTACCGATCGGCATCGTCGTTGGCGGATTTCCGACGCGCGGCATGCGCATCGACATCGTCGGCGAAACGGCGCACGTCGGGCCGACACCCATGGAGCGGCGCCAGAACGCGCTCGTGGGTGCAGCGCATGTTGCAGTGGCCGTTGATGATATCGGCTGGCGCTATGCCGCTGGGGACGGCAAGACCACCGCTGCGCGCCTTGATCTGTGGCCCAATCTGCCCGGCATCATCAGTGAGCGCGCCAGCTTGTTCTGCGACATGCGCCATCCCGATCCGGCGATGCTGGAGCGCATGGTTGCGGAGTTGGAGACGGCACTTCCCGATTGCGCGCGTCGCGGGCGCTGCCGTGTGGAGATCGCAGAGCGATGGGGCTTTGGCGGACTAACTTTCGACGCTGACCTGATCGTTCACTTGCGCGAGGGTGCGGCCGAGCTCGGTCACGCGACCATGGATATTCTCTCCGAAGCCGGTCACGACGCCTACAACATGGCTCCCGTTTGCCCCACGGCCATGATCTTCACGCCGTGCAAGAACGGCATCTCGCACAACGAAGCCGAAGACATGACGCTGGCCGATGCGCTTCCGGCCACCAACGTCCTTCTCCGCGCCGTGCTGGCAAGGGCCAATCGCTAGCCAAAAGATTGGTTACGCGGCGGTCTTGGTCACCGCTTCGATCAGCCTGCTGATCCGCAGCGCGTCTTCCCGCGGCGCTGTCGCGAGGGCGGGGAGCAAAAGAATTTCACTGACTGCGGCATAGGGACGGCTCTCGATATCCGCAAATAGCCTCGCCGCGCGCTGCAACGTTGCCAGGGGCGCATCGGCGCCTGTATCCGTCAGGCTCTCGAGCTCTGCCACGGCGTAGGCGAGGATCCACGCCTCCCGGCCCTGGTGCCCATGTCCATTGCTGACGTCCGTGCCAACGGCAGCCTGCCCAGGCTCGGCAAAACCGGGCACCGGCTGGGCTGGAAGCGCCAACTTGTCTCTGAGGGGAGTCTGAGTTCCGAAAAGGTCGTTCGGGCTCAGTCTCAGCGTCTCGCAGATCTGCTGGATCAGCTCGAGATCTGGCTCGACCTCGGCTCGCTCGTAACGGGTATAGCGATTTTCGTCGATGCCGAGCGCATGTGCCAGGCTGCGCGCCGTCTTGAAGCCGCGCACGACGCGAAGCTCCCGTAAACGCTTGGCAAATTTCTGACGCGCTGTGGTGCCCGATTGCAGAGACATGCTGCAAGAGTAGTCAATTCATCTGGGCAGCAAAATCTTGGAACCACGCATGTCAACCGTTCTATTTCTTGCAGAACAACCAATGATTACTTAGTTTTATTTTATCAATCTTAGATTGCATCATGTGATACACGTGTCGCGAGCACCTGACACACGCCGTTCTCCAGCGCGAGGTCCGATGGCTTCTGTCCGGCGGCAAAATCCACTACATGACTGCCCCATCGAGAACCGGAGGCCAGGTCTTTGCTGCAAGCCGATGTCGACACTCCGCGCGCAGGCCCCATGACGGCCCGTGGCCGCAAGCAGTCCCTGACCATCGTCATACCGATCCTCAACGAGGTGCGCGGCCTGCCCCTGCTCGAGCAGCGCTTGAAGCCCGTTCTCGACGCCCTCGGACGCACGTGGGACGTGCTCTTCATCGACGACGGGTCGACGGACGATACGCTTGAAGCGCTCCGGCAGCTTCATGATCGCGACCCGCGCTTCAAAGCCGTCTCGCTCAGCCGCAACTTCGGCAAGGAGATCGCGGTTGCGGCCGGCCTGAAGTTTGCCACGGGCGATGGCGTCATCGTCATGGATGGCGACCTCCAGCACCCGCCCGAGGTCATTCCGGAATTCGTGCGCAAATGGGACGAGGGCTACGACATCGTCTACGCGCAGCGAACCAGCCGTGAGACGGATGCACCTCTGCACCGGTGGTTCGCGCGCCTGTTCTACCGCCTGTTCAAGGCGGCATCAGGCACCGAGCTTCCGGATGGCGCCGGCGACTTCCGCCTGATCGACCGCAAGGCGGTCAACGTCCTCAACCGTCTTGGCGAGCGCGCCCGCTTCAACAAAGGGCTCTACGCCTGGGTTGGCTTTCGCTCCATCGGCATCCCTTATCACGTTGCTCCCCGCGCAGACGGGAAGTCCCGGTGGAGGCCGCGCCAGCTTCTGCACTTCGCGCTCGACGGGTTGGCGTCGTTCACGACCATCCCGCTGCGGGTCTGGTCTTATCTCGGGTTGCTGATCGCAGCCCTCTCGTTCGCCTACACGCTGTTTTTCCTCATAAAAACGCTTGTGTATGGCGTCGATGTGCCGGGCTTTCCGACCCTCGTCATCTCGCTGATGTTCTTCTCGGGCGTGCAGCTGATTTCGCTCGGCGTCATCGGCGAATATCTCGGGCGTGTGTATGAGGAGGTGAAGGGCCGCCCCCTCTTCATCGTGGCCGAGACGATCGGCACGGACAACGCTGCTTCAGAGACGTCACCCGACACCGCGGGACGCCCATGACGCACACGATCGGCGGATCGAGCGCGGCGCATCGGATCATTCTCTGCGCTGATGACTACGGCATGAGTGCGGGCGTATCGCGCGGCATCCTCGAGCTCGCCCGCATGCGCCGCCTGTCCGCCACCAGCGCCATGGTGACGCTCCCGCGCTGGCCGCAGGACGCTCCCGCGCTTGCCGAGGTCCGCGACCGGATCGCCATCGGCCTGCACATCAACCTCACCGTCGGATCGCCCTTGGAGCCCATGCCATCGCTGGCACCTGACGGCCGGCTGCCGGACCTCCGGCCGTTGATCGTACGGTCACTGGCCGGCGGCATCGATCGGAACGAGATCGCCGCCGAAGTGGCCCGTCAGCTCGCCCTGTTCGAAGCGGCGACCGGTTTTCCCCCCGACCACGTGGATGGCCATCAGCATGTGCACGCCCTGCCGCGCATCCGCGACGGCGTCCTCGATGCGTTGGCCAAGCGCTTCCCGCAGGGCGGGCCGCTCGTGCGCGATCCGGCCGATCGTGTCGCAGCCATCCGCGAACGCGGCCAAGCGGTGCCGAAAGCGATCGTCATTTCACTGCTGTCCCGCGGCTTCAGCCAAGCTGCACAGGCAAGAGGCTTTCAAACCAACGACAGCTTCTCCGGCACATCCGCGTTCGATCCCGATACGCCCTATGCGCAAGAGCTGGCATCATCCTTCAAGGCCGCAGGGCGTCATCATATTGTCATGTGCCATCCGGGGCATCCCGATGATGAGCTGTCGGCGCTCGATCCCATCGTCGGCCGGCGTGCGCAGGAGTATGCAGCACTATCGTCAGACACCGGTCTTGAGAGTGCCCTGTGGCGTCCGGCGCGCACTGCCGATGGACAGGCCGTTAATTGGTCAACTGCTTAGTCCACACCGTCTTTTCCCCCGCGTTGACACACGCTGCAGACAGTACAGGCCAATCAAATGCCATGCAGGGTTGCGCGCCGATGCTGCAAGGCATTCATCTATGGTTCAGCAACGATCGGCTTATTTAGGGGAAGCTTTGGGGCAGTTCGGTCTTGGTTAATAGAAGCCCAGATGGAGCCGTTCTGGAGGGTGCGACACCGTCGCTGGTGTGAAGGCGAGAGGGGCCTGCACACCTTCATGAACAATTAGGACAATGGAATGCTTTTACGCAGCCACGTTCCAAAAAGCGTATGCGTGCGTAATATCGCCTGGAGGCGCGGATGAGATCGAATGCAATGAAGTCAGTTAAGTTGGATATCGATTGGTCCGCGCAGACGATCCTGCCGATCGAGTTCGAAGGCCGCGAGATCCATCTCGACGCACGCGCCTACCAGGGCGTCGATCCCAATTGCCAGGCCATGGCCCTCATCAATCGGCCCGACATCGACAGCGCCGAGCTTCCGATCGTGCGCGTCCACAGCGGCTGCGTGACGGGCGACATCTTCCACTCGCTCCGCTGCGATTGCTATGCGCAGCTTCAGGCAGCGATGGCCACGATCACCAGCGTGCCCAACGGCGTGCTGCTGTACCTGCCTTATCACGAAGGCCGCGGCATCGGCTTGGTCAACAAGATCAAGGCTTATGCGCTGCAGGACCAGGGGCTTGATACGGTCGATGCCAACGTCGAGATCGGCGCGCCCATCGATGCGCGCGACTACGATCTGGCCGCTCAGATCCTGTTTGATCTCGGCTTCCCGCGCATCAAGCTGCTGACCAACAACCCGGCCAAGGTCGATGCCCTGCGCGCAGCCGGCATCATCGTTGCCGAGCGGCTCCCGGTCATTTCCAGCCCGACGCCGTACAACGAGCGCTACCTCTCCACGAAGAAGGAGCGCATGGCGCACCAGCTCTAAGCTGGCGCGTCATCTGGCCCTGCGATCTCGCAGGGCGGCCCAAGCCCCGCGCAGGGGCTGAAACTTCAGATGAACAGTGTGCTGGCCGGGCGGGACTTCCACCGCCCGGAAAAGCACGTTTGCGCGCAGGACCGGCGCATCCCGGCCATCGACGGTCGCAAACCACCAGGGCTGCCAGATGTCGTTGAGTACGACCCAGCCCCCGTCCGAACTGTCGGCGCGGACCACGATCTCATTAATGGCATAGGACAATATGGCACTCGTCCCCGCCCTCCTTTGCGCGACCTCTGGTGACTGCCCTTCAAGCAGCACCGTCGTCCTCGGATCGAAATCGGGCCACGCGCCGCTCTTCAGCAGCTCACCGAAATTCGCCCGCCGGGCTTCCGTGGCAAACAACACGCGCGGCAGCGCGCGCGGGTTCTCATAGACATAGGCGTCGGCCGTACGCGCGATGAACGTGAGATCGCCGGGCTTGAGTCTGGGGTCGATCTGCTCCACAGGAGCGCCGGCAGCGATGAAGCGTAGCCCCAGCATGTCAGCCAGTAGCGAGCGATAGGACGGCATGAGCGGCGCGAACTTGCGCTGGTCGGGCAGTCCCACGTGGTCCTCCGCTCCGGTCGCCTGACTATAGATCCCGAGCCGCACGGGATTGAAGCCGAGCGTGTTCTCCAATCTGTGCGTCATGCTGGCGTTCGGCCAGTGGAAGCCGAGGCCAGCGAGCTCGATACGGTCGCGCTGCGTTTGACTCTGGTCCGCGGCCACCCTGCTCTTGAGCAGGGCAATGGTCTCATTCCGTGTCGAGGGCTGCAGCACGTCGTAGTGCGCCGTTGGCATGGACGACGACGTGCTAGGGCCGTTGTTCCAGCCAAGATCCACAGTTGTGAACCCGGCGAGAACCAATGCGGCAAGCCAAGGTTGTAGCGCGATTTGATGCCTGGCCCATGTCACCGCCAGGACGGCACCGCCAAAGAACAACACCCCGAGCGCAAGCGGCACCAGCAGCCGTGGCACACGACCGATCGCCAGCCCGGCACCCACCGCAACGACAACGCCAACTCCGATCACACCAGCAACCCAAAGCCATTGACGCTGCGTCAGGCGTTGCCACGGCTCGATGAACAGAAGATGGGCAGCATATCCCGCAAGAATGGCCCCGAGCGCACCGATCAGAAACACCGCATCCGCCGGCCTGCGGTAGAGGTTGACCCCGGGCAAGACCTCATACATCGCGCGAAACGCGGGCGTGTACCACCCCAGCGCGTAGAGCACCATCACGACGAACGCCAGGAGAAAGAAGCGGATCTCGCGCGACCAGAGGCGTCCCGCAAAGAGCGCACCCGCGATGAGAACGAACGGGATCGCACCGATGTAGAGCTGGCCGACATTCTGAGCGATGAACAGGTCGGTATCGCGCCAGGCGAAACTCGGCGGGCCCCAGTAGTCTTTCATATCTCCCGCTGCGCCGAACACGTCCGACATCAGGAAGGTCAGGAGCAACACCGGATGCAACGATCCCCGTCCCGCGCCGATGAAGTCGATGGCCGGCCTATTGGACTCCGCGGCAAGCAGCACCGTCAGGAGCACTGGAATGACGACAATCGCCAGCCCCGCGATCGCTCCTGCTCCCAACGCCATCACCTGCTTGATGAGTGGAGCGCGTGGCCCGGCCCCGAGCGTGAGCTGCCACACCACGCATGCTGCCAGCAGGTAGACACAGAGCAGCGCCACCTGGTCGCGCCCGAGCACGATAAAAGCACCGACGATACCCGCAGCAATCCCGTAGACCAGAGAACCACGGGCAAGGGCCCGATCGACACACAGCAGCGCCACGGGAAGGTAAGCAAGACTAAGGACCTGCCCCGTATGCTGAATGCGCCAAGCCATGGCCGCGCCGAAACTGAAGACCAGCGCGGCAAGCAGCGCACCCGCCCAGTGCCAGCCTCGGTCGCGAAACCAGGCGATCAAGGCAACGCCGCCGGCGAACATGGCTGCGAGAACCGTGAGATCGGCAGCCCAAAGGCTGGGACTGCTATTGAGGAAAGCCAGCAACAGAAACGGCGGCGAGAAGATCATCGATTGGGGATCGGAGATCTGCGGCTGCCCGGAGAAGACGTAGGCATTCCACAGCGGCCATTCCCCGCGCGACAGGCTGTCAGCCAGAAATTGGATTTGCGGCTGGAAATGCGCCTTTGAATCCCAGGGGATCGTGACCCGCCCCGACAGCCACGGCCACGTCATCACGCAGAAGCAGGCGGCGAAGGCAAGGATCACCGGCAGCAGTGGCCAAACCCCGGTCGTACCGTCCGGGTCGGAAAGGCCGGCCCCACGCCCGAAGCCTTCCGACGCCATTGTGGTGTCACCAGATGCAGTCAAAGTTCGTTCACCTGTCGTTCAGCCACTTTGTCACTTGACTTGGCAGCATGCCGTTTGTCATTGGCACCGTTCCATCCAGGACCACTGATACCATGTCGTCTGCCCGGCAAGCTGCCCCTTGTGCTGCGAGCGATGCAGCGATCGCCCGCGTCACCTCCGCGCCTGCGGATCGTCCCTTCGTCGTGGCACAACTTGGCCAGTCTCTCGACGGGCGCATTGCCACGCTGACGGGCGAGAGCCAGTGGATCAATCGCGACTCCGCCCTCGACCATGTGCACCGCCTGCGGGCGGCCGTGGATGCCGTTATCGTCGGCGTCGGAACTGTGGTTGCTGACAATCCGAAGCTCAATGTGCGTCGCGTCAATGGCCGCAATCCGGCGCGTGTCGTCATCGATCCGTCAGGGCGTGCGCCGGCTGAAGCAACGTGCCTTGCCGGGAGCGGAAGCCGGCGCATCGTCGTGACGGCCTCCGACGCTGCTTATCCCGAAGGCGTCGAAGTCATTCGGCTGTCGCGCGAAAATGGCAACCTGCCGCCGGCTTCGATCGTTACGGGTCTATGGAATCTCGGCCTCAAGTCCTTCCTGATCGAGGGTGGCGCGCGTACCGTGTCGATGTTTCTCGATGCCGGAGCGATCGATCGGTTGCATGTGCTCGTGGCGCCCGTGATTCTCGGCTCGGGCAAGCCGGGCCTGTCTCTCGCGCCGATTGCATCGCTGCAACAAGCGCTCCGCCCTGTCACGCACGTGCATGTGCTCGCGGACGGCGACGTGTTATTTGATTGCGATCTGAGGCAGCCAGCTAAAGGGGCCGATCATGGAGCGCACGCAGTCGCCGACACAGGACCCGCAGGTTGAGATCTACAGTCCGACAGCCCGCCGCTTTCATTGGTGGACCGTCCTCTTCATCCTGATCCAGGTGCCGCTCGGCCTCTACATGGCCTACCGCGGCAATACGCTCGGAATCTTCGACGATCTGACGAACAATCTCTACAGCAGCCACAAGCTGATTGGCATCATCATCCTTTTCCTCGTCGCCGCGCGGCTCATCTATCGCTTGACCCACGGCGCTCCCAAGGACGAGCCGACACTCGAGTGGTGGCACAAGGCGGCGAGCCATCTCAATCATTGGGCTCTCTACCTCTTGCTGATCCTGACCCCGATCGCCGGCTATATCGGCATCTCGCAGTATCCCGCGCTCAGTATCTTCGGTGTTTCCCTGCCCGGTATCGCGGCTCCAAATCAGGAGGCAGCAAGCACGACATTCCTGATTCACTTCTGGCTGGCGGCGCTGCTCGTGGCGATGGTCGCCATGCACATCGGCGCCGCGCTCTATCACTACGTGATCCGCAGGGACAACGTGCTGACGCGCATGCTGCCGAGCCTGGGCCGGCGCTAGCTTCGTATCAGGACGGGATCGCCAGCGTATCGGTGTGGCCCACCTCGGCGCCTGTGCGGGCAACCCTCGCCCAGGCGTCGATGGTCTTGTCATCAACCTTGCCGGTCTCGCGAACGGCACCTGCGAACCCGGATGCCAGATCCTGTACGAGCGCATGGTCCTTGGCCGCCAGCACCCAGGGACTATCGCCCTCCAGCACGCTGTAGTCGGACACGCGAAAGGCATCGGCGAGATGGACCGGCGCCGTCGGGCCCGCCGACAGCCCAAAACCCTTGTCGGTCATCTGGTGCGCGTGGAAGGCGGCAATCATCGCGTTGTCACTCGGCTGCCGCGGCGTCCAGCGCTGGATGCCATTGTAGGTCAGCACCGTGAAGAACACGGCGCGCCGCTGCGCCACCGCGCGCGCAAACGTCTTGATGAACGGCACCGAGCACAGATCGAACAACGCCGACGCTGTCACGAGATCCGGCTTGAGCCCAAGCGCGCGCTCGAGATCGGCATTGAGATCGGCCTGCCGGAATTGCACACGGATCTGCTTGTTGCCTTTCACAAGCGCCAAATGCTCTCCATCTGCCTCGGCCGTATCAGCCCACTGCTGCAGCCGCGCGCGGGCAGCTGCCAGCAACCGCTCGTCATAGTCCACGAGGGTCCAGCTCTGCGCGTTGGGCAAAAGGGCCGCCGTCGCTCTCAAATTGGACCCGGTGCCGCAGCCGAGATCGACCACCTCAACAGCCGCCTGAGCCTGAAAGCGCGCACTCAAGGCCTGTGCCAGCTCGGGGCTGCGCGAGCGATGATCGACCGGCTCCCTGAGCGCCAGCCATTCCGGCGAAAACCCGCTCATGCCGCAATCCTCCGCAACACGTCCGCAATCGTCTGCGCGGTCTGCTCCCAACGCGGCAGCCTTTGTCCGGCCTGCCATGAGGCTTCGCCCATAGCGGCGCGCAATTCTGGTTCACGCAACAGCCGGCCGACAGCTTCGGTCAATGCGCCAGCATCTCCGGGCGGGACCTTCAACGCCGCGGCTTCCGGAGCCGTATCCGCCGCCGCGCCGCCCGTTGTACACACGATGGGGAGGCCGCGCGCCATCGCTTCGGCCAGCACCATTCCATACCCCTCGTAGAGCGAAGGCATCACGAAAATATCGGCAGACGCATAGTGGGCGTCCAATTGATCCTGATCAGCAGGCCCTGTCAGAGTGATGCGGTCTTGCAAGCCGCTCCGCGCGATCTCCGCCGTGACCGACGCCAACGCTTCGGCGCTGCGATCGACGGCCCCGACGATGGTCAGGCGCCAGTCGAGACCAGTCAAAGGCGCCATGGCCCGAACGAGCACATCATAGGCTTTGCGCGGCACGACAGATCCGACAGCCAGCAGCTGCAAGGGCTTGCCTGTCCCCTTGGCACGGTCTGCCGCATCGGTGCCCGGCTCCGCAACGGTTATTTTGCTTTCCGGCACTGCGAAATCCGTGGCCAGGGTCTTGGCCGTCGCCCGGCTCGTCACGACAACATGCTGCGACAAGACCAAGGCCTCCATTTCCAGCTTGTGCAGCTCGGCCTGCCGCGCAGCACTCAAACCTGCTTCCAGGCACAACGGATGATGCACCAGCGCGACGATGATCTGGCCCACGCCGCGCAGCATCACATCCGGCATCGCGCCATAGGCAAGGCCGTCGATGAGCAGGATGGTGTCGAGCGTTTCACCCGAGAAAAGACGTTGCGTTTCGCTGAGATCAGCCGCGGTCGGCTGCGGATAGCTCCCGGGCAGCACCAGATGCCGGACGTCGATCCCAAGCGACGGAAGCAAGGCCAGCACGCGCCGGTCGTAAGCATATCCGCCCGTCGGCAGAGTGATGTCCCCCGGAATGGCGAACGCGACGCGGGTCATTCGCCCCCATCTTGTGCACAAAAGAAGAAGTCAGCACGAGCGGCATCGCACCTGGATCCCGACCTTCGTCGGGGATGACGTGGAGAGAGATGCAAGACCGCCTCTCCCCTGGCGTCATGCCGGCGCAGGCCGGCACCCAGATGCCGTACCACAAATGCTGGGGTTGAGTCCTGCATACCTCTAGCCGACCGGCCCCTCGAACCAGGCCCGTGCCAAATCCGTCTCGTGCAACGTCACCCGGATTTTGGACAGGCCCTTGCCGTCCTCTCCCAGCGCGCCATCCTTGGCAGCCTTCGCCACCGCATCGAACACGTAGCGGCACAGGAACTCGGTGGTGGTGAGCTTGCCCTTGAACTCCGCAAGGGCATCCAGATTTTTGTACGCAAGCGGCTTCAGCGTTTTGCTCAGCACATCCAGCGCGGCGCCGATGTCGACCACCACGTTCTGCTTCGTGAGCGCCTCGCGGAAAAACGCGACATCGACGACGAACGTCGCGCCGTGCATGCCTTGCGCCGGACCAAAAAACGGATCGGGAAGGCTGTGGGCGATCATGATCCGGTCACGGACTTCAACGGCGTACATGCGTGTGCTCCAGTGTCTTGGGTTGTCAGGCGGCCGGCCGCTCGCCGAGCGATTGGGAAAATCGGATCAAATAGCCATCTGGATCTTGCAACCAGATTTCTCGAGCGCCGGACATTGTGGAGCCCACGCGGCGCCAGCGTTCTTCGGGTCCCAAGTATACCGGCCAGTTCATCGCCGCAACGGCTTGGATGATCGGTGTCAGGTCCGTTGCGCTGATTTCGAAGCTGATTCCGCGCCCAAACGGCTTCTGCATTTCTCCTGTGATCAGAACGCCAGGGCGTGAGCCCATGTCATCCTGATGCAGCATCACTTGAGCTCCTTCTCGCTCAATGAACGCAAAACCCTCCTCCGGTCGGGTGTAGCGAACGGCAAAACCCAGGATTTCAAGCCAAAAGCGAAGGCTCGCCTCGATATCGCTGACCTTGAGTTCGGGCACGAGTTTGGCAAACGATACGTCCGTCACCGTCCATCCTCACGGATACCGGATCACGGGCGCGAGCCCGTCGGCGCCGGGCGCGAGCGCCTTGGGCAGGGCTTCCGCGGCGGCGTCAAAGGCAATTTCCTTGGCAACCAGCACATCGAGCGCGGCGTCTTGCAGCAGCCCCAAGGCGGCTTCAAGGCGGCGGCGATAGCTCCAGCGCGGACGCCGGGCGGGCGACACCTGGCCCACCTGCGACGAGATCAGTTTCACCCGCCGGCTGTGAAAGGCCCCTCCGAGATTGGCCGTCACCGGCGTCTCACCGTACCAGCTCATCTCGACAACGGTCGCTTCCATGCCGGCAGCGGCAATGGCTGTTCCAAAACCGGCAGACGTCGAGCTGGCATGAAATACCACGTCCGCGTCCTGCGGAGCTTTGTCCGGCGTCGCGAACCCAAATCCCAGGTGCTTGGCAAGCTCCGCACGGCTCTTGTCTGTATCGACCAGCGTAACCTGGGTTCCGGGCAGGCGAGCCGACAGGTAGGCGATCAACAGCCCGACGATACCTCCGCCCACCACGGCAATGCGGTCCCCCGGACCGGCGCCGCCATCCCAGAGGCCGTTCAGCGCTGTCTCCATGTTGGCGGCGAGTGTCGCCCGGCGCGCCGGGACGCCATCGGGAACCGGCGCCAGCATCGCCACCGGGGCGACGAAATGGTCCTGGTGCGGGTGAAGGCAGAAGACTGTTTGTCCGACGAGCTCCTTCGGGCCTTCCTCCACGACACCCGTCGCGCAATAGCCGTATTTTACGGGGAAAGGAAACGCGCCTTCCTGGAGGGGGGCACGCATGCGCTCCCATTCGCTTGCGGCGACAGCTCCCGTGAGGATTAGGCGTTCTGTGCCCCGGCTGACCCCGCTGAACAGCGTTTTTACGAGGGCTTCGCCCGGAACGGGCCATGCCAAGGGGGCTGCCCTCAACTCCACGACGCCTTTTTTGACGTACCAGACGGCCCGCGCAACACGGAGCTTGCCCGTTGACCGGCGATTCGCCATTGTGCCCGCCTTCACGCCGGGTTTCGTCATGGGTGCGCACCGCGCATTGAAGCTGCAACCAAGATTGTCATGAGCGAAACTCTCGAGACGACCTCGCGGCCGGGTTCACGCCCGGGCGCTATGAGCCTTACGACACCGACTGGCCTCCAGGCAAACGCCGAGCTTGCCGGACGGCGTCGCTTTGTCCTTGTCCTCAACGTGGTGACCTGGCTCGCCATGATGTGGGTTGCCGCCCGCATCCTCGGCACCGGCGGGTGGACGGTGACCGATATCATCCTCCTCATTTGCTTTGCCGCCGGCACGCCCTGGACCGTCCTCGGCTTCTGGAACGCGTTGATCGGCCTCTGGCTCCTGCACTTCCACAAGGACCCGATGGCCGAGGTCGCGCCCTACGCGGCCGCCGGCGACAATCCCGAGCCGCTGCGCATCAAGACCGCGATCCTCATGACGCTGCGCAATGAGGATCCCGCGCGCGCCATCCTTCGGCTGCGCACCGTCAAGGCCGGCCTCGATGCTACCGGAGACGGGCACACCTTCAGCTACTTCGTGCTGTCGGACACCAATGACCCGGCTGTTGCAACTGCCGAGGACCAGGCCATCGCTGCCTGGCGTGCCGAGGACGCCGACCGCGATCGCATCGTCTATCGCCGCCGCACCGACAACACCGGCTTCAAGGCCGGCAACGTGCGCGACTTTTGCGAGCGGTGGGGCAAGGACTACGAGCTGATGCTCCCGCTCGACGCCGATAGCTTGATGTCGGGCACGTCGATCATCCGCCTCGTGCGCATGATGCAGGCGCATCCGAAGATCGGCATCCTGCAGAGCCTCGTCGTCGGCATGCCCTCGTCGTCGGCCTTCGCGCGCATCTTCCAGTTCGGCATGCGCCACGGCATGCGCTCCTACACGATGGGTCAGGCCTGGTGGGTCGGCGATTGCGGCCCGTTCTGGGGTCACAACGCCGTCGTGCGCATCAAGCCGTTCTTCGAGCAATGTGAGCTTCCGATCCTGCCTGGCAAGCCGCCGCTCGGCGGCCACGTGCTCTCGCACGACCAGGTCGAAGCGACGTTCATGCGCCGCGCCGGGTACGAGGTGCGCGTCCTGCCCGTCGAGAACGACAGCTGGGAGGAGAACCCTCCCACCATGCTCGATTTCGCCAAGCGCGACGTGCGCTGGTGCCAAGGCAACATGCAATACATCAAGCTTCTGGACACGCCCGGCCTTTATCCCATGAGCCGCTTCCAGCTGGTCTGGGCGATCCTGATGTTCGTCGGCATTCCCGCCTGGACGCTGATGATCGCGCTGCTGCCCGTCGCCGCCTGGGAAGCGCGGAGCATTCGCCATTTCCCGACCGGTTTGGCTATCGGCCTCTACATCGTGTTCTTCACGATGTACCTGATGCCTAAGATCGCCGGCTTGATCGATGTCGTGCTCACCAAGGGCGGAGTTGCCCGCTATGGTGGTCCCGTGCGCTTTCTTGCCGGCGCAGCAATAGAGCTGGTGTTCTCGTTTCTCCAAGGCGCCGTCTCGACGATCCGCACGTCGATCTTCATGATCGGCCTGGCCTTCGGAAAATCCGTTGTCTGGGGCGGCCAGTCGCGCGACGCCTACGGCATCTCCTGGCGCACGGCGATCGAAAATCTGTGGCCGCAGACACTGTTCGGTGTCGTGGTGTGCGGCCTGCTGCTCCTCGCTTCCCCGCCCGTTTTCTGGTGGAGCCTGCCGCTCACCGCTGGCTACCTGCTGGCTGTTCCGTTCGCGGTCATCACGGCCTCGCCGAGCCTCGGCCGTTGGTTCAAGAAGGTTGGCCTCTGCGGAATTCCGGAAGACTTCTCCGAGCCTGCCGAAATTAAAGCCGTGCTACGGTGACCGCGTCATGACGAGGGCTGTGCCATTCTCGACCGCACTGTGTGCCCAGTGCGGTTGCCGCACCCACAGCCGTCACCCCGACGAAGGTCGGGGCCCAGAAGCATATCCGCTCACTCAGCATGCGTTCCAGGGCATCTGGATCCCGGCCTGCGCCGGGATGACGCCAGAGAACATGGTAAGCCTGACGTTCCAGATCACGACGAACGCCGCCGGGATGGCTCTGGGGGATTGATGGCTAAAACGTCCGTCATTTCTGACCTCAAACGCAATCCCGAGTTCGCCAGCCTTCAGCGTTCTCTCGACGTTTATTATGGCGATGCGGCCCGCGATAGCGCCATGGATGCGCTCTATACGGGTTTCCTGAAATCCGGCCAGCTCGCCTTCGACATCGGCAGCCACGTCGGCGACCGCATCGGCAGCTTTCGACGGCTCGGCGCGCGTGTCGTCGCACTCGAGCCGCAGCCGCTCTGCGCCCGCGCGATCCGCGAGATCTATGCAGGGGACGGCAACGTCAGCCTCGTCGAAGCGGCCTGCGGCCCGAAGGCAGGCATACTGACCCTGCACATCAACTCGCGCAATCCGACGGTCACGACGGCCTCGGATGACTTCGTTCGTGCCGCCGATGGCGCCGGCGGTTGGGAGGGCCAGGTCTGGGATCAATCGATCGATGTGCCGGTGACCACGTTCGACAAATTGATCGCAGACCATGGGATGCCTGACTTCGCCAAGATCGACGTCGAAGGTTTCGAGGCTGATGTCTTGGCGGGACTGACGACGCCCGTTCCAGCGCTCTCGTTCGAATTCACGACCATCCAGCGCGATGTCGCCCTCCGCTGTCTCGACCGTCTCGATCAGCTCGGCACTTACCAGTTCGACGTCGCGCTCGGTGAAGCCCAGCGCCTCACCTTTGAGCACTGGATCACGGCGGGTGAGATGAAGTTGCATATCGAATCCCTGCCCCACGAAGCCAACTCGGGCGACGTTTACTGCGTGTTGCGGAAGTAGCGGCAAAAGTGCACGGGCTGCCCCAATGTGCAGCCCGGCAAGCACCAGACTTGAGGCCTTGCGAGACCACGCCTATGCGCAACACATTTTGGTCCACGCTCGCTCTGCTTACCGTGCTCCTGGCAAGCTCGGCTCCATCCGACGCCGCCTCCCTCGACGGCCTCGCCGTCGAAGTCGGAAATGCCAGCGAGCCGGTGCTGTGCGCCGAGAAGGACAACATCACGATCAATCTGCAGTCGGGTGCCGTGCGCCGTTTCCGGATCGAGGCTGCTCATCCCGCCTACATCGGCACGCTGGTTCGCGACAGTTTCGAAGCTGACTGGACCGCATGCGACATTCCCGGCAATCCCGACAAGCCGGCCGCGACGCCCCCGCAGCGCAAGACACTGTATGAAGACATCGATATGTGGGTGGTCGGGCTGAAATTCCCTGCGTTCTGGCGCCCTGCCACGGCAACGGTGCGCATCGGCGATCGCATCGAGACCGGCCTGCATCTCCTGCAGGTCTGGATGATCCGCCCCATGGGTGGCGAGGAAGTTCTGGTCCTCTATCCGCAGGATGGCTACTGGCGCGCCCGCCCACTCGCGCCGTCCGGTATGGCTCCGACAGCCTTCGGCTCATCATTTCTAGTTGGCCCGGTTGAGATCGACGAACGCCCCATTGTCCGCATCTCCGAAATTGCCTTTGAGCCGAAATCGCGCGCCTTCACTCTCAAGTTCGATCGCGGTGGCTCGGCGACGGTGACGATGGCCAAGGTCGATCAGAACCGCAATGTGCTCGACGTGAGCTTCGACAAGGCCATTGAAGGCCGGCCCTTCGCCGCTTTGCGTTCCATGTATGTCACGGACTTCAACAATGACGTCGCGCGCATTGCCGTGCGCGAGAAGGATGCGAAGGGTTGGAGCGAGAACAGCATCATGGCCTTCAAGCGCGCCACGGCAACCGATGTCTGGGCCGGCCGGATCGCCCCCTCACGACACAATACGTCATCGCCGGACATGGTCTTCAGCGCGTTCGGCCCAGAGAGCAAAGCGGTTCCGGCCAAGAAGTAAATCCCTGGCTCACGCGAGATATGCCATCGCGGCAATGGCAGGCGGCGTTCCCGGCGCAAAGAGCCGTGCCAGCTTTGCCGGATCGATCTCGCCGCCATCCATTACCTCGTGCCGGTGCAAACCAGCGGCGATGAACAGGGAGTCCATGCCGGCGCCCTGCGCCGCCGCGAGATCCGTACGGATGGCATCGCCGATCGCCAGGACGCGCCCCGGAGATACGGCACCCTTGCGCAATTCCTCGGCCTTGCGCAGCGCCGCCTGATAGGCCGAAGGATGCGGCTTACCCGCCCAGTAGACGGGCCCGCCCATCTCCTCGTAGAGCGCGGCGATGGCACCGGCGCACGGAAGGCGATCCGGTCCGACATCCACCATCAGGTCAGGATTGGCGCAGACGAACGGCAGCTTGCGACGCAGAGCTGTTTCCAGTAGTCCGCGATAGTCCTCAGCGGTCTCCGTCCGGTCATGCACGAGGCCGCTGCACACGATGGCATCCGCCTCCGCAAGTTCAGCCCTGCGTCCCGGCAAGCGCTCAAACAGCGCGCGATCGCGAGGTTCCGGCCCGATGCAATAGATGCGGACATATCCCATGTCCTCGACGTGACGCAGCGCGATATCGCCTGAGGATACGATCACGTCCCACGCATCGCGTCGCACGCCCTTGCCATCGATGACCGTCGCGACCTGATCCGAAGGAAATGGCGCGTTCGACACCAGCACGACGGTGCCGCCACGCCCCCGGAATCCAGCCAGGGCCTCGCCAGCGGCGGCGTAGGCGGCGTGCCCGTCGTGAATGACGCCCCAGACATCGCAAAAAACCACGTCGTAGCGTGCCAGCAACGGGCCTGCTGCGGTGATGATTGGCGGGTTTGTTGTTGGGGTATCCATCGAACGCAATCTCGTGCCATGCTGGATCATATGCAGTAGGATAGGTCATCCTGGCTCGCCCCTCCACGCGACATGGAGCAGTCTGGCGGCCAGCGTAGCAGCCATGTATCCCTACCCAGCATAAAACACACGGCTGCACTAGGGTTCTGACACGTCTCGACGATCATCCGGGAGAACACGTTGAAGCCATTCGCCTACGAATGCCCGACCACGGTCAAACAGGCCGTCGCCGCGCTCGGGCAGGGCAATGCTCGCGCGCTGGCCGGCGGCACGGACCTCATCGTGCAGATGCGCGAAGGCCGCAGGTCGGTCGACCGCGTCGTCGACCTCAAGCGCATCCCCGAGTTGACGGCAATCACGGGACAGGCGGATCGCGGCTTCCGCATCGGCGCAGGTGCAAACTTCAACGCCATCGCCAACCACAGGGCATTGGCAAACACCTATCCTGCGGTGGCGGACAGCGGACGCCTCGTCGGCAGTCTGCAGGTGCAGAATCGCGCGGGCCTGGGTGGCAATATCTGCAACGCTGCCCCTTCCGCAGACGCCGTACCCGTCGTCATCTGCCTCGGCGCACGCGCGGAGATCGCCGGGCCCGCTGGCCGCCGCGAAACCACTGTCGAGGCGCTCTTCGCTGGCCCCGGACGCAACACACTGGCGCCGGGCGAGATACTCGTTTCCATTATTCTTCCCCCCGTGACGCAAAAAAGCGCGAGCTGTTATCTGCGCTTCACTCCGAGACGCGAGATGGACATTGCCGTGGCCGGCGCGGGGGCATGGATCAGCCTCGGCAAGGACGGTGTGATCGAGGACGCACGCATCACGCTCGCGGCAGTCGCGCCTGTGCCGCTGCGAGCGCTGAAGGCAGAGCAGCACCTCAAGGGTGGTCAAGCATCCAAGACTTTGTTCGAGGAAGCAGGCCGCATCGCCGCGCACGAAGCCAAACCCATCGGCGACACGCGTGGCTCTGCCGAGTATCGCCGTGAGCTCGTATCCGTTCTGACACGTCGCGCGCTCTTGGCCTGCGCCAGCGACCTCAAGCTCAGGATCGCCTAGATGAAGTCTGTCGTTCATTGCGAGATCAACGGAGAAGACCGCGAGGTTCTGGCGGACAGCCGCGATACGCTGCTGGACCTCTTGCGCGATCGCATTGGCCTAACCGGCACCAAGGAAGGCTGCGGCAACGGCAACTGCGGCACATGCACGGTGCTGTTCGATGGCGAGCCCGTGAACGCCTGCCTCGTGCTGGCGGCGGAAGCGTCCGGCGCCAGCATCACCACGATCGAAGGTCTCGCCAACGGCAACGTTCTCGACGCCGTGCAGCAGGCTCTCATTGCCCACGGCGGAACCCAGTGCGGCTTCTGCACGCCCGGCATCGCCATGTCTGCAGTTGCTCTGCTGAAGCGCAACGCAACACCGTCCGACGATCAAATCCGTCATGCGATCGCCGGCAACCTCTGCCGCTGCACCGGATACGATAAGATCGTCGAAGCCATCCGATCCCTCACCACATCCGGCAATGAAGCTGCGACGCCATGACAGTGACAACGCCTCCTCCCTCAGAGCAGAAAGTCGTCGGCCGCCGCCTCTCACGTGTCGATGCAGGCGAGCGTGTGACCGGCCGCGCGATTTATCCTGCGGATTTCTCGCGGCCGGGCATGGCCTATGCCCGCATCAAGCGCAGCAGCGAGCCGCATGCGCGAATCATCAGTATCGACACGTCCAAGGCATCCGCTTTGAAGGGCGTGCTCGGCGTCGTCACCGCCGCGGACTTCCCCGAGATTCCCTTCGGAACGAGCTTTCCCTTCGGCGAAACCGGGCACGATCTGTGGTATGTCGCCCTCGTCAACATGGCGCGCGACAAGGTGTTCTGGATCGGACAGCCCGTTGCTGCCGTCGCGGCGATCGACCCTCACATCGCGGCAGCGGCCCTTGATCTGATCAACGTCAAATACGAGCCGTTGCCGCCCGTCATGGACATCAGGGCATCGCTCGCAGCCGACGCGCCAATTCTCCATCCAAATCTCACTCCAAAGGGTATGGACCCACCGCCGCGCAGCCCGACGAACATCGGTGGACGGACGCTTATTGCTCGTGGTGATGTCGAAACTGCTCTTGCCGGAGCGGCGGTGACGGTTGCGCATGACGTAATGGTGGATACGGCGCACCAGGGTTATCTCGAGCCGCAAGCCATCGTCGCGGAGTCCGATCCGTCGGGACGCGTCACCGTATGGGCCTCGACACAAGGCGCCTTCCAGGCCGAGATGCAGTTGGCGGGCCTCTTGGGCGTCTCCCAATCCCAGATCAAGATCGTTCCGCTCGAAGTCGGCGGCGCATTCGGCGGCAAGATCATCCTGCACGGAGAATCTGTGGCGGCTCGCCTCGCCCAGAAAACTGGCCGGCCAATCAAGCTCGTTTTCTCACGCAGCGAGGTGATGGTCGGCAGCGGCCCCGCTGGTGCGGCTGATATCGCCGTGCGCATCGGCGCGGACCGGGACGGCAAGCTCAAGGCCATCGACGGTCGTTATCACATAGACACAGGCGGCCTTCCAGGCACTCCGACAACCCTGTTCATGCAGGCTTCGGCCGCACTCTATCAGTGCGACAGCCTGCGCCTGGACGGCTATGACGTCGCCACCAACAAGCCGCGCACGGAATCCTATCGCGGTCCCGGTGGCATCCAGGCAGCTTTCGCCATGGAGCAGGCGATCGACATGCTTGCGCAAAAGCTCGATCTCGATCCGCTCGAGCTGCGCCGCCGCAACGCCGCCGTTACCGGCAGCATGATGCCCGTGGGCACGCCCTTCCCGCCGATCGGTCTCACCACAATTCTCGAGCGTGTCGCCTCGCACACATGCTGGAACGATCCGTTGGGCGAGGGCAAGTTTCCGCGCGGGCGTGGGCTTGCCCTTGGCTACTGGCGCGGCACGTCCATGACCTCGGCAAGTCATATCACGATCTCTGCCGACGGCCGCCCCATGGTGACCATTGGGTCCGTCGACATTTCCGGTGTGCGCACGACCATGGCGCAAGTCGCCGCCGAAGAGTTCGGCCTGACCATCGATGACGTCCACGTTGTCATGGGCGATACGAAATCGGTTGGATACTCCGATGCGGCGGCCGGTAGTCGCGTCGCCCGCACCATGACCGCGGCCGTCGTCGAGGCCTCGCGCGATGCCCTGTCCCAGCTCAAGGCGCGCGCTGCCGAGAAACTGCAGTGCAACGTCGCCGACGTGACCTACGCATCCGGCATTTTCGCCACGCCCCGCGCCGGCGGCCCGTCCATTTCCATCTCGGATCTCATGAAGGCCACGATGACGGACGGCGCCATTATCGGCCGAGGCATCTCCACACGCCTGCCGCTTGGCGTCGAGATTGGCGCCCACGTGTGCGACGTGGAGGTCGACACCGACACGGGACAGGTCACCGTGTTACGCTACACGGCCTTCCAGGATGTCGGTCGCGCGCTCAATCCGACCGCGGTCGAGGGGCAGATCGAAGGCAGCGTCGCCCAAGGGCTCGGTTGGGCCTTGACCGAGGGTTTCGACTACGACGCGAAGGGCCGCCTGCGCAATGCGAGCCTCCTCGACTACCGCATTCCGACGGCGCTGGACCTGCCACCCATCGACTGCGTCATCATCGAGACGCCGGTACCGGGCGTTCCCTACGGCGTCCGCGGCGTCGGCGAAGTGCCGATTGTCCCACCTGCTGCCACCGTCGCCAACGCCATTGCCCGCGCTGTCGGCGTGCGCATGACCCAGATGCCGATGACCCCGGAGCGCGTTCTGCGCGCGCTCAAGGATGATGCCTTCGGAAGGCTCTAAGCCGTCTGCCCGCCGTCCACCGGAAGCGCCGCGCCGGTGACGAACGAAGCTTCATCCGAAAGCAGGAAGAGTGCCGCGTTGGCGACTTCCTCAGCCTTGCCGGGCCGGCCCATCGGCGTCTGTCCGCCGCGCGACCGGACGAGTTCTTCCTTGTCCATCCCCATGGTCGATTGCTGATCGGGCCGCGCCACGAACACCCGCAGCATCGGCGTATCGATCGGCCCGGGGCAAATGGCGTTGATGCGGATTTTTTCTTTCGCATAGCGCTTGGCGAGGCCCCGCACGAGCCCGACGACACCGTGCTTCACCGCAGAGTAAACGGGGCTGAACTGTGATCCGTGCAAGCCCGAGGTCGATGCAGTGTACAACAACGAGCCGCCACCACGCGCTCTCATCTCGGGCAAGGCCGCTTCCGTGGTCACGACGACCGTGCGCAGATTGAGATCGACGGCCTGATCCCAGTCCTTCATGTCGAGGCCTTCCATGGCGGCGGGTCCCGGGTGGCCGACATGGTTCCAGACGAAATCCAATCCGCCGAAATGCTTGGCGGTCTCCGTGACGATGCGGCGCGAGTCCGCGTCCTTCGTCAGATCCGCAACGATGCCCTTGGCGCGTCCACCGGACTTCGTGATCTCGGCGACCACGGCCTCTACGCCGGCCGGATCGATGTCGACGACGGCTACCGCTGCGCCCTCCTTGGCGAAACGTACAGAGCCTGCCCGTCCCATACCGGATGCCGCCGCCGTGACGATTCCGATCTTGTTCGCAAGACGCATGATTTTTCCTTTCTTGAGTTTCGTTTCTTGGGAAGTGCCGCAGCGTCAGTTCATGGGACCATACATCGGCTTGCCGGCCACGGGCAGGTCCGCCGTCAGAATAGTGCCGCTCTCGGACTCGGTCATGTAGAGCCGCTTGCCTTTGAATGCGACGTTGGTCAGCGATAGCCCGACAACCGGGTCGATGAAATGCGTCGGCCGCAACAGCCGATCGAAGCGCCAGCATCCCATTCCCGCGTGTGCCACGATGAGCCCGCCTTCCTCATCGAGAGCAAGACCATCGGGGCCGGCCAGTCCGCCCGAAAGCTGCACCGCCACGCCAACCTTGGATACACCGCCGTCGATCATGAGCGGTACGCGCCACACCGCATTGGCGCGCGTAACGGCCACGTACACGACTTTCTCATGCAGATCGAGCACGATGCCGTTGGGGCTGGGCACCGTATTCACGAGGCAGGTCAGCTTGCCGTCCGCGGCCGCGAGGCGATAGACGCGCCCCGTCGGATCATGCATTCCGGTCTGGCCCTGATCTGTAAAGTACAGGTCGCCGTTCGATGCGAAATGCAGGTCGTTGACGCCTTTGAAGCTCTCGGATCGCACCGTTTCGATCAAGGGCTCGACCCGGCCGTTCGCCGCGTCGAGCACCATGACCCCGCGCTTGTAGTCCGTTATGAATACGCGGCCGTCCTTGTGAAACTTGAGGCCGTTGGGCCAGCCGTCGTACTCCGTCACCAGGGTCCATGCGCCATCGGCGGACACCTTGAAAACGCGGCCATGCGGAATATCCGTGACCCAGAAGTTCCCGGCGCGATCGAAGCTCGGCCCTTCGAGAAAACAATCCGCAATATTGCCCGCCTTGTTGGCGTCGGCCCAGGCTGTCCGCACCGGCTTCCTGAGCTTGTCAGGCATACGCGAGAATACTTCGGCCCTGATCGTGGCCGGCGGCGGATAGAGGCTCATGCGTCTCCTCGGGGGCTCCCATACGTCACGCAGACCGGGCTTGGCCCCGTCGCCTTGCGTGTTCTATATGGCAGCATGGGTTCCAGCAGCAAAACGTGTCAAGGTAGTCGGGAGCCGCGATCGGCACCGCCAGAGAGGATCGAATGAGCAATACCGCCCTGCCGCTCGAAGGAATTCGGGTCGTCGAATTTTGCCACATGATCATGGGCCCGAGCTGCGGTCTTATCCTGGGTGACCTCGGCGCCGATGTTATCAAGGTCGAGCCGACGCCCAACGGCGACAACACGCGGCGCCTTGCCGGGTCAGGGTCAGGGTTCTTCGCCGCCTTCAACCGCAACAAGCGATCCATCGCCCTCGATCTCAAGTCGCCCGAAGGTATGGCGATCGCACACAAGCTGATTGCGTCGGCCGACGTCGTGACGGAGAACTTTCGCCCGGGCGCCATGGAGAAGCTCGGTCTCGGCTACGAGGGCTGCTCCAAGATCAATCCGAAGGTCATCTACGTCTCGCTGAAGGGCTTTCTCTCCGGCCCATACTCCAACCGTGCCGCGCTCGACGAGATCGCGCAGATGATGGGCGGCCTTGCCTATATGACCGGCCCTCCCGGCCGCCCGCTGCGCGCCGGGGCCTCGGTCGTCGATATGTTGGGCGGGATGTTCGGCGCCATCGGCGTGCAAGCCGCATTACGCGAGCGGGAGAAGACCGGCCGCGGCCAGGCCATCACCAGCGCCCTGTTCGAGGGCAGCGTCTGGCTCGTCGCCCAGCACATGCTCCAGTACGTCATCACGGGAAAAGCCGCGCGGCCCATGCCGGAGCGCATCTCGGCCTGGGGCATCTATGACGTCTTCGACTGCAGCGACGGCCAGCTCTTCGTCGGTGTCGTCACCGACACCCAGTGGAAGACGTTCTGCGACGTGTTCGGCTTCACCGACATGTGGAGCGACGAGACCCTGTCGACCAACAACAAGCGCGTCGATGCGCGCCCCACGCTCATCCCGAGGCTCCGCGAGATCTTCAAGCAATGGACCAAGGCTGATCTGGAGGCCAAGGTGGCCGCCGCCGGTCTGCCTTATGCACCGATCACGCCGCCGCACGAGCTCTACGACGACGTGCACCTGAAGGAATCCGGGGCATTTCTGCCCGTGATCCTGCCTGACGGACGCAAGAGCCAAATCCCTGCCCTGCCGTTCGAGATGGGCGGCCGCCGGTTCGGGGTGCGCCGCGACGTTCCGGGTATCGGTGAGCAGGGTCCTGAAGTTCTCACAGACATCGGGTTCACCCGTGACGAAATCGCCTCCTTGACCGAGCGCGGCATCGTCGGCGTCCCGCAGAGCTTCGTGAAAAAGCCGGAAGCCGCCGAGTAACCCGCCTCGCCAAAATCGTTCGCGATGCAGCTCACAACTTTCATCGCGAACGATATCGCCTTAGCATGTCCCTCGCTGCCCGATCTTGCGAGGACCCGCCACTATGACCACACTGCCGCTCGCCGGTTACCGCGTTCTTGACTTGACCGCCCATCGCGCCGGCCCGACGGCCGTGCGCCAGCTCGCCGACTGGGGCGCCCAGGTCATCAAGATCGAGCCGCCCGGAACCTCCAAGGGCGATGTGCTCGGCGGCAATCGCCATGGTTTCGATTTTCAGAACCTGCATCGCAACAAGCGCGGCCTGACGCTCAACCTCAAGAGCGAGGAGGGGCGCGCGATTTTCATGAAGCTTGCCGAGCAAGCGGATGTCATCGTCGAGAACTACCGCTCTGACGTGAAGTTCAGGCTCGGCGTCGACTATGAATCGGTGCGCAAGATCAACCCGCGCATCGTCTACGGCAGCATTTCGGGCTTCGGCCAGTCCGGGCCGGACGCGACGCGACCAGGCGTCGATCAGATCGCGCAAGGCATGGGCGGCCTGATGTCGATCACAGGGCTGCCCGGGCAGGGCCCCGTGCGTGTCGGCATTCCGATTGCCGATCTGACCTCCGGCCTGCTCCTTGCCCAGGGCATCATCCTTGCCCTGTTGGACCGGGAAAAGACCGGCGTCGGCCAGTGGGTGCACACGTCGCTGCTGGAAGCGCAGATCTTCATGCTCGATTTCCAGGCCGCACGCTGGCTGATCGCCGGCGAAGTTCCAAAGCAGGCCGGCAACAATCACCCGACTTCGATTCCAACGGGCGTCTTCCCGACCTCGGACGGCCATATCAACATCGCCGCCTCAGGCGAGGCACTGTGGAAGCGCGCGTGCGAGACGTTCGGGGCGACCGACCTGCTCACCGATCCCCAGTATGCGAACGTCCAGCTCCGCTCGAAGAACCGCGTTGCCCTCAATGAGCGGCTGTCGGCCATCACCTCGACCAACACCAGCGCGCATTGGATCGCCGCTCTCAACAAAGCTGGCGTTCCGTGCGGGCCGATCAACACCATCGACAAGACGTTCGCAGAGCCCCAAGTGCAGCACCTTGGCATCGCGCGCCCGGTCACGCACAACAAGCTCGGCGCCATGAAAGTCGTCGGGCAGCCCATCAACATGACGAGTGCTCCGCAACCCGATCAGTTGAAGCCGACACCCGAAATGGGCGAGCACACCGAGGAGATCCTGCTCGACCTCGGCTACGACGGCGCCGGCATCGCCAGGCTGCGGGAGCGCGGCGCGATCTGAGATCGCGCCGCCACGAAACGCTCTTCAGGATCCGAAGGTCACGTAACCTTCGGGGCTGATCGGCCAGGCCGGATTCCAGGCGATCTCCCAGATGTGGTCGTCCGGGTCGGCGATGTAGCCGCGGAAGCCCCCATGTGGAGGCGCATCGGCCGGCCTCAGCACACGGCCGCCGAATTGCGCCAACCGATCCATCGTTGCCTGCACGTCGTCGACGCTCGCAACGTTGTGCGCCAGCGAGAACGCGCCGGGCCGGGCCAGGTTCGGCCTTTGTGCATCGGCCTCCAACGCCGTGCTGAGCCAGGTCCCCAGTACGAAGCCGTTCATCTGGTAGAAAACAATTTCCTCGTTCTGAAAAACCGGCGCCCAGCCGAAGCCGTCACAATAGAAGCGACGCGAGCGCGGCAGTTCCGCGATGCCAAGCGTGATGACTGAGATTTGCTGTTGCATGGTCCACACCCTTCAGTTCGCCGACGCACGATTGCGTCGGCGCTTTCAGGTCGTGGGACTTGGTGCAGCGCACCAGACAGAGACTCCAATTGCTTGGAGCGACCGGGGCCAACCAACCCGGTCTGCCTTTTTCGACACGGCGAAACTAGCCGCTCGGCGTGCCATATTCAACAGGTCAGCGCGTTACCTCGAAACCGCCAACACGGCAGTCTTTCAGCAACTCAGGTTTGAAACGTACACCGTGCCCGGGTGTCTCGCGCGGACGCAGCATGCCATTCTTCGGAATGGCAGCCTCCACCCACACGTCGTCGTTCCAATCCATGTATTCCGCGTAGTTCGCATTGGGAATGGAGCACAGCACGTGCACCATGATCTCGTGGAACAGATGCGGGGCGATTTGAATGCCCCACGTATCTGCAATAGCCGCGATCTTGCGCAACTCCGTCAGTCCGCCGCGCATCATGTCGGGCTGCAGGATCGGCGTGCTCGGTTGCACGAAGAATGGCCGCATATCGTAGCGGGTGACATGCGTCTCTCCGCCGACCACGCGCGTCTTGAGCGCTGCGGCCACACGCCGGTAGCCCTCGAAGTCCTCACACACCACCGGCTCCTCGAGCCAGTAGGGATCGGCTTCATCGATGCGATGACCGGCCTGAATGGCGGTATCCGCCGTCCAGCCCATGTTGACGTCGATCATGATTTCGATGTCTGGTCCGAGCGCATCGCGCATGGCGTGCACGTTTTTCACGTCCTCGCGCCAAGGCCGGATGTGCGCCACCTGCATCTTGATGGCTTTCATGCCCATGCCGGTGAACTGCTTGGCCCGATCGATCATGCCCGCGCGGCCTAGGCCCCGCCAGCAGCCGGAGCCGTAGGCCTCGACATCGTCGCGGCATTTGCCCCACAAACGGTACAGCGGCAGGCCCGCGCGCTTGCCGACGATGTCCCACAGCGCGATATCGACGATCGACTGCGCGAACACGGTCACGCCGGCGCGACCCATCCAGTAGGTGCCCTTCCAGATCGATTGCCAGATGCCCTCGATCTCCGTCGCATCGCGGCCCAGGATAATTGGCGCAATCATCTCCTTCAGGCAGGCATCGAGCGTTTCCGATCCGCCCCGCAACGGCTGAAGATAGCCCATGCCTGTGATGCCGCCCTTGGTCATTACCTCCAGCACCACGTACTGCCGGTCTTGCGCCGCCATGATGCCGTTCGGCGGCGGTTCACCGGGCCAGGGCACGCGCAGCAACGTCGTCTTCAGACCGGTAATGGTCGTGTCGGTCATGGCCGTTTCCTCCGGGAGTGCGCCTTCAGGGGCAGTTCTCTCCAGCGGCTCCGCTGGAGAGAACAATGAGACGCTATTTCTTCTTCTTGACCTCGACGCCGGCCCACTTCTCGACCACTTGGAAGATGCTCGTCAGGTCCTTGTCGCCACCCATCTGCGAATTCGTCAGCTCCCACATGCTGCGTACAGCAGCACCGACGAACATCTGGGCACCGATGGCTTCCGCCTCCTCCATGCACAGCTTCACGTCCTTGTACATGAGGGCATTGGTAAAGCCGTAGTCGAACGTGCGCGGCAGCACCGACCTCGGCACCTTGTCGCGGATGGCCGTGTTGGCACCCGAGCCAGCGTTGATGACCTGGACCATCACCTCCGGATCGAGACCGGCCTTGACGCCCATGACGACGGCCTCGGCCGTGATCGCCATCGCCGCAGCGGACATCATGTTATTGCACAGCTTCATGGTCTGCCCGAGGCCGGGCTTGTCGCCCACGAAAAACACCTTGCCGATGATCTCGAGTGCCGGCTTGATCGCCTCGTAGTCAGCCTTGGGGCCGGACACCATCACCGCGAGCGTGCCCTTCTCCGCACCGCCGACGCCGCCGGAGACGGGAGAGTCGAGGTGCACGATATTCTTCGCTGCCAGTTCCGTGCCCAGCGCGATCGAGACTGTCGGCCCTGTCGTCGACAGGTCGACGAAGCGCTTCATGCGCGTGCCCTGCATAGCCCCATCGGGTCCCAGAGCCACGGCCTTGAGGATCGGTGGCGTCGGCAGGCTGAGGAACACGGTCTCGCAAAGATCTGCGACTTCCTTCGGTGAGGACGCGGCCTTGGCGCCCAGTTGCACCAGCCGCTGCACCGGCTCGCGCCGGACGTCAAATATGGTCAGCTGATATCCGGCCTCGATAAGCCGCCGCGCCATCGGCAAACCCATGTTGCCGATGCCGATGAACCCAAGCTCCTTGCTCATTCCGTCCTCTGCAATGCTGTACGTAAGAAGGTCCCAGTCTGTCACTTTGCGAGTACGCCCGTCGAGCCTTTCGCAAGGCCATTGGAACGTAGCCGCCCTGGGCTAGCCTGGACTAAGCTCCGCGTCGACAGAAAGCTGGAGATCCCCATGACGGAAAATCACGCAGGACTACCCTCGGGCCACTTCACCATCCATGCCCAGGAGCGGGTGATTTTCGGGCAACCGGCCGCGGCAGCGCTGCTCGCCGAGATCAAGCGCATCGGCGCCTCCCGCGTGTTCGTGACCTCGACCAGGTCGCTCGCGAAACTGGACGATGGCCCCCTCCAGCGTGTGGAACGCGCCCTCGGCGCGGCGCACGTGGGCACCTGCACCGCCATCAGCGCCCATAGTCCGCGCGAGGACGTCATTGCGGGCGCCAACCAGGCCCGCGAAGCCAAAGCTGACCTTCTCGTCGCCATTGGCGGCGGCTCGGTCATCGATGCCACCAAAGCCATGCAGCTGTGTCTGTGGCTCGGCCTCGCCTCGCCCGAGGCCATGGAACCTTACCGGGCCGGCCTGGACAAAGCCAAGAGCTCGCCCGTGACTGTGCCAGCCGACCCCATCCGCATGGTGGCGATCTCGACCACGCTCTCTGCCTCGGAGTTCACGCCGGCAGCAGGCGTCACCGATATGCGCACCAGCTCCAAGCAGACATTCCTGCATCGCCTGCTCGTGCCCCGCACGGTGATCCTCGATCCCGCAACGACACTCGACACACCCGACTGGCTACTCTACTGCACCGGCATACGCTCGGTCGATCATGCCGTTGAGAGCTATTGCTCCAAACTCGCCAATCCGGCGACAGAGCCGCTTTCGCTCCAGGGCTTGAAACTGCTCTACCGCGCATTGCCCGCCATCAAGGCCTCGCCGGGAGACCTGAAGCCACGCTTGGAGGCCCAGTTCGGCATGTGGCAAGCGGTGGCTGCATCCACGGCCGGTCCGGGCAGCGGCGCCAGCCACGGCATCGGCTACGCCCTGGGCTCGACGTTCGGTGTCGCCCACGGACATACCTCGTGCGTCATGCTGCCGGCAGTCCTGCGCTGGAACGCCAAGGTCAATGGCGATCGCCAGCGCGCCTTGTCGGAGGCGATGGGCGCCCCTGACAGGCCGGCTGGCGATCTCATCGCCGAGCTGGTGGCGCATCTCGATCAGCCCGGCACGCTGCGCGCCGTCGGCATCAAGCGAGAGAACCTCGATGAAATCGCGGAGCGGTCGCTGGGCTACAAGCCGGTGCTCGTCAACCCGCGGCCCATCAAGACTGTCGCGGACGTGCGCGAGATACTGGAGCTGGCTTGGTAGGCGTGCCATTTGCCAGCGCGCAGCATTACCTCGGGCGTAATCGACGCACGGATGGGAGTGACCGAAGGTCCTCGCGTGTCACGCAACGCTGACCTGGAGGACCCTCATCATGACGGACTACAAGAAACTGGTCGATCGCTATCTCGCCGTTTGGAATGAACCTGACGCCGCCGCCCGCAGCAAGGCTGTCGCCGCGCTCTGGACCGAGAGCGCCACCTTCACGGACCCGCTCGCCGTGGTTACCGGACACGATAGCATCGGTACGGTGATCGCCGGTGCCAGGGACATGTTTCCCGGTCACGTGTTCCGCGCTTTGCCGAACGTGGACGGTCACCACAACATCGTGCGCTTCGGCTGGGAGCTGGTGCCTCCAAGCGGCGGCGAGTCCATCGCCGCCGGGTCCGACATCGCGGTCATCGCCGAGGACGGGCGGCTGAGCGCCACCTACGGCTTCCTCGACAAAGTGCCGGGAGGCTGAAGCCGGAGCTTCAGCCCTTGCTGTTCACACCGTTGCGACTGGCGTGGCCGGTGAGCCCACCGCGCCTGGCAGTCGCAACGGTGGCGCCGTCATCAGGAACCGGCTGCGATTGTTCTTGCGCAACCAGTCGGCCAGCTCCGACAGGCGCCAGATTTCGCCCAGGTTAACGCCCGTCTTGAACAGGCAGTGCTGGTGCAGCGGCAGCGCCGCGCACTGTCCCGGCTTCATCGGTGCATTGTGGATCTCGACCGCGTAGTTGTCCGAGATCAGCGCCACGAGCTTCGACTCGGTGATCCACTGGTGCAGCCGCGGATCAGATCCGTCGAGCCCCGTGCAGACGCTCTCGAGCGTATGCGCGTCCGGATTCTTCTTCATCTCGAGGATGACGTCGTCGAACCCGGTCCGGAGGCAAACGAAGTCACCCGGCTCGACCTTGATGCCGTCCGCCGCCATGATGCGCATGAGATCGTCATATCCGACGGCATGGCGTCTGCGCCCGAAGTGAGCCTGCAGGTCGATCATGACGCCACGGCCCTGCAGGCACTTCACAGCCATGTTCTCGACGCCGAGCGCCCGCGCCGACGAGGTTCCCTTCGCCTCGACGAACGTGCCCGGCACGCCACCGGCGTCCTTGGCGTCGGTCGGTCCGACGATATCCTCGCCCGCGCGATAGCCATTGTAAAACACGGGCTCGGCCTTGCCGTCGCCGTTCGCGTCGAACAGCGCGCCGACGTGCGCCAACGTATCCCACTGCGTTGAATACTGAAGGTGCAACAGGACCATGTCGTCATTGATGACGTCGGTCATGCCTGGAGTGTCCCACTCCACGCGATAGATGAAGTTGGGCTTCGTGCCGCGCAGCGTCGGGCGGATTTGCGGTGGATGCCGGCGCGGGTTGAGAATGGCCCCACCGGGGTAGTCGAGCGGCATCGACAGGCAGAAGGTTTTTCCCTCCTTCACCTCGGCGATGCCCTGTTTCACTTTCTCAGGCGTCAGCTCGTTCATTCGCCCGAGCTGGTCGTCCGCGCCGTAATCCCCCCACGTCGAGTTCTCGGGCCGGTTCTTCCACCGCTTGCTGGTCGCCATGCGTTTCCTCCGGACTTTGTTTGCCCGAAGGATACGCGACCTGATCGCACACGCAAGAATTCAACTCTTGAGACCGTAGGTGTTCCGCGCGGCCTCATCGGAAATCTTCCCCTCGGCGAGGTCTCGACGGACGAGATCTCGGTCACGGTCCGTTGGTGAGCCGTAGCCGCCGGCCCCGGGTGTGACGATGGACACGCAGGATCCCGTGTCGAGGCGCGCTTTCGCTTGTTTCGGCGGCTCGCCGGGCTCGACATAATCGAAATGCGCCATTGCCCCGGGTAGACCGCCCATCAAGCCCCACGGCGCCGTTCGCATCCGCGCGCCGAAGATGAAAGTGCGGCAGCCGTCATGCTCGGAACGCACACGTCTGTGGAGGGCCATACCGCCGCGATACTTGCCTGCACCTCCACTGTCGTTGACGAGCTCGTAGCGCTCGATGGCCAGCGGATATTCGGTTTCCAGCGCCTCCACGGGCAGATTCGACGTGTTGGTGAGGTGCACATGGACGCCGTCGAGGCCGTCCTTGGTCGCCCGGGCGCCGAAACCTCCGCCAATAGTCTCGACATAGACGTAATACTGCCCCGTCCGCGGGTCGACGCCGCTGAAATCGGCATAGACACAGGCGCCGTTGTGCGCCGCCGTCACCCGTTCCGGCACCGCCTGCGCCAGTGCGCCCAGCACAAGATCGACGACACGCTGCCCGGAATCGAGGCGCGAATTGACGGCGGCCGGGGCCACCGCATTCAGCACCGATCCCCGCGTCGCCGTCACGTGGATGGGCCGGAAGAAGCCCGCGTTGGGCGGGATGTCCGGGCCGATCACGGTCTTCAGCGCGTAGTAGACCGTCGCCAGCAGGCCCGTCATCACGAGGTTGATGCCGGCACGAACCTGTGGCGGGGCATCGAAATCGAGAAAAATCTCGTCCCCCTTGACCTCCAGCCGCAACTTGAACGCGAGAACGCCCTCGATCTCCTCGGAGTCGAAGGTGTCGCTGAACTCATAGACACCGGACGGAATCGTGCGGATTCCGGCGCGGGTCAGGCGCTCTGCATAGTCGAGCAACGCCTGCTGGGCCGTCTGCATCGTCTCGACGCCGTAGCGTCCGCATAGATCCTGGAAACGTCGGATGCCCTGTCTGTTGGCCGCCATCTGCGCCCGCAGATCGTTCAGCCGCTCGCGCGGCACCTGCAGATTGAGCAACACGACATCCAGAACGTCCTGCACAAGCGCGCCCTGCCGATAGAGGCGGATGGGCGGGATGCGAATGCCCTCCTGGAAAATGTGGGCGTGGCCGCGATCGACGAAATCCGCGTGATGAGCCGTGTTGGTGGCCCAGCCGACCAGGGTGCCTTCAAAAAAGATCGGCTCGGCCAGCACGATATCCGGCAGATGGGTCCCGCCGCCCGTGTAGGCGTCATTCCCGATAAAAACATCGCCCTCCTTGATCTCCCCGGCCGGGTAACGCGCGATGATCGTCTCGACGATCCCGATCAGCGACCCCAAGTGGATGGGGATATGCATGGCCTGGCACAGGGTCCGCCCGCCTGCATCGAACAGGCAGGTGGAGATATCACGCCGCTCCTTGATGTTGGTCGAATGCGCGGCGCGGACCAGCGTCTCCCCCATTTCCTCGGCGATGGACGCCAGGGCGCTGCCGATGACCTCAACGGTGATCGGATCGATGGTGGGCGAGCTGGAGGGTGCTGCGGCAGCATTAGGCATATCCCAGACTTACGGCAAAGCCCGTCAGGGATCAATTCTGCGCGCCAACCCCGCGTCGGTGGGCTTGCCCCCGGTACGGCTGGTGCTCTAGACATGGCCGTGAGCTGCAATCTGGACTCTACAAAAACCAATGGCTCTCACGGGCGAACGATATTCGGGCTTCCGCATCTTCCGCGAGGCTTTCCGCCGTCACTCGGGTTGGCAGCGCGCCTGGCGCGACCCCGAGCCGAAATCGTCCTACGACGTGGTCATCATCGGCGGAGGTGGGCATGGACTGGCCAGCGCCTACTACCTTGCGCGGGACCATGGCATCACCAACGTCGCGGTGATCGAGAAGTCGGCGATCGGCCTCGGCAACGTCGGCCGTAATACGACGATCGTGCGCTCGAACTACCTGTTTCCCGAAAATCATCTCTTCTACGAGAAGTCGCTGCGTCTCTGGGAGGGCCTGGAGCAGGACCTCAACTTCAACGTGATGATGAGCCAGCGTGGGGTTCTCAACCTCTTCCATTCCGACAGCCAGCGCGACGCAGCAGCCCGCCGCGGCAATGCCATGCGCCTGTCCGGCATCGACGCCGAATTGCTGGATCGTGACGAGGTGGCGCGCATCGCCCCGCTTGTCGACACGAACAACGCCCGCTTCCCGGTGTACGGCGGTCTCTTGCAGAAGCGTGGCGGCACCGCACGGCACGATGCCGTGGCTTGGGGCTTTGCCCGCGGCGCCGACCGGCACGGCGTCGATATCATCCAGCATTGCGAAGTCACCGGCATCCGGCGCGAGGGCAATCACGTTACCGGCGTGGAAACGTCCCGCGGCTTCATCGGTGCCAAGAAAGTGGCCATTGCTGTCGCCGGACATTCATCCCACGTCGCGGCGATGGCGGGCCTGCGCCTTCCCATCGAAAGCCACAAGCTCCAGGCCTTCGTCTCCGAGGGCCTGAAGCCCATGATCGACGGCGTCATCACCTTTGGCGCCGGGCACTTCTACATCTCGCAGTCCGACAAGGGCGGCCTGGTCTTCGGCGGTGATATCGATCGCTATAATTCCTATGCCCGCCGCGGCAGCCTCCCCATCGTCGAGGATGTCATGAGCGAAGGCATCGCCATGGTCCCGGCGATATCGCGCGTGCGCGTGCTGCGCCAGTGGGCCGGCATCATGGATATGACCATGGACGGCTCGCCCATCATCGGCAAAACACCCATCGAAGGCCTGTATCTGAACGGCGGCTGGTGTTACGGCGGGTTCAAGGCCATTCCGGGTTCCGGCTGGTGCTTCGCTTACACGATAGCGAAGGACGAGCCCCACCCGCTCAACGCTGCGCTCAGCCTCGATCGCTTCCGGCGGGGCCGCATGATCGATGAAAAGGGCGCTGGCGCAGCGCCCTGGGCACACTAGAGCGAAAATCCCATGCATCTCATCAAGTGCCCGTGGTGTGGCGTGCGCGATCAGGCCGAGTTCCTGTATCGCGGCGATGCGACCGAGCGCAGGCCGGACCCAGCAGCCGGGGCCGAGGCCTTCTTCGAGCACACATACTTGCGCAACAACCCGATGGGCTGGCACACCGAGTGGTGGCATCACGTCGGCGGTTGCCGGCAATGGGTGCAGGTCGTTCGCAATACCCTGACCCATGAGATCGCGGCGACAGGCAAGGCTGGCGACCAGCTTCAGGTGCCCGGCCAATGACCCAGCCGTTTCGTTTGCCGTCCGGCGGCCGCATCGACCGCACACGCACCCTGGCCTTTCACTTCGACGGGCACACGTACGAAGGCCATCCAGGAGATACGCTCGCCTCGGCGCTCCTCGCCAACGGCGTTCGCCTCGTCGGCCGCAGCTTCAAGTACCATCGCCCGCGCGGCATCTTCACCGCAGGACCGGAAGAGCCGAACGCGCTCGTGGAATTGCGCACCGGCGCCCGGCGCGAGCCAAACACGCGTGCGACGGTCGCCGAGCTGTTCGACGGCCTGGAGGCCTCGAGCCAAAATCGCTGGCCGTCCCTCCGGCTCGATCTCAGTTCCATAAACAGCCAGTTCGCGCGCTTTTTGCCCGCAGGCTTCTACTACAAGACGTTCATGTGGCCTGCGTCCTTCTGGGAGAAGGTCTATGAGCCGGCCATCCGGCGCATGGCAGGCCTTGGGCATGCCGCACGCGAGCCCGATCCTGATAGCTACGAGCACACTCATGCCTACTGCGACGTCCTCATCGTCGGCTCTGGCGCCGCGGGACTGGCTGCTGCGCGCGCCGCAGGCGCATCAGGTGCCCGCGTCATCCTCGCCGAGCAGGATTTCGAGCTGGGCGGCGGGCTTCTCGTCGAACCACAGCATGCCGCGTGGCGCGATGAGATGCTCAGCGGCATCCGGGCCATGCCCGAGGTACGCGTGCTCCCGCGCACGACCGTGTTCGGCTACTACGATCACAACGTCCTCGGCGCCGTCGAGCGCGTCTCCGATCACCTCCTCACTCCGGCGGAGAACAGCGTCCGCCAGAGATATTGGGTCATTCGGGCCAAGCAGGTCGTGCTGGCGACCGGCGCCATCGAACGCCTCATCGCTTTCCCGGACAACGATCGTCCCGGCGTGATGCTGGCCTCCGCCGCGGAAACCTACGTCTCTCGTTTCGGTGTCCTGCCGGGTCGTCAGGCCGTCTTGTTCACGAACAACGACCGCGCCTATCGCACAGCGCGCGTTTTGCGCAAAGCGGGCGTGGATGTTCCCGTCATCGTGGACACGCGCACCCAATCCGCCGCCGCGGATGCGGCGCGCGGCGATGGTTTCAACGTATGGACCGGCGCCGAGGTTACCGGCGTAACGGGCGGACAGTCTCTCCGTTCCGTGTCGGTCCGGTGGCGCGACGCGAACGGGTCCGGCGCGTCGACAACATTCCCTGCTGATCTCCTGTGCGTATCGGGCGGCCTGAACCCTTCCGTGAATCTCGCCAGCATGACGCGCGCGCCGCTTGTGTGGGATGAGAAACTCGCCGCGTTCGTGCCTGGCCCATCCATCCAGGCAGAGCGCTCTGCGGGCGCAGCTCGCGGCCTCGATGGAATAGCCAAAGCTGCCGAAGATGGCGCACAAGCGGGCAACAGCGCGGTGCAGGCTGCAGGTTTCACCGCCGCACCAGCGTTCGCACTTCCTCACGACGAGGACACCGCACCCGCGCACATCGAGGCGTTCTGGGAGGTGAAGGCGAAAGGAAAAGCCTTTGTCGACCTGCAGAACGATACGACGGCCGATGATATCCGGCTCGCGCACCAGGAAGGCTATACGCACGTCGAGCACGCCAAGCGCTACACGACGCACGGCATGGCGACCGACCAAGGCAAGACCGGCGGCCTCGTCGGCAGCGCCGTGCTGGCCGAGGCGCGCGGCGAGCCGATCGAGCGCGTCGGCGTTCCCACGTTCCGGCCCTATGTGACTCCGGTCACCATCGGTGCCGTCGCCGGCCGCGATGTCGGCCAGCACTTCAAGCCCAAACGCCGCACCGCATTACACGATTGGCACGAGCGCGCCGGTGCCGTTTTCCTCGAGACCGGCCTTTGGTTGCGTCCGCTCTATTACACACCGTCCAACGAAACGGGCTGGGACCCCATTCTCCGCGAGGCGCGTGCCGTGCGGCGATCGGTTGGTATCTGTGACGTGTCCACGCTCGGCAAGATCGACGTGCAGGGCCCCGACGCCGCCACGTTCCTCGACCGCTTGTACACCAACACGTTCTCCACCCTGCCCATCGGCCGAGCGCGCTACGGCCTGATGCTGCGCGAGGACGGCATGGTGTTCGACGATGGCACGACATCGCGCCTGGGCGAGCACCATTTCCTGATGACGACCACGACGGCCAATGCCGCCGCCGTTCTCGAGCACATGGAATATCACGCCCAGGTGGTCTGGCCGGAACTCGATGTCCAGTTCTGCTCGGTGACGGATCAATGGGCGCAGATCGCCGTTGCCGGTCCCAACGCCCGCAAGACGTTGGCTGCCTGCGTCGAAGGTCTCGATCTGGACAACGCCGCGTTTCCCTACATGGCGGTTGCCGACGCGCGCATTGCGGGTTGCCCCGTGCGGGTGTTCCGCGTCAGCTACTCGGGTGAGCTTGCCTATGAGGTCGCCGCGCCCTCCGCTTACGGTCCTCGCGTTTGGGAAACGATCCTTGAAGCTGGGAAACCCTTCGCCATCGTTCCCTACGGCCTCGAGGCCATGGGCGTCATGCGGGTCGAGAAAGGGCATGTCGCAGGCCCTGAGCTCAACGGGCAGACCACCGCACGCGATCTCGGCCTCGAACGCATGATGAAAAAGAAGGGCGACTTCGTCGGCCGTGTGAACGCCATGCGCCCTGGCCTCGTTGCCCCGGATCGCCCCTCACTGGTCGGCGTCCGCGCGATCGATCCGAGTTTCGAGCAGCGCCTGCGCGGCGGTGCCCACATCGTGGCCAAGCCCAATTCAACGCAAAGCCTGGGCTGGATCAGCAGCATCACGCGATCGACCGAGCTCGATCGCTGGATCGGCCTGGCGTTGATCAACAGCGGGCGTGAGCGCATCGGCCAGAGGATGTTCGCTACATTCCCGCTCAAGAACGAGGTCGTCGAGGTGGAGATCACGAGCCCGCATCACGTCGATTCGGAGAATCACCGTGTCCGCTCTTGAAATGCCCTCCTTGCTCGCCCCCCACCTGAAAGCCGGACGCTTCGGCGCTTCAGGCGCATCCCCACTGACGATCACGGAACGGCGCCTGGCAGTGGCCCAGGTCATGTCCCGCAAGGGTCAGGCTGGCGCAACGTCAAACGCTATCGAACGTATTTTGGGCATGCGGCTTCCCGACTCGGGTCAAAGCTCGATCAACGCCGGGACCACCGCAATCTGGATCGCGCCCGAGACCTGGCTGCTGATGCGAGACGCTTCCGGCGGCGGCTCATTCATCCAGGATCTGGTGAAAGCCTGCGGCTCGTCCGCATCGGTTGTGGATCAGACCTGTGGCAAGTCGATTTTGCGACTGTCGGGATCGAACGCACGCGAGGTTCTCGCCAAGGGCTGCCGTATCGACCTGCATCCGAGCGCCTTTGCTCCGGGCAACACGTCGGTAACGCCGATCGCGCACATCCAGGCGGTACTCATGCAGATCGATGCAATTCCGACGTTCGATCTGATCGTCCCATCGACATTGGCACAGGATTTCGCCGAATGGCTGTGCCTCAGCGCTGCGCAGTTCGGTTACGAGATCAAATGAAGAGAGCCGCCGGTCGACCGGCGGCTCTCGATATCTCAGGCAGCCTCGGCTAGGTGCGCTCGATCACCATGGCGATTCCCTGGCCGACGCCGATGCACATCGACACCAGGGCATACTTGCCGCCGGTCCGCTGAAGCTGGCGCGCAGCCGTCAACGCGATGCGTCCACCGGACGCTCCGAGCGGATGACCGAGCGCAATGGCGCCCCCGTTCGGATTGACGCGGCTATCCTTGAAATCGAGCCCAAGCCCTTTGACGCAAGACAGCACCTGTGCGGCAAAGGCTTCGTTGATCTCGATGACATCGATGTCCTTGAGCTCCAGGCCAGCCCGTTCCAATGCTTTCTTAGCGGCCGGTACCGGTCCAAATCCCATGACGCGCGGCGCGACGCCGGCAACACCGGAGGAAATCACCCGGGCGATCGGCTTGGCTCCGGCCTTCTCGCCAGCGTCTCTGCTGGCGATGAGCAACGCGACAGCCCCGTCATTGATTCCCGAAGCATTGCCGGCGGTCGTGACGCCGCCTTCGAACAGGGGCCGCAGCTTTTTCAGGCTTTCCGTCGTCGTATCGGCGCGCGGATGCTCGTCGTCGGCGACTACGGTGTCGGGCTTGCCCCGCGTCCCGGCGATCACCACGGGATTGATCTCGCCCTTGAAGAAGCCGTCGGCCTTCGCCTTGGCATACTTGCTTTGCGAGCCGAGCGCGAAGGCATCGCAATCCTCACGCGAGAGCTGGAAGTCGCGCGCCAGATTGTCGGCCGTCTGCGGCATGGTATCGGCGCCGAAAGGCCCCTCGATCTTCGGATTGGGGAAGCGGGCCCCCAGGGACGAATCGAAAACCCGGAAGTCCTTGGAGAACGGTTGCTCGGACTTGCCGACTACGAACGGCGCCCGGGTCATGCTCTCGACACCGCCGGCCACCATCACATCCGCTTCGCCACAGGTGATCGCATGCGCGGCCCCGATAATGGCATTCATGCCGGAACCGCAGTTGCGCTGATAAACGGTGCCGGGCACCTCGATCGGCAGCCCCGCCAGCAGCACGGCATGGCGCGCCACGCAGCGGCTGTCCTCGCCCGCCTGGCTGGCGCACCCGACGGCCACGTCATCGATGCTCTCGGGCGCAAAGCCCGATCGCTTGACCACCTCCTGGATCACGCTCGCCAGCATGTCGTCAGGCCTGACGCGGGCGAGCGCACCCGCATGGCGTCCAAAGGGTGTGCGCACGCCATCGTAGATATAGGCGTCGAGCATGTCTGTTTCCTTCCCTGGTATGTGACTGGAGGTGTTGTCGGTAGTAAACCTCATCTGCGCCGCGTCTTCCACGGCCAAGTGCCCAGCGCTGCTCAGGGCAGCGCTCCGATCAGGCGCAGCCAGAAGATCTGCAAAGGCAGGATGACCACCAGACTGACCAGCGCCAGCGGGATCAAGAGCCGTAAGGCTTTGACCGGGGAAACGCGCCCCATGGCGAGACCAACCATGATCGGGACAGTCTGGTAGGGAAAGAAGATCATCTGCAGCCCGGTCAGTTCCGCGATCAGACCCATCTTGATGGGCAGCCCCGTTTCGGCCGCGACGCTGCCGATGACCGGATTGACGATGGCAATGCTGCCAACCACCGTCGCAGGTATCGCGATCAACGTCGACAGCAGCGCAATCACGGCAAATCCGTAGGAGGGCGAGCCTCCTTGCAGCGGCACGACCGCTCCGATCATACCCGCCGTGATCCCACCCGCCCCAGAATGCGTGAGGACCGTCGCTACGCCCAGCACGGCCGCAAGCGAAAGGATCGCGGTAAGCTTGTTGGCATCGAAGCATTCCTTCACCGTGGCCAGGGCAACCGGCGGCAGCAGGCATACGATGGCCGCGCCAATCGCGATGGCTCCTGGTTTCAGGCCGTGCGCAAAATCCGTCGCCCACAGCAGGATGGTGATGGCGAGAACTACAGCCAGCCTGCGGGCTGCCCGGCTGAGCGGCAATGGCTCGGCAGTTTCAGAGGCAATGGGTTTCGGCGCCGGGAGCAGCACGACGACAGCCGCCCAGAACAATGCCATCTTCGCCAACCCCAGGACCGGACCAGCGAGAAGGAGATACTCCGCGTACTGCACCTGCGGTCCGTGCACCCCCTCCACCGCGCCGAGCGCAATGATGTTGGTCAGGTTTGCGGGCAGGATGCCGTAGCTGGTCAGGAAATTGCCGGCCACTGCGGTCAAGATCGCCCCGAGATACCCATTGCTGCCGGGCTCGTAGCCAGCCTCTTTCGCCGCGGCAGTGATGATCGGAAGCGTGATGGCAAGGCGCCCCATGGTCGAGGGAACGAGGAAACTCAATGCCCCCGTGCCGACCAGTATCCCGCAGATGAACAGGGCGTGTGACGACCGGAACCGCTGCATCAGGCCGCGCGCGACATAGCGGCCCAAGCCGGAACGCTCGGCCGCTGCTCCGATCACGAACCCGCCGATGACAAGCCCGGCCGCATTGGACCAGAAGCCCGACAGCAGGGCGACGGGCGGCGCTACACCCGACGCAAACGCCAGCGCGAAAAACAGGAACCCCGCAACATATGTCGGCACAGCCGCCGTGGCCCACAGCGCCACGGAGGTCAGCACGATGGCAAAGCCGATCATGGCTTTCGGAGCGGTTGCGGGAGCCGGCAGGCAGGCAACCGTAACGGCCGCAATCGCAATGGCACCGAGCAGGACGGCCCGGCCAGCCGTCATCTGTCCGAAGGCTGATCCGCTCATTGCGCCGGCGTTGTGATGATTGCCCGGAGTAGCCCGTTCATCTGGATCTGGCTCCCCTTAGCTGGACCGCCGGGCACCATCGCGGCCTCAATAGGCGGTGTCAACAAACGGAAGGGAATGCTAGGTAGTCACCCGTGCATGACCGAAGACGGCCCGGCTATGGCGTGGCCTGAGAACTCCGGATGGGCGATGTGCAGTCGATAGGCGTGATTGGCGGCGGGGCTTGGGGCACGGCTCTGGCACAGACGGCTCGTCTCGCCGGATGCGACGTCCTGTTGTGGGCCCGCGAAGCCGACGTCGTTGCCGACATCAACGACCGGAACGTGAATTCGGCCTTTCTGCCGGGCGTCTCTCTCGACCCTCGTCTCAAGGCGACCGACAACCTCGCCGCCCTCGCCAAATGCGATGCGATCCTCATGGTCGCCCCCGCGCAGCATGTCCGCAATGTGGGCGCAGAGCTTGCCCGGTACCTCGCAGACGGCACACCGGTGGTGATCTGTGCCAAGGGCCTCGAGCAGGCGACCGGCAAGATGATGGGCACGGTTCTGGAGGAAGTCCTCCCGCAGGCCACGCAAGCCGTCCTCTCCGGACCGAGCTTCGCGGCCGACGTCGCGCGCGGGTTGCCCGCGGCCCTGACATTGGCCTGCACGAACGAAGGGATCGGCCAGCGCCTGGCGCAGGCCCTCGGATACCGGCACTTCCGCCTCTACTGGTCCGGCGACATCATCGGAGTGCAACTGGGCGGCGCGATCAAGAACGTCCTCGCGATTGCCGCCGGCATCGTCGACGGACGGCAGTTTGGGGCTAGCGCTCATGCCGCCCTGGTCACGCGGGGCTTCGCCGAGATGCAGCGTTTCGGCGGTGCGCTCGGCGCCCGTACAGAAACATTGATGGGCCTGTCAGGTCTGGGCGACCTCCTCCTCACATGCGGCAGCCCGCAGTCCCGCAACATGTCGCTCGGGCGCGCCCTGGGGCAAGGGCAATCTCTCCAATCGGTGCTGGGCAGCCGCCGCTCGGTGGCGGAAGGTGCGTACACCGCCGCGGCAGTTGTCAAAGTGGCCCGCGAGCGCAACGTCGAAATGCCGATCTGCGAGGCTGTGCACGAGATCGTCGAGGGCCGCACCTCCGTCGACGAAGCGATCGAAGGCTTGCTGGCCCGTCCCTTCAAAGCCGAGGGATAGGCCGTCAATCCACACCGGAGTTCAACGCCATGGCCAAAGCCGCAAGCAAGACTGCCCGACGAGAGGGCCCCGCCTACTGGCTCTTCAAGTCGGAGCCGGATTCCCATTCCTGGGAAAAGCAGAAATCGCGCGGCAAAAAAGGCGAACCCTGGGACGGCGTCCGCAACTTCACGGCACGCAATAACATGGTCGCCATGCAGCTTGGCGACCTCGGCTTCTTCTATCACTCCAATGAGGGCAAGGAGATCGTCGGTATCGTCGAGGTCTGCGCACTGGCACATCCGGACCCCAAGGACGATACCGGTATCTGGAAATGCGTGGATGTGCGCGCGGTCTGCGATGTACCGAAGCCCGTGACCCTTGTCGCCGCCAAAGCCAATCCGAAGCTTGCCAACATGGCACTCGTCACGTTGGCGCGCCTTTCCGTGCAGCCCGTCACACCGGACGAGTGGGCCGAGGTGTGCCGCATGGGCGGGCTCGATCCGAAGAAGATCAAGGCGTGATCGAACGGAACAGTTTCACCGAGTTCGTGCTGTCGCATACTTGCCAGATAGCGACATCGCTGGTGCCTGAGATTCGCCTGCATCTTGCCGCCGATGCACATGCTATCTTCCAACGCGCACAGGACGCGCTGCCATCTCATCCCTGGCCGCCCTACTGGGCGTTTGCCTGGCCCGGAGGCCAGGCGCTGGCGCGGCATGTTCTCGATCACCCGGCCGAGGTTGCCGGCCGCAAGGTTATCGACGTCGGCGCAGGCTCGGGCATAGCCGCGATTGCCGCACGGCTGGCCGGCGCAGGTGAGGTCATCGCCGTGGATCCCGATCCGATGGCTGGAGCAGCAGTCCTTATCAACGCCAAGCGGAACGCTGCAACCATTGCATCCATGACAGATGACATTCTCGGGCAAGAACCAGATGCCGATGTGATCCTGATCGGCGATCTCGTGTACGAGCCGGAGCTCGCCACGCGCCTGACACGCTTTATGGAGACGGTCCGGGGCGAGCGCACCAAAGTCATCATGGCGGATCGAACAACCGCGCAGCGCCCTCCCCTCGATTTCACATTGCTTGCGGAATACGCGGCGCCGGTAACGCCTCTGCTCGAGGAAAGTCATTTCGAACGTGCACGTCTCTGGCGACTCGAACCCCGGAGGCCGCGGCGCTCGTGACGGAAAATCACCAGACCGTTGACTGGCGCCAGTTCATCCTGGCCAACACGAAGCTCCTCGCACCGCCGCTCATCCCTGAAATCCGGCTGCACCTTGCTGAAGAATCCCTGCCGATCTGGCAGAAGACGGAGGAGGAGCTCGGGCAAATGAACCTGCCGCCACCCTATTGGGCATTTGCCTGGGCAGGCGGCCAGGCCCTGGCGCGCTATCTCCTCGACAACCCGTCCATCGTCGCCGGTAAACGCGTGCTGGACCTGGGCAGCGGCTCCGGCCTGACCGCCATCGCCGCGAAACTGGCCGGCGCTGCGTCCGTTCTGGCGGCGGACATAGACCGGATCGCCCTGATCGCCGCTGAGCTCAACGCAGCCGCCAATGACACCACCGTCGAAACGACCAGCGAGGATATGCTCGAGGGGCCCAGGCCCGCTTTCGACACCATTCTCGCCGGCGATCTTTTCTACGAGCGCGAACTGGCAGAGCGCATGCTCGCTTTCCTGGCTGAAAGGCTGCGGTTCGGCGCCGAGATCCTCGTCGGCGATCCGCAGCGCAGCTACTTCCCGAAGGACCGCTTCACCCTGGCGGCAGAATATCGTGTACCTGTCACGCGCGAACTCGAGGACGCGGAAATCAAGCGCGCAGCAGCTTGGCGGTTTGCAGGTTAGGCCGGCCGTGCGCCATCAATCCTTGTCTATTCGGCACTGATAGCAATTGTTGCTTGCCGAGCGAACGTGCACATAGCTGATCCGCTCATCGCCAAACATCTTCCCCGCAGCGTCGCGTATCTGCTCAGTCGGTACGATTTGCCCTGACCCATAGACGATCCGGTCCGCATCGCTGTAGCCCCGGATCAGATATTGCGGTGAGCGCAGCATCGCCGGCACCCCGCCATCGTCCTGATACCGCGGGCATCCGTCCGCATGCAGAAAAATCGGCCCAAGCTCGGCATAGGGCTGCGGCCCGGGAAACGGGCGATGCGCCAGGATGAGATAGGCCTCGCCGGCCTCTACCGGCTGAAGGCAGTGACGGCAGGGGACGCCGCCGCCGTCCGAGATGTGACGCTCCGGGACTTGGCCATTGGCGTCCGGCTGGCCGGCTTGAAGAGCGCTTACAACAGTCGTATCGAGAGCAACGAAGCGAATAGACATGGCGGGTCCTCGCGAAATAATCGTGTCCCTCACCTATCGCAGGGGACTGACGCAAGCGACCCGAAAGCTGTGCTTCGAAAAGGAACAAACCATGCGATTTGCAGGTATGAACTACTGGGCCATCCTCGCCGCAGCCGTAGGCGGCTTCGTGTTCGGGGCTGTTTGGTATTCCGCATTGTCCAAACCCTGGCTGGCAGCCCAAGGGAGGTCAGACGCAGACATCAAGAACGCTGGCTCGCCAACGCCCTTGTTCATTGCCAGCTTCGTGGGTTTGCTGGTCATGGCCTGGGTGCTCGCTGGCGTGATCGGTCACCTGGGTCCAGGTCAAGTGACCATCAGGAACGGCATCATCTCAGCGGCATTCATCTGGTTCGGCTTCATCGCCACGACCATCACCGTGAACCACGCCTTTCAAGGCGTGAAGCGATCGCTGACCCTCATCGACGTTGGTCACTGGCTGGGCGTGATGCTAATCCAGGGCGCAATCATCGGCGCCTTTGGCGTATAGCAGCGATCCCTACTAGGGCTCGAAGCGCCAGTACTTGCCGCCGTTCGCCGTTGAAACCAGCTTGAACGCCGTCAGTCGCGTGCTGGGCGGGCGCGTCCCTTTTTCGAGCAGGCCACCGAGGTCTTTCACGAGCTGCTCGCGATCGGCGAACGTGCTGTGGTTCAAGCTGAAGAAGTCGGTACTCGCCCGCGACACATCGATCGTATCAACGCCCGAAATGACGAGGGGACCCGTGGGCGGCACCCAGCCCGCGGGCGGCTCGCCGCGCAGCAACTCCTGGGACACCCGGAGCGCCCAATCGTTCGACGATGCATAAAGCGTCATGCCGGTGCCAAGCGACCTGACGCGCCCCGCCGCCTGCTCGAAGATTTCCCGCGTGACGTCGGGCGCCGCCAGGATGATCTCGCCAAAGCGCGGATCGCGCCGGGGTGCGCCGGTGGGCGGCCGGTCGGCCATGTAACGCAAGACGCGCAGAAGCGGGTCAGAACCCATGCTGTGGGCGATGAGGTGGATTTTCTTGGCGCCGCTTTCACGCTCGACCATCTCGATGAACTCGCGCAGATAATCTTCCGCGCCTTGTGCTCTCGTGCGGTCGAGCACGTAGCCCGTCAAACCGGCGATCGATGGCCAGCTGAAAACGAAGGGCACGCCGTCAAATCCGACATCGAAGGCAATCTGCGCAGCACGAAACAGCGCGTCATCGAAGCTCACATTGAAGCCGTGGACGAAGATGAACGCCTGGTCCTTGTAGCGTTGCGAGCGCTTGCGCTGATCCTGCACCTGACGGAAGAACGTAGCCTGATCGAGCACGTCGACGCCGAAGATCGTGAAGTCGCGCGCCAGGTCCTCGTTGCGCAAGGAGAAGCGTGCAACCAGGATGTCCCATTCCGGCCTTGTGATCTGCCCGCCGGCGCGTCCCTGCTTCGGCACCGTGATCGAGGCTTTGCCCAGCGCGAGCTTGCGGCCGCTCTGCGTGCCGAATGCCGCAAGCTGGCGCTCCCACTTCTGCCGGTTCGCTTCCTGCTTGCGGTCGGTTCCGAAGAACACATCGACGGTCGAATACGGTTTGCCGTCGTCCGCGCTGGCCTTCGCGGTTTCGCTTGCCGGAGCCCCGGCTTTCGGTGGTGAGAAGCTGCGGGTACGAGGTGCTGGCGACGGTGGAGCGGGCTCATCGCGGCGGACAACTCCATCACGAGACGAAGCACCACCACTGCCACTGCCACCGCCACTTTCCGTTTTCGCTGCCGGCCCGCCGACCGCGACGGTCGGCGACGACTTGGTATTCCGCGCAACATTGCGGCTCTGACCGCTCTGCAGCGCTTCCACCTCAACCAATGGCCCTTCGCCAGACTGCCCCGTGGCATTGTAGGAGACGTCGATGGTGTCGATGAACCGTTCCTCGGCCCGCGGGTCGATCGGCGGCGTGCTTTGTCCACTCTGCAGTGTGATCGGCTTCTCGAGGTCTCCGTAGTGAACCTGGCCGTTTGCGTAAGTAACGACCACGCGCTCGATCACGGCGCTTCCGCGCTTGGCCGTAATGCGAATGGCCTTCGAGCGACCCATGGTGTGGGATACATCGAAACGGTGACTGCGCTGTGCCGGATTGAGGGAAGCAGAGACCAACGAAACCCACGCGTCGCCCGATTGAGCCTGCACTGGCGGCGGCGCCATGAGCAGCGCAGCCAGCACGACGAGCGACAGAACCAAGCGAACCATGGTGCTCCCTCCTCTGCTCCGATTACCCGAGCTGGCAATCCAAGCAGCACAGCCGGTCCCACGGCGCCGGCTGAGCCCGCAAAACAACCCACCTTGCAGCAAGCGCCGCCACCACACCTGCTACACGCGAAACAACAGCCCTCGAACAAAATGACATCCGCCTCACCTCGGCCAGCGCCGTTCTGGTTGGCGTTGGCTGGTGCGACAGGACTGTTCTCTGGCTTGCCCGAAGCCTCTCACGAAATCATGGCAGCACCCTGACAATAGTGCAGCCGTCGGCATGCTGACCAGATCATCAACACACACAGAATGTGACCCGCAAGCCTCACACCTGATCGTAGTCGAGAAAGTTAGGCGTAGACGTCTGACGAGAGCCGACCTAGCACGCTTCGCCACGAGCAGACTTTGCAAGCTGTCGAGCCCAATTCCGCAATGCGCAGCATGGCCGAGAGCACCCTCGCACTAACGACCCTGAATCTTGTGATCAATGGCGATTTTCTGCCCGCCCGAGGAGGCAGATGTCAGGTCTCAGCCACAGGCGGGGCGTTGGAGTCGCCAGCCGGTACGTTCGTCAAAGCCATGACACGTGGATCATGACCGCCGGCACGGATGAAGCGCAACAGATCATCGCGTGCAATGTTGGTCGTCGCCGTGTTCTCCAGCGGATGGCAGTTGATGCTGTCGTGGACCATCAGCTGCTGATCGACAATCACGCTGACCCGGTTGGTCTGGTCGTTGATCAGCGAAAATGCCGTGACGGAACCGGGCGGGACGCCCAGCACCTCCATCAGCAGCTCCGGCTTGCCGAAGCTCAGGCGGGCGCAACCGAGTGTTTTATGCAATGTCTTCAAATCGATAGCCGTTTGGCTCTGGGCAATGATGAGAAACAGCCGGTCCTTGGCGTCCTTCAGGAACAGGTTCTTGGTGTGCCCGCCCGGCAGATCGCGCTCGAGCCCGGTGCTTTCCGCAACCGTGAATACGGCTGGGTGATCCAGCGTTTTGGTGGTGATTCCCAAGGCTTCGAGGCGGGCAAACAGGTCGGATCGCGAGGCTGGCATTGGCGCTTTCGGTGATTTTGCGGCGAAAGAACCGATTTAATGGGGGCTTCACGCAGGCGCAACCTCCACCGGAGTCCCACGGGTCGGGCGCACGTCACTAGCGCTTGCATTCCACACCGATTGCCGCCTATAACCCCCGGCACCGCCTCAGGCGGTGTTCCCCATCGGATGCGGGTGTAGCTCAGGGGTAGAGCATCACGTTGCCAACGTGAGGGTCGTGGGTTCAAATCCCATCGCCCGCTCCATTAAATCGGCATTATTGCGATATCTGCTTGAGGCAGCGGGACAGTTCGATCCAATGCTGCGCGGGGCTCTGAATGATCGACAAGATCAACCGGAGGGCAGGGCCTAGACTGAGCCTCACACCCATCCTCGCCATTCTCTGCGCCTTGGCGCTTCTGGCGCTCCTTGCCGGATGAAACCGCAAACCCGGTTTCTATGCTTAATGCCCTTTTTCAAACGCAATTGGTCAGCCTGATGCGTTTTCCCCAATAGGGATGGGGAAAAACGGCCGTCCGGTGACACGATTGCGGCCGGTAATGTGAGCAGGACTCAGGCTACCCCTCACTCCTGAGTCCTGCTTGCTGCTCCTGCCGCAGCCACATCAGAACCGCCAGCTTGTTTCGCATTACATCGCGCCTGCGAAAGCGCCTTGCTGTCGTCGATGTCAGTTTGTCTGAACCAAAACCCTCGCCGCAGCGACAACAGCCCTGGAAGCCGAAGTTGGCCAGGGGATGCGTACAATGGACATCATCAGCAATGACGACTTGATCAAAATTCTTCGCGAGGCGATCGCCCGGGAAGGCGGTCCGACCCTCTATGCAAAACGGCTGGGCGTCTCGTGCGCCTTCGTCAGTCGCATGGCCGCAGGCGGGAAGTACGTCTCCGGACGCGTCCTGACGGATCTCGGCTACGAGCGCGTCGTCGGGTTTCGCAAGGTTATGCAACCCTGCATGCCAGCCGGTCCCAATGCGATTGCAATACAAGCCTCGGCACGCCCGGCAATCCCTTCGCAAGGCGACTAGGCTGATGACGGTCAAGCCGGCCGGCTATTCCTTCATCCGGCCTGTCTTGACGAAAAATGCACGCTCCCGCTGTGCCAGGACATCGACCTCCGCCGCGACGGCCTGCGCCGTTCCCAAACGGGCACGATCCATGATGGCTCCCGTCTTCGTATACTCGGGCGCGATCTCCGGATCATTCAGCGCCGCGTTGAGAGCCGCTTCCAGCCAAGCCTTACGCTCAGGCGCGACGCCATTCGGCACCCCTGCGTAACGCCATGCCGCCCAGACGATCTCATCGATGCTCAACGCTTCGTTGAAGGTCGGCGTGTCGGGTAAATTTGGAAGCCGCTGCACCGCCGCGACCGCGATCGGCTTCACCTTGCCGGCGTCGAGGTGTCCCCGGTACTCGCCAAAGAAGCCGAAACTGATGTCGATGTGGCCCCCGAGCAAAGCGGTGATCGACGGCGCACCGCCCTGGAACGGCACTTTCGTGATCTTCCCGCCGGCAATTCTCTCCATCTGCTCGGCAATGAACTCGCTGGAGATGCCAGGAACCAGACCAACCTTCAGCTCAGCCGGCTTTTCCTTCGCGAAAGCCGCGATATCCCTCAAGGTCTTGTCCTTGAATGGACCATCGCTGCGTACGACCCACGTGACCGGGTCATAGTTTATGAATGCGAGCGGCTCGAGGCTCTTGTAGGTGAACTTGCCTTCGGACCGCAGGAACGCATCCGTCCAGTAGGTCGAAACCACACCGATAGTGTACCCGTCGTTTGGAGCCTGGGCGCCAAGGTAGGTGTGCCCCACCATGCCCGCGCCACCGACCTTGTTGGTGACGATGGTTTTGTGGCCTGTCCACTTCTCGACGTACTTGGCGAGAATTCGGGCGGTCACATCCATGCCGCCGCCGGCCGGATAGACGACGACAAACTCCAGCGGATCCTTCGGATAGTCCTTCGGCTGCAGGCTCTTGAGCTTCGCCTTGATCTCAGCCTCGCTTCGCGCGAGGGCAGGCGCCGAGGCAACCAGCAGCAGCGCCAACAGACAACACAGCCCGCGAAGTGTGCGGTTCATGACGTTTCCTCCGTTTTAACGGGCTGTCCCGCTGCTCGGGATCTCGCGGCCTCGCTCACGCGAGGCCGGCCCTGATCTTGAGTTCAACCGATCGGTGCCCCGATGGCCTGCAAGGCGGCGCGTGCGACTTCCATGTCGTCGCTGTAGTGACCGCCCGATACGCCGATCGCACCAATCACCTTGCCGCCTTCCTTTATCGGATAGCCGCCACCGAACACGATGATGCGAGGGTAGTTGACGATGCCATGCAGCAGCGGCGGATCGTTCTTGACGAAGTCCCAGAACGAATGCGTCGGCACTCCGAGGCTTGCGGACGTATAAGCCTTGTCCTGGGATATGCGCAATGACGTGTCGGACGCGCCATCCATGCGCACAAAGGACTTGAGAGATCCACCTTCGTCGGTGATCGCGATACTCATGTTGAAGCCCATTTGCTTGGCCTTCGCGACCGCCGCCGCAATCGCGATCTGCGCGGTGTCGACATTAATGCTACGCTTCTCGAAACTTCCCATTTTCAACGTGTCTCCAGTCTTTCCGAACGAGCTGAGCGGCTGACTTTTCGCCAGCCGCCCGATCCCCTGCTATTTCTTGATGCGGCCGGTCTTGACGAAGAAGTCGTGCTCGAGCTTGGCCAGCTTGTTGACTTCATCCGTGACGGCCTTGGCGCTGTTCATGCGCTTGGTATCCATCGTCGAGCCTGTCTTGGCGTATTCAGGCGCGATTTCCGGATCGTTGAGCGCGGCGTTGAGCGCAGCTTCCAGATAGGCTTTGCGATCAGCCGGCGTTCCGCGCGGCACGGCCGCATAACGCCATGCGAGCCAGACCATGTCATTCGCGCCCAGGGCTTCGTTGAACGTTGGTACGTCCTTGAGGCTCGGCACGCGCTCTGTGTTCGCCTGGCCGATGATCTTGACTTTGCCCGCTTCCAGATGGCCGCGATACTCCGCCAGATACCCGAAGCTGATGTCGACGTGCCCACCCAGGAGAGCCGTGATCGACGGTGCGCCGCCTTGAAACGGCACCTTCGTGATCTTGCCGCCATTGGAAAGCGCTTCCATCTGCTCGGCAATGAACTCGTTCGAGGTTGACGGAACCACGCCGACCTTGAGCTCGCCGGACTTTTCCTTGATCAGCGCGACGATGTCCTTCAGGCCCTTGTCCTTGAGCGGGCCATCCGTGCGTACGATCCAGGTTGTCGGGTCGTAGTTGATGAAGGCAAGCGGCTCCAAATATGTATAGTCGAACTTACCTTCCGACCTAAGCCAGCCGTCGTCCCAGAAGAAGCTTGCCACGACGCCGATCGTATGTCCGTCGTTCGGAGCCTGCGTGGCGAGGTAAGTGTGCCCGACCATGCCACCGCCGCCAACTTTGTTTGTCACGATCGTCTTCTGGCCCGACCACTTCTCGACATACTTGGCGAGAATGCGCGTGGCGACGTCCATGCCGCCGCCCGCCGGGTAAACGACCACGAACTCGAGCGGGTCCTTGGGGAAGTCTTTCGGCTGCAGAGCCTTGATCTTGGCTTTGATCTCCGCCTCGCTCTGCGCGCGGGCATCCTGTCCGCCGAAAGCGATGAAGGCGAGCAAAGCAAGCAGAACTCGGATCATCTGCTTCATGGTGTTTCCTCCTCAATACTCGTTACGCGTCAGTTTCAGAGCCGGCCGTTTTCGGCCTTAACCCGACGATGAGAGCCACGATCAGAACCAGGACGACGAACAGGAGCCCAGCCGCAATCGGACGTTCCAGGAAGATCATCGGATTGTTGCGGGACATGATGAGCGACTGGCGCAACGCCTGCTCGAGCTGAGGCGCCAGCACCATCGCGAATGCAAACGGCGCGAGCTCGTATTTCATTTTTCGCAGCAAATAGCCCCCGACGCCGAAACCCAGCATGATCCACAAGTCGAAGACGTTCTTGTTGGCCGAGTAGGCGCCGACGACGGACAGCAGCAGAACAAGCGGAAACAGGATCCGGTAGGGCACGCGCAGGAGCTGCACCCATAAACCGATCAGCGGAAGGTTCAGGATCAGCAGCATGACGTTGCCGATATACATGCTGGCAATCACGCCCCAGAACACATCGGGATATTGCGCGGCCAGCAGTGGCCCGGGCGTCACGTTCTGGATGACGAGCGCGCCGAGGAGGAGTGCCGTAACGGCGTTGCTCGGCAAGCCCAGGGAGAGCAGCGGGATCATGCCGCCGCCCACCGCGGAGTTGTTGGCAGCTTCGGGGCCTGCGACGCCCTCGATAGCTCCCTTGCCGAATCGCCCCGGCTCCTTCGCGAGACGCCGCTCGAGTGCGTAGGAGACGAAGGAAGCGGTCACCGGATTGCCGCCTGGAAGAACGCCCAGGCCGAAGCCCAGACCGCTGCCACGCAGGATCGGCTTCCAAGATGCCTTCCAGTCCGCGAACGTGGGCAACAATCCCTTGATCTTGTCGGTAATGGCCTTGCGTGTTTCCGACTGCTCCAGGTTCATCAGGATCTCGGAAATGCCGAACAGGCCGATGACCACCGGCACCAGATCAAAGCCGTTGGTGAGATTGACGAACCCGAACGTGAAACGCTCCTTGCCATTCACTTGATCTATGCCGATGCAAGCGAACAGCACGCCAAGGGCCATCACGATGAAGCCCTTCGCGGCCGACCCTTGCACCATGAACACGGTTGCGACAAAGCCGAGCGCGATGACGGCGAAGTTCTCCGGCGGCCCGAACTTCAACGCTACCGACGTCAGCAGCGGCGAGAAAAGCGTCAGGCCGACAACGCTGAGCGTCCCGGCAACAAACGAGCCGATGGCCGCCATCCCGAGCGCCGCTCCGGCACGCCCTTGCCGTGCGAGCGCATGGCCGTCGAGACATGTGACCACGGATGCTGCCTCGCCGGGAATATTGACCAGGATCGAGGTGGTCGAGCCTCCATACATGGCGCCATAGAAAATTCCGGCCAGCATGGCCACCGCGCCGACCGGCGGCAGCGCGAAAGTGACAGGCAACAGTACCGAGAGCGCAGCCAGCGGACCCACGCCCGGCAATACGCCGACAAGCGTGCCGATCAGGCAGCCGAGAAAGCAGTAGAAGAGATTTTGCGGTTCGGCGATGACGCTGAAGCCATGTAGCAGACCCTGAAGGATTTCCATGCGCCCCTCAGAATCCGAGCAGGCCGCGCGGGAGCGTCGTGCCGAGCAATCGAGTGAACAGATAGTAGACCGCGAGGGTCGCGACGATCGAAACCACCAGCACGGTCAGCCAGCTCTGCCGCTCGACGGCTTGCATGAGGATCATCATCACGGGGATCACCGTCAGGACGAAACCCAGCGTCGGCATGAGAATGGCGATCAACCCGAGCCCGCCAACAATCAGCCCCATCCGGAACCAGACTCCGGAGTCCGGCCAGCGCTCGTTGTTTTCCTCCCCCCGCGACAGGAGAAGCAGGAGCCCGCATAGCGTAATGATGGCTCCTGTCAGGAGCGGGAGGAAACCACCTCCAGGTCCGGCAGTATCCAGCAAGGTGTAACGAGGCGACAGCGCCGCCACGGCGAGCCCGAATACGATCCAGAAAAGATTGAGCGTTCTTTCAGCGGCGCGCATGCCCGGCTCACATCAACAGAGGAGAACCGATTGCCCGCGCCGCCGCGTGGGCCTCCGTCAGCGCCTGCGGCAATCGCCGCGGAGAGTAGGCATCGCCGACGGTCTTGATCCGGGATTTCTCGACGCCGGCATCGCGCAACTCGTCGGCCAGCGAGCCGTTGGCCACGGCAGCGCCTACCCACACGATAGCCGCAACATCCTCGATCACTTCCTCCCGGCCGGTGAGATAGTGCGTGAGAACGACACCGCCATTGGAAACGCGAGACGGGAACATGTTGGGCTTCATCTCGGCCCCTTGCTTGTCCATCTCACGCAGCGTGGCGATCCGCGACACCATCGGGATTTCGCGGAACACCTCGAAGAACCGCGCGGCGATCGTCACCCGCTTGCCCGACGCGGCCAAGCTTTCCGCCATCGCCGCGCTCCAGTAGTAGCCGTCCTCGTCCATCATCACGACGTTGCGGCCATCGCGCCCGGCCAGCACGACGCTATCGTCGCCGGTCAGCACTGGAACCGAGCCATCTCCGGAAATATCTGGCGCCGTGGGCGTCGCACCGGTTGCGAGAATCACCTCGTCAGGCTTCTCGGCCAGGATGCTGTCGACAGTTCCGCGTGTGTCCGTTTTGACAGTCACTCCAGCCTTCTCGACCTGTGGGATGAGGAAGTTGAACAGATTGCGCATCTCCTCATGATGCGGCACCTGGTGGACATGCTTCAGCCTACCGCCAAGCTCAGCGTCCGCCTCGAGCAGCGTGACGCGATGGCCGCGAAGCGCCGCCACGCGCGCAGCCTCTAGCCCTGCCGGCCCGCCTCCGACGACAACGACATGCCGCGGGCTTTCGGCAGGAACCAGCTTCTTCCATTGATATTCGCGCCCGGCGACGGGGTTGGTCGCACAGGCAATCGGCTCGCCGCCTGAGATCCAGCCCCAGCACTGATTGCAGGCAATGCAGCGCCGGATATCGTCCGTCCGCCCGCGCCGTGCCTTGTTGGGCCATTCGGGGTCCACCAGCAGCGCTCGGCACATGCCGATCATATCGGCCTCGCCGGCGGCGAGCACACTCTCGGCCTGCTCGGGGCCCTGGATGCGTGTGCTGGCCACGATAGGGACGTCGGGCACGACCTCCTTGAAGCGGGCTTGCAGGCTGCGATAGGCCAGAATCGGCCAGTGTCGATCCGGCAGATGCGTTTCGATGCTGTTGAAGTTGCCTTGACTGAGCGAAATGTAGTCCAGGTTACCGTCGGCCGTGAGATGCTTCGCCACCTCCAGGGTCTGCTCGATCGTCAAGCCGCCCTCGGTGAACTCCTCGACGCCGAGCCGGTACCCGACGATGGCACTGCGGCCGAGGCGGCGGCGCACGCCCTCGATGATCTCGCGCGGAAATTGCAGCCGCTTTTCGAAGCTCCCGCCATACTCGTCTGTACGGCGATTGGAGAACGGCGACACGAACTGCTGGATCAGGTGCCCCTGGGCGCCGTGAATCTCGACTCCGTCCATGCCCGCTTCGATGCAATGCACCGCGCACATGATGAAGGTCTCGACCATCTCGCGGACCTCGCGCGTGGACAGCGCATGCGGCACGCCGCCGCTGCGAGGACAGGCGACAGCCGAAGGGGCGACCGTATGCGGGATGACGCGGGACGACAGATGCTGACGGCCGCCTTGATTGAGCTGCCCGATCAGCAACGCGCCTTCGGCATGACAGGCATCGGAAAGCTTTCTCAGCCCTTCGATCGACGCTCGATCGTGCACAACTAGCGCGCCTGCGCCATAGGCTTCTTGCGCCGACACGCGCAGAGCCTCAGTGACGATCGTGCCGACGCCGCCTTTCGCCAGTGTCCGGTAGAATTCGAGCAGGCGGTCCCCGACGCGATTGCGCTCCGCGAGATTCGAGGTCGTCGCTACCCGCATGACGCGATTCTTGGCCTCGTGTTTGCCGAGGCGAATGGGCGCGAACAAATGCGGGTAAGCTTGTGTCATTAGACCGTGTCTCCTCCGCCCGCGGATTCGCCACTTTGGTCGTGACGTTTGTCCGGACAAGCCGCGGCAGCATATCGCCGCTTTCCTATCGCCGCGACAGAAATCTAGCGCGCCTTCGGACAATACAGTTTGGTATGGACGGAGAAGCAGCTTGCTGTGAGCTGGCAAGGTCGCGGATGACGACGGGCCCGATCGAAGGGCTTACCCGGTCGTAGCGGGCGACGCAGCCAGACGTGATTTTGCGGAACCACCCCAGAGGCGATGGTGCAACTTGTCCAGCAACAGGTAGATGACCGGCGTCGTATAGAGCGTCAGGACCTGCGACACGAGTAGGCCGCCGATGATGGCGATGCCGAGCGGGCGGCGCAGCTCGGACCCCGGCCCCGCTGCGAGGGCAAGCGGCACAGCGCCCAGCAGGGCCGCCATTGTGGTCATGAGAATGGGACGGAAGCGCTCCAGGCAGGCTTCGTAGATCGCCCGCTCGGGTGACAGTCCGCGCTCGCGCTCACCTTCCAGCGCGAAATCGACCATCATGATGCCGTTCTTCTTGACGATGCCGATCAGCAGAATGATGCCGATCAGCGCAATGACGGACAGCTCCATCCCGGCGAGGCGCAAGGCGATCAACGCGCCGAAGCCAGCCGACGGTAGGGTCGAGATGATCGTCAAAGGGTGCGCTAGGCTCTCATACAAAACGCCCAGCACGATATAGACTGCGAGAAGTGCCGCCAAAATCAGCAGGGGTTGGGTGTTCGCCTGCTGCGCAAACGATTTCGCATCCCCGGCAGCCTCTACGCGGATCGCGTCGGGCATATGCAATTCGGCAATGGCCTGGCTGATGGCACGCGTCGCCTCGTCGAGCGTCACGTCGGCGGGTAGGTTGTAGGAGAACGTAACGGCAGGGAATGTGCCCTGGTGGTTGACGACCAGCGGCGCCACCGTGCGGTCGATCTTGATCACGGTCGTCAGCGGCACCTGGATGCCGTCGCGACCGGGCACGTACACGCGGCCGATATCGGACACCTCGCGCTGGTACTGGGGATCGATCTCTAGGATCACCCGATACTGATTGCGCTGCGTATAGATCGTGCTCACCTGCCTTTGCGAGAAGGCATTGTTGAGCGCATTGTCGATGTCTTGCACATCGACACCGAGGCGCGCAGCCGTCATGCGATCGATGCTGATGCTCGCCTGCAGCGCGCCCTGCTCCCGGTCATTGTTGACATCGGTGATCTCGGGCACCGTGCGCAGCTTGTCGAATACTTTTGGCACCCACGCATAAAGCTCGTCGATCTCCGGGCTCCAGAGCGTGATTTGGTAGCTCGAGCTGCTCTGTCGCGCACCGACGCGGATGTCCTGGGCCGGAAACATGAAGACGCTGAGCCCTTCGATGCCGGCCAGCGACCTGCGCAAGCGGTCCACCACACGCGCGGTCGGCATTCCATCCCGCTCGTTCAAAGGCTTCAGGCTGATGAACATGCGCCCCCGGTTCACGGACGCATTGAAGCCCGAGGCACCCACGGATGAGCCGACACCGCCGACGGCCGGGTCCGCCAGGACGATATTGAGCGCCCGGTCCTGCAGCTTAGCCATGGCCTCGTAGGAGATGTCCTGGGCGGCTTGGGTCGATCCGAAGATCAGGCCCGTGTCGTCCTGCGGGAAGTAGCCCTTCGGCATCTTGATGTAGAGATTGACCGTCAACGCGACTGTGACGAGCAGCAAGAGCAGCATCAGAAACCGATGCCGGAGCGCCGCATCAAGGGAGCGCGCATAGCCGCGGCTGAGGGCTCCGAGCACGCCTTCCGCTAGGCGATCGAACCAGCCGTCCACGCCCGGTTTGCCGCGCACGAAATGCGCACAAATCATCGGCGTAACGGACAGCGAGATCACCATCGAGATGAAAATGGCGAACACCAGCGTGACGGAGAACTCGCGCAACAGCCGCCCGACTACACCGCCCATGAACAGCAGCGGTATGAACGCCGCGACCAGCGACACGCTGATGGACACAACCGTGAACCCGATCTGGCGGGCACCGTCGAGCGCGGCGCGCATGGGCGACGAGCCGGCTTCGAGGTTGCGGTACATGTTCTCGATCATGACGATAGCGTCGTCGACGACGAAACCCACCGACACGGCCAGTGCCATCAACGTCAAATTGTTGATCGAGAAGCCGGCGAGCCACATGGCCGCGCAGGTACCCGCGAGCGAGAGCGGAACGGTGATACCCGCGGCAATCGTCGGAGTAGCCCGTCGCAGGAATGCGAAGACCACAAGCATCACCAGCGCAATGGCAAGCACCAAGGTCAGTTGCATATCCGCGATGCTGGCGCGCAGCGTGCCTGTACGATCCGACAGGACTGAAATTTCCACGGACGGGGGGATCCAGCGTTTGATCTCGGGGATCAGGGTGCGGATACGATCGACCGTGTCGACGACATTGGCGTCATTTTCCTTGGTGATGGTCAGGAGGATGGCCGGATCTTTGTTGAACCTGGCCGAGGCGCGCGAATTACGCGTCCCCTGCTCCACCGTCGCCACCGACGACAGACGCACGACGTCGCCATTCTTGGTCTTGACGATGAGGGACTTGTAGTCGTCGGCGGTCCGCAGTTGCGCATTCGTCTCGATCGCAACGGCTTGCTTGTCGCCATCGATGATGCCGAGGGGCGCCACGGCGTTGGCATTGGTGATCGCCGTGCGCACGTCATCGAGGCTCACGCCAATGGACGCCAGCAACATCGGGTTGGCACGCACACGGATTGCGGGCTGCTCCGCGCCGCTGACGGTCACGTCGGCAACGCCTTCCACCTGGGCGATGCGTTGCGCGATCACGGTGTCGGCGACATCGTAAAGGCCGCTCGGAGCAATCGTGTTCGATGTCAGCGCAAGAATGAGGATCGGGGAAGCGGCAGGATTGGCTTTCCGGTACGTCGGCAGGTTCGGCAGATCGCCCGGCAGATCGGACGCCGCCGCGTTGAGGGCCGCCTGCACATCGCGTGCCGCACCGTCGATATTTCTCCCGAGATCGAATTGGATGGCGATCCGGGTCGAGCCGAGCGAGCTCACCGACGTCATCTCGGTGACACCGGCGATTTCCCCCAATCGCCGCTCCAAAGGAGCCGCGATGGTGGCTGCCATGATCGCTGGGTCTGCGCCCGGCCGGCTTGCCGATACGCTGATCGTCGGAAATTCGACTGTTGGAAGACTCGCGACGGCCAGGAACCGGTACGCCACCAGCCCGACCAGGAACAGCCCAAGCGCCAGAAGCGCTGTCCCGATCGGCCGTTCGATGAAAGGTCGCGAGAAATTCATGGCCCTACTCAGCGGCTCCGGGAGCCGGGCTGGGGGCGGGCTCGATCGTCGTTCTCGTCGACGATGGGCTGCCCGTCAGGCGCGTCTTCAGCCGCTCCATGGCTAAGTAGATGACGGGCGTCGTGTAGAGCGTGAGCACCTGGCTCAACAGCAATCCGCCGATGATGGTGATGCCGAGGGGGTTGCGCAGCTCCGAGCCCATGCCGTTCTCGATCGCCAGCGGCAAGGCGCCGAACAAGGCAGCCAGCGTCGTCATCATGATCGGGCGGAAGCGCAGGAGTGCCGCCTCGACAATCGACTCGCGCGGCGACATGCCCCGCGTGCGCTCCGCTTCAAGGGCAAAATCGATCATCATGATCGCGTTCTTCTTTACGATGCCCATCAGCAGGACGATGCCGATGAGGGCGATCAAAGACAGGTCATATCCGAACAGCATCAGCGCGAGCACCGCGCCGATACCCGCGGAGGGCAGTGTCGTCAGGATCGTGAAGGGATGAACGAAGCTCTCATAGAGCACGCCCAGCACGATGTAGATGGTGATGATCGAGGCGAGAATGAGCCACGGCTGCCCGGCCAGCGACTTGGCAAATTCCTCGGCATCGCCGGAGTATGTGCCCGTAATCGACGATGGCATATCGATCTCGCGCTCGGCCTTGGCGATCTCGGCCACAGCATCGCTCAGTGCCGCGCCATGAGCGACATTGAAACTGATCGTGACAGATGGAAATTGCTCTTGCCGGTAGACGGCAAGCGGCGCGATGCGGCGCTCGATGCTCGCAACCGAGCTCAGGGGAATTTGCACACCACTCGGACCGGGCACATACACGCGCGACAGCGCCGATGGGTCATTCTGGTACTGGCTCATCGCCTCCAGCACCACGCGATACTGGTTCGATTGACCGTAGATCGTCGAGATCTGCCGCTGACCGAAGGCATCGTTCAAGGCGTCATTGACCGATTGCATCGACACGCCCAGGCGGCCAGCCACATCGCGATCGACGCGCACCATCGCGCGCAAGCCACCATCCTGGGCTTCGGAAACGACCTCGCGCAGTACCGGCGACGTGCTCAATCTTTCGACAAGCTTTCTCGACCAGTCCGAGACCTCGTTGGCGTCACTTCCGACCAGCGTGTACTGGTACTGGGCCCGGCTGACGCGCGTGCTGATCTGGATATCCTGGACCGACTGGAAGAAGATGGTCAGCCCGGGCGTTGTCGACGTTTCCTTTTGCAGGACCGCTATGATCTCGGCCGCCGTCGCAGATCGCTGATCCCGTGGCTTCAATGTGATCTTCAGATGCCCTGCATTCGGCGTCGAATTGATCGAGCTGACGCCGATGATGGACACCACGCTCTCGACGTCGCGGTTGCGCCGGATGGCCTGCGTCGCAACCTCTTGCAGCCGCTCCATCTCGGAGAAGGACACGTCGGGCCCAGCCTCCATGGTCGCCATGATCAAGCCAGTGTCCTGCTGCGGCAGGAATCCCTTGGGCGCGACCATGTAAAGCCAAACGGTCACCACGACCGTCAGCATGGTCACCACCAGGGTGGCCGTCTGATGCTGGAGCACCCAGTTCAGGCTGCGCCCGTAAGCCTCTACCGTCCGATCCGTCAGCCTGTTGAAGAAACGCGAGAAGCGATTTCCCCCGCCTTCCGGCTGATGACGCAGCATGCGCGAGCACATCATCGGTGTCAGCGTCAGCGAGACGACGGCTGACACCACGACGGCGATGGTCAGGGTCAACGCGAATTCGCGGAACATGCGGCCAACCAGGCCCGTCATGAACAACAGCGGGATGAAGACCGCGATCAACGACAGCGTGAGCGAGATCACCGTGAAGCCGATCTCGCGCGCGCCATCCAGCGCAGCTTGCATCGGCTCTTCACCGTCCTCGATGTGGCGGACGATGTTCTCGATCATGACGATGGCGTCATCGACGACGAAACCCGTGCCGATCGTCAGCGCCATCAACGACAGGTTGTCGAGGCTGAAGCCGCAGAACCACATGACACCGAACGTCGCCACCAGCGACATCGGCAGGGCAACACCGGCGATGATGGTGGCCCGGATCGTGCGCAGGAACAGCAGCACGACGAGGATGACGAGGCCCACGCTGAGCACGAGCGTGAACTGCACGTCATGGACGGAGGCCTGGATCATCCCGGTGCGATCGTGGACGACCGTGAGCTTCACGTCGCTCGGCATTGCGCGCTGCAACCGCGGCAGTTCGGCTTTCAGGCGCTGCACGGTCTCGATGACATTGGCGCCCGGTTGACGCTGCACGTCGATGATGACAGCCGGGGTTCCCTGATACCAGCCGCCGACCTTGGTGTTTTCGAGCCCATCGACGACTTGCGCGACATCCTTGAGCAGAACCGGCGCGCCGTTGCGATAGGCCACGATCACGCCTTGATAGGCATCGGCGCTGGTGATCTGGTCGTTGGCGGCAATGCTGTAGGACTGATACGGGCCGTCCAGCGATCCCTTGGGCCCCGAGACGTTCGCCGCGACGACTGCTGCCCTGAGATCGGCCATGCTCAGCCCGTAGGCGGCAAGGCGTGACAAGTCAGCTTGGATGCGTACCGCCGGCCGGATGCCGCCTTCCACGGACACATGGCCCACGCCGGACACCGAGCTCAATCGTTGCGCAATGAGCGTATCGGCGAGATCCGAGAGGTGCCGCATCGCGATGCTTCCCGACGTCAGCGCCAGCGTGACGATCGGCGTATCGGCCGGGTTGACCTTCGCATAGGTCGGCGGGTAGGGCAGGTCCCGCGGCAGCGTAGACCGCGCGGCGTTGATGGCGGACTGCACATCCTGGGCTGCCGCGTCGATGTCGCGGTTGAGCGTGAACTGCAGCGTGATCTGGCTGATGCCGTACGAGCTCGACGACGACATCGTCGCCAGCGATGAGATCTGTCCGAACTGCCGCTCGAGTGGCGCGGTGACGAGGTTGGCGGTGGTTTCCGGACTTGCGCCGGGCAACTGCGTCGTCACCTGGATGGTCGGGAAATCGACCTGGGGTAGCGACGAGACCGGCAGCCACCAATAGCCAAGGGCACCGCCGAGCAGAACGGCGAGGCCGAGCAGCGAGGTCGCGATCGGCCGCCGGATGAACGGACTGGAAACGCTCATTGCGGCGTACTCTGCTGCGGCGCTCCCTCGGCTGCCTTGCGCGCTTGCCAATTGCCGTCTCCGCGCTTAGGCGAACCTTCACCGGACGTGTCGCGGTTGCGGCGCCCTTCGCCTTTGCCGCGCGAACCCTTCTCGCGCATTGGCGTCGCCCCGGGCGTCGGCCCAGTCGGACTAACGATCGCGGCGCTGGCCGGCCCATTACTCTCATCCGCGCCCGGCGTTACAACGACCTGACTGCCGTCCTTGAGGCGTGCGAAGCCAGTCGTCACCACACGATCGCCGGGTTGAATGCCCGTATCGATGACGGCCAGCTTGTCGTTCTGCTGCTTGAGCGTGATGGGGCGCAAGGCGACGGTATTGTCAGCCTGGACGACGTAGGAGAATGCCCCGTTCGGACCGCGCTGCACGGCCTGTGTCGGGATGACGACAACCTGGCTCAAGGTGTCGATGAGAACCCGCACGTTTACGAACTGACCGGGCCAGAGCTGCATATCCGCATTCGGGAAATCCGCCTTCATGCGTACCGTGCCGGTGGTCTGGTCGACCTGGTTGTCGACGACCTGCAGCGTTCCCCGATCGAGGGGAATCTTGTTGCTGGTATCGAGCGCCTCTACGGCAATCGGCCCTTTGGCCAACGCGGCGTTGACGGCACCGAGCTGCTGCTGCGGCAGCGTGAACATCACAGAGATCGGACGGATCTCGGTGATGACGACGATGCCGGCATCGGACGCCCGAACCAGATTGCCTTCATCGACCATGCGTATGCCCGTGCGGCCGCTGAAGGGGGCGACGATGGTCGTGTAGTCGAGCACCGACCGCGCGTTGGCGATGGCTGCGTCGTCCTGCTTGATCTGGGCTTCGAGCTGGCCCACGGTCGCACGCTGCGTGTCGATCGTTTTCTCGGCAACTATGTTTCCGCCGAGCTTGGTGTAGCGCTCCAGATCCCTGCGTGCATTGGCGAGCTGGACCTCGTCCAGCGCCTTTTTTGCAATCGCCTGGTCGAGCTGGGCTTGATAGGTGGCCGGGTCAATCTTGGCGAGCACGTCGCCACGCTGCACGTCCTGGCCTTCCTTGAAATTGATGCTGATGATACGGCCATCGACTTGCGGACGTACGGTCACGATATTTCGCGCACGCGCCGTGCCCACGCCGTCGAAGTACACCGGCATGTCCGCGCGACGCGCAGCCGCGGCAAGCACCGGAACCGGCGCGTTCCGGTCCATCATGCCCCGCCGCCCCGCCTGCCTCTGGGGGGTGTCCATCAGGCTTGCATAGGCCACCACGGCAACTGCCGAACCCATCAGGGCCAAGGCGGCCGTCCACTTCAGCAGCTTGCGCACGTAGCACCCCTTACCTTGGCAGGGCCGGATAAGGCCGCCGTACCCCTCGGTACGAGCACGTTCCCACCCATTGGCCTGTTATGGCACGAACCGCACCCACGACGAATGGATGCAAGCGGCGGATTAACGTTGGCTGCGCCTCCTAACCGTCGCGATCGCTACGCATGCACGCCAGATTTTTTCTGATGCGCCTGAAGGATCGCCCATACCTCAAAAGCGAGAAAGCCTGGAACGCGGACCCTGGCTGTTGACCTCACGACGCCATGAGGGTTCGTCAGGGCCAGAAAATGAGTATTTCATACTTATTTCACGCTGAATATTGCGCGCATATAGCAAATTTTTCTATCTAAAGGAGCAAGGTGAATTTGGCGCTCGAACACCCGAAAACGGGGCGAGCTGAGAAGATTGTCGTGAGCGATGAAGTACTTCCCTCTCTTCATGGACCTTCAAGGCCGCAATATCCTCGTCGTCGGCGGCGGTGAAAAGGCCATCCAAAAGCTGCGCCTGCTAGGCCGGACGGATGCCCGCATCGCCATCATCTCGTCTTCTCCCTCGCCGGCATTGATTGAGCTCACGGAGCAGCGCGGCTGGGCCTTGGCTCGGCGCAATGCCTCGGCCACCGATATCACGGGGAAGGCGCTGGTCATCGGTGCGGATGACGAGCCGGATCGCAATCTCGAGGTTGCCGCTCATGCACGCGCCCAGGGCGTCCCCGTCAATGTCGTAGACGCCCCCGACCTGAGCACATTCGTGGTGCCGGCGATCGTCGATCGTGACCCTGTCATCGTTGCCATAGGCACGGAAGGCGCAGCCCCCGTCATCGCCCGCGATCTGCGCGCACGCATTGAAAGCTGGTTGCCTGCTGCCTTCGGAAAGATTGCCAGCAGCGCAGCAGCCCTGCGGCCGCGCGTGAAGGCCGAAATCGCTGATCCGCGCACGCGCCGCCAATTCTGGGAACGCCTCTTGCGCGGGCCGTTCCGCGCCCGCACCCTCGCCGGAGATGCGCAAGGGGCCAGCGCGCAAGTTGATCGCGAGCTGCAGGAAGCGGCCAGCGACATCAGTGCGCGTGGCCGTGTCGGGCTCGTCGGCTGCGGCCCGGGAGATCCGGACCTGCTGACTCTCAAAGCCCTGCAATGGCTGCAAGACGCCGACGTGCTCGTGCACGATCGTCTGATCAACCCGGCCATACTCGACTATGCGCGGCGTGACGCCGTTCGCATCGACGTCGGCAAAAACCCGAACGGCAAATCCACGCCGCAAGCCGAAATCAACCGCATCCTCGTTCGCGAGGCCTTGAAGGGCAATCGCGTGGCGCGCCTGAAGGGGGGCGACGTCATGATCTTTGGTCGCGCCGCAGAGGAGATTGCCTCCGTGCGCGCCGCCGGCATCGAGGTCGATGTCATCCCTGGCATCACAGCGGCTCACGCCATCGGTGCCAAGCTGGCCCTGCCGCTGACACTGCGCGGCAAAGTACGGCAGTTCTCGGTGATCACGGGTGCGACGCAAGACGGCGAACCGGACCTCGACTGGCAAGCTCTGGCGACTCCAGGCCAGGCCTTCGCGATCTACATGGGCGTGCGCAACGCGCCGGCCATCACCGGCAATCTGCTACGAGCCGGCGCTCGGCCCGACACGCCCGTGGTCATCGTCGAAAACGGTACGCTCGCTGACGAGCTTGCCATCGAGACGACGCTGGCCGACCTGCCCGCCGCCATGCTCCACGCCAGGATTACCGGACCGGCAATCATCTACATCGGCATCAATTGGCAGCAAGCCAACCTGTCGCGTCCGGAGAGCGTTCGCACGTTCTCGAGCGCAGAGCCGGCTAACGCTTCCGAGCACACCACAACTCGCAACCGGGAAACAGTGGGGGGACGCACATGACAGCGTTGCTGCCGAGGACGGCGCCTTTCGCGCCGGAAGAGATCGAAACCCTGAACAAGGTCGTCGGCCGCGCGACACCCTCACAGCGTACCTGGCTCGCCGGCTTCCTTGCCGGTGTGGAAGCGGCCACCGGTGGACAGGCCGCTCAACCAGCGGCCCCACCCAAGCCTCGCGTACCGTTGACTCTGCTCTACGGCAGCGAATCCGGTAACGCGGAGGCCCTGGCCCTCAAGGCGCGGAAACTGGCGCAACGGCATGGTTTCGACGCTCGGGTTGTGGACATGGCTGACGCCGACCCAGCATCTCTCGCCAACGCGCAGAACTTGATCGTATTCGCCTCCACTTGGGGCGAGGGCGATCCCCCCCAGCGCGCTGTCGACTTCTGCACGAAGCTGATGGCTGACAACGCACCCCGACTGGAGGGCATCAACTTTGCCGTCCTGTCGCTCGGCGATACCGCCTATGCCAACTTCTGCCAAGTGGGACAGGCGATCGATGCACGGCTCGAAGCGCTTGGCGGCAAGCGTGCAGCCGATCGCATCGATCTCGACCTCGACTTCGCCAAGAAGGCGGCGGAATGGACGGACAAGGCCCTCGCCACGCTGGCGCCGGCCGAGCCCGACGCCGCAACCGTCGTACACGTTGACTTCCGCAGTCCCGGCCCGTCGTTGGACGAGCCTGCCTTCACACCCGAAAATCCGCTCGAGGCGGAAATCACGGCCGCCATCAACCTCAACGGCACCGGCTCGAGCAGCGAAACCTGGCACATCGAGCTTGCGACCGATATCGAAGGCTACGGCTATGAGCCCGGCGATGCCATCGGCGTTATTCCCGAGAACGATCCTGAGCTTGCCGCCGATCTGGCCAAGACCGTGGGCCTCGATGGTGACGTGGATGCCATCAAGCAGCTCACGACGGCACGCGACATCACAACGCTCACACGACCGATCGTGGAGTCCTATGCAAAGCTGACCAATCGGGCCGATGTCGCCGCGCTGGCCGATGTTGAAACTTTCAAGGCATTTGCCGCAGACCGGCAGCTCATTGACCTGTTCGCCACGTACCCGGAGAAACTCACCGGAGAGCAGCTTCTTGACTTGCTGCGCCCGCTGCCGCCACGCCTGTACTCCGTTGCCTCAAGCTCCAAGGCGCACCCCGGCGAAACGCACCTGCTCGTCAGCGCCGTGCGCTGGCAATCGCACGAACGCAAACGCCGGGGCGTGGCATCCACTTGGCTCGCCGATCAGCGCAAGGTTGGTGATCGCGCGAAAGTCTATGTGAAGCGCAATCGCCATTTCCGCCTGCCGAAGGATAGCGCACGCCCGATCATCATGATCGGCGCAGGCACGGGTGTTGCCCCCTACCGCGGCTTCGTCGAGGAGCGTGCCGAAGCGGGCATCACCACGCCGAGCTGGCTGTTCTTCGGAGCCCGCAACTACACCAACGACTTCCTCTATCAGCTCGAGTGGCAGGATCATCTGCAGAGCAAGGCGCTTGGGCGCATCGACGTTGCCTTCTCGCGCGATCAGCCGGAGAAGATCTACATCCAGCATCGCCTCTGGGAGCATCGCGAGGAGATCCGCAATTGGATCGCGGATGGCGCGCATCTCTATCTATGTGGCGATGAAAAAGGACTGGGCCGCGACGTCGACGCGACGTTGGTGCGGATTCTCGCAGAGGCCGCCAAGGGCGACACCGATGCCGGAAAGGCGCAGCTCGGCGAGTTGCTCAAATCCGGCCGCTACCAACGCGACGTGTATTGAACGTCACTGCCGCTCTTCGCAACAAGACGGCTGAAGCATCAACGGTATTGTCATGACCGATAAGCGCTCGAAAAACGAGATCATCAAGGAAAAGAGCCGGCAACTGCGCGGCACCATCGCGCAAGGTCTTCAGGACGTCGTCACAGGCGCCATCTCTGAGGACGACGCCCAGCTCACCAAGTTCCATGGCACCTACCTGCAGGACGACCGTGACGTTCGCGGCGAACGGACGAAGAAAAAGCTGGAGAAAGCCTTCAGCTTCATGATCCGCGTGCGCGTTCCCGGCGGGCTGGCAACGCCAGCCCAATGGCTGGCGATGGACAAGATTTCCGGCGAGTATGCCAACGGCACGCTGCGCCTTACGACGCGGCAGGCCTTCCAATTTCACGGCGTCATCAAGTCCAACATGAAGCGCACCATGCAGGCCATCAACGCCAGCCTGCTCGACACGATTGCGGCTTGCGGAGACGTCAATCGCAACGTCATGTCGACGGCCAATCCGTTCCTCTCCAAGGCCCACGGCGAGGCCTACGATTTGGCGGGCCGCTTCAGCGCCCACCTGACGCCGCGCACGGGCGCCTATCACGAAGTCTGGCTGGACGGCGAGAAAGTCGAAAACCACACACGAGCCGCTGACGCCAGCGAGGAGCCCATCTACGGCACGCACTACCTGCCCAGGAAGTTCAAGACCGTCGTCGCGATACCGCCGCACAACGACGTGGACGTCTATGCACAAGACCTCGGTTACATCGCCATCGTCGAGAAAGGCGAGATCGTCGGCTACAACGTCACCGTCGGTGGCGGCATGGGCATGACGCACGGTGAGCTGAACACCTTCCCGCGAACCGCCGATGTGCTGGGTTTCTGCACGCCCGAGCAAGCCGTGGACGTCGGTGAAAAGATTGTCACCGTGCAGCGCGACTGGGGCAATCGCGAGGACCGCAAGCGCGCTCGCCTCAAATACACCATCGAGGACCGAGGCCTCGATGCTTTCCGCGACGAAGTCGAGCGGCGGCTTGGCTACAAGCTCGGCGCGCCGCGTCCCTTCAAGTTCGAAAGCACCGGCGATCGCATTGGTTGGGAGCGGGGCGCCGACAAGAAGTGGCACCTGACGCTCTTCATCGAGAATGGCCGCATCAAAGATGTGCCAGGCCGCACATTGCGCACGGCCCTGCGCAGGATTGCCGAATTCCACACCGGCAATTTCGTGCTAACCAACAACCAGAACCTCATCATCACCCAGATCACACCAACGGCCCGCAAGAAGATCGAAGTCGTTCTGGCCGAGCACGGGATCTCCATCGAAACGTCCTCCGGCTTACGGCGCAACAGCATGGCCTGCGTTGCTCTGCCGACCTGCGGACTGGCACTCGCCGAAAGCGAACGCTTCCTGCCGGAGCTTGTGACGGCCATCGAGGATACGATCGGCAAGGCCGGCCTCACCGAGGACGACATCGTCATCCGTATGACGGGCTGCCCCAATGGCTGCGCGCGGCCCTATCTCGCCGAGATCGGTCTCGTTGGGCGGTCACCAGGACTCTACAATCTCTATCTCGGCGCGGCGTTCGACGGCTCGCGGATGAACAAGCTCTACGCCCGTGATGTGGACAAGGTGCATATTGTCGAGGCGCTGGAGCCCATGCTGCAGCGCTACGCCAAAGAGCGCGAGAATGGGGAGCGGTTTGGCGATTTCGTCATTCGCGCGGGCTATGTCCGCCCCACGACAGCCGGCAACACGTTCCATGCCGACCTGCCTGCCGGCCTCTGACAGTCTGCGAATGATTTCCGTTGCACTGTGACGATGGGCGGTCTCTCCTGAGCCTGCCGCCCTGCATCCTCGCGCCATGAGACGGGGAAACCGGGCGGCACGCTGCGCAGGAGGCCGCCCCGGATGTCCCTTGAGAGTCTGAAGCCGTTTCTCGACCCGCACTCGATTGCCGTCATTGGCGCTTCGGAAAATCCCAACAAGATCGGCGGCCGGCCTCTCCTCTACCTCCAGCGTTTCGGCTTCAAGGGCCGCGTCTACCCGATCAATCCCACGCGCACCGAGATCCAAGGGCGGCCCTGCTATCCGAGCCTTGACGGTCTTCCGGAAGTACCCGAGCTCGTCGTCATCGTGGTGCCCGGCGACAACGCCGTTGCTGCCGTCAAGGACTGCGCGGCGCGCGGCGTCAAAGCCGTCATCGTCATGGCTTCCGGCTTCAGCGAAACGGCATCGCCGGAGGGAAAGGCCAAGGAGCAGGACATGGTCGAGGCCGCACGCGCGGCCGGCATGCGCCTTGTCGGACCCAACACGCAAGGGCTCGCCAATTTCGGCAACGGGGCCGTCACAAGCTTCTCGACGATGTTTACGACCGAACCCGGGACGGACGGCCCGATTGCAGTCGTTAGCCAGAGCGGCGCCATGAGCGCCGTCCCCATTGGATTGCTCCGGCAGATGGGCCTGGGCGTACGCTACTCTCTTGCGACGGGAAACGACGCCGACGTTACGGTCACCGAGATGGCCGCAGCGGCAGCGAGTGACCCGGTCATCAAGCTTCTGCTCCTTTACCTGGAGAGCATCCCACGCCCCGACCAGCTCGCGGAGATGGCACGCATAGCGCACGAGCGTGGTGTCTATGTCGTTGCACTCAAGGCCGGACGCACGGATGCCGGCCAGCGTGCTGCCCGGTCCCACACCGGAGCCCTTGCCAACGAGGATCGTGTCGTGGATGCGGTGCTCGAGCGGCTGGGTATCCTTCGCGTGCGAGACCTCGCAAGCCTGGTTTCGGCGGCTGCGCTTTATCTCAAGGGCTGGCGCCCAAAAGGTCGCCGCCTCGTTGCCATTTCAGGATCAGGTGCGACGTGCGTCATGGCTGCCGATGCAGCCACCTTTGCCGGGTTGCAAATTGCCACCCTGAACCCCGAAACGCGGGTCGCGCTCGACAAGCTGCTGCCGACATTTGCCACGACCGCCAATCCCATCGACCTTACGGCAGCGCTCCTCTCCAATAACCGGCTGCTGAGCGACATCCTCCCCATTATCGCCCGCGACGATGCCGCTGATGCATTCATGGTTGGATTTCCCATCGCCGGCGAGGGCTACGACGTTCCCGCCTTTGCCCGCGACATGGCTGCCTTTGCCGGGACGACGGGCAAGCCAATCGTCGTCGCTGCGTCTCAAGTGCCCATCGCCAGCGAATTTCGCAGCGCGGGCCTTCCCACACTACCCCTGGAAGCCGAGGCCATCGACGCGCTGGCACAATTCATCCGCCACGCGGAACTGATCGAGCGCGCCAAGCAACGGCCCGCACCGACATGGTCCCGGCCGCAGCCACGCACGCGTCGCGGCGAGCGCACGCTCAACGAAGCGGAAAGTTTGGCCTTGCTGGCCAAGGCCGGCTTGAGCATCGTCCCGCACAAACTCTGCCGCTCAGCGGCGGAAGCCATCGCTGCCTGGCGCGAGCTTGGCGGACCGGTTGCCGTGAAGGGCTGTTCGTCGGACATCACGCACAAGTCGGAGCACGATCTCGTGCGGTTGAACCTCGACGCGGAGGAAGAGATCAGAAAGGCATACGGCGCAATCGAAACGGCGTTTGCCACACTGAAAGCCCGCTTCGACGGCGTCATCGTCGCGCGCATGGTCAAAGGGCTGCGCGAGATGATGATCGGCGCCCATCGTGATCCGATCTTCGGCCCGGTGGTGGTGGTCGGCGAGGGCGGCAAGTATGTCGAGGCGCTTCCGGATTTGAAACTGCTGCTGCCGCCGCTTCAATCGGCAGACGTCATCAGCGCTTTGCGTGAGCTGCGATGCGCCCCCGTGCTGGCCGGCGTGCGCGGCGAAGCGCCTATGGATGTCTCGGCGCTCGCAAGAGCGGCGGCACAAGTCTCCTCACTCATGCAGACAGCACGTCCGGAGATATTGAGCGTGGACGTCAATCCGCTGCTGCTCGCCAGCGAGGGCGAGGGCTACACTATCGTGGATGCTGTCGTGATCGTCGAGGAGCCGGGTTGAGCCCCTCGACCACTACAAAGCACACTTCGGCTCTGGCGGCGTCGCGGCGCGTTTCCACGTATAGGTCTCACTCAAGAACTTGACGCCCTTATAGCCTTTCACCTGCAGTACGTCGGGACTGCGCAGCCTCAATTCGACGTCGAAGTTCTCGCCCTGCTCCGGATCGTAGATCCAGCCATTGTCCCAAGATCCGTCGGACTGCCGCTTCAACCCGCCGATGATCTGCAGACCGCAAATGGGCTGGCTACGCTTTGCCTTGTCCTCGTTCTTCGCGTCACGCAGCAACTGCCCATTCTTGTCGTTGGGTTGCTGAAGCCACACGATGCGGCCGCACAGCGCTTCGGCACAGGGTACGATTTCGACTGCCCCTCGGCCTGTATGGTCGATCCAGACGCCTGTCGGCCCTGGTTGAACCGCCGGCGCGGGCGATTTCGGCTGCTGGGCATTCGCCGACAACACGGCCGAAACACCGATGGAAAGTGCTGATATCGCAGCAATATGCCTTAAACGATTGATTAACATACGCTTTACCTCATGAGCCAAGGCCGAAGTCGCTTAAGCGTTGCCTCCTCCTGAAACGCGATTTGGCCGGAAATACGACGGGGAGCGACACTGCGACGCAAGCATCGCTTTTGACTTCAATTTGCCTCATCGTTCGATCATGCAAGCTGCGGTACCACTTACAAACATACTTGCGGTATTTACTTTGCCGCGACCCTGAGTGGCGGCGCCGATCCTCAGGCCCTATATAGGGCGGAATAAGCCCTTCGTTAGCTATCACCGGTGCCGGATCGCATCGGGGCGCAACGGCGGCGCGAGAATGGGACTCGCGGCGCGACTGCGCGTTCAGCCCTATGAACGAGGATGACCCGGCAGAGATGGTTCTGACGCTTGCGTTCCGTAACCTGTTTCATGATCGCATCCGGCTGGCTGTGACTGTGGTGGGGATTCTGTTTTCGATCGTCCTGGTTGCCGTGCAGCTCGGCCTCTACCTTGGCGCGCGCAAGATGATCGTCTCGATGATCGAGCACGCCGATGCCGATCTCTGGGTTACCGCCTATGGCGCCAAGAGTTTTGAAGACTCCGCCGCCCTTACAGGCGGCGAGCGCCATGCCGTCCTGAGCGTCCCTGGCGTCACCAGCGCCGTGCCCCTGGTTGTCGCCTTCAACGAATGGCGCAAGCCGGCAGGTGGTTCCACCGTCATTGTTCTCGTCGGCGCCGATCCAGAGGATCGCGGCCTTGTGCCTTGGAGCTTCACCGCCGGCGACGCTCAGAGCATCATTGCGCCGGATTCGGTTGCCATCGACCGCAGCTATCTGGCTGACCTTGGCGTCGCAGGTGTCGGCGATACCGCTCAGATCGAGAGCATGCGCGTGAAGGTCGGTGCGCTGACCAGCGGCATCCGCTCGTTCACGATGGCCCCATACGTATTCACGACCCTGAAACGCGCACGCGCCATGTTGGGCATGACGAACGATCGCGCCACCTACCTCCTCGTGAAAACCAATCCCGGTACGAACAAGGAGAGTGTCAGGGACGCCATCAAGGAAAAGCTGGCCAGCGTGGAAGTTCTGACGCCATCGGAATTCGAAGCCCGAAGCCTCGACCAGTGGTTGTTCGCCACAGGCGCGGGCGTGGCGCTGATCGGCGGTGCAGTGCTTGGCATCCTCGTCGGCACCGTGATCGTGGCCCAGACGCTTTACTCGTCCACCAAGGACCATCTCAGCGAATTCGCCACGTTGCGCGCGCTTGGATCATCCAAGGGTTACATCCATCGCGTCATCCTGCTGCAGGCCGGGCTATCCGCCATCATCGGCTACGTTCTAGGCATGGCAATTGCACTTGTGGTGGTGGCGTTCAGTGAACAAACCGCCTTGCCCATTGTGATGACTCCGGGGCTCGCCATCGGCTTGTTTGTGTTGACGCTCTTCATGTGCTCGATTTCCGCGATGGCGGCGATCATGAAAGTGACGAAGATCGACCCAGCCATGGTATTCGCGCGATGAAATCCACGGCCGTTCTTCAGGCGACGAATATCGTAAAGGAGCTCGGTCAGGGCGCTGGAAAAATCCGCGCCCTGAGGGGCGTCAGCCTAACAGCCCATGCTGGCCAGCTGACCCTGCTGATGGGTCCGTCAGGATCCGGAAAAACGACGTTGCTGTCGATCCTGGGTTGCATCCTGACGCCAACGTCGGGATCGCTGACCGTCGCCGGTCAGCTCGCGGACGGTCTCGATCCCGAGCAGCTGGCGCAACTTCGGCGCCAGAACATCGGCTTCGTGTTCCAGACCTACAATCTGTTTCCGACGCTGTCGGCGGAGGAGAATGTCCGGCTGGCGCTCGACGTACGCGGAACCAGCCGTCGCCCCGCCACTGAAATGGCCCGCAAGGCTCTGATCAGCGTCGGGCTCGAGCGGAAACTCAAATCCTATCCGCGCAACATGAGCGGCGGCGAGCAGCAGCGCGTCGCCATCGCCCGGGCACTGGCCGGAGCTCCCTCACTGATCCTCGCCGACGAGCCGACGGCGGCGCTCGACAGCGAGAACGGTCAGGCTGTGATGATGCTTCTGGCTGAAATTGCCAGGCGGGAAAATCGCGCCGTCCTGGCGGTTACGCACGATCCGCGAACGCTCCCCTACGCCGATCGCATCGTGCGCATCGAGGACGGACTCATCGTCGGCGAGAAACGCCAAAAAATAAAGCAGGCCACAAGCGCCGCGGCTTCAAACGGGAAAATGAGAGCCAATGTCTAGTTCCAAAACACCGGTCGTCAGCATGATTGCGGCCGCCACGATGGCCATCGCAATTGCCTGGACGGTGACACAGATCAATTCCACGCCAGCTCCGACCCATGGCGCCCCGGCAGCGCGTCCGGCAGCAACGGCACCGACCTGGACGGCGTCTGCACCTGGGCGCATCGAGCCGCGCGGCGGCGAGGTCAAGATCGCCGCACAAAGCGCAGGCCGCATCACGGATGTCGCCGTGAAGATCAACGACGTGATGTCCACCGGCGATCTTCTGATCCGCATCGACGATGAGGAGGCGCGTGCGCGTCTGTCGGCGGCTGATGCGGAAGCCGCCGTGCGCAAACGTGAGCGCGACGCCGAGACAGTCAGCCGCTTGGCTCAGGATCGCCGTAACGCCGAGGATGCAGTTGCTGCATCCGAGCGCGCGCTGGCTCAGGCCCGCTTCGACCTCGACCGTGCCGTCGCGAGCAAAGGCCGTAGCAACGTGTCGGCCGAGCGTACCACCGTCACCAACGCACAGCAGAAGCTGGAGCAGGATCGCACGGAGCTCCGCCGCACTCAGTCGGCCTCGGGCGTTCCGCTGCCGACGCGTCTCGAAGCGGCCCTGACCGCTGCCCGATCCGACCTTTCGCTCGCCGAAGCCGCGCTGGAGCGCACACGCATTCGCGCCCCGTCAGACGGCACGGTATTGCAGATCAACGCTCGCGCCGGCGAGACGGCGACACCGTCGCCTGAGCAGACGCTCGTTGTCCTGGGCGACCTGTCAGCCCTGCGCGTGCGCGCCGAGATCGAGGAGCGCGACACCGCGAAAGTGCGCGTCGGCCAGAACGTGGTCGTGCGCTCTGATGCCCATCCCGGCAAGGAGTTCGAAGGCAAGGTCGTGACCATCGCGCAAGCGCTCGGACCAGGCAAGATTGCCCAGCGCGGCCCTCGGCGCCCGAATGACGTGGAGGTGCTGGAGGTCGTTGTCGACCTTGCAGCCGGTTCTCCGCTGCTGCCGGGGATGCGGGTTGATGTGTTCTTCAAGCCGGATGCTACGGTTCAGAACGAGCCGGCCGCAAAGAGCAACTAGCTCGCAATTCAGTAGATCGCGACCTCCGGCTCCCCGTCGCCACGCACGACGCCGCGATACATGCGCTCCGTGCTGAAGCTCATGGCGGCATTGCCCTGGGCATCCACACCGATCAGGCCACCGCTGCCGCCACAAGCCGGCACGGTCTTGGTCGCGACTTCCTCGATAGCGGCTGCCAGCGGTAGCCCCCGATACTTCATCAGCGCCGCAACCTCGTAGGCTGCGACGGCCCGCATGAAGGCTTCGCCGACGCCGGTCGCAGATACGGCCGCCGTGCCGTTGTCCGCGTAGGTCCCTGCGCCGATGATGGGCGAGTCACCGATCCGCCCAAACCGCTTATTGGTCAATCCGCCGGTTGATGTGCCTGCAGCAACGTTTCCATCGAGATCCACAGCGACCGCGCCCACCGTGCCGTATTTCGTCGGGACATCGAGCGCGTCAGGCTCGACAGTCTGCAGGCCGCTGCCTTCTCTCGCCCGGGCCCGCTCGAGCTGATCCCAGCGCTCTTGCGTGAAGAAATAGCTGGGCTCCACCAGCTCCAGCCCCTGCCCTTGCGCAAAGGCATCCGCGCCGGCCCCTGACAACATCACATGGTTGGAGTGCAACACGGCGCGCGCCGCAGTGATGGGATTCTTGATCCTCGTCGCTCCCGCAACGGCACCTGCTGCGCGTGTACGCCCATCCATGATGGACGCATCGAGCTCATTGCGGCCATCGCTGGTGAATACGGCACCTCGCCCCGCATTGAACAGGGGGCTGTCCTCCAGCATCCGCACGGCAATAACAACGGCGTCGATGCTGGACGCGCCGCCGAGCAGCGCCGCCTGCCCCGCCTTCAGCGTTTCCGACAGCGCAGCGAGATAGGCGTCCTCTTGCTCGCGCGACATGGAGCCTCGCGCGATCGTCCCCGCGCCGCCGTGGATGACGAGAACCGGACGCACCTGCTGCACCATCACACCCCTCACCTCTCTCGACCTGATCGCAGCGCCACGAGGCACAGCAGCTCGAACAGCATCTGCGCTCCGGCCTGTGCCGTGGTCGTATTGGCGTCGTATTGAGGCGCGACTTCCACCACATCCCCGCCGATGATGTCGATGCCCTTCAAGCCACGGAGGATGCCCAACACCTCGCGCGGCGTAAGTCCCCCGACCTCAGGCGTGCCGGTCCCCGGGGCGAATGCCGGATCGAGGCTGTCGACATCGAAACTGACATAGACCGGCCCATCGCCTACAACGGCGCGCGCCTTGGCCACGACGGCGTCGATGCCCATGGCCTCGACGTCCTCGGCATGGATGACGGTCATGCCGCTGTCGTAGGAGAATTCCCACAGATACTCGGCTCCGCCACGGATGCCGATCTGGATGGTCCGCTCCGGATCGAGCACGCCATCCAGAACGGCCTGCCGGAAGGGGGCTCCGTGATGAAATTTGGCACCCTCGTATTCCCCGGATGTGTCGCAATGGGCATCGATGTGCACCATGCCCACGGGGCGCGATGCACCGAGTCCCCTTAGGATCGGATGCCCGATGGAGTGGTCGCCTCCAACCGACAACGGGATGACACCAGCCGCGCCCACGCGGCGATAGAAGGCTTCGATATCGGCGTGGCAGTCCGCGAGGCTGAATCGGCTCCGCATGGGCACATCGCCAATGTCGGCAACCCGTAGCAGGCCCATCGGCGCCACGCGGAGGGCATGCTCGTAGGGGCCGATCCGTTCCACGGCACGCACCGCCCGCGGGCCGAGCCGGGCACCGGCGCGGTTCGTCACTCCAAGATCCATGGGAACGCCTACAAGGGCGACATCGAGGCCACCGAAATCATCAGTCGCCGCCGCGTCGGGCCGGAACGGCGCGCCAAGGAACGTCGCCGGCTCCGCAAACGGCCATTTGCGGCGGTCGGGCGACGTGAACACAGAGTCGGCCACCGCCTTGAAGGCGGGATCGTGGATATCGCCGCCCTTGGCGTCGGCATACTTCAGTCGAAGTTCCTCGAGTTTCTTCAGGTCCACCGGCCTCTCCATTCGCGGTATACCTTTGCATGCCAAGCGTTCAGGCTTTGCGGAAGCCCTGGCCTTGTCTAATCTTGCCTGCTGCAAACACGAATAGCGAATCCATACACGGGGAGGCTTGCTGTGAGGGACCTCAAAGGCACGGTCGCCTGGGTGACCGGCGCGGGGACGGGCATTGGTGAGGCTGCTGCGCTCGCGCTGGCCAGCGAGGGCGCAACTGTGGTTCTCACCGGCCGCCGCAAGGAGCCCCTGGTCGACGTTGCTGCGCGTGTTACAGCCAAGGGCGGCAAGGCGGGTGTGCAGGCCGGCGATTTGTCGATATCCGATACCGCGACCAGGATCGTTGCCGCCATCCAGGCAAGCCATGGCCGCCTCGACATCCTCGTCAACAATGCCGGCGTCAACATTCCTGATCGCACCTGGCAACGGCTGACGCCCGAGGGCATCGACAAGCTCATTACCGGCAACCTCTCCAGCGCGTTCTATGTCGTCCAGGCGGCGTTGCCCGTGATGCGCGCGCAGAAAGACGGTGTGTTCATCCACACGGCATCCTGGGCCGGTCGCTTCATCGGCCCGACCTCCGGACCGACTTACACCGCTGCCAAACACGGCGTCGTCGCCATGAGCCACACCATCAACCTGGAGGAGTGCATCAACGGCATTCGTTCCTGCGTGATCTGCCCCGGTGAGGTCGCTACACCCATCATGACGTTCCGGGATCCTCCGGAGCCGCCCGAAGCGCTTGCGCGTATGGTCCAGCCCGAGGACGTCGGCAACCTGGTGGCCTTCGTTGCCAGGCAACCGGCCCACGTCTGCCTGAACGAGGTTGTCATCAGTCCGAGCCACAATCGCGGCTACATCGGCATGGTGCGCGCTCGTCAGCAGCAGCAGGCGCAGGCCAAGCAAGGTGCAAGCGCATGATCACCGTCAATGCCAAGGCGCTCGAAGAGCTGGTGCGCGATATTTTCAGCAAAGCGGGCTGCTCTCCTGCCGAGAGCGAGCGCATGGGCAAATACCTCGTCGTCGCCAATCTCACGGGGCACGACAGTCACGGCGTGCAACGCGTTCCCCGCTATCTGCAGTGGCTTGCCGAAGGCGATTTCGTCGCCGATCGCACAGTGAAGGTTATCTCGGAAACGCCGGTCCTTGCCGTACTCGACGGCCAATACGGCTTCGGCCAGACAGTGGCGCCGCAAGCTGTCGCCGTCGGCATTCGCAAGTGCAAGGAGATGGGCCTTGCCGCTGTCGCTCTGCGCAACTCCGGTCATGTCGGCCGGGTTGGTGACTGGGCGGAGATGGCTGCCGCCGAAGGCCTCGTTTCGATCCACTACGTGAATGCCGCCTCCAGCGTCCTTGTCGCGCCCTACGGCGGTGTCGACCGGCGCTTCTCCACGGCACCCTATTGCGTCGGCATCCCGCGCAAGGGCCAAGACCCGCTGGTGCTCGACTTCGCCACCTCCATCGTTGCGGAGGGTAAGGTCCTCAACGCGAGCTTCGGCGGCAAGAAAATTCCGCCTGATGCCCTGATCGGCCCCGACGGCCAGACGAGTGGCGATCCGCATGTGCTGTACGGCGACTACACACCGACCGGTCCGCGCAGTTACAGGCAGGGCAAGGGCGCCATACGTGCCTTCGGTGACCACAAGGGTTCGGGCCTCGCCATGATGTGCGAGGTGCTCGGGGGCTCGCTGACCGGCACGGGTGCGGCCCAGGAGAACCGCAAGTGGGCCAACGGCATGCTCTCGTTTTATGTCGATCCGGCGCGGATTGATCCGGAGGGCTTCTTTCCGGCTGACGTCACGCGATACGTGGACTACGTCAAAAGTGCACGCCCGGCGGTCGCAGGCAGCGAGGTTCTCGTGCCCGGCGAACCCGAGCAGCGCATGCGCGCGCAGCGGTTGCGCGACGGCATTCCGCTTCCTGAGGATACATGGAATGCCATTGCCCAAGCCGCACGCAGGATCGGCATCGATCCGGCGCGGATCGAGCAAACACTGAGCAAGTAGTCAAACTCACCCAAAGGAAACGCACGTGCACAGCGCGGATCTGCTCGAAACCCTCAAGAGCTTCGACACACCGACCATTTGCAACGCCCTGGAGATCGTGGCCCCCGAGCGCCGCCTCACGGGCTTCACCACGAAACCGCTGGTGTGCCCGTTCCCCGATTTGCCCCCGATCGTCGGCTACGCGAGGACAGTCACGATCCGCGCCGTCAACGCGCCGGAGCTGACCGGCAAGGACGCTCGCGCCCAGCGCATCTCCTACTACGAGTACATCGCCTCCAAGCCCGGCCCGACGATTGCCGTCATCCAGGACCTCGACGGTGCGGATGTCGGATTCGGCGCCTTCTGGGGTGAGGTGCAAAGCGCGGTGCACAAGGGCCTCGGCTGCCTCGGCGTGGTGACGGATGGCTGCATCCGCGACATTCCTCAATGGGCACCGGGCTTCCAGGCTCTCGCAGGATCGATCGCACCGAGCCACGCCCACGTGCATCTCGCCGATTTCGGGAAAGAGGTTCGGGTGGCCGGCATGGTCGTTCGCTCTGGCGACCTCGTGCACGCCGACCGGCACGGCGCCGTCGTGATCCCCCATGATGCCGCACCGAAGATCCAAGCGGCCTGCGACCTGCTCGCCCGCAAGGAGGCCGTGATCCTCGACATTGCCAGGAAACCCGGCTTCACCGTGGATCAGCTCAAAACCGCCCTTCAGAAGATGGACGAGATTCACTGAATCCCGCCTCGAAGCTTTCGCTATCAAGGGGCCGTAGCCAAGTGCCCCGAACAGGAGAATGAGTCCCATGACCGCGAAGACCACCGACGCCGATGTCATCGTTGTCGGTGCCGGCAACGCTGCCGCATCTGCTGCTATCGCCGCGCGCAATACCGGTGCACGCGTCATCATGCTCGAAAGCGCTCCCCGGGAGGAACGAGGCGGTAATTCCACCTACACGGCCGGAGCCACGCGGCTCGTCTACAACGGCGCCGAGGACGTGAAGACGCTCGTCGACTTGTCCGAAACGGAACTGGCGACGATGGATTTCGGCAGCTATACGGCCGACCAGTACTTCGACGACATGTATCGCATGACGCGCTATCGCACTGATCCCGAGCTGTGCGAGATCCTCGTCAACAACAGCCTCTCGACCTGGCAGTGGCTCAAGCAGCAAGGCGTGCGCTTTCAGACCAGCCAGGGGCGGCAAGCCTTCAAGGTCGATGGCAAGTTCAAGTTCTGGGGCGGCTTGTGTGTCGAGATCTGGGGCGGTGGGCCGGGCCTCGTCGACATGGAACACGACATCGCCGAGAAGAAGGGCATCGACATCCGCTACGAGACTGCCGGCGTCTCTCTCCTGACGGACGACACGGGCATTACGGGTGTGCGCGTGCGGCACAAGGGTAGGACCGAGGACTTGACCGCCGGTGCGGTCGTGCTTGCCTGCGGCGGCTTCGAAAGCAACGCTGAGATGCGCACACGCTACCTTGGCCAGGGCTGGGAGCTGGCCAAGGTCCGCGGCACGCGCTTCAACACCGGCGGCGGCATCAAGATGGCGCTCGATATCGGCGCCATGCCGCATGGGCATTGGTCGGGCTGCCATGCGGTCGGCTGGGACATGAATGCACCGCCGTTCGGCGACCTCTCGGTCGGCGACAATTTCCAGAAGCACAGCTATCCGCTCGGCATCATGGTCAACGCCCGCGGCGAGCGCTTCGTCGATGAAGGGGCGGACTTCCGCAACTACACGTACGCCAAGTACGGCCATGTCATCCGCGAGCAGCCGGATATGATGGCCTGGCAGATCTTCGACAAGAAGGTGCTGCCCATGCTGCGGGACGAGTATCGCATCCGCCGTGTCACGAAGGTTTCGGCCGACACGCTCGAGGAGCTCGTTCCGAAGCTGGAAGGCGTTGATGCCAAGCGCTGCCTCGAAGAGCTGAAGGCCTACAACGCCGCTGTCATGACTGACGTGCCGTTCAATCCGGCCGTCAAAGATGGCCGTGGCACAATCGGCCTGAAGGTACCGAAGACAAACTGGGCGAACGTGCTCGATACGCCGCCGTTCGAGGCCTATGCCGTGACCTGCGGCGTGACATTCACGTTCGGCGGGTTGAAGATCACAACCGGGTGCGAGGTCGAGGACACGGCAGGCCACCCGATTTCCGGCCTGTATGCTGCGGGCGAATTGGTCGGCGGGCTGTTCTATCACAACTATCCGGGCGGAACGGGCCTCACCTCGGGCGCCGTCTTCGGCAAGATCGCCGGCGAGGGGGCTGCCGCTCACGCGCTCGGGCGCGCCCAGCGCACCCGATAAGCCACAAACGCTAAGGACGCCGCCTGCGGCACGCAGGCGGCTTTTCTATTTGTAGACGAGGTCGCGCAGGCCAAGCGAAAGCTGCGGCACATACGTGATCACCAGCAGGCAAAACAGAATAACCAGAACGAACGGGATCAACCGCACCACAATGTCGTTCAGTGAAATCCTGGCCACGGTGCAAGCAGCGAACAGGTTGACGCCAAACGGCGGCGTGATCATGCCGAGCGCCAGATTCACCACCATCACAAGCCCGAAATGCACCGGGTCGATCCCGAAGCTCGCGGCCACGGGCGCCAGGATCGGCGCCAGCACGATGATGGCCGCCGAAGTTTCGATGAACATGCCGATCAGGAAGAGCGCCGCGTTGACGCCCAGCATGAAGAGGTGCGGACTGGTCAACGTCTCGCGCAGGAACGCGCCGATCTGGTCGGGCACACCGGCCCGGGTGATCAGGTAGCTGAACAGCCCCGCATTGGCGATGATGAAAAGAATGACCGACGAGGACAGAACCGTCTTCTTGAAGATCGGCCCCAGGTCCGCAAGGCTCAGTTCCCGGTGCACCACCAGGCCCACGAAGAGCGCGTAGAAGACCGCGACCACGGATGCTTCTGTCGGGGTGAAAATGCCGCCATAGATGCCCCCCAGGATGATCACCGGCATCATCAAGGCGAACGCGGCTTGGCGCGTGGCTTTGAAGATCGATAGTCGATCCTGGCCGTCCTGCTTGCCGTATCCCTTGATCCGCGCGTAGATGAGCACGAAGCCCATGAGCACGGCGCTGATGAAGAAGCCAGGGCCGAAGCCGGCGATGAACAGCTCGCCGATCGATACCTCCGCCGACACGCCGTAGATGATCATGGGGATCGACGGCGGGATGATCACGCCCAACTCGGCGGATGTCGCCTGCAGGGCCGCCGCGTAGTTCGTCGGATACCCGTGCTTGACCAGGGCTGGAATGAGGATCGCGCCGATCGCGAAGGTCGTGGCGACGCTCGATCCGGAGACCGCCGCGAAAATCATGCACGTCAGGACGCACGTCGCCGACAGGCCGCCCTGCACGCCACCGACGATGGATTTCGCGAACTCGACCAGCCGCCGGGAGATCCCTCCCGTTTCCATCAGATTGCCGGCGAGAATGAAGAAGGGGATCGCGGCCAGGGGAAAGCGGTTGATCGCCGAGTAGATCTCCTTCACCGACAGCAGCATGCTGACGCCGGAGAGCCATGTGCCGAGCAACGCCGCAAGCCCGATCGAAACCGCGACCGAGATCGACAGCGCGAAGCCCAGGCACATTGTCACCAGCATCGCGACGGACATGGAAAGCTCGCTAACGAATCTGAGTAAGACTTACTGTGCTGTTTCCAGCTCGCGATGGCGGGGATCGAGCCACTGGCCTACGATCGCCAGCAGGGAGAAGGCGGCACCCACGGGCATCGCGACATAAGCCCAGAACATCGTGAACTCTTCGAGCCCGGGAATAGTCTGGAAGCGCGTACGCCACGCGTAGTCGTAGCCCCACCACGTGATCACGAGCATCAGAAGGAGGCTCGTGATCATGAACATCGTCTCCATGCCTCGCCGCACCCAGCCAGATGTGTACTGATACAGGAGGTCGACGGACACCATCGCCCCCTGACGGAAGGCCGTCGGGATCCCCAGAAATACCATCCAGATGAGCGAGAAGCGGACGATGACCTCAGTCCACTCTGACGGTTGGGTGAGAATGAAACGGGAGATGATCTGGTAGAGGCCGGAAAGCGAAGCAATCACCAGCATGGCGACGGCGCACCACATGGCAAAGCCCGTGGCACGCCGCTCAATGGCAAGAATGATAGCCGTGGCCGACACGGCTATTTCACATCGCGGATGCGCTGCAGCGCCGCCTCGCCGAATTTCTTGCTGAACTCGGCGAACACCGGCTTCAAGGCTTCCTGGTATTTCGTGCGATCGACATTATCGATCACCAGCATCCCCTTGGAGCGCAGATAGGCCACACCGTTTGCCTCGTCGGCATCGATGCGCGCGCGATTGGCCACCACACCCTCTTTCGCGGATTCCAGGAACGCCGTTTTATCAGCCTCGGAAAGCTTGTCCCAAAGGCCCTTGTTCATGAGCATCACGGCCGGTGAGTAGACGTGGCCGGTTAGGGTCAGATGCTTCTGCACCTGGTCGAACTTCCATGACTGAATGACGGAGATCGGGTTCTCCTGCCCGTCGACGGTCCCCTGCTGCAGAGCCGTGAATACCTCACTGATGGCCATGGGCGTCGGGATGATGCCGAAGCCCTTGTAGGCCTGGATATGCACCGGATTTTCCATGGTACGCATTTTCAAACCACGCAAGTCATCCGGCCCGTTGACGGGATGCTTGCTGTTCGTCATGTGGCGAAAGCCGTTCTCGCCCCATGCCAGCGCCTTGAACCCCTTGCTTTCGAATTTCTGCAGCATCTCCTGCCCGATAGGTCCGTCCAGGAGAGCGCGGGCATGCGCGTAGTCCCGCAGCAGGAACGGAACGTCGAGGATGGCAACTTCCGGAACGAAGTTCGGAATAGGGCCGGTCGAGGTCATGACCAGATCGAGCGTGCCGAGCTGGACGGCCTCGGTCGCCTCGCGCTCATTGCCCAGCGCACTCGCATAGAAGTTCTGGATCTTGTACCGGCCGCCGGTCCGCTTCTCGACACCAGCCGCCAAAGCGTCGACGGCCACCCCATAGGGCGAGTTTTGCGGGATCGAGATGTTCATTTTGTAGGTCGTCTGGGCGATGGCGGCATTGCCGTTTGCCGCCAGAGCAATCGCCGCGCAAAGCAACGACCAGAATCCCGCACGTAACATGTTTCCTCCGAATATTGATTGATTGCGCTGCAGACTGTCACGAAGCGCGGCCAGCGTAGCCGCATCGAGCCCTTCTAACCTCCCCGGACTCGAAGGTCCACCAGTTGACGCCATGCGAATGGCGCAGATCTACCGAGACGAAATGCAGAGGTCGCCCCCAGACGTACGTCGCGCACGGCGCGGGCTGACGCGCCGTCACGCAATGCTATGGTGGCTTGCGATAGAACCGGGAGGAATCGGCATGAGCGACCTGCACTTCAAGTCAGCCGCTGAGCTGGCGGATCTCATCGTCAGGAAGCAGATCGGCGCGCTGGAGCTCCTCGAGCTGTTTCTGGCCCGCATCCAACGTCACAATCCCAGGCTCAATGCCGTCATCTGGATGGATGCCGAGAAGGCCCGGGCCCGCGCACGAGCCGCCGACGCAGCTTTGGCCAAGGGTGAGGTATGGGGGCCATTGCACGGCGTGCCGATGACCATCAAGGAGAGTTACACGGTGGCTGGGTCCCCAACCACCTGGGGCCTGCCTGAGATGAAGAACAACATCACCGAGACCAGCGCACTCGCTGTGGAGCGTTTGCAGAGGGCCGGTGTCAATCTGTTCGGCAAAACCAACGTGCCGCCGTTGCTCGCCGACTGGCAGAGCAACAACCCAGTCTATGGAACCACGAACAATCCCTGGAACGTCGCGCTCACGCCGGGGGGATCGTCGGGCGGCTCCGCGGCCGCCCTGGCCGCCGGTCTCACCGGCGTGGAGGCCGGAAGCGACATCGGCGCGTCGATCCGCAATCCCGCACACTATTGTGGGGTGTTCGGCTTGAAGCCCACGTACGGGATCATTCCGCTGCGCAGACACGCGTTGCCGGGCGTAGTCGCGGCGACCGACATCTCGGTTGTTGGTCCGCTGGCACGGGGCGCCGCCGACCTCGATGTCATGCTCGACGTCATGGCTGGGCCGGACGAGCTCGACGATGCATGCTGGCAACTCGCGCTTCCCGCCTCTCCGGCCAAATCCCTGAAGGATCTGCGCGTCGCGGTGAAGCTGACCGATTCCAACTCCGAGATCGACGGTGAATACGCCGACAAGCTGCAAAGTCTTGTCGAGGCGCTCGCCAAAGCGGGTGCAAAAGTCAAAGAGATCGAGCCAAGCGTCGACACGCGCAGGCTGCACGAAGTGTACGTTCTCCTGCTGCGCGCGGCCACGTCAGGGCGCACGCCCGTGTCCGACATCGAAGGCTGGAAGTCCGCTCTCACGGAGCTCGGCGCGCAAAAAGAGGTCTATCTCGATCAAATGGTGCGTGGTGTCACGCTGCCCCATCGGGACTGGATTGCCCTGAACAACGAGCGCCACAAACTGCGCTTCGCCTTCAATGACTTCTTCAAGGACTGGGACGTGCTCTTGTGCCCGGCCGCAGCATCTGCCGCCTGGCCTCACGACCACACGGGGGAGAGGTGGCAGCGCATGGTCGCCGTCAATGGCAAGCGCGTACGAACAACCGACCAGCTCTTCTGGGCAGGATATTCGGGCGTCGTATATCTGCCCTCGACTGTGGGTCCGGCTGGCCTGACCCGTTCCCGCCTGCCTGTCGGCTATCAGGCGATTGCTGGCCACGGCCGCGACAAGACAGCCATCGCATTCAGCCGGTTCGTCGAACGTGAGATCGGAGGCTTCGTGCCGCCACCTGGCTTCGACTAGGACAACACTTCGCGCACCATGAGCAGGGCGTCCTCGCGTGTTCCGTCCACGTGGTTGTAGTAGTCCTTGCGCCGGCCCATCTCGGAAAACCCGAGTCGGGCATAGAGGGATCTGGCCGCTGTGTTGCTCTCAGCCACGTCCAGAAACACCCGTTTGGCTTCTCGTCTCTGCGCCGTTTCAATCAGTGACGACACCAACAGGCCCCCAACGCCATGCCGCTGTTGTGTTTGCAGAACACCGACCGAGAGGATCTCCATCTCATCAGCTGTCAGTTGCGCCATGACAAAACCGATGGGTTGCCGGTCGGGCTCGGCAATTGCAACAAGGGCAATTGAAGCGGGATGCTCCAGCAGGCGCCTAACGCTTTCCTCGTCCCACGCCTTCTCGAAAAGCGCGCCGTGTATGTCCGCGACGTACCGCGCATGCTCCGCCGTCGCCGCCAGAACGCCTATCTTCTTTCTCTCAGGCAAATTTCAATCCGCCCTTGGAAGCGCGCTGCCCGTTTGCGGTTTTGCATCGGGCTGACGCAAGTAGAGAGGCTTCAATGCTTCGATCGGCGGGAGCGTCTCTGCCAGCATTGCAAGCGCCCGCGCATGTGGCTGTAGGTTCGGCAACATCGCTTTGACAGTCCCGGAGGCCGCCTTGGACAGGATCTCGGCACCCGACCCGACCGCGATGGCACCTGCATGGTCACCGAACCGCCGTCCAGCTTCATCAAGTGGTAGAACTTCTGCTTGCGATGGGCCGGCCTCCGGATCGAACACCTGCAGGTAGAGGGCGCCGCGCCGCGCGTCGACGGCGACGATGAGCGTAGCCATTCCTAGCTCCGCCCCCAGCGTAGTCTTGGCTTGCGCCGCCATCACAGCCAGGCTCGTTTCGGCCACGACCGGCTTGCGCGTTGCCAGCGCCAGTGCCCGAGCCGCAGCAACGCCGACACGCACACCCGTGAAGGAACCCGGACCCTTCGTAACAGCGATGCGATCGATACCGGCAAAGCTCAAGTGGGCGCCTGCCATCACGTCCGCGATCATGGGCATCAGCCGCTCGGCGTGGCCGATGTCCATTTCTTCGTACGCGTCATTGAGCAGCCAGGCACCGTCCGCTCCCTGCCGACGCACGGCAACGGAAACCGCTCCAAGACACGTATCGAACGCAAGGACATTCATCGCCAATAACGCTAAAGGATCGTCGCCATCTCTTCGAAACTGAACCGTGGACCTCGCGGATAGATGCCGGCGGGATCGCCATAACCGATGCTGCAGATGAAGTTCGACTTCACGGTCCCCTCGGGAAAGAATTCCCTGTCGAGGCCGGCGTTGTCGAAACCGGACATGGGCCCGACGTCGAGACCCAGCATGCGCGCTGCCAGTATCAAGTAAGCGCCCTGCAACGAGCTGTTGCGTAGCGCCGTGGTCGCAATGACCTCGGCATTACCTTCAAACCACGTGCGCGCCGATGGATTGTGCGGAAACAGGCGCGGCAGATGCTCGTAGAATTTGAGATCGTAAGCGACGATGGCACATACAGGAGCCTGCATCGTCTTGTCGCGATTGCCCGATGACAAGAACGGCTTCAATCGCTCCTTGGCTCCTGTCGACTTCACGAACACGAAGCGTGCCGGCTGGCAGTTGGCGCTCGTCGGCCCCATCTTGGCCAAATCGACCAATTCGTGAAGCAGACTGTCGGCCACGTCCCTGTCTTGCCACGCGTTGTTGGTCCGGGCTGCTCGAAAGAGCTGGTCCAGGTCGGCTTCGGGCAACCGCGACTGCATCGTCATCTCCAGGTCGTGACAAAGTGGCCCCAACCTAGAGCAGGTTTGGCAGGAGGAAAACCGCAGGCGTCAGGACGCGCCTCAGACGGGCCGCACCTCGTGCACATCCGGGCAGAAATGCTGCAGCAGGCGCTCGATGCCGCCGCGCAGCGTCGCGGTGGAGCTCGGACAGCCCGCACAGGCACCACGCATGTGCAAATAGACGATGCCGTCCTTGAAGCCGTGGAACACGATGTCGCCGCCGTCATTGGCCACTGCAGGACGCACGCGCGTCTCGAGCAGCTCCTTGATCGTCTTCACCGTCTCCTCGTCCTTCGCGTCGTAGTCACCCTCAGGTACGTCGCCGTCCGCCTCCACGCCCTCGACCACAGGAGCGCCGGACATGTAGTGCTCCATGATCGCGCCGAGGATGGCTGGTTTCAAATGCTGCCACTCGGCTTCGCCCTTGGTGACGGAAATGAAGTCCGAGCCGAGGAAGACGCCGGCAATGCCATCGATCGCAAACAGCCGTTGCGCCAAGGGTGAGGTCACCGCCTCGTCTACGGAGCGGAAATCAACGGTTCCGTCCCCCAGGACAGGCTTGCCAGGGATGAACTTGAGCGTCGCGGGATTGGGCGTTGGCTCGGTCTGGATAAACATGGGGCCTGTTGCTCCTTGCTCATGCGGTCGGCTTTCGGCCTCAAGGCGCGATGCCGATGATATTTTGGAATTCTTCTAATATAGGGACCCGACGCAAACCTCCAGCCCCTTTAGCCAATATATGAGGGTTGCCCTAAGGATTTTTCAGGCCAGCGCGGTCAGATCGTCCAGGGACAGGTTGCCGGGCACGACCGTGATGGGAATGGGAAACGTCCCGGCGATCTTTCCCGAGGCGAGCGAGGAGACAAGCGGACCGGGGCCCTTGGCGTCCACGGCAGCGCCCAGGACCATCACGGCGATGTCCTCGTCCTCGTCGATGAGCTTCAGGATCTCCTCCGCCTTCTTGCCTTCGCGGATGACCTCTTCGCTTACGATCTCATCGAAACCAGCGTTGTTGAGCTTGCGCCGGTTGAGGCGGAACACGGCCCTGGCCTTGTTGGTCTCTTCCTCGAGCTGGACCTGCCGTACGCCCATCCAATGCTGATAGTCCTGCGGCTCGATCACATACAGCATGACGAGCTGACCACCGCTGTGATTGACGCGGCTGGCCGCGTAGTACAACGCCGCCTCCACCTCCGGCAGATCGTCGACGATCACCAGGTACTTGCGCAGGTGCCCCTGCTCATAAACGCGGCGTTTCTTTGCCATAGCTCATGCTGCCATGCGGGCGCGCATCCAACAACAGCTAAACGGAGCCCTGCTCGACCGAGGACAGGTCAGCTCTGGATGAACCCGACGATGTCCCTGATCTCCGTCATGTTCGGTGCCGCCAAGGCCCGCGCACGACCCGCTCCATCCGCCAGGATGCGGTCGATCTCGGAGGTATCGGAAAGCAGGCGCTGCATCTCAGCGTTTACGGGTGCCACGCGCGCGACGGCAACGTCGGCGAGCGCCTTCTTGAACGCAGAGAATTGCTTGCCGCCGAACTCCTTCAGGACATCCGCTTTGCTCGTGTTGGCAAGCGCGGCATAGATGCCAACCAGATTGTCGGCTTCCGGCCGTGCACTCAAGCCGGCCTCCTCGGTTGGAAGCGGCTCCGGGTCGGTCTTGGCCTTCTGGATCTTTCGGGCGATCGTATCGGCATCATCGATCATGTTGATCCGTGAGAGATCCGACGGATCGGACTTCGACATCTTCTTGGTGCCGTCACGCAAGCTCATGACGCGCGTGGCGGGCCCTTCGATCATCGGCTCGGGCAACGGAAAGAACTGACCATCCGTGTAGCCTTTCGCGATGATGGCATCCTTGTAGTCGTTGTTGAATTTCTGCGCGATATCGCGGGCAAGCTCCAGGTGCTGCTTCTGGTCCTCGCCCACGGGCACATGCGTCCCACGATAGAGAAGGATGTCGGCCGCCATCAAGCTCGGATAGGCGTAGAGACCCAAGGAAGCGCGCTCCTTGTCCTTGCCTGCCTTCTCCTTGAACTGCGTCATGCGATCCATCCAGCCGAGGCGGGCGACGCAATTGCAGATCCAGGCCAGCTCGGCGTGCTGCGCAACTTGGCTCTGGTTGAAGATGATGGAACGTTTCGGATCGAGCCCGCTGGCGATGTAAGCCGCCGTGACCTCGCGGATGGCCTTCTTCAGGTCGGCCGGATCCTGCCAGATGGTGATCGCGTGCATGTCGACGATGCAATAGAGGCAATCGTGGCTCTTCTGCATTTCCACCCAACGCACCATGGCGCCGAGATAGTTGCCCAGGTGCAGGTTGCCGGTCGGTTGCATGCCCGAGAAGACACGCGGTGCGAACTTGGTCATCGTCGTATTCCCTTGGTAGGACGGCGCCTTATGGCGTGACGGCGGACGCCGCGCAAGAGTGCGGAGGTATTTACGGGCCTTTGCCCCGGCTGAAGGCGGCCCGGAGGGAGCCCAGGCGGGCCGCACCCGTGAAATGGGCCAGCACAAAGTAAACGAGAATCCCGGCCCCGGTCAGCAGTGCGAGAGCTGCGAGGCGGAGAGGAAGCCGGCTGGCTGCATCCAGCCATTCTTCGAAGGCTTGCGCCATGAACCAAAGCACGGCTCCCATGACCGCGCTCGCAAGCAGGATCATCGGCAGGGCGTGGTTCAGCCGATCATCCGATACGAAATGCCCCCGGCGATGCAGCGCTCCCCACAGCAGCCCGGCATTGAGCCAGCCTCCCAGCGTGGTCGCGACGGCAATGCCGAGATGCGGCATGAGCCCCATCTCACGGAACAGGAAGAACAAACCGATCGAGCCGAGCGTGTTGGCGATGAGGCTGATGCCGGCATAGCGCATCGGCGTGACCGTATCCTCGCGCGCAAAAAACGCCGGCGAGAACACTTTGATCAGCACGAAGGCCGGCAAGCCGAGTGCAAAGATGGCCAGTGCGGAGGCAACTGCGTCCGTGTCCGAGGCCGTGAACACGCCGCGCTCGAACAACACGCTGACGATGGTATCCGGCACGACAGCCAACGCCACAGCCGCTGGTACGGTCAGTAGCATTGCAAACTCCAACGACCGATTCTGGCTGTCCATCACGGCCGCATGGTCTCCGGTCCGCAGATGCCGCGACATCTCCGGCAGCAGCACGACGCCGATAGCAATGCCGACGATGGCCAATGGCAGCTCGTAGAGCCGGTCAGCGTAGTAGAGGAACGAGACCGCTCGATCCTGCCAGGAGGCAATCATACCGCCGATCACGATGTTGATCTGCGTGATACCGCCGGCAATGATGCCTGGCACACCCAGGGCCACAAGACGCCGCATGTCGGGCGTGAGGCGTGGCAGTCGCAATCTCAGGAAAAACCCGTTGCGATGGGCTCCATGCACCAGCAGAGCAAGCTGCAAGACGCCGGCGGCGAAAATGCCCCAGGCCATGACCACTCCGGCACCGCGATCGTTGCGGTATCCAAGCGCGAGCGCAATCAGCATTGCCGCAATCAGCGTCAGGTTCAGGACAACCGACACCATCGAGCTTTCGACGAATTTGCCCAGTGTGTTCAGAACACCCGACAGCAAGGCCACGAGTGACATGCACAAAAGATAGGGAAACGCGATCCGCGACATCAAAATCGCCAGATCGAATTTATCGGGTGTGTCGGCGAAGCCCGGCGCCAAAACGTACATCAGCCACGGCATGGCGATCATGCAGGCCGCCGACAGCAATACGAGGATGAAGGTGAGGCCAGCCATGGCCTGCTCGGCAAATTCGCGTGCCGAGCTCTGGCCCTCGCCCTCCAGCCGTTTGGCGAACAATGGAATGAAGGCGGCGTTGAACGCGCCCTCGCCGAACCAGCGGCGGAAAAGATTGGGGAACCGGAACGCCACCACGAACGCTTCCGCAACCGGTCCCGTCCCGAGTATGGCCGCGAGCAGGATGTCCCGAAGGAAACCGAGCACGCGGCTCACCATCGTGAGGCCGCCAACCGTGGCAAAGGACCGATAAAGCTTCATGCCTGAGCCCTAGCGGAGGCCTGCGGCAAGAGCAAGTCCGCCCGGCCATGATCGCCGATGGTCGCATAACCGTCACGCCTGTGCTTCATTGCAAGGCCTCCGTTCCCAACCCGATTGACCCGGATGCCAACCCGTTCATCCCAGCCCCCCTCGATGACAACGAGCGTGTTGTCACGCTTTGTCGCCGTACAGCCCGAGGAAATCAGGGCCGCCCTTTGGTCCTTCGCCTACTTCTTCAGCGTCCTGTGCAGCTATTACATCCTGAGGCCGCTCCGCGATGAGATGGGGGTAACGGTCGGGTCGGACGGCCTGCAATGGCTGTTCGTCATTGTGTTCTTCGTGATGCTTGCGGCCGTGCCGTTGTTCGGCTGGGTGGTTGCCACATTCGAGCGCCGTTGGATCGTACCCATCGTCTACGGGTTCTTCATCCTGAACCTCGGAATGTTCTGGGTTCTGTTTCAGATCTATGGGGCAAGCACTGGTTCGGCGGCCGCGTTCTTCGTCTGGGTCAGCGTCTTCAACCTGATGGCTGTTTCTCTATTCTGGAGCGTCATGGCGGACCTCTGGAGCAGCACCCAGGCGAAGCGCCTCTACGGCTTCATCGCCGCCGGCGGAAGCGCGGGCGCGCTCACTGGACCGATCCTGACGCGCAGCGTCGTTGCCGAGATCGGGCCTACAAATCTCTTGCTGGCTTCCGCAGTGCTTCTGGGTATTGCCGCCGTTTGCTTTTTGCGTTTGCGCAGCTCCATGACTGCGCACCCGTCAGACCCCACAAGCGATAGACAAGCGGCCGGCGGCAGCCTGCTCGCCGGTGCCATGCGCGTCGTACAATCGTCCTATCTGAGGCGCATCGCTCTCTGGGTCCTGATCGCCAATCTGATCGGGACATTTTTCTATCTGGAGCAGGCGCGCATTGTCGGCGGATCGATGCCGGATCGCATTCAGCGCGTTCAGTTCTTCGCCCAGATGGATCTTGCGGTTAATGTGATTGCCGCCGTCAGCCAGATCTTCCTCACCAGTCATGTCATCCGGCGAATGGGCGTTGGCATCGCCATTGCGGCGCTTCCGACGACCGCCGCCTTGGGCCTCGTTGCACTAGCCATCTCACCCACGCTCGCGGTCATTGCCACAGTCATGGTCGTTGAGCGCGCCATTACCTTCGCTCTCTCCAACCCGGCAATCCGCGTGCTCTACACTGTCGTGGCACCGGAGGAGAAGTACAAGGCGCAGAATTTCATCGATACGGTCGTGTTCCGTGGTGGCGATGCCGCCAGCGGTTGGGTGTTGAACGGCTTGGCCAAGGGCCTTGGCGCCCCCGTGTCCCTGGTTGCGGCGTTGGCGCTGCCGTTCGCAGCCCTATGGCTCGCCCTGAGCGTTGCCCTTGGTCGGGAGCAGGCAGCCCGCGCCGAGCAGCAGGACCGCTGACGCGCGAAACGTCAGCCCTGCTTCAGCGCCGCGCGCCCCACGCTCACATAGGTGAAACCAAGGCGCTCCATCTCCTCCACCCGGTAGATGTTGCGCAGGTCGACCACGATCGGTGCGCGCAGCAGTTTCTTGGCCCGCCGCATGTCGAGCGCCCGGAACTCGTTCCACTCCGTCACGATGACCAGGACGTCAGCACCCTCGATGCAGGCATAGGCGTTCTCGTACAGCGTAACGTCGGGCAGCAGTGGGCGAGCTTGCTCCATCCCTTCGGGATCGTACCCGCGCACATGGGCTCCTGCGTCCTGCAATGCTGTGATGATCGCCAGGGACGGCGCCTCGCGCATGTCGTCGGTATTGGGTTTGAAGGTCAATCCGAGGATGGCGATGGTTTTGTCGCGCACGTTGCCGCCGCACGCCGCGATCACCTTTCGCGCCATGGCGCGCTTGCGCTGATCGTTGACGGCCGCCACCGTCTCCACGATGCGCAATGGCGCCGCATAATCCTGGGCCGTCTTGATCAGCGCCACCGTGTCCTTGGGAAAACACGACCCACCATAACCCGGCCCTGCGTGCAGGAACTTCGTCCCGATGCGATTGTCGAGGCCGATGCCGCGCGCCACCTCCTGGACATTGGCCCCGACTTGCTCGCACAGATCAGCGAGCTCATTGATGTAGGTAACTTTGACCGCAAGAAAGGCGTTCGCTGCGTACTTGATCAGCTCGGACGTGCGCCGGTCCGTGAACATCAATGGTGACTGATTGAGATAGAGCGGCCGGTAGACCTCCGTCATGACGTCCCGCGCGCGCTGGCTTTCGGCGCCAACGACGATCCGGTCGGGCCGCTTGAAATCATCGATGGCTGAGCCTTCGCGCAGGAATTCCGGATTGGAGACGACATCGAACGCGATGTCGGGCCGCGTCTTGCGCAGAATACGTTCCACTTCATCGCCCGTGCCGACCGGCACCGTCGACTTCGTGGCGACGACGATCGGACCGCTTGCGCATTCCGCAACTTCGCGCGCGGCTTGATAGACGAAGGACAGGTCAGCATGCCCGTCTCCGCGCCGCGATGGCGTACCGACGGCCAGAAACACCATGTCTGCGCCTCTCACGACGTCGGACAGCGCGGCGGTGAACGTCAACCGGCCGGCTTCGGCATTGCTCGCCACGAGCGCATCGAGGCCTGGCTCGTAGATCGGTATCTTGCCTGATTTCAGGCTCTCGATCTTGTCGACGTCCTTGTCCACACAGACCACGTCATGCCCGAAGTCCGCCAAGCAGGCTCCAGACACAAGTCCAACGTATCCCGAACCGATCACCACAATGCGCATGCGTCATCTCTTTTGAGAAAATCGGGAAGATATCTGAACATCAGGCCTTTGTCCCCAACCGGCCCGAACCGATGGCTGGTGCCGCTTGTGTATCGAGCGGCCAACGCGCACGAGCGCCAACAGCCAGTGTATCGACATGCCCAACCGTTAATCGCTCCGCCGCTGCCCATGCAATCATCGCACCATTGTCCGTGCACAGGGCAGGGGGTGGAACGACGAGATGCCAGCCCTCAGATGCTGCCAACGCCGCAAGCCCGGATCTCAACCGCACATTCGCCGCAACACCACCGGCGATCACCAGATTCCTGGGTGCAGCCTCATCCAGTCTCCGCACGGCCTCGTGCAGCGCACCGCGCGTGCGGTCGACAACGCTCTCGGTCACAGCCACCTCGAAGGCAGCGCAGAGGTCGGCGACATCCTTGTCCGTGAGCGGGACCAACGCAGCCGCCTGATGCCGGACAGCCGTCTTCAATCCCGCGAACGAAAAGTGTGGCTCCTTGCGGCCAAGCATGGGCCGCGGCAACGCGAACCGGCCGGGATCACCCTGCGCAGCCGCGCGCTCGACAGCAGGACCGCCGGGCTGACCCAGGCCGAGAAGCTTCGCCGTCTTGTCGAAGGCTTCGCCCAGCGCGTCGTCGATGGTCGTCCCCAGACGCTCGTAACGGCCAATATCCCGGACGAGTTGCAGTTGCGTATGCCCGCCGGAAACGAGCAAAAGCATATAGGGCGGCCGGAGGCCGTCGGTCAGGCCGACGGTCAGCGCATGCGCTTCGAGATGATTAACAGCCAGCAAAGGAAGTCCGTGCGCCAAGGCAATGGCTTTTGCCGTGGTCAGACCAACGATCAGGCCGCCGATCAGGCCTGGCCCCGCCGCTGCCGCAACACCATCCAGATCCGCCCAGGCAACAGCGGCCTCGCGCAGGGCCTCCTGGATTATGGTATCCAGGCACTCGACGTGGGCGCGTGCGGCAATCTCCGGCACGACCCCACCGTAGGGCCGGTGCTGCTCCCATTGGGAGCGCACGACATTCGATAGGATGCGGCCACGTCCATGGCTGTCCCGCGCAACGACAGCCGCGGCCGTTTCGTCGCAGCTTGTCTCGATGCCGAGGACGATGGTCTCGCGACCGTGCCGTGAAGGATCGCTTGCGCTCAAAGGCGTGCCTGCGGTTGGAAGGGTTTGCGGTGGCCTGGCCCCGCGGGCTACATAGCGGCGGCCGGCACCTCCCAGTGTCACCGGCCTAGCATCGGGAGCACCTGGCGTGCAAGACGGCAAGATACGGATCGGGACCCGCGGCTCCCCCCTGGCCCTCGCCCAGGCCAACGAGGTTCGCCGGCGCCTCATGCATGCCCACGGTCTGCCCGATGCCCAGCTCGAAACCGTGGCCGTCAAGACGTCGGGCGACCGCATTCAGGACAAGCCCCTGGCAGACGCCGGAGGCAAGGGCCTGTTTATCAAGGAGTTGGAGGACGCCCTTCTGTCCGGCGCGATCGATCTGGCTGTGCATTCCATGAAGGATATGACGACGGTCCTGCCTGAAGGCTTGTCCATCGCGGCCTACCTGCCGCGTGAGGATGTGCGGGACGCCTTCATAAGCATCAAATATGACAGCCTCGCTGCGCTTCCCGCCGGCGCCGTGGTCGGGACCTCGTCGTTGCGCCGGCAAGCCCAGGTCTACCGCCTGCGCCCCGATGTCCGGGTGATCAACTTCCGCGGCAACGTCGATACGCGCCTGCGCAAGCTGGAAGATGGTGTTGCCGATGCCACTTTGCTCGCCTGCGCCGGGTTGAAGCGCCTCGGCCTCGAAAGCCGCATCACGTCTCCGATCGAAACCGGCGCCGTGCTTCCCGCTATTGCTCAGGGCGCGATCGGCATCGAGATCCGTTCGGGCGACGAGGTCACGGCCAAGCTGATCGCGCCGCTGAATGACGAGATAACCGCCATCTGCGTCACGGCCGAGCGTGCGTTCCTCGGCAGGCTCGACGGCTCCTGCCGCACGCCGATCGCAGGCCTCGCCCTGTTGAGCAGCGGCCGGCTGAGCCTGCGTGGGCAGATCCTGACACCGGATGGCCGCGAATCCTACCAGACGAGCCGCGAGGGACTGCCGCAAGAGGCCATGCGCATGGGCGAGGACGCAGCCGCCGAGTTGCTCGCGCGAGCCGGGCCGAACTTCCTCAAGGGGCACAGCTAGTGCGGCTGCTCGTCACCAGACCCGAACCCGATGCAATGAAGCTCGCCGGTCTGCTCGAGAAGCAAGGCTATGAGACGACGATCGAGCCGCTGATGCGGCTCTCCCTCGAGCATGGCGACCCGATCGAGCTCGAGGGTGTCGCGGCACTCATCGCCACCAGCCGTAATGCGTTGAGAGCGTTGCGCGCCTCTTCCGCGATCAGCGAAGCCCGCCACATTCCCCTGTTCGTCGTCGGCAAGGCCACGGCGCACGAGGCCCGCCGTCTCGGGTTCGAAAAGATTTTGGTCGGGCCCGGCGTAGCAGCCGATCTTGTTCCCACGATCGCGGCGAATATGGACCCGACGGACGGTCTCTTGCTGCATCTCGCTGGCGAGGTGCTGGCCTTCGATCTTAAGTCCGAGCTTGAACAGCTGGGTTTCAGGGTTTTGCAGCCCACCGTCTATCGCATGGAGGCGACCGAGGCCTTTTCTCCGTCCACCATCGACCAGCTCAACGATGGTGAAATCGATGGCGTCATCCTGATGTCGCCGCAGACCGCCCAGATCTATGCCCGGTTGATCAGCCAACACCGGTTGACTCTGGCGAGCCAAGGGCTCGTCCACTTCTGCCTGTCCCAGTCCGTAGCCGGAAGATTAGCCCCCCTGGGCAAGATCGAAATGGTTATTCCGGATCAACCCACGCTCCAAGAGCTGCTTGCCGAGATCGATCTGGCGGCGGCACAATAGAGCGCGTGGCGGATTGCATGTGCTGACTGAGTTCTGCGTTTGTCCAATTGTCACCTGACCCCGCAAGGCCTAAAGCCTATGCGGTCTTTGTTGCGGGAGTTCAATGAGATGGCGGACAAGAAGGACGGCCCACCCAAGGGTTCCGACAGGCCGGCGGGCGACGCCTCGAAGCGGCCTTATGCCACCATCGATCTGAAGGCCACCGAAGTGCCTGCGCCCTCGGACAGCGACGCCAAGCCGGGCAAACCGGCCGCCTCGACGAAAGCGTCCGCAGGGACAGAGAAGACAGGTGAGGATCAGGCTGCGGCCGCAGCCCGTGTCTCAGCCGCAGCCTCGGCCGTACGTCCGGCACAAGAGGCCGGATCGGCCAAATCGGCGTCTGAACCGCGCGCTGATCCAAGTCAAAGCGGCGCGCCGCCCCATCAGGCCGGCATCGCCCGCCGTTATGGCTCGCATCTCGCTGCCGGCGCTCTTGGTGGTCTGCTTGCCCTCGTCGGCACCATGCTGGCGAAACAGTCAGCGCCGAATCCTGAACTCGAGCGCCGGATCTCATCCCTTGAGCAATCGGCAAAAGCGACCCCCTCCGCGCAGGTGCCCACCGATGCCGCCCGCCGCCTGAGCACGCTCGAGACGGGCCTTACGCGCGTTGACGACCTCGGCAAAACGCTCACGGCGCTGCAACAGACACAGGCCGCGCTTGCTGAGCAGTCCAAGCAACTTCAAGCGCAACTTGCCGGCAACAACGGCGTCTCCGGACGCATCGGTAAGCTCGAAGAGCAGCTTTCCGTCATTTCGTCAGCCGCAGCATCGAATCCCGATGCAGCAGCCCGCATCCCTCAACTCGCCCAGATCATGGGCAAGCTCACCGACCTCGATACGGCGACGAACAACCGGATCGCAGCACTGCGCAAAGACGTGCTCCAGGAGACCGACTCGCGCGTTGCCGCGGTGACGGAAGCGAGCGAAGCCGCAAAGTCGGGCACGCAGCGCCTCGATCGCGAAGTCGCCGGCGTCAAGTCTGACACCGCTCGCATCGTCCAGCGCGTCGACGCCCTCAAGACGGGAACCGACCGCCTGGAGCAGTCGCTCCGCACGATCCAGGGCGACACAACCAATTTGGAGGCTCAGATCAAAGCTGCGGCACGGCCGGCCGACATTTCGACAGCCGTGGCGCCCCTCACCGCGAAGATGGCGGCCGTCGAAACAAGCCTGCAAGGCGTGGTTCGCGCCGATGACGAGCGCAAGTCCGCGTCAGAGCGGATCGTACTGTCCCTCGAGCTCGGCAACCTGAAACGCGCACTCGATCGCGGCGGCAGCTACGCACCGGAGCTTGCAGCCGTCAAACGGCTTGCTGGAACACGGCTCAACCTCGCCCCGCTCGAGCGGTATCAGCACGATGGGGTTTCTCCGCAAGCAGACCTCGTCCGTGAATACCAGCGCGTCGCCAACACCATCATCGATGCAGACGCGGAGCAGCCCGACGCCTCGCTCGTCGATCGTCTGCTATCGGGCGCGCGCAGCATCGTGCGCGTCCGCAAGGTCGACCACAGGCCCGACGATACGTCGACGGAGGCGATTGTCGGCCGCATGCAAGTCGCTCTCAAAGAGGGCCGCATGAACGACGTCCTCGCCGAGGCCAGGAAGCTCCCGGCCAAAGCTGCTGTTCCAGCTCAGGACTGGCTGAAGAAGGTTGAAGCGCGACAAGCCGTCGACGCCTCGCTTGCCGCTGTTGATGCGGCTCTGAAGGCATCATTGGCAGGCACGGCCCCGGCCGGACAAAAAGGAAGCGGGCAATGATACGCCTCGTCATCTACCTGATTGGCGTTGCTGCGCTGGCGACCGGCCTCTCATGGCTTGCGGATCGGCCGGGAAGCCTCATGCTGACATGGCAAGGCTACGAAGTGGAGACGAGCGTCTTCCGGGCTGCCGTCATTCTCGCAGTACTGATCGGCTTTGGCCTGCTCGCATGGTCCATGCTGCGCCACATCTGGACCAGCCCTGCCGCGCTTGGGCGCTTCCTCACGCGCCGCCGCCAGGAGCGCGGGCTCGATGCCCTGTCGAGCGGAATGATCGCCGTCGGCGCCGGCGATCGAAATCTGGCGACCCGCTATGCCCTGCAGGCACGCCGGTCCCTGCCCAATGAGCCGCTGACCCACCTTCTGCGCGCACAGGCTGCCCAACTCTCCGGCGATCGCGCCACATCACGGCGCATCTTCGAGGCCATGCTCGGGTCGCCCGATACCGAGCAGCTCGGTTTGCGCGGCTTGTTCCTGGAGGCCGAGCGAACGGGGGAGCCTATCGCTGCGCGGCAGTTCGCCGAACGCGCCATGAAGCTCAATCCAAAGCTCGAATGGCCTGTCGATGCCCTGTTCGAGCTGCAGTGCATGGCCTCGGATTGGGCCGGCGCGCTGGAAACTCTGGGAATTGCGCGGCGCCACAACCACATCGATCGCACCATGGCTGATCGGCGCCGGGCTGTCCTTTTGACGACGCAGGCCCAGGACCTCGAGGACGGCAACGGAGAAAGTGCCCTGGCCCTGGCCTTGGAGGCGCACGACCTCGCACCAGATCTCATACCCGCCGCGGCCATTGCCGGTCGCCTGCTGGCATCGCGCGGGAGCACGGCGAAGGCGGCACGCGTCATCGAGAAAACGTGGAAGCGGGCGCCGCATCCGGACCTTGCGGCGGCATATGCCTATGCACGCCCCGGCGATAGTCCACGCGACAGAGTGGAGCGCGTCAGGCTGCTGGCCCGCTCAACGCCGCATTCGATCGAAGGGCCGATCGCCCTTGCCAATACGGCCATCGACGCGCGCGACTGGAGCACCGCACGGACGGCCCTGGCTCCGCTGCTCGACACCCGCCTGACGCAGCGTGTTTGCACCTTGATGGCGCGTATCGAAGGCGATGAGAAAGGCGACGCTGGGCGCGTCAGGGAGTGGCTGGCGCGCGCCGTCAATGCACCGCGCGATCCCGCCTGGACGGCCGACGGTGTCGTGTCGGATCGTTGGGCGGCGATATCTCCGGTAACAGGCGCGCTGGATGCGTTCCAATGGAAGGTGCCGGTCGAATCGGCCGAAAAGCCCGACCAGGCTCTGCTCGCGGCAAAGCTGGAGGAGTTGGTCGCACTCGGCGTGGCGCCCGATGCCATCGAGGCCAAGCCCGTCGCATCCGAGCCCGTGCTTCGGGCTCCGGCGTCTCCCGCACCCGACAAAACGACGGCGCCCGCCGAAACCGCAGTTGCGGAAAACGCCGATCTTCTGGCGGAAGCCGTCAAAACACCAGAAAATCCTGTGTCGGTGGCGGCTTCGGACAAACCCACCGCCAAGCCGGAAGTTACGGCGAGCTCCAATGCGCCGGGCGGCAAGGAAACAAGCTCATCACAGGCGCCGGTGTCGGCAGGTTCGTCGCCAAAACAGACCACCGGCGCACCGTCAACGAAGCCACCGCAGCCTCAGACCTCATCGGCTGCACCAAAGACAACGCCAATGGCTCGAGCGGCAGCTGCTAAGCCCGACGATCAACGCATGTTCGTTTCACCGCGCGCGCCCGACGACCCTGGCCCCGACGATGTCGAGGAACGATTTGCAGCGAGCTACCTCACACCCGCAGCAAAGCGGCCGCTCTGATCATCCGAGCGTCCACCCGCCATCGATGAGCATGTGCGTGCCCGTCATGAGGGACGAGGCGTCCGACGCCAGATAGACGATCGCGCCCGTCAAATCTTCGACCTGCCCGATGCGGCCGAGCTTGATCTTGCCCATCACCATGTTGCGCAGGTTCTGATCCTCGAGGAACGGGCGCGACATCGGCGTTTCGATGAATGTTGGCGCCAGAGTGTTGGACCTGACGCCGTGCGGGGCAAGCTCCAGCGCAATACCCCGCGAAAACGCCTCGACGGCAGCTTTGGAGGCGCAGTACACCGTGCGCCCCGGACCCGTCGTGAATGCCATCTGCGACGTCGTGTGGATGAGCGAGCCCTTGATCTTGGCCTCGACCATGCGCTTGGCGACGGCCTGAGCGACGAAAAACGCCGCCCGCACGTTGAGATCCATCATGAAATCGAAGTCGTCGGTCTTGAAATCGAGGAATGGCTGCGGTCGATTGGCCCCCGCGTTGTTGAAGAGGATGTGAAACGGAGCTTGCGCGCCGACAACCTCTCGCACCGCATCGAGACTGGTCACGTCCAGCGGTAGCGCTTCGGCTGATCCGCCCTTGGCGCGAATAGCACTCGCAGCGTCCTGGATTTCCTCCGCTGAGCGCGCTGCAAGCACCACGTGCGCTCCCGCATCGGCGAGCGCGGCTGCCGCGGCCAAACCGATGCCGCGCCCTGCGCCTGTGACAAGGGCGCGCTTACCATCGAGACGAAATGACGGCGGCTTGGGTAAATCGGCCATAGGAGTCCTCCCTTGGATCACATGCGGGAATTCTAGGGACGCGCCGCCGCATCCTCATCTGCATTGTAGTAGTCACCACGATGGAACATCTTCGTGCTGCGCACCATGGACGCGCGCCGTCGCTCGGTCGCCGCGACATCGAGCACGCGACCGTCCTCGGACAACACAACGCCATAGACATCGAGCGCGCTGGCACGGGACACGAAGCCGTCCCGGACATCGGCCAGGACATCCTCGGCCGGGCGATCCAGCGGCGAGCCCCAACCGCCGCCGCCTGGCGTGATCACGCGCAGCAGATCGCCCTTCTTGAGCTTGTGACCATCGCTCATCGTCGCGAGCCTGCGCTCCCCCGGCGTGCCCGGATTGACGATGAAGGTCCCACCGCTGCCGCTCATGCCGCCGTTGACGCCGAATGCGGGATACTTGCAATTGTCCATGCGAACGCCGAGCGACGCATCATCGACGAGGATACGGACGTCACGCACGATGCCGCAACCGCCGCGCCAACGTCCCGGGCCGCCCGAATCCAAATGGATGCTGAACGCCTCGACGCGCAGGCCGAACTCCATTTCCGCGAACTCGACCGGATAGTTCTCCTGCGCCACATAGTAGACGGCGTCCGTGCCATCGGCGGTGGGGCGTGCCCCGAAACCGACCGCCAGACCATCAACGCACAGAAGCTGAGCCCCCGTCTCCTTGTCGATGCTGCGCAGATAGTAGAGGACGTAGACGGCAGAGGCCGCGGAAGCCTTGCCTCCGGTCGCTTGAGCCAACGCTCCCTGAAGCGCCGACGTGACGCGGAGCATGGTATGCGAGCGCAAACCCACCGGCGCTGGAAAGTTCGGCCAGACGATGCTGCCCGCACGCTTGGAGATCGTATCGATGGCCTGTTTGAAGCCGGCGTTCATACCGAGACTCGGCGTGTCGCGCGTCATGTAGAGCCCTAGCACGTGGCCGACGACACTGTCATCCATGACGAAGTTGATCGGCCCCACGGCCTGATCCGAGGAATTGGACAGATCGATCGACAGCTTGTCGGCTTTTCTCTTGAGTTTCGCCTCGACGAAATAGGGCTTCTCGGTCACCGCATCGGAGTCGATCCAGTCACGGAAGCGCCATTCGCCCTCGGGGACGTAGGTATCGATCTGACGGCGCAGGGCGGCTTCCGTCTGCCGCAGCATTTCCGCAAACGCGGCTTCCACGGCATCAGCGCCATACCGTGAGATCGTTTCCTCCAGGCGCTGCTTGCCGAGCTTGCACGCAGCCATGATGGCGGAAATATCGCCCTTCATCATTTCCGGAAAACGCGAGTTGCGCGTGTAGATGCGCACCACGTCCTCGTTGACGACACCATCGCGCATCACGCGAACCGGCGGGATCATGATGCCTTCGTGAAAGACGCTCGTTGCATGCGGGCTGACGGAGCCCGGATAGGTTCCACCGATGTCCCAGAGATGCCCCCACGACTCCGCAAAAGCGACGAGCCGGTCACCCGAAAACACCGGCATCACGAACACCGTATCGTTGACCTGGCTCACGCCGCCCTTGGAGGCATAGACGTCGTTGTACCAGTAGAGATCGCCGTCCCGCATCGTCTCGCGCGGAAACTGCTCGAGGATCGCGTCCACAAGATTTCCCGCCAGCGTCAGTGCGGTGGAAACGACAAGCCGCCCATCGCGATCCAGAAATGCGGTGAAGAAGTCCTTCTTCTCACGGATGAACGGAGACATGGACGTACGCGCGATGAGCGCCTCCATCTCCGAGCGGGCTGCACTGAGAGCACCCTTGATCAGCTCGAGCGTGATGCTGTCGCCGGCGCGTGACATGTCTTCAGCCTTGCGCGACATCAGCGCCCCTCCTCGAGGATGAGATTGCCAAAGCGGTCCGTGGTGGCCGTCTGCCCGGCCAGTACGACTGTCGTACAGTCGAGCTGATCGACGATCGCCGGACCGTCGATGACATGTCCGGCCAGAAGGACTTCGCGACGATACACGGGCACATCAGTAAGAACGGAGCCCTCGGGTGCGGACCGGCGCGTCGAGGCCGGTGTTGGCTTCTGCCCTGCCAGTGCACGGGCAATTTCCGGTGGAGCAACATGTTCCATCAACCCCGTCGCCTCGACACGCAGATTGACAATCTCTACCGGCGCATTGCGATCGGCGAACGTGTACAGTTGCTCGTGCAGCGCATGAAACCGCGCCACGAGGTCACTGATCGAAGCTTCCGTGGCTGCACCGTGCACCGGCACCACGATCTCGACGCCTTGATGGGCGTAGCGCAGGTCGGCGGCGCGCACGAGCCGGCGGCGTTCGACGGGCACGCCATCCGTGGCAAGGCGGTCGTTCGCCCGGCCTTCCAGCTCCTTCAGTGTCGTTTCAATCAAGCCAAGATCAAACCGGCCGCTGCGCTGTAGACGAGTGACCGCGAAATCGTAGCGAAGGTCCGTTGCGAGCAACCCCATCGCACACAGGATGCCAGGGTGGCGCGGAATGAGCAGCCGTGGTGCTCCCAGCAAGCGCATGAGACGGCTGCCATGCACCGGCCCGGCACCGCCAAAGGCGCAGAGCGTGAAATCAGCGGGCGCCAATCCTCGTTCCACGGACATCACTTTGAGGGCGCCCACCATATTGTTATCGACGATTTCGATGATGCCACGGGCCGCGTCCTCCAGGGACATCCCAAGCGGAATCGCAACGTTGTCGCGAATGGCCGCCTCCGCGTTCGCGCGATGCAGCGCAATCTCTCCATCGAGGAGGTGCGGTGGAACGCGGCCGAGTACGAGATTTGCGTCCGTAACGGTTGCCTGCATCCCGCCCTTGCCATAGGCCGCAGGTCCAGGATCGGCACCGGCGCTTTCCGGCCCGACGCTCAAGGCGCCCTCCGCGCCGACCGCAGCGATCGATCCGCCACCGGCGCCGATCGCGTGGATATCGACAATGGGAAGGGCCAGGGGGAACTCGCCGACTCGTCCGGAGCTGGCCGTGGCCGGTACGCCGTTGCGGATCAGCGCGACGTCGGCGCTGGTGCCGCCGATATCGATCGTGATCAGATCCGGGAAACCGGCGATGCGTCCGAGATGAGCCGCCCCCCGCGCGCCCGCCGCCGGTCCCGATAGCGCAAGATAGACAGGCTGCCGCGACGCCTCCGCAGGCGGAAAGACACCGCCGTTGGACTTCATGATGAAGAACGGAGAATTGATCTGGCGTTCCTCGAGCCCCTCTTCGAGGCGCTTGATGTAGCGCCCGGCAATCGGTTGCACCGAAGCGTTGATCACCGTGGTCAGCGAGCGCTCATACTCTCGAAAAATCGGCAGCACGTCGCTCGAAATGGAGATCTCGATGCCAGGCAGCAGCTTGCGCAGGATCTCTCCGGCGCGACGTTCATGCGCTGGATTGGCGAAGCTGTTCAGAAACACAATCGCAACCGCCGCCAGATCCTCGCGCCGGATTTGTGCGGCCACCGCCTCGAACTCTGATTCAACGAGGGAAGTGACGACAGTGCCATCCGTTTGGACACGCTCGGTGATTTCGAACACGTGGCGCGGTGGCACCGGCCTTTTCGGCTTGATCCAGCCATATAAGTTGGCGTGTCGCGGAATATCTGCCCGCCCAATCTCGAGCACGTGGCGAAACCCCCGTGTAGTCACCAGCCCGGTGCGTGCGCCCTTGCTTTCCAGGACAGCGTTGGTAGCCAACGTCGTGCCATGCAGCACGACACCGATATCCTGGGGCTTTGCGCCTGCGAGCTTCAGGATCTTGTCCACGCCGCCGAAGAACCCCGCTGCCGGATCGCTCGGCACCGAAGACGCTTTGGTCACAGTGAAGTTGCCGCCGTGGCGCGATGCGAGAATGACGTCCGTAAACGTGCCGCCGACATCAAGCGCGAGCGCAAACTGCCCGCGCTGACCTTCCATTTCGCTCATGCATCACCCATCGCACACTTGATTTTTCCCGGCCGCACATGACCCCGGCCGAAGTCGGTCAATTCATTGACGCCCTTGGGCTTCTCGTCAACATCGAACGGCAGGCCTTGAGCTGCGCGCATATGTGAAATGCGCCCGGTGTAGCAAGGACCACAATGCAGGCTCAGCGCTTGCTCCGCCGCGATGAAAGCCCCATGCTTGGGGCAAGGCTCCGATCTCCAAACAAATAAGGGAGCCCTGAGGTAACCTGGAGGAAAGCTCATGGCCCTTGGAGCCAGAATCCTGGGTGCGCTTGCAGCGCTCACCCTGCCTGTGTCGTTCGCTCACGCCGACGTATCCGAGCTGAAGATCACCAAGCAACCGGGCGCATTGTTCACGCCGCTGATCGTCATGGAGCAGCGTAAGCTCGTGGAAAAGCATGCCGCAGCTGCGGGACTTGGTGATTTCAAGGTGTCTTGGGTCACGCTATCCAGCGGGGGTGCGGCAACCGATGCGCTACTTGCGGGCAACGTCGATATCGTGACCAGCGGCGTCACCAACATGCTGCTGCTGTGGGGCAAGACGAACGGTGACGTTAAAAGCATCGCCGGCGTGAGCGGCCTGCCGTTCAAACTCATTTCCCGCAATCCGAACATCAAGACGATCAAGGACTTCACGCCCAACGACCGCATTGCCCTTCCGACCGTGCGCGTCTCCATACAGGCCATGACGCTCGGCATCGCCTTGCAAAAGACCTACGGGGATGACAAGGCCAATGAAAAGCTGCTCGCCAACCAGGTGCAGATGGGCCACCCCGACGGCTACGCAGCCATGATGAACCCCGTGCACGAGATCACAAGCCACTTCACAGCGTCGCCCTATCAAGAGATGCTGCTCAAGCAGCCGGGCTTCCACACGGTGTTGGAGTCGGACTATGCGCTCGGCGGCCCTGCGCACATCGCCGTCGCATTCGGCACGACGAAGTTCGTTCAGACCAACCCCAAGGTCGTCGGAGCTTATCTCGCGGCCTACGACGAAACGGTAAAGCTGATCCGCAGCGATCCGAAAGCGGTGGCGGAGCTTTATCTCACGGCCACCAAGGAAAAGCTGACGGTTGATGAGATGGCACAGCTGCTCACGCAGCCGAATGCGATTTTTCAGGCTGCCCCCGTACGGACCATGGTGTACGCGACGTACATGTACAAGGCCGGCTTCTTCAAGCTCGAGCCAAAGAGCTGGAAGGACTATTTCTTCCCGGCATTGCATGATCGCGAAGGCAGCTGATCGCCTGGAAAATCGGGCGACGGGAAACCGGGAGCGGCGCGAGATTGCGCTGCTCTGCCCTCAGCCCGTCGCCTTGTCCGCCAAAGGCCCGAGAAATTCGGCGAGATTTTCTGTCATATGATGGATGTGCTCAGGTGGCTCCGCCCACTTGCGGATTTCGAGCTGGATCGGATGATCCACATAGCTTGAATGCACGAGCACCGTCGTCATGCCCAGCGCATGCGGTGCCGCGAGGTTATGCGGCATGTCCTCGAACATGGCCGCGGCTGCCGGGTCAAGGCCGTGGCGCTTCAACATCTCGCTATAAGGGCCGGCTTGAGGCTTCGGAATGTATTTGGAGTCCTCGATGTCGAAGATGCCTTCGAACAGGTGCACGACGCCGAGCTTGCCCGCGACCCGCTCGGCATGCCGGCGTGATCCGTTCGTGTAGATGAATTTCCGGCCCGGCAGACTGTCGATGGCGCGCGCAAGCTCTGGATGCGCGTCCACGACGGACAGATCGATGTCGTGCACGTAGTCCAGAAACGGCTTCGGGTCCATCTTGTGGACTTGCATCATGCCGGACAGGGTTGTGCCGAATTGGCGATAGTAGCTCTTCTGCAGGTGGCGGGCATAGGCGTAGGGCACGCCGAGGAAACGGGCGATGAACTCGCCCATGCGGTGATCGACTTGGGCGAACAGGTTGCACTCGGCAGGATACAACGTGTTGTCGAGATCGAAGATCCAGACGCGCGTCGCATCGAAACCGCGCGTGACGCGCGCGACCCGTCCAGCTTGCTGCGCTGTATCGACGTCCGACGATTGCTGGGCAGACATCGCTTCTATGCCTTGCCTTTTGACTTCTTGGCGCCGCCGACGAGCGTACCGACACCGTGCTCGGTGAACAATTCCAGCAGGACGCAATGCGGCACCCGGCCGTCGATGATGACGACCGCCTCCACACCAGCCTCGACCACTTCGATGCAACCCTCGATCTTGGGAATCATGCCCCCTGAAATCGTGCCGTCGCGGATAAGCTCCCGCGCCTGGGGCACGGACAGCTCAGGAATGAGGCGCTTGTCCTTATCGAGGACACCCGCGACGTCGGTCAGCAGCAGCAGGCGCTTCGCTTTCATGCGTGCGGCCAGTGCGCTCGCGAACGTGTCGGCGTTGATGTTCAAGGTCTGGCCTTCACGCGACACGCCTACGGGCGCGATCACGGGAATAAGATCCGACTTCGAGATGACCTCGACGATATGCGGATTGACCTCGACCGGATCGCCGACATAGCCGATGTCGACCGCCTTCATGATATTGGACTCGGGGTCGGGCATCTCGGTGATCTTGCGCGCGATCATCAGGTTGGCATCCTTGCCGCAGATGCCGACGGCCTTGCCGCCCTGGCGGTTGATGGCGCTGACGATCTCTTTGTTGATGGCGCCGGCCAGCACCATCTCCACCACTTCGACGGTGGGCTTGTCGGTGACGCGCAGGCCATGCACGAAGTCCGACTTGATGGCGAGCTTCTTCAGCATTGCCGCAATCTGCGGGCCGCCCCCATGCACGACGATGGGATTCACGCCGGATTGTTTGAGATAAACGATGTCCTTGGCGAATGCGTCGGCCAGGGCCTCATCGCCCATGGCATGACCGCCGAACTTGATGACTACCGTCTGCTCGTCATAGCGGATGAGATGCGGCAGGGCCTCGGCGAGAATGCGTGCCTGCTCCTGCGCACTCGAAGGCGCGCCTGCGGCGCTTGGTCCTGCTGATCCGTTCTCGCCTGCCTTTGCCATAGCCAACCTCCGCGTGCCACTTGCGCAGCGCGCAAAGCCCGAGCCAGACCGCACTTATAGCGCGCCGCGCGGCGCTCACAATCGACTTTTGTCGTGGGCTCTTATGTCCTCTGCCACAGTCGTGATCGCTCTCCATATTGGCTGTGGGTGAGCCGTGGGCCCCGGCGGGACAATCGGCTAAACTTTCGCCGCGAAACGGAAATAAACGCTCTGTCACAGACACGCGCCCAACCGGGGCGCCCAAAGCCACCCCCGACGGGCCTGGCGGGGGATAAGGAGAGTTGTAGCGGTTATGCAGGAGGGGTTCGCGCACGAGCTCGGCAGGATTCCGATGTCGCCCGCCATGGCGGCAACGCTGAGCCGTGCCCTGGACTATACGCGAGCCCAGAGTCATCGCCAGATTTCGCTGGAACACCTTTTGCTCGCCCTGACGGAGGACGAGGAAGCCGCGCAGGTCCTGCAAGGTTGCAATGTAGATCTCGTGCGTCTCAGGGATGACCTAGCGAGTTTTCTCGGGCAGCTGAACGACCGCGTTGCGGGGGATAACCCGGCAGGCCCTGCGATCTCGCCTGAGCTGAAGCGCATCGTCGAATACGCAGCCGCCGCCGCACAGCAAGCCCGGAGGAACAGCGTCAACGGCGCCATCGCCCTGGCCGCCATGATCGGCGAAGGGCGCAGCATGGCAGCCACATTCCTGCGGGCCCAGGGCCTCACGTTCGAGGTTGCGGTCCGTGTGCTGCAGCAGCAGCCCCGGCAGCAACCCTCAGCCTCCCAGCCGTCCGCGCATTCGGCAGAGGATATTCTGGCGACGGCACGCGAGCGCGTTGCCGCCAGCCGTGGGCAGGGACCGGGTCCGACGCCGCATACGCCGCTCGACGAGCGTCTCTCCAAACCGCGAGCTGAGCCTGCTCAGCCCGTGCCCGATCTCGGCATTTTCCACACGCAGCAAGGCGAAAAGGCACCCGAGCCTGCGGCCCGCCAAAGCAATCAGCAAAGGCAGGCCACTCCAAGCCTGCCGCACGAATTGCCCCCCGACGGCGGCATGGCGACTGCCTGGGATGCGCCGCTCGGCAGTCCCGTCGACGAGCCGGAACCGCAGACGGGCAGGGCACCCCCACCGCTGCCGCGCCGGGACGATAGCGCCGGGCTTCAGGCGCGGACGGCGCAAGGTGCGCCTGGTTTGCAGGTGGCCGACGACGACAGCGAGCGCACGCGGCCTCCGCTTCCCCATTGGATGACCTCAGCGGCCCCGCAGGGCCAGCGGCCGGCAGCCAAGGCGGCTCTCCAGGAAACCCCACAGCCGCGGCCCAACCCTGACGACGACTTCCCCGCCGTCCTCAGGCAGCCCCAACCAGCGATCAAGGAAGGTCCTCCGATAACCTCGGCGCCGGCGCGTAAGGAAGGACAGCAGCGCACGCCAGCGCCGCAGCAGCAACGCCGCGATGCGCCGGCTCCCGGCCCCGCCGTCGAGTCCGGCCAGCTCGTCGAGAACATTCCCCGGCGCATGCGTGTCGGCGTTGCCGAAGCCATCGAGATTCGTGTTGCGAAGGACAGTGCCGAAGGCGCCATGCATGGCGTGCCCCCAGGCCGCGGTGCCCCCGTTCGCACCAATCTCTACATCACGAAAATCATGAGCGCCCGCCTGCTCGCACCGCAAGGAGGCTTCGGCATTGAGAGCACCTCTCCGGAAGCCCAGTGGATCGAAGCTACGCGGGATCCGCTGTCGGATGATTTTGCGGCATGGCGCTTCCTGATCACGCCGCAACAGGTCGGCAAAAGCACCTTGCAGGTGGTTGTGACGGCACGTGTTGTAGGGCGCGACGGCGTCGTGGCCGATACGACGTTGCCGGAGCGCGTGATACAGGTGCAGGTTGCCGCAAATCATCTCCTGACGGCATGGCGATGGTCAGGTTGGATCGCGGCGTTCATCGTCGGCGCCATTGCAGGCAAACTGGGCGGGGAAGGCTTGGCCGCGCTCTTGTCCTTGCTGGGCCGCAGCTCGTAGCGCCGCTATCGCGCCGACCTTTCACGCACCAGATCGGCGATCTCGGCCCTCAACTCGGCGATGCCTCGTCCCTTGACCGCCGAAGTCGCAACCACCGTCGGATAGGCAGCGGGGTGTTTTTCCAGCGCCCGCTGCACGGTCTCGATCGTCCGCGCCAGCGCCAGATCGCTGATCTTGTCGGATTTCGTCAGCACCACCTGATAGGTCACGGCTGCTTCGTCCAGCAGCTTCATGATTTCGCCGTCGACGGGCTTCAGGCCGTGCCGGCTGTCGATCAAGAGCAGTGTCCGCGCAAGCGTTGGGCGGCCTCGCAGGTAGTCCCGAACCAGTTCCGTCCAGGTCTCAACCTTGTCCTTGGGTGCCTTGGCAAAGCCGTAGCCCGGCATATCCACGAGGTAGAGTTCGGCAGCGTCCGTCAGGAAGAAGTTCAGCTCCTGCGTGCGCCCGGGTGTGTTGGATGTGCGCGCCATGCCGCCATGCCCCAACAGCGCATTGACGAGGCTGGATTTGCCCACATTCGATCGTCCCGCAAGGGCGATCTCGACGCGATCAGCGGGCGGCAGAAATTCGAGCGAAGGTACGCTCTTCAGGAAGCGCCACGGGCGAGCGAACAACGCCTCGGCGTCTGCCAGCGATTGCGCATCGCGTGGATTAGTCACGGCTCACTCGCTGACGGTGCTTAGGCGCAGCTCAATCCTTGTTCGCTGCTTTCGGGGTTTCGCTCTTGGGCTTGGCGCTCCCGACGGTCACAACTTTCGGTCCGCCCATCCACTTCTCCAATCCGAGGTTCTTCCAGAGATGCACCTCGGTGTCGTTCTTGCGCATGATCGCATATTGCTGCAGCAGCGACAGCACGTTGTTCCAGGCCCAGTAGATGACGAGGCCGGAGGGAAACGACGCCAGCATGAACGTGAACAGCACCGGCATCCAGTTGAAGATCTTCTGCTGAATGGGATCGGGTTGCTGCGGGTTGAGCTGCATCTGCACCCACATCGTGATGCCCATCAGAATAGGCCATGCACCAACGTGGAGGAACTCGGGAAGCGCGAACGGCAGCAGGCCAAACAGGTTGAAGATCGAGGTCGGATCGGGCGCCGATAGATCCTTGATCCAGCCGTAGAACGGCGCGTGACGCATATCGATCGTCACGAACAGCACCTTGTACAGCGCAAAGAAAACCGGGATCTGCAGCAGGATCGGCAAGCAGCCCGACATCGGGTTGATCTTCTGTTTCTGATACAGCGCCATCAGCTCCTGCTGCTGGCGCATGCGATCGTCTTTGTATTGTTCGCGAAGCCGCTCCATCTCGGGCTGCAGCTTCTTCATCTTCGCCATGGACTCGTAGCTCTTGTTGGCGAGCGGGAAGAACGCTGCCTTCACGAGCACGGTAGTGGCGAGAATGGCGAGGCCGAACGGCGCCGTCAGGCCGATGCCGGCGAACAGCCCGGCCAACCAGTTGATGAGGTGGAACAGCGGTTTCGTGATGAAATAGAACCAGCCCCAGTCGATCAGCCGGTCGAACCGCTTGATGCCGAGTGCCTGCTCGTAGTTCTCGATCAGGTTGACCTGCTTGGCCCCGGCGAAGAGGTGATCTTCCCGCATCACCTTGCCGCCAGCCGGGACGGTCATCGCCGTCCGTAGGTAGTCGGTCTGGAAGCTGTCTTTTTGACTGCCACTGGCCTTCGTACCCGAGAAGTGCGCGCGATATTCCGCCTTCTGATCCGGAACCAGCGTCGCGGCCCAATACTTATCCGTGATGCCGAGCCAGCCACCTGTCGCTTTGTCGATCGATTTGCCGCCGCCGTCCTTCAACACATCCGAATAGGCGACCTCTTGCAGGCCGCTCTCACCGATGACACCGATCAGCCCTTCGTGAAGGATATAGAACCCTTGGACCACGGGCATTCCGATCCGATGGATGCGTCCATACGGAAACAGTGTGACTGGCGCATTCGTCTTGTTCTCGACCTCGTCGTTGATCGCGAACATGTAGTTGGCATCGACGCTCATGGTGCGCCGGAACACGAGCCCCTGACCGTTGTCCCAGGTCAGTTTGAGAGGACGCTCGGTCGTCAGTGACCCGCTGCCTTCGGCCTGCCACAGTGTGTCTTTGTCGGGGAGCTTGGTGGTGGCACCCGCATCGGCAACCCAGCCGTACTCGGCGAAATACGGATGGGGCGAGTCGGCCGGCGAGAAGAGCACAACGTTCGCGCTCGTGGGATCGACCTTCTCGCGATACTTCTGCAGGACCAGATCATCAATCCGGCCGCCCTTGAGCGAGATGGACCCCTTCAGGCTGGGAGTCTCGATGGCGACTCGGGGAGAGGCACCCAGAGCGGCCTCACGCGTCACCGAAACCGTGCCAGCTTGAGTCGTCGTGCCGGGAATGGGGACAGTGCCGCTACCTGAGGGCTGGGCAACGGGCGCCTGACCCGGCTGTTGGACCTGCTGGCTTTGCTGCTGCTGGCGGACGCGCTGCCGTTCCTGCTCCTCCTTCATCTTCGGTCCGGCGTAGAACATCTGCCAGCCGAGAAGGACAGCAACCGACAGAACGATCGCGAGGAGGAGATTCTTCTGGTTGTCGTCCTGCATCATGTGGTTCCGCGCGCCCCAGGGGCCCCTCGTGATCGAGTTTGCGTTCGGTTGCCGTGTCCTGAAGACTGATCGCCTGCGATCGTCTTGCCGCTCCGCAATTGCCTCCCGGCGCGCGATTGCGTTGACGTGTTCACCCGGTTCAGCCCCGTGGTGAGATCCTGCTTCAGCCGATCAAAGCCGCATGTTGCAGCTTCGCTCTTGGCGATCAGCACATAGTCGTGTCCCGGAAGTGCTGCATCATCGTGCAAGACCCGCAGCGCTTCCTTCAGCCGGCGGCGAATGCGGTTCCTGACCACCGCACTACCCAGCTTCTTGGTCACTGTAAACCCGAACCGGGGCCCAGCCGCAAGATCGGGCGATACCGGCGTATCGGTGCGCGGCTTTGTCTCAATCGTTAAGGCAGCCGTCGACCACCTCGCGCCGCCACGAAGCCTGAGGAACTCCGACCTTCGCTTGAGTGTGGTCACGCGCATCTATCGAGGTCCGCGTTGGTGCCACATCGCCCCGCAGCGGACGAGCGCGCAGCGCTCACTATGCCGACAGGCGCTTGCGACCTTTTGCCCGGCGCCGCGCGATCACCCGCGCTCCCCCGACAGTGGCCATACGCTTGCGGAACCCGTGCCGCCGCTTACGCACGAGCCGGCTCGGCTGGTAGGTCCGTTTCACGGTCAATACTCCATCTTTAGCCGATGGTTGCAGCCCTGCCGCAACACGGCAAATGGCCCCGCTCACGCCTTCCGGCGGCGAGACAGGCCACATCGCCCCAAATTGAATGGGGCCGCTTATAGGGGCCCCGGCACAGCAAGTCAATTGCATGGGCCGTGCAGGGGACTCACCCTAAGCGCCCCGGTAATAACGAAGTTTCACAGAAGATGGAGTTATTTCAACAGTGCTTGAAGGGGTTTGGGGTGGGGCAATGCCCGCCCCATTTGTTGACTGGGTTCCAATCGCTTCGAGGCAAACCTTGAAGCTCCCGTCTCCGCGCCGTGTTGCACCCACCGGCCATTCATCAAGGGTATCAACATGGTTACGATGGCAACGTATGATGTTCGAGATTGATCAAGCGCAGATGCTTTTTCGAGAGGCGCGGGCAAGGCCGTGAGCGAAGCGCAGGGCAAGGAACTCCAGCAAGCTGCCTGCAGCCCGTTCAGGCAATGGGCGCCGCTGGCAGCGTTTGTCCTGGCGGGAGTTGCCGCGTTCGCCTTGGGTTGGCACGATCACCTGACGCTTGAGCGCATTGTCGCCAACCGGCACGAACTCAAGGTTTTGCTGGCTGAGCATCGAACCCTGGCGCCCGTCATTTACGTCCTCGTCTACGCCGTCGTCATTGCCCTCTCCGTACCCTGCGGGCTGGTTCTGACGCTCACGGCGGGCCTCCTGTTCGGATGGTTCGTCGGAGGGTTGCTCGCCACCATCGCCGCGACAATCGGTGCCATCATTGTGTTCCTGATCGCCCGGTCGAGCCTTGGCGAACCGCTGATGCGTAAAGCCGGACCTGGCATCGCCAAGCTGCGCGACGGCTTCAGAGAGAACGCGTTCTCCTACCTGCTATGCCTCCGGCTTGTTCCTGTGTTTCCCTTCTGGCTTGTAAATCTCGCACCGGCCTTGCTCGGCGTGCCCCTTCGGACGTACACACTTGCTACCGTAGTCGGAATCATTCCCGGTGCCTTTGCTTTCGCGTCTGCTGGAGCTGGTCTCGACAGCATCATCGCGGCAGCCAAGGCAGAGTATGCGGCGTGTATTGCCGCAAAAGGCGCTGCCGCCTGCAAGCTGACCATCAACGCGGAAGCTCTGATGACCAAAGAATTGGTTCTTGCTTTTGTCCTGCTGGGCTTGGTCGCGCTTCTTCCGGCCGCCCTGAAAGCCTGGAGAACGCGCAATGCAGCGCTCTAGCGGCACCGCTATCGGCACGCCCTTTACTGCGCTCGAGACACCTTCCATCCCCGCTACAGCCGCCGAAACCATCAGCGCCGACCTATGCGTCATTGGCGCCGGGTCGGGCGGCCTTTCCATCGCCGCCGCCGCGGTCCGCGTCGGCCTCAAAGTAGTGCTGATCGAAAAGCACAAGATGGGCGGCGATTGCTTGAACTACGGCTGCGTTCCCTCGAAAGCGCTGATTGCAGCCGGACGCCGCGCCCACCTCATGCGCAACAGCGCGCCCTTCGGCATTGTGCCCGTGGATCCGGCCATCGACTATCGCGCCGTACAAGCGCACGTGCGCAATGTGATCGCCACCATCGCGCCCAATGATTCAGTAGAGCGTTTCACGGGTATGGGCGTGCAGGTCATCCAGGCCGCCGGATCGTTCGTCGACAAGAAAACAGTGATGGCCGGAGACAAGCGGATCAAGGCCCATCGCTTTGTCATCGCCACCGGTTCGTCGCCGGCGATCCCGGACACACCGGGGCTCGACAGCGTTCCCTATTTCACCAACGAGACTATTTTTGAGAACCAGCAGAAGCTGCCGCATCTTATCATCATCGGCGGCGGACCCATCGGTCTGGAGCTCGCTCAGGCACACCTGCGGCTCGGCAGTCAGGTGACCGTCCTCGAGGCGCTCAAGGCTCTGGGCAGGGACGATGCCGAGCTTGGCGACATGGTCCTTGGACACTTGCGCTCCGAGGGCATCGATATCCGGGAAGGCGCCAAGGTCGAGCGTATCGAGTCGCTGCCGGCCGGCCGCGTTCGCATCCAGGTCGCAACCGCGTCCGGATTGGACGTTTTCGAGGGGACCCACCTGCTGCTGGCCACAGGCCGCAAACCCAATGTCGAGGACTTGAACCTCGAGGCCGCCGGCATCAAGTACGACCGGCGTGGCATTCAGGTGAGCAAGGGGCTTGTGACCTCGAATTCCGGGGTTTTCGCGATCGGAGACGTGACCGGCGGCCTGCAATACACGCATGTTGCCAACTATCACGCGGGCGTCGTCTTCCGCCGGGCGTTGTTTCGCCTGCCCGCGCGGGTCCGCGAGGAGCACGTCCCGTGGGTCACGTTTACCGATCCGGAATTGGCCCACATCGGCCTGACGGAACAGGTGGCCCGTGATCGCCACGGAAAAATTAACGTTTATCGCTGGCCCTATCATGAGAATGATCGTGCGCAGGCGGAAAGAGCGACGGAAGGCTTCGTCAAAGTCGTTACCGACCGGAAGGGAAAAATCCTCGGCGCCAGCGTGGTCGGGGAACGGGCCGGTGAGCTGATCCAGATCTGGTCGCTGGCCGTATCACAAGGGTTGAAGATCGCCGCCATGACGCAATGGGTGTCGCCTTATCCCACGTTCAACGAGATCAACAAGCGGGCAGCGATGGGATACTATGCATTGGCAGCGGATATTCCGCTGGTGCGCAAAGTGGTTGCCCTGCTGCGCAGGCTTGGCTGAGTGCGTTGAGGACCTGTATTGGACCAGAAGGTCGACGCGGGTGTACCGGACCAGGTAACGGGGTCGGGTGTGGCCAATTCCTGGGCCAAGCCCGCACCACGCGGGCTGGGCTTGTCTGGAAAGCTCCTGCTGCTCACGATTTTGTTCGTGATGCTGGCCGAAATTCTGATCTTCGTCCCCTCTGTCGCGAACTTCCGTCTCAATTGGTTCAATGACCGGCTGACAGCCGCACAGCTGGCATCGCTCGCCGCCGAGGCTTCGCCCAATGGGGATGTCCCGCAAGCGCTCCGCCAAGAGCTGCTGCGGACGGCACAGGTGAAGGCTGTGGCTCTCAAGCGCGACGACCAGCGCCAGCTCATCCTCAATTCCGACATGCCCGTGGCCGTCGACGCGAGCTACGACCTATCGCCGACGGCCGTTGCCAATGCCGGCCTGATAGGGCGCGTTCACGCCATTTGGGAAGCTGTGGAGGTCTACTTTCGGTCCGGCAAGCGCATGATCCGCATCGTCGGCCGGCCGGGGAGCGGTGCGGGCGACATGATCGAGGTCGTGCTGCCTGAAGCACCACTCAGGGCGGCGATGATCCGCTTCGGCCTGAACATTCTCATGCTGTCGATCATCATCTCGGTGATTACTGCCGCGCTCGTTTACTTGGCGCTCAACACCATCCTGGTGCGCCCCATGATGCGCATCGCCGAGAACATGCTGCGCTTCAGCCAGCACCCTGAAGATGCAAGCCGCATCATCGTGCCGACGATACGGACCGACGAAATCGGCACGGCCGAGCGCGAGCTCGCCCATATGCAAACCGAGCTGTCCCTGCTTCTCCATCAGAAAAGCCGCCTGGCTGCGCTCGGTCTCGCCGTCAGCAAGATCAACCACGACCTGCGTAACATGCTCGCAAACGCGCAGATCCTCTCCGACCGGCTTGCCGTCAGCCCAGATGCGACCGTGCAGCGTTTCGCGCCGAAGCTGATCGCATCGCTGGATCGCGCCATTGCCTTCTGCAACGACACGCTGCGATTTGGCCGTGCCGAGGAAGCGGCCCCGCGCCGCGAGCGCATTCTCCTGCTGCCGCTCGTCCACGAGGTCGCCGATGGCCTGGGATTGCCGCGAGAGGGGTCCATCGGCTGGGAAACGCAGCTCGATCCCGCCCTGCGCGTCGATGCCGACCGTGACCAGCTCTATCGGGTGCTTTCCAATCTCGCCCGCAACGCCGTTCAGGCCCTCGAGGCCCTGCCCGAGCAAAATGGGGAAATCCGCCTCGTGGCCCAGCGTGGGTCGCAGTGCGTCCAGATCACGCTGAGCGACAACGGCCCGGGCCTTCCTGCGCGCGCCCGCGACCATCTGTTCCAGGCGTTTCAAGGATCGACGCGCCGGGGCGGCACGGGTCTCGGCCTGGCAATTGCTGCTGAAATTGTTGCCGCCCATGGCGGAGCTATAAAGCTCCTCGACGCCTCACCAGGCGCCCATTTCGAGATCGAGATCCCCGACCGCGTATCTTGACCCTGCACAGATGCAATCGGCAATCGCCACGTCAGCCCTTGCGTGATCGAGTCCAACCGATTAAATGTGCCGTCCCCAACGGTCCTGGACAGACATTCGCGGACCCGAGGATGCCGCTGGGCCCAGCCCAATCATGCGGAAAAGCGCCGGTAGCTCAGTTGGATAGAGCGCCTGACTACGGATCAGGAGGTCGTGGGTTCGAATCCTTCCCGGCGCGCCATTTTTCCCCACTTCGGCTTTTGCGACCTGACCTTGCAGCGATGAATCTCAACTCGACGCCGTGGATCGGAGCGGAAGCAACGCCATGCAGCGCATCTTGATCACCGGCATGTCAGGGACTGGCAAGTCAGCAGTGATTCAGGAGCTCGCGGCGCAAGGATACCGCGCGATCGATTTGGATACGCCGGAGTGGTCGCACTGGGTCGATGCCGATCCGTCCGACAACCTCACCCCAGCCGAAGGGAAAGATTGGGTTTGGCAGGAGGACCGCGTTCGCGGGCTGCTGTCCGAGACGGTCGAAGGAAGCCTGTTCATAAGCGGCTGTGCGGAGAACATGGGCCGGCTGCTGCCGTTGATCGACCGGGTGATCCTTCTCTCGGCACCCGTCGACGCCATCATGGAACGATTGGAAGGGCGATCAGCGAGCGGCTATGGCCACACTGAGGAGCAGCGGGCCAAGGTGGCGCAGCTCCTGTCCACGATCGAGCCGCTGCTCCGAGATAGTGCCGATCATGAGATCGACACGAGGCAACCGGTGCGTGCCACGGTTGACGAAGTGCTCAGGCTCAGCGGCATCGCGCAAGGATAGTCGCAGAGCACAAAACACCTCTCGCATTCGTGGCACCTTACTTTCCGCAATGCGCCTCGATGCGATAGCCATCCGGATCGATGACGAAGGCGGCGTAGTATTTGGGGCCATAGTCGGCCCGCAAGCCAGGCTCGCCGTTGTCGCGTCCGCCGCTCGCCAGCGCCGCCTTGTGGAAGGCGTCCACACTCTTGCGAGTCGGCGCCGTGAAGCAGAAGTGCAGGCCGGACTTGGCGTCCGCAGGCACCGGCTTCTCCGCCGCACCGATCCACAACACCACGGCCTTGTCGCCGTAACCGAGCGAGCTTTCACCCGCGCTGAGACACGTGTAGCCGAGAGGCTTCAGAGCCGCGTCGTAGAAGCGCTTGGCCTTGGCAACATCGCGCACACCAATCGAGACATGGTCGATCATCGTCAGTCCTCCTGTTGGATTAGGTTGTGATCCGGCGAGCCCGGAAGTCGGCCTGGAGCTGCCAGGTCTTGCCACCGTCACGCGAACGCTCGCCGAGCCAGCGGAAGGAGCCCGGCGTGATCTCGCGGAAGCTCCAGCGCACGGCCTCGCCGGCGTCATTGGTGCCGTTCTGGACGATATCAGCACCCTCGGCGCGACCGATCTGACGCGTGTAGAACTGGCGCAGCGGATCGTTCCACAGGATGTGCCAGGCATCGAGCCCGGGATCGTAGATGCGCAACGTCGTGCCGTAGAAGACGCCGGGCAGGATCCAGACGTCCTGGATGGCGCGCCCCTCGAGAACCCAGTCGAAATAGATCTCGCCCGGACCTTTGTGCATGGTTCCGTCGTCAGCGTAGACGGTGGCCTCCATCGTCCAGCGGCCGATCAACCAGCCATACAGCTTGAGTTTCTCCGCGCGATCGGGCGCAGGGTGCTCCGACCGCAGAGCCTGAATGAAAGACGAGGCAGTCATCATGATCAGCTCGTGCTCGTTGAAAGTTGATCCGGGTTCTACGTCCGCCCGCCTAGCTCCGGCTTGGGAAAAATTGCTATTTTTGTGCCCATGACCATCAGCGCTCGACTGCTTGCGGAAGGCCCGGGCTGGAGTGTCAGCGACGTCGTCTGTACGGCCGGCCCGCACGACCGCCCCTTCGAGGAAGAGCACCACGGCGTGAGCGTCGCCCTGGTAACGGGGGGCACGTTTCAGTATCGCTCGCTACGCGGATCGGCACTGCTCACGCCCGGCGCGATCCTGCTTGGCAACGATCGTCATCCCTTCCAATGCCATCACGATCACGGTTGTGGCGACCGCTGCCTGGCCTTCAACTTCACCTCTGAATTTCAGACGGATGTCGTTGCCGCCACGCCAGGCGTGCGACGCACTGTGTTCGCTTCGTCATTTCTGCCGCCCCTGGAAACTCTGGCTCCGTTCCTTGCCGCAGCGGAGGCCGCGCGGGACGACGGCGATGAAGGGGCTCTGGAGGAGCTCGCTCCGCTGCTTCTTGCGGCTACGTCACAGGCGGCGAGTGGCTCAGATCGGGCCAAGCGCCAACCGAATGCGCGCGACGAGCGGCGCATCAGCGAAAGCGTCCGTCGCATCGAGGAGGAAACGTCTGAGGCGGTGACCCTTGCAGAGTTGGCCCGCGCCGCAGCGATGAGCCCCTATCATTACCTCAGAACGTTCCGCGATCTGGTCGGCGTCACGCCCTATCAGTTCATTCTTCGCGCGCGCCTGCATGCCGCCGCACTGCGGTTGCGACGATCGAATGACAATATCTCGACGATCGCGCTGGAGGCCGGGTTCAACGATCTGTCCACCTTCAACAGGCGCTTCCGGCGCATCATGGGCAAGAGCCCGGGCGCGTTCAGGCACGATCGCTGATCGTGCCGATCATTCCTCGAAACCATAGTTGCGGCGCGCCGCAGCGGGCGTGACATAGCCGTTAGCAATATCAGCGCGGATGGCATCGCAATCCCGCGTTGCCGGATCTCCATACCCGCCCCCGCCGGCCGTCGTAAGCCAGATGACATCGCCCTTCTGAATCTTCAGGCTCGGGATTTTCGAGGGTAGCTTTTCCTCAGCTCCGCTCGCGCGCTTCACCGACACTCTTCCCGCAGCTCCAGGCGCACCGCCTTGCAGGCCATACGGCCGGACCTTGAAGCGGTCGAAGTTGCCGGCGAACGTCCCCTCTGGCGCATCGATGCGAAAGGCGCGATCCAGGCCGCAGCCACCGCGCGTCCGTCCTGCCCCGCCGGAATCAGGCACGAGGCTGTAGCGCTGGAATGTCACCGGGTAGGTGTTCTCCAGCATCTCGACAGGGGCATTGGCGATGTTGTGCAGCCCGCAGGAAAACCCGTTGGCACCATCCTCCAGCGGATGACCGCCCCACCCGCCGCACGTCAGATCGAAGTAGACCTGCCGCGTTCCGTCCGCGTTGAAGAGATTGGCCGCGTAAGCATAGCTGACACCGTAGTAGGCGGCCGGGATGCGGTCCGGCAGTGCATGCGCGAACGCGCCCATGACCGTGGTCACGATGCGATGGCCGGTAGCCATGCGATTGGCGACCGGCGCCGGAGATCGCGCCGTGACGCAAAGCCCATCAGGGGCGGTGATCGTCACCGGAACATAGCAGCCGGCATTGGCCGGAATTTCACTGCCGATGGCCATCAGCACGCCGCAGAAGACGCCGGACTGGGACATGTTCCGCGTGCAGTTCACGGGGCCGACAGCCTGCCGGCTCGACCCTGACAGATCGATCTCGACTGTGTCGTCCTTGACGGTCAGCCGGACCGAGATTTTCAGCGGCGTGTCGCGATCGATGCCGTCGTCATCGACATAGTCCTCGAACACGTAGGTGCCATCCGGCACGGCGCGAATGGCGGCGCGCATCGCCGCCTCCGATTGGGCGCGAATGCCACGGCACGCCTCGCGCAACCGGTCCGCGCCATAGCGGCGGGCAATGCGTGTCAGGCCGGCTACCCCGATATCCAGCGCGGCCAGTTGGGAGCTGAAATCTCCGCCGACGTTTGCAGGCTCGCGCGAGTTGCGAAGCAGCAGGGCGATGACCTGCGAATTGCGCCGCCCTGCCTCATCGAGCTTCATCGGCGGAATGCGGAAGCCTTCCTGGTAGATCTCGGTCGCGCCCGCGTAGTAGCTGCCCGGCGCACCGCCGCCGACATCGAGATGGTGCACCAGAACGCCGGCGATACCCACCAGCTTGCCGTCAACGAAGCTTGGTTTGAACGTCAGGATGTCGTTGAGATGCTGGCCGCCTGCATAAGGGTCGTTCGTGATGATGATATCGCCCTCGCGCCATTCCGAGAGGGGGATATGCTTCTCCACGATCTCCGTGAGGCAACTCGACATCGAATTCAGGTGCACAGGTATGCATGTGGCCTGAGCCACACTCAGCGCGTCCGCATCGAACATGCACGTCGAGTAATCCAGAAGATCGCGTACCACGCTCGACCGGCTCGTCCGCCAGATGGTGATGCCCATTTCTTCCGCCGCCGCGACCAGGGCATTGCGGATGACTTCGAGCTGAACGGCATCGAGCGGCTTCATGCGTCACTCCCGGCAGTTCTTGTGGCGATGAGGTCGCCGGTCTTGGCCACGCTCAGCTCCCAGCCGAGCGGGATGACATGTGTTGCATGCGCCTCTTCGACGATGGCGGGACCTGCCAGCGCTTGACCAGGCACTAACGCATCGCGACTCCAAACCGCCGCATCGAGCCAACGGCCACCTGCGAACAGCGCGCGCTGCCCCTTGGCCTTGGCCACCCCCGACGCCGCAAACGCGGACATCACCGGTTTCTTGAGCCGCCCGGTGGCTGCCAACCGTACCGCGACGATCTCAGGTATCACGTGCCGCTCGGCATGGGCATATTGCGTCATGTGCAGATCATGGAAGCGCTGGACGGCGCCCGAAAGGGCCTGCAGACTGTCGAGCGGCACCTGGATCTCATAGGCCTGACCGGGATACCGCATATCCAGAAACACCGGCAGGACCTGCGCATCGGCCGGGACGCCATCACGTGCGAGAATACGCCGCGCGTCTTGCTCGAGCGCCGCGCAAATTTCCTCCAGGACAGGCACCGCGCTCGCATCCGCCTTCATCAACTGCGAGCGCGTGAGGCTGTGCACTATGTCGGAATAGAGCATGCCCCAAGCGCTGAGCGTGCCGGGCTCGCATGGAAAAATGACGCGCGAAATCCCGATCTCGCCGGCCGTATCGCACGCGTGGAGACCACTCGCACCTCCGAACGAGAGAAGCGCGAAGTCCTCGGGGTCCAGGCCCTTTTCGAACAACGACAGCCGGATGGCGCCTGCCATCCGCGCGACGGCAAGCTGCGTCATGCCTTCGGCTGCGGCATCGGGAGGGAGGCCGAGGCGGTCTGCAACGCCCCTGCGGATCGCAGCCTTGGCCCCTTCGGCATCCAGCACCATCGTCCCGCCGAGGAAGAATTGCGGATCGATGCGACCCAGCGCGACATTGGCGTCCGTGACCGTGGGCTCCGTTCCGCCGCGGCGGTAACAAACAGGCCCCGGCATGGCCCCCGCGCTCTCCGGGCCGACCCGAAGGCGCCCGCTCGCCTCGACGTGCGCGATGGAGCCACCACCGGACCCGATCGTGCGGATTTCGATCATCGGCAGGCGCACGGGCAGTGCGTCGACACTGCCCTCCATAACCTGACGGATGCGGCCGTCGTGCACGATGGAAACATCGTAGCTCGTGCCGCCCATATCGACGGCAACGAGATTGCCCTCGCCGAGGCGCCTGGAGATCGTTTCGGCCGCCAGCGCCCCTCCGCTCGGCCCCGAAAGCAGCAGGCGCGCCGGCTGAAGGGCGGCAGTCTCGGGGCTCGTGACACCGCCGTTCGATTGCACGAGGTAAACCGGCGCGGCAAAGCCTGCTTCCTGGAGGCGGGCGCGCAGGCGCTGCAGGTAGCCGCGCACGACAGGCATGAGCAGAGCGTTGAGAACAGTGGTGGACGTGCGCTCGAACTCACGGATCTCCGGGCTCACATCATGCGACAGGGAGACATCGAGCCCGGGGGCATGCTCCGCGAGGAGCGCGCCCACTTGCCGCTCATGCTCGGGGTTGGCATAGGCATGGAGGAGGCACACGGCCACGGCCCGCACGCCAGCGGCCTGCAGCCTGGCGGCAATCTCCTTGACCTGCGTTGTATCAAGCGTCGTCTCGATGTCGCCATTGGCCCGCGTACGTTCCCGCACCCCCAAACGCAGGGCGCGCGGAACGAGGATCGCCCGCGGCTCGGCCCGGTTGGCATAGACGTCCCGCCGGAAATGCCGCCCGATCTCCAGGACGTCCTCGAACCCCGCCGTGGTCAACAGTGCGCCCTTGGGCAGACGGCGTTGCAAAACAGCGTTCGTGGCAATCGTCGTTCCGTGCATCAGGGCCGACACCTCGGCCAGCGTGAAACCGACTTTACCCGCGGCTTCGCGAAGCCCGACGATCAGGCCTTCCGATGGGTCATCCGGTGTCGTCGGAGTTTTGGCCGCGAACGTCCGGCCGGTTGCTTCATCGAGGATCTGCAGATCGGTGAAAGTACCGCCGATGTCGACGGCAACGCGAAAAGATCGTGTACGGGTCAAGTCATCAGGTCCACAGCTAAAGGCCCTTGGCGGGATACCTCATGGTGCAGGACCACGAGGCGCTCACGCAAGAAAATGTTCGCCCTATGGCGCTGCACGTATTTCCGGCCCACGCCGGACATCATTTCCACAAAAAGCAGGGGACAATCTCGCAGGTGGGGGTGCGCCAGAACGTTGCGCGCATAAAGTTATGACTGACGTTGTCATGCGCACCGCGGGGGTGGGGCAGGCGGCGCCTGAGGCCTGGAGGGACCATGGCCATTGCAGCAGAAGGTATCAGGGTTATCAGTAGGTATCTCGTACCACGCACCCAACGTCCGCGCCACGACGAGCAGGACGCTTCGCGCGGCACGTTTCTGTCCAATCTGGCCGCGTTGACGGACATCCAGCTTCGCTTTCTCGATCGGCGTTTGAGCGAGCCGGACCCCGGTGTCCGGGCACATTGAGTGCGCCGCCGTGGATAGGCCGTGCTGCGACGACACTCGTTCTAGGGCGCTGAGGTGCGGGGGATTAGCAGGTTTGCGAGTTCAGCAAACCCATGCCCCCCGGGTTGCCTGGTGATCCATCGAGGCTGCGCCTCGATCGTCGGCAGGAACGGGCCGATGTTTGCGACGCCCACGGACAGCTGGAAATAGGCGAACATCGGCGCGTCGTTTGGAGAATCGCCCACGTAGGCTACACGCGCCTGTAGCGTTTCCTGTCGCTCCCCGAGATCGCGCAGAAGCCGCAACGACATCTCCAGCTTGCTGAACGTGCCGATCCACGCATTGACGTGGATCGAGCTTATCTTTGCCGTTGCGCCATGCGCCTCGAATATGCGGACGATGTCCTCCACCTCGCTCATCGGCAGAGGAGCCACATCCTCGCAGAAGTCCACCGCGTAGTCGCTGACACGAAAGGCCTGATCCGCGGAAAGCTGAACTTGCGGGTACCCCTTGCGCACCGCTTCGTAGATCCCCGCCAGGCGGGCACGATCATCCCGCCGCTCCTCCTCGGTGCGCTGGAACTCGCGCTGCATGCGCTTCGCGTGGCGATCGTAACGGAAATAGAAGGCGCCATTCTCGCCCACGACAGCTGCAACCGGCCACATGCGGGCGATCATATCGCACCAGCCCGCAGGCCGGCCGGTGACGATCACGACGTGGCGCCCGGTCCGCTCCAGGCGCTCCAATGCCGAATAGCTTTCCGCAGGCAGTCTACCATCGAGCGTCAGCGTATCGTCGAGATCGCACAGCACGAACGCCACCTCGGCCAGCTCCGCAGCAGCCCCGGCATCCAGAACCTGCACAGGCGAGGTTTCGCTCATCGGCGCAGCAGCCGCGCGACAGCCCAGCCGTAATCAAGGAGCGAATAAAGGGACGCCAGCGTCGCCGCGAGCAGCAGACCTCTCGTCACCTCGGAACCGAATGACGACCAGTCGCCAAGAAAACCCAGCGCGATCGCGACAACACCAAGCTGCGCGGCGGCATGTACGGCCGTCTTTACCTTGCCGCTGCTCCGGACCCAGATATCGTGCCCGCCTTGCTTGGCAAAGGCTCGAATATAGGGAACAGCCAGATCGCGCGAGTAGATGACGAACAGCATCCAGGCCGGCATCCATCCGTTGTAGAGAAAGGCCAGGAAAACGGAGAGGTGATAGATGCTGTCGCAGATCGGATCGATCAGCCGCCCGATCTGCGACTCCTGATTGAGGCGGCGGGCAATGACCCCGTCCATGAAATCCGAGAACTCTGCCGCAATCATCAGAAACAGCGCCGTCAGCAGCGACCAGGGCGTGCGATGCGCAATCAGCGCCATGATGATCGGGCCGGACAACCCCCGGGCGATGCTGAGTGCATTGGGTATCGTGAGGAGAGCGTTGGACGGCTTCATGGGCCTCGGCTCTGGCCGTTCAGAGATGCTCATGTCGTACGAACCGGACGTCCGGCCCTCGCCGAACGAATATCCAAGTCCCCTTCCTAACCGTGGTGATCAATGCTGTGGGTCGCATCGATATCATCGTTGAACCGGACAAGCTCCGCGAAATCCCAATGCATGTAACCGCCCTTCGCACCCCACACCTTCGAGCATTCGAAATGCCGCAACGTGTGCAGGCGTGAGAGCAACAGGGTCTTTCCCGCTGCATGCACGTCCGCGCAGGCCCGCGCCATGAAGCTCTCGCTTCCACGCCGGCGAATGGCAATCCCGTCGATAGCACGTAACGCCGACATGTTCTGCAGCTTTGGCGGCGGCCATTGCGGCGAGGCGACCAGCACCTGCTGGCGATAGACGCATTCCGTGTGCAGCGTGACCGCCGTTCCGGAGCTTACAGTCTTGATATATTCCAGAAGTTTCAAGGAAAAACCGTCGATCCAATATCGTTCCGGGAAATTTTGTTCAAGGTAATCGATCAATTTTCGCAGTGCAGCCTTGGTATTCCCGCGCCCCACCTTCAGTTCAACGACGAGAAAAGCTTTCCCGTCTCGCAAGTCTGTCAGATCTTCCAGGCTGACCAATGCCTTTCGTTGCCTTTCCTGCCGTATTTGATCCGGGCCAAGGGTGTCGAAAACGAACGACGGATGTCGAAAATACAACTCCTCGTTCCCGGGCGTGAAATCCCAGCAGAGGTCGCCCTCGAGGATGTGACTGCGCGTTGGGTGATCGAGGATGTGCCGGTAGGCCGCTGCGAGGGCGCTCGGACTGTTCAATGCGCGATGATGCACGAAGCCATAACCGTGCAATCGGTCGAACACCGACACGGGAGCGCCCTTCAGTTCGCCTTGCGGAAGATGCTGGCGGCGTAGTCGATCAGGGAGTATGCGGTCACGACGGTGGCCATCAACAGCACCAGGCTCAAGACCAGGTCGGCTGCCTCAGGCAGATCAGGCCCCCAGATCGCATACCCGGCGACCACCACGATCTGTGCAATGCTCTGCGCCACGGCTTTCCACTTGCCGCTCTGGCGTGCCCCCAGGGTGCCAACGGTCTGCTCGGCAACCACGCGCAGGTAGGACACCGCAACATCGCGCCAGACGATGATCAGCAGCATCCACAGGGACATCCAGTGATTGGCCGCAAACGCCGTAAACACGGACACGCGGTAGAGGCTATCGGCCATCGGGTCGAGAATTTTGCCGACGTTTGACACCTGCCCTCGCCGGCGGGCAATGACGCCATCGACCCAGTCCGTGAATTCCGAGACGATCATGATGCCCAATGCCGCCCACAACGCCCAGTTTTCGGCATTGACGAGCAACAGAATGACGGGGACCGTCGCGACAATACGCAGCGAGGTGATCGCGTTCGGGAGGTTCCAAAACACCTGTTGCGTCACGTCTCGTTCTCGTTGTTGCAGTCGTGAGGCCTGCGAATGGGCTGGTTGCGCCTCGGGGACAGCGACCCATGGGAATATGGGCCACGTGCGTCAATCAGATGAAGGCCACGGCGGCACAGCGTCGTATCCGCGCGCCCACAGCGACCCCGGCACACTATGACCGCAAGTCGCAAACTAGCCAAGTAGCTCTTCCGTGAGCACTTTTTGGCGGGTCAGGCCCCCGGTGGCCCCAGCCCAAATGAAAAACCGAGCAAACCGTGAGGGCGGTTTGCTCGGTCATTGCAGGAAGCCGATACGCGAGACTTGTCTGCTTCGAAAATTCTGTGCGGGGTTACGCCACACATTACGCACGGCAACTAACGCAACACGGCCAAATACGCAGGCCACTCAAACGCATACGCTACACTTACGCTGGGGCGCACCGCACGTCCGCACGACAGCGCCGCCACAACCATAACAACGTATAACGACGACAGTTGTTCTCGCGTTCCAGAGTTATCCACAGACAAACGACGGGATTTGTCGCCGTTCCGTTGTTATTTCGCAGCCGCCACAGCCCGCTTCGCCATGATTCGCACGAGGTTCGCCCGATAGGCGGCATCAGCGTGAATATCGGTCATGAGCCCGTCACTGGCGACGGCTACCCCTGCCACGGCGTCGGGTGCGAAAGACTTGGCCAGCGCCGCTTCCATCGCGGGGACCCGGAACACGCCCGAGCTGCCGGCGCCCGTGACGGCCACCCGGACATCCGCACCCCGCTGGGCCACGGCGACCCCGACCAACGCATAGCGCGAGGCAGGATTGGCGAACTTGGCGTAGGCGAACTTCGCTCCCAACGGGAACGAGACAGCCGTGATGATCTCATCCTCGCCGAGCGCCGTCGTGAACAAGCCATTGAAGAAATCGTCGGCGGCGATCTGGCGCTGGCTGGTGACAACAGTTGCCCCAAGCGCCAGCACAGCTGCGGGGTAGTCTGCAGCAGGGTCATTGTTGGCCACCGAGCCGCCGATCGTGCCGCGGTTGCGCACGTGGGGATCGCCGATTCCGCCGGCGAGCGCCGCCAAGCCGGCCAGAGCCGACCTGACCGTCTTCGACTCCGCAATGTCGGCGTGCGTTGCCATCGCCCCAATGACCAGGGCGCCGCCGGACTGGTCGATCTTCCGCAACTCGCCGATCGCCCCGAGATCGATCACAGTGGAGGGGCTTGCGAGCCGTTGCTTCATCGTCGGGATCAGGGTCTGGCCGCCGGCGAGCAGCTTGGCGCCATCCTTCAGCAGCCCCTGGGCGTCGCGGACTGTAGCCGGCCGATGATAATCGAAGGCATACATGAGGTGATCCTCCCTACTCGGCGGCCATTTTTGACGGCGACTTCTGGACCGCGCGCCAGACGGCCTGCGGGGTCGCCGGCATGGCGATGTTTTCATGCCCGAGCGCATCGGTGATGGCGTTGATGAGCGCGGCCGGAGCGGCAATGGCGCCCGCCTCTCCGCAACCCTTCATCCCCAGCGGGTTGGAGGGACACGGCGTGTTGGTCATGGCCACGTTGAACGACGGCAGGTCGTCGGCACGCGGCATGCAATAGTCCATGAAGCTGGCCGTCAGAAGCTGACCGTTCTCGTCATACGTCGCGCCTTCCAGCATGGCCTGCCCGATGCCCTGGGCGATGCCGCCGTGCACCTGCCCCTCGACGATCATCGGATTGATGAGCACGCCGAAATCGTCAACGGCGGTCCACCGGTCGATGTGGGTGACGCCGGTCTCCGGGTCGATCTCCACCTCGGCGATATGGACCCCGGAAGGGAAGGTGAAGTTCTTGGGATCGTAGAACGCGCCTTCCTTCAACCCCGGCTCGATCTCCGAGCTGTCGAACTTGTGCGCGACATAGGCTTGCAGGGCCACCTCGCCGAACGTCATCGACTTGTTGGTTCCACGCCCTGCGAAGACGCCGTCGTTGAACTCCACGTCGGTTTCGGGAACCTCCATGCAGCGCGACGCGACTTTGGTGGCCTTCGCCACCACCTTGTCGAGCGCCTTGAAGATCGCCGACATGCCGACGGCACCGGAGCGTGATCCGTAGGTACCCATGCCCATCTGCACCTTGTCGGTATCGCCGTGCACGATGGAGATCTGGTCGATCGGAATGCCAAGGCGCTGCGAAACGAGCTGGGCGAAGGTGGTCTCGTGCCCCTGGCCGTGGCTGTGCGAGCCGGTCAGCACCTCCACGGTGCCAACGGGATTGACCCGCACTTCCGCCGATTCCCACAGGCCGACACCCGCACCCAGCGAACCGACAGCCTTGCTCGGCGCAATGCCGCATGCCTCGATGTAGGCCGAGAAGCCGGCGCCGCGCAGCTTGCCGCGCTTGGCGCTCTCCGCCTTGCGTGCGGGCAGGTTGGCGTAGTCCGCCATCTCGAGGGCCTTGCGCATGCACGCATCGTAGTCGCCCGCGTCATACGTCATGATGACAGGCGTCTGGTGCGGGAAGCTCTGGATGAAGTTCTTCCGGCGGAACTCGGCAGGATCCATGCCGAGCTGGCGCGCCGCGACCTCCACCAGCCGCTCGACCACAAAAGTCGCCTCGGGGCGGCCGGCTCCGCGATAGGCATCCACGGGAGTCGTGTTCGTATAGACGCCGTCCACCTCGCAGTAGATGGCCGGGATGTCGTACTGCCCCGACAGCAAGGGTGCGTAGAGGTAGGTCGGCACGGACGAAGAGAACGTCGACAGGTAAGCGCCAAGGTTCGCCTTGGTATTGGCCCGCAGTGCCAGGATCTTCCCGTTGCCATCCATCGCCAGCTCGGCCGTCGTTGCATGGTCACGGCCGTGCGCATCGGACAGGAAGGCTTCCGTGCGATCCGCCGTCCACTTCACCGGGCGGCCGACCTTCTTCGCGGCCCAGACGCAGACGGTCTCCTCGGCGTAGATGAAGATCTTCGATCCGAAGCCGCCGCCGACATCCGGCGCGATCACGCGCAGCTTGTTTTCAGGCGCAATACCGATGAACGCCGACAGGACCAGCCTCGCGACATGCGGGTTCTGGCTGGTCGTGTACAGCGTGAAGGCATCCTGCCCGCTGTCGTAGTCGCCGATGGCCGCCCGCGGCTCCATGGCGTTGGGGATCAGGCGGTTGTTGATCAGGTCGATCTTGGTGACGTGTTTGGCCTGGGCGAATGCGGCATCGACCGCGGCCTTGTCGCCCAAGTGCCAGGCATACACGGTGTTGTTAGGTGCTTCGGTGTGGACTTGCGGTTGCCCGTTGGCCTGCGCCTTGGCGAGATCGATGCACGGATCCAGCACGTCATAGTCGACCGCTACCAGCTCGGCTGCGTCGCGCGCCTCGGCCAGGGTTTCGGCGATGACGACCGCAACATGGTCACCGACGTACCGGACTTTGCCCTGGGCCAGCGCCGGATGCGGACCGGCCTTCATTGGCGAGCCGTCCTTGGAGTGGATCATCCACCCGCAGATCAACCCTCCGACCTTGTCCGCCGCAATATCTGCTCCTGTGAAGATCCCCAAGACGCCAGGGGCGGCGATTGCCGCGCTGGTGTCGATCTTGCTGATGGCCGCGTGCGCATGGGGCGAGCGCACGAATACGGCATAGCTCTGCCCCGGACGGTTGATGTCGTCGACGTACTGGCCCTTGCCGGTGATGAAACGGTGGTCTTCCTTGCGGCGAACGGAAGCGCCGATGCCTGTCGTTGTCATGGCGTCCTCCCACTATTCCGCGGCTTCACGGACGGCGCCGCTGCCCATGGCAGCAGCGCCCGCACCAATCGCTCTGACGATGTTGTGATAGCCGGTACAGCGGCAGATGTTGCCATCCAGCTCCTTGCGGATCGTATGCTCGTCGACGGCGGCGCCATGCCGTTTGGCGATGTCCACGCCGGCCATGATCATGCCGGGGGTGCAGTAGCCGCACTGCAGCGCGTGATGTTCCCGGAAGGCTTCCTGCATGGGATGCAGCTTGTCGCCTGACGCCAATCCCTCGATCGTGATGACCGATTTCCCTTCGCAAGACAGCGCAAGCGTCGTGCAGGACTTGATGGCGCGGCCGTCCACGTGAACGACACAGGCACCGCATTGACTGGTGTCGCAGCCCACGTGCGTGCCGGTCAGACGGAGATCCTCGCGCAGGAACTCGACCAGAAGCCGGCGCGAATCGACAGTCTTGGTGACAGTCTTGCCGTTCACCGTCATGGATACGGTGGCCATTGGAATCCTCCCTGGTCGGTTCTTCCGCTCAGCGCGGGCCGGACATCAACTTGGACCATTGAAGTTCAGAATTAGAACAGTTGCAATACGAAGCTGGGATCTGGGCCCTGCCGTGGCATCCCACGTGCGCATGCCAATTTTCCCCAAACCGTCTGGTGCACCTCCGGCAATGGGCTAGGATGCCCGGAAACCGAAAACACGCTGCAGGGAGACGCCCCATGACGATCACAATTCGCCAGATCCATCCCGTCTTCATCGGTGAGGTTTCGGGAGCGGATCTGACTAGACCGCTCAGCCCCGAGGACGTCGCGACCCTGGAGGCCGGCATGGACAAGTATGCCGTCCTGGTCTTCCACGACCAGAAGCTGAGCGACGATGAGCAGATGGCCTTTACGCTCAATTTCGGCGCGATCGAGAACGCGGCCGGCGGCAACATCACCAAGCAGCACGAGAGGCGCCTGAAGGACGGCATGGTCGACGTCTCCAACCTCGACCAGGACAACAAGCCTTTCGCCCGCGACGACCGCCGGCGCATGTTCAACCTGGGCAACCAGCTCTGGCACTCCGACAGCTCGTTCCGGGCCATTCCCGCCAAGTACTCCCTGCTCTCCGCGCGCAAGGTCGCGGCCCGAGGCGGCAACACCGAGTTCGCCGACATGCGGGCCGCTTACGATGTCCTGGACGACCAGACGAAAAGCGAGATCGACGGCCACGTGTGCGAGCATTCGCTGATCTACTCACGCGGCACGCTCGGCTTCACCGACCTCACCGATGACGAGCGCGCCATGTTCAGGCCCGTGCGGCAACGCCTCGTGCGCACCCACCCCGTCACCGGCCGCAAGTCCCTGTATCTCTCCTCGCATATCGGCACCATCATCGGTCAGCCGATGCCGGAGGCTCGTGCCCTCATCCGCGACCTTGCGGAACACGCGACGCAACCGCAGTTCGTCTACGTGCACAAGTGGACGCAATACGACCTCGTCATGTGGGACAATCGCCAGACTATGCATCGCGTGCGGCGTTTCGACGACACCCAGCCGCGCGACATGCGCCGCACGACCGTGGCCGGGGACGCGCCAACGGCCGATCAGGTTGCGGCCTAGCGCCCATCGCATTCGGATCAGGAGCATCAAGAATGAAAGCAGCAGTGGTCGCCGAGCAAGGCGTCGAGATCAGAGACGTTGCCAGGCCCGTTCCCGGGCCGGCGCAGGTGCTCGTGAAAGTGAAGGCCGCCGGGCTCAATCGGGCCGATCTCGGCGTAGCGGCGGGCCACATGCACGGCAGCACGGGTGGTCCCGGCACCGTGCTCGGGATGGAGTTCTCCGGCGAGGTCGCCGAAGTCGGCAATGAGGTGAAGGATGTAAAGCCCGGCGATCGCGTCATGTGCTCGGGCGCAGCGGCATATGCGGAGTACGCTCTGGCCGACTACGGCCGAACCGCCAAGATCCCCGCCAACAACATGACGTTCGCGCAGGCGGCAACGCTGCCTGTTGCCCTGCAGACCATGCATGACGCCGTTGTCACCAACGGCCGGCTGAAGGAAGGCGAGGCCATCCTGATCCAGGGCGCCAGCTCCGGCGTTGGCCTCATGGCCCTGCAGATTGCCAAGTTCAAAGGCGCTCGCCTCGTCATCGGCTCATCCACGAACGCCGAGCGTCGCGCCCGGTTGAAGGAGTTCGGCGCCGACCTCGCAATCGATTCGTCGGACCCCGATTGGGCCGATCAGGTGCTGAAGGCGACGGACGGCAAGGGCGTCGATCTCATCGTCGATCAGATCTCCGCCAGCGTTGCCAACAACAACCTGAAGGCTACTGCCGTGCGGGGGCGCATCGTCAACGTCGGCCGTCTCGGGGGCTCGAAAGGCGAGTTCAACTTCGATCTCCATGCGCTGAAACGCATCGACTACATCGGCGTCACATTCAGGACCCGGTCTGTCGAGGAGGTGCGGGAGATCAATCGCCGTATGCGCGCCGATCTGTGGCCGGCCGTGGAATCCGGCAAGCTCACATTGCCGATCGACCGCACGTTCCCCCTCGATGAGGCCGCTGCCGCTCTCGCGCACATGAAGGCCAACAAGCACCTCGGCAAGATCGTATTGGTCGTTTAGAGCCACTGGCAGCCAAATAGCTACGACTGCTGGTCGGCAACGCTTGCCTCAGTCGTGCACGCAATACTTGGAACCGAGGAAGGCCGGCCCGCGGACGGACCGGCCTCATTACCGCGCAAGCTAGCGAACCTCTACGTTCAACTCTTCGCCAGCCTTGAGCTCGACTTCCATCCTGCGCTGCTCATCGGTGAGCGTCTTGATCCATTTGTCGATATCGATGTCGAGGACGTACTTGCCCGGCGGCAATGTGACCTTGTGCCCTGGACTTGCGTCCCTGCCGACCTCCTCCCCATTCAGGTTTTTCACCGCGAAGTAAAGCGTACCGACGTGGCTGGTGACCGCGATCGTTGCCGTTGTGACGGTGGTTGTCTCACCGGGCTTCACCTCGACCTCTTCGGGCCACATGACCTTGCCGACTTTCAGCGCGAACCGTCCGGGAATGAGCGTGGTCGTCGACCGCGTCGAGTAGAGCTCGTCCACCTTCTCGCGCGTCTCCGGCTCGAGCACGTCGACAGCCGTCGCTCCGAGCGGCAGCACTTTGAGGTAGCCGGGCTTGATTTCGGTGATTTCGCCAGCCCTGACCTCGATGCTCGTCCAGGTGCCGTTGCCGAATTTGACGCTGTACACGCCGGGTGTGAGTTTCGCTTCGGTGTGGACTGAGCTCAACTCATCGACCACCTTCCCGCTCGCATCCATCACTTTATGATTGGTCGAGAAACCCAGGACCTTCATTTTCAGCGTGCCGGGCTTCGGTGTCGTGATGGTCATCTGTTTTTTCTGCGTCGGCTTCTCCGCTTCCTTTACGGCGGCTTGCCCAAGCGCACGCGTCAGCTCGGACGTGCTGTTGGCATCGTAGTAGCTGCCGCCAGCCACCCGTGCGATGCATTGCAGTTGACTGCGCGTCACACTGTCCACACCAACGCCGACGGTGTGTACAACCAGTTTGGCGTCCGCGTCCGCGAGCGCTTTTGCGGCTGCGCATGGATCGCCCTGGCAAGTCTCCTTGCCATCGCTCACCAGCACGATCGTCCGTACTGCACTGTCTTCTTGACCGAGGCCTCGGGCGGCAAGCGTGAGCGAATTCGTTATCGGCGTATAACCCTGGGGCTCGAGTGACCGTGCCTGATCGATGATCGCTGCCCTGTTCTGGGCTGACGAGTTGAACGGCGTCAGCAAAGTGGTGTCGTTGCAGTCTCTCCTCGATGTCGGGGACCGGTGTCCATAGGCCCAAAGGGCAACGCGAGTGTCGGCCGCAAGCCCGTTCGCAAACTCGGCAACGGCCACCTTGGCCGCGGTCATGCGTGTCTTGCCGTCGGGGAGGACCGCTTTCATGCTGCCCGATGCATCCAGGATGACAGCAACACTGCGGGGCCCTTGCGTCTGCGCCGCTGCCATGATGGGGGTTGCGAGCACCAACGCCATCGCGAGTGCTGTCGACCCGTAGTGTCTGACCATGTCGTTCTCCTTTCAGGTACAGCTACGCCGCCAGGCCTGAATTCTCGGAGCTATGTTCCTGAGTGAGTGCTTGCGCTGGAAATGCCTTCGGCGGCTCGACAGCCGTTCAGCTTCGGCGGCCGCCGCCGACCCGGCTTGCAGTATCGGTCGCGAGAGCAAGGCTGATGGTTCAAAAGCCACCCTGAGGTCTCGGGCGGGCTGGACGGCGCCCCTTCACCCAGCGCGGTTCATCGATTGCAACGAGGCCGACTAGCCGCTACAAGCCCGGCCCATGGCCATCCTCACCCTGAAATCCCGCTCCAGACCCAAGCCCGCGTCGCGGGCGACGCGCGCGCGCCGCAAGGCAGCGCCGAAGGTCGGTTTCGTATCGCTCGGCTGCCCCAAGGCCCTGGTCGACAGCGAGCGCATCATCACGCGCCTGCGCTCGGAGGGTTACGAGATCGCCCGCGACTACGCCGGTGCCGACGTTGTCGTCGTCAACACATGCGGCTTTCTCAACTCCGCCAAGCAGGAGAGCCTGGAAGCCATCGGCGAGGCCATCGCCGAGAACGGCCGCGTCGTGGTCACCGGCTGCCTCGGCGTCGAGAAGGATCGCATCCTGGCGGAGCATCCCGGCGTTCTCGCGGTCACCGGCCCGCATCAGTACGAGGCGGTCATGGAAGCCGTGCACGATGCCGTGCCGCCGCTGCACGATCCCTTCGTCGATCTCGTGCCGCCTGAAGGGTTGCATCTCACGCCACGCCACTACGCCTATGTGAAGATCTCGGAGGGCTGCAACAACCGCTGCTCGTTCTGCATCATTCCATCATTGCGCGGGCGCCTCGCCAGCCGTCCTGCTGCGCATGTGATGACGGAAGCTGAGCGGCTGGTGAAGGCGGGTGTCAAGGAGCTGCTGATCATCAGCCAGGACACCAGTGCCTATGGCCTCGACATCAAGTACGCCGAGTCCATGTGGAAGGGCGCGCCGCTCAAGGCCCGCTTCTACGATCTGTCGAAAGCCCTGGGCGACCTCGGGGCCTGGGTGCGTTTGCACTACGTCTATCCGTACCCGCACGTCGACGATGTGCTGCCGCTGATGGCCGAAGGGAAGATCCTTCCCTACCTCGACATCCCCTTCCAACACGCGTCTCCCGCCGTGCTGAAGGCCATGCGGCGCCCGGCGCACCAGGAGAAAACCGCAGCCCGCATCCAGGAGTGGCGCCGTCAGGTGCCCGACCTCGCCGTCCGCTCCACGTTCATCGTCGGCTTCCCGGGCGAAACAGAAGCCGACTTCCAGATGCTGCTCGACTGGATCCGCGAGGCGCGCATCAATCGCGCCGGCTGCTTCAAGTACGAAACCGTCGAAGGCGCCGCTGCCAACGATCTACCGGGCGCTGTGCCGGAGGAGGTCAAGGAGGAACGCTGGCACCGCTTCATGGCCGCGCAGCAGGAGGTGAGCCGCACCCTGATGGCCGAGAAGGTCGGGCGGGCGATCGACGTCCTCATCGACGAGGTCGACGAGGAGGGCGCCACCGGCCGCTCCCAGTGGGATGCGCCGGAGATCGATGGCAGCGTGTTCCTGAACGGCGCCGTGGGTCTGAAGCCCGGAGAGCTGGTCCGCGCCACTGTCGTCCATGCTGACGAATACGATCTGTGGGCCGAGATCGCCGAACCGGCCTGATCAGACGACGACGATGCCGCGATGCCGGGCCTCGCCCTCGGGCTCGACGTGAATGTGCACTTCGGCACCTTCAATATCCTTGCCGATGGCATCCTCGAGCTTGTCGCAGATCCGGTGCGCTTCCGCGACGCTCATGGAGCCGGGCACCACGAGGTGGAACTCGATGAACGTGGCCCGTCCGGCGGTACGCGTTCTCAGATCGTGGGCTTCGATCGCACCTTCCGCATTGTCGGAGATGATTTGGCGGATGCGGCGCGATTCCTCCGACGTAACGGCCTCGTCCATGAGCCCGCTGACGGAGTCGCGCGTCAGCCGCCATCCCGTGTAGAGGATGTAGACGGCGACGGCAGCGGCCAGCACTGGATCGAGCACATGCCATCCCGTGGTAGCGGCCAACGCCACGCCAGCCAAGACGCCGACCGACGTCGCCACATCCGAGAAGAGATGCAGGCCGTCCGCCCGCAGAGCCGGCGAACGCAGCTGCCGCCCAAATCGTATGAGGCACGCGGACCAAACAGCGTTGATCACGGTAGCAACGCCGTTCAAGGCGAGGCCGGCGCCGGGCTGATTGATGGAGCGCGGCTGTTGAAACGCCTCCCACGCCTCGCGCAGGATCAGGAGCGCGGCGACGATGATCAGCGCGCCTTCGATGACGGCGGAGATGTACTCGGCTTTGTGGTGGCCGAACTGGTGGTGGCGATCGGCCGGGCGCGAGCTGATGTGGATGGCGATCAGCGCTGCAATCGCCGTCACCACATTGACCACGCTCTCCAGCGCGTCCGAGTAGAGCGCGACGCTCCCGGTCCGCAGGTAGGCAAGGTATTTGAGGCTCATGACGGCCGCAGCCACGGCTATGCTCCCGGCCGCGATCCACAGCATGTAGTCCCTGCCGGTCCGTGCTGGCGGACGATTGGATGTCGCTTCGCTCAAGGCAACCATACCCTGCACCTGCGCATCGAACGGTCGATGCTTGCGCGATCTTCAGTTCGTGAGCGGTCTAGCAAGTTCTCGCGGTCAAGGCATCGCGAAAACTGACGAGCTTGCCCGAGTTTTGATCCCAGAGCGCGAGCCGCACGCAGCCGAGGCTTTCAAGGATCGTTAACCGGTTCACATCTTCGAGCCCCGGACACGCTTCCAAGCAATCCTGCAGGCGATAGTTGGGGATCATGCTGTTCAAGTGATGGATATGATGCAGGCCGATATTGCCCGTGAACCACTGCAGGACTTTGGGCAGGACATAGTACGTCGAGCCGTACAGGGCCGCCGTTTGGAAATCCCACTCTTCATCGTGCTTCCAGTGCGCGTCCTCGAACTGGTGCTGAATGTAGAACAGCCACCCGCCCACGCTTGAGGCCACCATGCAGATTGGCACCGCGATCATGAGCAGCGGCTTCAGCCCGATCATGAAGGCAAGCGCCCCGTAGACCACCGTAAGGGCAAGATCGAGGCCGACGACGCTGCGCCACGCGTCCCGCGCCGGCAAACCGTGTCCCCATGGCAGGCGCTGCAGCACCATGAAGAACAGCGGCACTCCGATCAGAAACAGAAACGCCGGGTGCCGGTAGATTCGATAGCGAATGCGTCCGGTCCAGGACAGGGCGAGGTACTCGCTGACCGTGAGCGTCTTGATGTCGCCGAAGCCGCGACGGTCGAGATTGCCGGAGCCCGCATGGTGCTTGGCATGCACACGGCGCCACATGTCATAGGGCGCCACCGTGAAGATGCTCATTGCGCGCCCCATGGCATCGTTGGCAGCGCGCGTGCGGAAGAACGACCCATGTCCGCAGTCATGCTGGATGATGAAGAAGCGAACGACCAGGCCGCCGGCGGGAATCGCCAACAGCAGCGTCAACCAATAGGCACTCTCGACCGTCGCCAGCATTACAGCGATCAAGACCACGAACGGCACTACCGTCGTCAGGATCTGAATGAGCGCCCGTCTTCCGTCGGCACCACGGAATGCTGCACAACGTTTGGCAAAATCGCGCACACGCGCCTTCAGCTCGGCAGCCGGAGGAAGACCCATGCCTGCTGCTGCAGGCGCAATATATTTTTGCACTGAGATCGCCTCTTATTGTCCGCCCGGAGCTATGTTCCGGAACGTTCCCCTCTGCTCGCCATAGCATGCCCCGGGATCGTCCGCGATGACGCCCCGGAGCAACATCCAGCGACAGATCGAAGCTGCGCGAGGCGCCTACAGCTTCAGATGCGAATTATTATCAATAGACAACGACGCCGCGGATGCTCTTGCCGGCGTGCATGAGCTCGAAGCCTTTATTGATGTCGGTCAAAGGCATGGTGTGCGTGATCAGAGGATCGATCTGAATTTTGCCGTCCATGTACCAATCGACGATCTTGGGAACGTCCGTACGCCCCCTTGCCCCACCGAAAGCCGTGCCTTTCCAAACGCGTCCCGTCACGAGTTGAAACGGCCGCGTCGCAATCTCGGCCCCGGCAGGGGCAACCCCGATGATGATCGACTGTCCCCAGCCCCGATGGCAGGCCTCCAGCGCCTGACGCATGACGGTCACGTTTCCGGTGCAGTCGAACGTGTAGTCGGCACCCCCGATCTGGTCGGCTCCGCTCTTCGTCATGTTCACGAGATGGGCAACAAGGTCGCCGCCCACCTCCTTCGGATTGACGAAATGCGTCATGCCGAAACGCTCACCCCAGGCCTTGCGGTCGTTGTTGATGTCGACGCCGATGATCATGTCGGCCCCGACCAGCCGGAGGCCCTGGAGCACGTTCAGGCCGATGCCGCCCAGGCCGAAGACGATCGCCTTGGCACCGGGCTCCACCTTCGCTGTGTTGATGACGGCGCCGATACCTGTGGTCACGCCGCAACCGATGTAGCAAACCTTGTCGAACGGTGCGTCCTCGCGGATTTTTGCGACGGCGATTTCAGGCAGCACGGTGAAATTGGAAAACGTCGACGTGCCCATGTAGTGATGCAGCTTCTTGCCATCGAGCGAGAAGCGCGACGTGCCGTCGGGCATGACGCCCTGTCCCTGCGTCGCGCGGATCGACGTACACAGGTTGGTCTTGCGCGAAAGACAGGATGGGCATACCCGGCACTCGGGCGTGTAGAGCGGAATGACGTGATCGCCTTTCTTCAGGGTCGTCACGCCCGGGCCGACATCGACGACGATGCCTGCGCCCTCGTGGCCGAGAATGGCCGGAAACAACCCCTCCGGGTCGGCGCCCGACAGCGTGAAGTCGTCCGTATGGCAGATGCCGGTCGCCTTGATCTCCACCAGCACCTCGCCGGCCTTCGGGCCTTCGAGATCGACCTCGAGAATCTCGAGCGGCTTGGCTTTCTCGACGGCAACGGCAGCTCGAGTTTTCATGTGACGGCTCCAGGCAGGCGATTGAACAGGTTCCAACCCTCTCTAGCCCTGAGCGCATCCGCAAGTCAAAAGGGGCGCCCCCGGCAGTGCGCCCCCCGACAACCTCAGCTAACCGCTCGGCTAGTGGAGGCCCCAAACTTCCACGGTGGCGAGCCCTTTGAAGGTCGGGCGCGAACGATAGACCATCTGCACCTCGCGGATCGCCCGGTCACCCCCCTTGAGATCGATCGTGCGGGTTTCGCCGCCGGCGCGGATATCGGAGCGGACCGGCAAATCGTCCGGCGCTCCATTTGCGTAGATGACTTTGAGATCCATCATGTGGATGGGAGCGCCGCGCACGCGCAGCTTCACGGCACGGAAGCGTCCCTCGCCACGGCCAACGGGGATGACATCGCGATCGACGAGGAACCCGACCTGCTTCGAGCCGAGCAGTTCCCAACCACGTTCGGGCCGGCGTTGCGCATCGGCTGGGCCGGCAAGGGCTGCAGTCGCGAGCACAACGGCGGCGCCCGCCAAAAGTGACCTACGGTTCATGAAAGAGCTCCTGTACAAATGTTCCTGCGAGCGGGCATGCATGAGCGCATGCCGTCGCGCTTGAAGAACTCGTGAGCCCGCGAAAATCCGTCGTCATCAAAACCGCAACCAAAGTCTCGCTTTGAGGTCATCGGGGATTGCCGGAGCCGTGACGGGGCAGGCAACCCATTTGCCGCCCCCGGCGAATTGCACTCTAGGCAACCCCAGCGGGAATAAATACGATCCGCACCAATCGAGCGGCCGCAGGGCCGCCGCCCAGAGGAGACATCAATGGCACTCACTACGGATGCGCCCGGTACGCAGCCGAAAGACAACGTGGCGACCGCAATCGCCATTCTGAAGCAGCGTTTTGGCGAGCGCGTCCAGACCGGCGATGCCATTCGCCAGCAGCATGCCAACACGGTGACGTGGCTACCCAATGAGCGCCCTGACGCCGTCGTGTGGCCGAAATCCACCGATGAAGTGCGCGAGATCATCGATCTGGCGCGCACGCACCGCGTTCCCATCGTCCCGTTCGGCGCCGGAACCTCCCTTGAGGGGCACATCAACGCGCCATACGGCGGGCTCTGCCTCGACTTTCAACAGATGGACAACATTCTCGCCGTCAACGAGCGCGACCTGGACTGCGTCGTTGAGCCGGGCGTCTCGCGCAAGAAGCTCAACGACTATCTGCGTGACATGGGCCTATTCTTCCCGGTTGATCCCGGCGCGGAGGAGGCCACGATCGGCGGCATGGCCTCGACCCGCGCTTCGGGCACGACGGCTGTGCGCTACGGGACCATGCGCGACAACGTTCTGAACCTCACGGCCGTGATGGCCGATGGCTCGGTCGTGCGCACCGCGCGGCGCGCGCGCAAATCGTCCGCCGGCTACGACCTGACGCGTCTCATGGTCGGCTCGGAAGGCACACTCGGCATCATCACCGAGTTGACGGTGCGGTTGTATGGCATTCCCGAGGTCACGCTCGCGGCGGTCTGCCCGTTCGAGACCATCGAGGGCGCGTGCAATTCGGTGATCCAGGCCATTCAGCTCGGGCTGGGCCTCGCGCGCATGGAGCTCCTCGACGAGGTCCAGGTGCACGCGATCAACGTCCATTCCAAGCTGAACCTCGAGGAACGGCCGATGCTGTTCCTGGAATTCCATGGCACGGAGGCCGGCACCAAGGACCAGGTCAAGCTGTTCGAGGAGATTGCGCGCAGCGAGGGCGCCCTTCGCTTCGACTGGGCCGAGAAAGAAGAGGATCGCCGACGGCTCTGGAAGGCCCGCCACGAGGCCTACTGGGCCGTCAAGACCGCCTGGCCGGGCCGCAACGGCATCGCCACGGATGTCTGCGTACCGATCTCGCGGTTGGCCGAGTGCGTGCTGGAAACGCAGGAGGACATCCGCCGCTCCGGCATCATCGCCCCTATCGTCGGCCACGTCGGCGATGGCAACTTCCACTCCTCGCCCATGGTCGACACCAACAACCCGAAGGAGGTCGAGGCGGTCAAAAGCTTCCTCGAACGCCTCGCCGCCCGGGCCGTCGCCATGGACGGCACCTGCACGGGCGAGCACGGGGTCGGTCAGGGCAAGCGCAAATACTTGCAGGCCGAGCATGGCTCCGGCGTCTCTGTGATGCGCTCGATCAAGTCGGCCCTCGACCCGCTCAACATCTTCAACCCCGGGAAAGTGCTGCCGGATCCCTAAACCACGCGTCGCGACGGGGCAGGTAAGCATTGCTTTACCCTGCCCGCCGGGACATGCGTCGAGTTCAACGAAGATTTATAGCTTGATGTGACGATCGGCTGTTATCCGGCAGGCACGCGCCTGTGGGAGGGGATGCCGGCACTGAGAGTCACCTGCATGCGCAAATCGACCAAGCTTGCGATCCTGTTCAACGGCGCCGCGTTGCTGCTCGTTGGTGCATCTGCTGCGGCGATCGTTCGCTCGCTGTTCGTGACCGAGGAGACGCCGCCGTGTGCCACTCGCTATGCCGAGGGCACACAGCTCGCCCTGGAACGGTACGACGGCGAGAAGTTCACACCCGCCGATCTCCAGGCTCGCTTCGGCGGCAACGACTGGGGTCTGCTCGATAATACGAGCATTGTCGACGTGAAGGACGGCCCGGCCAAGCATGCCATCCAGATCCGCTTCGCCAAATCCGAGCCTACCAGTCCACAGGCTGGCGACCGCAACGGCATGGGCTTTACTTGGCGCCCCCACGATGCCGGCGGCGCCTCTGCGGCATGCCTCAGCTATTCCGCGCGAGTGCAGGAGGATTTCGACTTCGGCAAGGGCGGCCGCTTGCCCGGCCTTCTGGCCGCCGCCGGCCAAGGCACGGCCAAGGAGCAGATTTCTGCCTCTCCAGGATGGCGCGCGGACGGAAACCTCGATGCTCTCATGTCAGGCCTGACGGAAGCTCGCCCTCTGTCCAGCAAACGAACCTCCGAGCTGCCACGCGGCCGCTGGATGGCGATCGAGCAGGAGATGATCCTCAACACTCCGGGCATGCGCGATGGCGTGTTGCGGCTCTGGCTCGATGGCGCACTGAAGTTCGAGGCGACGGACTTAGCCTTCCGGGACAAGCCCGAGGTAAAAATCTCCGGCGTCCTCGCCGAGGCGGTATCGGCCTCGCCGTCGGTCTCCGCCGGTAAGACCCGCAGCTTGCTCGTGTCTCCGTTGGAGCTGCGCTGGTAGCCGGCCCGGTGCGACGGCGCAATCGCCGCGCGCTTGCATTTGCGTCTCGCCTTGGCAGCGGATTCCACTAAACTTCATGCGCGATCAGTAGAGGCGCTCAGCCGTGGGCGCCTTTACGACCGATCGACGGTGGCGGCATCAAAGCCGCCATGCGAAGAGCAATCGTCGGGAGAGACCCTGCCGCATGGACTTCAAAATTTCCCCAGAGCTTGCCGAGTTGCGTGACCGTGTCGGCGCGTTCGTCCGCGAGAAGATCATCCCGTTCGAGACCGATGCCCGCTGGGGTCATCACGGCATCCCCGAGGACCTGCGCCGCGAGCTCAACGCCACGGCCAAGGCTGCCGGCCTCCTGGGCATCAACAGTCCCGAGGACTTCGGCGGCAAGGGGTTCTCGCACTTCGAGCAGGCCGTCGTCTTCGAGGCCGCGGGCTATTCGATCCTCGGCCCCATCGCCCTGCATTTCCATGCGCCTGACGAGGGCAATATCCATCTCCTCGACGTCGTGGCGACGCCCGCCCAGCGCGAGAAATACCTGAGGCGCTTGGCAACAGGCGAGGTTCGTTCCTGCTTCGCCATGACGGAGCCCGACGGCGGCGCCGGCTCCGATCCCGTTCTCCTCAAAGTCCGCGCTGAGCCCGACGGCAACGGCTTCGTCATCAGCGGGCGCAAATGGCTCATCACGGGCGCTGAAGGCGCCGCTTTCGCCATCATCATGGCCCGCACCGGCGATGGTCCGGGCGACGCTACCATGTTCCTCACCGAGCTGCCCAATCCGGCCTTCAAGATCAGCCGCGTGCTCGGCACTATGGACTCGAGCTTCATGGGCGGCCATGCGGTCGTCGACATCGAGAACCTGCGCGTATCCGGCGATGACGTTCTGGGCGAGGTCGGCAAGGGCTTCCGCTACGCCCAGGTGCGCCTGGCGCCTGCGCGCCTGACGCACTGCATGCGCTGGCTCGGCTCCGCCATCCGCGCGCACGACATCGCCACCGACTATGCCCGCAAGCGGCAGTCGTTCGGCAAGCCGCTTGGCGAGCATCAGGGCGTCAGCTTCATGCTGGCCGACAACGCGCTCGACATTCACATGAGCAGGCTGGCCATCTGGCATACAGCCTGGCTGCTCGACCAGGGCCAGCGTGCCTCCGTCGAAAGCTCCATGGCCAAGGTGTTCTGCTCGGAAGCCATCTTCCGCGTCGTCGATCGGTCGCTGCAGATCCTCGGCGGCATGGGCGTCACCACCGATACGATCGTCGAGCGCATCTTCCGCGATGTGCGCGCCTTCCGCATCTACGATGGCCCTTCGGAGGTGCACCGCCACGCGCTTGGCCGCCGCATTGTCGAGGGCGAGCGCAAGAAACCGGCAAAGGCGCATTGACGGAGGCGGCCGTGAGAGACGAGCACCTCTTCGGCGTCGCACGCCAGAAGCCCTATACGGAGCTCGTGCGCGAATTCCGCTGGAACATTCCCGAGACGTTCAACTTCGGCGTGGACGTCGTCGATGCCTGGGCCGCGGAGCGAAACGGACGCGCCATCATCTGGGAGAACGCGGCGGGCGAGCAAGCCACCTATCGCTTCTCGGATATCTCGCGCCTCTCCAACAAGCTCGCTGACACGTTGCGCCGCCAGGGCGTGAAAAAAGGCGACCGCGTCATCGTCATGCTCCCGCGCATCCCGGCGTGGCAGATCACGCAGATCGCGTGCCTCAAGCTCGGCGCCGTCATCATTCCCTGCATCGAGATGCTGACGCAGCGCGACATCGAGTATCGCGTGCGCAATTCGGGAGCGCGCGCGGCCATCTGCCGGGCAGAGCACATCGGCAAGTTCGACGCCGTCGTCGACACCGTCCCGATCCGCCTCGCCATCGGCGGCGCACCGGGATGGATCGATTGGCAGGACGCGGTGACGGCGGGAAGCGAAGCCTTTGCCCCGGCCGTTGTGGCCGCGGAAGACCCCGCCATCATGTATTACACGTCCGGGTCAACCGGACATCCCAAGGGCGTGCTGCACGCTTCCCGCGGTCTCTACGTCTGGCGCATGGCCGCGTTCTACTGGCTCGACCTGACGCCGCAGGACCGCATCTGGTGCACCGCCGACACGGGCTGGAGCAAAGCCGGGACCAGCGTCATCTGGGGTCCGTGGAGCTGCGGCGCGTGCGCCGTCATGTATGACGGGCCCTATGTGCCGTCCGAGCGCGTCCGCCTGTTGTCCGCCCATCGCGTCAGCGTGTTCTGCGCATCGGGCACGGAGCTCAATCGCGTGGCTGGCGAGGATTTCTCCCGCGCCGACATCTCGGCGCTGCGCCGGACCATCTCGGCGGGTGAGGCCGTGAGCCCGGTCATCGCCGAGCGATGGGAACGGGTCACAGGATGCAAGGTGTCGGAAGCCTACGGGCAGACCGAAGCGTTGATGATGGTGCTGACTTATCCGTCGGAGCCCGTGCGCTATGGCTCCATGGGCCGCCCGCAACCCGGGCTCGACATCGCCATTGTCGACGACGCCGGTAACCGCTTGCCTGACGGCGCCGAAGGCCACGTCGCCCTGAAGACGCCGAGCCCGCACCTGATGCTCGAGTACTGGAAAGATCCCGAGCGCACCGCAGCGTGCTTCGTCGATGGGCCGGACGGCCGCTGGTATCTCTCGGGAGATCGCGGCACGCGCGATGCAGAAGGATGGTTCTGGTATTCCGGCCGGGCCGATGACGTCATCAATTCAGCGGGCTATCGCATCGGACCGCTCGAGGTCGAGAACGCTTTGCTGGAGCACGACGCTGTGCAGGAATGCGCGGTGACAGCGAGCCCGGATCCCGACCGTGGAGAGATCGTCAAGGCTTTCATCGTCCTGAAAACGGGCTATGCGCCGACACCGGAATTGACGGTCGAGCTACAAAACCATGTGAAGGCCGTGACAGCACCCTACAAATATCCTCGCGCCGTCGCGTTCGTGCCCGAGCTCCCCAAAACCGTCACGGGGAAGATCCGGCGACGCACATTGCGCGATTTGGAGTTCGAGAAGGCCAAGCAAGCCTGAGGCCTGAATGGGTCGTTGCGGTCTCAGCTCTCTTCGCCAAAGCCGGCCTCAACCAATGCCACCAACGCTTCTATGGCTTCAGGCGCTTGCGGACCTTCCGCCTCGATCAGGATCGAGCTGCCCGGTCCCGCCGCCAGCATCATCAGTCCCATGATCGAGCTGCCGCCGACGGTCTGTCCGTCCCGCGTCACTTTCACGACCGCATCGAAAGTCTCGGCGCACTTGACGAACTTGGCCGATGCCCTGGCGTGGAGGCCCTTCTTGTTGCGGATCATGACCGTCGCCTGCGGCCGGTTGGACATCATGCACTCGCTCCCCTCCACGAAGCGAGCCCATCACGCTTCGCCGGACAACACCTGGCTTGCCACACTGATGTATTTGCGTCCCGCATCCTTGGCGAGATCGACGGCTTGGGCAAGCGTTCTGTCCTTGCGCACGCTGGCAAGCCTGATGAGCATCGGCAGGTTGGCGCCGGCGAGCACTTCCGCGCCCGTATCCTCCATGACGGAAATCGCCAGATTGGATGGTGTGCCTCCGAACATGTCCGTCAGGATGATGACACCTTGACCGCTGTCGACGCGGCCAACGGATTCAATGAGCTGCTGCCGACGCAGCTCCATGTCATCCTCGGCACCGATCGAGAGCGTTTCAAACTGGCTTTGCACGCCGACGACATGTTCGAGCGCAGCGCGAAACTCGGTTGCGAGTCCGGCGTGAGCAATAATGACGATGCCGATCATCGGCGTGGCACCTCGTGCCTGAGCATGGTTTCCTTGAAGACCGATAGGCCTAATGTTCCGGACCGGCTTGGGTCAACCGGCCTTCCCCCGGGTGGATCGTTCCTCTAACCAATACCCGAATCGTAGTCTGGTAATTTTATCATTCGAGGTTGGCTATTTGTCCGGATGTTGACAGTCTTGGCAAACGTCATTTCGCCGCGCATTCAAAACTCGTGGGAACCGGGTTAACGGGAGACCCGGATCAGGGCCAGCAGGATTTTTGTCGGCGTCGAAGCCTCGAAAGGTGCGACCGCCAGCACTGGCAATGACTGGCCCAGCAATTCTGTTGTGCCTGGCGGATCGGGCAACCGCGGGATGGTGTCCCTAGCCTTCAGTTCGATGACGACCTTGATCTGAGCCTCGGGAAGGGATGAAACCTCGACAATGCCGAGGCCGCGCACCTCCAGCTTGCCGCGGATCGTGTCCGGCGCACGCCCCCAGATACGGTCCCCCCGCCGTTCCAGGACAACTTGATCGTCCGCGACCAGGCCGGCCAGCATTGGGCGCCCATCAATCGTCGAGGTCTGCGTGATGCACCTGAGAGCGAGGTCGGATTTCCCGGAACCGGACGGGCCAACCAGCAGCGCGCCCTTGCCGTCAACGGCAATGCACGTCGCATGCATCAGACTAGGTGCGCCGTCCAAGGCTCGACGGTCCTTTGGGTCCAGGATACGCGCCCGGAAGATGCACGACGAAGCGCGCACCGGCAACCGCCGAACCTCCGGCCTTCGCCTTGTGGACATTCTCCGCCCAGACGCGCCCGCCATAGGCCGTGATGATTTCGCGAGAAATGCTCAGGCCCAATCCTGAGTTCTTGCCCTTCGTCTGGTCGCTCTGCGGCCGGTCCGAATAGAAGCGATCGAAGATCGTCTCCAGGCGGTCCTCGGGAATGCCCGGCCCCGTGTCCTGCACCGCAAGCTCGACGATCATTCCCGTCCGCCGGGCACGCACGATGACCGTTCCGCCGGCAGGCGAGAAGGAGACCGCATTGTCGATGAGGTTCGTGACGACCTGGCCGATCCGCCCCTCGTGCGCATTCACGACGTACGTGACAGGGCCAAGTCGCGCGTCGGCGACGTCCAGCACGACGCTGCATTGATCCGAAGGCAGCATGTCGTTGAAAACATCGACGACACCCTTCAGCACCACCCGCAAATCGACCGGCTCCAGTTGCTGGCGCGCCAGCTCCGCATCGAGGCGGGAAGCATTCGAGACGTCGGTGATCAGACGATTGAGGCGCTTCAACTCGCCTTGGATCTGCCCGACGAGTGCTTCGCGCTCCTCGTTCGTCTTGGCGTACGCTAGGACATCGGCCGTGCTGCGCGCAGCGGCCAATGGATTTTTGAGCTCGTGGGCCACGTCAGCCGCGAATTTCTCGCTCGCCTCGATGCGGCGATAGAGAGCCGCCGTCATGCCCTTGAACGCACCTGCCATCTGGCCGACCTCGTCACGACGGTCGGCAAAATCCGGCAACTCCGCGCGTGCATTGAGGTTCTGGCTGACTTGCTCGGCCGCCATCGAGAGCCGTCCCATCGGCCCCGCAATCGTTCGCGCCAGCAGCAGCGACGCCATGATCGTTGCGCACAAGGCCATCAGGCCGACCAGCAACGTCACCCAGCGCTCTTTATCCAGGATCTCGTCGATCTCGCCGGGCCGTGTCGAGAGCAGCAGCACGCCCAGCACTGCGTTGCGCCGCTGGATCGGCACCGCATGCGAGACGATCTGCTTGCCTTCGTCTGTCAGCAGCAGCATTGGCGGCAGGGTCACGCCCCGCAACGCCTGCCGGACTTCGGGATAGTAGGTGCCGTTCGCCAGGCCGATTTCGCGATAGACCGGCAGATCAGATTTGTCGAACCACGACGTCAGCCGCGTCCAGAAATTCTTGACCTTGACCCTGTCCTCCGGGCCCGGCTCGTCCGACCGCAACCGGCCGACCACCTCATTGGAATCGACGATCAGCGTACCTTCACGCGTGTAGATGCGTGCCCGCGTATTGTACGCGGGAAGAATGAGCCGCCTCAGCACCGGCGCGACGCGATCCGGCCTGAGCGACAGCTCCATCGCGGCGAACCCGTCGTCACGGTGCAGCATGCGGCGGCCGTCCGCCTCCGGCAGCCGGTCCTGCTCGAACGCCAGGCGATCCGTGTCCAAGGTGGCGTTGGAGGCGATGGCAGCCGCGATGATCTCGCCCTGGATCTTGAGGCTCTCGACCTTTGCGCCGATCAGCCAGGCCTGATGCTGGCTGAGCCACAACACGCCGCCGAGCAGAACGGCCAGACCCAGCAGATTCGAGATGAAGATGCGCCGTGCAAGATTGGCGGACACGAAGCGGTAAAGCGGCGTGCGCTGCGCCCAGGCCCAAACCTTCGCGCCCGCGGACGAGATGACGGCGAGAGGTTTGAACGAAGCGTTCCTCCAGCCGTCGCTGATCACGCTACGGGCCGCAAGCCCGCCGCCGTCAGGCCCTGACCGGTCTGTCTCGATCGCCATACCGGTTTGCCTGGGCCTCAGGCCTCCTTGAAGCGATAGCCGACGCCGTAGAGGGTTTCGATGACATCGAAATCGTCATCGACCTGCTTGAACTTCTTACGCAGCCGCTTGATGTGGCTGTCGATGGTCCGGTCGTCGACATAGACCTGATCGTCGTAGGCTGCATCCATCAGCGCGTCGCGCGTCTTCACCACGCCCGGACGCGACGCCAGAGCCTGCAGGATCAGAAACTCCGTCACCGTCAGCGTGACGGGCCGGTTGTCCCAGTGGCACGTGTGACGCTCGGGGTCGAGCTTCAGCTTGCCGCGCTCGAGAATGCGCGCGGCCTCCGTGGCAACGCTTTGCCCATCCTTGGGCTGGAAGCGGCGGAGAACCGCCTTCACGCGCTCCACCACGAGGCGCTGCGAGAACGGCTTTGCGATGTAGTCGTCCGCGCCCATCTTGAGCCCGAACAACTCATCGATCTCCTCGTCCTTGGAGGTGAGGAAAATCACCGGCATGTCCGACTGCTGACGCATGCGGCGCAGCAGCTCCATGCCATCCATGCGCGGCATCTTGATATCGAAGACGCCGAGATCAGCCGGCTCCTCGGTCAACGCTTCAAGGGCGGAAGCGCCGTCGCTGTAGGTGCGAACCTTGTATCCTTCCGCCTCCAGCGCCATGCGCAAGGCGGTCAGGATGTTCCGCTCGTCATCGACGAGTACAATCGTGCTCTTTTCTTTCATATCCCCGTCGTATCCCTGATCGTCCCGGCGGCGCACATCAATTATTTTATAAGGGGTGCTTGCCGCTCTATGGCCCCAACGTGTGGGAAATGTGGCATGGTCATGTTGCGAGCCACCGCGTGAATGGTAGCTGAATGTTGCGGCGACGCAAACCCATAGCCCTGTGAAAGACCGGAATGAACGCTGACAAGAAGCCTCCAGCGGAACCCGCTGCTACGACTCCACAAAGCAAGGTGGACGACGCCGATGTCGCCGGATCGATCCGCGGTCTCGTGCGCGGCTCGTTGAAAGCGGCACTCGCGACGCTCGATGCCAAGTCCGGACATCCCTATGCGTCCCTGGTCACCGTCGCCACGTCGCTGGCCGGCAATCCGGTGTTTTTGATATCGAAATTGGCTCTGCATACGCAGAACTTGATCGCTGATCCGCGCGCCAGCCTGCTGTTCGATGCCACCGATGGGCATGCCGATCCCCTGGCGGGCGCCCGCGCCACCGCGATCGGCCGCGCCAGGATTACGACGGACCCGTTCGACCGCACGCGGATGATCGCGCGCCACTCGGGCGCGGCACGAACCGCGGACTTTCCCGACTTTGCGTTCTGGACACTGGATATCGAGCGCGCCCACTACATCGGCGGCTTCGGACGCATCCGGACCCTGCCCGCCGAAGCGCTTGCCGGGCCGCCCGTGCCCCAGGGCTTGGGGGAGGCCGAAACCGGTCTGGTCGCGACGCTGAACCAATCGCTGGCGCCATTCCTGGCCGCGATTGAGGTCCGCCCGAAAAGTGGGCAGGCTTGGCGCATCTGCGGCGTCGACGCAGAGGGCATCGATCTGACCGACGGCGCCTCCTTGCGGCGCTCGGGCTTTCCTCACCCGGCCGCAAGCATTTCCGACATTGCCGGGCTGTCCGAGGCCGCGCTACGCCAGACATAACCTTGCTGCACCGCAGCAGGAAAACCCGCCACCCCCTCACGGTAAACAAGCTGGCGCCCGTCTGCCGTTTAGACAAATTTGAATGCGACCATCCGGGGGCTTGAGGTGTTCAGCAAGGGTCCTTAGCATGGTGACCCTTCGCGGCTCGTGCCTCGCTATCGGTCGCCCTTAACAGGTTCTTCGAGGGTGAAGCCACGGCGATGCGCGAGCCGGTGTACTTTCAGCGCTCCGGCTATCGCCCTACAGAAGCGCGTTTATGGATGACGGTTGGCAATGACGACAGAGACGTTCCCGCTCACGGTGCCCCAGAAGATTAATCATAACAACTCTCACCTTGAGCTGATCGAATTTGCCGTCCGGCGCGGCGAGGGCCGCTTCTCCAACTGCGGCTCGCTGGTGTTTCAAACCGGCGCCCACACCGGCCGTTCCGCGCAGGACAAGTTCACCGTGCGCGACGAGACGACCGAGAAAGCCGTCTGGTGGGACAACAACAAGGCCATCAGCCCCGAGCAGTTCGACCTGATCTATGCCGACTTCCTCGCCCATGCCAAAGGGCGCGAGATGTTCGTCCAGGATCTCTACGCCGGCGCCGACCCGTCCCATCGCCTCAACACGCGTGTCTTCACCGAATATGCCTGGCACGGCCTCTTCATCCGCTGGCTGTTGCGCCGCCCGGAGAAGAGTGAGCTCGCGGGTTTTCAGCCGCAGTTCACGGTCGTCAACCTGCCGACCTTCCGCGCCGACCCGAAGCGGCACGGCGTCCGCTCCGAGACCGTGATCGCCTGCAACTTCGCCAAGCGCCTCGTGCTGATCGGCGGATCGTCCTACGCCGGCGAGACCAAGAAGTCGGTCTTCACCTTCCTCAACTACCTGATGCCCGAGAAGGGCGTCATGCCCATGCACTGCTCGGCCAACGTCGGCCCGGCCGGCGATTCCGCCGTGTTCTTCGGCCTGTCGGGAACAGGCAAGACGACATTGTCGGCGGATCCCAAACGCACGCTGCTCGGCGACGACGAGCACGGCTGGTCCGACAAGGGCATCGCCAATTTCGAAGGTGGCTGCTACGCGAAAACCATCCGGCTCTCGAAAGAGGCCGAGCCCGAGATCTGGGCCGCATCGAACCGCTTCGGCGCCGTGCTCGAGAACGTCATCCTGAAACCCGACACCCTCGACCCCGACTTCGACGACGGCAAGCTCACCGAGAACACCCGCTCTGCGTATCCCCTCGACTTCATCTCCAACGCCAGCAAGACCGGCACCGCTGGCCACCCCAAGAACATCGTCATGCTCTGCGCCGATGCGTTCGGCGTTCTTCCCCCGATTGCCAAGCTCTCACCCAGCCAGGCCATGTATCACTTCCTCTCCGGCTACACGGCGAAGGTCGCCGGCACCGAGAAGGGCATGGGCAACGAGCCGCAAGCCACGTTCTCCACCTGCTTCGGCGCCCCCTTCATGCCGCGCCATCCCAGCGTCTACGGCAACCTGCTGCGCGAGCTGATCGCCAAGCACAAGGTTGATTGCTGGCTCGTCAACACCGGCTGGACCGGCGGCAAGTTCGGCACGGGGCACCGCATGCCGATCAAGGCGACGCGTGCGCTGCTCGATGCCGCGCTGTCGGGCAAGCTCAAGGATCAGCCGATGCGCACCGATGCGGTGTTCGGCTTCCAGGTGCCGACGGCCCTCGACGGCGTCGATGCCAAGATCCTCAACCCGCGCGAGACCTGGGCCGACAAGGCCGCCTACGATGCCCAGGCGCGCGCGCTTGTCGACATGTTCAACAAGAACTTCGCCAAGTTCGAAGTGCACGTGGACGCGGATGTGCGCGCTGCAGCACCGGCCTTGAAGCAGGCGGCCGAATAGCGCACTCGCCCCAACCGGGATCGGATGCGAATGACGGGATCGCTTTGGGGATTCCTGCTGATCTCGGCCTTCGTCATCACGACGCCTGGGCCGGATACGGCGATTACCATCCGCGCGACCCTGCTCGGCGGGCGCATCGCGGGTTTTGCGACGGCACTCGGCGTTGCCCTCGGCCTCAACATCTGGGCCTTGGCCACCAGCGTCGGGCTTGTCGCCGTGCTGATCGCCTCCGAGCCGGTTTTCCACGCCATCCGTCTGGCCGGCGCCGCCTATCTCGTCTGGCTCGGCCTGCAATCGCTCTACGCGGCGTTCAAGCCTGCAGCAGGCTCACAGCAGAGCGTCAACGCCAGCGGTCCGCGCCTCAGTCCCATCGCCGCGTTCCGGCAAGGTCTTCTGAGCGACCTCGGCAATCCGAAGATCGCCGTGTTCTTCGCCAGCGTGCTGCCGCAGTTCGCACCCGACGGCCAGGGCATGCTCTCCTACCTCGCCTTGCTCGGCCTGATTTTCTCCGCCATGACGCTCGTCTGGCTCACGCTCTATGCGACCGTGATCGCCTCGCTTGGTGACGCCTTTCGCCGCTCCAGAATCCGGCGCATTGTCGAAGGCGTGATGGGCGCAACGCTGGTCGGGCTCGGCGTGCGCATCGCTGCGGAGCAGCGTTAGAGAGGCGCTGCGGAGCAGCGCTAAGAAAGCACCCGCGGAGCAGCGCCGACACCAGCCTCAGCGGAAGTCCTGCACCGTCAGCAGCGGATCGAAGCGCACACCGGCGGCCGCAAAATTCTCCGCCGCGCCTTCGAGGCGATCCACCAGCGTGATGACGCGCACAACACTCGCGCCCTCAGCCCTCACCGCCTCGATCGCCTTCAGCGACGAGCCGCCCGTCGTCGTGACATCCTCCAGGATGATCACGCGCTTGCCGCGGATGGTCTCGCCCTTCACGAGTCCTTCGATCAGCGACTGCGTGCCGTGCTCCTTGGCCTGCTTGCGCACGAAGAACGCCGGCAACGGCCGGCCCTTGGCGAAGCTCACTGCAGCCACTGATGCCGCCAGCGGCACCGCACCCATCTCCAGGCCGCCGACCATGTCGGCCTCGCCCGGCTGGATCGCATTCGTCACCAGCGAGCCGATGAGATACGCCCCCTCCGGATCGAGCATCGTCGGCTTCATGTTGAAATAGAAATCCGAGGTGCGCCCCGACGCCAGCTTGATGACCACGCCGGTCCCGTAGGACCGCTGCCGGATGATCTCGATGAGGCGCGCGCGCTCGGCGGCGGGTTGACGGTCGGTGCTCATGGCGTATGTCTCCTGTATCGCCGGAGTCGCCACAGGCTCATGCCGCATGTCAAGCCTGCGGGCGCGTGCTATTGAGGTCCATCCACACGGGAGATCGAGCAGATGTTCAACCCGGAAACGCCGCCGGAACTCATGGTATCGCGCTGGTTCAACAGCAAGGAGCCCATCACGCTGGCCACCCTCAAGGGCAAAGTCGTGGTCCTGACGGCCTTCCAGCTGCTGTGCCCCGGCTGCATCGAGCACGGATTGCCGCAGGCGCGAAGGCTGCGCCAGCGCTTCAACCCGGAGCAGGTTGCCGTCATCGGCCTGCACACGGTCTTCGAGCATCACAAGGCCATGACCGACGAGGTGCTGGAGGCCTTCCTGCACGAGTATCGCTGGCCGTTCCCGGTCGGTGTCGACCAGTCCAACGGCAAGGGCCTGCCCAAGACCATGGCCGCCTACGAGATGCAGGGCACGCCGACCATGCTCCTGTTCGACCGCGAAGGCCGGCTGCGCCGCCACTACTTCGGCAAGCCAGATGACATCATGCTCGCCGCCGAGATCATGGCCATGTCCATCGAGGATGCGGGCGCGCCCCGCGAGCAGGCGGCCGGCATCGAGCACAAGCTCGCCCGCACCCTGGTCAATCCTGACCATGATCATCATCACCACCACGACCACGAGCATGGCGATGCCTGCGGTTGCGGCCACGATCACACACACGATCATGATCACGGCCATCAGCACCATCACGCACACGATCACAGTCACGACCACGGCAAGGCCCGCTGATGTCTGGCCCCGCGTTGCGTGAGCGGTTTCCGGCCGCGGCCTGGATCGATCCGAGCGCGCGCATCTTCGGCAACGTGGTGATCGGCGAAGGCTCCAGCGTCTGGCCGCACACATCCATCCGCGCCGAGAGCAAATCGATCGAGATCGGTCGTCACGTGAACGTGCAGGACCACGTGATGATCCACGTCGGCTACACATCCGGCACGATCATCGGCGACTACAGCTCGATCACGCACCGCGTCGTCCTGCATGGCTGCACGATCGGCGCCAACTGCCTCATCGGCATCGGCGCCACCATCATGGACGGCGCCGTAATCGGCGAGAACTCGATCGTCGCCGGCCACACCTTCGTGCGCGAAGGCCAGGTGCTCCCGCCCAACGCCATCGTCATGGGCACGCCGGCGAAGGTCGTGCGCACCGCCAACAACTGGATCGCCAACCGCCTCAACGCCTGGCTCTATCATCGCAACGCGCTCGCCTACGCGCGCGGCGATCATCGCGCCTGGGACGGCCCCGAATACGAAGCCGCCAAAGCCGCCGAGCTTACCCGCCTCGAAGCCGAGTTCGCGCGCATCACCTCCTGCACCTGAAGCCGCACGCGCCTCAAGCTCACGCCCCCAAGCGTCATCCCGGCGCCGCATGCGCAGTCGCGGCGGAGCCGTGTTTGCGCATGCGGGAATCGGCCGGGACCCAGATGCCGACGCGCAAACTCTGCGTGATTGTGAGGCACCTGCTTCAACGCCACCGTTCACCAACAGACCCGACTGGCGCGGATCATCACACCTTGCACACCGCCATCCTCGCCGCGTCAGCCGCGCGAGGCGTTACGTTCGGGATCGTCCCGGGCATTCGTAAGCCCGCTGACCTATGCGCTTTTGATGGGCTGACGAATGCCCAGGCTCCGCAATCCGGGCCCCGCATCGGCGCTGCGCTGGCTCGTGTCCCGGTTTGCGAAGCTCGCCTAACCTCGATGAAGCCCCCGGAACGAGCTTCGCAAACCAAAGGGACACGACACTACTCAAAGTTGCGCGTGATTCAGATCGAGAAATTCGCTCGGAAAGCTCGGTTGGTGTTGGCGAATTTCTCGATCATCACGCGCGCCGCCCGGCCGGGCAAGACGATCGGTTCACGGCTCTCGGATGTTGCCGGATACACGCTGCAGACGCGCACCCGATCCAAGACGCTGCAAGCATGACACTGCCCGGACACCCGGGGATAAGTTTTTTGACGTCGCAATCCGACTACGTCTCCCAACCTAGGCTCGAGGCAACGGCAACTGATACACGCTTCCTCGACCCGACTCCGGGGTAATCACCGATACACGCTGCCTCGTTGCGCATGGGAGCATTGCCGCATGCCGTAGCCCACCTGGAGTTCAGCCATGAAAGAGAAGCACGCCAAACCCGCATCGACAGCGACCAGTGGCAACGGCACACCGAAGATATTGCCAAGACCGGATTTCCGCTTCCCCGGCGAGATCGGCCGGACGTACCTCGAGTCCGATCCGGCGCAGTTTCCGCAGCCCGTCACGGCTCCGCAGGGTGCACCGAACATCCTGCTCATCCTGATCGACGATTGCGGATACGGCCAGTTCGGCACGTTCGGCGGCGGCATCCCCTCACCGACGATGGACAAGCTGGCGGCCGAGGGGCTGCGCTACAATCATTTTCATACGACCGCGCTCTGCAGCCCCACACGCGCGGCGCTGATCACGGGACGCAACCATCACTCTGCATCCTTTGCCGGCATCACCGAGCTGGCCACCGGTTACGACGGCTATACCTGCATCCTCCCCAGGAGTTGCGGAACGGTCGGCGAGGTGCTGCGGCAGAACGGCTATATGACCGCCTGGATCGGCAAGAATCACAACACGCCGCCGTGGGAGACGAGCGCGGCCGGGCCGTTCGATCGCTGGGCCAATGGTCTCGGCTTCGACTATTTCTATGGCTTCAACGCCGGCGACATGAATCACTGGAACCCGATCCTGTACCAGAATCGGGACCTGGTGCCGGCATCGACCGATCCGAACTATCACCTCACCACCGATCTTGCGGACAAATCGATCGCGTGGGTCCGTCAGGCAAAAAGCATCGCACCGGACCGCCCGTATTTCCTCTACGTGGCAACCGGCGCAACGCACGCGCCGCATCACACACCGGAAGATTGGATCGCCAAGTTCAAGGGCAAGTTCGACAAGGGCTGGGATGCCTATCGAGAAGAAACTCTGGCGAGGCAGAAGAAGCTAGGCGTCGTCCCGAAAGACACCAAGCTCACGACGCGGTCCAAGGGACTCCCCGCGTGGGACTCCCTCAATGCCGATCAGAAGCGGCTTTACGCTCGCATGATGGAGGTGTTTGCAGGTTATGCGGCCCATTGCGATCACGAGCTCGGCCGCGTCGTGGAGGCCTGCAAGGCGCTGCCCGACGCCGACAATACGCTGATCATCTACATCGCGGGCGACAACGGCGCGAGCGCGGAAGGCGGGCTCGAAGGCTCGCTCTGCGAGAACATGTTCTTCAACGGCTTCGCCGAGAAGTGGCAGGACAACATCAAGGCCATCGACGAGCTTGGTGGGCCAAAGCACTTCAACCACTTTCCATCCGCGTGGGCGCACGCGATGAACACGCCGTTCCAGTGGACGAAGCAGGTGGCGAGCCATTTCGGCGGCACACGCAATCCGATGATCATCTCGTGGCCCTCGCGCATCAAGGACAGGGGCGGTTTGCGCGAGCAGTTCCTGCACACCATCGACATCGTACCGACGATCTATGAAGCATGCGGCATCACGCCTCCCACAGAACTCAATGGCGTGCAGCAGAAACCGATCGAAGGCATCAGCTTTGCCTTCACGTTTGGCAACGCCAAAGCCGAGAGCAAGCGCAAGACGCAGTACTTCGAGCTGGCCTGCAATCGCGGTCTCTATCACGACGGATGGATGGCTTCGTCGCCGTCCTTCGTGCCCTGGGACCCGAACCGGCAGGAGTGGGATCCCGACAAGGCACCGTGGGAGCTCTACAAGATCGACGAGGATTTTTCGCAGGCCAACAACCTCGCCGACAAGTATCCAGAGAAGTTGCGGCAGCTCCAGGACATGTGGTGGGTGGAAGCGGCGAAGTATCAGGTGCTGCCGCTCGACTGGCGCGGCACCATCCGCATGAACGCGGAGGCGATGGGCCGTCCGAGCCTGACGCGCGGCCGCACGACAATGACCTACTTCCCCGGCACGATCGGCCTGCCCGACGCCGCATCGCCATCGATGTGCAACAAGTCCTGGACGATTACGGCCGACATCGAGGTGCCGGACGGCAAGGCCGAAGGCATGATCGTCACGCACGGCGGACTGGAAGGCGGCTACGGACTTTACCTGCGCGAGGGAAAACCCGTGTTCGTCTACAATTTCCTGAGCGTCGAACGCTTCACATTCGCTGCCGAAAAGCCGTTGCCTAAAGGCAAGACCAAGCTGGCCGTCGATTTCGACTACGACGGCGGCGGCATGGGCAAGGGCGGAACCATCACCATGACCGCCGACGGCAAGAAGATCGCGCAAGGCCGGTTGAGCCGCACCATCCCGATCCAGTTCTCGCTCGGCGAAGGTCTCGACGTGGGCATGGATGTGGGATCGCCGATCGACTTCACCTACACGCTGCCGTTTGCCTTCACCGGCAAGATCGACAAGGTGACGATCGAGCTTCGTCCCGAGAAGGAAGCCGGCGCAAGACCGAAGAAAGCCGCTTAGCTCCATGGAAATCGAGCGGCCCGACAGTCCGACTATGAGTCGAGAGGAGTGACCCATGAGGAAAACGCGTCGCGCGAACGGCAAGACGGCGAATGGTGCCAACGGCCGCTCGTTTCCACTCCACCTCGACCGCAATCATCTCCCTGAGCCGCCATGGGAATTTCCGAACGCGCATATCGAGATGTACGCGACGGAATCGACTCCCGATTTTCCGCCCAACAAGACTGCGCCGAAAGGCGCACCCAACATCCTGCTCGTGCTGCTCGACGATGTCGGCTTCGGTTGGCCGAGCGTGAACGGTGGCCTAGTGCGCATGCCTACCGCCGAGAAGCTGGCCAAACGCGGCCTGTTCTACAACCAGTTCCACACGACTGCGCTGTGCTCGCCAACGCGTGCGGCGATGCTGACGGGCCGCAACCATCACTCTGTTGCCACCGGCGTGATCCAAGAGATGGCCACAGGCTATCCCGGCTATTGCGGCATCATTCCCAAGAGCTGCGCAACCTTCGGCGAGCTGCTCAAGCAGTCCGGCTATAGCTGCTCGTGGTTCGGCAAGAACCACAACGTGCCCGACAATCAGACCAGCCCTGCGGGCCCGTTCGACAACTGGCCGACCAATCAGGGCTTCGACTATTTCTACGGCTTCATCGCCGGCGAGACCGATCAGTTCTATCCCTCCCTGATCCGCAACACCGATCCGGTGGAGCCGCCCAAGCGGCCCGAGGAGGGCTATCAGCTCACGCGCGACCTCGCCGACGAATGCATCGGCTGGATCAGGAAGCAGAAGGCCATCGCGCCCAATCGTCCCTTCATGGCCTACTTCTCGACCGGCGCCGCCCACGCCCCGCACCAGCCGCCGTTGGACTGGCGCGGCAGGAACAAGGGCCGCTTCGACATGGGTTGGGACAAGTATCGGCAGATCGTCCACCGGAACCAGATCAAGGCCGGCATCATTCCGAAAGGCAGCAAGCTCACGCCGCGGCCAAAGCAGATCCCGTCATGGTCCAGCCAGCCGAAGGCGCACCAGAAGCTGTTCGCCGTGCAGGCGGAGAACTACGCCGATTTCCTCGAGCATTGCGACTACGAGGTCGGCCGCGTCGTCGATGCCATCGAGGCGATTGGCGAACGCGACAACACAATGGTCGTCTACATCCTCGGCGACAACGGATCGAGTGCGGAAGGCTCCCTCGTCGGCACGCCCAACGAGATCATGAGCCTCAATGGACGGCAGCCCTCGATGGAAGAAGCAATGGGCTTCATCGACAAATGGGGCATGCCAGGCACCTCGCCGCACTATGCCGTCGGCTGGGCCTGGGCAGGTGACACGCCGTTCCAATGGACCAAGCAAGTGGCGTCGCACTTCGGCGGCACGCGCAACAGCATGATCGTCTCTTGGCCTGAAAAGATAAAGGATAAGGGCAAGGTGCGGTCGCAGTTTCACCACTGCATCGACATCATGCCGACCCTGATGGAGGTGGTGGGCATCAAAGAGCCCAGGGAGGTCAACGGCTACAGCCAGAGGCCGATCGAGGGCGTCAGCTTCGCCTACACGTTCGATGCCAAGAACGCCGACGCGCCGACCACGCACACGACCCAGTACTTCGAGATGCTGGGCAATCGCGCCATCTACAGCAACGGCTGGATCGCCTCCTGTCGTCACGGTCGCCTGCCGTGGGAAACCTCGGGATCCGCCGGTTGGGACGATGACAAGTGGGAGCTCTACAATCTCGAGGAGGATTTCACCCAAGCCACGGATCTGGCCAAGAAGGAGCCCGCGAAGCTGCGCGAGCTGCAAGACCTCTTCATGGCCGAGGCCGCCAAATACAACGTGCTCCCGCTCGACGATCGCTTCGCCGAGCGCATGGACATCACTCTGCGGCCCAGCTTCTTCGCGGGCCGCAATCAAGTCACCTTCTATCCCGGAATGACGCGCCTGCCTGAAGGCAGCGGGCCGAAACTCGTGGGCGTGCCGTTCAGGATGAGGGCGCCGATCGAGATTCCGAAGACTGGCGCCGAAGGTGTCATCTTCGCGCTTGGTGGCGACGCCGCCGGCTGGTGTCTGTTCCTGTGGGAGGGCAAGCTGCGCTTCCACTACAACTTCTTCGGCATCCGTCGTTACGACATCATATCGCCCGTCAGGCTCTCGCCCGGCAAGCACACGGTCGAGATCGAGTTCACGCCAGACTCGGCAAAACCGGGCGCACCCGCCAGTGTCGCCATGTCGATCGACGGCAGGAAGGTCGCCAAGGGCCGCATCGCCGAACAGGTGCCGCAACGCTGCGGCACGGAGTGCATGGACGTCGGCCTGGATTCGGTGTCGCCGGTCTGCGCCGACTACGAAGCCAAGGGCATGTTCCCCTTCACCGGCGAGATCAAATCCGTGACCTTCACGTTCGGCCGCGCCAAGCAGCCGACGGGCATGGAGCGCCTGAAGCTGGCAACCCGCATGGATTGACGAGGGCGTGCGTGAACCAGCGGCGAGGCGTAAGGCTGCGCAGCTATTGCGCCCTCCACCCCACGCCCTTTTCCCCAAGGTCCCAATAGATCCCTGTCACTTGCCGCATGCCCTCGCGCATCAGCGGCTTGAGAATGTGCTCGTTGGGCGCGTGCTGGGAGCAGCCGCCGTAGCTCAGCGGAAACCACGCGCACGGCATGCCGACGATGTACTGCAGGATGTAGGTCATGTTGGAGCCGCCGCCGTTCGGCAGCACACCGCACGGCTGGTTCGAGTTGCGCTCCACGGCCGATTTCATCCACTGCGCCCACGGATGGCGCGGGTCCGTGCGGCTCGAGAAGAAGCGGCCGTTGTTGCTCGCCGGCGGCGGCTCGATCTGCACGATCTGGAAGCCATGCGCGTCGAGATGGCGGCGCAGGTTGCTCTCCAGCGCCTCCTGGTCCGTGCCGTCGACGTAGCGCAGCTGCACCACCGCGCGCGCCTTGGGCGGGATCGCATTCACCGGCCGTTCCGGGTTGCCCGTCTCGTAGGCCAGCACCTCGAACGCGTTCCAGCCCGAGATCTTCTCGATGCGGGTCAGCCCCGGCTCGCCCCAGGCGTCGTCGATTTTCGGCGATTTCGGCCCGCCGTCGCGATCGATGCCCTTCAGCACCTCGCGCACGTAGTCCGGCATCTTCGGCCGCCAGCCCTCAACCAGGATCTTGCCCTTGGCATCGGCAATGGACGCCAGCGCGTGTGCCAGGATCAGTCCCGGATTGGCGAGCAGGCCGCCCCAGTTGCCGGAATGATGCCCGCCCTCGCGCAGGTTGACGCTGAGTGTGAAGTTGGCGCACCCGCGGTTGCCGAGCGTGATGTTGGGCTTGCCGATCTCCGTGCGCGGCCCGTCGGAAGCGAAGAACGCATCGGCGGCGAAGTCCGCCTTGTTGGCTTCGACGATCTCCTTCAGGCCCTTCGAGCCGTTCTCCTCGCCCATCTCGACCAGGAACTTGTGGTTGAAGCCGAGCTTGCCGCGCGTGGCGAGGATGTGCTTCAGCGCGGCGATATGCACGAGATGCTGACCCTTGTTGTCGGCCGTGCCGCGGCCGTACACGCGCTCGCCCTCGAACGACAGCGTCCAGGGATCGCGGTTGTTCTCCCAGCGGCCCTCCATGCCGAGCACGACATCGCCGTGCCCGTAGCAGATCACCGTCGGCAGCGCCGGGTCCTCGACGCGCGAGGCGAGCAGCACGGGCCCACATCCGGCCAGTGGATTGGGAAAGATCTTGCACGTGTAGCCGAGCGGCTCGAGGTCCGGCTTGATGACCGTGTCCAGATAGCGCTGCAGCTCACCGAGCCGCGCCGGGTTCTGGCTTTCCGTGGGAACGGCGATGTAGCGCGCGAGGTCGGCAAAGTATCCGGACTTTTCGTCGTCATAATACGCAAGCGCGCGCTCGATCGCATCCGTGCGGCTCATTCGTGCCCCCAAATCCTATGGCGTGACCACTGTGCGCCCGACGACCTTGCCAGCCTTGAGGCGCGAAAGAATTTCGCTGACGTCCGACAACGGCCGCGTTTCCACCGGCAGCGCCGGCAGGTGCCCAGACTTCGCCAGCTGCATCATGTCGCGCATCTGCGCCAGGCTGCCGACGTACGAGCCCATAATCGTCGCCGCCTTCAACGGGATCAACGGAACCGGCAGCGGCGCCGCGCCGCCGAACAGGCCGACCACCACCACCGCGCCACCCTTGCGGATCGCGGAAAAGCCGAAGGTGAACGTGGCGGCCGCGCCCACGTAGTCGACCGCCGCCGCCACGCCGCCCTTCGTCTCGCGCAGCAGCGCCTTCAGCGTCTCCGGCGACGACGGGTCGATGACCTGCTTGGCACCCGCCTGCATCGCCGCATCCCATTTGGATTTGTCGATGTCGGCGACGATCGGCTTCACGCCGAGCACGGCCTCCGCCATGCGCACCCCGGACAGACCGACGCCGCCGGCGCCGATGATCAGCAGCTCGCCGCCGCCGGCGAGCGCCGCCTTCGTCTTCAGCAGCGCGCCATAGGCCGTGATGCCCGAGCAGGCATAGGTGCAGGCCTGCGCGTCGTCGAGTCCGTCGAACGCGATCAGGTAGCGGGCGTCCGGCACGAGGACGTGCGTTGCATAGCCGCCATCGCGATTGACACCCAGCGCCCGGGGCTGATTGCACAGATGCTCGTCGCCCGAGGTGCACAGACCGCACGTGCCGCAGCCGATCCAGGGATAGACGACACGGCGCTTGCCGATCTCCGCCCGCTCGGCGGCCGTCACATCCGGCCCCATGGCGATGACCTCGCCGACGATCTCGTGCCCGGGCGTACGCGGCGGTGACAGGCTCTTGGTCAGGTCGACCTTGCGATCGCCGCCGAGGTCGAAATACCCGTCCATCAGGTGCACGTCGCTGTGGCACACCCCGCACCCGGTGACCTTGACGAGGACCTCGCGTCCCCGGGGCTCGGGCGTCGGATCCGTCTGGGCTTCGAGGGGATGACCGAAGGTAACGATCCTGTGGCTCAGCATGCGCGCTCTTTCTTGGGCACTGTTTGTTGTCGTTGCGGCTTAGCCTAGTCCGCCGGCAGCAGTCGCGCAAAGTCTCCGTGCGAGGCAATCGCAGCAATTCGTGCGCTCTGTGCTTGCGCGAAATCCCCTGGCGCGGCAGCCTGGGAGCCGGGAACACTGCAGGACGGGACAGCGAAATGGCAGGCTACGATCTGATTCTGAAGGGCGGCCGCGTGATCGACCCTTCGCAGAAGTTGAGTGAGGTGAGTGATGTCGCCTTTGCCGGCGGCAAGGTCGCCGCGGTCGGCAAGAACCTGAAGCCCGGCCCCGCCACCGAAGTTAGGGACGTCAGCGGCTACATCGTGTCGCCCGGCCTCATCGATCTTCACACGCACGTCTACTGGGGCGGCACCTCGCTTGGCATTGATGCCGAGGAGTTCTGCCGCACGTCCGGCGTCACCACATCGGTCGACACCGGCAGCGCCGGGCCCGGCAACTTTGCCGGCTTCCGCAAGCACGTCATCGAGCGTTCGGACGTGCGCATCCTGGCCTACCTGCATGTCTCGTTCGCCGGCATCTGGGGATTCTCGAAGACCATCATGGTCGGTGAGAGCGAGGACATCCGCCTGATGGCCCCGTCCGAGGCCGTGGCCGTCGCCGACGCCAACCGCGACGTCATCGTCGGCATCAAGGTGCGCGTCGGACGCCATGCCTCGGGTGAGCAGGGTGCGGCCCCGCTCAACATCGCCCTGCAAGCTGCGGAGGAGGTGGGCATGCCGGTCATGTGCCACATCGATCACCCGCCGCCCTCCTATGAGGAAGTCATCGGCATGCTGCGCCCGGGCGACGTGCTGACACATGCCTTCCGGCCGTTCCCGAACGCGCCGTGCACCGTGCAGGGCAAGGTGAAACCGGCGGTTCTCGAAGCGCGCAAGCGCGGCGTGCTGTTCGACATCGGCCACGGCAAGGGCTCGTTCTCGTTCAAGACGACGCGCGCCATGCTCGCCAACGGCTTCTACCCCGACACCATTTCCTCCGACGTGCACGTGCTCTGCATCGACGGCCCGGCCTACGACCAGGTCACCACCATGTCGAAGTTCCTGCTGCTGGGCATGCCGCTGGACGACGTCATCGCCGCCTCGACCGTCAACGCGGCGTTCGCCCTGAAGCGCCCCGAGCTCGGCAGCCTGAAGCCCGGCTCGGTCGGCGACGCCACGATCCTGTCCATCAAGGAGGGCAAGTTCGACTACGAGGACGTGACGGGCGAGCACATGACCGGCGACAAGAAAATCATTGCCGAGGCGACCGTCGTCGCTGGCAAGTGGTGGCATCCCAAGCGCACGCAGAAGTTCGCCCGCCTTTCCGCCAAGACGAAGGAGACAGCGTAATGACGCCGGAAGAAAAGCTGAAGTCGATGGGTCTGGTGCTGCCGAAGGTGCCGACGCCCATGGGCAACTACGTGCCCTACAAGCTCGACGGCAAGACCATCTATCTCGCCGGACAGGGACCGCGCCGGCCGGACGGATCATCGATCTCGGGCCGCGTCGGCGAGGACGTGACCGTGGAGCAGGCTTACGAGTTCGCCCGCGGCGTGGGCCTGAGTTTGCTGGCCGTTGCCAAGACCGCGGCCGGCGACCTCGGCAAGGTCGAGGTGCTGAAGGTTCTCGGCATGGTCAATGCCGTACCGGGCTTCGGCGATCAGCCCAAGGTCATGAACGGCTGCTCGGACCTGTTCGTCGCTGTGCTGGGTGACCGCGGACGGCATGCCCGTTCCGCCGTCGGCATGGGCGGCCTCCCCGCCAACATCCCCGTCGAGATCGAAGCCATCATGAAGATCGTGGATTGAAAAAAGATCGGCAGGTGATTGATGAACGAGTCCGCCGAGCTCGCTGTAGTCCGACGCGCCTACGCAAAGCAAATTCTTGCAGAGGCCCAGATTGCAGATCCCCGCGTGGAGGTGGCCTTCGCGGCCATATCGCGCGAGGACTTTCTCGGGCCAGGACCGTGGCTCGTCCATCGCGGGCCTGATTACATCCCGACGCCGACCGCCGATCCCGTTTACATATATACCAACAACCTGGTCGGCCTTATCCCCGAACGGTCCATCAACAACGGACAACCGTCACTGCATGCCAAGCTGATCGCCAGCGCCGTGATAGCGGAGGGCGATCACGTCGTGCACGTCGGCACCGGAAGCGGATATTACACCGCGATCATGGCGCATCTCGCCGGTCGCTCCGGCAGAGTTACCGGCATCGAATTCGATCCTTCACTGGCTGCCCGCGCGAAAACCAACCTTGCATCATACGACAACGTCCAGATCGTCCAAGGCGACGGCGCAACGGTTCGGTTTGATGACGCGAACGTCATCTACGTGAACGCCGGCGCCACCAAGATACCGGATACGTGGCTGGACAATTTACACTATGGTGGACGGCTCATGCTGATGCTGACGTCCGGCAGCGGCTTCAAAGACAATCCGTCCGAGCTACCAATAGAACGGCGCGGGGCCGTATTTCGAATCGTGCGCCAGGGGCAGGAGTTTCTTGCCAGCTGGGTATGTCCCGTCGCGGTCTTTCCCTGCGTGAGCGCCCGCGACACGGCATCCGAGGCGGCGGTGGCTGAAGCATTCGAGAAAGAAGGCTGGAAGCAGGTCAAGCGCTTGTATCGAAGCGCTGACATCCCCGAAGACCGCTGTTGGCTTCGTTCTTCCGGGTGGAGCCTCGCATACGGCTAGAGTGAGATCGATCAAGCTTGAGCGCTTGAGACCTTCCATCGCAAGCCATTGTTTTCATCGCGACTGCATGCTGTAGTATACAGACACAAATGATAGCCGGCTAAACGGCACATTCGGGGGAAACGATGAGCACCGCAGGTCGACGGCTCACGACACGTGCAATCCGGATTGTCCAAAGCGCGCTGGTTTTTGCAGCCATTGGCGCAGCGACGTTGCCCGTACTCGCCCAAGAACCGAAAAAAGGCGGCACGCTCGTTTATGCCGTGCTCGGCGATGCCCCGACGATCGATTGCCACGCCGCCACCAGCTTCGCCACGCTGCACTACGTGGCGCCGCACTACTCGCTGCTGGTCAAGGTCGACCCCGACCAGCCGTCACGCGTCATCGGAGACCTCGCCAAGTCGTGGACTGTCTCCGACGACAAACTCCGCTACACGTTCAGTCTGCATCCGAACGTCAAGTTCCACGACGGCACGCCTTTCACATCCGCCGACATCAAGGCGAGCTTCGATCGCATCCGCCAGCCGCCGGCCGGCGTCACATCGGTACGTGCCGGCGCCTTGAGCCGGGTCGGCACCATCGACACGCCCGATCCAGCCACGGTCGTCTTTACGCTCAAGGCGGCAACACCGTCCTTCCTCGGCGTTCTCGCGAGCCCGTTCTCCTGCATCTATAGCGCGGCACGTCTCGCGCAGGACCCGACATACCCGGCCAAGGAGGTCATGGGCACGGGCCCGTTCGTATTCACGGAGCGTGTGCGGGGCGCGCACTGGACGGCGAAACGCTTTGATGGATATTTCCGGCAGCCGCTGCCCTACCTGGATGGCTTCAAGGCCATCAATACCTCCTCCGCAAGCCTCGCAAGCGCCCTGCAGAGCGGCCAGGTAGTGGCCGAGTTTCGCACGCTCACGCCCAGCGTCCGCGATCAGCTCAAGACCGCACTCGGCGATCGCATGCAGTTCTACTCAGGCCCGTACGAGTTCGTCGTCCTCCTTGCGTTCAACCCGCAGAGAAAGCCCTTCGACGACGCACGCGTGCGGCGCGCCTTATCGCTTGCCATCGATCGATGGGGCGGCGCGCAGAATTTGTCGCGCGCATCGTCGATCGCCTTTGTCGGCGGCACGCAGCGGCCGCGGTCTGAGTGGGCCCCAAGCGAGGAAGAGCTTGCGAGCCTTCCAGGCTTCGGCCGCGACATCGCTGCGGCCCGGGCCGAGGCCCGCCGGCTGCTGAAGGAAGCCGGGCACGAGAACCTCACGGTGCAGCTCATCAACCGCAATATCGACAATCCCTACACGTCAGCGGGCATCTACCTCGTCGACCAATGGCGTCAGATCGGCGTCACTGCCCAGCATAAGCAGCTCGACGTATCCCAGCTCATGAATTCGATGCGGTCCGGCGAGTTCGATGCGGCGATCGATTTCGGCGGCGAATGGTTCGACGATCCCGCCATCGCCCTCGGTCGATACCTGTCGTCCGATGTCTCCTCCTATCCGGCAAGCCGGTTCATCGATCGCAAGTTCGATGAACTGCACACGCGCCTCGACACCACATTCGAGGTCGCGGAGCGCAAGAAGATTCTGCGCGAGGTGGAGCTGCATGTGATGACCGAAGCCAACCTGGTGCCGCTTATGTGGCTCGAGCGCATCGTCGGCACGCACGCGCAGGTGCGCGGCTACAAGCTCACGCCCTCGCCTTGGCTCAACCAGGACCTGGCCGAGATCTGGCTCGCGCAGTAGGCCTAGATCGCCTTGCCCGTCTTCTTCTCCAGCCGCGCCAGCAACAGATCGAGCTCGGCGATATCGTCAGCATCGAGCTTGGGACCGGGGGCACGCACGGCGTTCGAGGCGATGGCGCCGCGGCGGCGCAGGATTTCCTTGCGCAGCGCCAAGCCGATGCCGGGCTGCAGCTCGTGCCGCAGAATTGGCAGGTAGAGATCGTAGAGATCTTCCGCTTCCTCCGCCTTGCCGGCGGCGAACAGCGCGTGCATGCGCACCATCATGTCCGGAAAAGCGAAGCCGGTCATGCCGCCGTCCGCACCCCGGCGATACTCCTGCGGCAGGTGGATGCCGCCGTTGCCGCATAGAATCGGCATGGTGCGCCGCCTCTTGCCGTCGCAGGCGCGGCGGATGGCCGACAGCTTGCGCAGGCCCGGAGACTCCTCATGCTTGAACATGGCGATCTGCGGGAACTCATCGACCATCTGCACGAAGCATCCTGCCGAGAAATATACGCCCGTCAGTTGCGGATAATCCTGCACGCAGACCGGAATGGACGGTCCGAGCGCCGTCAGCACGCCGCGCATGTAGCCGAGCACGGACTCGTCCGTCTTCAGGCCCGCCATGGGCATCACCATCACGCCGGCGGCACCCGCCTCCATCGACGCGCGCGCGATCTTGGTCAGCTGCGCGGTGCCGGGATTGCTGACGCCGACGATGGTCGGGATGCGCCCCTTGGCGGCAACGATGAACCGCCGGACGACATCGATGGTCTCGCTTTCGGAGAGCTTCTGGAACTCGCCCATGACACCGAGAACGGTCATGCCGTGCACGCCACAGGTCAGATAGAAATCGACCAGCCTGTCGATGCTGTCAAAATCGATGCGGCCGTCATCATGAAACGGCGTCGCCGCGATGACGTAGATGCCCTTGGCGTCGGCGGGCAGCGTGGCGGACATGGCAGGCCTCCGGTCAGAGAGATCAGTTCTGCGCGAGTTCCAGGATCACACCGTTGGCGTGTTTGGGCGCGACGCAGACCACACCCGGCCCCGTCACCGTCCCGCGATCGCCGACCACGGACTTGGCCGCATCGGCATTGGCAACGCGCAGCGCCAGCGTTACGCCGCCCTCTTTCGGCAAGCCGTCCAGCGATACGCCGGGATGACGCTTCTCCAGCGTCGCCCGGTCGAGGAACACGAAATCGCCGCGCTTGCCGCCGGAGGCCACGCGCAGCGCACCATCCGGGTCGGTGGTGATGGGCTGGTCGATCAGCCGTGCCATGTGTGCGGCCGCCGCCTTCGGATCGCTGGACAGCAGCTCAACGCGATCGATGCGCGTCGCCGTATTGGCGTGACGCGTCAGCTCGGGAATCCAGACGGCCCCACGCGTCAGATGCTCGCACGCGAAGATGCGCATGCCCCCCGGGCGATCGTTCAGCGGCCACAGGAAGGTGCGGAATTTTGCTTCCGTCTTGCCGCCGCCCGGCAGATCGACGGGACGGCCGAAATCGAACGGCCCCGTGCCCTCGAGCCCCCGCGCCTTGATCTCGGCAACACCGTCAGCCGCATTGGTCGTCGTGAAGGCGGACCGCTCGATGCCCTCGCCGCGCGCCTTCAGGAACTCGCGCGTCGGTGCATTGCGCTCCGTATCGGCGATGACGCCGATCAGCTCGATATAGTCCTCGGCCAGCATGATCGTGTAGTTGGCCGTGCCCATGACGGCCGTATGCACGCCCCGCGGAGAGATCGTGAACCCGAGCGTACGCCATGTCTCCGCCGCGCCATCCAGGCTCCGCGCGAGAATGACGACATGATCCAGACCGACGATGGATTTGAGCGGCATGTTCTTGGGCTTCCCAATACTGTCGAGGTGTGAGACATGCAGCGTCGCGCACACGCCTTCCGCCTGTCAACGGCAAGGATCGCTTGCGGCCCACCCTGCAACCGGCTTGGATACTCGTGTGATGATCGAGAAATTCGCCGCGTCTAACCGGCTGCCTCTGAGCGAATTTCTCGATCTGAATCACACGAGCAAGCTCATGATTCTAGTGTCCCTTTGATTCCGAAGTTCGCTCCCGAACCTAGCATCCAAATCAGGCGAACTTCGGAATCGGGACACTAAGCGGGACAACACGAGAGTTGGAATGCCATCGATACCCTCCATGCCGCCTTCGCTCTGGGCGGCTGTTACCCCTGCCGGGCCGAAGCTGTCATCCATCGAGGGACCCGCGGAAGCGGATGTCGTGGTGATCGGGGCCGGCTTCACCGGCCTGTCCACTGCCCTGCATTTGCGGCGTGCCGGCATCGACGTGGCGGTCGTCGAGGCTGCGGAGCCCGGCTGGGGCGCTTCGGGACGCAATAACGGCCAGGTGATCCCGACGCTGTCGCGGCCCGATCCCGATGACATCGTCAAGAGGCATGGCGCTGCCGGCGAACGCCTGGTGGCATTGATCCGCGATTGCGCCTCGATCCTGTTCGACACCGCACGCGAGGAGAAGATCAGCGCAGAAGCCGAGCAGACCGGCTGGATGCAACCCGTGCACTCGCCCGGCCGCATGAAGATTGCGGAGCGCCGCGTCAAGCAATGGTCGAAGCACGGCGCACCCGTCGAGCTTCTGTCACGCGAGCAGGTGCGCGACATGACCGGCTCGGAGGCGTGGTTCGGCGGCTTCTGGAATCGCACCGGCGGCCACATCAACCCGCTGGCGCTCGCGCGCGGCCTTGCCCGCAGCGTTCTCGCCCGCGGCGGCCGCGTCTTCGCCCACTCGCCCGTAACGGCGATCGCCAATGACGGCAAGCGGTGGACGACCACGACTGCGAAAGGCGCCATCACGTCGCGTGCACTCGTTCTCGCCACCAATGCCTATACGGGCGAATTCTCATCACGCCTTGCGCCGTCCATCGCCCGCGAGGTCGTGCCGGTCTTGTCCTGGCAGATGGCAACCCAACCCCTGACCGACAACGTGCGCAAGTCCGTCATTCCCGGCCGGCAAGCCGTGTCGGACACGCACCGCGAGCTGTATTTCGCCCGCTACGACGCGCGCAATCGCCTCATCACCGGCGGCAATCTGCTCCTGCCCTTCAACAAGCAGGAGCGCATGCGTGCCTACGTTGCCGAACGCATGGAGCGCCTGTTCCCCCAGATCGGCCCGGTGGAGATCAACCCGATCTGGAACGGCTACGTCGGCATGACGCGGGATTTCTTCCCGCGCTTCCATCAGATCGGGCCGGATGGCTTTGCCTGGGCCGGATGCAACGGGCGTGCCGTCGGCCTGTCCATCGCGCTAGGGCGCGAGCTGGCCAGGGCCGTGACCGGAACGCCTGTGAATGAGCTGGCCCTGCCGCTCAGCGAGCCCGAACCGCTGCCCTTGCAGGGAATGGTGCGGCGGCTCGCTCCGTTCGCCCTCGGCTACTATCGGTATCTGGATCGGAAGGAGATCTGAGCCAATCCCGCAGCCAACCTACTTCCGCTGCGGCTGCACCGGCTTCATCTGCTTTTCGCCATCGACCTGCTTCTTGATCTCGGGATCGACGTACTCGAGGTTCGCCTTGTCGCGCAGTCCGGCGGCAACTTCCTGCGCCTTGCGGTGCACGAGCGAAGCCAGGATGCGCTCCTTCACCTGGTCGAACGGAGGCGCGCCACGCGAACGGCGATCCTCGACCTTGATGAGATGCCAGCCGAACTTGGTCTGGATGGGTAGCGACACATCGCCCTTCTGCAGCTTGAACGCCGCCGTCTCGAACTCGGGCACCATCTGGCCCTGGCCGAAGTAGCCGAGGTCGCCGCCGTCCTCCTTGCTGCCCGGGTCCTTGGAATGCTCCTTGGCCATCTTCGTGAAGTCTTCGCCGTGCGCGACCTTCTCGTAGATCTCCTTGGCCTTGTCCTCGCTGTCGACCAGGATGTGGCGCGCGCGCACTTCCTCCTCCGGCTTCGCGGCCGAGACCTGCTGGTCGTAGAACTTGCGCGCGTCGTCGGCCTTGACCGACTCCTTCACATTGCGGTCGAAGAACGTGTCGCGCAGCGCCCGGCGGCGCCAGTACTGCATGCGCTCGTCGAACTGCGCGCCCGCTCCGAGCTTCTCGCCTTCGGCGGCATCCGCGAACAGCTGGTTCTCGATCAGGTACTCGAGCAGCACGCGGCGGCGCGTCTCCGGCGGCAGGCTGCCCAGATCGTTGCCGATTTCGGCCTCGGCCAGGCGCATATCCGACTCGGTGATGTCCTTGCCGTTGACCTTGGCGACGACCTTCTCCTGGGCCATGGCCAGGGACCCCGCAAAGAGCGCGGCAGCAGAAACGGCAACGGCGAGAAACCGTACGACGAGTCCAGTCACGTGGGTGATCCTTGCTGTCGGCCTGTCTACGAGGGCCAAGTGTTGCGAACCAATTAGCATGCGTAAACCCGCGGCCATGGCACGCGCCATCCGCCGGCAGACGCCTATCCTACCAAGCATTTTGCAGCTACTTAACATTTGTTCACATGGCAACAATGCGACAACAGCTCTCCGGCCCCCGGCATCGCGTTGACATTGCAGGAACTGGTCCTTATCTGTTTCGCGATCCTGGCTCCAGCCGGGTTCCAGAGGCGTGCGTTCCGCTCAGTTCTCCGCTTCTCCGCACGAGATACGCTCAGAGCTCGACGCCGGCCCGCCTCCGGACGAGAGAAGCTTGATTTATGCCCTCGCGGCGCAGTTCCAGCCGGATCGCGCCCGGCGCGGGCGAGGAGATTGGGAACCGTTCATGCTGTCCCTCGGCTCGATTGCCTCAAAGATTCTAGGATCATCCAACGAGCGCAGGGTTCGTAGCTACCGATCGAGAGTCCAGGCCATCAACGCCCTGGAGCCCGAGCTCGTCAAATTGAGCGATGCCGAGTTGCGCGCCCGCACGGACATGTTCCGCAAGCAGCTCGAGGAGGGCGCCGATCTCGACGACCTGCTCGTGCCGGCCTTCGCCACGGTCCGCGAGGCGGCCAAGCGCACGCTCGGCCAGCGCCACTTCGATGTGCAGCTGATCGGCGGCATGGTGCTGCACGAAGGCAAGATCTCCGAGATGAAGACGGGCGAGGGCAAGACGCTTGTCGCCACCCTGCCCGTGTACCTCAACGCCCTGACCGGCCGCGGCGTCCACGTCGTCACCGTCAACGACTACCTCGCCAAGCGCGACGCCGAGTGGATGGGCGCCATCTACAAGTTCCTCGGCCTCACCATCGGCTGCATAGTCCACGAGCTCGACGACCAGCAGCGCAAGGAGCAGTACGCCTGCGACGTCACCTACGGCACCAACAACGAGTTCGGCTTCGACTACCTGCGCGACAACATGAAGATGCGCACCGCCGACATGGTGCAGCGTCCGCACTATTTCGCCATCGTCGACGAGGTTGACTCCATTCTCGTCGACGAGGCGCGCACGCCACTCATCATTTCCGGCCCCGTCGAAGACCGCTCCGACCTCTACATCGCCATCGATGCCTTGATGCCGAAGCTGGACAAGGCCGATTTCGAGCTCGACGAGAAGCAGCGCCAGGTGGCCCTGACGGAAGTCGGCAACGAGCACATCGAGCAGCTGCTGCAAGAGGCCGGCCAGCTCAAGAGCGGCTCGCTCTACGACATCGAGAACGTCACCATCGTTCATCACGTCAACCAGGCGCTCAAAGCGCACAAGATGTTCCAGCGCGACCGCGACTACATCGTGAAGAACAATCAGGTCGTCATCATCGACGAGTTCACCGGCCGCATGATGCAGGGCCGGCGCTATTCGGAAGGCCTGCACCAGGCGCTGGAAGCCAAAGAGCACGTCGAGATCCAGCCCGAGAACCAGACGCTCGCCTCCATCACCTTCCAGAACTACTTCCGCCTGTATGAGAAGCTGGCGGGCATGACCGGCACGGCCTCCACCGAAGCCGACGAGTTCATGGAGATCTACAAGCTCGACGTGCTGGAGATCCCGACCAACGTGCCCGTGGCCCGGCGCGACCTCGACGACGAGGTCTACCGCACGGCCAAGGAGAAGTGGGACGCCATCATCTCCGAGATCGAGAGCGCCCAGAAACGCAAGCAGCCCGTTCTCGTCGGCACGGTCTCGATCGAGAAGAGCGAGACGCTCTCCGACATGCTGAAGAAGCGCGGCATCGAGCATCAGGTGCTCAACGCCCGCTACCACGAGCAGGAAGCCCACATTATCGCCCAGGCCGGCGTGCCCGGCGCGGTCACCATCGCCACCAACATGGCCGGCCGCGGCACCGACATCCAGCTCGGCGGCAATCTGCAGATGCGCACCCTGCAGGAATGCGCCGACATGCCGGAAGGCCCCGACCGCGAAAGGAAGATCGAAACCATCAAGGAGGAGATCGAGCGCAACAGGCAGCTCGTGCTCAATGCCTCCGAAACGGTCGAGATCGATCCGCCGAAAAACGGCAAGCCCGCCAACACCATCACCTTCCCCGGCGGTCTCTACGTCATGGGCACGGAGCGCCACGAGAGCCGGCGCATCGACAATCAGCTTCGCGGCCGCTCAGGCCGCCAGGGCGATCCGGGCCGCACCAAGTTCTACCTGTCGCTCGAAGACGATCTGATGCGCATCTTCGCCGCCGATCGCATCGACGGCATGCTCAAGAAGCTCGGGCTCGAGGAAGGCGAGGCGATCACGCACCGCTGGATCAACAAGGCCCTCGAGAACGCCCAGAAGAAGGTCGAGGCGCGCAACTTCGACTCCCGCAAGTACGTCCTCAAGTACGACGACGTGATGAACGACCAGCGCAAGGTGATCTTCGAGCAGCGCATCGACATCATGGGCCACGAGGATGTCAGCGAGACCGTGGAGGGCATGCGCCACCAGATCCTGCACGAGCTGGTGTCCACTCACATCCCCGAGAACGCCTATGCCGAGCAGTGGGACGTCGAGGGCCTGAAGAAGCAGGTCCAGGAGATCTTCGACGTCGACCTGCCGATCGAGAAATGGGCCGCCGAGGAAGGCATCGCCGACCAGGAGATCCGCGAGCGCCTCATCAAGGAGGTCGACACCAAGGCCGACAGCATAGCCGAGACGCTGGGCCAGGAGGTGCTGAAAGGCCACGAGAACGCCAAGAGCCTGATCACGTTCGTGGACAGCGAGCCTGAGCTCAAGGCCATGCTCGACCAGGAGCCCACGCAGTCCAATCTGGAAGCCATCGGCCGCGCCATCCTGGCGTCGGGCCGCGGCGAGATCCGCCTCAACGGCGCCAACCCCGACGAAGCTATGGCCCAGGCCGACCGCATCGGCTACGCCTTCATGCGCCAGTATCACGAAAGCCAGGAGCTCGCCGCAGCGCTGGACAGCGCGCCGAGCCGCAACCCGGTGGACGTCGGCAAGCTCCGCATCCGCGACATCGAGAAGACGGTCCTGCTGCAGACGCTGGACCATCTGTGGCGCGAGCATCTCGTGACGCTGGAGCACCTGCGCCAGGTCATCGGTTTCCGCTCCTACGGCCAGCGCGATCCGCTGAACGAGTACAAGTCGGAAGGCTTCCTGTTGTTCGAAGGCATGCTGGCGCGCCTGCGCGAGGCCGTCACGGGCCAGCTCATGCACATCCGCTTCTCGGCCGATGCCCCGATGCCGGAAATGGACGACGTCGAGCTGCCGCCCATGCAGGCGCACCACATCAACCCGCTGACCGGCGAGGACGAGTTCGATCTGGCGCAAGCCGCCCTCAATCCCACCCCGCGCGAGCCCAAGGCGGAGCCCGTGCGCGTGCGCAAGGCAGCGGCCGTCGATCCGAACGATCCCGCCACCTGGGGCAAGGTCTCACGCAACGACAAATGCCCCTGCGGCTCCGGCAAGAAATACAAGCACTGCCACGGCCGGCACTAGGGCCGCTTCACCCGCGCCGTTGCGACGCCGGCAGATTGGTATTACAAGGCCGGCAACGGAGGACCTTTTCATGCCCAAGATGTCGGACTCGCGCCGCAAGCGTATCCAAGCCAGGCAGCGCAAGCTGGAGAATGCCACGAAGCGTTCGGCCAAGCTGGCGAAGCGCAAGCGCAACAGCGCGGCCTAGATTGCCGGGCAACGCGGCGGCGATGTCGGCTGTTGCGGCACCGTCCGCGCAATGCCGCGCCTGCCTGCATCGCTCCGGCTACGCACGCGTAGCTCCGTGACGCGCATTCTGTAACACTGCCCGCTCGGGCAGGGCAGGATCTTCTCCAGATGCAGTCGCTGCGCATCGGCATCGCAGGCGCGGGCACGACGGGACTGGCAGCGGCGGCTTTCCTCGCCCGCGCCGGTCATGACATCAGCATCTTCGAGCGCTTCGACGCACCGCGTCCGCTGGGCGCCGGAATCCTGCTGCAACCCACCGGTCTGGCCTGCCTCGGACGCCTCGGCCTCGACCGCGACGTGATCGCGCGCGGCGCACGCATCGACGCCATCGAGGGCAAGACCGCGCACGGGCGCACGGTCCTCGACATGGCCTACGCCGGCCTCGCGCCGCACTGCTTCGGTCTCGGCATCCATCGCGGGGCCTTGTTCGACGTCCTGCATCACGAGGTGCAGCGCCTGGACGTCACGGTGACCACGACAACATCAGTCGCCGCGACACGACTAGAACGGCACGGCAGGCTCCTGGTCGACACCAGCGGCCGCGAGCACGGCCCCTTCGATCTCGTCATCGATGCCACCGGCCTGCGCTCCACGCTGCGCAAGGAGGCTGATCCGGCCGTGCGCGAGCGCATGTTTCCCTGGAGCGCGCTATGGGCCGCCGTCCCGCTGCCGGCGGCGTGGCCCGGCGCCGCGACGCTGCGCCAGCGCTACGACAGCGCTTCCGTCATGATCGGCGTGCTCCCGGTCGGCAAGCGGCCCGGCGACGACCGCAACCTTGCGGCCTTCTTCTGGAGCCTGCGCGGCGACACCTACGACGCCTGGCGGGCCGCAGGTATCGAAGCCTGGCGCCGCCGCGTGCTCGGCATCTGGCCCGAGATCGCGCCGCTCATCGCCGGCCTGCGCCGGCCTGACGACCTCACCTTTGCCACCTATGCGGATCTGACGCTGCGCGCACCCGTGGCCGACCGCCTGGCGATCATCGGCGACGCCGCGCACTGCACGAGCCCGCAACTCGGCCAGGGCGCCAATCTCGGCCTCGCCGATGCGTTGATCCTGACATCCAGCCTCGCGACGCACGGCACAGTCTCGGCAGCGCTGTCCGCCTACGCCGCCGAGCGCCAGCGCCATGTGCGTTTCTACCAGTTCGCCAGCCGCTGGCTGACGCCGTTCTTCCAGTCGGAGAGCCGGATCGCATCCACGATCCGTGACATCACGTTCGCCCCGATGGGGCGCCTGCCAATCCTGCAGAACGAGATGCTGGCCACGCTTGCGGGGATCAAGACAGGCTTCTTCACGCGCCTGGACCCCGGCACGTGGTGTGCCGACTACGCCCTGAAGCAGCCCGCTCTTCGCAGCCCATCCGCAGGCCGCCAATCCGCGTGACGCCCAAACGTCACCGCGCGTGAGCCTGCTCCTGCCCCGTCCTGCAGGCGGCCCGGTCGCCGGCCTTCTGCAACGCCTCGACATCCCCGTAGGTGCCGGGCTCTCCGTCGCGCACGACATAGCGCTTCTCGCAGACCGAGACGCTCGGCGGCACGTGCGTGCGCTCGAACGCGTCGTACCCGGCCTTGAGGTCGCGCCAGAACGGCATGGACACGTGATCGCCATGGCCGTCCATCTGTTTGTCCGTCATGCGGAACGGAAACACGTGCACGTGGATGCGCTGCTGCCCGCCGCGCAGCGCCGCCTGGGCGAGCTCGTGGATCTGCGCCATCACCGGATCGGTCATGGCGAAGCAGCCCGTCGATGAGCACCCTCCGTGCAGCAGGATGTACGACCCCGTCCGCTGCAAACGCTGGTCCAGCGCATTCGGAAAACCCAGGTTGAACGCCTTCCGCCAGCGCCCGCTATGGCGCATCTGGCGTTGCGTGACGCTGTAGAAGCCCTCGGGGCTCTGCTTGTCGCCTTCGCGCAGCTTGGGGCCTAGCGTCCCCGTCCAATGGCACACCGGATAGGTCGCCACGCGCACGAACGCCGTGCCCTTCTGCATCCAGATTTCTAGCTCGGATTCGGCCTTGAAGATGCGCAGAAACAGAGGGCTGCCGGAGACAATGCCCGCACTCGCGAGCTTCGCCTCCAGCGTGCCCGCATCTGCCGGCGCCTGGCCGCGCAGCCACGCACGCTGACGCTCGATGCGATCGGGCGCGACATCCTTCAGTTCGACGACGAGCGCGGAGGCAGGAACCGTCCACGGCGGGACGACGCACGCGAGCATCAGCGCTGTCGCACAGCCGCGAAATCTTGCGCCCCAGCCACCCAGCACCATGCGCGCCCGTCTCAGACCCCAACGAGGGCCGGACCCTAGCACGGCACGGCGGTTGCCGCGAGCCACCCGCGAAGACTAGTTGGAGGAACCCGAGGTGTAGCCCAAGCCCATGGGCGGATTGCCATATCTCGGGGGACTTGATGGCATCGAGGTCGATCCCGGCGCCTGTGAACCGCCACCGTCCACGAAGGCGAACGACCGCATTTTCGGCCCTGGCGCCATCACGCGCGTGTCCGCGATCTGCTCGATGCTGCGCGGCACGAACGGCTCGACCTTGGCCCGCTGGTACGTGGGGCACATGCCCTCAGGATCGACACGCGTCGCGCGGTTCCCGACGAAGTTCACGTTGACGAGGTATTTGCGCTCGCACACGGCCACCTCTGGCGGCGTCCTGGTCGTCTCGAAGTAGTCGTAGCCTTCCTTCAATGTCGCCCAGAACGGATACCACTTGTCCTTGCGATGTTGCGCCATCTTCTCGTCCGTCATGCGGAACGGATAGGCGTGCACCTGAAAGCTCTCGTGCCCGGCGAGGAACTGCTCGCGCGCCAGCGCGTAGATCTCCTCGATCAGCGCGTCCGTCATGGCATAGCAGCCTGCGGATTTGCACTTGCCGTGCACCATCAGGAATTCGCCCGTGCGCCGGTGCGCGCGATCGTAGGCGTTGGGATAGCCGAGGTTGAACGACAGGTGGAAGCTGGAGTTCGGATTGAGCTGGCGCGACGTGATCGTATAGAAGCCCTCGGGCGCCTGCTTGTCGCCCTGCCGCTCCTTCGGACCGAGGTCCCCTGACCAGTTGCAGATCGGATAGGTCTTGAAGTGATAGAAGCGGCCGTCGTCCCGCTGCTTCCAGACCTCGAGCTCGGAGTCTTCCTTGAAGATGCGGATGAAGATCGGCGCTTCCTGCTTCATCCCCTTCTTGCCGAGAAGCATCATGGTTTCCTTCGGCAAGGGACGCATGGCCGGCGTCAAGTCCGGCGCGCTGCACGCCGACAGCATGGCCGCTGCTACAGCCGCCGCAAGCCCCACTCCCAACAAGCGCTTGCTCATAGTCCCCCGTCGACCCAGCCGGACGCAAAACCCCTGTGGCGGGTATCTCGATTCGATTTAGTTAAGATAAAGTTAAGATCGGGAAATGACCAGCATCGAGATCGGCCGCGCCGCTCGCCACAAGCGCACGGGCCGCAGTCTGTTTTCGGCCGCGAATACGTCGATTTTATGGGTGTTTAGAAAGAGATAACCTTCGGCACACGGCACCGCTCATAGCGAGCGGCCGATCTCCAAAAATCTGTCGTGCCGTTGCTGCCGCAACTCAGCTGGACTCATGCCGTCGAAGTTGCCGAGCGCCTTGCGGATCGCATCGCCCGTGCGCTTGATCGCGCCATCCTGGTCGCGGTGCGCACCGCCGACCGGCTCCGGGATGATCTCGTCGATGACGCCCAGCTCGAGCAGGTGCTGCGCCGTGATCTTCATGCTGTTGGCGGCATCTTCCGCGCGCGCCGAGTCGCGCCACAGGATCGACGCCGCAGCCTCCGGCGAGGCAACCGTATAAACGGAATGCTCCAGCATCAGGATGCGATTGGCCGTGGCGATCGCGATGGCACCGCCCGATCCGCCTTCTCCGATCACGACCGTCACCATCGGCACGCCGAGGGAGAGGCAGCGGTCTGTCGAACGCGCGATCGCCTCGGCCTGCCCGCGCTCCTCCGCGCCCACGCCCGGATACGCGCCGGCCGTGTCGACGAGCGAGATCACCGGCAGTCCGAACCTGTCGGCCAGATCCATCAGCCGCACGGCCTTGCGATAGCCCTCAGGCCGCGCCATGCCGAAGTTGTGCTTGATGCGGCTTTCCGTGTCGTGGCCTTTCTCATGCCCCATCACCACGACCGAGCGGCCACGAAACTTGCCGAGCCCGCCCGTGATGGCGGCATCCTCCGAGAAGTACCGGTCGCCGGCGAGCGGCGTGAAATCCTCGATCAACTGGCTCACATAGTCGAGGCAATGCGGCCGCTCGGGATGGCGCGCCACCTGGGTCTTCTGCCAGGGCGTGAGATTGGCATAGGTCTCAACCAGGAGCTGCTGCGCCTTCTGGTCGAGCTTGCCGATTTCCTCGGTGATGCCCGCGCTCTCATCGTCGCCCGTCAGCGTGCGCAGCTCGGCGGCCTTGGCCTCCAGCTCGGCGATGGGCTTTTCGAATTCGATGTACGTGCGTACGGGCATTTGGCTTTCTGGTGAAGGCGCTGCCAGGTCGCTCTGGGACCGCAGTCAGCCGGACCGAGGGGACATGCCCTGCCGGAGCCCCCGGAGTCAAGCTTGGGCGCCCCGCGTCGTTGACGGGAGGTCAAGCCTCCCCCTCCCGCCGCGGCTTGGCCAGCGGGTGGTGGTCATGGACCAGCTTTTTCAGCCGTTCCTCCAGGACATGCGTGTAGATCTGGGTTGTAGAGATGTCGGCGTGGCCGAGAAGCTGCTGCACAGCCCTGAGGTCCGCCCCCCGGTCGAGCAGATGACTTGCAAATGCATGTCGAAGCACGTGCGGGCTCACCCGCTCCGGGTCCAGATGGGCCTCCAGGGCCAGCTCCTTGAGCTCCTGGGCCAATCTCTGCCGTGTCAGGTGCCCTTCCACGCTCTTGGACGGAAATAGCCATTTGGTCTTCAGCATGGGCGCCACCCCATCGTCGGCACCGACATTCAGGTAGCGGTCCAGGGCCGCCCTGGCCTCCGCGTTGAGCGGCACGAGGCGCTGGCGGCCGCCCTTGCCGGTCACCGTCATCACCCGCGGGTCGCCCTGCAGGACGCCGCGCGGCAGGGACACCAGCTCCGTGACGCGCAGGCCGGTTGCATACAAAACCTCGAGCAGCGCATGCAGGCGCAGCGCCCGCACCCGGTCCCGGCCCGAGAGCGTTTCCCGACGGCGGGCGGCCGTCTCCAGCAGGCGCTCCACCTCAGCCACGGACAGCGTCTTGGGAAGCGCACGGCTCTGCTTCGGCCCGGCAATCCCCTGGGTCGGGTCGTCAGCGACGACACCCTCGTTCGTCAGGAAGCGATAGAGCTGCCGCAGCGCCGACAGCAGCCGTGCCCGCGACGCCGGCGCCAGGCCGGCTTCCGACGCCTCCCTGAGGTAGTCCGTGATCTGCTCCGGCTCGGCCTCCGCCAGCGCCTGCCCGTTGCGCCGCAGGAAGCCCTGGAACCCCTCGAGGTCACGGCGGTAGGCCTCCAGCGTATTGCGCGCCGCGCCGCGCTCGGCCGCAAGCATCTCCAAGAACCCTTGCACCAAGGCGTCGTCGGTCGCGGCCTGCATCATCGCGGCCCTTCACCGGCCTGCCGCGGCCACGTGGGAAACAGCGCCTCGAAGCCCAGCCGGTGCGCCTCGTTGGCAAGGCCCGCACGCTTCAAGGCGCGGATCGTATCGCCCAGCGCGAGCATATTGGCGCCGGATACGCCGTTGGCGCCCAGCGTACGCAGCGCCAGCAATGTCGTGCGTGCGACCTCCTTCTTGGTCGACGCGTCTTGAAGCTGGGACAGGACTCCCGTTTCGGGCAGGTGACCGCTCGTCGGTTGGGGGGTGCGGCTCGCCGCCTCCCAAAGCGGGATCGGCATCTGGAAATCGAGCGCATCGAGCACGGTCACGAGCCGGTGCATCAGCTCCGCATCGAGCCGCCCCTGGAGCGCGAGCTGCTCGACGTACTGCAGGTTCATGTCGCGCCCGCCCTGGGCACCCGCATCGGCGATATCTGCCAGCGCCAGCCAATACGAGAGATCGCCCTCCCGGCCGCGGCTCTGCGCCAGCGCGATCCACCGCCGCGCCTGTTCGGTGCGTCCCGATGCCAGCGCGATTTCGATCGCCGGCTGCGCGAACCAGGCGAAGTCCGGCGTCGAAGGCACATCGGCGGCCAATGGCTCCAGCATTTCGGCGACGGGCATCAGCAGCCCGGCCCGCCGCGCATCATCCAGCAACGCCCGCATCGCCCGGCCTTTGCTCACCGGCTGGCGATCGCCTTCCACCGCCTTGAACATCAGCGCGCGCCGCCGGTTCGCATGGCCGGGAGCCGACGCCGGATCGGCCATCTCTGCCGGTGCCGCTGCGAGCGACCGATACGCATCGGCCAATGCCGACGTGCCGAGCGCATTCAGCCGTGCCGCCGCTTCGGCCGCAACAATCCGCACATCCGGCGCCACACGTTGATCCGCCGCCAGCACCACCAGCAGCGCCGGCTCGGCGCGCTCGACGAGGTGCGCGGCATCGACCGCCCCTGCGAGCTCGAGGAAGCGATAATCGAGGAGCGACGCCTTTTGCGGCAGGTGCAGCTCCGGCTTGGTGCCGCCGGCCAGGGCTTCGAGCACGGCGAGCGCCACCGACGGCTCCTTCTGCTGCTCGCGCGCGAGCTGTGCGGCAATACCCGCCGCCGGCTGGTTGTTGTCGGCGATGGCGCAATAGCCCGAGATCAGCAGCACGTCGGTACGCAGGGGCGGCGGCAGATCGTTGGCCTGCCGCACGGCCGACCTGACCGACGTGCATCCACCTTCGCGGTCGCCCGCCCCGACGAGGGCACGTGCCTCGACCGCCGCCACCAGCGGTCCGCTGCCCTGCCCGAGCTTGCCCGTGGCCTCGCGCATGTCGGCGACCAGGCCTGACCGCGCCAGGACTTCCAGCTTCAGCGCCAGAAAATGACCGGGAGTCTGCCCGCCGCCCGGCGGGCTCGTCGCCGAGGCCCACACCCGCTTCCACAAGCCGTTCAGCGCTTGCGAGCGCGGCGGCGGCTGGATGTGCGTGAGATGCTCCTCGATCGCCGGCACGTCGAGGCCCTGCCAAAGCTCATGCGGCAGGCCGGAGCCGTCGCTCGCCATGACCGGAGCCAGCTCGCCGCGCACCACGCCTTCCGGCGCTGCCCCGAGCGGCTGACTGGCATCGCGCTCGGGCTGATCCGCGTTGCCGAACGGCTGGCGGTCGGTGCCGGCCCGCTTCGACCGGCTCTGCTCACGCGCCCGCTCGTCCTGCTGGCGGAACGGATCCCAGGAATCCTGCGCCCGCGCGGCATCGCCGAGCACGGCCAAGCCGGCGGCGAGCGCGACAGCAAAAGCGAATATTCGGGTCGCCCCCATGCGCCCCTTCCGGCTACTGCTTGCGAATCTTGACCCCTGGAAGCGAACGGGTGACTTCCTTGGATTGGGGTTCGAAGAACTCGGACAGCACGTAGAGCCCGCCGAAGACCATCGCCGAGAACACTCCCACCACAAGCAGGAAACGGAATAAGCTTGGCATTGCTGAGCCTGCAGGAGCGTTTGGTAACGTTGCTGATTGTCTGCATTATGGCCCGAACCGGCGGGCTGCCAAGATTGCGCAACCGCGCAGGTGGCCGCCGGCCGCGAGAAGGGCCGCAAGCACTTGACTTGATGATGCTTTGTGCCGCAATCCGTCCCCGTCCGAATCGCCCGGGTCAAGACCTGGTGCGGCGTGGCAGGCTTATGGACCAGACATGATTCGATTCGGCTGGAAGAAGAACAAGCCCGTCGACGAGACGGCCAAGGCCGTGCGCAACAGCCTCGGCCCCCGGTCCATCGCACTCGTCGGTCTGATGGGATGCGGCAAGTCGTCGGTCGGCCGCCGCCTGGCCGCCCGGCTCGAGCTGCCTTTTGTCGATGCCGACGAGGAGATCGAGCGTGCGGCCGGCAAGTCCATCCCCGACATCTTCGCCGAGCATGGCGAGGCCCATTTCCGCGAGGGTGAGCGCAAGGTCATCCAGCGCCTTCTGTCGGAGGGCCAGAAGGTTCTGGCGACCGGCGGCGGCGCTTACATGAACGCGGACACGCGCGAGGCCATTCGCCGGGCCGGCATCTCGGTCTGGCTCAAGGCCGACCTTCCCGTGCTCATGCGCCGCGTGTTGAAGCGTGACAATCGCCCGCTTCTCAAGGAAAAGGATCCCGAGGCGGTGATGCGGTCGCTGATGGAGAGGCGCTACCCGATTTATGCCGAAGCCGACATCACCGTCGATAGCCGCGACGTTGCCCACGACGTGATTGTGGACGAAGTCCTGAAGGCGGTGGCCGCCTATTGCCGCAAGCCCGCGCACGCTGCCAACGTTTGAACCTGCTCCCTGCGAAAGCTCAAGTCCCGTGTCCTCGAAACCCGTATCGCCCGCAGCCGACGCCCGCACCGTGCCCGTGCCGCTCGGCGCGCGCGCCTACGATGTCCTGATCGGGCCGGACCTCATCGCCGATGCTGGCGCCCTGATCGCGGAGCGCTTCGGTAAGGTGCGCTGCGGCATCGTCACGGACGAGTCCGTCGCCAGGCATCATCTCGCCACGCTGGAGAAAGGCTTCGCGCCGGACGCCATCGCCGGGACGGTCGTCCTGAAGCCGGGCGAGGCCACCAAGAGCTTTACTGAGTTGGCCAGCCTGTGCGAGCGCCTGCTCGAAATGGGCCTGGAGCGCGGCGATCTCATCGTGGCCCTCGGCGGCGGCGTGATCGGCGATCTCGCCGGATTTGCCGCCGGCATCCTGCGCCGCGGTATCCGCTTCGTGCAGGTGCCGACATCGCTGCTGGCCCAGGTGGACAGCTCCGTCGGCGGCAAGACCGGCATCAACACGCCCCAGGGCAAGAACCTCATCGGCGCCTTCCATCAGCCATCGCTCGTGCTGGCCGACACTGATGCCCTGACGACGCTGCCGCCGCGCGAGATGCGCGCGGGCTACGCCGAGGTGGCCAAGTACGGATTGCTCGGCGATGCCGCCTTCTTCGCGTGGCTCGAGCAGCACTGGCGCAGCGTCTTCGGCAACGATCCCGCCATCCTGACGCGCGCCATCGAGACGAGCGTCCAGGCCAAGTCCGATATCGTGGTACGCGATGAGACCGAGACCGGCGATCGCATGCTGCTCAATCTCGGCCACACGTTCGGCCATGCTTTGGAAGCGTGGGCCGGGTTCTCGTCGCGACTGCTGCATGGCGAGGCCATCGCCATCGGCATGGCGCAGGCGTTCCGCTTCTCCGAGGAGCTGGGTCTGTGCTCGGTCGGGACTGCCGCCCGTGTCGAGGCTCACTTGCGCGGGGTTGGCCTGCCCACGCGCGTCGCCCACATTCCCGGCCCTGGCAAGCCCGACGCCGATAGCCTGTTCGCCCTGATGCGGCAGGACAAGAAGGTGAAGCAGGGCAAGCTCACGCTGATCCTCGTCCGCGGCATCGGCGAGGCGTTCGTGACGCGCGATATCGCGCCGGACAAAGTCAGCGCCTTCCTGGCCCGCGAGATCGCGCTGCCGGCGTGATCTACTTCGCCAGTGCGCGGTCGAGGAACTCGAGCCGGTCCTGGCCCCAGAAGATCTCGCCCGACTCCAGAACGTAGCTCGGCGCACCGAACACGCCGCGCGCGATCGCCTCTTCCGTATTCCGGGCATAGAGCGCATCGAGCTCGGCGTCCGAAGGCCCGGCCTTGCGGATTGCCGCCGCATCAAGGCCGGCGCGCTTGGCGCACGCGTCGAGCACGCTGGGCTCAGCGATGCTCTGCTCCAGCTCCCAGATGGCCCGGCCCACCTCGGTCGCAAGCGCGTGCGCGTCCTTGCCCGCGAGCTTCGCCGCCAGCACGAGGCGCGTCGCCGCCACCTCATCCACCGGAAAGTGCTTGGGCTCGACATTGATCGGCATCTTCAGGTGGTCGCGCCAGCGCTTCATGTCCATGAGCCGGTAGGCGCGCCGTTCGGGGCTGCGCTTGGGCAGCGGCAGTCCGCCGGTCTTGGCGAACACTTCGCCGAACCGCGCCGGCTTGATGTCCACGCCATACCCATGTTTGCGCGCAATATCGGCGAGGCGCGCGCTACCGATGTAAGTCCACGGCGATACGACCGACATGTAGTAGGTGATGGTGGGCATTTCGGGGTCCCTGATTTTTATGGGAGCGGCCCATGGACCGCTCCTTTTCCGCGTCAGTTGGCGGCGCCGCGCAGATACTTGATGATGCCGGAGAAGTCCTGTCCGGCATTCCCGGCGCTGACGAACAGCTGATAGAGCTGCGCCGCTTCCGCGCCCAATGGCGTTGCCGAGCCGGTGCTGCGCGCAGCCTCCTGCGCCAGTTTCAGATCCTTCAGCATGAGACCTGCCGCAAAACCCGGCTTGTAGTCGTTGTTGGCCGGCGACGTCGGCACAATGCCCGGCACTGGACAGTAGGTCGTGACGGCCCAGCTCTGGCCGGACGACGCCGACACGACATCGAACAAGGCCTGCCGCGACAGCCCGAGCTTGTCGGCCAGGTTGAAGCCCTCGCAGGCGCCGAGCATGGCCACGGCCAGCATCATGTTGTTACAGATCTTGGCGGCCTGGCCGGCTCCAGCGTCACCGCAGTGCACAATGCGCTTGCTGACCGCTTCAAGGATCGGCTTGCCGCGATCGAACGCCGCCTTGTCGCCGCCCACCATCAGCGCCAGCGTGCCCGCTTCTGCACCGACCGTTCCGCCGGACACGGGCGCATCGAGCGACTGCATCTTGGCCTTCGCCGCCATCTCGTGCGCCTTGCGCGAGGACTCGATGTCGATGGTCGAGCAGTCGATGATGAGGGTGCCGGGCTTCGCCGCGCGCATCATCTCGCCGCCCCAGACCTCGAGCACATGCGTGCCCGCCGGCAGCATGGTGATGATGCAGTCGACGTCCTTGGCCGCATCCGCGAGTGTCGACGTTGCGGTCACGCCGCGTTTGACTCCACCCTCCAGATTGACGGGCACGATGTCGAAGCCTTTGACCTCGTGCCCCTTCTTGACCAGGTTGCCCGCCATGGGCAGGCCCATGTTGCCGAGGCCGATGAATCCGACTTTTGCCATGTGATTTCCTCCGCAGTCTTGCGTTCGACCTGATTACCGGCCTGTCCAGGTGGGCTTGCGCTTCGCCAGAAAGGCTTCCAGCCCTTCCCGGAAGTCGGCACTTCCATACACCTTCGCGACGATGTCCTCATCCTGCACTTTCGGCTGGGCCTGCCGGATGCGCCGCAGGATGTCCTTGGTCGCGCGCAGCGTCAGCGGCGCGTGCCCGGCAATCTGCGTGGCGAGAGCAGTGACGCGCGTCATGAGGGCTTCGTGCGTGTCGCAAAGCTCGGTGACGATGCCGAGTTGCAAGGCTTCATCGGCCTCGATCAGCCGCGAGGTATAGATCAGATCGACGACGCGCGCCTCGCCCAGCAGGTTCACCAGCCGTGCCAGCGTCGCACCCGACAGCAGGTTCCCGAGCGTACGCGCGATGGGAAAGCCGAACTTCATGTCCCGTGTGCCGATGCGCATGTCGCAACAGCCGGCAATGCCCGCACCGCCGCCCGTGCAGGCACCGGCGATGGCGGCGATGGTCGGCACCGGGCAGGCCTCGATGGCGCTGAACGTCTCGTCCGCGTTCTTCTCGTATTTGATGCCGTCCGCGCCGCCGCCGAAGTTGCGGAACAGGGAAATGTCGGTTCCCGCCGCGAACGCGCGCGTGCCGGCACCCGTGATGACGATCGCCCGCACGGAGCCGTCGTCGGGCACCGTCGTGCAGATTTCGGCGAGACGCTCGTACATCTCGAACGTCAGGGCGTTGAACTTCTCGGGGCGATTGAGCGTGACGGTCGTAACCGGGCCTTGGCGGGTGACGAGAACGTGGTCTGACATTTGTCTCTCTGCCTGATGATCGCTGGCCGCGAATTCAGCACTGCGGGCGCGCGGACGCAAGTCCGCATGAGGAAGCCTGCGCGCCGATCTTGCCCGGCCTCGCATGCCTGATAAGGTCCTCGCTCATTGATCCTTTATCAGAGACATGACCCATGGCCTCCTCTTCGCCGAGCACTCGGCCGGTGCCCAGCGCCGTCCTTGAACGCCTGAAGGCCGTCGTCGGGCCCGGCGGCTTCATCGATACGCCGTCCGACACGGCCGCCTATGTCAAACCCTGGCGCGGGACGTGGGAGGGCCGCACGCCTTTGGTCCTGCGTCCCGCCGCGACGGAGGAAGTGGCGAAGATCGTCAAGATCTGTGCAGAGACGCGCACCCCCATCGTTCCTCAGGGCGGCAACACCGGCATGACCTACGGTGCCCTGCCCGCCGCCGACATGAGCGAGGTTGTCGTCTCTACCTCGCGCATGCGCCGCATCCGCGGCATCGATCCCGTCAATGACACCATGACCGTCGACGCAGGCGTCGTCTTGAGGGATATCCAGACCGCCGCCGCGGACGCCGGCCGGCTCTTTCCACTCAGCCTCGGCGCCGAGGGCTCATGCCAGATCGGCGGCAACATCTCGACCAACGCCGGCGGCATCCAGGTTCTGCGCTACGGCAATACGCGCAACCTGATCCTCGGCCTCGAAGTGGTCCTGCCGGATGGCCGCGTCTGGAACGGACTCCGCGGCCTGCGCAAGGACAACACCGGCTACGATATGAAGCAGCTCTTCATCGGCGCCGAGGGCACGCTCGGCATCGTGACGGCCGCCGTGCTCCGCCTGTTTCCGAAACCTACGGAAGCCCAATCCGCCTGGATCGCAGTCGACAGCCCCGCCGCGGGCCTCGACTTGCTCATGCACATGAAGAACGCGATGGGCGAGGCGATCACATCCTTCGAGTTGATCCGCCGCAGCATCATCGACTTCCTGCTGGCCGGTGTTCCCGGTCACAGCGATCCGATGCCCGAGCCCCATCCCTGGTACGTGCTGATGGAGGTCACCGGGCAGGGCGCTGCGGGTTCGCTCTCCGACCCACTGGCTGCAGCGCTCGAGGGCGCCATCGAGAAAGGACTGGTGCGTGACGCCGTCTTCGCCAGCTCCAGCGAGCAGTCCAAGCGGCTCTGGCGCATGCGCGAGGATCTGCCCGACGCGCAGAAGGCTGCCGGCGGCAGCATCGCGCATGACGTCTCCGTGCCGCTCTCACGCCTCGCCGAGTTCATTGAGAAAGCCGATACTGCGATCGGCAAAGCCTATCCCGAGGCGCGGCACTGCTGCTTTGGTCACCTGGGCGACGGCAACCTGCACTACAATCCCATCTGCCCGGTGGGTTGGAGCTACGAGCGGTTCTCGAAGGAGACGGCCAGTATCAACCGCATCGTGCACGATATCGTGGCGTCGCTGGGCGGCTCGATCAGCGCCGAGCACGGCATCGGCCGGCTGCGCTTCGAGGAAAACCTGCATTACAAGAGCGGAATCGAGATGAGCCTGATGGCGGCGATGAAACGCGCGCTCGACCCACTCGGCATCATGAACCCGGGCCGGGTCGTCTCTCTCTGAAAGCGAAGAGGCCGCCCAGTTCAGCTGGACGGCCTCGAGAGTATCATTCTACCAGCGATTCCACCGGCGGTGGTGATGCCAGCGACGGTTCGGGACCCACACCCGGCGGCAGTGGCGATGGCCGCGATGCCACCAGCAGCGGCGCGCCCAGTACGCTTTGTCGACTGCACTTCCGGTGTTCGCCTTCACATCTCCGAGCCCGCCACCTGCGGGGGCCGCCTGAGCTGAGCCGGCCAACAGTCCGATTGCCAGGGCCACAGCGGGTCCGGCCAAAAGGGACGTACGATACATTGCGATCTCCATCTCAGTTGATATTTCCCTGGCGCACTGACTCTAACGCTCACTTGTCGCGCATCCGTCGGAAAAACTCAGGCAATGTGAAAGAAGTATGTGTCAATAGTCGGACGCTGGCGTAGCGATGAACGAGCATTCACCCTGACCTGCGTTGCGCTGCAAACACGCGATGCTCGAGGCATAAATCGATCGTCACCTGTAACGCTCCAATTTGCGAACAGTTCGAAAGGAACGAATGCGCGAAAGCGATCGTTAGCGTTTTCCGCAATGCACGCTACCGGCAGCGTGCGCGGATCTTCTCCAGCACCGGGAGGATGTAGCGGCGGAACTGCGCTGGGTTCTCGCTCATTGGAAAGTGACCCAGCTCCTTCATCACCGTGACATCGGCACCCTTGATGCGCGCTGCCGTACGCAGAGTGTCCTCGGGCGTACATGAGAAGTCATACTCTCCGGTCAGCAGGTAAAGCGGGCACTGCGTAGTGTCGATACGGGCGATCTTCTCGCGCAGATCACCATCGACGCGATAGAAATAGAGATCGCCCTTGAACACGCCCGGCCCGCCGCTCTTGTACATCCAGAGGGTTTCGTGCCGGCTCGCGGCCGGACTCTGCGGCGCCATCATGCCGGAGACGAGCCCGGCACATACTTCGCCGCCGTGCACGTCAGGACGATGCAGCCATTCCGTGTCGTACCAGGGCTGCTGGTGGTCGGCCGATTCGAGCCCGATCAGAGCGCGGAAGCGCCGCGGATGCTCGGCCGCGAGGTTGAGCACCAATCGCCCGCCGATGGAGCAGCCCATGACGACAGGCCGATCCAGCTCGAGCGCTTCGCAGATGTCGAGCACCATCTGCGTGTAGGCCGCCGTCGTCAGCTTGTACTCCTCCGTCTCGAAGCCGGCCGGAGGAAGGGATTTGCCGTGCCAGGGCATGTCGAACGCAATGACCCGGAAATCGCGCGTGATCTCCGCATCGTTGAGGATGTGCCGAAACTGCCGCCCGTCGGCGCCGGCCGTATGCAGGCACACGAGCGGGATGCCCGCACCCGCTTCCTCCACGTAAACCCGGTGCGGCCGCCCGGACAGATCGAGATTGAGATAGCGCCCGACGATCGGCTCGAACTGCGGCATCGCCCTACATATCCTTGGAGAGCGCTCGCGGCGCTGCCAGAACATCCTTGATGTATTGCAGGTTGGCCATGAACGGCTGCAGGTTGCCCTCGATGCGGGCGGCACCGCGTTTGCTCAGGGCCATCAGGTCGTGCCATCCGGCGGCCGGGAACGGCTCGAAGAACTTCAGCCAGTCGCCCGGCGCCATGCGAACGGCAAACACCCATGGCTTGAGCAGGAACGGCCCGCGCGTGACGCTCGCGATATGCCCCTGCTCGACCCGCACGGCGAGCGGCAGGGTCCCGACGCCGATCTCGAAATCGCAGATCAGAAAGCGCCCGCGGCGCACGAGGTCAGCGTTGCCTCCGACGAGCGAAGGCAGACGCTCGAAGCTCCGCACAACCCTCTCGGCATCAGCATTGGAGATCTGTTGAGAGGCCTCCGCCACGATCTACGCTCCCAGCCTCAACCCGAGATGAGCGTACCGACCAGCAAGGCCGCGCCGACGCACCCGAGCACCGCTCCGGCAGCTCGCAGATGCGGCGAGGCTGCACCTTCGGTGCCCGCAATCCGGCGGGTGATCTGCATGACGGCAACGGCGATCGCCGCGGTCACAAGAGCGATGCCGAGCAGGTAGGCTCCGAGCACTGTACGCTCCGCGCCGACGATCGATTCACCGAAGGCGTAGCCGTGCAGCAGCCCCGCGATCGCGGCCAGCGCCAGCCACAGCCCGCTCCCGGCGTTGCGAAGCAGGACGAGCGCGAGCCCCGCCAGAACAACGGTGAACGCCACCAGCGGCTCGACGAGCGGCACATCCATCTGCGCCAAGTGGACCAGAACACCGGCCATCGACATGACGATGAATGCCGCGATCACGGCGAACGGTCCCGGCAGGCCGGCGGCGGCAATGCCCAGCGCAACCACGAATGCCAGATGGTCGAGACCAATGATTGGATGCCCGATGCCCGACAGCAGTCCCTGCAGGAATGTCGTCGGCATCTGCCCGTCCATCACATGATGCGCGAGCGCCGGCGAGGCCGACAGAACCAATACGCTCAGCACCGCGGCGCCGAGACGAGTGCGCGAGGTCATCGTCAGTGAGCCTTTCTTCCCCGGGCGGCACGTGCCGCCTTCTTCTCTTCTACCTTTGGTATGGCCGTGCCGATCATGGCATCACGCGTGACAATCGACGCAAGTTTTTTCTCGGTCCACCCGTCCGTTCCCGGCGGACGCATCGGCAGGACGATGTAGCGGAGGTCCGCCGTGGAATCGTGCACGCGCACCTCGACACTATCAGGTACTTCGACACCGAATTCGTCGAGCACGCCGCGCGGATCGATGACAACACGCGAGCGATAGGCCGTGCTCTTGTACCAGGACGGCGGAATGCCCAGCAGCAGCTTCGGATAGCAGGAGCACAGCGTGCAGACGACGACATTGTGTGTCTCCGGTGTGTTCTCGACGGTGCGGAAGTCAGCCAGCGTCCCGATCTCGATCTTCATCTCGCCGAGTGCGGCCCGCGTGTCGTTCAGCAGCCGCGTCTTGAAGGTCGGATCGGCCCAGGCGCGCGCCACCACCTTGGCGCCCAGTGCCGGCGAGCGGCTGTCCATGAGATCGATCTGCGCGTTGATCTCCTCTGCCGTCATAATGCCTTTCTCGATCATCAGCTCGCGCATGGCGCGCTCGAGAACCTCGTAGGGACCCGCCGGGCCCGCATCGTGGTCCTTCTGCGGGGCATGTGGATCGTGGTGATGGCCATGATCGTGGTCGTGATCATGGTCATGCTCGTGATCATGGTCGTGGGACACGTGCATTGCTCCTCACGTGAGTGGCGTGAGCCACGGCTCGTAGATATCTGCTTCGAGTTGATCCGAAGACGGACCTGGATATTCCGCCCAGATCTCCGTTTGCGCGAAGCGCACCTTGTAGAGCACCTGTGCCGGCAAACCGGGGCGGTGATAGGCCAGCCGCTCGGGATCGCGGAACGCACCCTGCACTTCCGTGACGACACCCGTCTTGCCGCGCAGGTACCAGGGCGTGCGGCAATGGCCGAGCGCCGGCCGGTCGTCGACCCGCACCTTGTCCCCCGGCCGGAAGCGGGGCTCCGTATGCACCGCCTCGCCGCTCATGGGACCGGCGCCTTCTCGACGGGCCTGCCGTGCTTCTCGAACTCGGCCACCACCTCCGCGAGCTTGCGATCGAGCTCATCCTTGGTGATGACCTCCTGCTCGATGAGCAGGTTACGGATCGCCCGGATCCATTTCTGGTAGTAGGTCGTGGCGTCGTATTCCTGCTGCCCGTAGTCCTCGATCACGCGCCGCATGGCATCGATCTTGAACGCGCCTTTCTTGGGCCCGACGAGCAGGATCAGCATGGCATCCGTGCGCTTTTCCCAAAGCGCCAGGTCATGCTCCCTGCGATCGATGGGGCCGAGGTCGAGGCCGCCCACATCGTGGGCCGCGCGCCCGCCGGCCCCTTTGCGCAGAAGAGTTTTTCGTTTTGGTTGGCTCATGATGGTCTGCCCCCTGGCTGACTGCCCGTCATCATGCCCCTGGAACCAAAAGCTGTGAAGGCCATGCCTGTCAGCAGCTTGCGAAACCCGCCACCAGAAATGTTGCGGTGCAACATGACAAGCTAGGCCTGTGCGCCGACTGTCAGAAGTCCGGCCGCCGGCGCGCTTATGCTCGCATTTCACAAATTATTTGAGGTTTTCGCGGGCCTCTCGCCGCCCAAACGTGATTTGACTCCGGTACAGAATTGTACAAATAGAACGTACGTTCGTTTTTTATTGTGCGCCGCAAACACAAAGTTGCCACAATGCCGAAACTCAAGCCCGACACCCAGCGCGCCCGTCGCGAGCACATTCTCGACGCGGCAGAACGGTGCTTCGCGCGCTCCGGCTTCCACCGCACCACTATGCAGGACATCTGCAAGGAGGCTGTGGTCAGCCCCGGCGCGCTCTACCTCTACTTCGACAGCAAGGAAGCTCTCATCGCAGGCATCAGCGAGCGCGAGCGGGCCGAGTTCGCCGAGCGATTTGCCGGTCTTGCCACGGCCCCGAACTTCCTTGAGGCGCTGCAGAAGCTCGGCAGCGACTATTTCGAGGACGAGCCCGCGCACAAGCGGATCATGTGCATCGAGATCGGCCTGGAATCGACCCGCAATCCCCGCATCGGCGAGATCCAGCGCACCGTCGATACCTTCATCACGGACAGCTTCGCGAGCCTGTTTCAACGCCTGAAAGACGAAGGCCGCATCGCCCCCAAGCTCAAGATCCCCGCGCTCGTGCAGATCTTCACCATCATCGGTGACGGCCTGTTCTGGCAGCGCGCCGTCAATCCCGAATTCGATCCCAAAGTGTCGCTGGATGCAGCGCTCACCGCATTCGCGTCGCTCTTGGGGCCTGTCGAGCCACCCAGCGAAAACCCCGCGTCCCCTCCCTCCGATGAGGCTGCACGATGAGAAAACTGCTCATTCTTTGTGGCCTCGCCGTTGCCGGCGCGGGAGGAGCCTTCCTTGTGCAGCAGGGGCACATCCAGCTCCCGCACAAGAAGGCCGAGCCGAAGGTGGAGATGATCACCGCCCTGCCGGTCACGGTCACGAGCGTCCAGCCTGCCGACTTCGTCGAGACGGTGCTCGTCACGGGCTCGCTCATCTCGCGCGAGGAAATCCTCGTCGGTCCCGAGATCGAAGGCCTGCGCGTCCTGGAGGTCCTCGTCGACGAAGGCGATCGCGTGAAGAAAGGCCAGGTGCTCGCCCGCCTCGTCAACGACACGCTGGATGCCCAGTTGGCGCAGAACGACGCCGCCCTTGCCCGCAATGACGCGGCCATCGCCCAGGCGCAAAGCAGCATCGTACAGGCCGAAGCACGCCTGGCCGAGGCACGCAACGCCCATGAGCGCGGCATGCCGTTGCGTCAGTCCGGCTACATCGCCGAGAGTGTCATGGATCAACGCGAAGCCGCAGCCAAGACAGCCGCGGCCCTGCTGACATCGGCCCGTGACGGCCTCAAGGTCGCTCACGCCGAACGGGCCCAGGTGGAGGCACAGCGTCGCGAGCTTGCGTGGAGACGCAGCAAGACGGAGATCAGCGCGCCGGCCGAAGGCCTCATCAGCCGCCGCAACGCCAGGATCGGCGCCACCGCCGCGCTGGCCTCGGTCGATCCCATGTTCCACATCATCGCCGCCGGTGAACTGGAGCTCAACGCCGAGGTCACGGAAACAAGCCTCGCCAAGGTCAGGCCGGATCAACTCGCACAGATCGAGGTCGCGGGTGCCGGCACCGTGACCGGCAAGGTGCGCCTCGTCTCGATCGAAATCGATCGCGCGACCCGCCTTGGCCGCGTACGCATCTTCCTCGGTGACAATCCGGCGCTGAAGGTCGGCGCATTCGCGCGGGGCACCATCGAGACGGCGAGGGCCCGTGGCCTCGCGGTGCCGGCTTCCGCCATCCTCTACAACGACACCGGCGCCACGGTTCAGCTCGTCACCGACGGCAAGATCGCAACGCGCTCCGTCAATCTCGGCCTCGTCTCCGGTGGTGTGGCCGAGGTTCGCTCCGGTCTCGTCGAAGGCGATCTCGTCGTCAGCAAGTCCGGCACCTTCCTGCGTGACGGAGACTTGGTGCGGCCGGTCTTTGCGACCGGCAAGAAGGTGAGCGAGGTTGCGCGATGAACTGGAACATCTCAGCGTGGGCGATCCGCCGGCCGGTTCCCCCGCTTGTCCTGTTCATGGTGCTGATGGCCATCGGCTACTTCGCCTTCCAGCAGCTGCCGATCACCCGCTTTCCCAATATCGATATCCCCATCGTCCAGGTGCGCGTCACTCAATCGGGCGCGGCGCCGGCAGAACTCGAGACCCAGGTCACGAAGAAGATCGAGGACGCCATTGCCGGCGTCAACGGGGTCAAGCATCAGACCTCGACCATTACCGAGGGCTCCTCGCTCTCCGTCATCGAGTTCCGTCTCGAGATCGATCAGGACCGCGCTCTCAACGACGTGAAAGATGCCATCGCGCGCATTCGCTCGGACCTTCCGCGCACGATCGAGGAACCCATCGTCTCCCGCCTCGAGATCGAGGGGTTGCCCATCGTCACCTTCGCGGCCCGCGCCCCGGCCATGACGCCGGAGGAGCTGTCCTGGTTCGTTGACGACACCGTCATTCGCGCCGTCCAGGGCGTCAAAGGCGTCTCCCAGATCCAGCGCATCGGCGGTGTCGAGCGCGAGATCCGCATCTCGCTCGATCCCGACCGCCTGCTGGCCTATGGCATCACCGCCGGCGATGTGAACCGCCAGCTGCGCGCCACCAACGTCGATCTTGCCGGCGGACGTGGCGAGATCGGCGGCCGCGAGCAGGCCATCCGCACCCTGGCCGGCAAGCACACCGTTGCCGACCTCGCCGGCACCATGATCGCGCTGCCCAAGGACCGCAAGGTCCGGCTCGACCAGCTCGGCAGCGTCACGGATTCGATCGTCGAGGAACGCACGTTCGCCACGCTCGACGGCAATCCCGTCGTCGCCTTCGCGATTTCCCGGGCCAAAGGCGCCAGCGACACCATCGTCGCGGCCGACGTCGACAAGGCTGTCGCGGGCCTGCGCGCCAGGTACCCCGACGTCGAGCTGACCAAGATCGACGACACCATCGACTACACCTACGGCGTCTACAAATCGACGATGACCAGCATGATCGAGGGCGCCCTCCTCGCCATCGTCGTGGTGTTCGTCTTCCTGCGCGACTGGCGCGCGACCATCATCGCCGCCGTGGCGCTGCCGCTGTCGGCCATCCCGGCGTTCTGGGCCATGGACGCCATGGGCTTCTCTCTCAATCTCGTCAGCCTGCTCGCCATCACCATCGTCATCGGCATTCTCGTCGACGACGCCATCGTCGAGATCGAGAACATCGTCCGCCACATGCGGCTCGGCAAATCGCCCTATCGCGCTGCCCTGGAAGCAGCCGACGAGATCGGCCTGGCGGTGATCGCCATCACCTTCACCATCATTGCCGTGTTCACGCCCGTGAGCTTCATGGGCGGCATCGCCGGGCAGTACTTCAAGCAGTTCGGCCTCGTCGTTGCCGCCGCCGTGTTCTTCTCGCTACTGGTCGCGCGTCTCATCACGCCGCTGCTGGCTGCCTACTTTCTGCGTGACTCCGGGCACGAGGAGAAGGAGGGCTGGCTGCTCCGCACCTATACGCGCCTCGTGGCCTGGTCCGTCGCGCATCGCTACAAGAGCGTCGGCCTCGGCCTGCTGATCTTCGCCGCGTCTATCGGCAGCTTCTACCTGCTCCCGTCATCGTTCCTGCCGCAGGAAGACCAGGGGCGTCAGTTGCTGGCCATCGAGCTGCCCCCCGGTTCCCGCCTCGATGAAACGCGCCGTGTCACCGCCACCATCTCTGACCGCATTCGCGAACGGCCGGACGTCCGCAGCGTGTTCGTCAACGGCGGCAATCTGCTCGGCTCCGGCGCCGAGGTGCGCAAGGCGACGCTGATCATCAATCTCGTCCCGCGCGCCGAGCGCAAGCTCGATCAGGAGCACATCAAGCAGGAGATCGGTCGCGATCTCGCGGGTCTTCCCGACATGCGCTACTGGTTCCTGAACGACGATGGCCAGCGGCAATTCCAGCTGGTGGTCGCGGGCCGCGATGCACCGGCCGTCAATAAGGTGGCCGCCTCCCTCACCAGCGAGGCGCGGCGCCTGCCCGAGCTCGTCAACGTAGTCTCCACGGCCGAGCTCGACCGTCCGGAGCTGCGCGTCTATCCGAAGACCGAGATCGCTGCCGAGCTGGGCGTCTCGACGGAGACAATCTCGGAAGCCGTGCGCATCGCCACCATCGGCGACATCGCCGCCAACCTGGCCAAATTCAACGTCGGCGATCGCCAGGTGCCGATTCGCGTCCAGCTCGAGGAGAAGGCGCGGACCGACCGTCACATCCTCGAGGCGCTGAAGGTCTCGACGTCGGCAGGCGCCGCCGTTCCGCTGTCGTCGGTTGCGACCTTCGACTTGAGCCAGGGCCCGACCTCGATCGACCGCTACGACCGCACCCGCCGCATCGTCATCGGCGCCGATCTCGTCGGTGACGCGCCGCTCGGCGATGTCGTGAAAAAGGTCATGGCGCTGCCGGCCGCTAAAAACCTGCCGGCCGGCGTCGAGCTGAAGGAGTTCGGCCACGCCGAGGTCATGGGCGAGGTCTTCGAAAGCTTCGGCAAGGCCATGATCGCCGGCCTCATGATGGTCTACGCCGTGCTCGTCCTGCTGTTCGGCAGCTTCCTGCAGCCCGTAACGATCCTGTTCTCGCTGCCGCTCTCGATCGGCGGCGCCATTGTCGCGCTGGCCATCGCCCAGAAGGCCGTCAGCCTTCCGGTGGTTATCGGCATCCTCATGCTGATGGGCATTGTGACAAAGAACGCCATCATGCTCGTGGACTTCGCCATCGAGGAGATTGCCCGCGGCGTATCGCGCACGGAGGCGATCATCGATGCCGGCCGCAAGCGCGCGCGACCCATCATTATGACAACCATTGCCATGGTCGGCGGCATGGTGCCGGCCGCCCTTGCCGTCGGGTCTGGCGGCGAGTTCCGTGCGCCCATGGCGGTGGCGGTGATCGGCGGCCTGATCTCATCGACGCTGCTGTCGCTCGTCTTCGTGCCCGCCGTGTTCATGGTGATGGATGATGTCGGTCGCGTCGTGTGGCGCATCTTCGGCCGGTTCGTCGGTGAGACGGATGAGCCCGACGCTCCGCACGGTGCGGGCGGCAAGTCACCGGACGCCCACGCATCATCCGTACCGGCTGAATAGGTCGCTTATCAGTAAACATACCGACGGCAATCGTATTGCTGGTCCGTTAGACTGCACCTAACTAGTAGGTGCAGTCGGCTGTTGCAGCGAGGATCCCCCAATGTTTGACGCCAGAAGCATTCTTGAGAATCTTGTGCGCGGTGCTGGACAGCCGCAGCAGCAGTCACAGGCAGGCGGACCAGGAGGAGGCGGCCTCGCTGACATTCTGGGGCAACTCGCCCAGAGCCTGGGCCAGCCCGGTCAGGGCGGTCCCGCCGGCAGCAGCGGCCAGGCAGGCGGCGGGATGGGCAGCCTCCAGGACATCCTGCGGAACCTGACGCAGCAGTCCGGCCAGGCGCCGCAGCAAACGGGCCAGGCCGCAGCACCCGCGCCGGGCGGCGGCGGTGGCCTCGCTGACATTCTCGGCAAGCTGCAGCAGCAGATGTCCGCACCGGGTGCCGCCGGCAGCGGCGGTGGCGGGCTCATGGACATCCTGGGCCAGGTGCTGTCGCAGGCGACCCAGGGCGTCAAGGAAGGCGCCCAGCGTGTGGACCAGGCGACGGGCGCGTCGGACCGCATGCGCGAAGCGACGGGCAAGTCTCCCGAGGATCTTCTCAATCAGTTGAAGGATCTGATCGCCAACAACCCGGGCGGAGCCGCGGCTGCGGGCGCCGGCCTCGGCGGTGTCATCCTTGGAACCCAGGCTGGACGTGCGCTCGCGGGCAGCGCGTTGCGCATCGGCGCGCTCGCACTGATCGGCGGGCTCGCCTACAAGGCCGTGCAGAACTATCAGCAGGGCAAGCCGCTTCTGTCGCCCAACGATCCGCAGCAGGCAAGCCTCATCGAGGCACCGCGAGGATCAGGCTTCGAGTCGAGTGCCGTCACACATGACGCAGCCGTGCTCTACATTCGCGGCATGATCGCCTCTGCCGCTGCTGACGGACGCATCGATCCGAATGAGCAGAAGAAGATTCTCGGCGGCTTGCAGCAGGCCGGGATGGGCCCCGAAGCTCAGGCATTCCTCACTAACGAGCTGCAGCATCCAGCCAGCCCGGCGGAGCTCGCCAGCGCCGTCAACTCGCCCGAGGAAGCCGTGCAGCTCTTCACGGCCGCGCGTATCGCCGTCGATCTCGACAACAACGAGGAGCGCGAGTTCCTGGTCAAGCTGGCCAAGGCTCTCGGGCTCGACGGCCAGCTCGTCGCTCACATCGACGCGGCCGCCCGCGCGACCTGATCCGCGAGCTCCCGTCCGGAAAAGAAAAACCGCGGCAGGACCATGCCGCGGTTTTTACGTTCTCATTCGTGATTTCAGCTCAACGTCTCGAACAGCCGTTTCTGCAATGTCATGCGCGGCACGATCGAGGAGATCAGAAGATGCTCCTCGTGCGTATGCGCGGCGCTGCCGTCGACACCGAGCCCATCGAGCGTCGGCACC